>QWCN01000244.1_pt1 | contig 98255 bp, 85 predicted proteins | sample 1972711 | NCBI WGS metagenome assembly QWCN01 (sample SAMN09866707, study PRJNA288562) | Human gut metagenome isolate term1_stool, whole genome shotgun sequencing... | isolation source: gut | host: Homo sapiens | place: USA: California | reverse complement strand
CATAATTTCAGCGCCTTCAAATAAACTTACACCACAGTTACCTTCTTTAACTGGATTAGTTGAACTACCACGACCATCAATTACCATTAAAACCGGAGTGCCATCTTCTTTAAAGCCTATAAATGTTCTAGGGTGATCTGTATAAATAAAGCTATCAGTTGAACATTGATTTAATGAAGTACCATTTTGTAACATTTGATGAATATAACCTACGCTATTTTCAACATTTTGCCATTCACCAACAAAGTCATATTGGCATTTCACTTTCACACCAGATTTTAATTTATTAACAACCTCTTGATTTTTAGTTGCAATATAGAATTCTCTTACTGTTATTGTTTTTGATGTTCCATCTTCTTTGATCTCTTCTCTTGTTTGATAAGGCTTTTCAGCTGTTTTACCTGGTCTTGAAAGACCCATTTCACCTTTTACGAAAACAGTTTTATTTTTACCATTTGAAACTCTACAAATTGTATAAACACCTTCACATACTGTATAACCAGTTAAATCATAAGTATCCTTACAATCTTTCGTATATAGTGTTATTCCATCAGATGCTGCCGCAGTATTATATCCACTAATTGGTAATTTTTCAGCCACATTTCCATCTTTATCATAAATATATAGCATCATATTTGAGCTTAATTTAGGATCACCAATAACGAAAGTGTTATCGCCATTAATACCAATTACACCACGATATCCACCAACATAATCTGCACGATACATATCGCCATCGGCCATAAAGTTATTTGTAGGTTCCTTAGTGTTATCTCCTGAATTACTGAAGAAATCTCCATTTGTTCCTGCGATAACAATCCAACCAGGATGATGTTTTTCCCAATCAAGTGCACAAACTTTAGTTGTTGCTGCTGTCCAATTATCCATAGATTGTTTTGTCCAAGTTACTAATTTAACATTTGCGTTAGAATAACTTGCTAAATCAACCCATTGAACGAAATGTTCTTGAAATGCCTTTTGTTTATCCCCATTTAAAAGTGATGTCATTTTTTGCTCATATAAAGTTACACCACCCATTAAATTGGTAGTTTTTAAATCAGTTATTGTATTTACATACTCTGAATCTGTATTCGTTTTTGCAAAAACAACACTTATAGCATTAGCCTGTGTAAATGCAAATACACTAACAAACACAAGGCATATTGCCATAAACAATTTTATAAAACGGTTTTTAATTTTTTTCATATTCAAATTCTCTTTACCCCTAATTAAAAATTAATGTTTTTTTCTTATTACTAAGCATCCTGCTAACACTGTTAAACTTACTAGGATACTTATTAATGACGTTTTCTTACAATTCTTTTTAGGCTTTTCTGTAGGTAGTTTTTCACCTTCAGTTGCTCCACATCTTGTGCATGTCTTTGGTGCTTCTGTTGTTGCATCTTTCCAGTCATGTCCTAATGCTTCACCTTCAGTTGCTCCACATGTCTTACATGTTTTTGGTGCTGTGCATGTTGCTTCAACCCATTCATGTACATGTTCTTCACCTAATGTTAACTCTTCTGATTCTACTTTTTGAGGTTTTCCATCAGGTGTTTCATATTCAACAACTAATTTAAATGAATGTCTTGAACTTTCTACATCGATATCACTAAAAGTATATTTACCATCTGCAACTTCAACTTTAACTTTTTCTCCATTATGCATTATATATGCGCTAGTTACTAGTCCATCTTCATCTTCAATAGTATAATTTGCTACAACTTTATTACCAGCACGCTTTTTCAAATTGAAATCAGTTATTTCTGGTAATGAGTAACTTAATGTATGATATTCTTTTTCAGCTTCTGTTCTTTCAAAACTTTCGCCCGTTTCACTATTTGTTACTGTATAAGTGAATGATATACGATATGTATCATCTTTAAATAAGCCTTTTACTCGATATGTTTCAAGTTTTCCATCTGCATTATCTATTACATATTCTTTGTCTTCAATTTTTGCAATAATTTTTGATGTATATAAGATTTCATCAGTACGCCAAATATTAAAGTTGAATCCATCACTTGTTGGAACAATGTCAACACCATGATAATATTTATTAGTTACAATAGGTAAAGTAGTTGTATAATTTTCACCTTCAGAAGTATATTTTACTGTTGCATAATATTTTGTATTTTCTGCTAAACCTACTATTTCACAAGTTGTTTGATCATCAGTTAATTTATATTCTTTATTATTGATAGTGATTGAAATATTTGTCATTTTACTATATTCTTCGCCAGCTTTTCTTTCTAAAGTAACTGTACTTGGTGTAGATTTGCTATTATTAACTTTAAATCCAGAATCTCTTACAACCATTAATATTGCATTACCAACTCTTCTTTCAGTACCATCACCAGCATCACTTGGTGTATTAACAGTATAGATCTTACCTTCATCATTTCTTGCAATGATTGTAGCAGAACCACCACCATCAAAGTCCCATGCATTAACGCAACCAATTTCCTTCATGAAATATGCTGCTTCAGATAATGTCATACCTGATGAAGTACTACCGCTGATACATGTCATTACATAAGAACCATCTGCTTTTACGCCAAATAAGCAACGTGCTTTTGTACATGTAACATAACTTAAATCACTATAACCTTGGCCATATTTTTTGATAATTTCTTCACGTTTTTTAGGATCTGAATGACCTTCGAACATTACTGTTCCTTCATCTAATATTTTCCACCAATAACTTGCTGAGTTATATACTTCTGCGTATTTACCAGTATAATCTTTTTGACATTTAATATAATCACCAATTGAAAGTTGGTCTAATGAGCCATCTTTTGCTACTAAATAGAATTCTTGTACATAGTCATTAACACCATTTTTTTCTCTAACATCAAATGGTTTTTCACTTGCTTTACCCTCTCTTACTTTAGTAATAGTTCCTTTTAAATAGAATGAGTTTAAATATGTTCTACGTACTAAATCATATTTTCCTTCCATAACTGTATAACCAGTTAAATCATAAAAACTTCCAGAATCTTTTGTAATTACAGTAATACCAGTTTCACTAAGAGTACCAGGATTTACGCCAGCTACTTGAATTGTTTTAGTTTCTTCTTTCATTGTTTTTTCTGTGTATACATGTAAATTATAATAATCTGTTACTGAAGGAATACCAGTGATTAATTCGTTATCTTTTGTAAAGCCTAAAATACCTCTCCACCAAGGGTTAGAGTAATTGGGGTCAGGATTGATTAATTCACCATTTTCCATAGCAGTATTAAGCATTTGTCCATTACTATTGATATTAAAGAAGTCAGCATTTGTTCCACCAACAACAATCCAACCAGGATTATGTTCTTCAAAGTTTCTAGCTATTTCAGATACACCATTCATTTGCCATTTTTCAGCATTTCTATAACTCCAAGAAACTATTTTAACGTTTTCACTGTTTGCTTGAGTTTGTAGATAGAATGTATCATAGTCATAATAATAGTTACCAGCACAGTCTTTTAATGCACCAATTTTTTGTTCATGTAATTCAACGCCACCAACTAGATAACTAATCTTTTCTTCACCATTAATTTTAAATATTTTATTGTCACTTAAACTTGCATTTGTTGTAACAGTTTTAGCACTTATGCTAATACATAGTCCCACAAGCATAAGAAACGCTAATAGTAATTTTTTAATTTTCATTTTCTTCTACCTTTCTATATATTCTTATATACTGTTTAAACGATAATTTAACCATTATATATATTGGAAGGGAAAAACCTCCGAGTGCCATTGCATATGTTGTAATTGCATCAATAAATCCAAACCCTAATATGCAAAAAGCAATAATTAAATTAATACCTATATTTTTAAAAGCAAAAATAAATGATAATTTTAAAATTTGTAGTATGCCCATTTTTTTAAAATAACATATTACCAATGGAATTTGTGAAAGAACTAGAACAAATGCCATTGCAAAGGAAGCTGTAATAATAAAGCAAATTATATATAAACTTCCTTTAGTTGCATTATTCAAAAAGAACGACAAACTATTCCAAAATAAACCAATTCCTAGATAAACAAATATAGATATTATAAATGATTTTAAATACAATTTCTTTATACTTTTAAAAAAGTCTTTAAATATTGTATTTGTTTCTTTGTTTTCATATTGTCTAATAACATCTGTTGTCGCAACTATACTTGGAAACAGCCACAATAACATAGGTATTAATAACAAAAATGTTAAATGATTATTTCCACTTTTATTGATTGCGGAATAAATAATAAATAAGGAGAATGATGGAACTACGATTAACACATTCAATAGAACTAAGCGTAGCACGTAATCAAATAATCGATATATTTTGCTTTGCATAATTCGATCAGATCTCATAGTTATCATTCTCCTTTTTTGGTTTAATTATTAAGATTAACCAACAATACCAGAACGTTCAACACCTTCAATAAACAATCTTTGAACGAAAAGATATGCTATCAATAATGGTGTCATAATTAATAACGCTGCGGTATTTAACAATGTTTCAGTAAACAAAGCATTCTTTGTTATACCTTCACCGATAGTTTTAACGATATTGACGTATTGTGGCTGTAAGATTAATGCCGCAACACGTTCACTCATTGTTACTAATTTTGCTGTAAGCATTGGGTAAGTGTCACCACTGACTTCATACATTGAAGTGTAGTAAACATCGTTCCATTGCCATACAAAAGCAAATAAAGCTACAGTTGTTATAACCCCTCTTGCATTTGGTAACATTACGCTTATAAATGTTCTAACAACACCTGCACCGTCAATTTGCGCTGATTCTTCTAATTCAACAGGAATTCCTCTGAAGAATTGTCTAAATAAGAAGATAAATAATGCAGCACGAATACCTTGACCAGTTAAGGATGTAATATAGAATACAATTGTTTTTCCAGTCCCTTTAAGTTTTAAAGTATGACCTAATAACTTTTCAAATAAACCAGGATGATTACCAAAAGCGAAAATATCAAATGAACCTAAATAGAATGTTCTTGATAGTGATACTGCTTGAGGAGGAACAATTAATGTTAACATCAATAGCCAGAATATTATGTTACTACCTTTGAATTTTAATCTTGATAGTGCGTATCCCGCAAGTGATGTTGCAAACAATTGACATACTGTCGAAATCGTTGATACTTTAACATTATTCCATAAAGCTTTCCAATAATTAAGTAGAATTATCGAAATTTTAACATTAAACAAACTAAAGTTTTCAGGTATCCAGTTAACTAATTTATTATTTAAATCAAGTGGATCTCTAAATGCTAGTGAAATTTCTTGGAATATTGGAAATACAATTATAAATGATAATCCAAAGAAGATAAATCCTCTAAGTATAGCCACCAATTTTTCACCAGTTTTACGTCTTCTAACTGCCTTTTTAACAGGGTTTTTTAAATCAGCTATGATTTCATCATATTTTAATTTAAGTTCAGCCTTTTTTTCTTGTTTAATTTGTTCTTTTGTCTTTTGTGGTTCAACAACTGTAGTTGTTTGTTCTATTGCTTTTTCTTGATCTGTTATTTGATTATTTTTTGTCGTCATAATAGAATACCACCTTTGATAAAATTCCTACTATTGTTCCCATTAGAATTAGTGAAGCTAAAATGTAAATCCATGACATTGCGGCATAACGGCCATATTCACTATCGCGATATACTAGTTGCATTGTATCACAAATCTTTGATCTTAAGAATGAGTCGACAATTGTATAAACTACAACAGTTAGAATCATTGGAGAAACCATTGGTAAGGTTATCTTCCAGAACTGTTCGTATCCTGTTGCGCCTTCAATTGTTGCGGCCTCATATAAGTGTTTAGGAACAGATTGAATTGCTGTTAAGAAAATCAATATTTGAATTCCTGAGTAAGTTATTGTATTGTAAATTGCAGAAGTTATACTCGACAAGAATTTCACTAACGCAGCAGGAACACCAAGTCCTTGCATAAATACTTTTAAGTCGAATATTTGAATCAATGCATCACTACCAGATGAATTAAGTACTGCTTGTACACCTTCAGATGCGGCTAACGCCTTTTCAACTGCTTCTGAGTTAAATACTACTGGTAAGAAGAATATTGCACGAACTAATGTACGACCTTTAAATTTACCATTTAACATTACCGCAAGTAACAAACTAAAGATTGTTATAACTAATGTATTAACGACTGTATCTCTAACTGTTTCCCACAAGTCAACGATAAAGGTTGAGTGTTCTCTGAACGCATATCTATAGTTAAACCAGAAATCTTTTGTTGGAGTACTATTCCAATCATATTTACCAGATATTTTTTCAAACATCTTTGCAAAATATATTGTACCATCAGATCTAACTGAACTGAATGAATATATTAAAGACATAATTAACGGATAAATAAAGAATAGTAAGAAACCAATAATTACTGGTAATAAGAACATCCAAGATACGAATACTTTTTGTTGTTCATAACGCAATTTATCATAAATTAATTCTTTAATTAATTTAAAAGGAAAGAAAATGAAAAACCAATGATAAGTAATAAAACTGAATACTTTTTTAACGTTTTTTAGAAAATTTGAGGGCTTTTTTGCTTTTTGTTGATTGTTGTTGTCAATGCAATTTTCCATTTTTCATTACTCTCCTTTCTTAGTTTCTGAAGTCATATAAGTTTTTATAACTTTATAACTATTTGCTTCTGCTTGATATTCACTTGTAGAATAAGCTATTTTTTGATAATTCAAAATAATAACGATTTCTTTTTCAGGTGAATATTTGTTTTGATATGTTACTTTGTAAACATTATTAGCAATTCTTTCATGTTTTACTAAATTACATTCATATATACCAAGACCATTTAAGTCATCACAAACAGTTTTAACATCACTTAACCAACGTTGATAATATGTATAGTAATAATTATTATAGTTAGTTTGTAGTAATTTTGAAGAATCATCATATGTGAATGTGAAAGCAGGGTTTGATCCAGTCTCAATACATTTCATAATATGTTGTGCTATACCTTTTTCAGATTTTTCATTAATAGATTCACCACTATAATCCATTAAACCATTAATTACTAATTGATAGAATGGAATTGAATAATCAATAATTTCTTGTCCGCTTGAAGCGACAGGAATATTGTAGACATTTGATGCATATGCAAGTGCATAAGCATATGGTGCCTCTAATGCAATATCTGTGATACCACTATCTACTAAAGTATTAAGTGATTTAATTTGTTCTTCTACTGCTGTATACTTAAATATTTCTTTGTTTCGACGATAGTTACCAGATAATTGTGAGCCAAGTCCAGTTAATGAAATTGCGCCAACATCTGGAAGTACTTTATTATACTTTTTAGCAAGTGTTACAGCAAATGCATTATAGTAATCTGGAGAAAGTGTCATAATCTTATTAGCTTTTTTGTTATAAATATTGCTACTTAAATCATATGGATATTTTTCTGAATAAGATCCACTTACATCACGTGATGTATAGTGAGTTCTTCCGTAAGATTCTTTAAAATCGTTATATTCAATAAATTCTACTTGTGGATATAAATTTACATTTTTATCTTTATTTTCGTTTATAAAGTTCAATAATTTTTTACGTCCACCAATTTTACTACTTACTGTAATACTCTTAAATGATACATCAGCTAGAGCTTCTTTACGCCAGCCTTTGTAATAGATATTCATACTTGAAATATCTGATCCTAAGCCATTTATTTCATCAATAATTAGGCCTAACTCATCTATTGTTGTAAGTGTCCCTTTAGCATTATAACCGATTCCAGCAATGTTACTATGATAATCATAACTACCAATTACATCTATGTTCATTACTACATTATTAGTTTTATCGGTCTTTTGACCTAATTTTTCTTTACAACTATCATCTAAAGCATTTCTACTAATTAAGATATCACGATAGAATTTTGCAACGCCACTATAATCCATACTATATTCATCTTTATCCATGAATGAATAATTGATTTCATAATCACCGGTTGCGCCTTTTTGAGTGTATTGTTTAATACTAACTCTATTATAAGCAGTTGTACCAAATATTACTTGTTCAGATTCACGAATATATATTGTGTAATAAGCATAGTTGAAAGTGTTGTTACCATTTGCTTGTCCAGATACACCAGCATTAATTGCAAGTTGTGCAGCACCTTTTGTTGCTTCCGCAATTACACCATGCTCGCTTCCTGTATAAACCATTGCATACATAGGAAGTAATACGTCAGTTGTTTTAGAAGTTAATGTGTAACTTGTAAATGCTAAATCTGTAGAATAAAGTCGTTTTAAATATACGGGGTAATCAGCTTTACCATTATCAAATTCGATTACAGCGCCACTGCCATCTGGGATAACAATATAACCAGTATCAGTATTTTTCTTTACACTTGTAAAGTAAGGTAATACATCTATTGAAACAATACGATATGCATTTCCCTTATCATCTGTGTTAGTTTTTAATGAATTACCAGGTACCATTACTTGTAACCCATTATCAGTTAATTTATATTCAATTGCACATTTAATTTCAGGTTTGCCACTAGATTGTTTTTCGATACCAGTATCTTTAGTTAAATCTTCATTAGTATATCCACACCATTCATAGAAGAAACGATATAAGTCTTTAATATCAGCTTCACTCATATTTTCATATGTTGTAATTTTGTAATCAACTAATTCTGCAAATTCAGTGCATCCACATTCTTCTGTGAATTCATTACCAGCATTGTCTACTTTAGTTATCACATGACTACATGAAGTAGGTTTTGTTTCGTAAGTTGAATAACAGTTTGTACAATAATATCCCTTAGATGTATCTAGTTGTTCTTTATAAATTGTTGAGAAGATACGGTTCCAGAAATTTCTTGTTTCTTCAAAGGCAGCTGTTTCTGCATCTGCTTCAGATAAATCTGGGAATAACGAAATAAATTCATCATAATAAGATTGAAATCTGTAATTACCAATTTTACTACCATCAAAATACATACCAGTAATTAAATTATTATTACTATCTCTAAGTGGTGTACCTTCAGCCATTGCTTCTTCCATCTTTGCAACGCTTCGTCTACATAATTCATCCAATCTTGCACTAGTGATTGTTTCAGGGAAGTATGTATAATCAATTCCACCTACTTTGAAAGTATAGTAAACAACAATTGTGTTATTTTCTTTATCTATTTTGATGTGGAAATCAGGAACTATTTTTTCTTGAGTACTTTCTTTAGTAGAGTTTTCATATGTTGTATATGTTGTAGGAATTGGTGTTTCTGATTTATTACCTGTTGCAAAAACAATATTCATTAAAGACATTTGTGTTTTCTTTATACCAAGTGTTGCATCAGGATCAACCGGGTTAGAATACCAAACATGACCAGTTTTTATCTCTTCAACTCTAAATGTAGTATCAGCACGGTTAAATATTAATTTGTATTTACCATTATTTAATGCTTCTACTTCACGTGATGGGCTAATATATTCAGTCCAGCCTTTTAAGTCACTATTTGATAAAGTGTTATAGTAGTTTTCAACAGTAGCCTTTTGAGTACTTCTTAAACTATTATAACTTGCCATTGATTTAATGTCAGACCAAATATAACTTAATTCTTCGGTATATCTTGCGGTATCAAGGATAACTTTGAATTTTTCAATTTTTTCATCTGCGCTATCGCTTGAACCAGGTAGATAACTTTCATCGTATGGTTTAACATACTTGTCACTATTACAGTCAAGTTCATAGAATTCTTCAAATATATCTTGAGAGTGAATGAAGCCAGGCAATTGATTCCAGAATTCATCACTATATTTGTTATCATAATCTGTTTTTGATGCTTTATATTTTCCTAAATAGAACACTGCTAAACATATTACTATTACGCCAAGAAGGGCAAATAAGAGTGTACGTCTAACATATCTACCGATTGTTTTTTTCTTTTTCATTTGCTCACCTTCCTAAAAATACCTTGTTGTAATTTCTTTGTATAATGAATATACAAAACCATAAATTTGTTGTGCCAAGTCGAATATTAGTAAAGCAATGAAAGCAATAATTAAAGCAGCTAAAATTGTTAAAATTATTGACCATAATGTTTTACCCATACCATATTCATGGATCACTACTAATCCCATGAATACCATAAATCCAGTTAATACCCAACCAATGATATTCAATAATGTTATGAATTGTGCTTCATCAAGTGTTAATACATTACTTAATAAAATGTTAAGATATCCAATTAGCATTGTTGGTACTAATGAATAGCAAATCATCATAAAGATTTCTTTCATACGGCCTTTACCATCAAGTAGAGTAGTTACACTCCAGTTTGCAATAGCAAGAACAACAGGTGGAATAACACCGTATATTATAATTTGTAAACTATTGAACTTTTCAGGGTTATTTTTATTTGTTATAATACCTTCATATTGATAAGCAAATATTTCCATTAATACGTAAAGAACCAATATTGAAATAGCAGCCCACATTTTGGCTTTTTTCTCATTCTTGAATTCAGTAAATCCTTGAATTGGATGTGTTAAAATGTACATTGGGTAAGCTATAGTTTCATAGAAGAATTTCTTTATTGCACGACCAACTACTGCGATATTAAATTTCTTTGTTTTCTTTTCTTCTTCAACCTCATCAGGTACTTCATTTTCTTCATCCATACCCGTTTTTTCTTCTTCATCACGATGATTTAACGCTGCAGCAGAACCGCTTAAAATGTTATATTTTTCTTCATTCATTGCCATAGATGCGGCTAATGCACGGTTCTTTTCTATTAAATGTTTACGATATGACAATGTAATCCATAATACAATTAAAAGAATAATTGCGGTCATAATCCAAGCAAAGTTTTTAGATAATACTTCATCACGATATTCAGAATAAGCCTTAGAGTAGTAATTTGCATTATGAGCTAATTTGAAACTAGCCATTGCTAATTTATAATCACCACGTCTATATTGAGCTTTACCAATACCTAAATGTGCTAATTCATAGTTTGTATTCATCTTTAGTACTTCATTCCAATAATGTTCAGCACCATAAGTTACAGTACCATCTTCATTTTCAACGTTTTCAAAAATACCATCTTGATATCTTTGAATAGCTAAGTTTACCTTTTCGCCAAATTCAGTTGTTTCAAATACTAAGATACTTCTTGAAGAGCCATCTAATACTAGTAAGATTTCTTCTTCGCCACTTTCAGTAGCACGTTTAAAGTATTTGATTGCAACAGGGTTAACGATATTGCTAGTGCTTGCAGAAGATGTAGTACCACCAGGTTGATCTCCTGTTATATATAATAAGTTACCTTCATTATCATAAGTAAATAAACGACCACGTTTGCTATCAACAACAGTAAAGTTACCATTATCACTAACTGATATACCAACTAGTGTTGAAGGCCCTAGAATAACACCATTTTCGCTTGAAGCAGTAACATATACTGCATCACCATCAGGTGTAACATAACCATTTCTCTTTAATACGTCCTTACCAGATGTATTAATCGTTTTAACCATTTTTTCAGCTTTTGTAGCATCTTTATCTGGTTTAGATGTTGCATACAAGAAACCAGATGAATCAATTGTTAAATTAGTAAATTCAGGAGGTAAGTCTAGTGCAATTGAAGATACTTGTTCTTCAGAGAAGATCTTTGTCCAGAATTTCTTTAATGGATTAGCAACAACTTCGTTTTTACCAATAAATCGGTTAAATGAGCCAGCTGAGTCAAATTCAACGATACCTTCATATACGTTTTTTGCAATACAGAATACTTTACCAGTTTTATCAACCGCAATTTTTTGAGGGTTAAATAAAGTTGAAGTATTAGAATCTTTAATTGTTATTCCGCTTGATACTTGATAGAATACATTATCATCTGGAGATAGGTAAACGTTAGTTACTGTCCAAACATTATCAACTTTATTTACTTTAATAATTCTAGAGTTCCCGCTATCTGCAATATACATTCCGCTTTTTGCAACAGTAATACCACTAGCATTATTTAAGCGAATAGCTGCTTTATTTGTATCTTTTGAATAAGGAAAATAAGGAGCTTTCCCAACAGTTTCTCTTTCCGCATATTCAATTGAAACAGTTTGTCCTTCAGTTAGCAAATCTTTATTTGTTAATACTAAATATCTATTTGTTACATTTACTTCTTTTCCATCTTCAATAACTTTTTCATTAATAGTAGTAACATACCAGTCTGATTTAGCTAATTTTTTATCACCTATTTTAATAATTCTTTTAGCGTTTCCATCTTCTAAATCAACAGTTAGTGGAACAGTTGATCTAAGACTATTATTGTCAAGAATAAATTGAGAAGATTCATAAGTTACATAAGTTGAAGTTTTGTAAATTGAAATTAATTCAGTAGAGTTATAATATTCTGCTTTATTAATTTCAGATAAACTTAAATTAAAATCATAATAGTCATCTAGAGTCTTTTTAACTTCATCAGTTATTAGAAATTCATCTATTTTTTCAAGCTTTTTAAAATCTTGATTAAGAATATATACTGAACTAACGCCTGTAGCTTCTTTGATTGAATTCGAAATCTTTGTTTTAGTAAACTTCATTGAATCTAAGATATAAATATTGCTTTCATATGTAATTAGATCAACAGGATCATCAAATACAACAGGATCTGTGTCAGTTGCATTTGCATTTTCGATATCTCCATGATAATACGTATCACGATAAGTTAAACCATCTGTACAAGGTATAACATTTTTCCAGAAATCGTAACTATAGCCTTTTGCATTAACAGTTAATTCGCCAAATGAGAATAGCACTAAGAAAACTAATGCAACTGTAAGTGCTCTTATTGTTAATTTTATTTTCTTCATATTCTAAGCTACCTCCTATTTCATACCTGAATGCGCCATAGTTTCGATGATTTGACTTTGTGATAATACGAAAACCGTAATTGGGACAATCATCATTATTAACATAACGGCAGAGGCAGTACCTGTTCTTGCAACACCACCAGATACGATTTGGTTAAGTGCGTAAGATAAAGGTTTTAATTGTTCACTATAAATATATGTACCACCATCATTATTCCATAATTGTTGGAACAATAAGATTATTAATGTCAACCATGCTGGTTTAACTAGTGGCATAACAATCTTCCAATAAATTTGAAATTCATTAGCTCCATCGATTTTTGCAGATTCAATTAATTCCATTGGAATATCTTGCATAAATTGTTTCATTAAGTATAAACCTAGTGAATATGCAAAGGCAGGGATAATTATCGCCCATTGAGTGTCAATAAATCCAATAGAACTAAAGATAATATATCTTGGGGTTGCTGTAACTTGAGCAGCAAACATCAATGAGTATACAACCATTGAGAATATTACTGTAGAACCAGGGAACTTATGCTTGGCAAGTGGATATGCAGCCATTGATGCAATGATTACGTGTCCAACTGTACCAGCAAGTGTAATCCAAATTGTATTAAAGAAGTATCTTGAGAATGGAACCCATGAATCTTCCAATAACATAGATAAGTCTTTAAAGTTATCTAATGTAGGATTTTGGAAGAATAGTTTAGGTGGGTATATAAACAATTCTGCAAGTGGTTTAAAAGCAGCACAGAAAGAGTATACAAGTGGATATGCACTAAATAAGCCAAATAAGCAAAGTAAGATAAATAATGAAATATCTCCCGCAACACTACGGCTAACTCTTTTCCTTTTCTTTATTTTTCTACGTTTTTCCATTCGGTAGAAAAACAATTCCATCTTTCCCATCTTGGATTCATCTTTTAATCCAAATTTCTTTAATTTTTTCTCTTGGCGTTTTAAACGCTTTTTCTCCTCTTTAGATAGTTCAACACCAGCTATTTCTTCATCATCTACCATAATTTTGTCTGTAGCCATATTATGAACCTACCCTTCTTAAAATTTTTCTAACTAATAAGTTAGCAAGTATCATTATTATAAATAGTATTGTTGCTATTGCGGAAGCATAACCCATTTCCATACGAGTATTACCGTAGTCCATCAAGTGGGTTATGATGGTGTGTCCGGCATATTCGACGGAAGGGAAACCCGCAATATTTGTTGAAACTTCAGCAATTGCTAAACTTGATGTTATTTGCATTACCGCACCGAACATTAATTGTGACTTCATTTGAGGTAATGTAATATACCAAAGTTCTTGCCAACGGCTCTTGATACCGTCAATAGCACCAGCTTCATAGTATTCACGGTTAACACCTTGAAGACCTGCAATGAATGACAAGAAACTTACACCAAGTGACATCCAAAGTTGAACAATGATTAAAATCCATATTATATATTTAGAATTTTGTAACCAAGTTATTGGTTCTTGAATAATGTTCAATTCCATCAGTATGGAGTTAGCGTATCCGTAGTTATCACTACTAAATATCAATTTCCAAACTAGATATACGTTACCTGAAATTGATGGGGCATAGAATATCAATGTCATGAAACTTCTTAGAAGTGGTTTCAATTCATTAATCAGCCAAGCAAATACGAATGCCATAATGTAACTTACTGGTCCGGTTATTACCGCCAGAATTGCCGTATTCTTAATCGCTACCATAAATACTTTATCATCAACAAATAATGATTTGTAGTTATCCCATCCTATAAATTTTGGAAATTCCAATAAGTTGAAATATGTAAAACTTAATACTAATGACATAAGTACTGGAATTACTGTGAAAATAAAGAATAGAATTGTGTATGGTGCAACAAGGTAATAATATTGACGTTTAACGAATATTTCCCTACGAAGTCTTCCTCCACGTTTACTCCAACGGTCAACTTTTCTTATCCATGAACCACGATCTTTTTCGATACGAAGTCTTTGAGTAATTCGTTCATGTTCTTTTTGATAATCTTTATATGCTTTTTCTTTTAATTCATACTCTACTTGAAGTGGATCTTTTCCGGTTGCTTGTGAAATTTCATTTATTCGTTCTTCAGTACATTCAACAATGTTTTGGGTTGCTTGATTTTCAAGAGGAACTTCATTTTGTTCAACTGTTTCAACCACTTTAGGAGTATGTTCAATAGGTGTTACAATTAAATCTTTTTTATCTTCTGTAGTAATTTTATATGTATGATTTTTCTTTATCATCCAATGAACACTCCTTTCTGTTTAGATTTTCTATTATTAAGAGCAGTCATATTTTACTCCTCTTCTTCATTATCATCTTCTTCAGTTACAACTAGTTCAGGATATTCTTTTGTCCATGCTTCATAACGAGTTTTAACTTCTTCATAAGATGATTTAAGTTCTTCTAATTTTAATTTGCTTGCTTCATAATCTGCTTTATATTTCTTAATGTTCTCTGCAACCATCGCGTCATATTCTTCATCTTGACGTTTTTGTTCAGCACGTTTTTCTTTCATTGCAGCTTTAAGTGCAGCTTTTTCAGCAGCTTTTTCTTCACGTGTAGGACCAGTTGGTTCAACTGGTTTTACATTTTTTGATTTTTTACCAAAGTTTAATTTTCCTTTTTTACCACCAGTTATTACTAAGAAGAAGAAATATGTAAGTAATAAAACAGTGATGATTAGCATTATAATAACTGCTATTTTTTGTGCCATATATATCTCCTCCTTTTCTTAGTTAATAGTTGGCAAATCAAATTCTTTACGTTTACGATTTATTTCATCGTTAATATTTCCACAATATTCATATAGGGTTTCACGCGCATTATAGTTATTATTAATTACTTTACGATAAGCATTTTCAATTTCACGTCCAATAATATAACTACCTGCAACTTGTGGCATTTCATGTACTTGATCCCATTGTTTCATCAATTTATCTAAGTCAGCTTGTGGCCATGCAAGAGATTGGAATGCTTTTACGTTTGCGGTTGCATGACGTGCAGCTGAACCTAAGATACCTTCCATTTCGCGGCCAAATTGTGCTTGTGTTTCAGCGCCTGTCCACCATTTTAAGAATTCCCATGAAGCATTATATTTAGCTTGTTTCTTAGCTTCTGATAATTTTTCAGGTTGTTTCATAATTACAGCACCAGTACCACTTGCTGTTGAAGTATGATCTACTTTTCCAGTTTCTTCATTGTAAGTACCAGGGATTAAATAAAATGACCATTTACCTTTTAATTCAGGAGCAAATACGCTTAATGTATTATAAGTTTCATAATATGCGATACCTGCTGGCATTTCACCAGAACGGAAACGGTTAACAAAGCTTGCTGATTTAGGGAATGAATATAATGTATAGAACTCAGTCCAGTATTGGAAAGATTTCATCGCTGCATCACTCATTAAGCCAGTTTCTTTATTATCGTTTGTATATAAAGAACCACCATTTTGATATAACATTGATACAAATACAGGGTTTAGAGCATTTGCACCAGCATCATTTACTGGTAGATAGAATTGTAATTGTTTTGTTTGCAATTTTGCTACTAAGTCAATAACACGATCCCATGTAACTTCTTCATCAGTATAATTGCCTTCTGAATCACGTGTAAAGAATACATCATTCCAGCCATTTTCTTCAAAAATGTCATCGCGAACGAACATAACCATGAAGATTTGTTTTTCAGGAAGTGCATAAATACCTTTTATATTTTGTTGTAATTCTGCTTTTGTTAAATTTTTACTATCAAATAATTGCTCGCGTGTAATGCCTTTTTGTTTACAGAATTCATCAATTGCATAGTAAGCGTCTACTCTTGCCTTAGCTTCAGCATCGCCTCTACTTGCGGCAGTAATATCAGCATTTGTGATTGAGTAGAATTGGAATTGTCTTAATGAAGATGCATGATATACATTTTCATATGTATCGTTCCAAGGAGTTCTATTAGTTTCACTATATGAACCATCAGGAATTGCATAAACGCTGTCCCAGAAATCATCAAAATTAGTTAAGTCATATACCGCATTACGAAGTGCGTAGTTTACTGGTAATGTTGAGTCAACGTTCAAGGCAACATCTGGTCCTATTCCCGCAAGTGTTGCTTTTAATAATACATCAGCACCCGTTAATTTTAAGTTTACTTTTATACCCGTTTTCTTAGTAAATGTTGTATCAATTAAATTTCTAATTACGTTTGCTTGGTCACGTCCAAGTGTCATCCATACTTCGATTGAGTCACTAGTTTGAACATCTGAGTTATCTACTACTTCACCAATTGTTGAGTAATCAATAAAGAATGATAAGAAGAATGAGCAAACGCCATTCCACATCTTTTTAAAGAAGCCTTCATTTGCTTTCTTTAATTTTACATCTGGAGTATGTATTTCAATGTAGTCTATAGCAAGGGGTAATTCTCTTAATTCAGTAAGCAATGTACCTAAAGAAGATATATTGTTACTGAATGAACTTAATTTTTGAGTTATTGAACGAGGTTTTTCAAGGAATGTTTCTAATTGGGTAACCATAGCGTCGATTACACCAGTTTTATCAGAACCACCACCAGATATTTCCGCAATTTGTGTTGAAATATCTTTTAACTCATCACGATATTCTTTTATTTCTTTTAATAAGTTTGGAAATTTACCATTTTCACCAGTTAATTGGTAGTCACGGTTTTTATCTGGAGAAGTTGTTGTATAAGCAACAATATTACGATATGTTCTACTTAATTCATCAATAGTAGATTGAATTCTTTCGATTAAAGGAGCATAAGCACCAAGGGTTACTTCAAGAGTAAATGAATATGTTTTTCCTTTTTCAAAATAGAATTCATAATTATCTGTGCCATTACCTAATGTAACATTTTGCCAGTTACTAGAAAATGAGAATTGAACGTCACTTAATTCGCTAAATAATGTTTGACTAGCATTTTGAGTTGAAGCTTCACTAACATAAGCAATACGGCTTGAATACATACCTCTTACAAGGTTTTGTCTTGCACGCATTGAAATGTTATAATAACCACTTTCTGGAACAGTAAATTCCCAAGAAATCCAGTCGCCTAATACTTTCCATTGGTCACCACCAATAATATTCTTTTTAGTTTCTTTCAAACTAAAAGGATAAGTATTAGATGAAGAACGGTCGGTTATTGGATATAACGTAGGTGAAGATTTATATGTAGCTTTTTCTGCGTCAATATATACCATTTGATTGGTGATATTAGTCTGAGGATGTAATGCTTTCATTTGTGAAATGTATGTTTGATAATCAACGATATCATTAACTGATAATATTTTAATACAATCAATTAAAACTGGTTCTTTTATTGAAGATAATGAAATAGTATTTTCACCTTTTTCAAAATAGAACATATATGGTTCTGTAACATAACCCATATCATCTTTGAAATAGTTGTTTCTAAAACTATATAATTCCACTTGTTGTGGTTTTACATCATTTCCGTTAGTATCAGTTTTAAAATTACCCTTTTCATCAAATGAATCAACATCATCTTTCCAAATTCTAGAGAAAGTAAAACTATCTGCTCCGTCAAAAGGAATTTCACCATTAATTAAAAGTTTTCTTTCAATTGATGAACTATAACCACTAATTGTAAAATAGTCAAGTTGTAGATTGTAGAAACCAGTTTCTGGAACATCTACTTTCCAAGTAATTGTACCAGTGTTTTGATGGATTAAAACTCTATCCGATTTACCTTGGCGATTTTCAATTAAGTTTTTAGCTTCTTTTGCAAGATTATCAAGTTCTGCTCTACGTTCATTATTTAGTGATACCGTAATAGTTTTGCCAAAAATCTTTTCATATAAGTATTGGTATTCATCAGTACTATAAGTATCATCTGATATTTCAGTAAAGCAACTAACAAGTTTTTCTAATTCTACTTTGCCTGATTCAGTTTTAGGATTTAAGCCTTCCGCTGTTAGTAAAATAGTTTTTACAGCTGTTGCAGCATCTGTTGTTGATTCTTCATCATAGTTAATACCTTCGATTGATATTTTTACACCTTGTGGTTTAACTTGTAGTTTTGAAGCATCTTCCTTGTAAATTTCATATGCATTTTTTACAAGTGCAGAATCTTTCTTGATAGTTTCTTGTTCTTTTTTCTTACATGCGGAAAAGCATGGAGTTAAAGCAATAAGTGCTATAAGAAAGACTATTAAATACATTTTTTTAGCCTTCATCATATTTTCTCCTTTCTGTCTAGACACATAAGCATTTCAATAAGCCAATTTATACGATTGGCACTAAATGCGTAACCCTCTTTAATATTTCTGGCTAGCCATAATTTTTTATGGTTTTCTAAGTATTTCTCTAAATTTTTAATTGGTTCATCAAAGTTAACTATACAATTATCTAGATAACTATGAAGCCTTTCGTTTATGGCTAATAATGTTTCAAGTAACAAAATAGCGTTTTTTATTTCATCTTTTTCTAAACATTCTTTTGCATTTTGTAATTTATTTTTTTCTTGAATAAATAAGTCATGTAATTTTTGGACTGCTTCATAACTAATGATATTAGATTTCATTCTATTTAAGAAGAAGTTTACTTTATCATCTTGTCTTCTACCATGTTCAGCCCACATAATAGATGCAAATAATCTTGTGCCATAATCACGATATTCACCTTCAAGTTCGTGATAGTGTGATAATTCAACAATTACTTTTGCAAGTGTTTCATCATTTAAAATAATTGCCAAATACTTTTCTGCATCTTCAATTGTACCACTAGACCATGATAGCATTGCTCCATATATAAATCCTAAATAACTAGACGGTAGATATTGTAAATGTCCCATATCTCCCCAGTCAGTAAGTAAGATTCCTAATCCATGATATTTTTTTGAAGAACATGTACTATTTTCAATAGTTTCTTTCATATCGATAAATCTACCAGTTATTGAAGACCAAGTTGATGTTCCTGGTGCAAGCAAATATTTTACTTTTAATTCTTCAAGCATTTTAGCATGGTTAACAAAGTCATATGCTTTGTTATAACCCCAATCAACAAATACGATATCTTTTGATAGCTTTGATATTTTATCGGGATGTTTTACTAAAACATCACCCCAAATCATCGGTGTTTTATTATATTTTCTAACAACATTAGCAAGTTTTTCTAAGTATTCTATGTAAACATCTTCCGTAGATGTTTTTAAGCATTCTTGTTTACTTTTTCCATGTCCTAATTCGTAAGGTTCATCAAAATTCATATTAAAGTATTTTGATTTTGTAAATGGTATCATTTCTTCATACATTTGTTTAACTAATTCAAATGATTTTGGATTGGTTGGATCAAGAGTTGATGGTGGTCTTTTTGAACCCCATATTTCAAAGCCATCTGGGCATTCCGCAAGTTCTTTGAACTTATCTAACGCTAGCCAATCACTCATATGTCCAAAGCCATTTTGGTTAGGTACAAAATCAATATATTTTTCAATCGCGTATTTTTCAACTTCTAAGTATTCTTCTTGTGTTAAATAGTTTTTATCAGCTAATGCTTCTTTGATATTTTTGTATTCATATGAGAAGCCTTCAACATAAAGTTCTAAGTGGTTATATTTTAATTCAGCCATTAAATCAATTATTTTTTTAATTGATGAAACATTTAAGACTTTGGCTCTACTAATATCAAGCATCAAGCCCCTAACTTCTAAATCTGGTTTATCTTTTATGTTTTGAGTTTCAATTATTTGTTCACTCTGTAATTGTTTTAACGTAATTAATCCATAAAAAGCAGCTTTTTCAGTTTTTGAAATTATTTGTAAACGATCTTCTTGAATAATCAAATGATATTCTTCTTCATTTTCAACACTCAAATCTTGTTTAATTTCTAAAATAGTTGGGCTAGAATCATCTGCTAAAATCATATCTTTGTAATGTCTAAATAGTAGCGGGCTAAAGGCATTTTCAACTTTACCGATTGCCTTATTTTTAAGTATACTACCACTCTTTTTTATTTCATAGGGTCTTGGTATCAACATAAGAATTTTGCTATCCTTTCTACAATTTGCCCTAATACGCGCATTTTGCCATATTATTCAACTTATTATACCAAAGAAAACGTTTTTATTCAAGGAATTGGCTACCAAAATCGCTAATTTTCAGATTCCAATAAAATCCAGCATAAAAAAAGGCCGAGTATTTGATAAATACTTAGCCAAATTGTTGATTTTTTATTTAACCCAAAGGGCTTTTATTGTCTTTAATCCTTCATCTTTTATTGGATTTTGTCCAGAAACTAAGTCTTTGTAAGTAAAGAAAATTGTTCCACTTATTTGATCAAATTGACAATTGAATTTTAATTGGTTTTCCATTTCTTTAGGGTTTTGCCATACTTCATTAGAACCCATTTGATATAATGCTTGTCCAATATAAAGTATTGTATTAGTTTCTTTTGCAAGATTACTCCACCACTTAGTTAAATCATGATAAGTTACATCAGCGCGTTCAAATGGGAAATATACTTGGGGAACAACGTAATCTATCCAACATTCTTTCATCCATTTGTATACATCAGAATATAATTCAGAATAGCATTGTAATGCACCGGCAGCGTTGAATGAACCTTTGTCCCAACCATCTTCTCTAACTTTAGTATTAGTACGATATATGGCAAATGGACTTATTCCAAACAATACTTTTTTGCCTGTTTTGCTAAACGATTTTTTCAATTCATCATGAATGTTTTTAATCATTACATCTACATTACTTCTACGCCAATCTTCAAAGTTTTGATCCGCTGATGTACGATATTTTAAGAAATCTTGCTCTTCTCTTTCATAAGGTATTTTACCATAAGGGTAGAAATAATCATCAATGTGAACACCTTCAACATCATAGTTATCAACTACTTCCATAATTGATTTAGTAACGAAATCAATTACTTCGGGATGTGATGGGCAAAGAATAACTTTGTTAGCGCCATCAACTAATGTATGTTCAGGATGTCTTCTTGCAAAATTCTTTTCATCTAATCCTTCTAGGTAAGCATTTTTAGCTTCTTCAATTGTACAATTTTCTAGATTTAGAGCACTAACACTTACACGATAAGGATTCATCCAGGCATGAACTTTTATGCCATATTTTTTTGCCTCATCTATTACAAATTGTAAAACATCGAAGCCAGGATTTTTACCTTCTGTACCTGTTATATATCTTGACCATGGGTTAAGTTTTGATTCATAATAAGCATCTGATGCGGGTCTAACTTGAAATATTACTGTGTTCATATTATAACTTGCAATATTCTTGATCATATTTCTTAGGTATTCTTGATATTCTTCTTTACCTAAGTTAGATGGTGTATCAATATTTGCAACATTAGATACCCAAACGCCTCTAACATCTTTTTCATTAAATTTATATTCAGGAATATCAATTTCCTCTTGTGTATCCCAATATTTTACTGTCTCATCTTGATTATATTTATAAAGCTTCATTTTTAATATTCCTTTCTTTTTATTGTTATTAATGTCATACTTAAACTAATCAAACCAACAATTGTAAGTATTGTTTTTTTATTTTTACAATTTTTCTTTTCGGTTGGTAATTTTTCACCAACAGTCTCTTTACATCTCGTACATGTCTTTGGTGCTTCGGTTGTTGCATCTACCCATTCATGTCCAAGGGCAGGAATTTCTTGGTATGTTGTATAATCACATCTTTTACATGTATCATATTCTTCGTAGCCAGCGCTAGTACATGTTGCATTTTTTCCTTCATGATGCTCTAAATCATGACCAAGTGGTTCACCTTCTTCATAGCCACATAGTGAACATATTTTTGGTGTTGTACAATCAGCCGGTTCAAATGAATGTTGGCTACAATATTCAACTAATTTAAATTTTTCACTTGTATAAGTAACTTCATTAAAACCATCGTTGACTACTACTTTTATTGAAATTCCATTAGTATCTGTAGATATGTTATGATTCCAATTAATTTTTATTGTCCCACTTTCAAATTGGTTTGAACGAATCATTTGTTCGTTTTTTCCTATTACGGCATATACTTTTACATCTAGTATATCCTTGTCAACATCATCAATAGTAATGTTAAAGTTTACCGAATCATTTAATAAGTATTCTGATTTTAAATCTGTTATTGTTACCGTTGGCACATGGTTAATATTTTTAGTAAAATCAATTGTTTCACCAATATATATAGTATTACTTTTACTTATTGTTGCAAGAACATAAATTTTCGTTTCATCATGTTTTTTGATTGAAAGAGCATCATCAGAGTTTAAATTCATTGCGACCATATTGCTTGCTAGACAATTTTCAGTTTTAATACTTTCAATATCATCAAATTGATATATTGCGTATGCTTTTGCGTCATTAACTTTTTCTACCAATACATCATATGCATTTTCTTCGCTTGCAATAATTTTCTTAATCGTAGATAACTCTTCAACCGTATTTTTGTAGTTATAAGTTGAATATATTGGTGTTAATGCATCATTTTTAAAGCATCCTCTTGTAACTAAATTAATGCCAATTTTTCCTTTTCCTTTCGTAAGACTGGTGTAATCATACATAACATAACCACTGACATTTAATTTTTCTGATTGATTGTATCTTATTTGATAATAAACTTCAGATACATCATTCCAACTATCCAATTGATACGTTGCGGTGCCAATATATAATTTAGTTTTACTATTTTTTACTGCTTCACTCCACCATCTAACTATTTCTTCATACCCGCTACCAAGTTTAGTATAAGCTTGAGGTAAAATGTAATCAATCCATTCTTCATCTACCCATTTTTTGGTATCCGCATATAAATCAGAATATGAATAATAGTTGTTACAACTTCCAGACATACCACCTTCAGCTCCTCTTTCAGGATTTGCAGAACAAGCTTCAAGTGATGGTGCCCATCTTGCGGCAGGGCTAATACCAAACGCACAAGGAGTTTCTTTTTGAGCATTTTTATCTCTAACTAATTTACTTAAATTACTAATAAGTTTATTAACATTTTCCCTACGCCAGTTGTAAAGTGAGAGTTCACCGCCAGCTGTTTTATATGCTTGATAGTCCGCATAATCAACTTTAGGTTCAGTTGAAAAGGATAATCCTTTATATTCTTTTACTGTTCCGATACTACTATATGTAGCTGTATATGGGTAAAAGTAGTCATCAAAATGAATTCCATCAATATTGTAATTAGTAATGATTTCTTCTATAGTATTTTCTAAGTGTTCAATTGTTTCACTAGCTGCTGGATTTAAAACATATTTATCTTCAGCACCTAGTACAACATTATGTTCTAGTTGTTTACCTTCTGAAAAAACAGGGTTTTGATAATCGCTACCACTTGGAGTTTTTCCTGCTCGGTTTTTTAAACTACCAAAAACTGATTTTTTATCAGCTTGCAACTTTTGATCATCATAATCAACTACATTACGAATAGTACCACTTTTTTCAATTATCGATACATTTGAACTAACGGTTGCGCGATATGGGTTAAGCCAAGCATGATATTCTAATCCATATTCATGCGTAGCTTCTATCATCCATTCTAATGGATCCCAGCCAGGGTTTACACCATAACCACAAAGATATTCGCTCCATGGGTTATATTCAGATGGATAAAAAGCATCATTACATGGTCTTATTTGAAATATTATTGCGTTTAAATTGTTAGCTTTTGCGGTATCAAGAATAGTCAAATAACGATTTTTCCATTCGTTGATAGCCTCTGCATTAGTACCTTTTTGCTTTTTCATGTCTAGATTATATACTGTTGCTACCCAAACACCTCTAAATTCGGTATCTACTTGTTGATAATTTTTTAATTTATCAGCACCAGTATATGCGATAACATTCTTGCTTTTTACAATTAACAAAGTACTTATAGTTAGCAAAAATATGCTAAACAGAACTATTTTCTTTTTCATCAAATTCTCCTATCTTTTTACATTAGTAATAGCTCTTAAGAAATTTTTAGAGCCAATCATTTCAATCTCTTCTTTAGTAAATCCTCGTTTTATTAAATGACTTTCGATGTTGCATGCATCTGCATGACTCCTTAAGTCATCTAAGTTAGCGTTATCATAGTCACTTAAAAAATCCATCATATCTAGGCCAAACATTACATGATCAATACCAATATGTTCACCAATATAAATTATATGATCAATTAAACCATCAATATTTTGTTTTTCTTTTTCGTGTGAAACAAAATTGCGAGCAGAATTAACGCCAACAAAACCATTTTGTTCTTTCAACTTCTTTAGTTGATCATCATTTAGATTACGACGATGGTTGCTTAACGAATATGCATCTGAATGACTCGCAATTAATATTTTAGGATTTTCTTCTAAAACATCATAAAAACTCTTTACGTTAAGATGAGATACATCGATAATCATATTTTTTTCATTCATATATTTTAGTAATTCTTTACCAAGTGGTTGTAAGCCTCTGTCTTTATCGCCTGCTACCCCTGTCGCAAAATGGTTTTCTTCATTCCAAGTTAAACTAGCATGTCTTACACCAAGATTATATAGTTTGTCAAAATCTTCAATAGTTGCAACATTTCTTAGTCCTTCTAAGCCATAAACTACATCAAATTTATTTTTGTAAGGTGCAAATTCTTCTAAAGCAATCTTATAAGCGTTAAAAACATCAAAATCGGTTTCACTATAGACTACCCAAATTCCACCAACTACTCCGCCTTTTTTTAAATTATTTAGATGGTAGCGTTCAAATATTTTTTGTTCACCATCCATATGTCTTTGATATAAATTAAATAGTATATCACTATGTGTATCATATATTTTCATTTTTTATCACCATAAATATTATACTTGAATTCATTTATTTTAGCAATTTTATTGTAAAGAAATTTTTATGTAAAAGAAAAAAGCACATAATGTGCTTTTTTTACATAACTTCGGTTTTTGAAAATAAAGGTTTATCTTCAATTTTAAAATCTACTACGGATAATATAACTATCATAAGTACCATATAATTAATAAAATAGTAGCTTACATCAATCATACCGTATAAGTCAGACATCCCAAGTGATAGGATAACCATTAGTTTCCATAATTCAGCTTTTTTGAAAAAATAATAGTATTTCTCAAACATATGATATATAAGTGCAATGGTTCCAACAAGTCCCATTGTTGTTGTTGTATGAAGTATGGTACTATGTGCCCACATAAATTGACCTGTTTCTGCATCAAAGCAAGACAACATACCACAGCCAAATATTGGGTAATGTTTAATTTTTTCTAGACATGCTTTATATATCGGAAAGCGATTGTTTCCATCTTTAAAATCAAAGTCTAAAATCATAGCCATCATTTTTTCAAATATTTCTCTACTAGATATGCAAAGAACTACAACAAACAAAATTACAAGTGCTGTTGTTATAAGAAATAAATTTTTAAGAAGTTTCTTATCGCTTCCCATTTTCATACCTATTATTACCATAATAACAATACCAACAATCATTGCAAGAAGTGCACCTCTAGAATAGGTTAGTACTACAGCTGCCATCTGAATAACCGCAAGTATATAGTATAATAGACATTTTTTAGTAGTGTTTATATAACATAAATAAGTTGTAAAAGGAATAGTTACTAGCAACATTAAAGCAATGTTATTACTAATACCCCATCCAACATTACTTAGTTTTTGTGACAATGCTTTAATTATACTATCTTGTAGTAAATAGTAAGTTAATAATTGAAACGTAAGATACAATCCTAAACATGTCATTAGTAACGCAAATTTTTCAAATTCTACTTTTACAGTAGATGATAATAATAAATAAACAAATACCATACCAATTGCACATCCCGCAACGATAATGACATTTGCAAAATAGTTTGCTTCTTTAAAGCCAATTCCTCCGGTAATCATTGTTATTCCTAGCAATGATATACCTAATAAAAAATGACCTCTTTTAAATTTAGGTTTAAATCTAATAAAATGAATAATTAACCCAAGTATTAATAATCCAATAGCAACGTATATACATTTTGGTGTAGTGTATACATCAAATGAATGTGAAAACATAAAAGGTACAAAAACTATAATAGGAACTATATAAAAGATATTTTCATAAAAACTTAATGTTAATAAAATAAATACGCCTATTAATATTAATGCAATATTTTCAAAAAGTTTTACAGTTTCTTGATATTTTAAGATGTTTATTTCTAATAATGTATAAGGAATTGCCCAAAAAATTATCATTGCGATGACAACTCCTAATAGATAGTAGGTGCTATCCAAACCTTTTTTTATTTTTTCTATCAGCATTGTTTTCCTCTCGTTATTCTATTGTGTCAGTGTTTAACTCCTTTTGAAATAGTTTGAAAATATCAGCGGTTGCCACAGCATCGTTTAATGCATTATGGTCTTGTTCTTTAGGTTGTTTTACGTTAAAGAATTCATACGCATTGAATAAACCAATGTCGGTTTTAATTCCATAGTAATTTTTTATTACTTGCATTAAATTAATAAAATTCTTTCTTTCTGCTAATTTTACAAATTTATTTTCTTTATAAAAAGAATCAAGCATACTGATGTCGTTTTTCCCCCATACATAAATTGTTGGTTGATACGCTGTTAACAGGGTTTTAAATTTCTTATAAAACTTATAAGGACTTGGCGCATATCTAAGATCATTTTCTGATATTTTTAAAAACTCAATTGTCCTAGAATTTATGCCTATTTCATGTCTTGGTTTAATCATTCCCCATTCAGTTGTTATTAAGTTTCCTTCATTGTCTTCTAAATAAAGGCCATACTCAATTATTTCTGATACAAATCCATTGCCATGCACATATCCATGTGGTGGCATTGAAAATTCTAAATCTAAAAACAAGCGATATCCATCACGACTAAATATTTTTTTAACACCCTGTTTAATAGTTGATATATCATAATAAACTATCGTTTTTCTTGGTAAGTGTCTTAACATTTTAATGAAGTGAACAACTTCATATACTAAAAAGCCGGACTGGTTAGTCCTTGTTTCTTTGCAAGTGAAATGCACAACAAGTCCTTCATTTAAATATGGTTTAAATCTTTTGTATTGACTTCTACTTAGATAATAGAATTTAACACGATTTTTATCGCGAATTTCAAAAATTCTATTTTCTTCGCTAAATCCACGAATAGTTCCACATACTAGTTGCACATTTTCACTCCTTTCTTAATTATATTTTTATTTCTTGCATTTTGATTAATTCTATGATTGCTTGGCTACGCCCTTTGACTCCTAGTTTTTGAATGACATTTGATATATGATTACGTACAGTTTTACTACTAATATTTAATTTTTTTGCAATACTTTCAGTATCGTAATTCTTAACTAACAATTCAAATATTTGCTTTTCCCTTATTGTTAAAAACTGTCTTAGTTGCATTGTTTACCCACTCTTTCATAGTATCTTATGCCATAAAAGTTTTAAGGGTTACAATTATTTATTTAAAGTTTCTAACAGTTCTTTAGCAAGCTTTCCGGGCATTCCTAGTGATTTTAATTTTTCAACAGTTGTGTGTTTTATTTCATCAACCGTACCATAAGTTTCAAGCAATAGTTTTTTTCTTTGTTTGCCAATGCCAGGAATCTCATCTAAAATCGAAGTCATTGATAATTTATTGTGACGAGTTTTGAAGAACGTTATCGCAAAGCGATGGACTTCATCTTGCATTGCTTCAAGTAGTAAAAACAAATCACTTTTCTTATCAATAAATATCTCATTAAAGTTTCTGTCAACCATACCTCTAGTTCTATGATGATCATCTTTTAATAAACCAATCAGTGTTATCTCATTTTCAATATTAAGTTTTTTCAAAACAATTGAAGCGGCTTTTACTTGGGTTTTACCTCCATCGACAATTATCATATCTGGTAGATTAGCATTTTCTACTAATAAACGTTTATAACGTCTTTCAATAACTTCCATCATAGTATGGTAATCATCTGGTCCTTTTACTGTCTTGACTTTATACTTACGATAATCTTTGTACGAAGGTTTACCATCAACATATCTAACCATTGCGCTAACCGGGGTTGCCCCTTGAATATTCGAGTTATCGAATAACTCTATTACTTTTGGATAATTAATATCTAACAATTTTGCTAAATCTTCAAGCGGTTTTTTAGTTTTTTCAATTTCTATTAAACGCATTTTTTGTAAATTATCAATATTATTCTTTGCATTTTCCATTACATTATTTAGCAATTGTTTTTTAATTCCTTTAACAGGTACAATTACTTTGGTTGTTAAAAGCTCAGATAATATTTGATACTCTTCAAGATAAGGTATTATGATTTCTTTTGGTACTAAGTTATTAGTATCATCATAAAACTGATATATATAAGATAAAATTGCTTCATCAATTTCGCCAATTAAATCAAATATTTCACCACTACGTTCAATTATTTTACCACTACGCATATGCAATACTTGAATAGCTACTAATCCATCTTTAGAATAATAGCCGAAGATATCTTTTGATAAACCATCATTTAATTCCATTGTTTGTTTTTCTACAATTTCATTGATTGAATTAATTGTATCGCGATATTCCATTGCCTGTTCAAATTCTAAATTATTAGAAGCTTCTTCCATTTTTTGTTTTAGAATAGTTGTTAATTCATCACTACTGCCATTTAAAAATCGCATTGCACTTTTTATTGATTCCGTGTAATCATTTCTAGAACACTTGTTTATACATGGGGCAAGACATTGATTTAGATGTGAATATAAGCATGCCTTATTAGGAATATTGTGACACTTTCTAAATGGATATACTTTATTTAAAATTTCAACAATGTCTCTACATGCTTTAGCATTGGGGTATGGTCCAAAAAGATATTGGTTTTTCTTTTTGTGTTCTTTTTTTACATCCCTTGTCATTACCAAACGAGGATTTTCTTCATTGGTAATTAATATATATGGGTAGCTTTTATCATCCATAAGTAAGATATTATATTTGGGACGATTTTTCTTAATAAAGTTTGATTCTAATAAAAATGCTTCTAATTCTGAATGGGTAATTATATATTCAAAATTTACGACATCTTGTAACATTCTAGTTGTTTTAGCATCATGGCTACCTGTGAAATAACTCTTTAAACGATTTTGTAATATTTTGGCTTTACCAACATATATTATTTCACCTTTAGCATTATACATCTGATAACAACCAGGTTTTTTAGGAACTAATGACAGTTTCGTTTTTATTTGTTGTAGAATCTCTTCTTTATTCATAAGCTACCTCATACTTGTAGATTATTTCTTTAAATTGTTTAGTATTTCACTAATGCGATTTCCATATGCTAAAGACTCATCATACTTTAAGCGTAATTCGGGAGTTTTACGAAGATCTATTCTCTTTGCAAGTTCGCTACGAATATATCCTTTAGCATTTTCAAATTCTTTTTTAGTTGATTCAATTTCGCCTTGATTTCCAAGTACAGTGTAATATACTGTAGCAATTGATAAATCTTTTGTTAATGAGACTTTAGTGATAGAAATAAATTTTAATTTATCATTGTGCGCACTATCAAATAAGATTGTGGCAATTTCTCTTTCAATTATTTTTTCAATTCTTTCTACACGATATGCCATTATTTACTCTCTTTCTGCTTCTTCCATAACAAAGCATTCAATTACATCACCGACTTTAATGTCGTTATAATTCTCAATTGTAATACCGCATTCATATCCAGCTTTAACTTCTTTTACATCATCTTTGAAACGACGTAAACCAGCCATTCTACCTGTATATATAACTATGCTATCACGAATTAAACGAACACCGCCGCTTCTTACAATTGATCCACTTGTTACATAACTACCTGCGATTGTACCTACTTTACTAACTTTAAATATTTCACGTACTTCTGCTTGACCAGTTATTTTTTCTTCAAATACTGGATCTAATAAACCTTTTACGGCTTTTTCAATATCTTCTTGTAGTTTATAGATAATATTATATAATCTAATTTCTACGCCTTCATCTTTTGCCATATCGGTAATTTGGGCAGTAGGTCTTACGTTAAATCCAATAATAATAGCATGAGATGCAAGGGCAAGAATAATATCATTGTTAGTGATACCACCTACACGTGCACTTATAATGTTAATGCTTGTACCTTCAATATTGATTTTTTCAAGTAAGCCACGAATAGCTTCAATTGAACCTTGAACATCACATTTAATTATTAGATTTAAAGTTTTTTCATTTTCATCATCTTTAAATAAATCATTTAATGAAGCAGTTTTACCAACACCTTTTTCTTCATTAAATTTATTTTGAGTACGTACTTCTGCAATTTCTCTTGCTTTACGCTCGTCATTTAAAGCCATGAATTTTTCTCCCGCAAAAGGAACTTCAACAAGTCCCGTTACGGATACTGGTTTAGATGGACCGGCTGCTTGAATAGTTTTACCTGTTTCATCTTCCATAGAACGAATCTTTCCGTAAGTTGTTCCAACTACGATAATATCACCAACTTTAATTGTACCATTTTGAACAAGTAAAGTTGCAACCGGACCACGACCTTTATCTAGTTTTGCTTCAATTACAGTACCCATTCCAAGACGGTTCGGATTTGCTTTATAATCTTTTAATTCACTTACAAGTATTACCATTTCAAGTAATTCATCAACACCTTTACCAGTTAAAGCTGAAATTGGTACATAGATTGTATCTCCACCCCAATCTTCTGGTACAAGGTTATACTCAGTAAGTTCAGTTTTTATACGATCTGGATTAGCACCTGCTTTGTCCATCTTGTTAATAGCAACAATGATTGGAACACCAGCTGCTTGAGCATGTTCAATAGCTTCTTTAGTTTGAGGCATAACACCATCATCTGCGGCTACAACAAGGATAACGATATCAGTAATTTGAGCTCCACGAGCACGCATTTCAGTGAATGCGGCATGTCCTGGTGTGTCAATGAAGGTAATTGTTTTACCATTTTTTACAACTTGATAAGCACCAATGTGTTGAGTAATACCACCAGCTTCACCACTTACAACATGGCTTGAACGGATAGTATCTAGTAAAGTTGTTTTACCATGGTCAACATGTCCCATAATAGTTACTATAGCTGGTCTACTAACTAAGTCTTCTTCTTTATCTTCAACTTCAACTTCATCGAAACGGGTCATATCAGTTATTTTTTTGTTTTTTAATTCATAACCATATTCGATAGCAATTAATTCCGTTGTATCACGGTCAAGAGCTTGAGTAGCACTGGCCATAATACCCATTGAAACGAACAATTTCTTTACTAAGTCAGTAACGCTAACACCTAAAGCGTCCGCAACTTCCATAACGCTCATACCATTTTCATAGTAGATTACGTTTTCTTCTTTTTCTTCTTTAGTTGGCATATTGCTAGCACGTTTTTCTTTGCGACTGTTAGCACTTTGTTTGTTTTTGTTACTGTTTTTCTTACGTTGTTTTATATCTTGGCTGCCTTCATTGGTTGAACGTTTTGATTTAGTTCCTCTTGTTTCTCTTGTTAAGTTATACTCATCTTCTTCTAAATAGTCACCATACTTTTCAAGGATTTTTTCATCAACTCTAGGTTGAATTACTTCTTCTTCATAGACTGGTCTTTTTACTTCTTTTTTAGGAAGTGCTTGTTTAGGTTGTTCTGGAGTTACCTTAGCTGGTTGAGGTTTTGCTTGGTGAACAACATCTTTCTTGGTTGGGGCTGGTTCCCTCTTTTGAACTATAGGTTCTTTTTTTACTACTTGTTTTTGGGCCTTATCTTCTTTTTTAGCACCATTAAATTGGGGCTTTGGTGATGATACGGTTTTATTATCAGGTCTATTAGAACCTATTTTAACAGCTGGTTTAGGAACTACCTTAGGTTTTGCGGCCTTGAATGGATATGGTACCCCATACATTTTTGCCAATTTCTTTTCCATGTCTTTAGACACTTCATATTCTTCTGTTATTTTTATCGTAAATATTACGTTTGATAAATTCTTAATTAATTCATCAGTAGATATTTTCAAATTTTCTGCTAGTTCTTTCACTCTCATTAAAAGTCACCTCTTTCTACTTCTTTCAATATAGCACTTGCAAATCCTGCATCAGTTATTCCAATAACCTTAACTTGATTTACGCCAAGTGCATTGGAAAGTTCTTCAGTTGTAAATTTGTACATCACTGGTACTTGATAAAAGTAAGCCTTCTTTTCCAACTTATCATAAGTTGAATCTGAAGCATCGTTTGCAATTACTAATAATGTCAATTTGTTAGATTTTAACATTGCAACACTAGTATCAGTACCTAAGACTAATTTTCTTGCTTTTTTAGCAAGTCCTAATAAATTTAGTATTTTATTCAAATTTATTTTTCCTCTTCTAATAATTTTAATAGTTCATCAAAAACGCTATCAGGCACATCTATTTCTAAATGTTTATTTAGCATTTTTTTCTTTTGGGCAGTTAAGATAGCCGTTTTCTTTTTACAAATATAAGCACCATGGCCCTTTACTTTACCGCCTAAATCTATGACAACTTCATTTTCGGGTGTTCTAACAATACGAAACATTTCCATTTTAGGATATTGTTCATTAGTTACAACACATTTACGAAGGGGTACTTTTTTTACTTTTATATTTGCACCCATAGTTCACCTCTTAGTAACCGTATACATTTGGTTTGAAACTAATTCCCTCACGGTATGCGGAAGTCTCATCTTTGATATCAATACGCCAACCAGTTGTTTGTGAAGCTAAGCGAACATTTTGTCCTCCCTTACCAATTGCAAGTGAGAATTGATCATCTGGTACAATTACAGTTGATTTTTTAGTTTCCTCATTGATTAATACTGAGATAACTTTTGCGGGGGTAAGAGCTTCCGCAATTAATATAATGGGGTTATCACTCCAATTAAATATATCTATTCTTTCTCCAGCAAGAGCTTCATTTATTTGTTTTACTCTTGAGCCTTGTAAACCTACGCAAGAACCTTTTGCGTCAACATTTGGATTGTTGCTTTTTACCGCAACTTTTGTTCTACTTCCAGGTTCACGAGCGATTGCCATTACTTCGATAACGCCAGTTGCAACTTCAGGAATATATAATTCAAATAAACGTTTGATTAAATCGCGATTAGATCTTGAAACAAATACTTTTGGACCTTTACCAGTTTCTTCTACTTTAGTTATGCATACTTTCATTTGCATACCTGGTTCACATTTTTCTCCTGGTAAAATTTCTTCTAATGGCATAAATGTTACAACATCCATTCCAAGGCTTAGTCCTACAACGCTATCAGTCTTTTTAATAACTGTTGCATTTACTACTTCGCCTTCTTTTTCTTTAAAGTATTCGTATGCACGTTTCCCACCTAATTCTTTTAATCCTTGAATGAAAATTTGTTTAAAACGAGTTGCACCTTTTCTACCAATTTGTGAAAATTTTACTTCATGTCTAAATTCAGAACCTACTCTAACTCTAGCACGTAATTCTTTTGCTTCGTCAAGAGTAATTTGTCCTTCAGGTCCCTCTGGATCAACTTCTTCAACAACAATGAAATTTTCAAAAATACGAACATTTTTTTGCTCTTCGTTAAATTCTACTTCTATTGCACCTTTACAACCTTCAAGTTGACATGCCTTTATTAAAGCAGTTCTAACAGCTGTTAATACATCTTCAATTTCAATATGTCTTTCTGATGCTATTGTTTCTAATTGTTCATAAAAGCCTTTGCTAATCATTTTTATATTCCTCCTAAAATTTTATTGCAAGTCTAATTTTTGCGATTGCATCTTTTGGTATAGTTACAATTTTTTTTCTTTGTTTTATTAGTGTTTCGACGCTTAAATTATCTTGGTCTACACTAATTAATGTACCATATATCTCTTTTAAATTATATGCAGTTTCTAGTTTTTGATAAGTTTTTACACATATATATTTTCCTATGCTTTTCTCGTATTCATTTTCTTTTAGTTCACGCTCTACTCCAGGCGTTGTAACTTCAAGATAGTATCCATCAGGAATATCGTCATTAACAATGTCTAATATTTCTTGATTTATTGATGCTATTTCATCAATATCTGAACTAAAAGTTACTGGATCATCAATTGTAATACTAATTATGTTAGTTCCAAATTCTTTGCGTAAGCTTACACTTACTAGTTCTTTTTTATGCTTTTCAATAATTGGTATTGAAGCATCTTTTATTTTTGATAAATATTCATTCATAACGAATCCCTTCTTTCAACATATCTTATAAAAGGTGAGCCGTTAGGCTCACCTATATTAATTCATATACGCTACATATATGTTATCACAAAAAATAAAAAAAGTCAAGGCAGTCACTCATTTAGTGCACCACCTTGCTTTATTTGCTTTATTAATATTATTTTGTTATTCTATTTTTTCCTATTCATTTACTGAATTATTTTTATCTAATTCTTTTATTGTTTTAGTAAAAATTATTAGGAAAGCTATACCGGTTACCGTCACTGCTATGCCGTCCGCAATCGGTTCTGCTAATAATACCCCTAGCACTTCATTATTACATATTAAAGGAAGGAAAAAAATTAAAGGTATTAATAGAAGGATTTTTCTAAGTACTGCTAGGAATAATGATACTTTAGCATTGCCAATTGCCACGAAAGTTTGTTGACAAGCAATTTGAATTCCAAATAATCCTGATGCGGCAAAATATATATGTATTGCCCAGATTGTATATTCAATAAGTTCTTTATCAGTTGTGAATATCTTTGCAAATCCACTTGGGAATAGCATTAAAGATAGCCATAGAACAACTGAGTAACTTAATGATGAAATAAGCAGAATTTTAAATGCTTGTTTTACACGACTACTACTTTTAGCACCATAGTTATAACTGATAACTGGTTGGGCACCTTGGGATAAGCCCATTATTGGTAACATTGAAAATTGCATTAAACTTGAAAGAATTGTCATCGACCCTACTGCGATATCTCCACCATATTTTTGCAATGAAGAATTAAAACAAATTGAAATAATAGCTTCAGTAAATTGCATTATAAATGGAGATAATCCTAATAATAAGCAGGGAAGTAATATTTTAAAATTTAATTTAAAGTTTTTAAATTTTAATTTTAACCCCGATTTGTCACTAGTTAGAAAAAGAATAGTAAAGATTGCTGAAGCAAATTGGGAAATTACTGTTGCAATTGCGGCACCTTTTACGCCTAAGTTAAATGCGTAAATAAAAATAGGATCTAATATACAGTTTAATATGGCTCCGATTAAAACTGTTATCATACTTATTTTAGTAAAGCCTTGTGCAGTTATGAAGGCATTCATACCAAGCGCTATCATTACAAAAGTTGAACCTATAAGATATATCAAACAGTATTCTTTCGCAAAACCAATTGTATCTACACTTGCGCCAAACTTGTAAAGGAGCGGTTCGCAAAATATTGATAGTATTATAGTAAGTAAAACTCCAATAATTATTAACATTACAAAACTGTTACCCACCACGATTTCAGCTTCTTCATGTTTTTTCTCACCTAAATAAATTGATGCTTTAGGAGCTCCACCATAACCTACTAATGCGGAAAAAGCTGATACCATAATTATAATGGCCATACATACCCCAACTCCCGTTAGAGCAGTTTTTCCAACTTCAGGAATGTGTCCTATATAAATACGATCAACAATATTGTATAATAAATTAACAATTTGTGCGATTATAGTAGGAATAGCTAATTTAAAAATTAACTTACCTACTTTTTGCTTTCCTAAAAATGATGTTTGCTCTTCCATATTATTGATCCAACCTTTCAATATTATCAAAGATTCTCTTTAAGACACTAAAATGAGCTTCTATTTCTTCTTTGCTAATATCTTTAAAAATTTTTTCAAAGAAACCACTTTGAATTTTTTTAATCGCTTCAACAATATTATTTGCTATGCTAGTTAAATATAAATTGGTTATTCTTCTATCTGATTTACTAACTTCTTTTGTTAATAACCCTCGATTGTTTAAATTGTCGACTGCAGTTGAAATATTAGACTTTTTAAACTTCCTTATACGTTCGATATCTTTTGCGGTATTAAACGCTGGATTATTAGCCAAAAAACCAATAATAGCAATTTCTAATTTAGTTAAATTTTCTTTTTCAGATAATTCATCAAATTGCTTTTCGTAAACCATTACAATTTTATTAAACTCGCTAACAAGTTTTACTGCTATGTTTTCCATGATTACCTCTTTATAAATACAACATTTTAGTTATTTTTATAACTGTTATATTTATAACTAATATTATACACTATTTTATTTATTTGTAAATTAATTTGCGATAAATAGTTGCCAATTTTTGAAAAATGTGGTACAATATACATACTCAAAAGAAGAAACAAGAAAAATTATGAAGAAAGGAAATGAATATGTTAAATATTACTTACAAGAATCAAGTAAAACAAGTTCCTGTTGGCACTAAATTAATTGATTTTTTGGATGAAGCAGAAAAGACCAATTATATAGTTTGTCGAGTAGGATTACAAATTAAAGAATTAAACTATGCCTTACAAGAAAGAAACAATGGCATGGAAATTGAATTTTTAGGCTTAGAAAATATTGAAGCTGGGAAAGCATATGAAGCAAGTCTTCGCTTTATTATTGCGATGGCATTTCATAATTTGTATAAAGATGTTGACATAAGATTTAGCTATAACGTTTCACGTGCTATTTTTTGTCAAGTACTTACACCAGGTTTTCACTTACCTAGAGCAACAGATGCAATTATTAATGAGGTTAAACGCATCATTAAAGCAAATTTACCAATTGAAAGAGTAACTGTAACAATTGATGAGGCAAAAGAAATTTACAAACAATATAATCATCAAGATAAATTGGACATTTTAAAATACCGTCCTGAAAATACCGTTCACCTATATAAATGTGGTGACTATTATGATTACATGCATTCTTACATGGTCGCTTCTACTGGTTGTATTAAACAATATGTGATAAGACCATATAGTCCAGGAATTATCATTCAATATCCGCGTTATGAATTAAACGCTAAAATTCCTGAGTTTGTGGAAGAATCTACATATGGACGTACTTTAAAACAAGCCTATAACTGGTCAAAAAAGAATAAACTACAAACAGTCATCGAAATCAATGCTAAAGTAGAAACTAACAATGTTTTAGACTTTGTCCAAATGTGTGAAGCAAAACATAATCGTATGTTAGTAGAACTTGGTAATAACATCGAACAAGATATTGAAAATATCCGTTTAATTGCCATAGCTGGTCCTAGTTCTAGTGGTAAAACTACATTTTGTAATCGTGTAAGAATTGAATTATTATCAAGAGGTATCAACCCGGTAATGATTTCAATGGATGATTACTACTTAGAAAAGGAAAAAATAAGCGAAATTCAAAATAAACCAATTGATCAATTAGATTTAGAACACATCAATTGTTTAGACGTTGACTTATTTAATAAAGATTTGTATGACTTAATTAATGGTGAAGAAGTTACACTTCCTCGTTTCAATTTTCAAACAGGAAAACGAGAAGTTGGTAGAACTATCAAAGTTGATTCAAATAGTCCAATAATGATAGAAGGTATTCACGCTTTGAATGAAAAGTTAACCGCATCTATTCCTAAACACCAAAAATACAAAATTTATATTGCCCCACAAGCACAAATCAACATTGACGATCATTCACCTCTAAATACTACTGATTTACGTTTAATTAGAAGAATTGTTAGAGATATGAAATATCGTAACTGCCCTGCAGCCGAAACAATCAAAATGTGGCAATCGGTTAGAAATGGTGAGTTTAAATGGATTTATCCTAACCAAGAAGATGCTAACTATGTGTTTAATTCTGAACTTGCTTATGAACTTTGTGTACTTCGTACTAAGGCTCTTCCCGCATTACGAGAGATTAAACCAACTGATCCTGAATTTTTAGTTGCTAACCGTTTAATTAAATATATTAAATACTTTAGACCAATTGATGATGAATCAATTATACCTTGTAATTCTCTATTACGTGAATTCATTGGTGGAAGTTGTTTTAAATTATAATTTTAAACATTAAAATGAAAATAAGTTAATCTAAAAACAGATTAACTTATTTTTTTATTTTAGTTTATTGAGTTCGCCATTTAATACTTTTCTTATTCTAATTGTTTGAATATTAGTATTGTAAAAGTCTTTACGTGAACAACCAGCTCTTCCTCCACCTGCACAAGCACAAGCACATGCACATGCGCAAGAACTATGTCCGCCACTACCAGTTGAATGCATTACCGTATCCGGATTAACAAGTTTTTTTCCGGTTTTATCAACTCCAGCACTATAATAACGATGTCTACTATGAAAGAAATAGTAATGTGGTCCACAAAAACCACGATTTTCCATATAAGGGTCAGTACTTACTTTTGCAGCTACGCATATACCTACTATTATTGCAATAATAATTAATATTACAACAATTATAATGATAATATCTTTAGTTGTGCGCCAACTATTACTATATTGCATTTTTTCACTTAATCCGGTAAATGATTCTTTAGCATAATTTGCTTTTACCTTTATGCATTCGCCATAGTCCAAATCAGTTTTTTCATATACATAATATCCATCACTGATATAATCATATGTATTGATATAGTTAACATTATCTGTTTTCCATTTAACAATGGCTTTTTTTATTTTTATTTCTTCAAACCATCCAGGATTATAGTCATAATAACAGCTATCATCATTTAGTTTATACATTCTTGATATATGGATTTTAAACGCAAAGTCCACTACTTCATTTGTATGATATTTCTTGGAAAAATCAATTCTTATATATGAACCATTATCGCTATAATATTTTATTTTAGATATGTTATTAGTAGCAGCTTCTATTTCATCAACATATTTATTTGGTATTCCAATTTTGACCCACTCAAGTGGTCCTTCACTAGTAGAATCTAATACCTCCCAATTTAAATGAATCGAAATATCAAGTGTTCCATCATTTCTAGGGTCTACTACTACTTCATATAAGTTAATATAATCTAAATCAGAACTTGCCTTAATAGTAGAAGTTTTAAAGATGCAAAGTAATGTGATGATTACTGTTATTATTGTAAGAAATCTTTTAATTGTTCTTTTCATCTTTTTCTTCCTTTCCATTTGCTAGCAAACATATTTCTTCTTTTGTTCTAGATTGTTTTCTTATATTTTTGCATTTTTTACTATTCCATATTTTCGAAAAACTATCAGTTAATAAATTACCTAATACATCACCATTTAGCCAACTTTGACAAGGTATTACATCACCATTAGGAGCCACTGCCATATTTGACAAACATGCACCACAAGAAGGAACTACTAGTTTTAATTCATTTAGTTTATCAGTACTTATCCAACCAGGTGATGTAAAACTAATTTCTAAATTATTGTTATAACAATAATTTGCTGCTTCAGCCACAATTTTTGAAATTTCTGCTTTTGTTAAATATGTCTCCTTAGCATATTCTTCTTGTGAATTACCAGTCATTATCATACCTGAGCATGAAAAATACATTACGCCTAAATCTTTTACAAGTTTGATCGTTTCACGATAGTTTTCATTTAACTTACATAATGGGGTGTTTATACTAACATTTAGACCTGTTTCTACCGCATTCTTAATTCCTTTAATCGTTGCTTGATAATTGTTTGCCCCAACCAATTTATTGTGAATATTTTCATCAGCTGAATAAAGAGTAATTTGTACGCTGTCTAAAGATGCTTCTTTTAGTTCTTCACATAATTTTTTAGTAAGTAATACACCATTAGTATTAAGTCTAGTAACAAACCAAGATGAATAATTAACAAGTTCAACCAAATCACTTCTCAATGTTGGTTCACCACCTGTAAAAGTAATTTGAGGTATCATTGCATCTTTACATTTGTCAATTATTTTTTTCCATTCATCGGTAGATATTTCGTTTGTTCTAGCTTCTATTTGTTCCCCCGCATAGCAGTGTAAACATTTTTGGTTGCAATGCCAATTACCATCTTTATTCATTGAAGAAATCATTAAATCAATTCTGTGAGGTGCTTGCATATACTTAGCATATTTTTTCAAACTCATATAACCAATTGCCACTGATGGGGTTTCCCCTTTGGCAATTTTAGTTAAAGTATCAACAATATCTCTTAAATCTGATTTAAAAATAGCAACTTTAGTTTTAGGAAATAGTTCTGACATTGTTTTAGTTGTATCATTAATTATTTTCTTAATTATCGCATCATTTGCTTCTTTTCCATCATAACAAATAGCATTATTAATGAATTCTCTTAAAAGAATGCCCCAACCAGTTGTAACTGGTAATACATCTTGACCATTAATAATTACTACCCAAGCTATTCCTAATTTTACTTTTTTGGGTGGTATTAGATGAACCCTAACTGCACCTGGTCCATTAGGATTAAAGGTGATTTGTGATACACCATATACATTATTTAAATATTCTTTAAGTTTTTTAGTCATTTTTTACTCCATCATCTCATACATTATTATTCCTGCAGCAATACTTACATTAAGTGATTCTACATCATTTTTCATTGCTATTTTAACATTTTCATCCATATTGTCTAAGACTTCTTTACTGATACCTTTAGCTTCATTACCTAAACAGATAGCAAATTTATCTTTTTTGGTGATATGTTTTACATCTTTAGCATTTGTAAGAGCAGTACCTATGCAAAAGACTTTTTCTTTTTTTAATAATTTTATTACTTCTTGTAAATTTTCTTTAATTATTGGAATTTTAAACATTACTCCTTGGGTAGAACGAATTACTTTTTCGTTGTATAAGTCTACGGTATTAGGGCTCATAATTATTCCGTCATAACCTAAACCAGCTGCTGTTCTAATAATTGTTCCAAGATTGCCAGGATCATTAACATCATCTAACATTACAAGTTTGGTTTTATTTCCCTTAATAATAGGTAATAAATTTGTAATGTTGTGATCTAACATTTTTACAATGCCTAAAATATTTTGAGGATTCTTGGTTGTTGCAATTTTATTAATAATTGCATCATTTACTAAATAACGTTTAACATTATTTATTTTCTTTAATTCTTTTTCATCAGTACTAATAATGGCTTCTAAGAGATTAGTTTTAGAAGCTTCATTAACTAAATGATAACCTTCAACAATGAATCTTTTTGCATTCATTCTAGTTTTTTTATCATTTAATGATATAAAATATTTAATTGTTTCATTGCTTGTTGATGTTATATTAATAATATTATTTTGCATTTTCAACCTCACGTTTATATATTCTATAATTATACCACTTTATAACAAAATATTCAAGAATTATTATAACTATTTAAAAGAGTTAAACCCTTTAAAAGTTTAACTCTTTTTTGATTATTTAAGATATTTTTCTACCAAATATGTAGAGTATTTTTCGGCCATTGTATGCCAATTATGAAGTGATTCACCCATTACAGCTCCACAAGATTCACGATAAAGAGCCCATACAAACCAATAATATGAAATTATAGCAACATATGCTAAATGGTGGAACATTGCCACAGGGGTATTATTTTCTTGTAAATATTCACTAATAAACTTTTCTGTTTCCTCTACTTCATACATTGCGTCCATTATGTAAGCACCAAGATCACAACCTGGATCTGCATTACCTGAATATTCCCAGTCAATCAAAATTGTTTCATTATCAGTTAACATCCAATTTGGTGCATATGTATCACAATGACAGAAACGTTTTTCAATTCCATCACCTTTTACCGCTTCAACTAATTTAGCTATTTTTTCTTTTAGTGGTAAAAAGTTTCGCATTGTTGATGGATCTTTTGCGTTTAGTAAATCTTCAATTTTTAAAGCTTCTTCCCAAGGTAAAAACTCCCAATCAACAGTTAAATTATGTTCATGAAGTTCACGCAATACTTTTAAGATTCGTTTAGTATCTTCAAAATTATGATAATCTGGAATTCTCACATTCTTTACATATTCAGATACTTTCCAACCTTCTTTTTCATCCATATATATAAATGTTGGGTCGACATTTAATTTTTTAGCAAGTTCTAGTGATTTCTTTTCATGTTTTCTATTAATGATATTTTCAGTTCCATCACCAGGATGACGATATACATAAAGTTTATCGTTTAGTTTAAATATAAATGATGTATTAGTTAAACCTTCTTTTATAGGTTTAAAATCGGTAATCTCATTTGCGGAACAATTAAATAATCGACAAATATTATTTATTATTTTACTTGGCGTATTTTTAACATATTTTTCATCAAATCTTCTTAATTCATCTAATGAATCAAATTCAAAAATGACATCGTTTGGATAAGTTTTTACTTGCATTGGTGGAAGTTTTTTAATGTTATCTGTAAAAAGTTGTTCCCATAATGAATCATCATAATCACCTAGTTCGTGGTGTTTAATTAGTAATTCTCTAAACTTTTCACTAAATTCATGGTTCCAATATACATGGCCAAGCATAATGTCGCCATCATTACCAAATTTATTTACTTTAATAATTTCATTTTTATTATTCTTTATCATGTACCATTCATCAGACTTTTCTTCAACATGAATAGATGCATAATATGAAGTATAAACATATTCATCAAATACATTTTCAGTGAAATAGTCATCTGATGAACAAATATAAGTGTTCTTTAAGATATTTCTTGCTAGATATAATGTTTCGCAATTATTTTTTACATTGTATTCAGGATTGATAATAATTTTTACATTATATTTTTTTTCTAAATAGAAAAACATTTCTTTTTTGTAACCTAATACTAAAGTTATATCATTGATTCCTGCTTCATGTAATTGTTTAATTTGACGTTCAATTAGAATTTCATCTTTTACTTTTAATAAACCTTTAGGCATTTCAAGTGAAAGCGGAACAAATCTTGATGACATACCGGCTGCCATAATAATAGCATTGTCTACTTTATAAGGCTTTAATAATTCAATACCTTTAGGTGTTAACCCTTTTTCATCAAGAGCGTCTATTTCTTTAAATTTATTTGCTAATTTTGAAATTGCGCCAAGTGATATGTTAGTGCTTTGAGCAATCTTACGATATCCATCTAGGCCATTTTTATATACATAGTATAAAAAATCAAATTCATTATTCTTCATATGCTTCCTCCAATTCTTCGTTTTCTTCTACATCTAAAGTTTCTTCTTTCATATTTTTAGTAAATAAAGCAGCAAGTGCAACCGCAATAATACCAGCCACTAGTTTTGACACCATCATTGGCACAATGCATTCAGGACAGTTTGCGGCAGTAAAGGCAAGGTGGTCACCAATAATGAAAGCACAACATACCGCAAAAGCAACATTCATTACTTTTTCACGTTCATGCATTTTTTCCATGGTTGCAAACATTGCCATATTGTTTGCTGAAGACAATAAATAACCAGTTAAACCTGCTTCTGTAGCACCAGTTTTCTTTGATATTTTGGCAAGAGGCTTTTTCAATATTTTATTTAAGAATGCAATAAATGGTAGTGCACCACTTAATATTAAGCCAACTGAACCTGCAACGCCAATACCTTCACTTGTAGAACCTAATAATCTAAAGAAATATACATTATTCATATTAAATAATCCTAAATCGGCAAGGGGATATAATATTAAATCATTTACCATTGCAAGTGCTAATCCTACCATACCAAGAACATTTAGGAATACGCTAAATCCTTTAAATACTTTAACTGTACCTTTTGGGAAAACTTTTAAACATACAATAATTATGATAGAAAAAATTACTGGAATAATTAGATTTACTATTACTGTTAAAAAAGGAATTCCCATAACTATTCCACCAACAAATGTACCAAAAGGTATTGCGGCAATACCATATAATATACCTTTTGAAAAAGCTGGAACATCTTTTTTTGTTATTGCTGCAAGGCCAACGGGAATTGAGAATACAATAGTTGCACCCATCATTGAGCCATAAACAATACCAGCCCAATTTCCTATTAATTCATCTGCCGCAACCGATTTGGCAAGTTGGAACCCACCCATATCTATTGCAAGTATAGCAGTGACAGCCATTGAAGGATCTAAACCAAGTTTTGTATATAATGGAGTTAAAGTTTTTTCTAAAACCCATTTTATTTCTGGAACAAGGGCAATGATTCCCACAATTGCAAGGCAAAGAGGACCAATCATTTCCATTCCTTTTTTAAATTCAGCACCATATCCTAATTTGTCTTTTAAGAAGACTGTATCAATGATACCAATTATTGCAAATATTACCATGATGGCAACAACAATTATTGAAAAGTATTTCATATTTTTTCTCCTGTTCATTTTTGAGTTGTATATATTATAACATGAACGGTACTTTTTGTCAAAAAAAGAGTGCAATAATTATATTGCACCTTTCTACTTGTTAACTATTTTCCTTGTAAGTTTGATTGAGCCATAGATACTAAACGGCGGGTAATTTCACCACCAACTGAACCGTTTTGACGTGCAGTTGCATCTGGGCCTAGGTTAACTCCTAATTCGCTAGCAATTTCATACTTCATGTTTTTAATTGCATTTTCAGAACCAGGTACTACTAATCTATTTTTAGAGTAAGATGAGTTATTCATTCATTTCACCTCCTGTCAAAAATAGTATGTACCATTTCAGAAAAATTATAACATAATTTATTGGTAATTAATGGTTAAAATAGATTATCATCTATTGCATTTAAATTTTTATTTACATAAGTGAAATAATCACAGTGTGAATTATTTTTCAAAACAATTCGTTCTCTTTTCTCAACAGCTGTGTTTATCATTTCATTAAAAGCAATTTTATTTTCTTCAATTTCTGCTTGTTTTAGTGATGGTTTTATTTGAGGATGTTTAGGAACAAAAACGGTACAGCAGTCTTCGTAGGGTCTAATTGAAATATCATATGTACCTATTTTTCTTGAAACATCTACAATATCTTGTTTGTCAAAAGTAGCAAGAGGTCTAATTACCGGCATTCTTACTACATCTTCAATAGTTGCCATACTTTCTAGAGTTTGGCTAGCAACTTGACCGACATTTTCACCATTTAAAATGGCCAAAGCATTAAGTTGTTTTGCAACTTGTTCTGTTATTCTATACATCATTCTACGCATAATTGTAATGCAATAGTCTTCACGGCAATTATCATATATAGCTTTTTGTATTTCTGTGAAAGGTATTATGTGTAAATTAATTGCTTGGTATTCAGTATATGGAATAATTGTTTCTAATAAATCTATTACTTTTTGAACAGCTAAATCTGATGTGTAAGGAGGTGCCGCAAAATGAATTGCCTCAATAGTCATTCCTTTTTTTACTGCCATGTATCCAGCAACAATACTGTCAATTCCACCAGATACCATCAACATAGTCTTTCCTAATACCCCCGCAGGAAAACCACCAAGTCCCATTTCAATTTTAGTAAACAAGAATGTTCCTTCTTGTCTTACATCTAAATATAACACAAAATTGGGATTGTGAACATCAGCTTTTAAATTTTCAAGATTAATGAATAAGTGTCTTGCAACTTCTTTAGATATTTCAAGTGAATTAAGTGGGAAAGTTTTATCTCCACGATTAGTTTCAACTTTAAAGGTTTTAGCACCATTTTCAAATTCTTTTTTAACAAGTATTAATGCTTGTTCCTTAATTGCATTAATGTTTGAGTCACATCTTGATACAACACTAAAGGAATAAATTCCCGGAATTTTCTTTAATATTTCTGATATTTTTGAAGAATCTTCACCATTTAAAATAATATAAAATCTTAATCCTCTACTTTCATATGCAAGTTGTGAAAATTCTTTTAACGCTCTTTTAATGTTTGCATTTATTTTATTAATAAATTGTTTTCTATTACTTTTCTTTAGGCTAAGTTCGCCATATCGTATTAAAATATGATCTTCCATGTTTAGATCCTTTCTAGTTCTTTTAATTTTTCAATTAATATATCGATTTCTTCTTTGGTGTTTAAATGTGACAAACTAATTCTTATCATATTTATTGCTCTTTTTTCATCATCAGTAAGTACCATTATGGCTCTTTCTAATGTTTGAGTTTTTTCATTACAAGCAGAACCAATTCCAACACATATATTAGCTTTTTCTAAATAATGCATTGCGGTTTCGCCTTTTAAATTGTTGAAGCTAAAACTTATTACAAATGGTGAGTACGAACCTTTATCACGATTTATTGTGATAAAACTTAATTTATTTATTTTCCCTAATAAATAATTTGCAAGTTCTTGGACATAATTATAATGTGAGTTTAAATTTTGATACGCAATTGATATTGCTTTTGAAGCTGCTACTGCTCCCGCAACATCCATTGTTCCTGCTCTCATATTATTTTGTTGATGTCCACCTTTGATATATGGTTCAATTTGAACATTATTTGGAATAAAAAGTAAACCAGTTCCTTTTAACCCCTCAATTTTGTGCAAAGTAAGTGATAAATAATCAACTTTATTAGGGTCAAAGTCAAAAGGGATTTTACCAATTCCTTGTACCGCATCAACATGTAATTTGGCGTGAGAATATTTTTTTACAATACTATTAATTTCTTCAATTGGTTGAATACTACCAATTATATTATTCACCCACATGATTGATACTAAAATGGTATCTTTAGTAAGTGCATTTTTCAATTCCTCTAAATCAACTATACCACCATTACATTTTAAATAAGTTACTCTAAAGCCCATTTGTTCTAAGTATTTAAAGCAATTATAAACAGACGCATGTTCAATTGAAGTTGTTATTATGTGTTTGTTCATTCCAATGTACTTATTACAAACACTAAAAATTGCGGTATTATTTGCTTCTGTTGCACCAGACGTAAATATTATTTCTTTATTATTAATATTTAGTGTTTTTAAAATAGTACTTTTAGCTTTATCAATATAGTTTTTAGCTAAAACACTTTCTTTATACATTCCACTTGGATTATGCCAAATTGTCTTGGCAACTTTTTGATAAACATCTAATACTTCTTTATTTGGCATTGTTGTTGCGGCATTATCAAAATAAATCATATACTCACCTTTTTTCTTGTTTATTATACTATAAATGCAAAAGTTTTGCAAAGATTTAAAAATATAAGTATAATAAAATTAGTTAGGAGGTAATAATATGAAACATATCGAATATGTTCCTAGTGGTGTTTGTTCTAGGATGATTAGCTTTGACCTTAGTGATGATGGTCGTATTCATAACTTAGCATTCCTTGCAGGTTGTCCTGGAAATTTAAGAGCTATTTCTAAATTAGTTGAAGGACAAGACGCTAAAAGAGTTGCAGAAATTTTAAAAGGTAACCAATGTGGTCCAAGACCCACTAGTTGTGCCGACCAATTATCAAAAGCGCTTATTCAAGCAATCGAGGAAAACAAGTAAAATAAAGCAAGCGATTAAGTCGCTTGCTTTATTTTGTTATTTCATATATATAACTATTGCCAGTTTTACCTACTCTTTTAACTATTTCTAAATAAGTTAAAACATTTAGTGTTATTCTTGATTTTCTAGTATTTAAGTGAGTTATTTTAGAAAAATCACTTGAAGTAAAACTATTACTGAAGTTATAATTTTTTAATAATTCATAGTAATCATACTTATTTATTAAATTAATTTCTTTTTCAATTTTTTTAGGAATTTGAACTAATCTTACATAACCACTACTACGGTAGTGTTTTTTTGTTGTTATTTTTCGATATTCATCCATATCTAATAAAAAGATTTTGAAACCTAGATTGCTATTTTTTAAGAAGTCCTTTATTTTATAAAGCTCTACAAATATCTCAAGGGGATTTCCTTTTTTAGGTGATTTTTTGTTAGATAATATTGTGTTTTCATTTGAGACATTAGTAATTTGTTTAATATATGCAATTGGGTATACAACAATTACTTGATGTTGTTTTAAGAACTCATTAAGTTTATTTCTTAATGCATTAAAGCTTCTTGTTTGAATTTCATAAATAACATTATCTAGTAAGATATCAGCATATAAAACCCCTTTATTTTCTTTGGTAATTTTTATTTCGTGTTTAGTATCATCTGGGCACAAATAATATTTCAAAGTTTTATGTAATATTTTTTCTTTTTGAATACCGATTACTTGTTCTTTTGCCTCAAATGAACATGCTAAGTCGTATGCTTCATCTAAAGTTATTTTAGTTTCCATATCTACGTTTGAATTTTCCTACTATAACAAAGATAATAAAGATAGCTAGGTTTACAACAACAACACTTGCGCCAAAAGGTAAATTTGTAAAGACAAAGAATGTTATTAAAAATGATAATAATGATATAAGGGCAGAAGATACAATAACATTTTTGAATTTTCTAAATACTTGCATTGATGATAACGCTGGAAAAATTATTATACTAGAGATAAGTAATGTTCCCATTATTCGCATTCCTATTACAATTGTTATGGCTGTAAGTGAGGCGAAAAGCATATTAAATAATCTAGTATTTGTACCTGTTGCTTTAGCAAAGGGTTCATCAAATGTTACCGCAAATATTCTATTATAGAAAATTATAAATAAGCCTATTACAAGCGCTGCCGTGATTAACATAATTATTAAATCTTGACGATTTGCGAAAACTATACTACCAAACATCAAACTATTAATATCCGTAGAAAATCCGCCATGTTTAAGGGAACCGAAGATATATCCGATTGCGAGAGCCGATGATGAAAATAATCCTATTGCCGCATCACTTTTTACTTTGGTACTTTCACCAATTCTAAGTAAAATGTATGCCGCAAATATTACTACTGGTATAACAATTAAAAGGGGAATTTTAGTAAATCCTACTCCAATTGCTATGGCATATACACCGAAACTAACATGACTTAATCCATCACCTATCATTGAATATCTTTTTAATACTAAAACTACACCTAAAATAGCTGCCGTAATTGATAAGAGTATTCCAACAAATAAGGGATATTTAATAATATCAAAATTATTAAAAAAGTTTTTTACAATATTTGAACTAATCATTAATATCCTCCTCATCTATTTGCTTTCTACTAAGAAGTAATTCTTTGCGATAATGATTCATATAGTCAGCTGGATTACCACAGAACATACAATTTTGACTTAAATGAATTACTTTAGTTGCATGCTTTAAAATATTTTCAATAAAATGTGAAACTATGATAATTGTTACTTTTAATTCTTTGTTTATCATATCTAAAGTTTGATGTAATTGTTTGGCAGTTACACCATCTAGCCCTGTAAATGGTTCATCTAAAATCAAAAGTTTATCGGTTGCGCAAAGAGCTCTTGCAAGTAATACTCTTTGTTGTTGACCACCCGATAATTCACTAAATGATTTAGTAGATAGGTTAGTTATCTTTAATAATTCCATCATATCTTTAGTACGTTGTATTTCTTTTTTGCCATAGAACGGACGCCATTTTAAGCTATTTAAACAGCCTGATCTTACTACTTCATAAACAGAAGCAGGAAAGTCTGCTAAATTAGCGTTTTTTTGAGGTAAGTAGCCTATTTGTTTTTGGCTTAGTCCTTCACCTAATATTATGTCACCTTTTAATTTAGGCGTTAAACCTAATAAGGTTTTTACAAGGGTAGATTTACCACTACCATTATCACCAAAAATACAAACATAATCACCTTGGTCTATTTCTAGGTTAATGTCTTTAATAATTGGATGATTATCATATCCGATTGTAAGATTATTGCATTTTAATATCATAATCGTTTACCTCTTTAATTATTTGATTATAGTCAACATTTAACATTTTTGATAAGTTTTCTACATCTTGCCAAAGAATTGTTAAATACGATACATCAGGATTTCTAAAATTCTCAACACTAACGTTGTGTCCTGAATGTAGGACTAAAATTTCTGCTTTTGTATGAAAGCTGATCATTTCACAAGCTTCTTGGTTTACTAATTCTTTCGCGAATATATACTTAATATTATTAGCTTTCATTTTATCAATTATATTAGATAGTACATTAATAGGTGGTTCAGTCTCAGTTGAACAAGTAGAATATGTTAACTCATAATCAAAACCATATATTACGTGCCAATAATAGAATGAAAATGGTGAACCAAAATACATTGTATTTTGAGTTGAAGTTTGCGATATTAAAGTTAATGCTTGATCAACTTTTTTTAATTCATCAATATATGCATTGGCATTATCGGTTAAAACCTTAGTAATAGGACGGGTCTCAAAAGGGTCTTCAACATTATTAATTAGAACATCTCTTATTTGTTCTACCATATAGATAGAATATATTGGATACAACCAATAATGGGGGTCATAGGCATGCACGTGATTGTGATCATGTCCTGGTTCCTCATCATCATCATCATCTTCAACTTGGAAAAGTTTAATTCTTGAAGTTTTATCCACATCATCAGTTTTTTTGTAACTATCTTTTGATAAATCAATTACAATTGTATCAGTACCAAAATCAACATCTTTTACCCATGTTTCCATTTCATCGGCAGTATATATAAAGATGTCCGCATTTTTAATAGTAATTAAATCTTGAATACTTGGATCAAAGGTGTGTGAATCTTGACCAGGCGGAATAATTAAGGTAACATCAAACAAATCTTTTGTTTCTTGATTAGTACCAATTATTTTATTAATCATATCGTATTCTGGATATAGCGTTGTTACTATTTGTTTTCGTTTATTAGTTTTTTGAATAAATGCACAACTAGTTAATGCAAACATTGTTAGTAAGACTATTAATAAATTTAATGTTTTAGTTTTCTTCATATTTCCCCCTACATTCATCGCACTTTCCATAAAGTACGGTTTTTTTAGTGTTTATCTTTATTCCATATATCTTTTCTAATTCGTTATCTAAACTTGATATTTCAGGGTTATCAATATGAATGATTTTGCCACACATTTCACATTTAAAATGAATATGATCGGGATTTTTCGAACATTCTACATATTGATAACAGGCAGGAGAACCATCAATATTGTATTTTATTAATTCATGGTTATCAAGCATCTGTTCAAGTGTTCGATATAAAGTTGCTTTACTTACAGGGGTATTATTTTTTTCTAATGACAATAACAGCTGTTCAGCTGTGAAGTGTTCACCCTTCCTATTTGCAAATAATTCATGAATAAGATTTTTTTGTTTTGTTTGATAGTTTTTACTATTATTCATATTAATCACCTTATCAATTTGAAACTCAGTCTCAATTTATTATACCCTATTTTGAAAAAACTATCAAGTTTTTTTATCTTTAAAATTTAAAAATCTCTAAAGTTAAATTACTTTAGAGATTTTCTATCAATATGTTCACTATTCATTACTTCTTTTACTCCACAATTAGGACATACTAATACTTTAGCACCAGGCTTAGCATTGTAAGCGGTGATATCTTTAAAAACTGATATTCTAAAACGTTTATTACATTTAGGACATATATATTGGTAATTCTTAGCATGAATAATATGTACTACCAAATATAATATTATTACAACCCCTACATAAATAAAAGTAATTCGTAGAGGCCATTTTAATAATATAGTTAGTAATATTAAAATTGGAAATAGACAAATACAAATAAAATAAATAATTTTCAAAACTAAAATAGCTTTATCTTGTTTCATTTTTTACTCCTCTAAGTGCTTTTATTTTCATTAATTGCACTTTATATTTATTATTATTAGTTAGTTCGAACGCTAGTTTTGTTAAGTATTCGGCCGTATCATAGTTCATTTTATCGATAGAATTTTCAATAAAATCGTTAATTGTAAATATTACTCTTTCTGATACTCCGTGTTGAAGATTATATTTTTTAAACGTATTAACGATATCATCGGCACCATTAAAGTGAATAACACCAGCAACTTTAGTTATTTCCATAATCGCATTATAATTATCTTCATTTTCAAAATAGTAATTACTAATTAGAAAACATCCAATCGCAATATCATATTTTTGATTTTCTTGATAATATCTACCGATTAAATGATATGCCGATGCAAGTTGTTCCTTGCGATAAGCATATTTTAATACTTCTTTTAATAATTCAAAAGCCTCTTCATTTTTGTTTAAATTATTATAGATTATAGAAAGATACAACATATTGCCAATACATCTTGGATTATATGCAAGTGATTTTTCCAAATCGATTGCGGCAAGAGAATCATCATTTTCTTCATGATGAATTTTAGCTAAATAATATAAGTAACGAGTTATTGGTTCTGGATAAAACTTTATATTCATTTTGTCCATTTTTGCGGGAGTTTCACAGAAAATAAACCCTTCAATTTTTTCACCAAAATCATAATAATTAAGTTTTTGCATATAAAACTGTTTTTCAAAAAGATCAATTAATTTTAATAATATTTCTTTTGATTTAGCGTATTCTTTATTATTATATAATTTTATTGCTTCAGTAAATTCTGCTATTCTTTTAGCTTGTACACTTTCTACTTGAGAGTGGATTTTTTGTAAAGCTTCGGGATCTAAACGCTTATATATCATTGTAAATATTTCATAAACAACTTCATCATTTTTTTCTTTAGAATATTTTTTTAATTGCTCATTTAAATATTTTATATCAACTTGATTTATCCCTGTTAAATGTTTTTTTATATCTTCTATAATTTCTTTATTGTTCAACTTGTTCACCTAAATATTCTTTATATTGTTCATCATGGATTTCTGTTAATTGGGTTGTAAGAGCCATTTGATGAATTAATAATTTCACAATTGATTCAAGTTCAGAGTTTTGTGAATAATCGGCTTTACAAATATAGCCAACTCTTTTATCGTGAAGTAATCGTTTAGCAATTTCTACGTTATCTTTGTGATAAATGGCAATAGATTCGCCACCATTTATGCGAACTACTCGCATACATGGTACATCTGTAATACCGTCACCAATATATATCATATTTCGATATGGTACGTGACGTTCCTCTTCTTGTGTTACACTATTAAGTTTTATATCATCTTGTTGGTCAAGAGATCCTTTAGATATTCTAAAAACAAATTGAGTTTTAGTTGTAAAATTTACTACTTGTTTTGGCCAATCCGCATTACCGCTTTTATTATAATGGAATTCACAAGCATAAATTCTTTTGAAATATTTTGCGATATCAGTGCCTTCAATTATTTCTTTCAATCCTGAAGATAAGATATAATGTTCTACTTCAACACCAAGGCTTTCTCCAAATTGATTTATACGTTTAAACCATGATTTTACACCTTTTAAAAATACAACATCTTTACCTAAATTCATAAATGATTGTCTTGTTATTGAAACACCTTTTTCTTTAGCAGCACGAATCATCAAAAACATATATGCAAGTATTTTATCCATATTATTTTTAACGGCTATTTGGTTAGATTCTTTCCAAAACTCACTTGCTTCCATTCCTACACTAGGAATAAAACTATATTCTTGCATGTCTTTTGCACACAAAGTGCGGTCAAAATCATACATTAAAGCTATTACTGGTTTTTTCATTTTTTCCCCCTACCTATTTTTCCCTTTCTTTATTATTCCTTTATAAAAAGCATATGCATATAAGAATGGTGCTGCTACTGAGCCAAGGAATACTGATACTGCAAGTATTCCGGTAATCCATGTTAAATACCACCATCTAAAATTAATAATACGCTTCTTAAATAAATATATCAAAACATATATACAAGTAACTACACCAACCCATGCAAGCCCTGATAAATAATAGTACAATTTTACTCTTTTTAACACTTCTTCATCAGTTATTTGTGCAACAAAATCGCTATAAGTTGATTTAGATAATAAGTAACCTATAAAGAATACTAGAGGTATTATAATTAAATAAGATATATAAAAAGCCATTATTTTTTTGTCACCTAAATACCAGTTATAATTCATTCTAGTATTAGATTTTTTCATACGTCTTCCCGCATCGTTTCTTTCTTGTTGGATATCGCGTTCTAAGAAATCTTCAAGATGTATTCTTAGTATTGGACACATTTGTTCAATTTGTTCGTTAGTAGGATCTTGTTTTCCTTTTTCCCAATTAACAACGGTTTCCTTTGATACATTCATTTTTTCCGCAAACTCTTCTACAGAAAGTCTTGCTTCTTCTCTTAGTACTTTTATATTTGTATTGATGTTACTCATATTTCACCTCGTATGTTTATTTAATTATACCATAGTTTTGTTCTTTAGTAAATGTTTTTACAAATAGTTACTTTCTTAAATATATTCATTTAGTTCATTTTTTACAAATAAGTATATAAAAAACAGTTCTTGCGAACTGTTTTGTTGTTTATTCCCATTCAATTGTTCCACTAGGTTTTGGTGTTAAATCAAACACAACACGGTTTACACCTTTTACTTCATTGGTAATACGATTTGTTATGTGTTGTAATAATTCAAAATCTATTTTTGCAACACTTGCATTCATTGCGTCTAATGTATTAATGGCTCTAATAATTACTGGCCATTCATATGTACGTTTACCTTCAGTTATTCCGGTTGATTTAAAATCTGGAATAATTGTAAAGTATTGCCATACTTTACCTTCTAGACCATTTTTAGCAAATTCTTCACGTAATATTGCATCTGATTCTCTAACTGCTTCAAGTCTATCTCTTGTTATAGCTCCTAAACATCTAACGCCTAGTCCAGGACCTGGGAATGGTTGACGATATACCATATTATCAGGCAAACCAAGAGTTTTACCAATTACTCTTACTTCATCCTTAAATAAAAGTTTTACAGGTTCAACTAATTCAAATTTTAGGTTTTCAGGAAGACCTCCTACATTATGATGAGCCTTTACACCATCACTTTCTAAAATATCAGGATAAATTGTACCTTGAGCTAAAAATTCAATGTTATCTAATTTACTAGCTTCTTCATTAAATACATCAATAAATTCCGCACCAATTATTTTTCTTTTTGACTCTGGATCACTAACTCCCGCAAGTTTATCTAAAAATCTATCTACCGCATCAACATAGATTAAATTAGCGTTCATTTGTTTTTGAAATACTTCTATTACTTGTTCAGATTCTCCTTTGCGCAATAATCCATGATTTACATGTACACATACTAAGTTTTTACCAATTGCTTTGATTAATAACGCTGCGACAACTGATGAATCTACTCCACCTGATAGGGCAAGTAAAACTTTTTTATCTTTTACTTGTTCTTTTATTGCTTTGATTTGTTCATCTATGAATGCTTTTGCTAATTCTTCATTAGTAATACGAATCATATTTTCTGGTCTTTTATTGTTTGTCATAGTTGTTACCTTCCTTTTTTATTTTGTATAATTTGGTGCTTCTGTTGTAATTTCAACATCATGTGGATGACTTTCTTTTAAGCCTGCACTTGTTATTTTAATAAATTCACAATTTTCTTGAAGTTCACTTATTGTTTTTGTTCCACAATATCCCATTCCAGATCTTATTCCACCAGTTAACTGATATATTGTATCTGCAACTTCGCCTTTATATGCAACACGTCCTTCGATTCCTTCTGGAACTAATTTTTTGGCTTCTTTTATTGCGCCTTGAAAATATCTGTCAGCAGATCCTCTTTTCATTGCGGCAAGAGAACCCATTCCAACATATACCTTAAATCTTCTTCCTTGATATATTACTTCTTCGCCTGGAGCTTCTTTGCAACCGGCAAGTATTGAACCAAGCATAACGGTTGAAGCACCTGCAGCAAGAGCTTTGACAATATCACCAGAAAATTTAATTCCTCCATCGCCAATTACTGGAACATCATGTTCTTTAGCAACCATATAAACATCATTGATTGCGGTAATTTGAGGAACGCCAATGCCAGCTACTACTCTTGTTGTACAAATACTACCAGGGCCAATTCCTACTTTTAACGCATCAACACCTGCTTCAATCAATTCTTTTGCGGCTTCTTTTGTTACAATGTTCCCCGCAATAAGTTCAAGATTAGGGTAAGCAGCCTTTACTTGTTTTACTAATTCAATGGCGTTTTTAGAATGTGCATGTGCACAGTCGATAGTAATTACATCTACACCTTTTTCTACTAAAGCTTTTACTCTTTCTAAAGAGTTATTAGCAACACCGATAGCAGCTCCTACTCTCAAACGACCTTTTTCATCTTTACATGCATTAGGATAGTTTATCGCATTATCAATATCTTTTGAAGTTATTAAACCAACTATCTTATTATTTTCATCAACTATAGGTAATTTTTCAATACGATTTTCCCATAATATTTTTTTGGCTTGTTCAAGTGTTGTGCCAATTTTACCTGTAATAATATTGTCTTTTGTCATTATGTCTTTTACTAAAATATCATAGCTACTAATATATTTTAAGTCACGATTAGTTACAATTCCAAGTAGGGTGTTATTATCATCAACTATTGGTAAACCACTAATTTTATACTTACTTAAAATATCTAAAGCTTCTTTTACTGTTGCGCCAACATTAAGGGTTATAGGATTAGATATCATACCAGATTCATTTCTTTTAACAATATCAACTTGATTAGCTTGTTCTTCAATACTCATATTTTTATGAATAAATCCTAAGCCACCTTCACGTGCCATAGCTATTGCCATCGCACTTGAAGTAACGGTATCCATCGCAGCTGAAACAATCGGAATATTTAAACTAATATTACGCGTCAATCGCGATTTCAAACAAACATCACTAGGAATAATACTTGACTTTTGGGGTACAAGTAAAACATCATCAAAAGTTAATCCTTCACGTAAATTACCATTAAAACTCATCTTTTCTCCTCTCATATATGAAAATATTTGTTGCATTATATCATTTTATTTTTTCTTAAACAATGTATTAGATTTTGAAATTGTTTTCATAAAAAAATAAAAAGGTAGTATTCTACCTTAATTTATTGTTATATACTTAGTTTTGTCAATTTCTTCTTGTGTTACTTCCGGAATAACAACCGTTAATACCCCATTATGATATGTCGCAGTAGCTTTAGTATCATCAGGACAACCAACGTAAAAACTTCTTGTATATTGTCCACTATATCTTTCTTGATGCAAATATTCATAATCGGCTGTATCAGTACTATTTGATTGATGATGTTCTACCATTACTGTTAAATAACCTTTATCCAATTTCACTTGAATATCTTCTTTTGAATATCCTGGAATATCTATGTCAAAAACATAATTTCCTTTTCGTTTTGATACATCTGATCGCATAAAGCCATTACTATATGGTTCATTATACCAATTGCTACCAAAAAAATCTTCCCAAAAACTTGGCTTATTATATTTTACATTTGTTAATTTGCTCATATTTCCTCCTGTTTTTTTTATTATTTGCACAAGTAATTAGTTTATACAATATTTTTTAAAAAAAAGAAAACTCTACACAGTAGAGCTTCCTGCACCTTAAAATATTTTTGAAAACTAAACCTATATAATTTTCACACTTTAAGTATACATTATATTTGCTTTTAGGTCAATACCATTTAGATTAGAATACCAAAAATGGCAATTAGAATGCACATTATGCAACTTCATCATTGCTATCTTCAACCTCAGGTTCACTACTTTTTTCAAGTTCTTTTTTTCTCTGATAGTTGTAAAAGTAGTAAAGTAGCACAAATCCTATTATTGCAAACACAATACTTAGTATTATATTTAAAACTAAATGATTTTGAATAGAGTTTAGGATATCGGGATTTGGTAATATACGTTTTTGATAAGCATCCTTATATATAGTAATTGGCGAAACAATAATTAATGCTAATATTGCATACCAAACTAAAGATGCGTGTTTTTCAAGTAATTTAGATATTACCCGTGATATTCCAATTGTACCAATAAATATACCAACAATGAATGGCAACATAAACCAAAGGTTTTCCTTAAACGGTAAGAAGTTACCTTTAAAAATACCATTTATCATACTTCCAAGTTTAGACATAAGGGGAGCATGAACACCAAATACTAGTAGCACCGTCATACCACTAGCTGCCGGAATAATCATTGTCGCGCTACCAAGTGTAGCTACAAGTACTATATATATTATTGATGATACTTTTGGAACCGTAAAATCAGTATCAATTGCTAATCCTAGTTCTTCACTAAATGCTAAAACTATGGCAATGGCACAAAAACCGATGAAAGTAATGATACTTCCAATAGTTGTTTTTGTCTTTTTTATATTTCTAATTATAAGTGGTAATGTTGCAACCACAAGTCCTACAAAGAATCCTGAAGTAATTATTGGGAAATGATTTAAACATTCAACAATAGTTATTGCCGCAAGTCCAAGACCAACTAATGCACCTATGATATATGCCCATAATTCTCCTAAAGCTTTAAGAGGCTTTTTAGATAATTTCCCAACAGAATCTGTAAATTTTTCATATATACCTAGTATTACTAACATAGTACCCCCACTAAAACCAGGTATCATACAACTCATGCCAAATAGTACTCCTTGTAATAATTCTATTAATCTTTTTTTCATTTTTTTCACCTAATATATTATATCATTTACGTTGTATTTTTTCCACTATTTTAACGTATTTTTCAAATTATTTATAAAGAATGCTTCGCTAACAAAAGTGCTATGTTTTTCATAGCACTTTATATTTTTTTACTTATTTTCTTCTTTATAATATGCATCAAAAGTATGATTTGCAATTCTTTTTTCTACTGGTGGTAATTGCATATAATTACCATATTGTTTTGTTAGATATTTATCATAATCTTTTACTGTTTTAAATTTATGATTTTCAAACTCTATTTCGGTATATTCTTCATAGAGTTCTTTATCTACTACTTCATTTTTAGCGCCTGAAACAATACCAACATATTTTGAGTTATTGTAATCATATTTTAAGTATTTCTTTTCTAATTTCAAGGCTTCTTTTTTACCACTAGTAAATCTACTCATTATATAAAATATGAATCTAATTACTTGTCTTTTAAAACCATAACATTTATTTACAAAGAATTTTCGCCATTGTGAAGCAGCAAGAATTGATTTCTTAAACTTGTATTGGTTATAAAACTTTAATGCATAATCTAAATCATCACCAAATCCATCAACAGGGAAGATATCAATATAAACCCCATAGTTGGCTTTAAATCTATTTGCATATTTTTCAACTATTGTTGTGTTTGGATCATAAACTTTTGCGAATAGGTAATTATAACCTTTATCATTGTGAATATCAATTAGTTTGTAATGAGTTTCATGTGTATTACAATATTCAATAAACTTTTCATAATCTGGTCTTGGCATAGCAACATCAATATCATCATCCCAAGGTATAAAACCTTTATGTCTAACTGCTCCAAGTAAAGTTCCATATGATAAAGTGTAGTTCAGTTTTTCTTGTTCGCAGATATCTGCAAACCATATTAAGATGTCTAATTCTACTTTTTTTAGTTCTTCTAGTGATAATTTTTCCATCTTAGTATTTTCTCCATACCATTTTATTTACAACACCAGTATAGCTTTGAATGATTTTTACAACTTTGTTAGATACATCATCTACATAGTTTGGAACATCTAATCCTAAGTCCCCATTCTTTTGCATTTCTACTGCAACATCAACTGCTTGTAATACTTGTTCAGTAGTTATTCCCGCAAGTATAAAGTTACCTTTATCAAGAGCTTCTGGTCTTTCGGTTGATGTTCTTATACATACAGCTGGAAAACTATGGAAGAAAGATGATTCTTCAGGTAGTGTGCCTGAGTCAGATACTACACAGAAGGCATTAATTTGTAATTTGTTGTAATCACTAAAACCAAATGGTTTTAAACTTTTAACTAGAGGATTAAACACAAATCCACGTTTTTCAATATATTTTGCACTTCTTGGATGAGTCGAATAAATGATTGGCATTTGGTATTTTTCTGCCATTGCGTTCACCGCATTCATTAATGCAAAGAAATTCTTTTCATTATCAATATTTTCTTCACGATGTGCTGAAAGTAAGATGTATTTACCTTTTTCTAATCCTAATTTTTCTAAAACATTACTTTGATTAATTTTATCAAGATTAGCTCTTAATACTTCAGACATTGGTGAGCCAGTAACAAATGTGCGTTCTTTTGCGGTACCTTCATAATTTAAGTAACGTCTAGCATGTTCAGAATAACACATATTTACATCACTTATATGGTCAACGATACGACGATTAGTTTCTTCTGGTAAATTTTCATCAAAGCATCTATTGCCTGCTTCCATATGGAAAGTTGGTATATGTAGACGTTTTGCGGAGATAACTGATAAGCAAGAATTGGTATCACCTAGTACAAGTACCGCATCAGGTTGTAATTTTACCATTAAATCATATGATTTAGCTAAAACATTTCCCATTGTTTCTCCTAAATCTTTGCCAACAACATTTAGATAGTAATCAGGAGCTCTTAGTCCTAAATCTTCAAAAAATACTTGGTTTAGTTCATAATCATAATTTTGTCCCGTATGTACTAAAATTTGATCAAAGTATTTATCACATTTTTTGATTACTTCTGATAATCTTATTATTTCAGGTCTTGTGCCAATTATAGTCATTAATTTTAATTTATTCATTTTTATTTCCTACCTCTAGATAATATGTATCTGGTTTTGATGGATCAAAGCATTCATCACACCACATAAATGTTATTAAATCTTCTGTCTTTGATAAATTAGTTATTTCGTGTGTATAACCTAATGGTATATCTACTACCTTAATTTTATCAGAAGATACATAATATTCAATAATTTCATCGCTATCTATTTTTCTAAATCTTATTAAGCCTGTTCCACTAACTACCACAAATTTTTCTACTTTTGTATACATATGATAGTGGAAACCTTTAGTAATACCTGGTTTTGAAATATTTACCGAAAATTGTCCATGATGATCGGTTCTAAGTATTTCGGTAAAAGATCCTCTATAGTCTTCATTCATTTTAAGTTCATAGGCAAAATCATTAGTTGGTAAGTATGAAGTATATGTAACATATAGTTTTTTACAGAATTCATTTTTTACATCAGGCAAAGCTAACCTTTCACTACTTGTACTACTACGAGCATTTTTGAAACTATATAATAAATCGGCAATTTCTCCTAAACTTACTTGATATGTTGGTTGAACACTACAATATAATCCTTGTCGATTTTCATTGTTAACAAGAGCTCTTAATAACTCTTCAACAATATCGCCAACGTAAACCAAAGTTAAAACCGTTTCTCTATTATTTATTGTTATTGGTAAATCATTTGCAATATTGTAACAAAAAGTTGCAACTACACTATTGTAATTTGGTTTACACCATATACCGAAAACATTAGGAAAGCGATATATTAACGTCTTTACATTGTTGCTTTTTCCATATTCTTCTAATAATTCTTCACCACATTTTTTTGATTTACCATACTCATTATCAAGCGTAGCTTGAATAGATGAAGATAGCATTATTGGTGATTTATTACCATGGTTTTTAAGAGTATCTAATAACACTGATGTAAAACCAAAATTACCTTTCATAAAGTCTTCTTGATTTTTAGGTCTATTGATTCCTGCAAGGTGAAAAACAAAATCACATTTTTGACAATATGTATCTAATAATGATATTTCGGTATCAATGTCATATTCATAAATTTCTTCTATTTCGATATTATGAACCTTATCTTTTTTATCCATTATATTTTTCAAGGCAGTTACAAGGTTTTTACCAATAAATCCTTTAGCACCAGTGACTAGTATTCTCATTAGTTTAGTCCATCCTTTTCCATTTCTTCTTGAATGTATTTTAATGCTTTAATTTTTGCGACAACTTCATCAACTGTTAGTAAAGCTGTATTGTTTGAGTTAAATTCTGATAATTTGGCGCGTTCTAAGTTCCCATTTGTATAGTAATTATCGTAGTTTAAATCACGTTTATCACAAGGGACTCTATAGAAATTACCCATATCAAATGCATGAGCACATTCTTCATTAGTAAGTAATGTTTCATACATTTTTTCGCCATGTCTTATACCAATTACTTTTATTTCATTGTCGGCTTTCCATAGTTTCTTAACAGCTTCGGCTAATACTTCGATAGTACAAGCTGGTGCTTTTTGAACTAATATATCACCAGATTCACCATGTTCAAAAGCAAATAATACTAAATCAACGGCTTCTTCTAAACTCATGATAAAACGAGTCATTGTTGGTTCAGTTACTGTTAATGGTTTACCACTTCTTATTTGTTCAATGAATAGGGGAATAACACTTCCTCTTGAGCACATTACATTTCCATATCTTGTACAACAAATAGTTGTTTTTTTAGGAGATACTGTTCTTGATTTTGCAACAATTACTTTTTCCATCATTGCTTTACTTGTACCCATTGCGTTAACTGGATAAGCTGCTTTATCAGTAGATAAACATATTACTTTTTTTACACCTGCATCGATTGCGGCAGTAAGAACATTATCAGTTCCTAAAACATTAGTTTTTACCGCTTCAATGGGAAAGAATTCACATGAAGGCACTTGTTTTAACGCTGCAGCGTGGAAAATATAATCAACATCGTGCATCACGTTTTTAACAGATTGTAAATCTCTTACATCGCCAATGTAAAATTTTAATTTTTGATATACATCAGGATATTTTGCTTGATATTCGTGTCGCATATTATCTTGTTTTAATTCATCACGACTAAAAATTCTTATTTCTTTAATATCTGTATCTAAGAAACGATTAACAACTGCGTTACCAAATGAACCAGTTCCACCAGTTACTAATAATACTTTATCTTTAAATATACTCATATTTTTCTCCTTATACATTCTTTTCTTTTATATGTAGTACTTTTTTTTCTAATTTTTTTTCATACTTGTTAAAGCCAAAGATGTTCATACTAATGAAATAAACTATGACTATAACTGAACAACTAATAATGAATTTCCAAAGTGCTTTAAGCGGTAAGAAATATATTGCAAAGCCACATAAACCAGAAATTATTAAACAAATTAGTGTTCCTTTAAGTAATTCACGATAATATTTAAATATTGGTATATTCATATCTTTTTTAAAGATTATATTCATTATTAGAACATCACCAACTAAATAAGATATTGCGGTACCAATCGAAGCTCCAATTAAAGGATTCCATTTTATTAAAAAGATAGTTAATACAATATTTAATGCTGTAACAAATACTTGTAATATTGCTTGTTTTTTGTGTTTTTCCATTGCCCAAAGTATTTGAGTTCCCACTGATTGTGATTGAGAAAAAACAAGCGGTAACATAATTATTAATGCAACATAGTATGCATCACTTGCATCTTGCCCAGCCCATAATTCTATAAAGTATTTACCATTTATTAAAAAGCCAACCCAAATTATTCCTAAGATAATAAAAAGAATTCTACTAATTTTTAAAAACTCTTTATAAATATCTTCTGTTGTAGCTTTATTTTCAACTAGTTCAACAACACCTGGCATAATAATTCCATTGACTGATAAAGCAATTGCTTTGAAGTATTGGCAGATTTGGGCTCCTGCCGCATATATACCAAGTATTATGGCCGATGCTTCAACAAGTGCACCTATTAAAATTTGATCTGTCATAGTATTTATTTGAACTACGACCATTTGTAACAAAATAAAAGCCGTATAATTTAATATTTCTTTAATAAAACCAAATTGTAAATTTTTAAATTTAGGTTTTATTTTAATTTTAAATTTCACATATATTATTGTTACAATACCCATTAATATTGTACTAGCTAAATTAACAATTGTTATGGCAAGTGATTTAGCACCAAACACAAGCATTAATGTGCATCCACTTACTCTTACAATTACTTTAATCATATCTATTAATTTTGCGGCAGTATACTTTTCATAAGCTATTAATAGTTTACTAAAAGTAACAAATAATAATGTAAAACCAGCGTTTAACATTGTAACAAATAATAATTTTTGGGCTAGTTTAATTTCTTCTACTGTTAAACCTTTGGCAAAAACATTTGGAAAGATTAAACAAAGAATAACCCCAACAATTACTGCTATCAAAAAGATAGCTGTATAGAATATAATTGATAAGCCGTAAAACTTACTCTGGTTTTCATCCTCTTTATTAACCCTATACTTTGCCATATATCTGACTAAAGCATTTCCAATTCCTAAATCTAACAACAATAAATATGATGATATTGTGGTTGTAAGACTATATATACCATATTCTGCTTGACCAAGTGATCTAAGTAGAAAAGGCACATAAATGATACTAGATAATATGTCGATTATTAATCCTAAATAGGATAACATGACTCCCTTTTTCCTACTCATATTTCACCAACATAGCTTTTAGATCTTCTTTAAATTCTTTATCTAGTTCTTTTACTACATCAACATTGTTTGATTTAGCATTTAAATTTATATTTAATATGACATTAGCAATTGCTTTTTCATCTTGTACTTCATAGAAATGTATATACTGACTGATTTTGGAATTCTTGACAACCCCAATATTAGCACTAACTACTTCAAGACCATTGCTCATATATGATAAAATTTTTGATGGGAAAGATGTGTCATTAAAAGATGCATCCATATTTTGAGTACTGAGACCTATTTGGCATTTTTGAATAAACTTCAAATATTCTTCGTTTAATTTAATCCCTTCATATATTACTTTTGTAACGCCATACTGTTTATTTATTTCATCAATTAAATTCTTTGTATATGATAAATCTTGAGAAGTACCAAAACCTAAAATGTGAATTATATAATTATTTGGTAAATATCTAGCGGTGTTAATTGCAATTGCCGCTCCTTGTTTTTGGCGATCTAATGTCCCCGCATATAAGCAGTGAATTAAATTGTCATTAAAAGCTTCTTTATATAGTGTTGGTATTTCGTATGTCCCATAACACGTAACATAAGGCAATTGTTTTGTGTTAATTATTGAATTAAGGTAATCGTTTGAGAATATATATGACGAAGCATTTTTAAAAGCTTTAAGTTCTTTTATTTTAGCTTTTTCATCATTAATTACGTCACCATATATTTCTTCTACTTCATATACGATTTTATCAGTAATATTCTTTTTGATATATTTGACTAACTTCATATTAGCCAGTGAATGATATACAACAACAATGTCATCTTTTTTCACATTTTGTTTTAGATATTTTCTTATTTTTTTATCGTACAATTTATGATTAAGGTATCTTATTATTCGATTATTACTATATTTTCCTTTGAATAAATGGCAAATAACATTTTCACTTACTTGATAGTACACTTCATCTTGACTATCTTTAGTTGGATATGCAAGTGATACTATTTCAACTTCGCTAGAACAACTTGCTAGTGCACTTGCAACATATTTACCTTTAGTAATGGCAGATGGGGTAACATTACGATTCGTTTTGTTATCGAAGTGTATCAAATAATATATTTTGTTAGCCATATATCCTCCTTCTTATTTATAGTTTTTTATACTCTATTAAATAATTATCAAGCATTTTTTGATTAGAATATTTTTCTTTAGCCACATTAGCTATTTCTTTTTTGTTCAAAGATTTATTTAACCAATTCTTTACGGCACTTTCTAATTCATCTATTTTTCCATATTCAACAAACTCACTATATTGTTGAATTGATATTTGTTCAGGAGCTCCTGCTTTAAATCCTACTACTGGGGTTCCCGAACATAAACTTTCAGCACAGACCATTGAGAATGTTTCAAATTGGCTAGTTAAAATTGTTAAATTTGCCATTGAATAATACTTAGCAAGAAGTTCTTGATTTGTAACTTTTCCAAGTAAAATTACATTATCTGGCATTTCTATTTTAGTTGTAACATTCCCCGCAACAACAAACACTATTTCTTTTTCATCTTTAAATTTTTTTGCAAGTTCTAAAACATAATATCCGCCCTTAATGTGTTTTTTATCATCATTAAAGTTAGGTGTTGCATGAAATATTATTTTCTTATTTTCTAAGTTAAGTGATTTTCTTAAGTCATCAGTTTCATAATATTTAAATGTGTTAGTGTCTAAACCATTTAATATTACTTTATGATTAAAATTACCAAGAATTGGTGATCTAGCTACTCTATTATCAAGCCAAGGTGATACTGATATAATTCTTATTTTATCAGTAGAAAATCCCGTAAATGCTTTCTTCATTTTTTTCCACATTTTATTGGTTTGATTAAATATTAGTGAGCCTGTTTCTTCTCGATATTTTTTACAGTTTTTGCAACCATTATCATTCTGCCATTTATTACATAATCTAGAATGGCTACAACCACCCGTATACATGAACTCTGCATGTAAAGTTAAGATAGTTTTTATTTTTGCTTTTTTTAAATAATTTATTAATTTATAGATATCAACAAAATAGCCATTCAGACACTGTAAGTGAACAATGTCAGGTTTTTCTTTTTTTATAATTTTTAGCAAATGATTAGTAGGTATTAAACCATGTGAATACATCATACCATCAATATTGGCTAGAGCGTGATTTATTTTAGCATTGAATTCACTACAAGTTTTATAGACATTTTTTTCTTTTACTGAATTTCCTCTACCATAACATACTATTGAAGTTATGTTATGCTTTTCTAAATATGAGTGTAATTCATAAACAATTTTACCAGTACTACCGGTTTTATAAACAACATTAATTTGCATTATTTTCATTGTCTTTTCCTCCCCTATAGGTTGTAAAAACTTCTTTTAACGCTAGACTAGATTGTTTTTGATTATGAAATTGATTTGCGGCTGACAATCCGTTTCTACTCTTAGTTTCTAGTAACTTATCATCTTTTAATGCCTGTTCTAATAATTCTTCAAGTTGATTATCGTTTGTACAAATGATTGCGGCAGAATTATTTATTAAATGGTTTATTGATGCTATGCATTTTGGACCATACGCAAATAAAGGTATTCCGCTTGCAAGACTATCAGCAATCTTAGTAGATACTGAATATTTAACTCTTGCTATTGAATCTTTTGCAAAGTCTTCAACAAAGAATAATAGCCTAGTATCTTTCATTATTTCGTGCATTTGATTAGCATTAACAAAACCACAATATTTTATTGTTTTTACTTTATCAAAACTTTCTTTGACTGTTTCATCAGTAATTACTCCATATACATTTAAAACATATTCGGAGTTATTTTTTTTGTTTATTTCATCAAGGGCATTACCAATCTTAACTAAGCTTTTGTATCTACCAATACTAAAATTACCAAAATAGTTTAATGTTCCATTATCAATTATTTGAACATCTTTATTAATAGGAATATTAGCACCAGTACAAATTGTCTTGGTATTTACACCAAATTCTTCTTGATAATACTTTGATAGTTCATCACAAATAGTAACTACACATGTTGATTTCTTCATTAATTTCTTTATGTGTTTATCAATTCGGTGATAATGAAGTTTTTGAATTAAACTCTTTTTAGTTTTATAAATTTTATAGAAATTATCACATATATAAGATATTATGGGAATATTATGTTGTTTAGATATATATATAGCCATTTTATACATTATTGACGCATCACCTGGCGCAACAAACAAAAAATCAGGTTTTATCTCTTCTATCCATTTATTCAAATTCCGGTTTTTCCATTTAGCTAAGGTCCAGACAACATCACGAGCCCACATTGCAAGTCCTTCAAATTTTAGTTTGGGACGATTAAAGTTAGCATTTTCAATTTTATCAACAGGTTTAACAGTTTGTCCAAATTTTTTAAAATTTAACACACTTTTTAAAGCTTCTCTATCTGTCATTCGAAAATAACTTTCACACATGTCAATATTAGGAAGCGATCCACAAATATAGAGTTGATACAATTCGTCACGTGAAAATTCACTAAATAATGAAGCAAAGGTTTTTCCCATATTTGTATAATCACTAATTGGATTATGGCTAATTAGTAAAATTTTCATGTAACGTTCTCCTTTCATAATTTAAATAGTTAATACTTTTATTAAGTTAATTAAATAATCTTTGGTCCAGTAAAAATGATGGGGATTAGGCATAGCCCAAGATGTTCTACTAGATAATTGATATATTCCGTATGTTATAAAAAATCCAAATACTAATAAATAACATACATACTTTGCAACAAAACGATCAGATTTAACAAAGAAACTAACATTTTTAATAATTGATGGTATAAATATTATTACATAGATAGTGTAATAAAATCCAAGTCTCCCCGCAATCGAGTATACATCAGAGAATACTTGACATAGGCAAGCCACATAAAATATATTTCTAGCACCAATTTCAACTTTATTACCAGGCGTTTCACATAACATTGCAAGAATATATATCATTGTGTAGAAAATAAATAGCATAATTGAACCATTCATATCCGGTACTATTGCATAGCCCAGGATTGACATTGCCAAATTAAAAATATTTACTCTTGTGAAATATACTATTCCTAACACAACAATTGACATTACTTTTCCAAATTTATCAAGTTTTATATTATAAATTGGATACATTGCTAGAAAAACAATTGCTGATTTATGAAATAATGATGCAAGTATAACTAACAATATAAATTGAACTGGTTTTTTCTCTTTTATAAAATTGAATGATAAAGCTGTTATCCCCATTGCAATTGCTTGTCTAAGTCCTGAAAAGTTTAACAAAAATACTGGTAATCCCATATACATTATTACTGATAATAAGGGATATTCACTATTTTTATATACTAAATATATAATTGGAAAAATACTTAGAATGCAAGATGCAATTAATAAACTTTGCTCTTTGGTTGAAATAACACCTATTAGTTTATTTAGAATTATATATCCTCTTTCGTAATTTTGATATTTAGTTGTTAAGACTTCGCTCCATGACATATTATTGATTGCAACAAATGAACCAAGATAGCCACCAGGTTTACCATATTGTAGGTCAACTCCCATCGATGGATGTCTAAAACCTATTATCACTAATAAAATAATGCTTGCGCTGATACAGATCAATTTTCTTGTTTCTAATCTATGAGATTGACGATTTAGGCTTAGTATAAAGCCTATTATAATCATTATCAAATAGCTATAGATATACGCAGCCATTACGCTATCTCCTTTCTTTTTATCGATTTCTTAATATTTTGAAAAAAGCGATTGGTGATATTATAAATGCTCTAAACGAATACCACAAAGTCTTAAAGATTTTTTTCATTCGATAGTATGCAAATGCAATTGTTAAATAATGTCTTGTTTTAATATAATGAATTGAACTTTTTTTGAATTCATTAAATTTTTGTTTTTTATAAGCATAAAGTTCATTTTCACCTTTTATCTTTCCTATTCCACTAGATACCCCATTTGTACTACGGTGTATATAGGTTTTTACAGAGCAATCATTTACATAAAGAAATTTACCATTACCAAGAATGGCCTTTTCCATTAAATAGAATTCATCACCAACATCAATTGATGAAAAACTACCAATTTGTAATAAATATGTTTTCTTAAACATAAATGTATCAGTACATGTTATATGATACATATAGTGCCAAACTAAAAGTTTATCTAATTGATTTTCATCGATGTAATCTCTTGTTCTTTTTTCAATGAATTTGTTGGTGTCTTCATCATATTGTTCCAAATTAGTTACTGAATAATCAGCATCTTGTTCTTGCATTTTTGTTACTTGATTTAAAATCTTATCAGGTAAATAAACATCATCATCATCTAAGAAGGTTATGTATTTGCCACTTGCATTTTCAATTCCCACATTACGAGTTTTTGCGGAACCAAGATTTACCTGATTTTGGATGAAAACAATTTTTAATATTCCGTTATCAATAAATTTTTGAATAGTGTTTTCTACATATTCTTTCCAAGCTTCTTCAACGCAATCATTAACTACTACTACTTCAATATTTTTGTAAGTTTGGTTTTCTAATGATTCTAATGCTCTAACTAAAGAACTATCGCGTTTATACGTTGGAACTATGACGCTTACTAAATCCATTATTTATTTTCCTCTTCTTCTTTAATAGCTTCTTCTTTTTTTATTGCCCCAGTTCCCCCTTCTACAACACCATCATGTTTTAGCACAGCTTTAATTGTGCCAAAGAAACATTTACAATCCATTTTAAAGCCTAAATGTTCAACGTAATATCCATCTAAAGCAGCTTTTTCTTTGATTTCTAATTCATCACGACCATGAATTTGCGCATAACCGGTTAAGCCTGGTTTGATGTTATTAGCTCCATATTTGTCACGTTCTTCAATCAAATCAGTTTGATTCCAAAGCGCAGGTCTTGGACCAATTATTGACATCTTGCCAAATAAAATATTATACACTTGAGGTATTTCATCTAATGAAGTTTTTCTTAAAAATTTCCCAATTTTAGTAATATATTGATCGGGATTTTCTAATAGATGGGTTGGACAATCTTTGGGAGTATCAATTCTCATAGTTCTAAATTTCCAAATTTTGAACAATTTCTTATTTTTACCAACTCGTTCTTGTTTGAATAATACTGGTCCTTTTGAACTACACTTAATGATTATGGCAATTATTATCATAAATGGAATGAGAAGTATTCCTCCAATAAGTGATAGTAGGAAATCCATCAAGCCCTTAAAAAATTTGTACATATTATACTCCTATGTTTTAATATTTTGATTTGTCAATTTGATATGTTGGAACAAGTTCTTTAACAAGTTCTTTCATATGTGTTGTTTCTTTGTATGCTTCTTCATATAAATCATCTAATTGATAGAAGAATCTCTCTTCATCTAATTCAATTGGTTTAGCGATTGATATCAAGCCATTAGCAGTTTTTTGTAAACCCTCTTCAGACATTAATCTTTCTTCATATAGTTTTTCACCAGGTCTTAAACCGGTTATTTTTATTTCCATATCTACACCAGGAGTATATCCTGACAATTTAACTAAGTTTTCAGCTAAATCATATATTCTAACTGGTTCACCCATATCTAGAACATATATCTCACCACATTTTGCGTAAGCACCTGCTTGTAATACTAAAGATACTGCTTCACTTATAGTCATAAAGTATCTAATAATATCTTTGTGAGTTACGGTTACAGGTCCACCTTCATTGATTTGCTTCTTAAATAGTGGAATAACTGAACCATTACTACCAAGAACATTTCCAAATCTAACAGCCACAAATTTGCAAGTTTTTGAATGTCTACCAATTGTTTGAATAATCATTTCACAAATACGTTTTGAAGCTCCCATTATATTTGTTGGGTTAACCGCTTTATCAGTTGAAATTTGTACAAAACGTTTAGTTTTAAAACGATCTGCTGCTCTTGCTACATTTAAGGTACCAAATACATTATTCTTAATCGCTTCATTAGGTGAAGTTTCCATTAGTGGAACATGTTTATGCGCTGCCGCATTAAACACAATATCTGGACGATATTTTTTGAAAATGTCTTCAACTTTACCTTTATCTCTAATACTTGCAATTAAAACTACTAAATTCAAATTAGGTAATTTTCTTCTTAATTCTTGTTCAATGTCATAAGCATTATTTTCGTAGATATCAACAATTATTAATTGTTTAGGATTGTGGATTGCAATTTGACGACATAGTTCTGAACCAATTGATCCACCACCACCTGTCACAAGCACTTTTTGATTTTCAATATATCCCATTATTTCATCAAGATTTACTTTGATTTGTTCACGTCCTAGTAAGTCAACTATTTCAACGTCGCAGGCTTTTGAAACCGAAACACTACCATTTAATAGTTCATACATTCCAGGTATAACTTTAACCTTGCATTTTGTTTCTTTGCATATATTTAAAATTTCGGCTTTAGATTTTGAATCCAGCGAAGGTATTGCTAAAATAATTTCCGCAATATTATATTTTTTTGCCATTTCAACAATTGAATTTCTTGTTCCAACTACAGGAATACCATATATATAAGTATTGGTTTTTGACGCATCATCATCAATGATACATACAGGAAGTTTTGATATTTTTTCACTATCCAATAATTCTTGAACAATTGTACATCCTGCATCTCCTGCCCCAATTATCATTACTGGATAATCAGTAGTCACTTTTTTAGTAAATTTGTTGCTATTACGAATGTATTTTATTAGTCTATATGAAAAACGTGATATTGCCACTAAACATGCAACGATTACTCCATATATAACAGGAAAACGAATTGGTAACAATGCAACGTCATTGATAATTGCAATATCTTGAAAAAATATTTTAGTAGATATTATTACAACAAAATTAACGATTGTAATAAAACCAATTGCTACTATTATTTTTAGTAGTTCTACCATTCCTGCGTATTGCCACAAGCTATGATACAATTTCATTGCTAGAAAAACGCTTAATACTAAAGCAATTTCGAAGGGAATGTATAATAATAATGCAAATTTATTAGCTTCTAAATTGGTTGTGCCATTTATTAGCCATGTTGTGGCAATTGTTGAAAATAGTACGATAATAATATCTATTACCATAAAAACTATTTTGCGTATATGGCGGTTGTTCTTTATAGTCATTTTTAACTCCTTTTCTAATTGTTGTAAATCAGAATTTGAATGTTATTTTGTTATATTTTTTCCTTGTTTTTTAGCATTATTGAGGTTGCCATAATTGGCAACCCCAATTTTTTTAAATTGTGTGTTGTACTGCTTATTTTATTTTTTTACCATCAACAATTAGTGAAAATGGTTCAATGTAAGTTCCAGATTTTATTTTAGTGTTACCTCTAATTATTGAACATGCATCAATTGTAACACTTGGTTCAATAACTACTGTATCTTCTATCAAAATAGAATCAGGATTTATTAAATGCACACCGTTTAACATATGATTTTCGTTAATTACTTGTTGGTACTTTTTCTCGACTTCTGCTAAAGCATACAAATCGTTAATACCAGTCAATTTGAAATCATTGTTTGCAAGGAATGCATTTACTTTTTTTGTTGTGCTTAATATTTCGATTATATCAGTCAAATAATATTCATGTTTAGAATTATCATTTTTTATTTTTAATAGTGCATCTTTTAATATATCTGTGTTAATACAATATAATCCAGTGTTAATTTCTTTAATTTGTTTTTGATTTTGAGTAGCATCTTTTTCCTCAACTATTTTAGTGATTTGACCACTTTTTCTAAGAATTCTTCCATAACCAGTTGGATTATCAACTATTGTTGTCACTACTGTTAAATCATTACCGCTGTTAATATGTTGGTTCACTAAATCGTTGATAGTGTGATAATCAATTAATGGCATATCACCAGGGAAGATTAGTGTTACTCCATCTTTATTAGAATAAAAATCTTTAGCACATAGAACGGCATGCCCAGTACCTAATTGTTCTTCCTGACAAGCGTATTCTACAGTATTATTTAAAATTTTCATAATTTCTTCTTTTTTATGTCCTACTACTACACATATATCTTCGATACCTGCTTTGTGGCATGAGTTAATAATATATGTAATCATAGGTTTGCCAAAAAATGGGAAAGCACATTTTGGTAAATCTGATTTCATTCTTGTACCTTTTCCAGCCGCAAGAATAATTGCATTAAAGTTCATTTTGCACCTCGTATTATTGTACCTTGTTATAAAGTTCATTATTTTTCTTTATGATATAGATAAAGAAGCATATAACATATGAAGCAATTAAGCTTAAGAAAAAGGCCTTAATAGGTGTTTTTATTGAACCTCTTCTTACTTCACATTTTGTTGCGGGAGAAAGTTTTCTTACGGAATTAGCAATTAAATCACCATATTTATAAGTTGATTTACCTGTTTCTGGATTTATTACCTTTTCATTTAATAATTCTTGAGTTTTGTTAATTGTATAGTTAACAACTTCCAAAGAAAATCTTTCAATCTTATTTTCAGAAATTTTTTCTGTGCTTGTTGTGAATTTAATTGAAATAATTATGCTATCTTGTTCACAACTGATAGCCAAGCCATTACTAATTATTTGTTTTAAATCTTTTTTAGTTACTTCACTATAATTGCCCTCAAAAATTAATTGCTCAATTACTGAACCAATAACAATATCATCACAGATGAATTCTTTAAGAGTATTGACTTTTTTGAAAGCTTCAGTCATTGTACCACTATTTTCATCAGATGTATTTTGAACAATTATTATACTTGCTTGAGTTGAATAAACAGGTTTTTTTATGCCATAACTATATATAGTGCTTGCTACAGTTACAAAAACTGTTGCACAACATATGGCAATCCAATACTTCTTTAATGTCATTAATAAATCTACAAATGACACACCCTTATTATTATCATTTGTAATTCTTTCATTATTTTCCATATTTTTATTCCTTTTTTAATTATTTTTTTCCATATACTTTTTCTTATTATACTACAAGCAGGTCGAAAAAGCAACCAAATAGTACAGATAGTGTAAAATGACAGTAAGTAGGTTTTAACTCTTACTGTCATTTCCAATTTTTCACAATATTTTTGTTTATTAATTTAAGTCACTACGGTCTTCCGCAATTTTCTTTATTGCGTCAACAAACCCTTGTTTACTACCAACGTCAAAGCGAATTCCCTTAAAAGTTGATGCGACAATTTTTCTATTTTCTAGAGCCATTGCAATAGCATCTGTTAATTGAATTTCGCCACCAACTCCTACTTTTGTTTTAGCGATACAATCAAAAATATCATTAGTCAAAATATATCTACCAACACAGGCCATATTAGATGGTGGATTGTCCTTGGGTTTTTCAATTATACCATTTATTTCGAAGTACTCAGATACTTTTTCTTTCGGGCTAACAATACCATATTTATACGTTTTATCATATGGTACTTCATTTACTCCTAAATAGTAGCATGGGTCTTCTTCATAATTTTTACAAAGACTACCAATACCATAAACCGGCTCGCCATTTTGATAAACGAAATCATCTCCCAAAATTAATGCAAAATCCTCACCCTTAGCAAAATCTTTTGCATAGTATACTGCATCACCTAAGCCCTTAGCACTTTCTTGGACTACGTAACTAATTTTGATTTTTTGTTCTATATTTTTAATTTCTTCAATTTCTTTATATACTTTACCATTTAAGTTTTTAACATATTCACTATTGGTATCAAAATAATCAATAACATCTTTTTGATTAGGGCCAATTATTATTAATACTTCTTCAATCTTAGCATTTATAGCCTCTTCAATTAAATATTGGATAACTGGTTTGTCAATTATAGGTAGTAACGTTTTACTAATAGTTTTAGTTATCGGTAAAAATCTTGTTCCTTTTCCCGCAACAGGAATAACTACTTTTGTTATTTTTTTCATATAATCCTCTTATATTTCGTATCCTAATTCATTTAAAGTTTCTTTAATGATATTTTCTAATTCATCATAGTGTTTTTCGATTTCTTCAACTAATTTTAATTGGTTTCTAGCTCTTTCAAGATTAATCTTAGGACGAGTACGCTTTTGATAATTATTAAGAGCAAAATATTGGTCACCATCTAAATAGTCAGTTAAGAAACGCATTCCAAGTTCTAAAGTCATTATATAGTATCCTGGTATCAAGAGTTTTACTTCCTCTTTTTCGATTACCTCTTTTATAGTTTCTAAAAAGCCTTTAGTAAATGCTCTAACAAGATCCATATTAATATTTACTTTAGATAAATCTACTTCATCCTCGGCTGCAGTTGAAGCACCTAAACGAAGAGCATCACCATAGTCGTAAACTAATGAGCCTTTCATAGCAGTATCAAGATCAATCAGGCATAGAGCTTCTTTACTATCTTTTGAAAAGATAATGTTGTTAAGCTTAGTATCATTGTGAACTACTCTTCTTGGTATCCTTTTTTCCGCAAGTGCATCAGTAATTACACTCATTTTGTTTGCTCTTTTTTTGATAAATTCAATTTCTTTTTTGCATTCACTTGCGCGATCTAAATCATCAATTTTTACTACATCTCTAAATGTTTCATAACGATATGGTGTATTGTGGAAATTTTTAATATTATCAGTTAAACAACGTGTATGAAAGCCTTCTAATAAATGTTGGAATTTGCCAACAGCTTTACCAGCTTCATAAAAAACTTCAGGATCGCTTGTTGTTTCATAAGTTTTTCCATCAATCCAAGTATAACAACGCCAATATTCATCATTTACGATTACGAAATTTTGATTTAGTTTACTTCTAACTAAAGTAAGGGTTGCATTACGATAATTTTCACCTTCATAAATAACGCGATTACGAATGTATTCTGTAATAAGTTCAACGTTATACATAACGCCTATCGGACTTTGAAATACGTAATCATTTATTTTTTGTAGAATATACTTTATTTCTTTAAATTCAACAATATATGTATCATTAATATGCCCTGAGCCAAATCTTTTGATATTCAACACTTTGGCTGGATTAAAATATTCCTTAACCACTTTTAGAATATTTTGGTCTTCTGTTAATGTGTTCATAAAGTTTTACCTTTTCTTTCCTCTAGATTGCGCATTATTATATTCAGTTTTCAATTTAAATATTCTTAAGGTGATATAATTATACCAAATTTTACCCTTTTTGTCAAAATAAATATGAACAACTATTGGTTGTTTTAGTTTTTTATGATTACTTTTGCCACAATTGTGAATTTTTGTTACAATAAATGTGATAGAAAGGTGTTATAAATGAAAAGAAATATAACAAGAATACTAGTAATTTTATCAATAATACTAAATATTAGTTTTCTTTGTTCATGTGTACCAAGTGTAACTAAAGTAAAAACAAAAATGAATAAAGCAAACTACAAAGGTGAAAGAATTTATTATGATGACTTAATAACATTTGATGAAGCAGGTAATAAAAATTATACTTTTGGAAAGAACATCAGAAACGCTAATTATATTTATTTTTTCAACAATAACGATAATGGCTTTACTGGCTATACACTAGAAACATTTAGAACAGAGCATCTATTTGTATTGTATTTTCAATCAAAAACTGACGCTGAAGATTTCTTAACTGGAGCACAAAAGGCCGTTAATTTAATTGTTAAAGACTTAGAAGAACAAAGAAATGTCATTAAAGAGACATCATCTGAAGATAGTGACGAGTACAAAAAATATTCAAAAGCTATTAGAAATTTAAAAAACTATACATTTAAAGTATCTAACAAATGTGCATATTTTGGAACAGCAGATATAGCAAGTGCTTTTGCAAAGTAGGAAATATTTGTATTGTAAAAAAGTAGTAATCAAATTATAGATTACTACTTTTTTTATTCATATGGCGTCCCTGAGACGATTCGAACGTCCGACACCCAACTTAGGAGGTTGGTGCTCTATCCTACTGAGCTACAAGGACATTTGTTACTAACCAGTATATTATACTATATATTTGTTTATTTGTCCAAAAATATTTCTTTAAAAAATAAACTAGAATGTCAGTTGACATTCTAGTTTTCTCTTACGATTAATTTTCCTTGATAATCTATAGTGTATGATTTTGTAGGTTGAACCTCAGAAGATATAATCTTTTTAGCTATTTCAGTTTCAATATTCTTTTGGATGAATCGTTTAATTGGTCTTGCGCCATAAGTAGTATTGTAACTATTATCAATTACATACTTTCTTACGCCATCAGTAAATTCAACATTTATGTTGTTCTTTTCAAGTCTGTTGCGTAAATCATTTAATAATTTATCGACAATCTTGATTTGAACTTCTCTTGATAGAGGGTTAAACATAACTATTTCATCTATACGGTTTAAGAATTCAGGTCTGAAATGAGCATGTACCTCATTCATTACTAATTCATTTGCATTAGGGTCATGATTTAACAAGTATTCACTACCTAAGTTAGATGTCATAATAATTATTGTATTCTTAAAGTCTACAGTACGTCCTTGTGAATCAGTTAATCTACCATCGTCTAGTATTTGTAACAATAGATTAAAGATATCACGATGAGCTTTTTCAACTTCATCAAACAATACAATTGAATATGGTTTTCTTCTTATTGCTTCAGTTAATTGACCACCTTCATCGTAGCCAACATATCCTGGAGGAGCACCGATTAATCTAGAGACTGAATGTGGCTCCATATATTCACTCATATCGAAACGAACAATATGACATTCGCTATCAAATAGAGCTTCAGCTAAACTCTTACATACTTCAGTTTTACCAACACCAGTTGGACCTAAGAATAAAAATGAACCGATTGGTCTATTTTCATCCTTTATACCAGAACGTTGACGAATAATTGCATCGCTTACTAATTCTAGAGCTTGATCTTGACCTATTACTCGCTTTGCAAGAGTATCTTTTAAGTTAAGCAACTTTTCTTTATCGCCTTGTACTAACTTTGAAACAGGGATACCAGTAGATTTAGAAATGATTTCCGCAATATCATTTTCAGTTACTACTTCTGAAATCATCTTATCATTACCAGTTCTTGTTTCATATTCGTTAATTTCTTTTTCAAGTTCAGGGATAGTCTTGTAGATTAATTCACCTGCACGATTATAATCTGCCTTTAACAAAGCATCTTCATATTCTTTACGGTAATTTTCTACTTCTTTTTGTTTTTCCTTAACACTTGCAAGTTCGGCTTTTTCTTTCTTCCATTTTTCCATCATTGTGTTGAAATTAGTTTGTTTTGTATCTAATTCTGCACTGATTTTTTGTAAACGATCTTTTGATAATGCATCTTTTTCTTTTTCTAGAGCAGTCTTTTCAATTTGTAATTGAAGAATTTGTCTTTGTAACAAATCAAGTTCATTAGGCATTGAATTCATTTCTGTTCTAATTGAAGCACATGCTTCATCAATTAAGTCAATTGCTTTATCAGGTAAGAAACGATCGGTTATGTATCGGTTAGAAAGTGTTGCTGCAGCAATAATTGCAGGGTCGGAAATTCTTACACCATGGAACACTTCAAAACGATTCTTCAAACCTCTCAATATACTTATTGTATCTTCTACAGTAGGTTCATTGATATATACTTTTTCAAAACGTCTTTCAAGGGCTGAATCTTTTTCAATATAGTTACGATATTCATTTAAAGTAGTTGCACCAATACAATGTAACTCACCACGAGCAAGCATTGGTTTTAACATGTTACCAGCATCAAGGGCACCATCGGCACGACCGGCACCAACAATCAAGTGAATTTCATCAATAAATAGAATTAATTCACCATTCTTTTCCTTTATCTTATTAAGAACAGCTTTTAATCTTTCCTCAAATTCACCACGATATTTTGCACCAGCAACAAGCGCACCCATATCTAGTTCATATATATGACAACCCTTTAAGTTTTCAGGAACATCTTCTTTAACTATACGAGTTGCTAAACCTTCAATAATGGCAGTTTTACCAACACCAGGTTGACCAATTAATATTGGGTTATTTTTTGTTTTACGCGCAAGGATTTTTACAATACGCAATATTTCTTCTTCACGTCCGATTACGGGGTCGATTTTACCGGCCTTTACATCTTCAGTTACATCTCTACCAAATTTTTCAAGGATATTTTCATCTTTAGAGTAATCTTGCATTTCCATATATCTCACTCCTTTTAGCACTCTCATACCTCGTGTGCTAATATTATTATACCTTTTTTTTTGCATTTGTCAATACTTTATTTAAAAAAATTAAAATAATTTAAAAAACTTCTATTTTCGAGAAATAGAAGTCTTTATTTATTCTTTTATTCAGAACGTAAAGCATTAACAGGATCCATTTTAGCAGCTGCACGAGAAGGTATTAATCCCGAGAATAGTGTTAAGAAAATACTTAAACTAATCATAATTATAGCATGATACCACTTCAATGAAACTAAAGAATATATGCCGGTAAAATGACCTATTATTAAATTACCAATTATTTCTAAAATTAAAGTAATAATTATACCTATTATACCAGCTACTGCTCCAATAATAAATGTTTCGGCGTTGAATAGATGTCCAACATCTTTTTTACGACCACCAAGTGATCTAATAACACCTATTTCTTTTGTACGTTCAACAACCGATACATATGTAATGATACCGATCATAACCGTTGAAACAACTAACGATATGGCAGTAAAGACGATTAAAGAAGTTGTAACAACTGTAATTAGGGTATTAATCATTGAAATTACAAGTGATAAATTATCAGTGTAAGTGATAGTTGAGCGATCTGCTTGGGTTAAGGTTTTACCATTTACAACAATAGTTCCCTCATTATTCCATGCATCTAAATATTTTAGCACTAAATCTTTAGTATCAAAATCAACAGGATATATCGAGATACCAGTTGGAATATTACTTCCGCCTACTTCATTTAGTGATAATGTGCACATTGTAGTTGAAGATGATGAACCACTACCACCGCCCATAATAGAACCCATCATACTTGCAAATCTAGATTGTAAAGATGTGCTGCCTACTAATCCAATGCCTTTTTTATCACCGTTAAAATAGTAATCATATTCATAAACGATACCTGCTTTGATTCCTGGAGTAGAAGTGCCAGTTTCAGAATCATAATTTACTGTATATATACTAGTAAATTTATTGCCATCAATTTTTCTTAATTCTTCAGCAATTTGTGAATTCTTATTTACTGCTAATATATGATTAGTTAAGGCTTCTGTATAAAAGAATCCACTAGTTAATGATCCATAATTAACATTTTCCTTAGGACATAGAATACCAACAACTTGAAGTTCTACCGCATTCGATGTTGAACTATATTCATTATCCATATACGGGTTATAGAAGAATGGGTATGCAGAAGCAGGTTTTAAAATATTGTTGCCTTCATTTTTAGTATATATTGAGTTATTAGGATACCAATAGAATTTTTTATTTTTAAGTTCTTGGTAAGAAAATTTCTCTTTATCCAAAGCTGGGTTATATTTTGCATTATTTTTATCAAAGGCTTTATATGCTGCATTTAAAAATTCTTCTTCAGTGTAATAACCAAGTTGGGCTAAAATTAAATCAGAAACTTCACTGTTTCGATTAACTACTAACATTATTTCATTCTTTTCAGTAGCCATTTTACCATCGACTAAATCGTATTGTGATAACAAATATTCTTTATTAGGTAATAGTTGAGTAAATGCTTGTGAAAGGGTTGATACTGCAGATGAAGATTCTTTAAATTCAGTTTCTTCTAATAACGATGCATATATATTCTTAATAGTAGCAATTGACGTACTTCTTGTTTTATTATTAACCGTAAAATCAGTATAGATACTAAATGATAAATCAACACCATAATCAAATGCTAGTGATTCTAAATAAGAACTTGGCATATTTTTCAAATACGCAACGTAGTCTTCATTTATTTCATTAGTAACTAAAATTGAATTCATTTCTTCAGCTCTTTTTGCAAGTTTTTCTAAAATTGAATCAACATAAATATAATTAGATTCTTTTAAGATTTCTTTTTTCTCACTTCGTGTCATTGAATTCATCATAGCATTTATATCGTATGCTTGTTCAGTAATTGTAATTGGATTACCGGACAACATATCTTCTTGCATACTATTTATGTAATCTGTTATACCCGATGATAAAGCTAAAACTACTGATACACCAATAATACCAATTGATCCCGCAAAGCCAACCATCAAAGTTCTTTTTAACTTGCACATTAAGTTACGCGCTGAAAGTCTAAAGGCAGTCCAAAATGACATTTTAGCTTTTTCAGGAGTTGCTGAATTGGCAAACTTTTCTTTTTGTTCTTCTTCGTTTGAACAAACCATGCTATCACTTGATACTTCACCATCTAATAGTTTAACTATTCTTGTTGAGTATTTTTCCGCAAGTTCTGGATTATGAGTTACCATTATTACCAATTTTTCTTTTGATATTTCTTTTATTAAATCCATAATTTGTATAGAAGTTGTTGTATCAAGAGCACCAGTTGGCTCATCAGCTAATAGTATTTCAGGTTCATTTACTAAAGCTCTTGCGATAGCTACTCTTTGACATTGTCCACCAGATAATTGATTAGGTTTTTTATTATATTGGCCTTTTAATCCAACTTTATCAAGAGCATTTTTAGCTTTTTCTACTCTTTCATTTTTTTCCATCCCCGCAATCGTTAACGCAAGTTCAACATTTTCTAAAATAGTTTGATGGTGAATTAAATTATAGCTTTGAAAAATGAAGCCAATACGATGATTACGATAAACGTCCCAATCGCGATCCGTAAATTCTTTAGTTGAAACGCCATTTATTACTAAATCTCCATCAGTGTATTTATCAAGTCCACCAATTATATTCAATAGTGTTGTTTTACCACAGCCAGAAGGTCCTAAAATTGAAACAAATTCATTTTTTCGAAAGTTTAAATTTATGCCCTTTAAAGCTTCAACTTTAGTGTCCCCCATAATGTAATCTTTCTTGATATTAACCAGTTTTAACATTATTCTACCTCCCTTTTATTTAATATAGTGTTTATTTGTTTAATAGTTGAAAAGAAAGCTTGGTATTTTTCATCACCAATTTCCTCTTTTAATAGTTTTGCTTGTTCTTTATGAACCTTAAAAATATCTTTACATACTTGAATTGCTTTTTCAGTAGGGACAATAATAAAACTCTTTTTATTTTCTTCTACTTGTTGTCTAGTTATTAATCTTTTGAGTTGTAAACATACTAGTGCTTGAGAAATTGCTGATTTAGATACCTTTAATTCTTGCGATAGTTTAGATACATTCATTTTATCAATACTAGATAGTCCTATTATCATCAGTTCTAAATGATTGATTTTCAATTGATGACAAGCCTTTGAAGTTATTTCTTCAATATATTTATTCATTTTATAAATTTGGATTATTGTCTCATATTCACAATTCATAATGCCTCCATATATTGTTAAGTTCTTAACAATATTAGTATACAATATTTAAATTCTTTTGTCAATAATTTATAAAAATGAAAACATTTTCTATACTTTATAATTATAGTTGACTTTTACCATAATTTTAGTATAATATTATTGTACTATTTCATTGTCTTATTTTAACGTAAGCATTAATAGTAAGCATGATTTATTAATAAATAATTTCATTCGCCTTTATGTGAGATAGATTTGGCAATATGGCTTTTATGTGGTTCGATTCCACACTCAACATTTTTTTATAATACTTAGGAGTTAAGTATAACCTATCCTGTTAAAGAGAGAACTTTAAATCAATGAATTATTTATTGTATAGTATTATTAAGTTAATGCTATGCCTAGGGAAATGTGCTTGTGTAAAGAAGGATACCGTTTTTTAACTAAATAGTCATTTTTATATTTAGGTATAAAACCCATTATTTATCTTAACTAACTTAATTCTTTACCCCCATCACTTAGTTTATTACTTTTAGGAGGAAAATATATATGAAAATTTATATCAATAATAATCAAATGGGAGTTATCACTAAAAATTGCAAAGCAAAATCGCTACTTCCAGGTGCACGTCACATTGCCCCTTGGAAGAATTTAATAATTGTAAATGACAAGCTTAGCTACGAAGAAAGTGCTTTCTTATTCGATAACTATTCTTGTTCTAAAAAGTTAGTAGATAACACTGAAACATTAGTAGTAAAAGAAGGAGAGTTCGCAATTAGATTTGTAGATGATGTATATACTGGTTCATACAAACCTGGCACTTACCACTTTTTAAAAAGTAGTTCAGCTAAGGTAGTTAAAACTTTCGATAAAAATGTTCTTCTTATTAAGGATCTTCCCAATAGAATTGCCACAGATTTAATAAAGAAAGAAATTGCGACACGTGCTATCGTTGGTCCAAACGAAAAAGGAGCATTATTTATTAATAATAAATTCCATAAAATAATTGAACCAGGTGAATATTATTTAAATAATCTAAACATTGCATTATCAGTAAAAGCATATCCAAGTAATATTACTACTATATTATCACAAAACCAAGAACTTTTAACAAAAGATAAAGTTAATCTACGAATTAACTTTTGGGTAGATTATTTAATCACTGATTTAGAAAAACTTGTTACAACAATTGGTGAATCATATTATGACCATCTATATAATTTAGTACAAATGGCTCTTCGTTCAGTTATATGTGACAAGACACTTGATGAAATATTACTAGAAAAAGAAAAGATTTCTAAAGACATTTTAAGTTATCTTAAATCATATGAATCTAAATACTTTGTTTCTTTCGAAGATGCCGGCATAAAAGACATCATTCTTCCTGGTGAAATCAAAGATATTCTAAATACTGTATTGATTGCGGAAAAACAAGCTCAAGCAAATGTTATAACAAGACGTGAAGAAACAGCCTCAACTAGAAGTTTGTTAAATACCGCTAAATTAATGGAAGAAAACGATGTATTATATCGTTTAAAAGAATTAGAAATGTTAGAACGTATCTTTGATAAAGTTGGTAACATTAATGTTGATGGTGGTAACTTTATTGAATCACTTGAAAACATTGTTGGTACTAGAAGAAAAGAAAAATAGAAAGCAAAAAAGGATGCATTTGCATCCTTTTTATTTAGCGCTCTTAATCATCAATTTGCACATCATATTAGAAAATTCCACATTATTTGGAAGTTTGAAGCCTTCCATTAATAATGCTTGATTATAAAGCAATTTAGCATATTCTTTAATTTCACTAGGATCTTCAGAATAAACTTTTGATAATGCTTTGAACAAATCATGATTAGGATTTACTTCTAATATACGATCGGCTTTAATCTTATCATTAGTAGGCATTGCGTCAATGACTTTTTCCATTTCAAATGAAATGCCATCACCAGATACTAAGCATACTGGAGAATCAACTAGTCTAGTTGATAATACAACATCTTTTACTTCATCTTTTAAAGCTTCTTTCATGGCTTCTAGTAAATCTTTATTTGTTTCTTTTTGTTCATTTATCTTTGCTTTTTCTTCTTCAGTTGATAAGTCGTCTAGTGTTGCTTGGTTAACTGACTTAAATTCATGTTCTTGATATTTATTAATTATCTTAAATAAGAATTCATCGACTTCATCAGTTAAGATTAGAACATCATAACCATATTTCTTGATAATATCCATTTGAGGCATTGCAAGTACTTCATCTTTAGTTTTACCCGAAGCGAAGTAAATATCTTTTTGGCCTTCCTTCATATTTTCAACATATGTCTTTAGGCTAATCATGTCATCAGTATTAGTGTCTTGATATATTAATAAATCTTGTAATAATTCTTTCTTTGAACCATAGTTTTCATATGCGCCAAATTTCAAATTAATACCATAGTTTTTGAAGAATTCTTTATACTTTGCAAAATCTTCTTTTTGTAAAGTTTGTAATCTATTAATAATCTTTTTCTCAATATTCTTTTGCATTAACAATAATACTTTATTTTGTTGCAACATTTCCCTACTAATATTTAAAGACAAGTCACTTGAATCAACAACACCTTTAACAAATCTTAAATAGTCTGGGATTAACTCCTTGCATTTATCCATAATGAATACACCCTTTGAATAAAGTTGAAGACCTTTTTCATAATCGATTGAATGTAAATTTCTTGGAGGCAAGTTAGGTATGAACAATAAAGTGCTATAATTTACATTTCCTTCAACATTAAACATTAAATGTAACATTGGTTTTTCATAGTCATAGAACTTATCCATATAAAAATTATCTAACATTTCATCTGTTACATCATTTTTATTCTTCTTCCAAATTGGAACCATTGAGTTAAGGGTTGTAAGTTCTCTTACTTCATCGTACTCATCTTCAATTACTTTACCATTTTCATCTAGTTTAGGTTCTTCTTTTGTCATATATAAAGTAATTGGGTAGCGGATATAATCAGAATATTTTTTAACCAAATATTGTAATGTATACTCATCTAAGTATTGATCATAATCAACTTCAGTTTTACCATCTTCTGATTTTTGATTTTCTTTCAAATACAATGTGATACTTGTACCATCAGTTGTTTTACTACTTTCTTCTATTTCATAAGTATCTTCACCAGTTGATGTAAACTTATAGGCTTTTTCGCTATATGGAGATTTAGTTTCTACAACTACTTTCTTAGCTACCATAAATGCTGAGTAAAAACCAACACCGAATTGTCCAATAGTTTCAGGTGCAGCTTCAGCATTTTCTTTTGCTTCTTCTAATTTTTTAACAAAAGCAAGAGTTCCTGATTTAGCAATGGTACCTAAATTATCATTTACTTCATCATATGTCATACCAATACCATTATCAGTTATTGTTAATGTACGATTGTTTTTATCAACATCTAGATGAATTTCATAGTCATTACGCTTTGCTAGTTTATCATCTGTTAATGACAAATAGTGATATTTATCAATAGCATCTGATGCATTAGATAATAATTCTCTTAAAAATATTTCTTGATTTGTATAGATTGAATGAATCATCAAGTCTAATAAACGTTTTGATTCAGTTTTAAATTCTTTTATTTCACTCATATTTAGCACTCCTTTTAGCACTCTTAAATTATAAGTGCTAATTATATTATAACCTTTTTTTACAGTTTGTCAATAGTAAAGTGCTTTATAATTTTATATAATCATATAAACTCATTGTGAGTTGAGTTACATCTATAAATTTATAGTTTTTATTTGTAAGAAAAACATTTTAAAATTTTATTTTTTATTCACTGTCCACTTTAGAGACATCATATCATAAATCTATTATCATTTTCATTTTTGTTTTAGACCATAAGATTTTCTATCTAGTCATAATTATTTATTATTGAGTTCTTACTCATTAAATTATTTATTTTTATAGTCTTAATCCCCTAGATAAGAAAATTAATAAAAATTCATAGATTACATATAATCCAGCAGTACTATATCCAATAGCCATAAACAGAATGCTAGGAATAAAATTTATTATAAATTGATTTATAAAAAATAAAATCGTGCTAACAATTACAATAAATAATTGAATTAAATATGGTATTACTCTTATATAAAGGAATGGAGGATTTGTCATTTTTCCTTCTTTAAATATAACTAATTTTCTCAAAAATGACTTCTTAGGAACAACTAGTTTTTTAATAGTGTTATCTGAAAAATAACAATCATGTTGGCATCCAAACAATAAATGCATAAAATGCATAAACAGTGGTGTTAATATACAAATATAAAACACGATAATTTCATTTGTTACCATATTTACCTCCATTTATGTTTAATACAGTATGACAATTCATAATTAATTTCAACAGTTGCAACAGCCCAGCCAGTAATAGCAATAGTACCCTTAATCATTAAACTTCTAATTGTTGGTGTAATAGCATCTTGCACTGCATTTAAATATACATTACCACACAATCTAGTAGTTGCTTGAAAGCCTTTCATAGAAATGGTTCTATATAATTCTATATGATTTTTAAAAACCCCAACGAATTCTATCTAGCCTTATTATTTTTTATTTTTAGCAAGCAATTTTCTATATCATCAATAAAATATACTTGATTATACTTTTTCAATAGATATTTTCTAATTTCTGCAGCTTCAGTAAATAATAAATTATCTTTTTTAATAATATTAATTAATTCATTAAAATATATTTTTTTTGCTTTATTACTATAAAAAATTAAGATTAAACCCATTAATATAATATGTATTACTAAAACATAAATCATAATCTCTTTTGTTATAAACATAATTGTAATATTAGCAATAACACACATTCCTTGAGTAATTAATTCAATAATCAAATATTTTTTATAACATTTATCAGTTACAACTAAATATCTGTCATTTGTTTTAAATACAAATATCCCTAGTATAAACATAATTTGAAGTATTAAAAAAATATATTCCATAATGATTTACCATCCTTTAGTTAATTCTTGGAAAACAGCACTAGTTGCACCACCTACTACAAATCCAATAATTGCACCAATAATAAGTGTGCTAATTGCAAAGTGTCCAGAAGGATCGTACTTGTTAATTGAATTATTCATACAATAGCAATATAGATTTAGCCCACTTACACTTTCAGGGTCTAAATAATCTACATCATCTATTGATATCCATCTTCCTATTTCTAGACTATAATATCTTGTATTACAATAATATAATTCTGTTTCGGCCAGACTATCATATTGCAATTTCAATCATCTCTTTGCAATTACAACTAATATTATAGCATTTTAGTAATAAATGCTATAATTATATATACATTTTCGTTAATTAAAAAAGAGTACAGCTACCACTTAAGATGGTTACACGCCTACAAGTTTGTGTTATTTATTTTTAATATAGCTAATTATATTTATCATTATTACTTTTACTAAATACTATTTTTATTGTTGGAGTGAAACCTTTTAATTTTTTTATCTCCATAAAAAATTTATACGCAAATTCTTCTAGATCCCAATCAACTAATTCATAATCATTTATTGAATTTTCATTACCGTCATCAGTATGATAATACGTTATTCGCTGAACATTTTTATCATTAAATATTTCTTTAATAACATTTTGAAGTTCTAATATACGTAAAAATAATTTTTCAAAATAAGGCTCTAAATCATTTACTTTTTTTAAAGCATTAATAGAAAAATATGACTCATCACAATTCAAATATTCCATTTCATATAACGAAGGACTCACCATTTTATCATAGCCACAAGCTATATTAAAATATATTTCATTATCTTCTAAATCATCTTGAAATAAATCATTTTTTTGATCACTAAAAAAAACTAGAATGCTATTTCGTTGATAGTTATCAATAATTATTTTTTTATTAAGTTTTATCTTACCCCATATAAAAGTACTCATTTTTTACCTCCAATTACCAAGTAGTAACCATAATAAATAATCTATACCATCAATTGACCCTTTATTTACATAACCGTTATTAATAACAAAATTATGTTTATGTGGCAACATTTTATTATGTGAACGCCCTAATATATCAATTCTATATTTAGGAGTCCCACCTTTGCCATAATGTGTAATTGATTTTACCCTATTGCCTTCCATTTGATAATATCTTGAATACGCTCTTCCAGTTTTATCTGCTCGACTTACTCCAGATGTTAATCTTGAATTTCTATAAATATTGCCTCCTATAGCAGTTAGACTTGAAACAATATTAGATCCAATATACAAACCAATATATGAATCTCCAGATATACCAATGTCATTAATCCAATTGCCATAGCCCAATCCTTCTTGAATTTCGGCAGTTCCAAATGCAATACTAAGCACTCCAGCTATAATTCCGATTGTACCAGCTATCCAACCTACAGGGCCAAAAGCTAATAAAGATACGCCAGTAAATATTGACGATATTCCATTAGCAATTGAGCCAGCTCCACCTACTATCTGGGCACCAAATAACTCTGATAGTCCCCAAGTTACAAACGATGTAACTGCCATAGCAATCAAGAAAGTGCTTATTGCAAAATGACCACTAGGATCACAATAATTGACAGGATCATTCATACAATAACAATATAGATTTATCCAACTTATACTTTCATAATCTAAATAATCTATACCATCAATTAAACCTTTATTAATAACAAAATTATGTTTGTATTATGTAAATACTCTTTGGGAAATAATCTATTTCTAGCATTCCTCACTATGCTCTACTTTCTCAATAAAATTAATTAATTTCTTTTTTGATATATCAAAATAATATGGACGTTCCCAAAACTTTCTTCTTAGTATTGGAATTTTATATATTTTAGACTCTTTGTTTTTTTCAGATATATGTAAACATAGAATAATATCATCATTAAAATTAAAATTGTTCTCTATAAATCTGCCTAGTTTTGTTTCATAACTCTTTGATATAAATATTTCTCTATTTCTTTTTTTAAAATAACTTATAACTTTTTTAATGATTATCTCAATATCTTCTTGATTAATTTGAGTTATGAACTCAATATTTTGAGAACACTTAGGGCAGAAAAATACTTTATGCATAAATTCGCATGATCCAATCATTATCGCTCCATCTCCACCAGCATCAAAGTCATAATATTTTGCTTCTTCTGATTTTTGATCTACAACTTTTCGATGTTTAATAATCATTAATTTTTCGCCACATTTATACAAAAATGTTCTCTAAACTTAACTTTAAAGGTGTTACCATAATTGTACCAATATTTATTCATAACTCAATCCTCCCTATTAAAATAATCCATCAAATCGGATTCTAATATAGAAATTCCATCCTACGCCTAACGCAAATCCAGAGCCAAAATAAAATTCCATTTTTCCATCATTGGTAGGCCTCAAACCAATACCTAATCTTCCACCAATAGAACCAAGTTCTCCAGATAATCCAGTTTCTATTTGAAGACCAAATATATCAAATTGTCAACCAACTCTTCCGCTCAATGCTGTAGTTTTTGCCTCCGCACACATAAAGTAGATGTTTTCTTTAGGATCAATAAATATTTCCGCCATATCTGATACGGTTAATGCATCTAGCCAATAGATGTTTAAAATTTTATTAATTTAAATATATATTTTCGTTTATTTTTTCTATTTTTTTCATATATTCACTATAAGATCTATTGCTCAAATAAAGATCATAATATCTTGATTTACTAATAGCTCGCGAAAGTATTGTGTTTCTTGAAATATATTCCCTTACAAGAACATACTCTTTGATTTTATTTTTATTAACGAACCTCACAATAAGGTTATCTAGATTATTAATTTTAAGTTTTAAACTTAATAGTTTTGACAAAATAAGTCGATTACTAACTATTGGATATCTTAATTCCCTTATGATTCTAGCTATAACAAATGATTTTTTAAAAAAATAATTTTCTAAAATAAATTCTAAATTCTTGTCTTTCTTGCTAATCCACTTATTATTATTAAAATTAAATTCAATGACATTAACACCATTTTCTCTATCAATACATTTTGTTAAATTAAAAGATTTTAAAATGTGTTTTTCTTTTTCTAATTGTTTATTTGTATGTTTAAAGAAAATTATAGAAATAACTAAATATAACATAATATTTACAAAGAAAATTGCAATTGAATAATAATAAAAATATGTAAATATTAAGACTATACCTAAAATTAATAGAAAGACATTGATTATTGTCAAAGTAATTAATAAAATTCCTATTACCATATTTTCCTCCTAAAATATAAATCCTACAATTATATCATAACCATATGACAATCCTTTTCCCAATGCTTCAAAGCCTAATTTTTTATACATTTTTTCGTGTACGGTAGTTATACCCTGTTTACCAATTTTCAAACTGCCAAAACCACTTGCAAAATGGTAGTTCCTATTCCTGCTCCTAAACCACCTATAGCTCCATCTAAAGTGGCACCAGCATATTTGAGCCAATTATCTTCAAATGCATTAAAATCAGACCAATCAAATCCATCTTGCATTTCAGAGATTACATCTGAAATATATGGATGATTAAAAAAGTTAGTTCTATATTTTAATGAGGAAACCAACTTTTTTATTACTAGTATGATTTTAACTTTACCCCATATTTTTACATTCTAATATACATATTTCTTTATTGCAATGATTTTTGTAAGATTTTAGCATAATTTGTCAAAATGTAAAAATAACTTTTGAAGAAGTTTTTTATCTAGTAATGTTTGCCCCATTAAAGGTAACATTAACTAATTTTTTCAATTACATCACATATTTTGGTATTAGGATAAAATCTAATGACATATGTTTCTCCTAATTCGACATCTTTTACATTTAAAACTATATACTCATTTTTTTCAATTAAATAAAATTTTGGTTTATTATTTTCTTGTCTACCACTTCCATCATAATCAAAACAAGAAACAGTAAAATTAACAACCTTTGCTTTTTCTTCTATATATGTATTGTTAGATACATAATTATAATCCTTGCAACATAATGTAAATTTACTAGCGCACAATGTGCTTAAAGCAAATGAAATACATGAACAAATAATCAATAGAATGGCTCCATATTTCTTATCTAAAAATATTTTTTTTGAAAATACAAACCCTAAAATAAATAATGAAACAAATATAATCATTCCAATTAAAGTTAAGTAAAATAATGCCCAATAATTTTTAACCATTCTTATCCTCTCCTTAATATATGAATATAATGATTTGAATGTAGATATATAGAAACACTCTCTTAAATCTACTTTTAACAATTCCATACCATACCAGGCACCTGTTGCTCTAACACATAAATAACCCAGTTAGGTAGTGAAAAACGTCCTATTGAAACATAGTTACTAATTGAAATATTTATACTGCACGCATATACGTTCAATTCATTAGTACTTTTAATCTACAACTAATTTGCATCTTAATCTACAATTTTCATTACTAGTATGACTTTAGATTTACCCCATACATTTACATTCTAACATATATCTTTCTTTATCGCAATAATTTCTATGAGATTTTAGCATAATTTGCAAAAATGTAAAAACAACTTTCTAAAATACTGTAGTAATATAAATAAATTTACTGATATCAGTAGACTTTTTGACAGTTATAAAAATGTAATTTATGTTATAAATTAAGTCGGCAGTAATATGCTAAATTATAAAATTATAATAACTAAAAAGTAAGATTTACATTGTTTGACAAAACCCCTACCTACTTTGAAGTGGATAGGGGTTTTTATCAGTAGAATTTTTTACAGGCTCTTATAAATATAATTTATCAATAAACTTTTTTCTATCCCTCAGTAGAATTTTTTTACAGAGCCCTATTAAGTAAGATCGCCTCTATTTTATATTTTGTCTAAGTCCAATTACAATTAAAATTTTTCTAAATCATTCCATTTTTTATTAATTAGAGTAAATGTAAATAGATTCATTAAATAACCACCTACAATAAATGCAACTAATATTCCATAACTATTTATAAAATTAGATATATCTACTAATGAATTTATAAAATTTAAAAACAAGATTGTTATCAAAATGGATAAGAAGCCAAATAATGCGCTACTAATAAAATATGCATGAAACTTTTTCTTATTAATTTCTTGTTTTGCCATCTTTATAAATAACCAAAATAATAAAATTATAGTTCCAAAAATAGGTATAATAGCTAAATAATTAATTTTTTTATTCATTTATTTTTCCTCCGATTAATGAAATAACTCATACCAGTCGATATTTAAAGATATTTCATATCCTAAGCCCAAACCTATGCCAAATTTAATACCATTAGTAAAATCAATTGTAAATCCAATTCCGACATATCCTTTAACATCAATGCTTATAGCATCTCCAAACTGAAGTCCAACTGTTCCAGAAATTATCTCAGCAGTACCAGAAATACCAGCACCTACAGATGCATTTACATTCCAAGTTCCAAATCCTAAATAAATATTTGGATTAGCCAAATGATCATTTGGAAGTGAACTAAACCATTTTGGTGTATGAAAAGTTGCGTCTAATACTCCTGTACTAAACGAAGCTAGTGAATAACCATCTCCAAATGTATATCCCCAACCTAATGTTCCTTTAGCATAAAAAGCATAAACCGACATCCAAGAAGGCATTTCATATTTTTCTGGAGTTAATAATCCAACAGAGAAACTCAATGGGTTAGTTGATGTTTTATTAGCAGAACCACCTATAGTACTCGGAATTAAAACAACATTCATATTGGTTGACATAGCAGAACTACTTAATGTTGGGACAATTTTTTTACTTACATTGTTGTAAGAATAAGATATTGGATTATTATTTGCATATGCATATAGATTTAATCCATTGATAGAATGTGGATTTAATTCACTTACATCGGATACTGTCGTATGTAAAGTACATCGTTATTTTTCCACTCGATGTTACTTTTTCCATCTTCATTATTTTACTACCTATTAGACTATATTCTGTAGTTCCTTCTTCAGTTTCTTTTTTTGTTCTTATTCCTTCGGTATTGTAGCCAGTATTGTAGTTATATTTAATATGTTCTCCTATTTGGATTAGGTTCTTATCTTCCCATAATAGATTTTGTTCTTTTTCTTTTAGCCACATTTTTATTGGTTGGCCACATTTATTAGCATCGTATGTTATATAATATGTTTTTATAATTAAAAAATTAAAAAAGTTAGCCCTATATACTAAAAGGGGAACTAACTTATTATTATTATTTTAGGTTTCCCCCAAGTATTTACATTTTATCATATATCTTTCTTTATTGCAATAGTTTTTATAAATTTTTAACTTAATTTGTCGTAATGCAAAACAATTTTCGAAAGATTGGCATATATAAACCTGTTGTGAGTTGAAATACCCCTTAAATTTATATCTTTTTTATTTGCAAGAAAATCATTTTAAGAATTTTGCTATCATATAAGCAGAAACAGTACTTTCGTATATTATTCGATCATTAATAACTTTAAAGGAGATAATACAAATAACAATTTTAAAAGGTTAAAAAAGAGTGCAACCATGAATTAAGATAGCTACACTCTTGCAAGTTTGTGTGATTCTATAAAATGAATAAGTTTTGCCAAGAGGCCATTTAATAATTTTTTCTATTTATTCTTACTCATCATCTTTAAATATGAATATTAAAAATTTAAATTTTTAATTACTAATTTATTATTTTGAACACAACATTCATAAGCGTAATTAATTTTGTCACTTTTAGAAATCAATCTATATAAACAAGCATTTTCTAAATGGGTATCATTTAATATTTCTATTACAATTCCTTCTCTATAAAAAGATATATAGAAATCACCATATGATTTAAAATTAATATTTTTAGGCTTTGCATTGTAGAGCATTGCATTAATAACTTTTAATTGTTTACATAGATATGATTTTTCTATATTTGTTTGACTTCTATATTTTTTTACACTCATTTCTTTTCGATTACAATCCAAATATAGATCATTAAAACTTAACAAAATTTCATTATGATTCCTTATTCTAAAATTAGTTTCAATTTCAATTTTGATTTCCTCATTATCCCCTACAAATAATAACTCAAATCTATCATCAACTATACCTAATCCTCTTACAAAATCAATTTTAGTAATTTTCATATTTTTCAATAATTCTTTAAAATCTAAATTTTCATTAAACTCTTTCATATTATTCTCCTTACTAGCTAAAGAACAATTCAATAATTAGCTGTTCAATTTCTTTATATGAATAATTTTGACCAGAAATATAATCATGTAAATTTCTTCTTTGTTCTTTTGATAATTTATATTTGTTACATAACGAATTAAATTGCTTGTTTTCATATTGGTTATGACCCATTCTGGGACCATTACCTTTAGCAAACATTAATAATCCATTTGCAACCAAAGCCCCTGCTACACTCAGCACTTGTTTGCCACTAACAGTTATTTCTATTGTTCCTGTAATACCAAACATCAAAGTACCACCAGAATTTATCCATCCAAAAGTTGAAATACTTGCAGAAAAACTCATTCCAGCAAAAGCTCCTAATCCTGCACCGATTGCTCCACCTAATACTGTTGCACCCAAATAATCATACCAAGCAACACTTCCATTAAAAATTTGACCATCATCTTGGTAATCAATATAGGCTGCAGTTCCAAAACCAATTGCTGCTCCGATAATAGCACCAATAATTATTGCACTTATTACAAAGTGCATCATATTTATCATAATTATATGAATAATCATATTCTTTTATTTGGTCAGTTAAGTATTTAATTCTAACTATTTTAATTTGCTTTTATATTTAAAAGATTAAAAAGTTAGTCCTATATACTAAAATGGGACTAACTTTCTATTATTATTTTAGGTTTCCCCCAAGTATTTACATTTTATCATATATCTTTTTTTATTGCAATAATTTCTATGAGATTTTAGCTTAATTTGCAAAAATGTAAAAACAACTTTCTAAAATACTGTGGTAATATAAATAACTCTACTGATATCAGTAGATTTTTTGACAGTTATAAAAATATAATTTATGTTATAAATCAAATATTACAGTAATATGCCAAAATTCGAAATTACATCAACTAAAAAGTAATTTTTACGTTGTTTGAAAAAATCCCTATTCATATTGAACTGGATAGGGATTTTTATCAGCAAAATTTTTTACAGAGCCCTTATAAAGTATATTCACTCTTATTGCTAGATAAAGTTAAACCTATATTTATTTTAATACATTGTTAACTAAGTAAAATAGATTATTTTAATTCTTTTTCTATAAATAGTTTTTTAGCAGAATGTCCATCTAATAATACCATTGCAAAAAATTCATTATTGTTTAGCATCCATTGCTTTGCCACAACATTCTTCATATTCAACTTCAATAATCCCTCCTCATCTTGATATTTTGAAATATATTTTGACACTTTAACATATTCATTAGAAAAGTTTTGATCTGTAATTTCGAAATACTCCCCATCTTTAATCCATAATAGCAATTTATATTTAATAAAATCAATATAGACTAAAAAATATTTTTTTTTGTTTTTTATATAACATGCATAAACATTCAATTCATTTTTCATGTTAATGTCACGTGTAAAATATGTAGCGTTACGAGTTTCAAATTCATTCCAATTATTAATTTTAATTTTCATCTACTGCCTCCCAAAATTAATTATTTTATTTTATAATCAAACCATGGTGAATATGGATACCATTTTGGAAATAATCTATTTCCAACATAATGAACATACATATCATATACTTGATAAGAATATTTTTGCCAACCCAACCAATAAGGCATTCTTGGATCTTTCATTTTAATGTTTGAAATAACATCCCCCTCTTTTGGATTACTTGATGCTTCTTCAATAGCCAATTGGTGTCTTAGATTAGATCCAGTATTTCCAGTTGATGGATATGGCAATGTCATTCCACCTGCAATATATGTTGCTCCACCTAAAGTAACTATAGTAGATACTGCATCATATACTCCATCACCCATAAGTTCTCTTCCTGCATTATAACCAGTAAGAGCAGCAACACCTTCATTTACTCCTATAGCTACTGTTCCGGCAGCTAAAAACCCAGCACCTACTGATACTGCCGTAGCTGCTACACTTCCTAATCCTACAATTCCTGTATATGCAACCGCCATTGTACTTGCATAACTTGCAATTGCGGGAGCTGCAGCTAAAATGGCTCCAGCTGTATATATAGATAAAACAATTATTGTAGCTGCTGCTACAGCACCAATTGCCCAATGATACCATGCATGCCCATCAGGGTCAATGTGATTGATTGGATCGTTCGCACAATAGCAGTATAGATTTAGCCCGCTTACACTTTCAGGATCCAAATAATCTACATCATCTATTGATATCCATCTTCCTATTTCTGGACTATAATATCTTGTATTACAA
>QWCN01000219.1_pt1 | contig 98335 bp, 80 predicted proteins | sample 1972711 | NCBI WGS metagenome assembly QWCN01 (sample SAMN09866707, study PRJNA288562) | Human gut metagenome isolate term1_stool, whole genome shotgun sequencing... | isolation source: gut | host: Homo sapiens | place: USA: California | reverse complement strand
AACTTCGCTTTCCCGCAATCAACAGGTGCTGGATCTGACGAACCCCGAAGTGATCGCCTTTATCAAAAATTTTCTCGACGAACTGCTCTCTTCGGGAAATATATCCTATATCAAGTGGGATATGAATCGTCCGCTCAATGAAGTGACGGAGCCTGCGTTCGTGCATAAATATTATCTCGGACTTTACGACGTGCTTCGCTATATCACGGAAAAATATCCCGACGTACTCTTTGAAGGCTGTTCGGGTGGCGGCGGGCGTTTCGATGCGGGAATGCTCTGCTACCATCCGCAAATTTGGGCGAGCGACGATTCGGACGCCATCGAAAGGCTGCGCATACAGGAAGGAACGGCAATCTGCTATCCCCTGAGCACCATCGGCTCCCACGTCACCATGTGTCCCAATCATCAGGTGGGGCGAACGACTCCTTTTTCCACCCGTGCAAACGTCGCCACTTTCGGCACTTTCGGGTACGAACTCAACGTCGCTCTTTTGTCCAGGGAGGAAAAGGCGGAAGTAAAGGCGCAGATAGAACGTTACCACCGTTTGGAATCTCTAATTCGGGAAGGGGATTTTGCGGTGCTTTCGTCCGCCTTTGGCGAGGGCAACGTAACGGCTTGGCAGGTGACTTCCAAGGATAAGAAAAAAGCGGCGGTGCTGCTGGTGCGCACTTTGGCGGAGGCAAACGCCCCGTGGACGATCGTTCGCCTGCGAGATTTAAAAGAGGATGCGCTCTATACCGATCTGCGAAACGGAAATAGATATTACGGGGACGAATTGATGTATAAAGGATTCTTTCCGAGTCTGCCCGATTCCGATTTCGCTTCGCTGCTCATTGAGTTCGAAATAAAATAAAGAAATATAAAAAAACCGCTTTCCCCGATAGGGGAGGGCGGTTTTCGATAAGAATAAAATGGTTCTTTTTGAAGCCCTTTTAAGGGGGAAAAAGGTTTTTTCTTTTGAGCAGTTGAAGGGGGTTGGAATTAAAAAAACGGGAAGAAAGGCCGAATTTTTTTTATAAAAAGAAGAAGTGGGAAGTCTGGAAAATGACAGAAAAATTTTTTATGGAAAATTTCACAAAATACCCTTTTTCGACTTGACAACGGCGAGATTTTTAACTATAATAGCGTAGTAACTTAAAACGTCGTGCGTATTGTCGATACAACTGAATTTGCTGCTATGGCTCAGTAGGTAGAGCACGTCCTTGGTAAGGACGAGGTCACCGGTTCAAATCCGGTTAGCAGCTCCAAAGAAAACCACCAGATATGGTGGTTTTTTATTATATAGATACTAGATATGGGGTTTTATCAAAAACTAAGAAAAAATGGAAAAGTGCTATTGCAGACGAATTGCAGACGATTTTGAGTAAAAAATACGGCGATTAGTAATGTTGACCTCCTCCCTAATCGCCGTCGTTCTAATTCTGCCCAAAACGCCCTAAAAAATGCCCTAATTGCAGACGTTCCTTTTTTCTTATAGGTAGGGCACCTCCCTTTTTAGTCCATCTGCAAATTTTCTCATCCCTAAACTGTTATAATAATTTGACATTTCAAATACTATATGCTAAAATAGAATTGTTGGGAATGAAGTTCTCCCCAAGAGATTAAACTCTTAAACCGCTTTCAAAAGCTGATGACTTCTGCGATATTATCGCGGGACATCGGCTTTTTTGTTTGTCCCGAAAGGAGAACTGTTATGGATTTTTTAACTTCTTTGGCAGTAATTTGTCTGTGCGCCTTGTGGCTCGGCTCGGTCTGCGCTAAAATAAAATTGCCGCCGCTTTTGGGGATGTTGATCATCGGCATCGTGTTGGGACCATATGTACTTGACCTGATTGCGCCTTCAATACTTGCAATATCCCCCGACTTGCGGCAGCTTGCTCTTATCATCATCCTTACGCGGGCGGGGCTTAATTTAAATCTGAAAGATTTGAAAAAGAACGGCCTCTCGGCAATTTTGCTGTGCTTTGTCCCTGCCTCCGTAGAGATATGCGCCTATATCCTTTTCGGAACGTTGCTATTATACTTAAACATTATCGACGCGGCGGTGTTGGGGTGCGTAATGGCAGCGGTATCGCCCGCTGTGGTCGTGCCTCGTATGCTGAAACTCAAAGAAAACGGATACGGAACGAACAAGGGCATTCCCGATATGATTATGGCGGGGGCATCGGCGGACGACGTGTTCGTCATCGTTCTTTTTACTGCGTTTACGGCTATGGCGAGCGGCGGCACTTTCTCTTTCAATATCGTGTGGCAAATACCCGTATCCATTGCGCTCGGAATTGGCGTAGGCGTTGGCGTAGGAGTTTTCTTTGTTCTGTTTATTAAAAAAGTTCATATCCGCGACAGCATAAAAGTAATACTAATTTTAAGTTTGGCATTTCTGTTCATAGCTCTCGAAAACGCTATTGAAACGGTGCCGTATTCGGGTTTGCTCTCTGTAATCGCATTCGGAGCGGTGGTATTTGCAAAGCATACAGTTTGTGCGGAAAGGTTATCGCAAAAATTTTCCAAATTGTGGATATTAGCGGAGATATTGCTGTTTGTCCTTGTCGGTGCGGAAGTCAACATCTCCTATGCGTTGCAAAACGCGGGGATGATTATTTGCGTGATCTTACTTGCGTTGCTTTTCCGAATGGCGGGCGTTTATCTTTGCGTAATCAAATCCAAATTGCTTCAAAAAGAGCGATTGTTTTGTATGATCGCCTATACGCCCAAAGCGACGGTGCAAGCGGCAATAGGCGCTGTTCCTCTTGCCATGGGGTTTGCCTGCGGACAGACGATTTTAACGGCGGCTGTGCTCGCCATTTTGATAACCGCTCCGCTCGGGGCTTTCCTGACTGACCTGACTTATAAAAAACTACTTTCCCAATAGCTATTTCTTACGTTGACGGATAATGAAATATCAATAATTTAGTAAGAAACTATACCACTCCAATATATAAGGACTGAGAGCCTATCTTTTTCGGGGGGATTTTGCCTTGTTTGCGGAAAATTTTACAAAACTTTTTTCGCATTTTATACGGTTTTTAGAAAAGCCCCTCGTAATATAGCCATAAGGAACACAAAAAATCGTACCCTTATAAAGGCAGGAGGATGTTTCCCGGTTTTAGTTTTCGTCGGGTTTCTGCTTTTGGAAAGCCAAAAGAGTGTCTATCTAACTCTGCCTAAAACATTCTAAAACGGTACATTTGCAGACGATTGGCATTCAAAAAAGTCTGCAAATAGCTTTTTCTTGTGACTTAAACGAAAAAAGGCCGTCAAAAACACAACATACTGTGCTTTTAGCGATCCTTTTGTATATAGGGCAGTTCCTTAGCAAAAAGTAGGAACTATCCTTGATAAGGACGAGGTCATCAGTTCAAATCCGGTTAGCAGCTCCAAAATATATAAGGTTTTGCAAGAATATTCGCAAAGCCTTATTTTTTATCATTATTGCGAAGAAATAAAATTCGAATATGGATAAAAAAGTATAAAAGCACTGAACATTTATAAAAAGCCCGCGGGGAATCATTCGGATTCTTCGGCGTGCTTTTTTATTCGGTCAGTCCAAAAAGCCGAGTCCGTTGTTCTTATTTTTCCGTGTAGAGCGCAGACCATATTTTAAAGGAAAAATCTAACAGGGAATAGGATCTCTGACACCATGGGGACGACACATATTTTTAGCGATCTGAGAAAGAATAAATTTCCAAAAAACGATTTCAACAAGTTTCATATAACTAAAAACACTTTTTTTACAATTTTTCTAATCGTTATTGACCGTTGAAATTTTCTATGTTACAATATTTATAGCAATTTATAAACAAGAAAGGGAGGAGAAATAAACATGAAGAGGAAAAACGGATTTTTAAAAAAGTTTTTCAGCTTTACCCTGCTTTTCGCTCTCATCGTATGCTTTTCCGTCGGCTGTGCCGGCGGAAACGAATCGTCGAGCGGAAGCGAACCATCGAGCGGAAGTCAGACTTCCGATTCGGATCAATCTTCTAACGGCAGCCAGTCTTCCGACAGCAGTCAGTCCGGCGGAAGCGAGGCTCAGGAGCGTCGCTTTTCCGTGCAGGCGAAAGTTACGGACGCATTCCAAAACCCGTTGAATAACGTCGCGGTTAATGTAAACGGAAACAGCGCCGCCGTATCGGGACAGGACGGAAGTTTTCGTATAACGGATCTCGAACTTGACGAAACGAACGTTTTGGAACTGAGTTTGGACGGATTTCAAACGTATTCCGTGGACCTGAGCAAATACGACAACAAAAAGGATCAGGAAACGGATCTCGGAAGCATTATCCTCCTGAGAAATTACGCGGTGGTTTCCTCCCTTGAAAACAAGACTTGGCAGGAATACGAGGCGTTTTCTCTTTCGGTCACGAGGGATGCGAATGCCTTGCTGTTAAAAGCGGAATCTCCCAACGGCGTATTCGAAGAAGAAGGGCGGGGAAGCAAACTCGAACTTTATCTTTCCGCAAACAAGGTCGCGGCGGATCGCGACGAAAACGTCTGTAAGATAACTTTGGACGGAACGGGCGAGTTCACGAAGAGTAATTACGGGAATAAAAATATTTCTTCCCACACGGTGACTCATGCCGTCAAAAAGACGGCGGACGGCGGCACGGAGATAGATTTTGCCGTTCCCTTCGCTATGCTGAACTGCAATGCGGACGCCATCGTGGGCGTCGCGATGAGAATGTACTCGGACAAAGAGGATGAAAGCGCGGAAATGATGGCATTGGACGGCGCGAAAACGATCGACGTGAGAACGCCTGCCGAGTATATCCGCACAGACAAAGTCAATCTTTGCTTTGCCTGCGCCCAAAACGTCTATCCCGACGACATAAAAGATCCCGTGGACCGCGAAGCTTTGACGGAGGGCTACCGCCTGCATATCAGCATTCCCGAGTTGAATCGCAAGGGGGAGATTGCGGACGATATCTACGTGAAGTCGGAAACGGAGAGCGACGGATTTCTCATCTCCATGATAGGATTTAATGAATTTACCGAGAGCGAGTACATAAAGCTGGTCGTGCATACGTCCGCGGTAAACGGAACGGGCTGGAAGATTCAAGCGAGTGACGTTTCCTTCCTGGTCGGCCGTACAAAAGCGGCTTACCGCACGGGTCTGACGGCGTTTTGGGATTACGTCAATTTTAACGCCTCCACCGAAACCCGCGCGGCAAACGCGCCCGTTTACACGGAATACGAAGGCTATTTTACCTTGCAGTTCAAGGTGGCGTTTGCGGAGATTCCCGATTATTCGGCGGATAAAAACGTATCTCTCTTCGCAATGGAATTTGAAAACGGAGATATTTACGACGGCGTCAACTATCTTAACGGAATGCTCATCGACGGGCTTTCCAGCGGAGATCCTGCGGATCAAAGTTCCTATCTGCCGATTCAGGGGTTTGAAGAGGAAATTCCCGACGCGGAGTTGATTAAGGATTACGACATCGAGTTCTCCATCGGAGCGGATCACATTTATGCCCGCGTCGAAAGAAACGCCACTTCGCTGACGCTGAATATGCTCTCGTTCCACACGTTTGACGACAGCGACTTCGTAAGAATGATCGTCCATACCGACCCTGTCGACAATGCGGGATGGGCGCTTTCGAAATCCGACGTCAGCTTCACGATCTATAAAGGCGCCGCGTACTATCAGACGGGAAAGATCGGTTTCTTCGAAAATTCCGAAAATCAATTCCATGGAACGGATAAGACGATCCACGCGCCCGTGTATACGGAGAACGACGGGTATTGGCAGCTTTCGATTGAAATCGAATATATCGAGATCGGGTTTGACGTCGGCGCGGAAACGGAAATGACGGCGCTGTTGATGGAATACACTCCCGCCCTTGCAAACAACGGCTTCAAGCAGAACGGAACCGTTAAGGGCGATATGGCGGATCAGAAAAATTACTTTGTAATTTAAGGAGGAAAAACATGAAAAAGGCATTAAAAATTTTGGCTTTTCCCTTGTGTTGTTCCCTCGCGCTGAGCGGTATTGCGGGCGGCGGATTCCTCCGTACGGATCGGAAGGCTCTCGCGGAAACGACCGCGCAAAACGCGCAGGAACTTATCGACGGCGCTAAGAACGGAGATACGGTAAAACTCGAAAGCGGCTCTTCGTCGGCGTTGACCGTAGCCGCCGCGCAGGACATCACGCTGGATTTAAACGGCAATACGCTCGCCGCGACCTTGACGAATAACGGCAAACTGAAAATCGTCGATTCCCTCGGTACGGGCAAGATCTCCCTTTCGGATAATTCCGCTTCGGATACCACGGTGGCGGCAATCCTCAATAAGGGCGAGCTGGAAGTGGACGGAATTTCCATCGAAATGACGGGCAGCGGCGCTGGGTCGATCATGCACGGAATTTCCAACGCCGCAACGGGAACGCTCTCCGTTCTCGACGCGGACATTCGCGTCGAGTCCACCGGCACAAAGTGGGGATTCGGAATTCAGAATCTCGGCACGATCTCTTGCGTCGCAGGCGGGAATATCGGCGCCTATATTACGAATACGGGTTCGGGAAGCAATACGCTCGCCATCAATAATACGGGCACCATCGAAAATATCTCGGGCGGGGAGTTATACGCGGAAACGCTCGGTACGGGATACGCTTCCGCGATCCGAAACAATAAAGGCGGCGTCATCAAAAATATTTCGGGCGGTACGCTGACCGGCGAAAACGGCGGCAGCGGCAAGAGAGAAAACAACGTAAGTTGCGCAACGGCAATCCGCAACGAAGGCGGCAGAATCGAGCTGGTTTCCGGCGGCACGCTGTACGCGAACGTATATAATCCCGCCGGTACGGCAAAGGCGTTCGGGATTTACAATACTTCCGCCGGCACGATAGACGAGATTTCGGGCGGAAGGATTACGGGCAATTCCACAGCCGCAGAGTGGTCGTTCGGCGTTTGGAACGAAGGCACGATCGGAACGATCTCCGGCGGAGAACTCATTTCCACGATCGATCACGCTAAAAACGCGCCCAATGCCATCGCGCTCGCCGCGGACGGTCCCGTAAATTCCATTACGGGCGGCACCTTCTACGCCGCGTCTACGACGCCCACCGGCGGCACTTTCGGATTGAGAACAAGGGGCGCGGGCAGAATCGCCTCCATTACGGGCGGCGCTTACTATATCGGCAAGAAAAACGACAACCATTATTTATATACCGAAAATAACGGAAATACGCTCGGCGAAAGCTATTCTCTTAATGCGGCTTCCGCAAAAACGGGCTATCGTTACGTCCTGCCCGAGGGCGGCAAGTATACGGAAGAATACGACGCGGCCGATTCGCTGATTCAGACGGGCAGAACTTACGACGCAGGCAAAACGCTCCTTAAAGAATATAATCTGATCGGTACGGAACGCAGCGTCGCGCGCATCGGGGAGCAGGAATATTCTTCGATCGCTGCGGCTATTGCGGCAGCCGAAGACGGCAGCGTAATCGAGCTTATTAAAAATGTTTCCGAAAACTTTGAGATTCCCGCGGAGAAGACGCTCACGCTCGACTTGAACGGGCAGGAATTGCAGGGCTCCCTCGTCAACCGCGGCACGGCGACGCTTACCGATTCCAAAGGCACGGGCAAACTTTACGCTTCCGTAAAAGAAGCGGGGGTTAAACCTCTCATCGACAATTACGGGACGCTGATTTATGAAAACGTCGCCGCGAGAATAGACGGGCAAAGCGACGCGACGGAAGCGCACGGCATCTACAATCGTTCGGGCGGGAGTCTGACGATGAACGGAGGAAAGCTCCGCGCGGTATCGTTCGGAACGAAATGGGGGCACGGCATTGTCAACGCGGGGACGATCGAGGTCATCGACGGCGGCTCGATCGAATCCATTTCCCTCAGCGAAAGCACCGCTTCGAATATCGTGGGAATTTCCAATATCAAAGGCGGCAAAATAAAAGCCATCAACGGCGGCGCGATTTACGCGCAGAGCAACGGAAATAACGGTTTAGCGATCGCGCTCCGAAATCAGGGAGGCGCGGAGGTAGCGGCGATCAACGGCGGCAGTTTGAAAGCCGTCGCGGGCAGCGCGCCGAAGGAAGCCGGAATCAAAGCGTTCGGCATTTATAACGAATCGGGCGCGATAGAAGAAATTAACGGCGGCAGCGTGGAAGCGGTCACTTACGCTTCGCAATGGGCGTTTGCCATTTCGAATAATGCCAATTCGAGAATCGGAAAAATCTCCGGCGGGAAGTTTACGGCGGACGGAATCCATCAATTTAACGCGCCGAATATGATCGCGCTTGCCAACGAAGGCGCGGTGGACGAAATTTCCGGCGGATATTTTACGGCGTTTTCCCAGACCAAAGAAGGCGGCACGTTCGCGATCAGAAACAGGGGAACCATCGCTTCTCTTTGCGGCGGCATTTACGAAATCGGCAAAACGGAATGCGAGTATATCCGCACTGAAAACGGCACGACGACCTACCTTGAAGGCTATTCTTTAAAATCTGTAGGCGGGGACGTGAAATACGTGGCGGCGGAAAACGACGTCATCGTCGAACAGCTCGATTGTTCGGATTCGTTTATCGGCGTCAACGTATACCGCGACGGAAAACTTACCTATCATTACGACGAGTACGCGCGCCGCGGCTATATCCTGAGCGGTTTTGAAACGGCGGGGGAAAACGCGGAAGCGATAGAGGAAGAAGACTTTGCGGCGCTCGATCGCTCGACGACTGTTTATGGCAGGTTTGAGGACGCGCCCGGCTATTATTTCCTCGGCTCTTCCGTCACCTACGGCCATACGAATAACGGCTCCTCGTTTGTCAATGAAATTGTCAACTCGCTCAACTGTATCTGCGTGAAGGAAGCGATCAGCGGCACGACGCTCGCCAACGAAAGTTCGAATTCCTACGTCAGCCGTATGCTCAAAAACTTCGATAAAAACGCGAAGATCGATCATCTCATCGTTCAGCTTTCCACCAACGACGTCACGCAGAATAAGAGAGTGGGCAAAATAGCTTCCAATAAAAACATGGAGGATTTCGACACGACGACGGTGCTCGGGGCGATCGAATTCATCATCGCATACGCGCAGAAAACCTGGGGCTGCGAAGTGACTTTCTACACCAATCCCGACTTCAATAACGCCGCGTATGAGTCTTTGATCGACGACCTCTATGAGATTCAGAAAAAGTGGGGGATCGGCGTCATCGATTTTTACAACTATAAGGACATGGACGCTTTGGACGCGGCGACGCTCGCTTCCTATATGAGCGACGCCATTCACCCCAACGCCATGGGCTATCGTTGGATGGGAGAGGTTTTCAGCGCCTATCTCAAAAAGTTTATGTAAATTGTAAGGATAGGTCAAAATAAAACTCCATGAATGCTTTGACGAGGCTTTGCGGCGCTATTCGCAAAGCCTCGTTTCCGTGCGGCGTACCGCGCGCCGGCGAAGGCGCGGTACGCCCGAAAGGCAAAAGAGCTTTACGGGAGGAAAAGCGGGGCGCGCAATAGCGGGAGGGAATCTGAAAAATCGGCGTTTAAAAATCATTTTTCCGCTTTTTCGAAATTCATAGAAACGCTCGCGAAAATAGCGGAGAAAGACGGCTTATTTTCTTTTTGACGTGGGTTGACTTTTGACCTGATCTCTGTTATAATATAACCGAACGCAGAATTTATAAGAGGATCCCTTTTGAAGATATTAAGCGCTTTGAAACGGAGTTTTCTTATTTTCGTATAGATTCGGGGAGGAAGACGATGGATAAGCCGAGAAAACGGACAGCCGAGATTTTGAGCGCGTGCCTGACGATAGCCGTCTGTTTTTCGGGCTGTTCGGTAAGCCGAAATCTCGTGTTTGACGCCGTCGAAGAAAAAAAAGAGCAGATAGAGCTGGACTTTTTCGGATTCAAGTACGAAAATTTGAACGTCATGGCGATCGAGGACGCCCTTCACGGATTCATGGACAAGTATCCCGACGTCACGATTGCCTACGAAGGGATAAAAGGATCCTCTTATTACGATGTGCTGGAAAAGAGAATGTCCACGGGCAACGGGGACGATATTTTCATGGTGGATCACGCGCGGGCGCAGGAATTGAGCGCGCAGGGAAAACTTCTTCCGCTCGACGATATTTCCACGCTGGGACAATTCAGCGATTTGGCGAAGAGTCAGATGACGACGGGAGAAAATATCACCTATCTTCCCACTTCCATCTCCGCTTTCGGATTGTACTGCAATCTTTCTCTGCTCGAAAAATACGGGCGGCAAGTCCCGACGAATTTTGCGGAGTTTCGTTCGGTATGCGATTTTTTCGTATCGCAGGGCATCGTGCCCGTCATTGCAAACAACGACATTTCCTTAAAGACCGTCGCCATTTCAAAGGGAATGTATCCCGTCTATCAGGGGGAGGACCCGACGCGGCAATTGCAGCGTTTTAACAGCGGCGAGGCGGATTTCGGCGAGGCTCTGCGCCCGGGCTTCGAGCTCGTTCAGGAAATGATAGACAAGGGATATATAGATTGCGAGGAAGCGCTGAATACCTTAAAGACGCAGGACGATCTGACGCTTTTTGCGCAGGGAACCCGCCCTTTTATGCTGACGGGGGTATGGGCGGCGCCGCGTTTGAGGGAGCTGAATTCTTCTTTGGATTTTTCCGTGGTCCCTTATCCTATCCTCGAAGACGGGAGCGTGCTGGTCATCAATCTGGATACCCGGATAAGCGTCAATGCGGACAGTCCGCATAAGAAGGAAGCAAAGGCGTTCGTCGAATATCTCACGCAGAAGGACGTCATGTGGGAATTTGTAAACAGTCAGAGTTCTTTCAGTCCCTTGAAGGAAACCCGTCTGGCGGAAGATAAAGCGATCCAGAGCATCGGTCCGTATATAAATAACGGGCGCAGCGTTTTAGGCTCGGACGATATCCTGCAATTTCCCGTATGGGATATGACGAAAGCGTGCGTAAACGTCATGCTGAAAGGAGGGGACGCCGCCGACGCGACGGCGTCTTTAAAAGAACAATTGAACGCTTGGAGGGAAAATACGTTATGAACGGGAAGCCTCGTCCTTTTACTCTTTTAATAGCGTTGCTTTCCTCGCTACTGATCGTCTGTGTGGGGGGATACTATGTTTTCAGCGTCCGCTCGTCGCTTTGGATAAAGTCGGTGACGGAGATCCTGGAAGTGACGACGCAGGGACGCCATGCGCTGGATACGTATCTCGAAAAAGATAAAGAAACTTTGCATATTTTGGCGACGGAGCTGTCGATCACCGATTCGGACGACGCCTCCTCCATCGAGAAAAAAATGGGACTGCCCTACGACGAAGAAACGAGCTATGTGTGCGTCGTCTTTTCCCTTGCCAGGGTCTATACGAATTTTACGGAAACGGGAACTTCCCTCGGAGAGGACGATCTAAAATTGTTCCAATCGTTGGAGGGAAACGGAGTCAGAGAGCCTTTTCTGGACGGATACACGGGAGTGCGTAAACTCGGCGTTTACGAGCGTTTTCACTTTGCCGACGGCGCGGAAGGGATCGTCCAGAAGACTCAGACGCTAAAAAGCATTTCCAAACGTTTTTCCCTTTCCTTTTTCGACGACAGCGGCTTTTCTTACGTCGTCAATCGGGCGGGCGACGTCTTGGTGCGCTCGATGCACCGCAACAGCAACCGCACCTTCCAAAACCTTTTCGACATCATCGATCTTCAAGGAAACGACGCCGAAGCGGTGGATTCGTTCCGAAATTCTCTGGCAAACGGGGATAGGGGCGTCGCGGAGTTTCGTTACAGCGGGGAAGAATATGTATTTTGTTACGTGCCCTTGGAGGACGCGGAAGGTTGGTATGTCCTCTCCATCATTCCCAATGCGGTCATTATGAAACAGGTCAACGATATCGTCAGCCGCACGTTATGGCTTTGCGCCGTTATTCTCGTATGCCTTGTGATCGTGGGACTCAGTTTTTATTATCAGCTGAAAAAACACCATAAGGAAACGGAACAATTGGCGTATTACGACACGTTGACAGGCTTATTCCGATATGAGAAATTTCGTATAGAGGGAGAGAAGATACTCAAACGGGAGCCGTCGTTGACGATCCTTTATATGGACGTCGTCGGCTTTAAACTGATCAACGATCTGGAAGGTTACGAATACGGGGATGAAGTGCTCAATCTCATTGCGGAGGGATTAAAGAAAAACGCCAAGGAGGGGGATATTTCCTGCCGCGTTGCCGGCGACGATTTCGTTATGCTGACAACTTGTTCGGATAAAGAGGCGATCGAGAAACTCTGCGGGGACATTTTCTTATCCTGCAAGGAAAAGACGGGAAACGGCAGACCTTTGCGGCTTCGGATAGGGATTTGCCGCAGCGAAGACGCTGGGGACGTCAGCGGTATCAGCGGACTGATCGACAGGGCGCGGATGGCGCAGCGCAATATTCCCGATACGAGCGAGAAGAATATTTGTTTCTACACCCGGGAGATGCGCTCGCAGCTTTTGAAGACTGCGGAAATAGAAAAGGAAATGGACCGTGCGCTCGCCGAAGGGGAGTTTGTCCATTATATTCAGCCGAAATACAGTCCCGACGGAAGCCGCGTTTTGGGGGGTGAGGCGCTGGTGCGCTGGCAGAAAAAAGACGGCAGCGTCGTAAGCCCGGGTGAATTCATCCCGTTCTTTGAAAAAAACGGTTTCATCAAAAAGCTGGACGAATATATTTTCCGATGTGTCTGTAAAGAGATGAAACTCCGTTTGGACGCGGGATTGCCCGTCGTGCCGATTTCGGTGAACGTTTCGAGAGCCAATCTCTTCCGTGAAAATTTTGCGGCGGAATATACTCGGATCAAGGAGGAAAACGGCATTCCCGATCATCTTTTGGAACTTGAACTGACGGAAAGTCTGATGCTGGAAAATACCGAAGACATCTTTTCCATTCTCGGCGATCTGAGAAAAAAGGGATTTTGTTGTTCCATCGACGACTTCGGCTCGGGGTATTCCTCTCTGAACGCCCTCAAAGATCTTCCCGCAGACGTTCTCAAATTAGACCGCAAGTTTTTGGAAGAAAGCGAGGATGTGGGCAAGAACGAAACGATCATCCGCTTTGTCATCGAGATGGCGAAAAAACTGTCCATGGTCACGGTCGCCGAGGGCGTGGAAACGCAGGAACAGCTTACTTTTCTTCGGGAAACGGGCTGTGACATGATCCAAGGCTTCATCTTTTCCAAACCGCTTCCGTCCGAAAAATTTTACGCGGTCCTTTCCCGATAGAGGTCGCGAACGCGAGCGGACTTGTAAAAAGTTTATCGATTCCATATCCCCCCTGCGATGACAGCGGGGGATATTTATCTGCCGCGGAGTTGGCGCCGAAGCGGAAAAACGTTTGACAGAAAGGACGGGAAGTGATAAAATTTTATACGAACGTTCCCGCCCGGGAATCTTCTTCGAAAAACGGAGATTTCCGGGGGGAACAAATAATAAAAATGAGGCGGACGGCCGCCGAAAAGAGGTCTTTTGATGATAAAAGCGGAAGAATATAAAGAATTTATAATTTCTTCGTTAAAAGAAATTATGGCGGTGGACAGCCCGACGGGATTTTCCGGCGCCGTCAATCGAAAATTGGAAGAGATGCTCAAAGAAATGGGCTATCGTGCGCAAGTCACCAATAAGCGGCTCGTCAAGGTGTCCGTGGCGGGCAGAAGTCACGATAAGAAAATCGCCGTTTCCGCGCACGTGGATACGCTCGGCGCAATGGTAAGGAGCGTTTCCGCCGACGGGAAAATCCGTTTTACCCGTTTGGGCGGTCCCATTCTTCCCACGTTCGACGGGGAGTATTGCCGCGTTTATGCCGAGGGCGGAAAAATTTATACGGGTACTTTTCTCTGTGATTCCTGCTCCTGTCACGTCTATAAGGACGCGGGAACGCTGGAACGCAACGAAAATACCATGTACGTCCGTCTGGACGAGGAAGTGTCTTCCGCCGAAGAGGTAAGCGCACTGGGGATCCGCACGGGCAGCGTGATAGCGCTCGATCCCAAAACGACGGTGACGGAGAGCGGATTTATAAAATCCCGTTTTCTGGACGACAAAGCGGGCAGCGTGTGTCTTTTGACGGCGCTCCAAGCGATGAAAAAAGAGTCCGCAACGCCGGAATACGACACGGATTTCTATTTTACGAACTACGAGGAAGTGGGGCACGGAGCGGCGACGGTCGGCGGCGACGCGGACGAGCTTCTCGCCGTCGATATGGGCTGCGTGGGCGCGGACCTCGCCTGCAAGGAAACGCAGGTTTCCGTTTGCGTCAAGGACGGGCACGGACCTTACGACTACGAAATGGTGGAGCGCCTTCTCTCGCTCGCCAAAGCGAATCAAATCGATTTTGCCGCCGACGTATATCCCTATTACGGCTCGGACGTCGGCGCGGCGTGGGACGCGGGCGCGGACGTGAAAGGAGGCCTGATCGGCCCCGGCGTCCACGCTTCCCACGGCATGGAACGCACGCACTTGAAGGGGGTTTGCGCCACGATTTCCCTGCTTTGCGCCTATCTCGGTCTGTAAGGGATGCCGACAGACATACGTCTTGAAACACTGCGCCGCTTTTTAAACGAATTTTGCGACAGGAGGTCGCTGCCATCATCATGAAAAAGCACGTATACGTCGCCGCGGGACTCATATTCGAAGGCGGAAAACTGTTCGCGGCAAAACGAGGGGAAAGTCCCTATCCTTATATCGCGCATAAATACGAATTTCCCGGCGGAAAAATCGAGGCGGGAGAAGCGGAAAAGGACACCGTGAAGCGGGAGCTCAAAGAGGAACTCAATCTGGACGTAAAGGTGGGAGGACTGTTCGCCAAAACGACGTTCGAATACCCCGACTTCGTCATCACGCTCTCCGTTTACGAGTGCGAAATGCTTTCCTCCTTCGTCTTAAAGGAGCACGAAAGCTATCGCTGGATGCCGCCCGCGGAATTGAAGGCCGAGGAATGGGCGCCTGCGGACGCGGATATGGTGGAATCCATCAAGCGGGTCTTCGGAGAATAATTCATGGAGAATATCATTTTGATAGGAATGCCCGCCTCGGGCAAGAGCACGGTGGGCGTCCTGCTCGCCAAAGCGGTCGGGTACGGCTTCATCGACAGCGATCTGGTCATACAGTCGCGGGAGGGCAGGCTTTTGAGCCGCATCATAGAGGACGAGGGCCTGGAAGCTTTTCTCCGCATCGAAGAAAAAATAAACGCGGAGCTTTGCGCGGACAGGTGCGTGATCGCTACGGGCGGCAGTGTCGTGTACGGCGAAAAGGCGATGGAACATTTCAAAGAAATGGGAAAAATCGTCTATCTGAAACTCTCTTATGAAGAACTTGCGGGGCGGCTGTCCGACCTCAAAGGCAGAGGCGTCGCCATCAAAGAGGGATTTACGCTCAAAGATCTTTACGACGAGCGAGTTCCCCTCTACGAAAAATACGCGGACGTTACGGTGGATCTGGACGGCACGGACATCGCGGGCGCGCTGCGCCGCGCCGGGGAGGCGCTGAAAGGATGAACGGGGAAAACAAAAAGATCGCCGTATACGGCGCGGGAGCGATGGGGACGGTCTTGGGCGCGCTTCTCTCCGGGAGCCGCGGCGGGAACACAGTGGATCTCGTCAGCCGTAACCGCGCGCATATCGAAGCCATGAAAAAAACGGGAGCGCATATCGTCTGCAAGGCGGACTCCCGGGAGTTTACGACAAAGGTAAACGCCCTTTTTCCCGAAGAGATGACGGGAAAATACGACGTCGTTTTTCTGATGACGAAGCAAAAAGAGAACGGAGAAATCGCGGAATTTCTCAAAGGGCGTTTGGCGGAAAACGGCGTCGTCTGCACCTCGCAGAACGGGCTTCCCGAAGAGAGCCTTGCACGGGTGCTCGGCGAGGAAAAGGTGTACGGAGCCGTCTGCGCCTGGGGCGCCACGTTCGTGGGCGGGGGGACGGCGGAGCTCACTTCGCAAAGGTCGGCGATGACGATGCAGATCGGAGGCTGCGCCTCCAAAGCGGATAGGGCGGACGCCGTTCGGGAAATTTTGAGTCGGTGCGGCATTTCCGTTTCCGTCACGGAAAACCTTTCGGGCGTCCGTTGGAGCAAGCTGGCGATAAACGCGGCTTTTTCGGGGCTTTCCGTGCTGACGGGGCTGACGTTCGGGGAGATTGCGCGCCGGCGCGGGACGCGCAGATTTGCGTTGGAAATTTTGCGGGAATGTTTTTCAGTCGCTTCCGCTTCGGGCGTCACGCTCGAAAAAATGCAGGGACACGATATGGAAAAGCTCCTGGGGCAAAAGGGATTTTTCGGAACGCAAAAAGCGCTGTTCGTCCTGCCGATCGCCATGCGCAAACATAAAAATCTCGTTTCGGGGATGCTGAAAGACATAGAAAAGGGCAGAAAGTGCGAAATCGATTATATAACCGGCGCTGTCTGCCGTCAGGGAGATAAATTCGGCGTCGAAACGCCCCTTTGCGACAGGGTGACGGAGATCGCGCACGGTATCGAAAACGGACTTTACGAAATCTCCTACAAAAACATCGAGTTTTTTTGATAAGCGTTTAAAAATCCTGTTTGTAGGTTATATTTCAAGAAAACGCAGAGGAAGTACTTTCGATGAATATTTTTTTACATTATATTCTGCCGCCCCTCGTCGGAGCGGCGATCGGATACATCACCAATTGGATAGCGGTAAAAATGCTTTTTCGCCCCCTTTATCCGAAATATCTCGGCAAGTGGCGGCTTCCCTTTACGCCCGGCATCATTCCGCGCCGAAAAGACGCGCTCGCAAAGGCGATCGGCAAGGCGGTCGGAGAGGAGCTGTTGACGAAAGAGGACATTCAAAAGGCTTTTTGCGGCGAAGAGAAGCGCGCCGCCGCCGTCACGAAGCTGACGGACGGCGTAATGTCCGCCGCGGAGAAAACTATCCGCGCTTTGGCGGAAAGCGCGGTTTCGCCGCAAACGTTCGAGGAAAAGAAAGCCGATCTCGCGGAGAACGTTTCCGAAAAAGTCGCTCTCGCGCTTCCCGAAATGCACATCGGGGACACGATTGCCGAAGTCGCGGGAAACGCTGTGCTGGAAAAAATAAAATCTTCTCCGCTCGGAATGTTTGTGGGCGAGGGCACCGTCCGTTCCGTCGCGCAGTCGATGGCGGGGCGGATAGACGAATATCTCGCTCTGCACGGCAAGGAAAAATTGCTGCCCGCCGTCAAAAAAGAAATAGATTCCCTGGCGGAAGCGCCGATAGAAAACCTGCTTCAAGGAGTGGGGCTGGGGCGGGAAAGCGTGGAAAAGGCGATTGGAACGCTGTACGATAAAGCGCTCCTGCCCGCGATAGGCGAAGCGGCGGCGTCCTTCGATATTCCCTCGGAAGTAGAAAAAAAGATCGGGATGATGGACGTAAAGGAACTCGAAAAACTCTGTCTTTCCGTCATGAAAAAGGAACTCAACGCCATCACCTGGCTGGGCGGACTGATCGGGCTGATTCTCGGCGTCGTCAATATTTTCCTGTAATCGGTTGACAACGAAAGAAAGGCGTGCTAAAATAAAGTGAAATTGACAAACGGAAGGTAAATTATGGATTTGAATAAGCTTGCGGAGGCGCTCGTCCCCGACGAAAACGTAAAACCGCTCGAATATTACGAAAAGCTCTATCCCGAGCGGGATCTCCCCAAGGGGGCGGAAGTCACCCGCCTCGCGCCCAGTCCCACGGGGTTTATGCATTTGGGCAATCTTTACGTCGCCATCGCCAACGAACGCGTCGCGCATCAGAGCGGCGGCGTGTTTTATCTTCGGATAGAGGACACGGACGAAAAGCGCAAAGTAGAGGGCGCGGTGGAGGTCATTCATTCCTCTTTGAAATATTTTGGAATCACTTTCGACGAGGGCGCGGATCTTACGGGCGATTACGGTCCCTATTATCAGCGTCAGAGAGCGGAGATCTATCACGCTTACGCGAGGGATCTCATTCGTCGCGGACTCGCTTATCCCTGCTTCTGTACGGAAGAGGAACTCGAAAAGACGCGGGAACATCAGACGGAAAATAAATTGCTGCCCGGTTATTACGGGGAGTTTGCAAAATGCAGGAATCTTGCGGAAAAGGAAATTTACAATAACCTCGCCGCGGGCAAGCCTTACGTCATCCGCTTAAAGTCGCAGGGGGACGTCAATATCAAACGCGCGTTTCGCGACGCCGTAAAAGGGGAGATCACCGTCACCGAAAACAATCAGGACGTGGTCATTTTAAAATCGGACGGCATTCCCACCTATCACTTCGCGCACGCCGTCGACGATCATTTTATGCGCACGACGCTGGTGATTCGCGGCGAGGAATGGCTTTCCTCCCTGCCTATCCATATCGAGCTTTTCAAGGCGCTCGGCTTCCGTCTGCCCAAATACGGGCATAACTGTTCCATTCAGAAGATGGACGGGGAAACCCGCCGCAAGCTTTCCAAGCGCAAGGATCCGGAAGCTTCTCTCACGTTCTATCGGGAACAGGGCTATCATCCGCTCGCCGTAAAGACGTACATGATGACGCTTCTCAATTCCAATTTCGAGGAGTGGATGCTGAAATTTCCCGACAAACCGTTGGACGAATTCCGATATTCCATCGGCAAGATGGGAAAAAGCGGCGCTCTGTTCGATATTTTGAAGCTCAACGACGTGGCGAAATCCGTGATGTCGGGGCTTTCGGAAAACGAGATGTACGAATTCCTCAAAAGCTGGGCGGACGAATACGGCACGGAAACCGAAAAAGGATTTTTTGCGGATGAAGAATATGTACTGAAAGTGCTCGCGCTCTGTATGGGCGTCGGCGGCAAAAAGCGCCGCAAGGATTTTGTTTTTGCCAAACAGGCGGTCGGGATGATCTCTTACTTCTTCGATTCCGCCTTTGCGCCGAAGTATGCTTACCGTTTCGATTCCGCGCTCGTCAAATGCGTTTTAAAGGACTTTAAGGGGGTGTACGACGCGGCGGACGATTCCGCCGCATGGTTTGCCAGGGTAAAGGAAATCGCCTCGCAAAACGAATTTGCGGCGGACATGAAGGCGTATAAAGAAAACCCGTCCGCTTTTAAAGGCAACGTTTCGGACGTCGCGGAAATGCTACGCGTCGCGGTCACGGGGCTCGCGAATACGCCCGATCTTTGGACGATTATGCAAATCCTCGGCGGCGAACGGGTCGCAAAGCGTTTGGACTCGGCAATACAAGCTCTGTAAATCGGAAGTTTTTTTCAGAAATAGTAAATCCCGGCGCGTAAAATTTACGCGGCGGGATTTTTCAAAGTTCCTATGTTTAAACAGACGAAAAAGGGCTATGCGTTTTCGGCGTTTAAGAGATCTTTCATCTCGTATTTTCCCGCGGGCTTTCCCGAAAGGAATTTGGCGGCGCGGACGGCGCCCGCGGCGAATACCCGTTTGCTCCTCGCGCTGTGGGAAATGGTGATGATCTCGTCTTCTCCCGCAAACATCACCTCGTGTTCCCCGACGATCGTGCCGCCGCGCACGGCGTGAATGCCAATTTCCGATTTTTCCCTGGCGCCGACCATGCCGCTTCTGCCTTCCACGTAGCGCTTTTGCCCCTCGAAAACCCGATTGACGGTATCCGCCAGCATGAGTGCCGTTCCCGATGGCGCGTCTTTTTTCAGATTGTGATGCCGTTCGACGATTTCCACGTCGAACGCGTCGCCGAGCACCTCCGCCGCCGCTTTGCAAAGCGCCTGCATCAGATTGACGCCGAGGGAAAGATTGGCGGTTTTAAAAATCGCGACGGACGCGGAATACTCGTCGATGAGTTTTATATCCTCCGCCGTAAAGCCCGTGGAGGCAAGCACGATACCGATATGTTTCCGCTTTGCGAATTCGAGGCGTTCTTTAAGGTTTTGCGGGGACGAAAAATCGATCATCACGTCGACGGCCTCGGCAACGTCGGAAAAGTTTTCGTATACGGGAATCCCGATCTCTCTGGGAAATAAATCGACGCCGCAGACGGCTTTCGCCTCTTTATCGCCTTGAAGAAGGGAAAGGACGTTGCCGCCCATCTTGCCGCACGCGCCCAAAATAAGCACATTCGTCATGCGTTCACCTCCAAACCGTAAGCGAGCATCGCGGCGCGGAGCTTTTCTTTGTTCGCGGCTTCTATTTCGGTGAGGGGAGCGCGGGGCACGCCCGCTTTAAGCCCCATCAGATCCATCGCGGCCTTGGCGGGAATGGGATTCACCTCGATAAAACACGTCTGCGTCAAGGGGAGAATTTTATCGTTCAGGGCATACGCTTCTTCCGTTTTTCCCGCTTTTATCGCCGTATACATTCGCTTGACGTCTGCGGGAACGAGATTGGAAACTACGGAGATCACGCCGTCGCCGCCCACGGCGAGAATGGGCAGATTGAGCGCGTCTTCGCCCGAATAGAGGTCGCATTTTCCGCGGAGGAGCCGCAGCGTTTCCATGGTCTGCGCCATATTGCCGCCCGCGTCCTTGATGCCCGCCATATTGGGGATTTCCGCAAGCCTCTCCATCGTCGCGGGCAGGATATTGACGCCCGTGCGGGAGGGAACGTTGTAGGCGATGACGGGGATATTCACCGCGTTGCAGATACTTTCGTAGTAGGCGACGAGTCCGTTCTGCGTGCATTTGTTGTAGTAGGGCGTAACGGCGAGAAGTCCGTCCGCGCCGATCTCTTCCGCCTTTTTCGCGGCTTTTTCGGCGTGCGCCGTACAATTGCTGCCGCAGCCGAACACCAACTTGACTCTGCCTTTCGCCTTTTTCACGGAAAATTCCATGACGGAAGTTTTTTCTTCCTCCGTCATCGTCGCCGGCTCGCCCGTCGTGCCCAGAATTACGAGCATATCCGTGCCGCCGGAAATCTGCCTTTCTATCATTTCCCCGAAAGCGTTGAAATTAATTCCGCCGTCCGCCCCGAAGGGGGTGATCATCGCGGTGGCGGTACCGCTCAAAAATCCTTTCATAGTATTACTATATTCTCCGAATCGCTGTTTACGATAGCTTTTTGGTCTTGCCTGAAAAAATTGTTCAGTCGAAATATCCCTTTGCGGCAAGCAGTTCTGCGAGAAGCACCGCGCCTCCCGCGGCGCCGCGCAGGGTATTGTGGGAAAGTCCCACGAATTTATAGTCGAACACGCCGTCCTCGCGCAGCCTTCCCGCGCAGACGCTCATGCCGTGTCCTTCCATGCGGTCCGTCTTTGTCTGCGGTCTGTTGTCCTCGGTAAAATAGCGGATAAACTCGCGGGGCGCGGAGGGAAGGGCGAGCTTCTGAGGCTCTCCGCAATAGGTTGCCCAAGCGTCGAGTATCTCCTGCCTTTCGGGTTTGATTTCAAAGGAAACGAACACCGCCGCCATGTGTCCGTCCGAAACGGGCACGCGAAGACACTGCGCCGTGATCTGCGGCCCGGAGGCGGAAAGTATTTTTCCTCCCTCGACGCGTCCCCAGATTTTTAAGGGTTCCCTTTCGCTCTTTTCTTCCTCGCCGCCGATATAGGGGATGACGTTGTCGACGATTTCCGGCATCGTGGCAAACGTCTTTCCCGCGCCCGAGATCGCCTGATAGGTACACACCGCCGCATTTTTGATTCCGAATTTTTTGAGGGGATGCAGGAGGGGCACGTAGGATTGCAGGGAACAATTGGATTTTACGGCGATGAAGCCCCGTTTGGTTCCCAGCCGTTTTCTCTGCGCGGGAATGACGTCGAGATGTTCCGCGTTGATCTCGGGGATCACCATGGGCACGTCCGGCGTAAAGCGGTTGGCGGAATTATTGGATACGACGGGGATTTCGCGTTTCGCATAAGTTTCTTCGAGGCGCCTTGTCTGCTCTTTATCCATATTGACGGCGCAGAAGACGAAGTCCACGCGCTTTGCGATTTCGTCTATGTCCTTTTCCGCGTCGAAAACGGTGAGGGAGGCGAATGCGGCGGGAACGGGCCGTTCAAACGCCCATTTTCCGCCGACGGCTTCCCGATACGTCTTTCCCGCGGAGCGCCCCGAAGCCGCCAGCGCGGTGACGCGAAACCAGGGATGGCTTTCGAGAATAAGGAGAAAACGCTGTCCTACCATGCCGGTGGCGCCGATGATGCCTACGTTGTACTGTTTCATAGTATACTCCTTTGACCGACGGCGTTTTGTCGCACGGCGGAATTTTTATCGTTAAAAGTTATGTCTGAACAAAAAAGAGGAAAAGCGGCGGGGGGAAGGGGAAGTTATCATGGAAATAGCGGAAGCCGTCGGGCGGGGCGGCGAGTTCCCGGGAGCTTTTCTACGCCTCCGTCAAAGGAAAAATGCCTGAAAAAGGCGCTTCGGTGGAAAAATTCTGTCCGCTTGGATTTTTCCCGAAGGGAAAGGAGGCAGGCTCTTTTGCGCAAAAGAAACGAAAAGAGAGCGCATTTCGCCGCAAGACGTTCAGGCAGGGTAAAGAAAAAAGACGGCATACCGCCGTCTTGCGCTTTAAGGGACTCCCCGAAAGAGGAGGTCGGTAAATAGCGCTTCACGGACGGTGACAGTCACACGGGTCTTCTCCCGTATGCCCAGCGCGGGGGGAAGGCGCCGCGCTTCGGCGGAGATACCCTTTCCGTCCGCCTCGCGCCTCGACAAAACCTTCCCGTTTTGTCTTCGCGGCGGGTACTCATGTTCGTCCGCTCCTCTATTTAACGAGTCTATTTTATCATACGCGGCTGCAAAAGTCAAAGATTTTTGGCGACTTGAAAATTTTATTTAAATTTTTTCCGTATTTTCCTTGAAATAATCATAAATTTGTAGTAGAATAGAAAGCGTAGGTTTTCTTATAAAGGGGATTCTGCGTTTCGGCGCGGATTCCCGATAAAATTTTTTGGAGTTTTCACACATGGCACAAGAAAAGAAAGGGCTGATTGCCCGTATGCTCGAAGGCAAGGAAAAGAGCGAGGAATACGCGAGAAGTACTTTGCCCACCAACCGCTGGCAGCTTTTTTGGGATATCTTCAAAGGCAACTTCGGTAAAATTTTCAAAGTCAATCTTTTAATCCTCATCTTCTTCATTCCGTTTATCGCCATTATCATCTTTCATAATGTCGCGTTGCAGCAATACGGGCTGATTTTTCCTTTCGGCGCCAATCTCACCGTCGGCTATCCCGCTATCCCCGACACCGCGGGTTTCGCGGAAATGCTCGCCCTTCAACAGGACGCTCTTTTATACGGCGCCTTCGTCGTCGCGTCGTTTATCGCCGCCGTAGGGCTGGCGGGCGGGATGTACGTCATCCGCAACATGGTCTGGACGGAGGGCATTTTTGTCGCCAACGATTTTTGGCGGGGCGTCAAGCTCAACTATTGGAACGCGTTGCAGGCAGCCGTCTTTTTCAGCGTCGTCATGCTGATATGCAAATCTCTCATCAATATTACGGAATTTTCGCTCGCCATGCAGGAACTTTCTAAGGCACAGCGGGTATGGTTTAAAATTTCCGAGGCGTTCAGCGGAATCGTCATCGCGGTGGCGGCGATGATGTCCCTTTGGATGATCGCCCTCGGCGTCAACTACAAACAGGGCATCTGGACGCTCATCAAAAACTCCTTTCTGATGACCATCGGTATGCTTCCCCAGTCTTTGTTTTTCGGCGTTTTGGCGCTGCTTCCTTTCGGAATCTTTTTCTTGGGCGGAAGCTGGTCGCTCTTTACGATGATCGGCGCGATGCTGTTGATACTGTTCGCGTTCGCGTACGCGCTGCTCGTGTGGCTGGATTTCGCGCAGTGGGCGTTCGATAAGTTCATCAATCCCAAAATCGAGGGCGCGAAAGTCGGCAGGGGCATTTACAATAAGGACGGTTCCAGCGCGCTCGACGGAAACGAAAGCGCCGCGGCGATGGAATACAAGCGCGCCCTTCTCGCGGCGGGAAAATCCAAACTCGTTTCCCGTCCCATCAAGCCCATCGACGACTCTTTGCAGGTGTACGAGCTTCCCTCCGCGTTTACGCGCGAGGACTTGCAGAAGCTGCGCGACAGCAAGCAGAATATCACCGAGGACACGGTCGCTTACGAAGAGGAACACAAAAACGATTTGAAATACGTGGAATACAACAAGCAGTTCGAGGAGCGCGAGAAAGCGCTTCAAGAGGAAACGGATAAGAAGGGCAGAAAGAAAAAGCGCAAGCCGCCCAAGATGCTCGGCGAATAAATCGCCGGGCAGACGAAAGCGCTCCGGCTTTTTGTCGTCTTGCTTCGAGGGAGGATATCATGGAAAAAAAGGCGGCATATACGTGTCTTGCCGAATGGTTCGAATATCTGAACGACGACTGCGGCTATGAAAATTGGTCGCAGTATTTATTTTCGCAGTTAAAGCGGTTTCCCTTGCGTTCGGGACTGGACATCGGCTGCGGCAGCGGGCGTTTCACCCGCGCCTTTCAGCGGGCAGGATACGAGATGACGGGGCTGGACGTTTCCGCCGAAATGCTGAATAAAGCGGAGGAAACGGCGTTAAGGGAAGGAGTGAAGAGCGAGTATCTCCTCGGAGACATCTCGCGCTTCTCCTCTCCCCGAAAATTTGATTTTGCCCTGGCGATCAACGACTGCGTCAACTATATTCCCAAAGAAAAATTGCGGTCGGCGTTTAAAAACGTGCGCCGCGCGTTAAATAAAAACGGAATATTTCTTTTCGATATCAGTTCCAAACGCAAATTCCTCGAAAAGATTGCAAATACTGTTTGCGCGGACGACCGCGACGACGTCACCTATTTAAGCTTCAACGACGTCGAAGGGGACAGGGCGATCATGGACGTGACGCTCTTTGTCAAACGGTTCGACGGCCTATTCGAGCGTCGGGACGAAACGCATATACAATATATATATGAAGAATCGGAAATTTGCGCCGCACTTTCCGATTGCGGCTTTCAGCTCGTCGGCGCGGAAGGACATCTCGGCGAGGAGAAAAGCCAAAGCGACCGCATCTGTTTTTTAGCGAAAAAGGCGTAAGGGATTATGAAAAACGTATTGAGGACATTGATTTACGGGGAGCAGATTTCTCTGACTTTGCTCGACGCCACGCAGACGGTGAACGAAGCGATCCGCCTGCACGCGCTCTCCCGCCCCGCGGCCATCCTTCTGGGCAAGACGCTTGCCGTCATGACGTATATGAGCGCCTGCCTTAAAGAAAAGACGGGGGAGGTTTCGGTATCCGTCAAGGGGAACGGCGCGGGCGGCGGCGTTTGCGTTTCGGGCGATTACGCCCTGCACCTGCGCGGTTATATCGAAGATGCGCACGTGCCATCGGTCGCGGGCGAAACGGACGAGGAAGCCGAGCTTCGCTGTCTGGGAAGGAGCGGAACGCTGACGATCGTCCGCGACAACGGTTACAGCCGTCCCTTCGTGGGCGCCTGCGCGTTTCCCGCTGCGGGCGGCGTGGACGAAGCGTTTGAAGAATACTATCGCGTCAGCGAGCAATTGCCGACGCATATCGCGTCCGAGGTACGATTGGACGAGTCGGGCGCCTGCGCGTTTGCGGGGGCGGCGGTCTTGCAGCCGCTTCCGTTTGCGGACGCGGAAACTTTGGAACGGCTGCCTTCCCGTGCGCGGCTCAAAAAAATAACGGGGGAAATTTCCTCTCTGGGGCTTAAAAAATGCGCGGAAATCCATTTTTCGGCAAAAGAAGAGCTGTTGAACGTGCGGGAAGCCGCATATAAATGTCATTGTTCGAAAGAATATCTGGCGGGTGTGCTCGTTTCCTTGGGAAAAGCGCAGCTCGAAGATATTTTAAAAACGGACGGGAAAATCGAAGTACATTGCCATTATTGCAATAAGGATTATCGTTTTACGCAAGAGGATGTGGAAAAATTGTTTCCGTAAATGCGGGGAAAAGGGGATTGCAAGGGAGTAGTAATGAGAGAACAGAAGGCAAAGAGAGAACAAAAGGTGCTGAAAATCGATTTCAGCCGACGCCGCCTGCGCGAACGGGCGGAAAAATATTACGACGAAGGGAATTATCTCTCCGCCCTTCGTTTCACATACAAGGAAATGTCCCTGTACGGCGGGGACGGGGACATCTATACCATGCTTTCGGACATTTACGAAAACATGGAACTCTATTCTTCCGCCGTCAATTGCTGGTTCCGTTTCATGGACAATTGCTCGGGAGAAGATCTCCCCGATATTTACGAGGGACTGGCGGTAAATTATCTCAATATGGGCAACGAGGCGCAGTCCGCCTTTTACTATAATAAAATGATAGACGCCGACGACGAGCTGACGGAAGAGAGCAAGGCGGAGATAGCGGAAACGTTCGCGCAGGACAAAAGCAGCAATTTTCGTTTCGTCTACCCGCCCCGTTTCGCGGATTATTCCAAGGAAACGGAGGCGGGCGCCCGCGCGCTCAAAAACGGCGACTGCAAAAAGGCGATTTCCCTGCTCTCCCGCGTGGAAAAAGGCTCTGCGGACTACGAAAGGGCGAGGGAGATGCAGGCGGTGGCCTATCTTCTTTCCGAACGTTCCGAGGAAGCGGAAAAAATCTGTCTGGAACTGACGGAGGAAAATCCTTACAATGTCCAAGCGCTCTCCACGCTCGCGGCGGTGTATACCGAACAGGGCAGGACGAAAGAGAGTCGGGAATTGGCGCTCAGACTGATCGAATTCAAGGACGTAACGCCCGACGAGATCTATAAAATCGCCACCGTCTGCTGCGAAAACAACCTGCATAGACAGGCGCTGGAAAAGTTCTGCGAATTGGAAAAAATCATTCCCTATGACGGGAATATGCTGTATTTTAAAGGAGTCGCGGCATATAAAAGCGGGGATACGCCCCTCGCCATCGATACGATGGAAAAGCTGTGTACGATCTACCCCGACGCGGCGGTGGCGGAATACTATCTCAAAGCGATGCGCCGTTACGAAGACAATCCCGAATTTATGCCCAAGCCGGAGCCCACTTACTTTTATCGTGTGCCGCAGGACGAGAGAGCCAATCGCTGCCGGACGCTGATCAAGATCGGGAAATATCCGCGGGCGAACGCGGAACTCTTCGGTACGCTCGCCCTGCGGGAAGGGTATTTCCGTTGGTGCTTCGACGAAATGGACGGCATGGAACACGATCTTCAATATCTCGCCATCGTCGTGGGAGAGCACGCCCGTGCCGACGATTTCCTGCGCGGCATCCTTTTGGACTGCGAGGTGTCGGACTTACTCAAAATAGAATTGCTGCGCCTTCTGTATATGCGCAACGAGGAAAACGGCTTCGGGGTGGTCATTTGCAATATATACCGGGATATCCATATGCTGCGGGTGAAGATAGGGCGGCGGCAGCATAAAAAGTTCGTGGAGGCATATGCGAAAGCCGCATCGAAATTCACCGTCATAAACGACGTTTACGGAAAGAAAATACACGATATGACGGAATTCGTGTACGAGGTATTTCAAAAGAAAGATTGCTGGGAACTCATCGATAATTCCGACGACCTCGCCTGCGCCGTCTATCTGTTGAGCGGTTTGAAAGAAGTCGGCAAAAATTCCAAGGCGGCAGCGCCCGCGTTCGACGCCAAGGCGGAAAACGTAGATCGGATCATGGCCGCCGCCCTCTCAAAATAAAACGGAATCCGCGCCAAGGAAAGGAGAAAAACAAATGAAACCTGTCGACCTCGACGGGCTTTTCGACGAAAAGCTCGCACAGTACATGGAAGAAAACAAGGGAAAATACACCGAAAAGCAATGGGAAAACATCATTCCCAAACTGTATAAGAAGTTCGGGGACACTTACGTCGCCAAAATCAAAGCGACGCCGAAAGAATACTATGCGAAGATGACGGACGGGGAATTGACGGAAACGTTCGCGGCGCATCTTGCGCAAAAGGTTCCCGTGCCCGACTTCCTCTGCTCGGAAATAGAAGAAAGAAACTGCATCGACGCCCTTCTGCCCCTGCTCCGCGAAGGGGACGGGGAAACGGTGTCTTACGCACTCAATCTCATCGGCGCGGACGCACGGGCGTTTCCCGATTATTTCTCTATCATTACGGAGGAGAAGTTCGACGAGGACATCCGCGACGCCGCGGTCGAAAAGCTCAAAGAGAACGCCGACGCCGCGCTCGCAGCTGCGCTCGCTTATTATAAAGAGGGCAGGGCGAAGGAGTATATGCTGGAAATTCTCTCCCGCGCCAAAACGCGCAGCGAGGAGATCTTTCATATCCTGCTCGACGAGTTTCTCTCAGACGGCAGCCGGGTGCCCATGCACGCTTCCTATCTCGCCGCTTACGGCGACGAGCGCGCGCTTCCGTATCTTCTTAAAAAGATAGAGGACAGGGAGATCGGGTTCGTGGAATTTCAGGAACTCAAATACGCCGTAGAAGCGCTCGGCGGGGAATATAACGAACCGAGGGATTTTTCGGACGACAGGGATTACCGCACCATAGAGGACGCCTCTCTAAAAGAGGGATTCGGCTTTGAAAAGGAGCTTCCCAAGAGCTGAAAAGGCGGCTTTTGGACAAAATAAAAAAACGCGGATAAAATTGCTTCATAAACCGACGTATCTCCGCATATATTAAACCGTAACGTTTGAAAGCGGAGATTTTTTGCGAAAACGCAAGGCGCCGCAAAACACGGTTGGAGGTCGGTATGGAAAATTACAGCGTTTACGAAGACATTGCAAGCCGTACGAACGGCGATATTTACATCGGTGTGGTGGGACCGGTACGGACGGGAAAATCCACCTTTATCAAACGGTTCATGGAAGAGCTTGTCATTCCCTCCGCCGAAGATTCGACGCGGGCGGTGATGACGGACGAACTGCCTCAGTCCGCGGCGGGGCGCACGGTGATGACGACGGAGCCGAAATTCGTTCCTGCGCAGGCTGCGAAGATCTCCATTCGGGAGGGCGCTGAGGCGTCCGTCCGTCTGGTGGACTGCGTAGGCTTTGCCGTAGAGGGCGCGGGCGGTTTCGAAGAGGACGGCTCGCCCCGCCTTATCAAGACGCCTTGGAGCGATCAGGCCATGCCCTTTGAAAAAGCGGCGAAGCTGGGAACGGAAAAGGTCATCAGGGAACATTCCACCATCGGCATCCTCATGACGACGGACGGCAGCATTACGGACATTCCCCGTTCCGCTTACGTCGCGGCGGAGGAACACGCCGCCGCCCAGCTCAAAGAGATCGGCAAGCCGTTCGTCATTCTCCTCAACTGCCGTCAGCCCGAAACGCAGGAAACGCTCCGCGCGTCTTTGGAGGATAAGTACGCTGTTCCCGTGCTCGCCGTCAACGCCGAGCAGCTCACCGAGCAGGAGATCCTCGAAATTATGCAGAAAGTGCTCTTCGAGTTCCCCGTGACGGGCATCGACATCAAACTTCCCAAGTGGATACAATCCTTGCCCGAAAGCAGCAAGACGGTATCCGCCGTCCTGTCGAAGCTCAAAAAGGCGGCGCCCGCGCTCGTGAAGATGAAGGACTGCCTGACGCTCGAAAATCTCTTCGGAGAGGACGACAAGTTTATCAATCCCGACAATATCGCCATGGAACTCGGCAAAGGCAAGGCGGAACTTCGCATTGACGCCAAGGAAGGACTTTTCTACGAGGTGTTGAGCGAGGAATGCGGGGAGAGCATCGCGGACGATTTCTGCCTGATGCGCTATGTGAAATCCCTTGCCGAAGCCAAGCGCAATTACGATAAGATCAAGGAAGCGTTCGCGGAAGCGGAGGCGAACGGTTACGGCATGGTGGCTCCCAGCACCGAGGACATGACGCTCGAACAGCCTAAGCTGATCAAAAAAGGATCGGGTTACGGCGTCAATTTCAAGGCGACCGCGCCCAGCTATCACATCGTAAAGGTAGAGGTGACGGGGGAGGTCAATCCCATCATCGGCACTCAGCAGCAGGGAGAGGATTTCGTCAGGGAAATTCTTGCCGATTACGAGGAACATACGGATAAGGTATGGGATACGAACATTTTTGGCAAGACGCTTAAAGACCTCGTCAACGAAGGTCTTGCGGGAAAGATCGAAGCGATGCCGCCCGATATCCGCAAAAAAATGCGCAGGACGATCACACGCATCGTCAACGAAGGCAGGGGCGGGGTCATCTGCATCCTTCTTTAACGCAAAGCGCATAAAATCCGAAAAAGGGGATATACTTCTCTTAAATTCATTTTTCGGAGAAACTGTTATGAGCAAATCTTCAAAAAACGGAAAAGTACCTAAGATGACGGAAGAACAATATGCGGAATACGTCATGGCATTAAAGGACGAAACTCCCGTGAAAGGTTACAGAGAGATCGCGGAGGGGCGCCATAACGCTCCTCATCTCGATGCGGAGCATCACGGGCAAGCGTGACGGAGGCTTCCGCGCGCAATGAAAGTAAAGAGGGGCGCAGCACGTCGGCAAACGGCGGCTGTGCCCTTTCCCGTTTTTTTAATCGGCGCAGGGGAAAGTTCTTTTTGTCGGCGGGAAAAGAGAGAGAAAAGGAAAAAAAGAAGCTTGATCGAGTACATGGTTGTAATTTTTTAGCAAATTTTTATGCTTTGCGGGCAGAATTTTTCTCAAAACCCTTGACCGAGAGTTTAAGATGTGCTATAATGAGAAGCGAAATAAAAAAGTATCGGACTTTCTTTTTGCGGCGTTTGTTTTTTCTCTCATCCGATACATGGCATATCGTTCCGATTTTCAGATTCTTTTTCGGGGAATAAGGCGATTCTCTTTACATAAGCCGCAGCATCGCTGCGGGGAAGGGGTCTGTCCGTCGGCAGAGAAATTGCATATTTTTATAAAGCGAGAAAAAATCTTCAAAGCGCGCGCAAAGGTATCGGAAAATTCAAAAAGCATTTCTTTTCGGATAAAAATTAAAAAATCTGAAAAAATTTTCGCCAAGGGTATTTACTTTTCGTCGGAAATGGTGTAAAATGATAGCGATGTAAGCTTATCCGATTTTTTTTCGCAAGCGAACAAGATAAATTGAGGTGTAATATGACGGATTACGGCAACAACAATCAGAAACAAGCTCCTTCTTACGCTTATGCGAACGTACCGCCGCGGGGGAATGAAACGGCCCTTATGATCGAGGGACTGTATAACGGCATCGCGTACGATCTGCAAAAGATGAAAAAAGAGTTGATGAACGAACTCAAATACAACGCGCTGCAAGCCAGCTCGCTGTATCAGTCCGTTCAAAAAGAAACCAACTCCGCCACGGAAACGAATGCGCAGACCGTGCAGTCGATGGTTCGCGAGCTGAAATACGGCTATCAGCAGAACCAGATGATTTACGAATCGCTCTCCTCCGTTCTGACCGACGACGTTCTTTCCAAGCTCGAAACGGTGGAAGGCAAGGTCGAACTCTTGGAACAGATCGACAGAGCGCTCGCGGAGATCAAGGATAAGCTCGACGAGCTCGTTTCCCGTCCTGAACCCGATTACGATTCGATTGCCGAAACGGTGAAGGAAAAAGTCGTCGAGGCGCTTCCCGTGCAGGAAGAGATCGATTACGATAAAATTACGGAATCCGTCACGGAAAAAACGGAATCGAGCCTCGTCGCCCACAATAAGGAGATCCTCGACGCGGTAGCGGCGATTCCCGTTGCGGAAAACGTGGATTATGCCCGCATCGTGGAGGAAGTCAGCGAAAAGGTGCTCGAAAAGCTGCGCGATTCCCTTCCTAAGGAAGCGGAGAGCGAAGCCGCGGGCGAAGTTTCCGCCGCAATCGATTACGACAGAATCATCTACGGCGCCGCCGAGAAGGTAGTGGAATCCCTGCCTTATCCCGAAAAGGTGGACTATCGCCGCATCGACGAGAATTTCCTCAAAGCGGCGGAGAGCGTCAAAGCGCCCGCGCTCGACGAGGAGGCGCTGACGGCAAACGTCGCGGCGGCTGTGGCGCAGTCGATCGCGGAAATGGATACCGACGCGCTCGCGGAGGCGGTGGCTTCCAAGATCGTCCTGCCCGAAGCCCGCGCCGAGGAGATCGATTACGATAAGCTTTCCGATATGATCATCGCCAAGCTTCCCGCGCCCGCTCAGCCCGAAACGATCGATTACGATCTGCTCGCGGAAACCATCATCGCGAGAATGCCCGCGCCCGTCGAGCCCGAGCCCGTGGATTACGACAAGCTCGCGGACGCCGTGGTCGCGAGGATGCCCGAGGCGATCGATTACGAAAAAATATCCGAAACGGTCGCGGAAAAAGTGCCCGAGCCGGAAACTTTGGATTACGTCGTCATGGCGCAGCAGATCGCGGAAAGTATGCCGCAGCCCGAAGAAATGGATTACGCTGCGATTGCACAGCAGATCGCAGAGAATATGCCCGAGCCCGAGGCGATGGATTACGCCGAGATCGCGCAGCGCATTGCGGAAAATATGCCGCAGCCGGAAGAAATGGATTGTGCCGTCGTCGCTCGGCAGATTGCGGATAACCTTCCTCAGCCGGAGGCGATCGATTACGCCGCTATGGCGCAGCAGATCGCGGAGAATATGCCCGAGCCGGAGGCGATCGATTACGTCGTCATGGCGCAGAGTATTGCCGAAAGAATGCCTCAGCCTGCGGAGCCTGTCGATTACGACAGAGTATATCAGGCGGCAAAAGCGGCGGAAACGATTCCCGATCCCGTCGATTACGACCGCATCGCGGAGATCGTCGAAGCCAAAGTTTCGAACGAGGTCGACTACGACATCGTGGTGGACGAAGAGGGCAAGAAGGATATCGCGCAGGGCGTGGCGGGGGCGCTCGATTACGAGGAACTCTCCGATAGGGTGGCGGAAAAGGTGATCCTTCCCGAAGTGGAATTGCCCAAGCCCGAGGAGATCGACTATGATCTTCTTGCGGAGATGGTGGCGAACAAGATCGTGCTTCCCGAGATCGAACTGCCGAAGGCGGAAGAGATCGATTATGATTTGCTCGCGGAAATGGTGGCGCAAAAAGTCGCCCTTCCTCAGATAGAACCTCCTACATACGACGTGGTGGTCGACGAAGACGGCGCCAAGTCTATCGCGGAATGCGTCGCGGCTGCGATCGATTTCGATACGGTCACGGATAAGCTGGCGGAGAAGGTAAAAGTTCCCGCTCCCGAAATTGTGCTTCCCGAACCCGAAGTTCTCGATTATGAAGCTCTTTCCGATAAGGTTGCGGAAAAGATCGTCCTTCCTCAGCCCGAAAAGACGGAGATCGACTACGAGCTTCTCTCCGGCGAAGTCGCCGATAAGATGAACGTTCCTTCTTTCGATATTTTGGTGGACGAAGAGGGCGCGGAAAAGATAGCCGACGCGGTCGTGGAAAAGATGCGCGGATGCTGTCCTGCGGCGCAGCAGACGGAAGAGCCCGCGCAGACGGAAGAGGAAACCGCCGTAGAGGAACCTGCAAACGCAACGGAAGAACCCGTGGAAAACGCAGAGGAGGAAAGTAAGGCGGAAACTGCGGAGGAAGTGACGGAAACAACGGAAGAAGTCGTTTCCGAAACGCCGGCGGAGGAGGAGTCCGCGCCCGCCGAGGAAGTGGCCGTCACGGAAGAACTTGCCGTCGAGGACGCCGCTCCTGTCGAAGAGCCTGTTGAAGAGCCTGCGGAAGAAACCGCCGAAGAAGCGGAGGCGCCCGCAGAGGAAACGGCGTCGGAAGAAATCGCGGAAGAACCCTCTCAGGAGCAGACGGAATCCGTTGCCGCGCCCGAGGAATTGCTCGCGGAAGAAACGAAGGGAGAGATTCTCTCTCAGTCGGAATCGACGATAGAAACGGAAATCGCCCTCACCAGCGCGGAAGCCGCGATGTATGAAGAGGTGGACGACAATCTCGTCGACGCGGATACGGGATTGGTCATTCGCTTAAAGCGCAGCTTTACGGCCAAGATGAAGCAGAGCGATCCCGCGGTGAAGCATTATTACAGCGAGGTAAAGAACGAGCTCACTTCCTATAAGAAGCTCAATTCGAATCTCAGCTGGCACGGAGATCGATTCAATTTCGGCCGCGACAGCGTCGCCAAATTAAATATCTGCGGAAAGACGCTGTGCTTCTATCTGGCGCTCGATCCCAATGATCCCGAATATAAAGCCACCGTATATCATCAAAGGGATATGAGCGGGCAAAAGGCCTATGAGAACACGCCGTTCATGGTGAAGATCAAGAGCGACGCAGGTCTTAAAAAAGCCTTGCGGCTGGTCGGGTTCCTGGCAGAAAAGCTCGGCACCGAAAAGCGGGAGAATTTCGAGCCTGTCGATTACGTGGAAGAATTCCGTCATGAATCGACCAAACAGCTATTGGAAGAAGGCTTGATCAAAGTTACCAAAGAAAAGAAAGTTGTGTTGGATTTCAATTAATTTCGGTTAGCGGAAATCATACATAAGAATAAGAAAAGGAGAGCTGATAATTCTTATTTTCGGCTCTCTATTTCATGAAAGGACAAACAGTTCTTTGAGGAGAAAGTTAGACAAAGTGAACAACAGAAAACAAGACCAGAATTCTTCCGGCAGGCGTTTTGCGGCGGATACCTCCGCAGGCGCGTCGGGAGGCGAAACGAAAAAGCGCTTCGCAGCAAACAGAAACGGAGCTCGTTCCGTCGGAGGCGGTACGGGCACGTCCATGCAGGCAAAGTCCCTCAGAACGGGGGCGGACAGGGAAAACAAGGAATCCCGTCCCGCGTATAAACAGGGCGCGGGAACGAGGACGGAGGATAGGGAAAAATATTCCGATTCCCGCCCCATAGAACGCAAAAAATCCGTTTCCGCCCATCCCTCTCACCGCGGCATGGCGCAGTCGGACATAGAAAACGCGGCGATTACCGCTGAAAAGAAAGGACGCGGACTCAAAAAGAAAAAGCCCGTCAAAATTTTGTTCCTCGGCGGCGTCGGAGAAATCGGAAAAAATATGACCGCCATCGAATACGGCGGCGATATCATCATCATCGACGCGGGGCTCACCTTTCCCAATAACGAGGATATGCCGGGCATCGATTTGGTAGTCCCCGACATTTCCTATCTTGTCCAGAATAAGGATAAGGTGAAAGGGATTCTGCTGACGCACGGCCATGAGGATCACATCGGCGGCATTCCCTATCTTCTGAAAGAACTCAATCCCGGCACTCCCGTTTACGGCACGAAACTGACGTTGATGCTCGCGGACAATAAGATTCAGGAACACCGCATTCAAAACGTTACGGAGCGGGTCGTACAGCCGGGCGATAAGGTGAAGCTGGGCGTATTCGAAGTGGAATTTATCAACGTCAATCACTCCATTTCGGGCGCGGTGGCGCTCGCCGTCACTACTCCGTACGGACTCATCTATCACAGCGGGGATTTCAAAATCGATTTGACGCCCGTCGCGGGCGAGCCTATCGATCTCGAACGCATCGCAGAACTCGGCAGGCAAGGCGTCCTCTTATATATGGGCGAATCCACAAATATCGAACGCCTCGGCTATACCATGAGCGAAACGGTCGTCGGCACTACGCTCGATCATCTTTTCTCGGAAAATATGAATCGTCGGCTTGTGATCGCCACGTTTGCGTCCAATGTACACCGTTTGCAGCAAATTATCGATCTGGCGGTGAAGTATCGCCGTAAAGTCGCCCTTTCGGGGCGCAGTATGTTCAAGGTCGTGGACGCGGCGGTGAAGATCGGCGAACTCAAAATCCCCGAAGGAGTGCTCATCGATATCGAAAAGAGCAAAAACCTTTTTGACGGGGAACTCGTCATCGTTTCCACGGGCACCCAGGGCGAGCCGATGAGCGCGCTCACGCGCATGGCTTCGGGCGATTTCAATAAAGTGACCATCGGTTCTAACGACACCATCATCATCTCCGCCACGCCCATTCCCGGCAATGAAAAGATGGTGTACCGCGTCATCAATAACCTCTATAAAAAGGGCGCCGACGTCATTTATGAAAGCCTCGAAAAGATACACGTTTCCGGGCACGCCTGCCAGGAAGAACACAAGATCCTCCACAACCTTTTGAATCCCAAATTTTTCATTCCCGTCCACGGCGAATATCGTCATTTGAAGCGCCACGCGCTCTTGGCGGAGGAACTCGGGATGCCGGAACGCAATATTCTGATTACCGAAATCGGCAACTGCGTGGAACTGACGGACGAAACGATCAAGCTCGGTGAAAACTTCTCTGCGGGCACCCGCCTCATCGACGGCGAAGGCTTTGAGGATTACGGCACCAGCGAGGTGATGAAAGATCGTCTGAGAATGTCCGCCGAGGGAATTTTCATTATTTCCCTGGCGGTGACGGGCAATTATGTCATCGACGATCCGATCATCGAAAGCCGCGGCTACGTGTTTGCGGGCAACCGCGATGCGGATAAAGAGATCAAGTCGGTCGTTCATAAAGCGGTGGAACAATACGATTACGAAAGCGGAAATAAGGACGAACTCGCCTCGGCGGTCAAGAAGGCCTTGAAGAATTATATTTTCAAAAAGACCAAGCAGTCGCCCCTCATCGTCGTATCCGTTCTGGAAGTATAATTTAAAAACACAATCGGGCGGAAAGGAAAATGAAATACGCGGCGGATTTGGTACAGCTTCATATCGACGAGCGGATAGAACGGCTCCGCGGGGAGGCTCTTTCCCGCGGTATACCCGTAGCGGATAACGAAACGCTGAATTATTTATTGTTGATGATTTCCGCAACGCGGCCCAAACGCATTTTGGAAATAGGCACGGCGGTGGGGCTTTCCGCCGCCGCGATGCTGACGCGCCTTCCGGAAACGCACGTCACCACCATTGAATTGGAGGAGGAAAGGTACGCGGAGGCGAAACGCAATTTTGCCTCTCTGGGGCTTTTGGATCGCGTCACCTGCTACTTAGGCGACGCGGGCGAGATTCTTTCGATGATGGACGGTTGTTTCGATTTCGTCTTTCTCGACGGACCCAAGGCGCAGTACGAAAAATATCTGTTCGATTTAAAGCGCCTGATGAAGGCGGGCAGCGTTCTTTTCGCCGACGACGTTCTTTTATACGGCTGGGTGAGCGGGGCGGAACCCACGCCGCCCAAGCGCCGTTCCATCGTCGATAAAATCCGCGGGTATCTGAAAGCGGTGACGGAGGATACGGATTTTTTGACATCCGTTTTGGATATAGGCGACGGCGTAGCCCTTTCCGTGCTGGTGGCGGAGGAAGCGAAAAACGAAGGGAACAAAAGATGACGGAACTTTTGGCGCCTGCGGGCAATTATGCAAAATTTCAGACGGCGATGCACTTCGGTGCGGATGCGGCTTACATCGGAGGGAAAAGTTTTTCCCTCCGCTCTTTTGCCGACAATTTTTCGGAATCGGAACTTCGCTCCGCCGCAGAGTACGCACATAAGCTCGGCAGGAAGGTTTACGTCGCGGCAAATATTTTTGCGCGCAACGCGGATTTTGCGGCGCTGGACGAGTATTTCCGCTTTTTGGAAAAAATCGGCGCGGACGCGGTCATCGTCAGCGATCCCGGCGCGGTGTATCGGATAAAAAAAGTCGCGCCGCGGCTTCCCGTCCATCTTTCCACGCAGGCGAACACGACGAATAAATACGCCGTGAAATTCTGGCTGGAACAGGGCGTTTCCCGCGTCATTCTCGCCCGCGAGCTTTCGATCGGAGAAATTTCGGAAATCAAAAATTTCGTGCCGGAAATGGAGATAGAAACGTTTGTCCACGGCGCTATGTGTATTTCTTACAGCGGCAGATGCCTCTTGTCCGACTATCTGGACGGGCGCTCCTCCAATCGCGGCGCGTGCGTGCAGGCGTGCCGCTGGAAGTACGAAGTGCGCGCGCTCCCTCCCGCAAACGGCGAGGCGGGATGGCTTCCCGTCGAGGAGGACGAGCGGGGCACCTATCTTTTCAACAGCAAGGATCTCAATCTGATTTCCCGCCTCCCGGAGCTTACGGCCGCGGGCGTAGATTCTTTCAAGATCGAGGGCAGAATGAAGAGCGAGTATTATTTGGCGACGATCATCAACGCCTATCGCCGCGCGCTCGACGGCGGCGTGACGCCGCGGCTTGAAGACGAGCTTTGCTGCGTGGCGCACCGCGATTATACGCAGGGTTTTGCCGATGGGAAGAACGCCTCCACCGTCCATTATTCGGATAGTCAGACAAAGGGGGAATGCGCGTATATCGCCAACGTTTTAGACTGGCGGGAGGGATTTGCCGAGGTGGAAATGCGCAATCGCTTCCGCGCGGGGGATTCGCTGGAAATCCTTTCTCCCGACGAAAATTTTGCAAAGGCCTTTATAGTCGAGGAAATTTACGACGGCAGCGGCGAACGGACGGACGACGCAAAGCTCGTGCAGGAAATATATAAAATCCGATGTCCCTATCCTGTCCGCAAAGGGGATTTCCTGCGCCGCAGAACGGATTTTTCTCCCTCTCCCGAAAGGAGCGGCTATAAGAAAAACTTATGAAAAGGAACAAAGAGGACTCCCCGCAAAATCGTTCGGAAGGAACGGATGGCGAGGAGTTTTTCTTTTACGGCGGGAAAATTTGCGATTTTGCCAAAAAAAGCCTGCCCGTCGTTTGACTCCGCGGATAAAAAAGGGTATAATAATAGCATAAATTTTACAGATCGGGGCAAAACAAGTCGTATATGAAAAAAATTCTCATGATAGCGACGGGCGGCACGATCGCCTCCCGCGGCGGCGAGGACGGACTCGCCCCCGAAATGGATTCCGACGGTCTTTTGGGCTGCGTTCCCGAAATCCGGGATTTCTGCCGGGCGGATTCCCTTCAAATTTTCAACATCGACAGTACGAACATTACGCCCGACCATTGGGTAAAGATCGCGCAAACGATCAAGGACAATTACGGCGCTTACGACGGCTTTGTCATTTGTCACGGCACGGATACGATGGCGTATACGGCCTCCGTTTTGTCCTATATGGTACAGCATTCCCCCAAGCCGATTGTCCTTACGGGCTCGCAGAAGCCCATCGACAGGGAGGATACGGACGCAAGGATAAATTTGCGGGACAGTTTTTTGTATGCGGCTTCGGAGAAAGCGTCCGACGTCGTCATCGTCTTTCAGGGAAAGGTGATTGCGGGAACGCGCGCGAAAAAGATCCGCACCAAGAGCTTTAATGCTTTCGACAGCGTGGATTTTCCCGAACTGGCGCGTATCCGCGACGGAAAGATCATTCCCTATATCGTCGCTCCGAAAAGAGCGTCGCCCGAGTTTTATTTTAACTTAAACCGCAAAGTCGGACTCATCAATCTGACGCCGGGCATGGACAGCGAACTTCTGGACGTCTGTTTCCGACTCAACGACGCGGTGGTGCTTTCGGGCTACGGCACGGGCGGGATTCCCGAAGGGGAATATTACGGCTTCTACGACGTCATTGAAAAATGGAAAGAGAAAGGCAAAACGCTGGTGGTGACGACGCAGGTGCAGAGCGAGGGCAGCGATATGAGTATCTACCGCGTCGGGCGGGGACTGAAAAAGCGTTTCGCGCTCCTCGAAAGTTACGACATGACCTACGAAAGTATTTTGACGAAACTGATGTGGATTTTGGGACGGACGGAAAATCCCGACGAGATCCGCTCGCTGTTCTATACAAGCATCAATTACGATTTGATCGGTTAATCATAAGGAGAAAACAATGAAAGAATTTACCACCTTCGGGGAACTGAAATATAAGCGTCCCGATTTTGAAGCCCTCAAAGAATTTTATACGGCTCTCAACGAACGGGTGAAAAATGCCTCTACGTATGCGGAGGTCAAGGCGTGTATGCAGGAGGAGGAAGAATATTCCTCCCGCGTTTCCACGATGTTCACCATCGCAAGCATCCGCCACACGGTGGACACTTCGGATAAATTTTACGAGGAAGAGGACAAATACATCAATATGCAGTATCCCGAGGCGATGCCCTATATGCAGGCGTTCAGCCTCGCGCTTTTGGATTCTCCCTTCAAGCGGGACATCGACGCGGAATACGGCGAGTTTTTCCTGAAAAACATCAAGCTCGGCGTGGACAGTTTTTCCGAAAAAAACATCAAACTCATGCAGGAAGAAAACGAATTGGTAGACCGGTATCAGCGCATCATGGCGTCCTGCAAAATCCCTTTTGAGGGAGAGGAATGCAACCTTTACGGCATCAAAAAGTATTTTTCTTCCCCCGACAGAAATATCCGCAAGGCGGCGTGGAAGAAATATTCGGAGTTTTTCGCCTCCCATGAAAAAGAAATGGGGGAAATTTTCGACAAACTCGTTAAGATCCGCAATCAGATGGGCGTGAATATGGGCTTCGACGATTTCGTGAAGCTCGGCTATATGCAGCAGGGCAGACTGGATTACGACGAGAAGGACGTCGCCGCTTTCCGCAAACAGGTGGAGGAGGTGCTCGTTCCCTTCTGCTCAGAGCTTTATAAGTCGCAGGCGAAGCGCATCGGCGTGGAAGAAGTCATGTGTTACGACGAGGAATTTATTTTCAAAGACGGCAACGCGGTGCCCGTGGGCAACCGCCCCTATCTCGTCGAACAGGCGAAAAAAATGTATCATGACATGAGTCCCGAAACGGGTGAATTTATCGATTTCATGCTCGATCACGAGCTGACCGATCTCGACAACAAGCCGAATAAAGCGTCGACGGGGTATATGACTTATCTCGCCGACTATAAGGCGCCTTTCGTGTTTTCCTGCTTCAACGGAACGACGGGGGACGTGGACGTTCTGACGCACGAGATGGGACACGCGTTCGCGGGGTATATGGCGATGCGCACGCAGCCCCTGATGGCGCAGTGGAGCGAATCCACGGACATTGCGGAGATACATTCCATGTCCATGGAACAGTTCGCCTATCCGTATGCGGAGTTTTTCTTCGGCGATAAGGCGGATAAATATCGTTTTCAGCACTTGCAGGAAGCTATCACTTTCGTTCCCTTCGGCGTGGCTGTGGACGAATTTCAGCATATCGTCTATAAAAATCCCGGTCTGACGCCCGAGGAGAGGACGAACGAATGGAGAAAGCTGGAAGAGAAATATATGCCTTGGAGAAAATACGACGGGGACGGCTTCCTCGAACGGGGCGGCTGGTGGTATCATAAGATACACATCTTCCACTATCCGTTCTATTATATCAATTACACGCTCACCACCATGGGCGCCATGGAGTTCAAGAAGAAGATGGCGGAGGATAAGGCAGCCTGCTGGAAGGATTACATGACCCTTTGCAAAGTGGGCGGCTCGCTCGGCTATCTCGACACGCTGCGCGCCGCGAATCTCTCCGTTCCCTTTGAATCGGGAAGCGTGAAAAAGGCGACGGAATACGCGATGGAAATTTTGAAAAAACAGATGACGAAAGAATAAAAAGGAGCAGATCAATGAAGACGGCACAACTTAAAAAATATGCAAAGCTCATCGCCAAGATGGGACTCAACGTTAAAAAGGGACAATCGGTATTCATTCAGGCGGGATTGGATCAGCCCGAATTTGTGGCGATGGTCGTGGAGGAATGTTATAAGGCGGGCGCAAAGGCGGTCTATGTCGATTGGAGTTATCAGCCCGTCGGCAAGCTCAATGCCGTTTACAGAAGTCTGGAAACCCTTTCCGAGCTTTCGCCTTGGGAAAAAGCGAAGTGGGAGTATAAAGCTTCCGACCTTTCCTGCCGGCTCTTTATAGAATCGGAGGATCCCGACGGTATGGCGGGAATCGATCAGGAGAAGATGAGCAAAGCCCGCCGCGCGCAGTATCCGCAGTTAAAGCCTTTCCGCGACGCCATCGAAAACAGGCATCAGTGGTGTATTGCCGCCGTTCCGGGCAAAGCCTGGGCGAAAAAAGTGTTTCCCGAATTGTCTGAAAAGAAAGCGGTCGAAAAGATGTGGAAGGTCATTCTCTACACCGCCCGCGCGGACGGGAAAAATCCCGTCAAGGATTGGAAAGAGCATAATGCGGATCTTGAAAAGCGCTGTAATTATCTGAATTCTCTCGGGCTTAACTATCTCGAATATAAGAGCTCTAACGGCACGGATTTCAGGGTGGAACTCAACGAGGACGGACTTTTCTGCGGCGGCGACGAAAAGACGCTTAAAGGCAGGGTGTTCAATCCCAATATCCCCAGCGAGGAAGTGTTCACCTCTCCCAAGGCGGGCGCCGCGGAAGGGATCGTGTACGCGACGAAGCCTCTCTCCTATCAGGGACAGCTCATCGAGAATTTCTCCGTCCGCTTTACGAACGGCAGGGTGTCCGAAGTGAAGGCGGAAAAGGGCGAGGAACTTTTGAAGCAGATGGTGTCGATGGACGAGGGGGCGGCAATGCTCGGCGAGTGCGCGCTCATCCCTTACGATTCTCCCATCAACAATTCGGGCGTGCTCTTTTATAACACTCTCTTCGACGAAAACGCCAGCTGCCATTTAGCGCTCGGTCACGGTTTCAACGAATGTTTGAAGGGGTATGAGAATTACACCAACGAGCAGTGTAAGGAACACGGCGTCAACGACAGCATGATCCACGTCGATTTCATGATCGGCTCGAAGGATATGTCGATCGTCGGCGTCACGAAAGACGGGGAGAGGGTGCAGATTTTTAAGGACGGAAATTGGGCGTTCTGAGTAATAAAATCGTTTGTCACGCCGGACGCGCGTTTAAAAATCGCGGTTCGGCGTTATAAATAATAGATAGAATATTAAAGCCAAAGAGGTATTGTCATGACAAAGATAGATATATTTTCGGGCTTTTTGGGCGCGGGAAAAACCACCCTCATCAAAAAGCTCATTAAAGAAGCATACGCGGGAGAACAGGTCGTTTTAATCGAAAACGAATTCGGGGAAATCGGCATCGACGGCAGTTTTTTGCAGGATGCGGGCATCAATATCACCGAAATGAATTCGGGGTGTATCTGCTGTTCCCTCGTAGGCGATTTTTCCAAAGCCCTCAAAAAAGTATCGGCGGAATATCATCCCGACAGAATCGTTATCGAGCCTTCCGGCGTCGGCAAGCTCAGCGACGTCATCAAGGCTGTCGCCAACGCAAATCTGCAAGAGGCGACCCTCAACGCCTTCTGCACGGTGGTGGACGCAGGCAAATGCAGACTGTATATGAAGAATTTTGGCGAATTTTTTAACGATCAGGTGGAAAACGCCAGCTGCATCATTCTCTCGCATACGGACGGCATTTCCGAAGATAAGCTCGCCGCCTGCGTCGCTCTTCTCAAAGAACGCAATTCCTCCGCGACGATCGTCACCGCGCCCTGGACGCAGCTGGACGGAAAAGCCATTCTCGCCGCGATGGAACAGAAGGATTCCCTGAAAGCTGAACTCGCGCGCCTCGCTTCCGAATACGAAGAAGAATCGCATCATCACGGCGAGGACGAAGGGGAATGTTGTCACCATCATCACGGCGAGGACGAAGGGGAATGTTGTCACCATCATCACGGCGAGGACGAAGGGGAATGTTGTCACCATCATCACGGCGAGGACGAAGAGGGCGGTCACCACCATCACGAAGAAGGGGAAGAGTGCTGCCACCATCATCACGACGGCGAAGACGAGTCCTGCCATCATCATCACGACCACGAGGACGACGATGAACACGAAGGGCATCATCACGAGGGCGGGGAATGCTGTCATCACGATCACGAGGGGCATCACCACGGGCACCATCATGCGGACGAAGTGTTCGCCAGCTGGGGCTTGGAAACGACGCATAAATTTACGGAAGGGGAGTTGCAGTCGGCGCTGTCCGCGCTTCAAGACGAAACAAAATACGGCGTTGTGCTGCGCGCAAAGGGAATCGTGGCGGGAGAAAAGGAATGGCTGCATTTCGATTACGTCCCCGGCGAACCGGACGTTCGCACAGGCTGCGCGGGGGTCACGGGCAGACTTTGCGTGATCGGCTGTAAAATAGACGAAGCGGCGCTCAAAGAACTCTTTAAGGCGCAATAAGGCGCTATTGCGCGAAAAACCGCCTTGTGGGCACCGTTGAAAAACGAAGTTTGGAGATCGGAAAGAAGGGCGCGGCGAAAATGAGCTTGCGCCGTAACACAGAGCCATGGACGACGGCGGACAAGTCTTGTCCGCCGATTAAAACGAGAGGAAAAGACGAATCATGAAGAAACAACAGCCGCCCGAAACGCCCGTCTATCTGTTTTTGGGCTTTTTGGAATCGGGGAAAACCAAGTTTATACAGGAAACGCTGGAAGACCGGCGTTTCGACTCGGGCGAAAATACCCTTCTCCTCGTGACGGAGGAAGGGGAGGAAGAATACGAGCCTTCCCGCTTCGCCGTAAAAAATGTTTCCATAGCCGTTTTGGAGGGCAAGGAGGAACTGACGCAGGAAAATCTGTCCGCGTTGCAGACAAAGTATAAAGCCGAGAGAGTGCTGGTGGAATACAACGGAATGTGGCTTTTGGACGATTTTTACGAAGCCATGCCCGAGGGCTGGATGCTCTCTCAGGTGATGACGTTTTTCGATTCGGGCACTTTTCTCTCCTATAACGCCAATATGCGCCAACTCCTGTTCGATAAGATACAGGGCACGCAGATGGTAGTCTTCAACCGCTTTCAAAGCGATATGGACAAAATGGAATTTCACAAAATCGTACGCGGCATCACCCGCCGCTCGGATATCGTTTATGAACGCGCGGACGGACAGGCGGAATACGACGATATAGAGGATCCGCTTCCCTTCGACGTAAACGCGCCCGTGATCGGGATCGAAGACAGGGATTACGCCTTTTTCTACCGCGATCTTTCCGAAAATATGAAAGAGTATATCGGCAAGACGGTGAAGTTTAAAGGAATGGTGGCTACGGACAAGCGTCTGCCGCCCGATAACGTGGTCGTGGGAAGGCACGTCATGACCTGCTGCGAAGCGGATATTCAATACAGCGGTCTTGCCTGTATCCTGCCCCGCCCGCTGGGGCTGAAAACGCGCGACTGGATAGAAATCACTGCGAAAATCGAGCTGAAACAGCACACGATTTACCGCGGAAAAGGTCCCGTCCTCGTGGCGGAAAGGGCGGAGCGCTGCACGCCGCCGGACGAACAGCTGGCAACTTTTTATTGAGAAAATTTAACAAAACCGCGAAAGTTACTTTTCGCGGCTTTTTTATGAAGAACAAGGCGGGGGCAAATTTTGCGACCGCCTTGTAAAATCCACCGGCTATGCCGGTGGTGGAATGCTTTAGCTTCAGGCATTCGTGTGTTATACAAAAAAGCTCCTTTGTGCTAAACTATATGTGAGGTGAAGGGCCGCACATAAGCAAAGTACAAAGGAGGACGTTAGATGAAAAACCAAAATAACGACACATATAGTTTAGCACATACGACATGGAGATGTCAATACCATATTGTGTTCACACCGAAGTACCATAGAAAAATAATCTATGGGGCATTGCGTGCGGAGATAGGAAAAATATTGCGGGAACTTTGCTTGCGGAAAGATATAGAAATCATAGAAGCGCACGCAATGCCTGATCACATCCATATGTTGGTGAGCATACCGCCGAATGAAAAAGTATCCTCGTTCATGGGATATCTCAAGGGCAAGAGTACCATGATAATTTTCGAGCGGTATGCTCACTTAAAATACAAGTTGGGGAACCGACATTTTTGGAGTCGGGGATATTACGTAAGTACGGTGGGCGCTAACAAGCAAGCCGTACAGAAGTATATTGAAAACCAAGAGAAAGAAGATTTGATTTCAGCCCAGATCAGTATGGTAGAGTATTACGATCCGTTTGAGAAATGGCTGAAATCAAATCCAGAGAAGAGAGATAACCCGAAGGGAAAATAAACGGCTTGCTTGTATGCGGTAGGCGGTCTTGTGTGGTGCTTAAGCACCCCGCCGGTATCCACGCCCTTTAGGGCGATTCTTAAAGCCCCCACTTTAGTGGGGGATATTTACTAAAACTTTAACAAAACGCTCATTCCGTTTTGACTTTTGCGGCGGAGTATGCTAAAATAAGAATGCTTGTTCCAAAGGAAAAACGTGCGGAAGCAAAAAGCGGAGATGAAAAGATGAAAGTAGTCGTTGTCGGCCTCGGGAAGGTCGGCAGAAATATTCTTCAATGCCTCGTCGAGGAACGCCATGACATCGTGGCGATAGACGAAAATGCGGAAACGGTGCAGGATATAGTCGACCGTTACGACGTCAAAGGTCTGTGCGGGAACGGCTGTATCGCGGAGAATCTCGAAGAGGCGGGGGCGGACACCGCGGATCTGCTTCTCTCCGTGACGCCGTCGGACGAACAAAACGTTTTGTGTTGTTTGATCGCCAAGAGCCTCGGCGCGAAGAACACCATCGCCCGCGTACGCGATCCCGAATATAATCAGCAGGCGGATTTCATGCGGGAAAAGTTAGGCATCGATCGCCTCGTCAATCCCGATAAAGCGCTGGCGAAAGAGATCATTCGACTCCTGCGCTTTCCGTCGGCGGAAAAAATTTCCTCGTTCGCGGACGGGAAGGTGGAGATCGTGGAGATGAAGATTCCCCCCGCTTCCGTGCTCGCGGGGAAAAAGCTCAGCGAAATAGACGTGAGAAACAAGCGCTTTTCCGTACTTATCGCCGCGATCGAGCGGGGCGGGGAGATCATCGTCCCCGGCGGCGACACGGTGCTTAAAGAAGGGGATATCCTGAGTATCTGCGCCAAACATTTCGAACTCTGCGATTTTTTGCGCTGTTACGGACTGTTGAAAAAGAAAGTGCAGTACGTAATGATTCTCGGCGCGGGGCGAAGCGCGTATTATTTGGCGCACGATCTGGAAATGTGCGGCTTTCATGTGAAGATCATTTCTCCCAATCGGGAAAAGTGCGGGGACATTAAAAACAAACTCGAAAACACCAGTGTGGTCTGCGGCGATTTTACGGATAGGGAGATTCTCGAAGCAGAGGGAATCGCGGACGCGGACGCCGTCGTGGCGATGTCGAGCTACGACGAAAACAATATCATGATTTCGCTGTTCGCCAAGGGGAAAAACGTGCCCAAGATCGTCACGGTCGTCAGCAACGATTCTTACGGCGGCATTTTGGAGAGCATCTCGCTCGATACGATAATTTCTCCCTATCAGGTAGTCGCGGAGGATACGGTGAAATATCTCCGTTCCATTTCCGTGCCCGCGGACAGCCGCATCGTGGCGCTGTACCGCATCGCGGACGACCGGGCGGAGGCGCTTCAATTCAATGTCAATCACCATAAAGAATTTACGGATAAAGCCGTAAGGGAACTTCATCACAAGCTCCGCACGGGAGTTCTCATCACCGCTATCGTGCGCGGAAAAACGCTGGTCGTTCCGGGCGGCGACACGGTGATAAGGGGAGAGGATTCGATGATCGTCATCACCACCCATCACGGCGCGGTTTCCTCTTTGGACGACCTGTTGAGGTGAGGGAGCCATGAATTATAGAACCATCGCCGTCAATCTCGGAAAGATCCTCCTCCTGTCCGCGTTTTTTTATCTGTTTCCCATTCTGATCTGCCTCGTTTACGGCGAATATGCCGAGATTCTCTCGTTTGCGGCGGCAAGCCTCGTTTCCTGCGCCGCAGGAGGCGTCCTGTGGTTGTTCCGCAAGGGAGCGAAAAAAATCCGCACCAAAGAGGGATTGGTCATCGTGGGACTTTCCTGGATTTTGGTTTCCGCGGTCGGCGCGCTGCCTTTCTTTTTAAACGGCTGCATTCCCAATTATCTCGATTGTCTTTTCGAAACGGTTTCGGGATTTACCACGACGGGCGCCACCGTTCTCACCGATTTCGACATTCCCCGCAGTATGCACTATTGGCGGGCGTTTACGCATTGGCTGGGCGGCATGGGGATACTCGTTTTCATGCTTGCGATTTTGCCCTCTCAGGGCGCGGGGAGCTTTCAGCTGATGAAGTTCGAGTCCCCGGGACCGCAGGTGGGCAAGCTCGTCAGCAAGGTGCGGCTGACGGCAACGATTCTTTACGTCATCTATTTCGCCCTGACTCTCCTCGAATGGATCCTCCTGAAATGCGGCGGTATGGATTGGTTCAATTCGTTGATTATCTCCATGAGCACGGTGGGAACGGGCGGTTTTGCCGCCACGGCGGAAAGCGTCAGGGAATTTCACAGCGCCTATACGGATATCGTCGTCACGATTTTCATGCTGGTATTCAGCGTCAATTTCAATCTTTATTATCTCGTTATTCTGGGAAAGATCGGCAATGTTTTGAGGGACGAGGAATTTCGCTTTTATTTTTTATTCGTATTTCTTGCGATATTCGCCGTCACATTGGATAACACTTTCCGCTTTGCGCAGTACGGCGGAAACTTTTTCACATCCCTGCACTATTCCGCCTTTGCCGTGGCTTCGGTGTCTTCCACGACAGGATTCATGACGGCGGATTTTGCCCAGTGGTCGTCTTTTTCCCAGTTTGTGCTTCTGCTTGTGATGTGCGTCGGCGCGATGGCCGGCTCGACGGGCGGGGGACTCAAAGCCTCCCGCTGTCTGATCCTTTTGAAATCGGGACGGGCGGACACGCTCGGCGTCCTTCGACCCACGGGCATTCACACCGTTAAATTCAATAAAAAGCAGCTTTCTCCCGAAAGCGTTTCGGCGGTGCGAAATTATTTCGTTGTGTATGTAGCCATCTTTATTTTCTCCTGCCTTCTGCTTTCCCTCGACGCTCAAACGGACTTTCTGACGGATGTCAGCGCGGTGGTCGCCTGTTTCAATAACGTCGGCCCCGGACTCGGCGGCATCGTCGGACCCTGCGGCAGTTACGCGACGCTCAACTATTTTTCCAAGACCGTGCTCACCATCGTCATGTTGATAGGCCGCCTGGAAATTTTCCCCGTATTGCTCCTGTTCTCTCCCAAAACTTGGTCGAAGCGCTATTGAAGACTAAAATTTTGCATAGGAGATAGGTTTTTGTCAAAAATAATATAAAAACGCCCCGCATCCTTAAAGAATGCGGGGCGTTTTCCGTTTTAGCCGACGATCAGATTCACCAGACGGCCGGGGACGACGATGCACTTTTTGACTTCTTTTCCCGCGACGAGTGCGGCAATCTCGGGATTGGCGCAGACGGCGGCTTGAATCTCCTCGTTCGAGAGATCTTTGCCGATCATCATTTTCGCGCGGATCTTGCTGTTGATTTGCACGGCGTATTCCGTTTCGTCCCGAACGAGAGCTTTCTCGTCGACGGCGGGATAGCTCTCCGCAAACACGGATTCCCTATGTCCGAGAATCTCCCAAAGTTCCTCGGAAAAATGGGGCGCGAAGGGCGCCAGCATCCTCACGAGGTCGTCTATGCACGCCTTGAAGAACTTTATGTTTTTATTTTCCGAGGCTTCGTATTTTTGCAGCGCGTTGACGTATTCCATGAGCCTGGCGACAGAGGTGTTGAAAGAAAATGCTTCCAGATCGCGCGAGATATTTTTCACGGCGTAGTTTTTCGCGTAATCGAGCTCTTTTTCCGCGGCTCCCGTCCCGTCCGTCCCGCCCGTTTCCGCCTCGGCTGTCTTTTTCACCAGCCGCTCGACGCGTTCGGTAAATTTTGCGATGGACTTGATGCCGTCGTCGTTCCAGGGACCGCCTTCCGTATAACTGAATCCGAACATGAGATAGAGCCTAAAAATATCCGAACCGTACTCTTCGATATACTTGTCGGGGGACACGACGTTGCCCTTGGACTTGGACATACGGTTGCCGTCGGGACCGAGGATGACGCCCTGATGGACGAGCCTTTTGAACGGCTCGTCGAAGTCGATATAGCCCATGTCGCGCAGCGCTTTGGTGATAAAGCGGGCGTAGAGGAGGTGCATACAGGCGTGCTCCGCGCCGCCCACATAGACGTCCACGGGCAGCATCTTGTCTGCGATCTCCTTAGAGAAGGGCTGTTTTTCGTTGTGCGCGTCGGGGTAACGAAGATAATACCAGCTGGAACATACGAAAGTATCCAAAGTATCCGCGTCCCTCTTGGCTTTTCCGCCGCAGGAGGGGCAGGTGCAGTTCATGAATTTTTCGTGAGAAGCGAGCGGCGATTTTCCGTTAGGACGAAATTCCACGTCGTAGGGAAGTCTGACGGGGAGATCCTTTTCGGGCACGGGCACCACGCCGCACTTTTCGCAATGGATCATGGGAATGGGCGCACCCCAATATCTCTGGCGGGACACCGACCAGTCGCGCAGGCGGTAATTGACCTTTTTACACCCTTTCCCGAGCTTGTTCAAATGCACGGCGACGGCGTTTCTCGCCTCGTCGCCCGAAAGCCCGTCGAATTCTCCGCTGTTGACGAGAATGCCGTCCTCGCAGAAGGGAAGGACTGTTTCTCCGCCCTTCTTTTGAATCACCTGCGTAACGGGAAGGTGATATTTTTGCGCAAAGGCGTAGTCGCGTTCGTCGTGCGCGGCCACCGCCATCACGGCGCCCGTGCCGTAGGAATACAATACGTAGTCCGCAAGGTATATGGGGAGCCGCTTGTCCAGGAGGGGATGCGCCGCATACGCGCCCGTAAAGACGCCCGTCTTTTCCCGCGCCGTGGAAAGCCTGTCTATATCGTTTGCTTTGGCGGCGTACTCCACATAAGAGTCTATTTCCGCCGCCTTTTCGGGATGAGCGGCTTTGATCGTTTCCACGAGGGGATGTTCGGGGGCGAGGACGACGTAATCGACTCCGAAAAGGGTGTCGGGGCGGGTGGTGAATACGGTGATGACGTCGCCCGTTTCGCATTCGAAATTCACTTCGCAGCCCGTGGATTTGCCGATCCAGTTCTTCTGCATCAGCTTGGTCTTTTCGGGCCAGTCGAGTCCGTTCAATCCGTCCAAAAGTTCTTCCGCGTAATCGGTGATTTTAAAAAACCACTGCGTCATGCTCTTTCTCGATACCGCCGCGCCGCAGCGCTCGCACGCTCCGTCCACGACCTGCTCGTTGGCGAGCACGGTTTCGCAGGAGGGGCACCAGTTGACGAGGGCTTCCTTGCGGTAGGCCAATCTCTTTTTATAAAGCTGTAAAAACAGCCATTGCGTCCATTTGTAATACTCTTCTTCGCAGGTTTTGACCTCCGCGGACCAGTCGAACATGGCGCCCATTTTTTTGAGCTGTCCTTCCATGGTTTCTATATTTTTTTCCGTGGAGTCCTTGGGATGGATGCCCGTCTTGATGGCGTAGTTTTCCGCGGGCAGTCCGAAGGCGTCGAAGCCCATCGGCTGGAACACTTCGAAGCCCTGCATCTTTTTGAAACGCGCGTAAGAGTCCGTAGGGCCGTAATTATACCAATGTCCGACGTGGAGCTTCGCTCCGGACGGATAGGAGAACATTTCGAGGACATACCATTTTTTATCGATGTTCTTTTTGTTGAAATTGTTTTGTTTTGACTTTTCCCATTTCGCCTGCCATTTGCTTTCCACCGATTTCATGTCCATCATCCGTTTTAACCTCCGAAAAACGCGGCGCGTCTTTCCGCCGCCTGAAAAAATACTTGTAATCGTTTTTCTATTATAGCCTTTTTCGGGGGGTAAGTCAAGCAAATAAACGGATTGTAAAAATCGAAGGGCGGAAATTTTGCCCGGGGTATAAATAATTCCGCTTTTGCGGCATACAATAATGTTGTGGATAAAATAACGGTCACTCAAAGCGGCTCTTCCAGCCCGTATATGTCGTATCTCTATGGCAAAGTAACGGATAAATTTTCTTTTCTTCCCACCGATTGCGGACTGGAAAACGACGGCGACAGAACGACGCTCGTATTCCTTTCGGAAAAAAAATATTGTCCCTATATCCGTAAATATACCGAAGAAAACATCGCGGACGTCATCGCCGTGGGCTATAAATACCAATATTTCGACAGAAATCTTTTTCTGCCGCTTTTAAACGCTGCCGAGCGGGATATTCTTCTCACCGCTCTCGTCGCGGCGGATTTTATCGAGGACAGAGAGTACATCAGAAAACAGATCAGGGGCTTCGAAGAATACTGCATCGACGGAGTCTTTAATTTTCGCTTAGGGGATCTGAGAATGCGCTGGCGGGGAATCGCGGAGTACATTCCCGCGGAATTCGCCTCCTCTTCCCTCGAAAGTTTTCTCGATTTTCTCATCGGGGAAAGCAGCGGAAAAGTGTTCTTGAAGGACGGCAGGCTCTACGACGAGGATTATCGCGTACTCAACAAGAGCGCGCTGATCGGCAAAGCCACGCCCGTGAGGGAAATTCTTTTGAGCGGCGCGGACAATATCTATTGCTTCGGCGCCCCCGACGCGCAGACCAAAGAATTTTTGAAAAAATATTATAAGGAAAAGGTCGTTTTCTGCTGAAAACGGTTGACAAACGATCTTTAAACGGTTAAAATATACACTGTAAAGACAAGTAGCGTCGCTTTTGGGATTTTCAGAGAGTCCGCCCTCGGCTGTGAGGCGGGTAATCCGGGCGGACGGCGAAACCGCTTTGCGCTTTATGACAATATCAATTTGAAAAGCGGTCAAAATCGTATTTGACAATTAAGGTGGAACCGCGCAAACGGAAGTATTTGCGTCCTTAAACTCTTGGTATCACGGCGGAGTTTGAGGATTTTTTTATACAAAAAACGTAAAACGGATAACGATATACGGAGGATTTATCTATGAATATCATTTTGAAGAACGGCGAAAGTATGCAGGTGCAGGAAGAATCGACCTGTATGCAGGCCGCCGCGGCGATTTCCGAGGGCTTGGCGAGAAATGCGGTCTGCGCGAAGGTCAACGGGGAGGAAGCGGATCTTTCCCGCGTACTCAAAGAGGGGGATACTCTGGAAATCATCACGCTCAAAGACAAGGAGGGGCTGCACGTCTATCGCCATACCTGCGCGCACGTTTTGGCACAGGCGCTTAAAACCATCTATCCCACCTGCAAACTCTCGATCGGTCCCGTCATCGAAAACGGGTTTTATTACGACATCGATTTCGTGACGCCTATCACCAAGGAGGATTTGGCGAAGATCGAGGCGGAGATGCAAAAGATCATCAAGAGCAATCTTCCCATCGAACGCTTTACCCTTCCCAGAAACGAGGCGATCAAGCTGATGGAGGGCTACGACGAGAAGTATAAGGTGGAACTTATCAGGGATCTTCCCGAAGGAGAAACGATCTCCTTTTATAAACAGGGTAACTTCACCGACCTCTGCCGCGGACCGCACCTGCCCTCCACGGGCAAAATCAAGGCGTTTAAGCTCATCAGCATCGCGGGCGCCTATTGGAGAGGGGACGAACACAATAAGATGCTCACCCGCATTTACGGCACCGCGTTCGCCAAAAAGGACGAAATGGAGGCGTATTTCACCATGCTCGAAGAGGCGAAAAAGCGCGACCATACCAAACTCGGCAAGGAACTCAAACTCTTCACCATTCTCAACGAAGGCAAGGGCTTCCCGTTCTTCCTGCCGCACGGCATGGTGCTCAAAAACGCGCTCGTCGAGTATTGGCGGCAGATCCACGACAGAGAAGGGTATGTGGAAGTCGCCACGCCCATCATGCTCAGCCGCGCCCTTTGGGAAACCTCGGGGCATTGGGATCACTATAAAGAAAATATGTATACGACGAAGATCGACGGCGAGGACTTTGCCATCAAACCCATGAACTGCCCGGGCGGGATTCTCGTATACAAGACGGAGCCGCACAGCTATAAGGATCTGCCCATCCGCATGGGCGAGCTGGGACTCGTGCACCGCCATGAAAAATCGGGACAGCTTCACGGACTGTTCCGCGTTCGCTGCTTCACGCAGGACGACGCGCATATTTTCATGACGCCCGAACAGATTACGGACGAAATCAAGGGCGTCGTGCGCATGATCAACGAAGTATACACCCTTTTCGGCTTTAAATATCACGTGGAACTTTCCACGCGCCCCGCCAACAGCATGGGCAGCGACGAGGATTGGAACAACGCCACGGACGCGCTCCGCCTCGCGTTGGACGAACTGCATATCGATTATACGGTCAACGAAGGGGACGGCGCGTTTTACGGCCCCAAGATCGATTTCCATCTGGAAGATTCCATCGGACGCACCTGGCAGTGCGGCACCATTCAGCTGGACTTTCAGCTTCCTCAGCGCTTTGAAATGGAGTACGTGGGCGAGGACGGAATGAAACATCGTCCCATCATGGTCCACCGCGTCATCTTCGGCTCTATCGAGCGTTTTATCGGCATCCTCATCGAGCATTACGCGGGCAAGTTCCCCGTCTGGCTTTCGCCCGTACAGGTAAAGCTTCTGCCCATCACGGAGAAGCAGCAGGCGTATGCGGAGGAACTCTGCGCGCAGATGAAGGCACAGGGAATCCGCGCGGAACTGGATTCGAGAAACGAAAAAATCGGCTATAAGATCCGCGAAGCGCAGATGGAAAAAGTGCCCTATATGCTCGTTTTAGGCGAGAAGGAAGCACAGGAAAAGCTCGTCGCGGTCAGGCGCAGAGATAAAGGGGATACGGGCGCCGTTCCCGTCGGGGAATTTATCGCGCAGGTCAAAAAAGAGATCGAGGAGAAAACGGCGTTTTAAAGCGCAGGGAGGAAAACGATGAAAATTTCCACGGAAACGGGTTCTTTCAGGCTCTATTCGGAGGACAACCGAAAAATTCTGCGTCTTCTTAAAGACAGCGGCTTTACGGCTTACGACTTTTCCATGTTTAAGGGCGAGCTGAAAGATCGCCTGATAGACAGCGAAGACTACGCGCTGCGCGCGAAAGAATTGAGGGAATACGCAGACGGAATCGGACTCGACTGTAATCAGACGCACGCTCCTTTTCCCACAGCCGTCAAGGGGGACGACGCGTATAACGAATGGATTTTTCCGCAGATCGTCCGCGCGATAGAAGTCAGCGGCATTTTGGGCGCGAAAATTTGCGTGGTACATCCCTGCAACGATTATACCGCGGAGGAAAACGCCGCGCTCTATCGCCGTTTCGAGCCGTATGCCCGCAAGGCAAGGGTAAAGATCGGCTTGGAGAATATGTGGAATTGGGACAGACAGGCAGGGCACGCTTCGCCTGCGGCTTGTTCCTCTCACGGCGATTTTCTCGCGCATCTCTCGCTTCTCGACAAAGACGTATTCGTCGCCTGCCTCGACATCGGACACGCGGAAATGAAGGGACTGCAAACGAGCGCCGTCGAAATGATCGAAACGCTGAAAGACAATTTGCAGGCTCTTCATATTCACGATAACGATCGTTTGAACGACAATCACGAACTGCCGTACAGCCGCGCCGTCGAATTCGCTCCCATTCTCGAAGCCTTGAAAAAGATAGGCTATCGGGGGGACGTGACGCTGGAATCGAGCAGCTTTATGGTCAGATATCCCTTGGAACTCTATCCGCAGGCGGCGCGTTTTATGGCAGAGGTCGCGGCAAGCCTGAAAAATCGTCTGGAATCGGATTGATTAAAAAAATTGTTAAATTTAAGAAAATTATCGGTCGAATCCGCTTGACAAAAAATTATGGTTATAGTATTATAAGATAGCTAAGCAGAAGCGAACCTTCTCGCCGCGCGGTATTCATCGGCGCGGCTCGATAATTTTCGGATGGTTTAGACGTCGGTTTAAACGGTTGCAAAGATTATTGCGGGTCGCTTGTGTTTCAAGCGACCTTTATTATATTTGGCGTGAGGTGTACTACCATTAAAGAACAACATCAGTTGAACGGAGATATCCGTGACAGGGAAATCAGAGTGATCGCTTCCAACGGCGATATGCTCGGCGTGATGAGCTCTTCGGAGGCTCTGCGCCTTGCGGAAGAAGAAAATTTGGATTTGGTGAAAATTTCACCCAACGCGGTGCCGCCCGTCTGCAAGATCATGAACTACGGAAAGTTCAAATTCGAACAGGCGAAGCGCGAAAAGGAAAACCGCAAAAATCAGAAGGTGATGGAGATCAAGGAGATCTATCTTTCCATGACCATCGACATAGGGGATCTGAACGTCAAAGCGAAGAAAGCGCTGGAATTTCTCGAAGAGGGCAATAAGGTGAAGGTTTCCATTAAAATGCGCGGCAGGCAGATGGCGCATTCGTCCATGGGCGTGGACGTGATGCACCGCTTTTTCAGTGTGCTCGGCGGCAAGGCGACGATGGACAAAAACCCCGCCACGGAAGGCAGAAACATCATCATGATCCTTTCGCCCGCCAAATAATCACAAAGAATGTTTCCGTGCGCCTTGCGCTAAGGCAGGGAAGGCGGAGCAGATAAAGCAGGAAAAAATATTCGGAGGATAAATATATGCCTAAACAGAAATCCCACAGCGGAACAAAAAAGCGTTTTTGGCTTACGGGCAGCGGCAAGGTCAACAGACCTCACGGCGGCAAGAACCATAAAGCGGAAACAAAGAGCAGCAAAAGAAGAAGAAATCTGCGCCAGAGCACCCTCGTTTCTTCGACTCAGGAAAATACCGTCAAAAGTATGATTCCCTATAAGGATTAAGAAATAAGGAGAACTCAGTTATGCGTATTAAAAGAAGTGTAAACGCGCTGAAAAAGCGCAGAAAGATTTTTAAGCTCTCCAAGGGCTATTTCGGCAACAAGAGCAAGTCTTACCGTATCGCAAGACAAGCCGTTATGAAGTCTTTGAACTATGCCTATGTGGGCAGAAGAAGAAGAAAGAGAGATTTCAGAAAGCTCTGGATCGCCAGAATCAACGCGGCGGCGAGGCTCAACGGTCTTTCTTACAGCAAGCTGATGCACGGACTCAACGTTGCCGGTATCAATCTCAACAGAAAAGTTCTTGCCGACTTGGCTGTCAATGACGCTCCCGCATTCGCGCAGCTCGCCGAAAAAGCTAAAGCGGCTCTTTGACGAATTCCCAAAAAGCCTTTTAGCATCTAAAAGGCTTTTTTCGTGTAATGTAACATGATATTGACTTCGAAAAATAATCCGTTGATAAAAGAAACGGCTGCCTTAAAGGACAAAAAGGGCAGAAGGGAACAGGGGCTTTTTCTCGTCGAAGGCGCGAAGATGGCGTCAGAATGTGTAAAGAGCGGCATGGAGATCGAAAGGGCGATCCTATCCGAAAGCTATCGCGGCGATTGTCTTTTTGATACCGCCGTCCGCGTTTCCGACGAGGTATTCCGCTTCCTTTCGGACGAAAAATCCCCACAGGGCATACTCTGCGCCGTCAAACTTCCCAAAGACGCCTTGCGTCCCCCGAAAAACAGCTGTCTTTTGCTCGACGGCGTTTCCGATCCGGGCAATATGGGCGCCATCATCCGTACCGCCAACGCCGCGGGATACAAAGAGATTTATCTCGTGGAGTGCACCGATCCCTATTCCCCCAAAAGCGTTCGCGCCAGCATGAGCGGTATCTTTTTTACGAAGCTGTATACGGGGACTCGGGAGGAAGTGCTTTCCGCGCTTTCGGGCACGCCCATCGTCGCGGCGGATATGGAAGGGGAAAATATTTTTTCCTTTACGCCGCCCGCAAAATACGCTTTGGCGATCGGCAACGAGGCCAACGGACTTTCGGAGAAAGTTTTTCAATCCGCGGAATATACCCTGCGCATCCCCATGGAGGAAAGCCAGGAGAGCCTGAACGCGGGAATCGCCGCGGGCATAGCGATGTATATTCTCAAAAAAGATCAATTTATAAACAGCAATCGATAGGAGTTAAAATATGTCAGGACACAGCAAATGGCACAATATTCAGGCAAAAAAAGGTAAGGCGGACGCGGCGAGGGGCAGAGTTTTCACCAAACTCGGCAGGGAGATCGCGGTTGCGGCGAAGAACAATCCCAATCCCGACACCAACAGCAAGCTCGCGGATATCATTGCCAAGGCAAAAGCCGCCAATATGCCCAACGACAACATTATGCGCAGCATCAAAAAGGCCGCGGGCGAAATGAACGGTTCGGATTATAAGGAACTCGTCTACGAGGGCTACGGTCCCGCGGGGTCCGCGGTCATCGTCACGACGCTGACGGACAATAACAACCGTACTGCGAGCGACATCCGCGCCGTCATGGGCAAGCACGGCGGCTCGATGGGCAGCACGGGCTGCGTTTCCTACAATTTCGACAACAAGGGATACATCGTCGTCGAAAGGACGGTGGAACTCGACGAGGACACGATGACGGAGTACGCCCTGGAAGCGGGTGCGGACGACGTGGCTGTCAGCGACGACGTGTATGAGATTTTCACCACGCCCGAGAGCTTTTCCGAGGTCAGAAAATATCTCGAAGAGAAGAATCGGGAACTGATGGCCGCGGCGCCTAAAACCCGCCGCAACGAGGAAGAAGAGCCGAAGATCAAATTCGTGCAGGCGGAAGTCGCCATGATCCCGCAAAACAAGATCACTCTTCCCGCGGATAAGGTAAAGACCTTCGAAAATATGCTCGACGCTCTCGAAGAGCTCGACGACGTGCAGGAAGTTTATCATAACGTGGATTTGCCCGACGACGAGGACGAAGAATAAAAATGAAAAAACGGTGCCGCGGGGTACCGTTTTTTTCATACAGACGCTTTACATCGGCGGGTCAGATATGATACAATAGCATAAACTCGGAAACACATTCCGGAGAAAGGAGAAAACACGAAGATGAAAATCGCTGTCTTGGGCGCGGGCGCCATGGGCTGTCTGTACGGCGCATATTTAAGCAAAAAAAATCAGGTCCTGATGATAGATTCCTATCGTCCGCAGGTGGAAGCCATCCGGGAAAGCGGCATTGCGGTCGTCGAAACGGACGGCTCGGAATCGTATTATAAAGAAAATATTTCCGCCTTTCTCTCGGGAGAATGTCCAAAAAAGGTAGATCTTGTCATCGTCTTTGTCAAGAGCACGAATACGGAAACGGCGCTCGAAGAAAATAAAAATCTCTTTTCGGACGAAACTCTTGTGATGACGCTGCAAAACGGAGCGGGAAACGACAGAAAAGTAACTAAATACGCGGATTCGAAAAATATTCTCATCGGCACCAGCAAGCATAACGCCATCAATCTCGGTTCCGGCAGGACCCGTCACGGCGGCAGCGGCGTCACCACGATCGGCAGCAACGCCCATTGTACGGAACCTCTCGAAAGGGTGGCGGAAATTTTGCGCGCCTGCGGCTTCGAGGTGACGGTCAGCGACGACATACAGCGCATTATTTGGAGCAAGCTGTTCGTCAATCTTTCCGTCAACGCCTTTACGGCGATTACGGAAACGCCCATCGGCTATCTGGCGAAAAACGCCTATGCGTGGAATTTTGCCAAGCGGCTCATCTATGAAGCCGTGGAAGTCGCGGAAGCGGACGGAACGTACTTCGACAGGCGCGAGGTCCTGGAAATGGTGCGTAAGGTGTGCATCGACGACGCGGGCGGTTATTCGTCCATGTATCAGGACAGAAAACGCCGCGTCAAGATGGAAATAGACGCCATCAACGGCGCCGTGGTGGAACAGGCGAAGCTCTACGGCGTCCCCACCCCCTATAACGCGCTCATCGTCGATCTGATCCACGCGATAGAGGGCGCTTACGATTTATACGATAAACCCTGAATGAAAAGCGGTTTTCCCGAATTGAAATTTTCCCACAGCGTCGGAGCGGTGGTCTTCAAAGGGGGAAAAATCGATTTTGAAAAGCTTTTATCGCGGGCGGATCGGGCGCTTTATCTATCCAAACGCCGCAAAAATATCTATACCGTTTTGGATTACGACGCGCGGGAGGACTGCGGCGAACTCCCGCACTGACATCCGGACAAAAAAATAGGGCGCCTGTAAAACGCAAAATGCGAAACGGGCGTCCTTCTTTTTTTATTTTGTCAGATCCCAGTCGATCGGGGCGATTCCGTATTGGTTGAGATAGGCGTTCGTCTTGGAAAAGTGACGGCAGCCGAAAAATCCATTGGAAGCGGACAGGGGAGAGGGATGCGCGCATTCTAAAATCAAGTGCTTGCTTTGGTCGATGAGCGGCTTTTTGCTCCTCGCGTTTCCCCCCCAAAGAATAAATACGACGTGTTCTTTTCTTTCGGAAATCAACTCGATGATGCTGTCCGTAAACCACGCCCAGCCGCATTTGGAATGTGAGTTCGCCTGGTGCGCGCGCACGGTCAGGGAGGTGTTCATGAGAAGGACGCCTTCCTTCGCCCATTTCGTCAGATTGCCCGATTGCGGGATGCCGCAGCCGATATCCGCTTTCAGCTCCTTGAAGATATTTTCGAGAGAGGGCGGTTTTTCAACGCCGTCCTGTACGGAAAAACACAGCCCGTGCGCCTGTCCTGCGTTGTGATAGGGGTCCTGCCCCAAAAGCACCACTTTCACCTCTGCAAACGACGTATAGCGGAAGCAGTTGAATAAGTCGTACATATCGGGATAAACGACGTGATTGTTGTATTCGTCAAACAAAAATTTTCGTATCTGCTGATAGCGCTCGTCTTTAAAAAGAGGCGCCAATAATTCGTTCCAATCTCCTAAATCGACCATGATTTCCTTCCTGTCAAATTTTTTATGGGTGTTGAGTAAATATAGAAAATTCGTTATTTATATAGATAAAATCCCCAAACGCAATGGCAAAATTCGCCCGAGGCAAATTTATACTTGACACCGTTTATCACGACAGCGTAAATTTCAAACGCGTGCGCCTGATGATATAAAGGATCCGGTACTTTTACTTTTTTATGCGTAGAATACCGGGGACAATCGAAAATATTTACTCCGAATAAAGTCACTTTGCCGTTCATCCCGGAGGTTTCATAATTCCGGGATTTTTTATTTTCATCGAATTTTCTCTTTTAAAGCTCTTCAAAGAGCATGGGCAGAGCCGCTTTAAGGTTTTGAAGCGCTCTTTTGCGGTTTGAAAGATATTGTTCCGTCGTGCTCCCGCTGCCCGCCACGTCGGAGATCGCCTTAACAGCATAGACGGGAAGCTGCGCGGCGTTTGCCGCCTGAACGATCGCCGCTCCTTCCATGTCGCGGATATCCGCTTTCAGCTCTTTGGTCAAAAGAAGGTAATCCTCGGGAGAATCGTTAAAACGGTCGGCTGTGCCGAGATTTTTTTTCTTCAAGGGCGCACGGAAAGAGGAAAGCTTTAAATAGTTTTCCTTGTATTCGTCCAGCGTTCCTATTTTTGTTCCGTTCAGCTGCGTGAGGTCGAAATCGAACTGTACGGCGGCTTTGATCTGATATACCCCGCAAAGCTCGGTGGTCTTGTTGAGTCCGCCCGCCACTCCGAAATTAAAGATCTTGTCCGCGTCGAACTTGCTCACGGCAAGCTGCGTGCCCAGCGCGGCGTTGACCTTGCCGACGCCGCAGATCACGACGGCGACGTCTTTTCCAAAGGCGCGTCCCACGTGCACCTGTTTTCCGCTCACGATCAGCGAGCGGAAAGTTTCCGTCTGCTCCAATAAAATTTCCGCTTCGCTACTCAAAGCGGCTACAACTCCGATCATGGTTTATAACTCCTTTTCCTATGTAAAAAGTTCCTTTTTTGCCTATGTACCCAATAGTGTAACAAATTTTTCGGAAATATGCAAACGCTTGAATAGGTTTTTTGCGAAATGTAGATAATAAACCTATGAAAATTCCTTTCGGAGGTAAAAAATGAATCCATTTGAAGAAAAACCGCAAAAGATCGAAAAAAGCTTTCAAAGCTGGAACAATGTGCTCGTCAGCCCCTATGACAAGCAGACGGTGGACCCTTATACCCGTCTTCGCGTCATCCTGATGAACGGCACGGAGTTCGAATCGGTGCGCCTCGGTCACAGTTTCACGCGTAACTGCACGAACAACGACGTCCGCCGCGAACTCGCCTTGATCCGCCGCAGCGAGCAGATCCAGCAAAAGCGCATCGCGTCTTTAAAGCCGATGGACGAAAACATTTTGGAACACACCATCGGATACGAACAGCTCGCCGTCGATCTGACCGCAAATCTCGCCAAGATGGAGAAGAACGACTATGTGCGCCAGCAGTTGAATTTCGCGCTTTTGGAGGATTTCGACCATCTGTATCGCTATTCGGATTTGATGGAGCTGGAAAAATCGGGGGATCCCGGTCGTCTTGTCGGCGATTATACGGAGATTATGCCCGGCAGACCTACCGTTGCGGAATATCGCCATCCCTTCGACGACGTAAACTTCAACATCAACAGCTATCTGAACAATACGCTCACCCGCCTGCACGTCAACATCATCACGGCGGCGGAGCAGCAGACGATGAATTATTATATGAACGTGGGCAATCTCTACGTCAGCGATCTGGGCAGAAAGCTGTATAACGAAATCGCCATGATAGAGGAACAGCACGTCACGGGATACGGCTCTTTGAAGGATTCTTCCTGCACGTGGTTTGAAAATCTCGTCATGAACGAGTATACGGAATGCTATCTTTATTATTCCTGTTACGAGGACGAAAAAGACCCCCGTATCAAAAAAATTTGGGAACAGCATTATAACGAAGAGGTCGCGCATCTGCATAAAGCGGTGGAGCTTTTGCAGAAATACGAAGGTAAAGTCTGGCAGCAGCTCTTCCCCTCGGGCGGAGATTTTCCCGAATTGCTCAAATTCCGCTCGCAGAAGGAATATATCCGCGACGTACTCAAAAGCGTGCGCCTGACGGCGGTGGAAGAGGGTTTTCAGGAACTTGTCGCCGTGCCCGACAGCTTCCGCTATTTCAATTACAACAAATCGGTCAACGGCAACGTGGAAACGGTCGGCACTCACTCCGTCATCAACCTTGCCATTTCCGAATTCGGCAAGGATTACCGCATCGAAAACAAACAGCATCCCATCGCGGCGCTTTCCAAGCGCACCAAGGACAACACGGAAGTCGGCAGAGTCAAAAACGCTTAAATTTTGCCGGATAGAAAAAAGGCGCAGTTTTTAAAGACTGCGCTTTTTTTGTATAAAGAACCTGTTAGAAGGGATACAAAAAAGGTTAGACGTACGACTCTTGAACGATACTTCTCCTTTTGGAATAATAAAATCGAGGACGGAAAATTCAATCGCTAAAAAATCAAAAGAGAATGATATGGGGATAAAAAAAGGAAAAGAAGGTAGGGATGATAGAGCGGAAGGGCTTAGCCTAAGGAGAAGTAAGCAAATGGCAGGGGTTACTCCTTTTGCAGAGGACAAGCCGGGGCGTGAGAGTTTGTCTGCCTATGAACGACCCCGCGTTTGGCGCGGGGCTTGTCAGGGATCGGAGATAAAGTTATCGATGAAAAATGCATTTCTCTCGCCGAGGCAGCGGGACTCAACGGCGCATTATGAGCAAAAGGAAAACTCTTTAAAACTTCTCGTTCATCGCGTTTACGAACTCCCGGCTTTTCGCCGTCAGCTCCACCCAGGCGGGAAAAAAGCCGCTCGCCGTCGCGTTGCGCACGGAGGGGATGTTCGACCAAGCGGCGCAATAGAAAGGCACCTTGCCCCGATCGAGGATTTCCAGCGCCAGTCTTCCCGTCAGGGCGGAGGCGATCCCGCGTCGGCGGTAAGAGGGTAAAACGTCGATGCCTATCTGCCACATTTTTTCGCAGTCCGCGGAGGCGCCCGCCAGCCCGACGAGCTTTTCTCCCTCGAAGGCGCCGACGGCGACGACGTCCAGTTCCTTTCTCTTCTCGCAGAGGGCATTGCTCCATGCGGGCGTATAAAATCGGCAAAAGTCCTTCGGAAAAAGTATTTTCAAATCGAAATCGCAGGGCGGCGCTTTGAGTTTTTTCAGATCGGGCAAAAAATATTCCGCCATAAAACATAGCCTCAGATCTCGCCTTTGAAGCGCGTCGTTCAAAACGTGCAGATTCGGGGTTTCAAAACAGTGTTCGACGGGATAGCGATCGATATAGGCGCGCACGACGTCGGCTAGATCTTCGCGCGCGGAGGCGACGATATTGTTGCCGTAGGACACGAGATTGCAGTCGAAGGGCAGGGAGAGGTATTTTCTCGCCTTGTCGCTCGCGCGGGACAATACGACGACGTTTTCTCCGCGCAGAAAATCGTCGGGCGTGCAGTGGAGATCGGCGGCGGACTGTTTCAGCGCCGTTTCGAATATTTCCTGATTCGTCAATTTTATTTTTCCCTTTCGTTTCTTGCTTTTTTTAGAAAAATGTGCTATGATAGTCGGGAAGAAAAAGAGGCGTTCAAAGACGGATAAAAGTCGGCTCGTCGTCCGCGTATTCGCGGCAGAGCGTCACGATGTGATTCTCTTTTTCGAGGTGCGCGATACAAACGGGGAGTTCGAGGTCGAGATAGAACACCTTTCCCTTTAAATAGGCGATTTTTTTGAGGTCGGAGGCGATCGTTCCTCCCAGCCATTTCACGACGCTCTCCTTGGTTGTCCAGTGCCTGAAAAATTCCGCTTTGCCTTGTATTTCCAAACGTTCCTCGACGGGAAATTTCGAGAGTACGGGCAAATAATCGATCTCGCGGGAAAGGCATTCGGCGTCTATGCCGATATTGACGTCGGCAACTGCCGCAAAACAAAGCCGATTCGTATGCGTGAGGGAAAAAAAAGGGGGAGAGGCGCTTAAAAAAGGCTTTCCCGTTTCGCTCCGCACGATTTCGGGGTTATGTAGATGATAATATTCGGAGAAGATTCTGCGCATCATTTGCTCGGAGGAAGAAAAAGCGCCCTTTTCCGCAAAAAAGATTTTTTCCATGGCTTCATTATAACAGGAGGAGTTACAAATGTCAAGAGCGGACGCCGCAAAAGAATATTTTATGAAAGGGTATGCCTGCGCGCAGGCGGTGCTTCTGGCATTTTCGGACGTCACGGGATTGGAATCGGAAATAGCGCTGAAAATTTCTCTGCCGTTCGGCGGCGGCATGGGGCGGCTCCGCCTTACCTGCGGCACCGTCAGTGGCGCGGTGATGGTCCTGGGAACGGTCTTTTCCAAAGCGGAAATCAATCCCGAAAATAAAAAAGAGGTCTATGCCGCCGTACAGGAATTTTCCGGGCGTTTCAAAGCGGAAAACGGCAGCGTCGTCTGCGGCGAGCTGTTGACGGGAGCGCATTTAAAGGCGGATATCGCTTCCGTTCCCGAAGCGCGCAGCGCGGAATATTACAGGAAGCGCCCGTGTCCCGAGCTCGTGTATTCCGCGGCGAAAATTCTCGAAGAATATTTGGAGGAACGGGGAAAACTCGACGGGGACGCTCTTTCCGCGGGGAAACACTGAGAAGGTCCGATAAAGAAAAAACGATCGCGCCTAAAACTTGCGGACGATCTCGCGTCGATGAGAACTATATCATACGAACACGATGAAAATTGTATTTTTTCGACGAAAGAAAAAAAAGGCGGTTTAAATGGCCTAAAAAAACGCAGGGGTTTATCTGCCCCTGTGTTTTTCTTTGCGTTTTAGCTGTTTCCGTTCAAAACGGCGCAGTTTTTCGACCTCGCGTTCTTCCCTGTCGAGCACTTTCTGCTCCGATTTGCTCTGTTCCCGCCGCAGCGAGAGCGCCCTTTGGGCTTTTGTGCCGATGCCGACGTTTTCCATCTGCTTCCGCGCTTCCCGCTTTGCCCGTTTGGGACGCATTTCCCGTTCCTTTATGGCCGCGGCGACAGCCGGACTGAAAAGAAGCCCGTCGTGCCTATCGAGAAGAAAGCGGTACACTTCCGCGTCCGTCGGCTCCGCGCCGAAGATCACTTTGCATACGTACAGTTTCCCGTCGGACACCCGCTCGAAGATTCCCACATAAAACGGCTCTTCGAAAAACACGGTCAGCTTTTCGCTCGTCCTGTCCATAACGAATCCTCCTTTTGACGAATTCACAAAGAAGGGACGACCAAGGAGGAGGGTTACTTATATCCGAGGGGATACGTCCGGACTACCGACCGGAACCGCGCTCGAAAAGCGCGCTGTGTTTTTATCTTTGCGTTTGTTTTATATAGAGCGCAAAAGCGCTTTATACCGATTATTTAGCTAACTGATTTTTTATAATTTCCTTTGCGCCTTTGTCCGATTTTTTCGACGACGGCGCAGGAGGTCTTTTTCGCGGCGTTCCCTTTTTAGGGAATTGTCCGCGTCGATTATTTGGCGCTCTTGGAAACGTTGAAGTAATACTCGACGACGTCGCCGTCCTGCATGACGTATTCCTTGCCCTCGGAACGCACCTTGCCCTTCTCCTTGGCAGCGGCGACGGAACCGAGCTCGACGAGCGTTTCCCAATAGACGACGTCCGCGCGGATGAATCCCTTTTCGAAATCGGAATGAATTTTCCCCGCGGCCTGAGGCGCTTTGGTGCCCTTGACGATCGTCCAGGCACGCGTTTCCTTTTCGCCCGCGGTGAGGTAAGAGATGAGCCCCAAAAGCGCGTATGATTTTTTGATAAGGCGGTCAAGACCGCTTTCCCCAAGCCCGAACTCTTCCATAAACACCGCTTTGTCCTCGGCGTCCATCTGCGAAAGCTCTTCTTCCGTCTTGGCGCAGATGACGAGCACCTCGCTCCCTTCCTTCGCCGCAAATTCCTTCACTTTGACGACGTAGGGGAGGGAGTTTTCCTCCTTGCCCATATCGCTCTCTTTGATATTGGCGGCGTAGATGACGGGTTTGACTGTGAGGAGAAAAAGACTGCGCATAAACTCTTCTTCCGCATCGGCGACGGCAAAGGTGCGGGCGGGTTTTTCCGCTTCGAGATGCGCGTACAGCTTTTCGAGGAAAGCGTATTCGTCCGCGGCTTTTTTGTCCGCGCCGCCGCGGGCGTTGCTCTTGATCTTTCCGAGCCTGTTCTGCACCGCCTCCATATCCGAAAGGATGAGTTCCAAATTGATGGTTTCTATATCCCGTACGGGATCGATGGAATTTTCCACGTGCGTGATGTTCGCATCCTCGAAACAGCGCACGACGTGCACGATGGCGTCCACTTCGCGGATATGGGAGAGGAATTTGTTGCCCAGTCCCTCGCCGCGGGAAGCGCCCTTGACGAGTCCTGCGATGTCCACGAATTCGATGACGGCGGGCGTCACTTTTTTGCTTTGATAGAGGGCGGCAAGCTTGTCCAGACGCTCGTCGGGCACCGCCACGACGCCGACGTTCGGCTCGATGGTGCAAAAAGGATAATTGGCGCATTCCGCGCCCGCATGGGTGATTGCGTTGAAAAGAGTGGATTTTCCCACGTTGGGAAGACCTACGACACCGAGTTTCATGATTCGTTTTTCCTTGTCCGATATTTTAAGGCGACGCTTTTTTCCGCGAACGCGGCTTCCGTTTTTGTGCGGGAACACGGCGCGGGGTCGCCCCGATTGATTTTTTCTGCTATATTATAATATAAAATTCGAAAATAAGCAAATTAAACTTGCTCAAAATTGAAAAATATGTTAATATATCTCTTGTAAAAATCGATTCGAAGGTTAAAAGACATGGATTACAAGAAGTATATTTCGGAGAAACTCAAAATCGACGGCGTTTCGGCAGAGGAGATTTACGATTGCCTCGCCCTTCCGCCCACGACGGAAATGGGGGACTATGCGCTTCCCTGCTTCAAATTCGCTAAAATTTTCCGCAAAAGTCCCGCGGCGATCGCGGAGGAACTCAGGGCAAATATCTCTCCCGACGAGGTGATTTCTGAAATTTCCGCCGTCAACGGATACCTCAATTTCAAGATAGACAAAACGCAGTTCGCAAAAGAAGTTCTCGAAAGGATATTTCAGGAAAAGGACAAATACGGCGCCTCCGACGAGGGGCGGGGCAAGACGGTCTGCATCGATTATTCCTCCATCAATATCGCCAAGCCTTTCCATATCGGGCACCTTTCCACGACGGTTTTGGGGGGCGCTCTGTACCGGATTTTAAACTTTTTGGGCTATAAGGCGGTGGGGATCAACCATTTGGGCGATTACGGCACGCAGTTCGGAAAGCTGATCTCCGCCTATAAGCGCTGGGGAAACAAGGAAAGCGTGGAAAAGGGCGGTATCAGGGCTTTAAACGAGCTGTACGTGCGTTTTCACCGCGAAGCCGAGGAACACCCCGAGTACGACGAAGAAGCGCGCGCGTACTTTAAAAAAATCGAGCAGGGGGACGAAGAGTGCCTCGGACTTTTCCATTGGTTCAAAGAATTGACTTTAAAGGACGTGCAGAAGATATACGATCTTTTGGATATCCGTTTCGATTCCTACGCGGGAGAGAGCTTTTATTCGGATAAAATGCAGCCTGTGGTGGACGAATTGCGGGAAAAAGGACTCCTTGTAGAAAGCCGCGGCGCGCAGGTGGTGGATCTCGAAGACTACGGAATGCCGCCCTGCATCATTTTGAAATCGGACGGTTCCTCCCTGTACGCCACGCGGGATATGGCTGCCGCTATTTACCGCAAGAAAACTTACGATTTTCATAAGTGCCTGTACGTCGTCGCCTATCAGCAGAATCTTCATTTCAAACAATTTTTCAAAGTTTTGGAACTGATGGGAAAAGAGTGGGCGAAAGATCTCGTGCACGTGGCGTACGGCATGGTGTCCCTCGAAGAGGGAACGATGTCCACGAGAAAGGGCAATGTGGTGTTCCTTGAAGACGTCATCGGTAAATGTATCGAAAAGGCGTATACGATTATCGACGAAAAGAATCCCGAACTTGAAAACAAGCGGGAGGTCGCGGAAAAAGTCGGCGTCGGCGCGGTCATTTTCGGCGCGCTCTATAACAATAAGATCAAGGACATCGTTTTTTCCTACGACAAAGTGCTCAGTTTCGAAGGAGAAACCAGCGTTTATGTGCAGTATACCTGCGCGCGGGCAAATTCCGTGCTCGAAAAGGGCGGCGTGCCCGCGGTTTATGAAATTCCCGAGCTTGAAGTTTCGGAGTTCGAGCTTATCAAGGCTCTCGCAACGTTCCCCGCGACGGTGAAGGACGCCGCGGATAAATACGAGCCTTCATATATCGCCAGGCTCGCGGTGGACGTTTCCCAAAAATTCAACAAGTTCTATATCGACTGCAAGATCCTCGCGGCGGAGGACGAAAAGACCAAAAATTTCCGCCTTGCGCTGACGGCGGCCTCTTTGCAGACTTTAAAAAACGCCTTTGCTCTTCTCGGCATCGGCATTCCCGACAAAATGTAAAAAATCAAAAATTGTCGTAGTAAGTCTTAGAAATAGGCTTAAAGGAGAAAAATGTTCTTTATTCGAGATAACTGCTCGGTGCGGTCAAGAAACTGACGGCGGATCGAATCGAGTAAATAGTCGTTGTCAGTCGGCCGCGCCTTTCAAGATAAATTTTTTTTGAAAAGGAGCAGTTGAAATGAATAAAAACGAATGGAAACAAAATTGGCTTTCGGAAGAACGCGCCGCGCATATTCGCGGCTGGGATTTTTCCCATATAGACGGCAGATATACGGAAGAAACCGATCTGCCTTGGAGTTATAAGGAAGTTCTGCTTTCCTATTTAAGGAAAGACGACAAACTTCTCGACACAGACACGGGCGGCGGGGAATTTCTGCTGTCTTTGCGTCACGCGGCGAACAGAACAAGCGCAACGGAGGGGTATCCTCCCAATGTCGAGCTGTGTAAAAAGGTTCTGCTTCCGCTCGGCGTGGATTTTCGCGAGGCGAGAGATTATAAAAAGCTTCCTTTTGACGACAATACGTTCGACGTGGTATGCAGTCGTCACGGCAGTTATGAAATAAGCGAGATCGGACGAGTCTTGAAAAAAGGCGGGATTTTTGTCACGCAGCAAGTGGGCGAGGAAAACGACAGGGAATTGACGGAGCTTCTTTTGCCCGGCACCCCGAAGCCTTTTCCCGGTTGGAATCTTTCAAATCAGCGGAAAAATTGCGAAAGAGCGGGGTTTTCCGTTTTAGACGCGGAAGAGGCTTTTCGTCCCATTCTCTTTTTCGACGTGGGCGCTTTGGTTTGGTTCGCAAAAATCATCGAATGGGAATTTCCGGGTTTTTCCGTCGAAAAATGCATTGAAAGGCTGCTGCGGGCGCAAAAGATCTTGGAAAACGAGGGATGTATAAAAGGAACGATCCATCGTTGGCTTCTTACCGCCCGAAAAAACTTTTGATTTTATGGAAATATTCAAAAGAAGCAGTTTAAAATGTTTATAAAAGGACGCTTTCCGCAGAATTTTCGGAAAGCGCCTTTTTGTTTTTACAAATTTTTTCAAAAATTTTCGAAAAAGGTATTCCCTTTTGCCGTAAAATATGCTATGATTAGAAAAGTACGTTAGGAGTAGACATGGGGAAAACGACCGCATACGAAAATTTAATCAAGACGCTCAATCCGCATAAGGAGGCGGATAAGGCTTGGTTCCTCGAACTTTTGGATACGGAAAAGCAAAAATCATACGAGGACGGGCACATGGCGGCAGTGATGCAGATGCTGCGGATTTCCCATATCCGCGAGCATAAAATCAAAATTATGGAAGCGCGGGAGGAAATCAGGCGCATCCAAGCGGAAGAGGAGCAAAACGCGGAAAACTACTGTAAAGTGACCGCGCTTTTGAAAGAGATCGACGAGCATAAAAAAGCCATCGATTCTTATCGCTGTTTTTTCGACGAGCCGTATTTTGCCCGTATGGATTTAACAGACCCTCTCGAAGGCTACAACAGCTATTACATCGGCAAAAAGGGGGACGTCAAGCTCGAAATCGTCGATTGGCGCGCGCCACTCGCGCGTAAATATTATCAGAAAAGCCGCATTTCCTTTTCCATCAACGAATACGATTATAAGACGATCCTGCGCCGCGCCCTGCGCACCAAGGACGGGAAGGTGCTGGATTTCAAGAATGAGTTTTTGTCCGTCAAGGACTATCTCGCGCCCGAGGAGATCGGCGGACGGGACGAGGAAATTCTCTTCGATCCCTATCTTCGGGAGATCATCAAAAACCGCAAGGAAGAGCCCGCGATCAAGGATATCATCGAAACGATCCAGGAAAAACAGTACGAAATCATCACCTGTCCCGAGAGAAAAAGTTTCGTGCTCCAAGGCTGCGCGGGCAGCGGCAAGACGATGGTGATGCTGCATCGCCTCAGTTATCTCATGTATAACAACGAGGAGATCAAATCCCGCGACGTGCTGGTTTTGACGCCCAGCGATTCCTTCAACGCCTTCATCGACGAACTCGCCGCTATTTTGGAACTCGAAAGGGTCAAGACGATCACCATTTACGAATACTTTTTGCAGGTCTTGAAGAATGAAAATATCGATCTGACGCTGAAAATCGATCCCGCGTCCAAGGAGGCTCCCGACTATCTCGCCTATATTTACTCTTCCGCCTTCGTCAAGGACGTCGAAAAGAAGCTCCATAAGGTGTACGACAGTCTGTACGGACTTTTCACGGGCGCCGAGTGCCGGGAATTTATCGACCGCATCTCGGACGCGTGCAAAAGGCAGCTGGAAGCGTACGAAGCCATCAAAAACGCTTCTCTGCGGGTGCGCAGGTCGGTGCTCGGCGAGATCAAGGAAAAGAAGGAAGGGGGACTTTATTACACCAAGCCCTTCCGCGACCTCATGAACTGCATTCTGGATATACAGGACTTTTTCGACGGCACGCTCAAAACGGAGAAAGCGAAAAATCAAAGCTATTTTTATAAACAGTTGATGTCCTTTTATAAGAGCGCGGCGTTTGCGGCGCGGCATACCGAACGCATCGTTTCCGAGGCGGCGGGGACGCTGGCGGAGCTGAAAACTTCCCTCGAAAAGGAAATATCCGATCTGAAACGTTATCGCCAGCGGATAGGGCAGGCGGAGGTCTACGCGTATGCCGACAGGATTCAGAGGCGGACTCTGCTCCTTTCGGAAATAGAAAAAGTGGCGGAAAAAGTCCTCTCTATCGGGGAAAATAATACGGCGTTCTCGGAATTTTACGAATATCTCCGCGGCGAAAAGAATTTTGCAGCGCTCGGCGGCAGCGAGGATTTTGTGGACGTGGTGCGTTTCTTTTATAGGGAAACGGTCAAAAAATCAAAGTTTAAATACGGGATGAAGAACAGAAGAATGTACCCGTCCGACGCCTATGCGCTCTGTATGATCTGCGCGCTCCTCGATCGGGAACTCACCCCGAAATATTCCTTCGTATTCGTCGACGAGGCGCAGGATATTTCCGAAAACGAATACGCGCTCTTAAAGAGGATCAACACCAACGCCTCCTTTAACGTGTTCGGGGATTTGGAACAGAACGTCACGTCCTGGCGGGGCGTCAGAATGTGGGAATCCGCCTTTCCCGATTTCGAGGTGTTTACGCTCAATCAGAATTACCGCAATACCAATCAGATCGTGGATTTCGTCGCGTCCGCTTTGAAGGTGGATATGCAGTCGATCGGCTTTGACGGACCCGAAGTGCGACATATCCCCGCGCGCGGCGTCAGCGCTTTTTTCCGCGACAAAAAGGGACTGAAAGCGGTGATCTGCGCGGAATCGGAAAAGGAGAAATATGCGAGAAAAGCATACAGTATCGTTTCCGAAAAGGGGCGCATCTCCCGCACGAAGATCAATCTGATGACGGTTTACGAAAGCAAGGGGCTGGAATTTACTTCGGTGGTGGTCATTCCCGAGAATATGTCGCCCAATGAAAAATATATCGCGTATACGCGCGCTTTGAAGGAACTCGCCGTCGTCGAATAGAACGGGAGAATTTTGCCTCGTCCCGTTTTTTGAGTCGGAGCGCGGGATAAAAATACTTTTACGCATTCAAAAGGAGAAAAAGAGATCTTTATGAAAAAATACGATACGTTTTTGGTCGATGCCGACGATACGCTGCTCGATTTTCACGCCTCCTCCCGCGCCGCGCTGGAAGCGGCTTTCCACAGCTTTCAAAAGGAATGGAAAGAGGAATACGCCGAGGAATTTTTTTCCTTTAACGACACGCTTTGGGAAAAGCTCGAAAGAAAACAAATCACGCGCGAAAGGCTCCTCAAAGAGCGCTTTCCCGCCTATTTGGAGCGGCTCGGCGTCGACGACGTTCCGGGCGAGGAATTCAATAAAAAATATTTGGACTATCTGGCGACGCACCCGATTTATATGGAGGGCGCGAAAGAATTTCTCGAAGCCCTGAACGGGGCGGGAAGAGTATATATCGTCACAAACGGCACATACTCGATACAGACCTCCCGCTTTGACATCGCGGGGCTTTGGCGGTATATCGAGGACGCTTTCATCTCGGAGAAGATCGGCTGCGACAAACCCGGAAAGGCATATACCGATTACGTACTGTCCCACATTCCCCGTTTCGACGGGAAAAAGACGATCTGGATAGGGGACAGCCTCACGGCGGACGTTAAGGCGGCGAACGACGCGGGGATAGAGTGTATTTGGTATAATCCGAAAAATAAAAGCACAAACGGCAAGGCTTTTCCCGACTTTGAAGCGGATTCTTATACGGAAATTCTGGAAATTTTGCAAATATATTGAATTTCTGCTCTCTTTTTTCGACAAAGTATTTGAAAAAAACGAAAAAAAGTGTTATAATAAAAAGGAAAATGCGGAAGTGCGACCCTGTACGGATTTTTTCGCCTTCTATTTCCGCACGGCTCGCCTGCGTTATCACAAAAGTAAGGAGCGGAACGGAATATTCCTCCCTATACTCTCGTACTATACGATATAACGTCGGCTATGCCATCATAAAAAAGCAAGAATTTTATTCGGGCGTTTTTGCGAAAATCTGTCCCGAGTGAGAGAAAATCATACGGTTTGAGGAAAAAATGGCAACGGATAACACAAAACAAACCAAAACTCAGGCGTCAAGTTACAGCGCAAAGAATCTCGAAGTACTCGAAGGCCTGGACGCAGTGCGTATGCGCCCCGGTATGTATATCGGTTCGACGGGAATCAAGGGGCTTCATCATATCTTATGGGAGATCGTGGACAACGCCATCGACGAAGCCGCGAACGGCTACGCGGATAAGATCAAGGTGACGCTGCACAAAGACGGCAGCGCTTCCGTAGAGGATAACGGGCGCGGCATTCCCACCGACATTCATCCTAAGGAAAAGGTGTCGGGCGTACAGCTGGTATTCACCAAACTGCACGCGGGCGGCAAATTCGGGCAGGGCAACTACGCGTATTCGGGGGGACTCCACGGGGTGGGCGCCTCCGTCACCAACGCCCTTTCCGAATGGCTGAAAGTGGAAGTCTATCAGAAGCACGTCTTTAAGATGAGCTTTAAATCCTATTACAACAAACGCAAGGGAAAATACGAATCGGGCGTTCCCGACGGTCCCTTGGAAGATACGGGCATCTCCACCAAACGCACGGGCACGTTCGTCAGATTCAAACCCGACGCCTCCGTGTTTTCGGAAACGGAGTTCGACCTCGAAGAAGTCGAGGAACGCCTCAACGAACTGGCGTTTTTGAATCGCGGTCTGGAAATCACTCTGATCGACGAACGCATCTCCATGGCGGAGGCAAAGCGTAGGGAAAGCAATTTGGGCCGCGACGAAGACGAGGACGCGGGCGAGGGAGGCGAAGAGCCGGCGCCCGACGCCGCGCAGCCTCAGTCCCTGTTCGAAGAAGTGGATATGGCTGCGCTCGAAAGCGAGCCTTACCGCATCACCTATAAATATAACGGCGGCATCAGCGATTTCGTGAAAAATCTCAACGAGGGAAAGAGGACCTTATATTCCGTTCCCGTCTATTATCAGGCGACGAAGAACGGGATTTTGGTGGAATTTGCCATTCAGCACACGACGGACTTCACGGAGAGCCTCTTTTCTTTCGTCAACAACATTCCGACGCCCGAGGGGGGCTATCACGAAGCGGGCTTCCGTTCGGGACTCGTCAAGGCGCTCAACGACTATGCGCGCAGCAACGGCTTTTTGAAGGACAAGGACCCCAATTTTCAGGGCGACGATTTCCGCGAAGGTCTGACGGCGGTATTGTCTATCAAAATGCAGAACGTGCAGTTCGAGGGACAGACGAAGACCAAGCTCGGCAATACGGAAGCGCGCGTTCCCGTGGAATCGACGGTCATCGAGGGACTGAACTCCCTGATGGGCGCCCGCGGCTATAAAAAGACGTTTGACGAGATCATCAAAAAGGCGCAGGGCGCCGCGAAGGTACGCCTTGCGGCAAAACAGGCGAAAGAAACCGCCCGCGCGAAAAACAGCATCGACGGACTCACTCTCATCGGCAAACTCGCCTCCTGTTCGGGCAGAAAGCCCGAACTCAACGAAATGTTCATCGTGGAAGGCGATTCGGCGGGCGGTACGGCGAAACAGGCGCGAATCCGTCAGTTTCAGTCCATTCTGCCCCTGCGAGGTAAGCCGCTCAACGTCGAAAAGAAGCGTTTGGATCAGATCCTCGCCAACGAGGAGATCCGCACCATCATCAGCGCCATCGGCGCGGGGCTGGATCCCGACTTCAAAATCGATAAAATCAACTATCATAAAGTCATCATCCTTTCCGATGCCGATCAGGACGGTATGCACATCCGCTGCATTCTGCTCACCTTCTTTTTCCGATATATGCGCCCGCTCGTCAACGCCGGGCATGTCTATATCGGTATGCCGCCCCTCTATAAAGTCTATAAGGGGGACAAGGTGGAGTACGCTTACGACGATAAGGAACTGTCGCAGAAGATAGCGAAGATCGGCAAGGGCTATCAGTTGCAGCGCTATAAGGGACTCGGGGAAATGAGCGCGGAACAGCTGTGGGAAACGACGATGAATCCCGCCTCCCGCAATCTCATGCAGGTCACGATCGAGGACGCGGCGAAAGCGGAACGCATGATCACGACTCTCATGGGCGACAAAGTGGAAGGCAGAAAGGAATTTCTCGCAAAGTACGCGAATTTCAATAAGAAAGACACGTTCATGGATAAGATAGAGAAGAAGGAGGGCGCAAATGGCGAAGAGTAAGAAAGAGCCTGAAAAGATCGAACCCGCGGGACAGCTTTACGTAGAGCCGCTCGAAAACGTCCTTCATTCCTCCATGCTTCCCTATGCGGAATTCGTCATTCTCGACAGGGCGCTGCCCCGCGTCGAGGACGGCTTGAAGCCCGTGCAGAGAAGAATTTTATATACGATGAACGAAATGGGCTTGACGCCCGACAAACCTCATAAAAAGAGCGCGAGAATCGTCGGCGACTGCATGGGCAAATACCATCCTCACGGCGACAGTTCCGTTTACGACGCGATGGTGCGTATGGCGCAGGATTTCAACATGGGCAAGACGCTCGTCAACGGTCACGGCAATTTTGGAAGCGTGGACGGCGACCCCGCCGCGGCCATGCGTTATACGGAGGCTCGCTTGGAGCCTTTGGCGCTCGAACTTTTAAGGGACATCGACAAGGAAACGGTACCCTTTTCTTTAAATTTCGACGACAGCTTGAAGGAACCCGACATTCTGCCCGGCAGATTTCCCAATCTCCTGGTCAACGGCGCTTCGGGCATCGCGGTGGGGCTTGCTACCAATATTCCCACGCACAATCTCGACGAAGTGATCAACGGCGTGGTGGCGTACATCGACAATCCCGCTATTTCCCTGGGCGAAATGATGAAGTATATCCCGTCCCCCGATTTTCCGACGGGCGGCATCATCATCGCGAACGAGCTGATACAGGCTTATAAAACGGGGCGGGGCAAGATCACCCTTCGCGCGAAGATCACGGCGGAGGAAACGGAAAGCGGAAAAACCAATCTCGTCATCACCGAGCTTCCCTATCAGGTGAATAAGGCGCAGCTGATGCGCAAGATCGCGGAAATGCGCGAGGAAAAGAAAGAGGAACTCGCCTGCCTCGATTACGTGGCGGACGAATCGGACCGTTCGGGAATGCGCGCCGTCATCCGCGTCAAAAAGGATACGGACATTTCCAAGCTCTTGTCCTATCTCTATAAGTACACGGATCTCGAAGTCACGTTCGGCATCAACATGGTGGTGATCGCGGACGGCAAGCCGCAGCAGCTCGGACTCATGGAGATCATCCGTCACTACGTCAAATATCAGCAGCAGATCATTCTGCGCCGCACCCTGTTCGATCTGCATCAGGCGGAACAGAGGTGTCATATTTTGGAAGGTCTGATCGTCGCCGTCCGAAACATCGACGAAGTCATCGCCATCATCAAAAAATCCGAAAGCACTTCGGACGCCCGCAACAAGTTGATGGCGCGTTTCGAACTGACGGAAATTCAGGCGCAGGCGATTCTCGATTTGCGCCTCGCCCGTCTCACAAAACTCGAAGTTTTCAAACTGGAAGAGGAACTCAAAGAGCTGAAAAAGCTCATCAAAAAGCTCACGGCAATCTCCAAGAGCGGGGAGCTTCAATTGCAGGTCGTCAAGGAAGAAATCACCGAAATCAAGGAAAAATACGCTTCTCCGAGGCGTTCCCGCTTGGTTTTCTCGGGCGAGGAAGCGGACGAGCTTTTGTCCCGCGCCAGCGAAAAGCAGCCCGGCGTGAAGTGTACGCTCGTCTATACGGCGGACGATAAGTTCAAAGTGTTAACGGGCAAACAGGCGGACGCTTTGAACAAACCGCTCGAAGGTAAATTCAAGCCGCAGCTCGTGGCGTGCTGCAAGCTGGAAACGGTGACGGACCGCCGTATTTTTGCCTTTACCAATCTCGGCAACTGCCATAAACTGGACATTTACTCTCCCGATTACGAATGTAAGCTCTCGGACGCGGGCGTTTCCTTGAAGGAACTCTCCAAAGATGCGGAGGAGGACGAAAAGGTGATCGCGCTCTTTGAAATAGGAGAGCGTTTCCCCGTCGGAAAATTGATGTTCTTCACGAGAAAGGGCATGATTAAAAAGACGGAATGGAGCGAATACGACAATCAGCGAAAAGACAGTTTCCTCGCCGTCAAGCTCGTCGAGGAGGACGAGGTGATCGCCGTCGAGGAGGAAACCTCGGAAGAGGACACCATCATCATCGTCACCAAGGACGGCATCTGCCTCAACGCGAAAAAGGACGACGTGCCTACGCAGGGCAGGATCGCGGCGGGCGTGCGCGGCATCATGCTCCACGAAGGGGACAGGGTAGTGCTGATGTCCCAAATCAACGGCGAGGGCGAGATCATCATCGCCACGTCCGAAGGAAAGTTCAAGAAGGTCATCTCTTCCCAAATAGAGCCGATGGGCAGATATAAAAAGGGCTCGATGATCGTAGGACTGAGAGAGGGCGACAGCGTCCTTTTGGCAAGCTACGTCACGAAGCCGTATACGCTCGCCGTCGTGGAGAAGAACAACGCGGTGTCCGAACTTTCCAGCGAGGACATTCCCATCGCCATGCAGAGCGCGAAGGCGAGAAAGCTGCCCCGTTACGCAGAAGGCGCGGTGGTAAAGGTCCTTCCGCTGCCGTATCGGACGGAAAGTTAAGGAACTATAAGAAAAAGGTCATAACCTCTCAAAATCCGACATAAATATAGACCATAAATGTATTTCGGAGGTCGAAAGGTTTGTGGGATTATATTGAGGAACGAGTGAGGAAGAGCGCGGAATATATCGTCGCCACGGGCTGTACCGTGCGCGCGTGTTCCGCGCATTTCAATATCAGCAAATCTACGGTTCATAAAGACGTTTCCGAACGTCTGAAAAACATCGATGCGGAGTTATACGAAAGGGCGCGCGCGGTATCGGACAGAAATCTGAGCGAAAGGCATATCCGCGGGGGCATAGCTACCAAACAGAAGTATCTCAAAACCGACAAGACGGAGGAAGAATAGCTTTTCAGGCTGTATAGGGGACCGTGGGAGAGAATTCATTTCTCTTTCGCGGTCTTTTTTAAAAAAGCATTAAAAATTCCCTTTCAACGCTTGAAATTTTTTGTCGGATATGGTATGATGAAAAGGAAGAAAAAGGGACAAACTCTTTATAGACAGAACAAAAGGAGCATACCATGTATAACGTGAGAAAGGTTACGGAGGACGTCGTCTGGATCGGCGGCAACGACAGGCGGCTCGCCCTGTTCGAAAACGTATTTCCCATTCCCCAAGGAGTTTCTTATAACAGCTATGTTTTGAAGGATAAAAAAACCGTCCTTCTCGATACGGCGGACGACGCCGTTTCCGCCGTATTTTTCGAAAATCTCGTCCATGCGCTGGACGGCAGACCGCTCGATTACGTGGTCGTCAACCATATGGAGCCGGATCACTGCGCGCTGCTCGCGGACGTCGTGCGCCGCTATCCCGACGTCACTCTCGTCGGCAACGCCAAGACGTTTTCCATCATTTCAAACTTTTACGGACTGGAAAAAGCCAAGCGCCTGGTGGTGAAAGAGGGAGATTCCCTCGCCTGCGGCAAACACACCCTGTATTTCTATTTCGCGCCGATGGTGCATTGGCCGGAGGTGATGGTCACTTACGACGCCAAGGATAAAATTCTCTTTTCCGCGGACGCGTTCGGCTCTTTCAAATCTCTCGACGGCAACCTTTTCAACGACGATGTCAATTACGAGAGGGACTGGCTGGACGAGGCGAGAAGATATTACACCAATATCGTGGGCAAGTACGGCGTGATGGTGCAGGGCGCGCTGAAAAAGCTCTCGGCGCTCGACATCGCGTATATCTGTCCCCTTCACGGACTCGTCTGGCGAAGCGATTTTTCCTTCCTTCTCGAAAAATACGATAAGTGGAGCCGCTACGAAGCGGAATCCAACGGCGTCGTCGTCATTTACGGCTCTATCTACGGACACACGGAAAACGCAGCGGAAGTTCTCGCTTCGTTGCTTTCGCAAAAGGGCGTCAGGGACGTCCGCGTGTATGACGCTTCCAAAACGCACGTGTCCGAACTGATTGCGGAGATTTTCCGCGTCAAAAACGTCGTCCTCGCCTCGTCCACTTATAACGCGGAAATCTATATTCCCATGAAAAACCTTATCGCGGATATGAAAGCGCTCGCGGTGCAGAATAAGAATTTCGCGCTGATCGAAAACGGCAGCTGGGCGCCCTCGGCGATGGCGCAGATGAAGGAGGCGCTTTCCACGCTCAAGAATTGTACGTTCGAGGACGTTTCCCTCACCATCCGCTCGGCGCTCAAAGAGGAACAGCTCTCTTCGCTCGAATCGCTCGCGGACAGCCTTGCTTCCAAAATAAAAATTTAGACGGTTTTCGGAGAAATCATGAAAAAGACGGCGGTCATAGGGCTCGGCATCATCGGCGGCTCGATCTGCAAAGCGCTTGCGGGGGCGGGATATTTCGTCGCGGGACGGGACATCGATAAATCGACGCTATCTTGCGCCCTCAAAGAGGGCGTCGTGCGGGAAGAGGCGCAAGAGCTTTCCCGATACGATACGGTATTTCTCGCCGTGCCGCCCCGTGCCGCCCTGGCTCTATTGGAGGAGGGGGATTTTAAAGAGGACGCGCTCGTCGCGGATATTTGCGGCGTCAAAGCGGAAATGGAAAAAGCCGTGTACTCCCGTCCGAGAAAATATCGCTACGTCGGCTTGCACCCCATGGCGGGAAAGGAAACGAACGGTCTTTCCTCCTCGTCGGCGGATTTGTTCGTCGGCGCCAATCTCGTCGTCGTCCTTTCGCGGAATACGAAAGAGAGCGCTTTAAAAGAGGTCTTGGAGTATGCAAAGGCGATGGGATTCGGCAGAATTACGCAGTGCAGCGCACAGGAGCACGACAGAAAGATCGCGCTCACTTCCCAGCTCGCCCATCTCGTGTCCAACGCTTACGTGAAGAGTCCCGAAGTAAAGGACTGCGAGGGCTTTACGGGCGGCAGCTTTCAGGACATGACTCGCATCGCGGGCGTAGATGAAGCCATGTGGTCGCAGCTCTATCTGTTCAATCGCGAAAATATCTTATCCCAGCTCGACGGACTGATAGAACATCTTTCCGAGTATCGGGAAGCCATTTTTGAAGGGAAGGAAGAGCGTCTGAAAGCGCAATTGAAGGCGGGAAGATTGCTTCGGGAAGCCATAAAAAGCGAAAAATCATGATTTTCTAATTCTTTTCATAAAAATATTGCATAATAAAGTTTACTTTTCACATAAACTCTGTTATAATATAGATGGGTATAGTAACGATCGACAGTTGTGAATGCAATGGAGCCTTGTTTTTTAAAAATCGTAACATCGACCGACGGCGTGGAAAGCGTGTTTTCGCAGGACGCGGAAATGGAGCTAACTCCGTTGTCCGCGGTTTTGTGGTATGAGGAGAAAGACGGGCGGGTATGTCTGCGTTTGAAGGACGGCCGCGTTTCCATCGAGAGAGAGGGCGATTATATTCTCCGTCTTCTTTTGGCGGAAGGGAAAAGGCTTCCCGGGAAAATAGGTCTTCCCGGCGCCGAGGGCGAAATCGAAACGGACGCGCACCGCATAGGCTATACGCTCAGGGAAAACTCACTGTTGCTGTCGATGAAATACACGCTGCGTTTTTCCAGCGGAAAGCAGGAGATGAAACTCACGCTCACCGCGCGCGGCAAAAGGAATTCGGAGGAAAAATGAAAATCCAGTATTTGGGGCATTCCTGCTTCAAGCTAACCGAGAGTACGGGGACGACGATCATTACGGATCCCTATAAGGGAATCGGTTACGAATTGCCCAAGGGGTTGAAAGCGGATGCGGTTACGGTGAGCCACAGCCATTTCGACCACAATCATGTGAAAGCCATAGGCGGTCATCCCCGCGTTCTCGACAAGGAAGGTTTTTATGAATTGCCGGGCGTGGAAATTACGGGTATCAAGAGCTATCACGACAATCAGGGCGGCAGACAGCGGGGGGAAAACATCATCTACAAATTCCGCATGGACGGGCTGGAAGTCTGTCATTTGGGGGATTTGGGCGAGGAATGTTCCTCGGAACTTTTGGAGATGATATTGCCCGTCAACATTTTGTTGATTCCCGTCGGCGGCACCTACACCGTCGACGCGGAACTTGCGAAGGAGTACGTGGACAGGATCATGCCGGAGATCGTCATCCCGATGCACTACAAAACGCGGAGTCTGAATCTCGATCTCGATAAGGCGGACGCTTTTCTGGATTTATTCGACGACGAGGAAACGGAAATCAGCGGTCTGGATACGCTCGAATTTTCCCGAGAGGATCTAACCGAAGAAAAAACAAAAATAATATTAATGGAGAGAACGAAAAAGTGATGAACGAAAGTGTTTTAGATAATTTGAAAACTGCATATACCGAATATCTTTCCACTTTGAGCATTGGCAGCCTGCGCTTAGTCGGCAGACACAGCGGCGTCAGCAAATCCACGCTGAAAAAGAAAGGGGATTTGATCGTCGAAATCGTCGCGGTGCTCACGGGGGAGGTTCCCCCCGCGGAAAAAAACAATCGCGGCGCGCCCGTCAAGGACGATTATGTGGATCCCAAGATTTTCGGCAAACTGGAAGAGATCAAGCTGACCTATCTTGCCTCCCTTCCCGCGGAAGAGGGAGAACAGGAGGAATCCTCCCTGCGCGAAGCCGGGACGGAGCCGAATATTCTCGACATCCGCTCGCCCGAATTTGCGCCCGAGAAGCCCGCGTATTACAAAGAGGAAGTATACAGCGGTCAGCTCGAAACCCTCAACGGAGTTTCCTGTCTGCTCCCTTTGGACGGACGCGACAGCGAAGCGGAGCGCATTATCGTCACCGTTTCGATGATCAAGACTTTCGATCTCCGCGAAGGGGACATTGTGGCGTGCCATGCGGAAAAGCATCACGCGGCGCTGATTGCGGGAGAGATTCTCTCCGTCAACGGTCTGCCCGTTGCGAACGGCGCCCGCGCGCATTTTGAAGACCTGGAAGTCTGCTATCCGAAGGAACGCATTTTCCTCTATCGTGAAAAAGGCGGCTCCGAGGCGATGAAATATATCGATTGGCTGGTTCCTTTCGGTAAGGGGCAGAGAGCGCTGGTGACGGCGGCGCCCAAGACGGGAAAAACCACATTCCTCAAAGACATCGCCAAAGCGATCACGGAAACTCATCCCGAGATCCGCCTTTTGGTGCTGTTGACCGATCAATCGCCCGAATCCGTCGGCGAATTTAAAAAGATCGTGCCGAAATCCGATCTCGTCTATACCACGTTCGACGACGACGCGGAAAAGCACGTGTTTATGGCGAACTTCCTTTTGAAGCGCGCGAAGCGTTTTGCGGAAGCGGGGATGGACGTCCTTCTTTTGGTCGATTCCCTCACCAATCTCGCGCACGCCTACAACGAAACGGAGGATTCCCTCGGCAGCAAACACCTGTCCTGCGGTTTGGAAACCAAGACGGTTCATTACATCCGCAAATATTTCGGAACGGCGAGATGTTTGGAACGGGGCGGCTCTCTGTCGATGTTCGGGACGGTTTCCGTAGATACGGGCAACCCGATGGACGATCTTCTTTCCTGCGAGCTGCTCAGCGCCGCCAATTCGGAAATCGTGCTCAGCAATTCTCTGGCGGTAAAGCGGGTTTTCCCCGCGGTGGACGCGCAGTTCTCGCAGACGAAATGCAGCGCGCTGTTCTCGGACGCGGAAAGGGAAGGGGAGGCGTTTATCAGGAATCAGTATCTGCCCGCATTCGGCAGCGAGAATTTTACGGAACTCATCGCCAGGGCAAATTCTTCCACGCAGCTTTATAAAGCGGTGGCAAACGCTGTAAAGTCTAAAAAATCCGTCTGATATTTTTAAACGGTATTCCATAGAAATATCTTCCGGGCGCTTCTTGTAGGCGCCCGGCTTTCTTTCGCCTTTCGCGGCAATTTTCTCCGAAAAAACGGGAATTATTCAATTTTTGAAACTTAAAAAATGCAAACTTCTCCTTTTCGCTCTTTTTTCCGTAAATATTCTCACTTTGAAACGCCCATGCTGATAACGGCTATAAGTTTTTTGTATACAATATCTTGTGGTAATCCTCTTGACTTTGACACAAGATATGGTATAATATAATGGCATCGATTGAGGAACACTACATATAGTGTTTTGAGAGAATATTAAATACAATATCTTGTGTTTATTGAATAATAATTGTAGCGAGGGTTACGGAAATGAAAATTATCAAAAGAAGCGGACAGGAAACGACGTTTGACGAAGAAAAAATCATCAATGCGGTGAGAAAGGCGAATAAAGAGGTAAACGAGGTATCCCGCATCACGGATCAGGAAATCTGCGCGGTTGCGCACAGCGTCGCGGAGGAGTGCGCGCATATGGGGCGTTCCGTCAGCGTGGAAGAGATACAGGATATGGTGGAGAATCGCCTCATGGACATGAAGGCGTTTGTTCTCGCCCGCAAATACATCACTTACCGCTATTCCCGCGCCCTCGTGAGAAAATCCAATACCACGGACGCGCAGATTCTCACGCTCATCGAGTGCAATAACGAAGAGGTGAAGCAGGAAAACTCCAATAAAAATCCCACGGTCAACAGCGTGCAGAGGGATTATATGGCGGGGGAAGTTTCCAAGGACCTCACGCGCCGCATTCTCCTTCCCGAGGATATCGTCGCCGCGCACGATCAGGGCATTATTCATTTCCACGACGCCGACTATTTCGCGCAGCATATGCACAATTGCGATCTCGTCAATCTCGAAGATATGCTGCAAAACGGAACGGTGATTTCGGGCACGCTTATCGAGAAGCCGCACAGTTTTTCGACGGCCTGCAATATCGCCACGCAGATCATCGCCCAAGTCGCGTCCAATCAGTACGGAGGGCAGAGCATCTCGTTGACTCATCTCGCGCCGTTCGTGGAAGTGAGCCGTAAAAAGATCCGCAAGGAAGTGGCGGACGAATTTGCCGAGATGGGCGTCGTCGACGAAAAACTGATTGCAAAAATCGCGGAAAAGCGTTTGCGCGACGAAGTCAGAAAGGGCATACAGATGATTCAGTATCAGGTGGTGACGCTTCTCACCACCAACGGTCAGGCTCCTTTCGTCACGGTGTTCATGTATCTCAACGAAGCGCGCAGCGAGCAGGAGAAGGCGGATCTTGCGCTCATCATCGAGGAAACGCTCAAACAGCGTATTCAGGGCGTCAAGAACGAATCGGGCGTTTGGATTACGCCCGCGTTTCCCAAACTCATCTACGTATTGGAACCGGACAATATTTCCGAGGAGCAGCCCTACTGGTATTTGACGGAGCTTGCGGCGAGGTGCACGGCAAAGCGCATGGTGCCCGATTATATCTCCGAAAAGAAGATGCTGGAATATAAGATAGACAAGAACGGAGAGGGGCATTGTTATACCTGTATGGGATGCAGAAGCTTCTTGACCCCCTATGTGGACGAAGACGGAAAGCCCAAGTATTACGGCAGATTCAATCAGGGCGTCGTCACCATCAATCTCGTGGACGTGGCTCTTTCCTCGGGCGGCGACGAAAAGAAATTCTGGGAGATTTTCGACGAACGGTTGCAGCTTTGCTATCGCGCGCTCATGTATCGCCATAACAGGCTCAAAGGCACCGTTTCGGACGCTGCGCCCATTCTTTGGCAATACGGCGCGCTGGCGCGGCTCAACAAGGGCGAAACGATCGACAAACTCCTTTACGGCGGCTATTCCACCATTTCTTTGGGCTACGCGGGGCTGTACGAATGCACAAAATATATGACGGGAAAATCGCATACCGACGAGGAAGCAAAGCCGTTTGCGCTCTCCGTCATGCAGCACATGAACGATAAATGCAAGGAATGGAAGGCGAAGGAAAATATCGATTTTTCCCTGTACGGCACGCCGCTCGAAAGCACGACGTATAAATTTTCCAAATGTTTACAGCAGCGCTTCGGCATCATCGAGGGCGTCACGGATAAGAACTATATCACCAATAGCTATCACGTGCACGTCAGCGAGCCGATAGACGCTTTCACGAAGCTTAAATTCGAAAGCGAGTTTCAGCAGCTTTCTCCCGGCGGCGCCATCAGTTATGTGGAAGTCCCGAATATGCAGAACAACATTCCCGCCGTTCTTTCCGTAATGAAATTTATTTACGATAATATCATGTACGCGGAACTCAACACCAAGAGCGATTTCTGTCAGGTCTGCGGCTATGACGGCGAAATACAGATCGTCACGGACGAATCGGGCAAGCTGGTGTGGGAATGCCCCAACTGCCGCAACCGCGATCAGTCGAAGATGAATGTCGCAAGGCGCACCTGCGGCTATATCGGGACGCAGTTCTGGAATCAGGGCAGAACGCAGGAAATCAAGGACAGAGTCCTCCATCTTTGATGAATTACGCGGAGATAAAATGGACGGACATCGCCAACGGGGAAGGGGTGCGCATCTCTCTCTTCGTGTCGGGATGTACGCACAATTGTAAGAACTGTTTTAATCAAATTGCCTGGGATTTTCATTACGGGCACCCGTTTGACGAAATAATCGAAGAAAAAATACTTCGGGAACTCGGAAAACCCTATATCGCGGGGCTTTCCCTGCTCGGCGGGGAACCCTTGGAGCCGCAGAATCAAGAGGCCTTGCTGCCGTTTGTGAAAGCGGTGAAGAAGAAGTATCCTGAAAAAGATATTTGGTGCTATACGGGATATACGTGGAATCCCGTTTCGGGCGAACTCGCCGAGGAACAAAAAAATACGCCTGCCACAAAGGAACTGATTGCTCTTTTCGACGTTTTGGTGGACGGACCTTTCGTGGAAGAACTGAAAAAAATAACCTTAAAATTCCGCGGCTCGTCCAATCAGAGGGTTTTGGACGTGGAAAAATCGCTTTCGGAAAAAAAGCCCGTCTTATATCTTGATTAATTTTAAAATATCTGCTATAATAAATAGCGGATATTTTTTTATGCCTGAAAAAACGGTTTCTGCCTATGAAAAAATTTAGGGAAGGGATCGTCGAGAGAATAAGTGAATAAAATTTTTAGAGAAACCAAAGAGGATTTGCATGAAAGAAGTTTTACAGGATGCGTTTTCTTATTTAAAGAGCATGAATAGGGAAACGCTTTTGTCCGACGCAAGAAAATTGTTGAATAGCTATTTGTTTTACGCCTTCGAACTGTTCGCCGCGTGTCTGTTCGTTTTGGCAGGCAAGGAGGTGGAAGGAGCGGTCTGTTTCGTGGCGCTCATCTGCATCGTGCTCCTCGTCTGCGACGACATTCTTCCCACTCTCCTGCCTTTTCTGCTCATTTCGGCTTTTACGACGAACTGCTACGATTCCTTCGATTTGTTTTTCCCGTATATCCGTTATGCGCCCGTAGCAGTTCTCTGCCTGGGCTATCATTTTATCGCTTATCGTCAGCCGATGAAAACGGGGGAAAGCTCTTACGGCATCATCGCGGTGAGCATCGCCGTTCTTTTGGGCGGAATCGGCAACTTCACGCTGAAAGAGTACGCCACGGGGGCGTATTACGTGCTCGGGCTGGGCATAGGGATGCTGGCTGCTTACTATCTGATGAAATCTCAGTTTTCCGTAAAGAGGGATTACGATCTGCGGGAGCGCTTTTCCGTCGTCATGACCTTTCTCGGCTTGCTGTGCGTATTTATGATCGCGTCGGGATATTATAAGCACCATTTGGGACTTACAAAGCCCCCGTATATCCTCGGCTTTTCCCGCAACAATCTTTCCACGCTGCTGATGTTTGCGATGCCGTTCCCGCTCTTTCTCGCCAAAAAGAATCCGTATATCGCGCTGCTGACGCCGGTATTATACGGCGCCATCACCGTTTCCACATCCCGCGGCGGGCTGCTGTTCGGAAGCGCGGAAGTATTGATTTGCTGCGCCTATTGGATATTTTCGGGCAAAAATCGTATTCTGCGCGCTATATTGTGCCTTACCTCGCTGGCGGTGATCCTGCTCGTTTTCAAAAATATTATCGTCGACGTCATCACGGACAGATTCCTCGCGGACGATAAAATCACGGGCGACGCCCGCTATAAAATGATGCTGGAAGCGATCGAGAAATTCAAAAAGAATCCCTTGGTCGGCTTCGGGATCCTCGACGACGATATATATTACGGCGGGTATAAGAAGAAAGGCTCTATGGCTTGGTATCATATGATGATTCCCCAGGTAGTGGGCAGCATGGGACTGGTGGGGATCGCCGCTTACGGCTTCCAATTCGTAGGCAGAGCAAAGTTGATTTTTAAAAATCCCACCTTATGGTCGCTCTGTCTGGGCGTTTCCTATTTCGGCATTCTGTCCATGAGCCAGGTAAATCCGGGCGAATTTTGTCCGTTGCCCTTCGAGCTGCTCACTGTCCTCCTTTTCATTTTGCAGGAAAAACGCCTGGAAAAGCCGCGCTTTCCGCTGGTCGAAAGAGCGCCCGTCAAGCAGTAATTTCCCACCCGTCCGCCGCATACAATAAAGGTATGAAGGCGGATTTTTTTCGTAAAAAAATTTTAATGATGGCAGGTACGCTGTCTGTCGCGGCGGTGCTGTTCAGCGTATTCTATGCCCGCGTACTCACAAGGACGCAGGTCGTCGATCTCACGCAGTCGTTCTATTTTCTGGTGTCCGAGGAAGAAAATGCGACGGCGGCGGCAGAAACCATCAGCCTCAGCGGCGGCGCGGGTTACGTGCTGACGAGGGGAGATGCGGACTATGCGGTGCTGTCCTGCTATTTTACGGAACGGGATGCAAAGACGGTCAAAGATAATCTCGCCGCGAAAAAAATTTCCGCGGCGGTGCTCGCGGAAAGCGGCGGAAAGCTGTATCTGAAAAAGAACTCCGAAAAACGCAATGCGGAAAAACTCGCGGGCTGTTTCAATACGATGAACAGTTGTATTCATCTCTTATACGATATCGGGACGAGAGCGGAAACGGGGGAATATACCCAACAGAAGCTCAAACGCGCCTTGGAAGAGGTGAAGGGTGTGCTTTCGTGTCTGTCGCGGGAAAATCGCGGCGGAGTATTTACGGAGATCTCGGTGTGCGGCGCAAAGGCGGCGGAGAAGCTTTCGGAGATTTCCCGAGGCGTCGTCTATGCCAAGGACATCCGTTACGCGCAGGTATATCTCAGCGATTGCTATCTTTCCCTCGCTTCGAAATTTTCTTTGTAAAGAGTCGTTCAAATAACTTGCCCCGAATAGCGCGTTATGATATAATGAGTACATGAAATGTATTTTCATTTACAATCCCAATAGCGGTAAGGGGAAAATAGCGAAAAAACTTTCGTATATCGTCAAAAAACTGAGGACGAAATACGAGAGCGTAGACGTATACGCCACGAAAGCGAAGGGAGATCTCACTAAAAAGGTGAAAGAGGTCGCCGACGAATACGATTGCATCGTTTTTTCGGGCGGGGACGGTACGTTCAACGAGGTCTTGCGCGGGATCGGCGAAATGGAGCAGCTGCCTCTTCTCGGTTATTTGCCGGGCGGAACGGCAAACGACATCGCCCACAGCCTGGGCATTCCCAGAAACAGCGTCCGCGGCGCTTTGAAAGTCATTTTAAAGGGCAGGAGAGAACTGCTGGATTGTATGCGCGTCAACGGCAGCGAATACGCTATGTATTCGATCTCGGCGGGAGCGTTCACCAGCGCCGCCTATAAGACGCCTCAGCAGACGAAACGCGCTCTGGGACTTTTGGCTTACGGATTGGAGGGAATCCGAAAAAATCTTCCCTTCCGCGTTTTTCCCGTCAAGATTTCCGACGGACGGACTTCCGCCCGAACGGAATGCGTCTTTGCGCTGATCATGAACAGCAAATGCGTGGCGGGCTGGCGGATGAATAAAGAAGGCTCCATGTGCGACGGCGTCATGGAGAGCGCCGTCATCAAGCAGAAGGCGAAGCCCAATCTCTATAATAAGGCGCGGGCGCTTCTGGCTATCGCGCGGCTGTTCGCTTTCGGCTATCGATTCAAGGAACGCAACATCATTCGCATGAAAGGGGAAAAGCTCCGTTTTGAAGCTCCCGAAGATATCGTTTGGAATTATGACGGGGAGAGAGGAACGAGCGGCAGTATAGAGGTGGAGTTGCTCCCGAAAAGAGTTCCCTTGCTCGTTCCGAAAAATAATAAAAATATTTAAAAAGTACTGTCAAAACGCTTGCTTTTTTTTCTCGGATTCAGTATAATAAAAAAGCTGTCGATGAGATAAGCGTTTAACTTGCTACTGTGGCTCAGTCGGTAGAGCAGCTGATTCGTAATCAGCAGGTCGCCGGTTCGAATCCGGCCAGTAGCTCCATTTTCAATACCTGTTGAAGTTTAATCCGCCTACGGAGAAACGTCAACGGGTGTTTTTTTATGATCGGATTTATCTCATAAAAATAAAAATTCTAAAAATAAATTTCCATTATGTTGCTTGATTTTTAAATATATGATATAATATAAGAAATATATGGTCAAAGAGGATGAAATGGAAACGACAAATGAAAAAGAATTATTAAGCGAAACGCAGATCACTTCTTTTGTGCGGGCGTATTTGACAGATTCCCGCAACGGGGGAAATTGGCACGACGATAAAACCAGAGAAGCGGATTTACATCAGCAAGGAGTCGACTTATATTTTGTAGGGGGAAGCAGAAACGGCGAACGATTTTTAGTGGAATGTAAAAAACAATACAAAAGTTCGGGGAAAGAAACGTGGTTGCACGCGCTGGGACAAATCGTAACGAGAATGAGCGTATCCAGCAGCAGGGGAAGAAATGAATTCGTTATGCCGGGATCCTATAAATACGGGTTAGGATTACATAAGGATATGGCGGCTATCGCTTTGAGAAGAATTCCCAAAGCAGCTGCACAAATACTCAATCTTTACGTCTTTTCAGTCGATGACGACGGATACGTGAAAAAATGGACGCCGAGTCAGTTCGGACAAAGATACGATATAAAACTATTCAGTAAACCGCAGGAACCCTAAACATAAGGTGGCCGTCATGTAAGGACATTCGTCTTTCTGTTTTCCAAAAATCGAAAGCTACCTGTTTCTAATGAAAAAAACGCCCGTACGCGGGGACTGCCGCATACGGGAAAATTCAAAAAGAAAGAACTTACTCCATTTTAAACGCACTGAAAAAGGTCGGGCCTGCGCTCGACTCTTTTTTATAAGTTCGGAGAAAGGAAATTCAAATCAGGGACAAGAGCTTTGCATAATCGCCGTCGAGTTTTTGTCCCGTTTCCGTTTCGTAATAGCGGCAGAAGCATTTGAGATATTCCGCTCGGTATCGATAGAGAGTCCTTTCTCCCGTATGCTCATTCAAGGCAAGAGAAATTGCACCTTTTAACTCCCAGTTAAGATCGAGATAAATAGCTTCGATGATGGAAGAGTGTTTCGTTTCTTTGAGATAATCGGTCATGGAATAATACTCTTTCAAGCGCCGAAACGCATTCTGCACGGCTTGATTTTCGGGCGCGGCACCTTTGATCGCGGCGCCGATCTTTAATTCCGTTTCCTTTATTTTCGCTTTTGTATTCATGCAAACATAGTAACATAAATCGAAAGGCAGAAACTGTCAAAATTTGGCAGATATTGAAAATTATTATGTGATATAATAAAATAAGACTATTGACATGGAGCATATTGACGATGTGTAAGCGGAATGCCGAAGAAATACTCAAATATATGATAAGCACTTTTACGGATTATTTAAGGGAGTTGTCCGAAAAAGAGAACGACGAATTCGGGTATGGAGAAAAGACAGCGTATGTGGAATGTCTGGAAATCATACAACAATGGGAGAAAGCGAAAGAAAACGGTTTGGATTACGAAATAGAAAAATTCTTTTCTTTGTAAGAGAAAAGGGATCGTCCATTCTTATAAAATAACGCCGGGAGAAGGGAGGACGATTTTGAGAGAAAAACGTTAAATAGCTTTAATTTTTGTAGGAATCGCGCCGAGGAGTTTTATTCTTCCGTATCGGCGTTTTTTGTGTATACGGCTTCGACTCCGATTGTTCCTCTCTTCCGCTTGACAAAAGGAAAAATATGCGATATAATAAGAAAAATACGTCGACGAGGATCGAAAAACTATGAATTTTTGGGTGTTTTTGATCTGGTGTTTGCTTCCCGTCTTTATTTTATGGTCGGCATGGAAAGCCTCAAAGAGATCGGTGGTGGCGAGAAAACACCTGAGAAACAAGCATACGAACGAAAAAGGAGATTTCATCTATATGCTTAATTTGATCAATCAATTTATCGGGAAAAAATGCAACATCGTGACGATCGAAAAGGAATACACGGGCGTCATCGAGAGTGTGGAAGAAAATTGGATCGTCGTACAAGACGCTTATTACGAAACGAAAGAGATCATCAACTTGGAATATGTGACGGGGATCCGCCAGTGCAAAGAAAAGCTGAAAAAACTTCGTAAGGAAAGACAAGAGGCGTAACGCGCCCGGCGGAGCGAGCCGGGATGGAGCGCGAATGCTGCGCGCCGCTGCGCAGGAATGCGGACACAAGAAAGCGCGCCCGTTTTTCCTTCTTTACTCCTTTTGTATGGTTTCGTCATATTTTCCCGCTGCATTTCTTCTTGCTGGTCGGCTCTTTGCCTACGCGGCATTTTACGTTGTCCCTTGTCTGTCGCCGCTGAGTTTGGCGTCGTCGGATGCTTTATTGCTGCGCGGCGTATATTTTATGTGTCCTTGCTTGCGCGTATGAAAATTTCGCTGAATTTTTATGACGATTCTCGACAATAATAAAGCCGTTCCTCTTTGGAGAAACGGCGCTTTTTATTCGACGGCGACGTTTTTTACTTCGGGCGGCAGATTTCGGACTATGCGGAATACCTCGTCGGCAAAACGCTCCTTTTCCGCGCACGCCCTCGCCGTTCCTTCCAATCTTTGTTCGTCGCCCGATCTCGATAAGAGCGGGTATGCGGATCTCCCCAGCGCGGATAAAACGTCCTCTCGTCCCTTTCTTACGGCGAGCAGACGAAGATAGAGGGGAGAGGCGAAACATTCCCGAATAAACGCCTCGGAGATCCCCAACAAGTTTTGCAATAACACCCGCCGCAGCCTCGAAGTCGTGTACCTTTTCGACGTAAGCGCGCGGGCGATATCCTTCACGTTTTCCTCCGCCGCTCTTTTCAGTGCGTTTTCCAGGCCTTCCGAGCAGTCGAGAACGCTTTTTATATCCTCTGCCGACCGTTGCAGCAGCGCCAATTTTTCCAGAGCTTCGAGGTCGTTTTCAAGAGTCAAGGGCAGGTCGCCGCGCACGTATTCGGGCACCCCGTCCGAAAGTTTCTCGCCCCGTTCCAAGGCGGCGCGGAGGGCGGTGGCGGAGGGGTAATCCGCGCGCAGCGTTTCGTCCGAATATCCGCTGCCGATTCTCCGTATCGGGAAAAGGCGTATCGTTTTTTGCCGGCTCCGTATCGCGCGGGCATATTCCACGCCGAGAATATTATTCGGCGCTGTCAATAGGGATAGGGGAAAAGTTCTTTCGCGAGAGTCCGCGGGTTCAAGTCCCGTTGCCTCCGCCCAGGCGCCCGCCCGCGCCTTTATATAGCTTTCGCCTTCTTTCATTCGCCGCCGAATGTCGTCCGACACCTTCGCCGGTTCGCTTTCCAGCAGTTCTGCGGCGCGGAAAAAGTCCTTCTCATTCCCGTTTTCCGCGCCGAAACAGAGGGCTTCGACTTCGGGAATAGCGGCCGACAGTTTGACGGCTCCTTGCGCGAAAAATTCGGCGGAGGATGTGGAAAAAACGACGGGAAGTTCTATAACGGCGTCCGCGCCCGCTAAGACGGCGTGTCTTGCCCGCGCATATTTTCCCATCGCCGCCGCTTCTCCCCGCTGCACAAAATTACCGCTCATGATACAGACGACGAAGTCCGCGCCCGTCGTCTGCTTCGCGGCGCCGAGGTGGTAGAGATGCCCGTTGTGAAAAGGGTTGTATTCGCAAATAATCGCACAAATTTTCATTTTATCGCTAACCTTTTCCTTTACAACCTGCGAAATGTGTGATATAATTAAAACGTACGTAAAAAATCGGAACGGGGAAGAGTTCCCTTGCTTTCCATTCCTATTATACACGAAACTCATAAAGAAATAAAGCGTTTCCAAGGAGATATTTTTATGAAGAACATTCTTGACGAAATCAAAACCAAGGCGAAAGCCCTGCACAAGAAAATCGTCCTCTGCGAAGGAGAGGACAAGCGCGTAGTGAAGGCTGCGGCGGACGCGACAAAAGAAGGAATCGCGGAGATCGTCCTTTTGGGCAACGAGGCGAAAATCAAAGCCGCCAATCCCGACGTGGATCTTACGGGTGTCACCGTGGTGGACCCGCTCACCTCTCCCCGCCTTGCGGAATATAACGCGAAGCTCTGCGAGCTGCGCGCCTCTAAGGGCATGACGCCCGATCAAGCGGCAAAGCTCCTGACGGACGGCACCTATTTCGGTGCGATGATGCTGAAAATGGGCGAAGTGGACGGACTGGTTTCGGGCGCCTGCCATTCGACGGCAAACACGCTTCGCCCCGGACTTCAAATCATTAAGACGGCAAAGGGCGTTTCTTCCGTATCAAGCTTCAATCTGATGATCTGTCCTCCGCAGGGCAATCAATACTGCCCCGACGGACTCGTCGTGTTCGCCGACTGCGGACTCAATCCCACCTATACCAGCGAAGGGCTTGCCGACTGCGCCATCGCCACCGCAAAATCCGCCAAGGAAATCGCCGGGATCGAACCGAAGGTGGCGATGCTTTCCTTCTCCACGAAGGGCAGCGCCAAGCACGATAACGTATCCCTCGTGGCGGAAGCGGTGAAAATCGCCAAAGACAAGGCGCCCGAATTGAAACTCGACGGAGAACTGCAATTCGACGCGGCAATCGTTCCTTCCGTGGGCGAATTCAAAGCTCCGGGCTCCGAGGTCGCCGGTCACGCCAACGTGTTCATTTTCCCCGACTTGCAGGCGGGCAATATCGGCTACAAGATCGCGGAACGTTTGGGCGGGTTCATGGCGGTCGGTCCCATTTGCCAGGGGTTTGCCAAACCTCTCAACGACCTGTCGAGGGGCTGTAAATCGGAAGATATCGTGGCGGCTGTCGCCATCACCGCGTTGCAGACGCAGTTCTAAGTTTTGTCAGGGAGAAGAAATCAGTCATGAAAATTTTGGTCATCAATTCGGGAAGCTCTTCCCTCAAATATCAGCTCATCGACATGGAAACGGAAAACGTCATCGCCAAGGGAAACTGCGAACGAATCGGCATCGACGGCTCCAAACTTACCCATAAGGCAAAGGGCGAGGAAACGGTCATCGAACAGTCCATGCCCGATCATAACGTCGCCGTACAGCTCGTTTTGAAGGAGCTGACGGACAAAAAGTGCGGCGTCATTTCGTCCATGGACGAGATCGACGCAGTGGGGCATCGGGTCGTCGCTTCGGGCGAGGCGTTCAAAAAGCCCACGCTCGTCACGGCGGAATCCATGGCGCTCATGGAGGAGATCAAGGATCTCGCGCCCCTGCATAATCCCGCGGCGATCGTCGGGGTAAAAGCGTGCCGGGCGGCTATGCCCGAAACGCCCATGGTGCTCGTGTTCGACACGGGCTTTCATTTCACGATGCCCGATTATGCGTATATGTACGCGGTCGATTACGCACACTATGAGAAGTATAAGATCAGACGCTACGGCGCGCACGGCACGAGTCATAAATTCGTTTCGCAGGAAGCCGCGAAATATCTCGGCAAAAAAATAGAGGAGTTAAAGATCATCACCTGCCATCTCGGCAACGGCTCCTCCATCACGGCGGTGGACGGCGGTAAATGCGTGGACACCTCGATGGGCTTCACGCCTCTCGCCGGCGTTCCCATGGGCACGAGAAGCGGTGACATCGATTATGCGGCGGCGGAATACATCGCCCGCAAGGAAGGCATGGACGTTTCCGAAATGCTCGCCTATCTCAATAAAAAATGCGGAATGCTCGGCATTTCCGGCGTTTCCAGCGATTTCAGAGATCTGACGTCCGCCTCCAAGGAAGGCAATCAGCGGGCAAGACTCGCGCTGGATATGTTCAATTATTCCTGTAAGAAGTATGTGGGCGCGTATGCCGCGGCGATGAACGGAGTAGACTGCATCGTATTCACGGCGGGCGTCGGCGAAAATACGCCGGGCGTCAGAAAGGGAATCTGCGAAAATATGAGCTATCTCGGTCTGGAAATCGACGAAAAGAAGAACGAGGAAAAGAACAACGGCGCCATCCGCGACATCACGGGAAAGAACTCAAAAGTCAAGGTCCTTATCATTCCTACCAACGAAGAACTCGTCATTGCGCGGGAAACCATGGAATTGTTGTAAATTTTCAGCAAATTCCTCGAAAAAAAGTTGACAAACAAGCAGAAATATAATATACTTTTAAAGTCGGTTTAATGATGATTATCGATGTAAGAAAACTCAATGCAGGGAAACGATATTCGGGCAAGCTGGAATTCGAGTATTCCGCGCCCGAAACGCTCATAGACATTCCCTTCGTCCGATTTTCCGCTCCCGCCAAAGTGGAGGCGGAATATTGTCTTCTCGAAGACGATTCTCTGGAATTAAAGGGAAAAATTACTTACGGCATTGAAGGGCAGTGCTCGCGTTGCTTAAAGGACGCTTCGCAAAAAGTGGAAGGGGAAATCGATGCGTATTTTCAGCCTTTCGAAGGCGGCGAAGATTACGCCTATAAAAACGGCGTCATCGATTTGACGGACGCCGTAAACGATGCGATAATGGCAAGTATGCCCCGCGTGCTCTCCTGCGGAGAAAACTGTCACGGCATTCGGTATACGGATTGAACGGCGGAAAAAATTTAAAGAATATTAAACAAGAGGTGTAATATGGCAGTACCCAAGAGTAAACAGTCCAAGAGCAGAACAAATAAAAGATTCGCAAATTATAAAGCTACCGCTCCCACGCTGGTGGAATGCCCTCATTGTCACGAGCTGACCGAGGCGCACAGAGTTTGCAAAAATTGCGGCTTCTACGACGGGAAAGAAGTAATTACCGAAAAAGAAGAAAAGAAAAACTAATCGTCTAATCGGGAATTTTAGGCGGGCTGCTTGCGGGCGCCCGCTTTTTTCCGTTACACGCTTTTTCAATTGATAAATTTGATAATTTTTATAAATTAACCTGGGTTAAGTATGTAAAAATTTGACAAATTCTCCCGGTTGTGCTATAATAAAAACGAAAATACGTTCCTGCGTAAGTATTTCGCGCCCGATGCAAGGGAGCTGCCATACTGTAAAGGAAAACGAAAATGCGAAAACGCGGATTAGGTATGCGCGTTTTTACATCCTATGGAAATATCGCGTCGGCGATCACAATGAAAACGAAACTATTTTTGTATGTCTATTTTCGCGCTCCTGTATCATCATGCCGACGTTTAAAGAAGCAGAGAGGCAAAATTGCGGAAAGAAAAGCGATTCCTTTGCCGTTTTGCGCCTTGTTCGGAGATAGTGGTTGTGTGTTATGATAAGCGCGGACGTGCGAAAGCGTAAAATATCTCCTTGCTTTTTTCGTTTCTTTCCTGTATAGGTTCGTTCCTGTTATATGGAGCGCGATCCTTCACATTTAAAAAGGAGTATCGCGCTCTATTTTCAGAAGACGCGGGCGCGTCTGATAAAGTTGCTTTTGAAAAATAAAAAAACGTGCATACTACGTAGTAGCGTAAGCGATAGGGCGCATCGGAAAAACCGACGGTTTTTTGAAAAGCCGCTCCTTGTATTCCTTCGAAGGACAAGGGAGAGGGCGGGGACTTTGCCGTTTTTTCACAGCGGGCAGGATCTCTTCAAAAGCCTTCGCACCATTTTTTCGGTGCGCTTCCATAAGGAGTTTTTATGAAAGAAAAATTTACGGTCACGGGAATGACGTGTTCCGCGTGTTCTGCGGGAATAGAGCGCACCTTGAACAAGATGCAGGGCGTCGAAAAAGCGGAAGTTTCGCTGATGGGCGAATCGATGGTCGTGGAATATGACGAATCCTCCGTTTCCAGGGAACAGCTCGTCGCCGCCGTCAGGGAACTCGGCTACGGAGCGGCGCCGTTCGACGAAGAGGCATGGAAAAAGAAAAAGCCGCAGACGGATACTCTCAAAAGGCGCTTCTTTCTTTCCCTCGTCTTTCTTGTGCCCCTGCTCTATTTTTCGATGGGCGGCATGGTGGGGCTTCCCCAGCCCTCTGCCGCCGTCAATCACACGGTGCAGCTGATTCTGACGCTCGCCATCATCCTCGTCAATTTTCATTTCTTCACCAGCGGCACCAAAGCTCTCGTCAAACGCGTCCCCAATATGGATACGCTGGTCACGCTCGGCTCGGTGGCGGCGTTTGCGTACAGCCTCGTGCAGTCCGTTCTTCTCTATGCGGGAAAGGCGCATCACGACGGCCACGATATGCTCTTTTACGAATCGGCGGCTATGATTCTGACGCTGGTCACGCTCGGCAAATGGCTGGAAGAAAAATCCCGCCGCAAGACGGGCGAAGAAGTGGAAAAACTCATCAAGCTGATGCCCGATACAGTCACGGTCGAGCGCGGCGGTTCGCAGTCGGTCATCGCCTTTTCGGAGATCGTTCCGGGCGATATGCTCGTCGTCAAACAGGGGGATTATATACCCGTAGACGGGAAGATCGCGGAGGGCCATGCCTTTATCGACCGCGCGGCGATTACGGGCGAAAGTATGCCCGTCGAGGTCGGGGAAGGGGACGCGGTGACGGGCGCGGATATCGTCAAGAGCGGCTTCGTCAAAGTTCTCGCGGAAAAGGTCGGCGCGGAAACCACGCTTTCTCAAATCGTCCGAATGGTCAAAGAGGCGGGCGCAAGCAAGGCGCCCCTGCAAAAGATTGCGGATAAAATCGCGGGGATCTTCGTTCCCGTGGTGACGCTGATCGCCCTCGTCACGTTCGTCGTTTGGCTGGCGACGACGAAAGAGGTCGGCACGGCGGCAAATTACGCCATCAGCGTTCTCGTGATTTCCTGTCCCTGCGCTTTGGGGCTTGCGACGCCCGTGGCGGTCATGGCGGCGACGGGTCGGGGAATGTCCCTCGGGATCCTCTATAAAGACGCGGAG
>QWCN01000218.1_pt1 | contig 98342 bp, 119 predicted proteins | sample 1972711 | NCBI WGS metagenome assembly QWCN01 (sample SAMN09866707, study PRJNA288562) | Human gut metagenome isolate term1_stool, whole genome shotgun sequencing... | isolation source: gut | host: Homo sapiens | place: USA: California | reverse complement strand
TTTTTACTTCTGAACCGGGTTCGAATTCTTCATCATTGAGAGATTTTGCCTGCCATTCTTCTCCAAAAACAGCTATTTTGCCGCTGTGCGGAGTAACTTTTTCAATGACTTTTGCGGTTTTGCCAAGATACATCCCGATTGTCTCAGGATCGCCTGAATGTTTTTGCTTCATAAGAAACGGCCTTAGCCAAATCAAAAAAACAGCGGAAAATATACCAAAAACAATCACCTGTATCGTCAACGACAATCCGAGGGCTGCTGAAATTGCAGCAACAAAACAGGCAAAACCAAGATTCAGAAAGAACATTGCAGGGGTAAATATTTCGGTAATACACAAAATCACACCTGCAATGCACCAAATCTGCCATATAGTTAATGAGTCCATTAAGATTTCTCCTTATTAAGCCTTATTATATAGGTTTTTCAATGTACGTGCAATACATATAAGGAGAAAATTTTCGTGAACTATCCTGGATAACCTCCGTCAACTATGCAGTAGTGACCGTCTTCAAGGTCGTATTTGTCATGTACTCTGCAAACATTGCAAAGACAGCCTTTGTCATCATCTATACATCTGCTTTTTGTGTAAGCACAAAACAAATTTTCCAGCCCTTCAACGTTTTCAAGACCTTTAATCATGTCAATCATGTTGTGCGGCATTTCTTTAATTTTGCAAGATGTTGTGTAAGAAGGGCATTTTAAGCAGTTGCATGCTTGTAGATTTTCTTTTGTTTTTTCAACCTGACTCATATATTTCTCCTTATTAACGCGGTTTCTTTTTTCCGTCCATCATGTCTTCAACTTCGTGAGCCCCTTCGCCGTAATATTTTGCTTCTTCGGGGGCCAGTGTAATCAACAGTTTAAATAATTCACCGGCATGTTCTCTTTCTTCATTAACAATGTCTGTTAAAACTGTGTGTACAAGCTCGTTATCTGTTGATTCTTTGATTTGTTCATAAAGTTGAATCGCTTCATATTCCGCGGCAATATTGAATCTGATACCACGGATTAATTCTTCTTTAGTGAGTTTTCTGTCACAATGCGTTACGTTGCATGAATTTTCAAAATGCGGCATATCCTGTCTCCATATTATGTATGCAGACATATTCTAAGCGCAAAATGTAGCATTTTAATCACACAAAAAAGCTAGCCAATGTATAGTTTAAACAAATCATTAAAATTACAAATCTTTATTGAGCAGATGCTTGCGTATCTTCAGCCGGTTGTGCGGGTTGTTCTGTAGCTGTGGTTTGTTCTTCCGGTGCATTGGCAGCCTGCCCGGTTGTCTCGCCTTCTTTTTCATTAGGCTCTACTACTGCAATACCCATAGCTGTTAGTGCCTGTTTTGCTTTGGGGGCAAGGGCTGTATCAGGGAAATTTTCTAAAATAGTTTGATAGCAATCAATTGCTTCTTGTTTGTATTCTCTTGCTTTATAAAGGTTGGCTGCTTTGTAATATAATGGTGCAAGTGTAATATCGGGCGCAATCAGCATCTGGTTATCGAGTTTGATTTTTATTTCAATCATACTTGCGTTGTCAGCCGGTGAAAAAAGAGAGTTTGCATAAACTTTTCTTGTTAATCTATCAATTGTTTCTGACATTGAAGTCATGTCTTCCTGTGTTATGGAACCTGCAGATTTTTTTGATTTTTTTGCAGCAAGCGAGTCCATAGATGCCATGGAAAATACAATCATACCTATCAACAATAAAATTAAAGTCTTTTTCATAATCTTTCTTCTAAAAGTTTATACTCCTGCCCTAATGATATTCTATATTAAATGCATGTGTTTTTCACTAACCATATGGTCTAAATTTAAAACAACCCGAGCTGTTGCGTTTTGTCTTCGAGTATGTTTCTCAAAAACTTTGCCCTGTGCCATTTTGTGGGGCCGTATTGTTTAATTGCATCCACATGTTTAGCTGTAAGATAGCCCTTGTTTTGCTCCCAGCCGTATTGCGGAAATTTTTGTGCAAGCTCATCCATAAATCTGTCTCTGCTGACTTTGGCTAAAATGCTTGCAGCCGCTATTGATGCTGATTTAGCATCTCCTTTTACAACAGTTTTTTGCGCCATTGCATATTTTTTTATGAGCTTGTTTCCATCAACAAGAGTAAGCGTTTTTGCCTTGCCAAGCTGCTTTTGAACCTGCTCGCATGACAATTTCATGCAGTTTAGGGAGGTGTTTAAAATATTGTTTTTTTCTATATCTTCTACACTTCCGGCCTGTATAAAATAAATTGAATGTTTTTTTATGATGTCGTAGAGCTCTTCTCTGTTTTTTTCTGACAATTTTTTTGAATCATTTAATATAGAAAGTTCATTGTACAAATCGTTGTTGTGCTCTTTAAAACACACAGCTGCTGCAAAAACAGGCCCAGCCCCCGGACCTCTTCCGGCTTCGTCTGTTCCTATAATAAAATCAAAGTTGTTTTCTTTTTTGTTTGCATCATCAAAAGAAAAAAGCTCTTGTATTTTATTGCTCTGTTTTATCAATGTTGTCATCCAGAATAAATCTTCCTATACGTCCAGCACGAAAATCTGTAAGCACCATAACAGCGGTTCTTGTTATGTCCGGTTCACTGTTTTTGACAATCCAGTTGCGGCTTTTGGCTATATTTTCAAGCGTAATTTCATTGTCTAAATTGTAGTATTCTTTAACCTTTATCGGGTATTTTTGCGCAAGTATTTCGAGAAGCTCTGCTGCCACTTCTTCGTTTTCATATGCGTTTTCGCTGACAGAATTGACCATTGCCAGTTTTCCTGCTTTAATCTGGTCTTCCTGTTTTAACGGGATTATTCCCGGTGTGTCGAGCAAATCTATTTTGGGGTTTACTCTCACCCACTGCTGCTGGCGTGTAACACCGGCTTTTGCACCGACTTTTGTCTTACCTTTTTTTATAAGTTTATTTATAATACTCGATTTACCTACGTTAGGCATACCCACAACCACTACTCGTGCCGGGCGTGGTAAAAGCCCTTTGGCAACCAGCTTGTCTATGCGCGGTTTTGCAAGCTCTATAACTTTATTTACGATAGTTGAAATATCATTGTTTTTAGATGCACAAGAAGCAATAACCGGAAAACCTGAAGTTTCTTGATAATGTTTTATCCATTGTTTGAGCGCATTTTCATCCGCAAGGTCGGCTTTGTTCAGTACAATGAGTCGGGGTTTTTCTCCCAGAAGTTTTTTTATATCAGGATAAACAGAGCTGTCAGGGATACGTGCATCAAGCACTTCAATAACCACATCTACAAGGTTAATGAGTTCTTTCAACTTTTTCTCTGCTTTTGCAATATGTCCGGGGTACCAGTGGATATGTGCCATACATAGACTCCTTTATATAAATAAAGCGGCAATTCAATTGCCGCTTATTATGATTTTTTGCTTCAAAGCGTTGATTAACGCTTTTCAATTTTTTCTTTAATTCTTGTTGCTTTACCGGAACGTTCTCTGAGGTAGTAGAGTTTAGCTCTTCTAACGTCACCGCGTCTAACAACCTGGATTTTTTCTAATCGTGGAGAGTAAACAGGGAATACTCTTTCAACACCAACACCCTGGAAAGTTTTTCTTACAGTGATGGTTTTGCCTACGCCTGAACCTCTCTTTTTAATAATAATACCTTCGAAAGCCTGAGTTCTTTCTTTGTTGCCTTCGATAATTCTTACGAAAACTTTAACAGTATCTCCGGGGTTTAATTCAGGGAGATTGTTATTTTCAATGTGTTTTTTTCCTAATGCTTCAACTATCGGATTCATTGTTTTATTCCTTTATTTCTGATTATAAACATATTTTTGTGACAATAAATAAATCTTAATCAAAACATATTCATATATCAAGGGGGTGTGCACCCTTACGTTAAAGTTTAGCAACATTTTTTAATGTTTTTATGTATTCAAAGCTTTTGTCAATCTTTTCTTCGGGAATTTCTCCATTTTTGACAGCTTCTATGAGCTTTGCAATAAGTTCAATAACTGATTCATCAGTGTTTCTGTATATAAACATATTAACACCGGCATTAATAGCACGCTTGCAGGCTTCAAATGGCGTAAATCTTCTTATTCCGCCCATTACCATGTCATCGGAAATCACTATGCCTTTGTATTTAAGCGTATTTCTTAAATAGCCGTCAATCACTTCCTTCGAAATTGAAGCCGGAATTTTTTCTTTGTTAAATGCTCTGTAATGTATGTGAGCAACCATAATTGCAGGAAGCTCATTTAATAGCTGTTTAAAAGGTTTTACGTGAACGTTTTCCATCTCTTCAATGCTCAGATTTACTTCAGGCATTTCTTTATGAGAGTCGGTGCTTGTTTCTCCATGGCCCGGGAAATGCTTGCCTACAGGGATTATCCCGTTTTTTGTATAAGTCCTTGCTGCAATTGAACCGAATTTTATAACTTCATCAGCGTCGTTTGAGTAAGCCCTGTCTGCGATTATCGGGTTATTGGAATTTGTATCAACATCAAGTACGGGCGCAAAGTTCATATTCAGTCCCAGATAAGTCAGCTCCTGTGAAATCCACTGTACCTGCTGTTCAACGGTTTTTTCGCCCTGTTTTGCAGCATTTCTTGCGCTCAGGTAGTGTGGTCCGCCGTAAAGATTGAGCGTTCTCTCCACTCTACCGCCCTCCTGATCAATACTCAAAAATGGCGCAAATAATGCATCTTCCTTAATCATATGCACTGCAGCTTTGAATCTTTCTTTGTCACAAATGTTCTGTGTAAAAAATATTACACCGCCAAGCCCTGATTTCAGTGCATTAATAAATTCCGGATTTGCATGCGGATTTTCCCCTTCATAACCCAGAATAAACATTTGATAAACTTTTTGTTCAAGCGTTAAATTTTCCATATTTTTATTTTACATCAACAGTTTGTTTTTGAAGATGGTTTAAAAATTTGTAAATTTATTTTGAATTGAGCTTTTCTTCTCTTTCTTTTTTCGTTTCTTCCAAAATAGCTCTGTCTTCGTATTTATGCTCTATTTCAATTTTTTTATAAGTTCTGTTGATAAGGCTCAACGCAATAGTGGCAAAAGCTGCTATTTTTAAATATTTGGGGGCTGCTTTAAAGTCTTTTATAAGGTTTTTTGCAGCTTCTTTAGGGCTTTTCCAGTTTATTTTGGGTGGTGCTTCAAGTTTTAACACAGGTTTATAATGGCCAACTGCGGCTGTGATACCTGCTGCTGCGGCAATTTCAATATTTGATGAAACAGAATTTTTTAAATGGCTGTATGCGCAGGCTGTTCTGTTGGCTTTTGAGCCTTTGTCTTTGTCTGTAAAAGAATTTATTGTGGGAGATATTAAAAATAATATTTTAGACATAACACACACCATTAAGTTTATGTTGTAATAAACCCCTAAAATGAAATTTTTTGTTACTTTAACGATTTTGTTTTACAAATTTTAATACTTATAAAGAATATTTTGAAATATCTTCAAAATATTTTTCAAGTGCCATATATCCGTTGTAAATTTCGTTTGTGATAAGAGTGTATCTGCAAGCAGCAAGATAGCGCAATTCTTTTGCTCTTATTTCAATGATTTTGTCAGCATCACTTTTGAGGTTTTCATCAAGTGACATTGACCATTTTTTAAGAAGTTCAAGCTCTTCGTTTATTTGCTTAATTGTTGTGTATTCAAGCTGGTTGAAGTCGTATTTTCCTAAAAGAGCTTTTTCTTTGTTTGTAATTCTGCTTTTTACAACCGGTGTGCCGTATATTTTTTTGATAAACATATAATTGTCGGCAGCCAGTATGTGAGACATAGGGACTCCTGCACGAGCAAGCATTGAGGATGTACTCAAAGAGCTGAATTTGTCTTTTTCATCAGAGAGTGAGCTCATTTTTGTCAAAGGAGTAGTTATTTTTTCCTCGTTAGAAGTATTCAAATTTGAAAAATTCTCGTTAATTGTCCCAATCCTCTTTAATCTCAAAAATCTTTAATAAACCAATTTTATCTCACCCTTAATTTTTTGTCATGCTACTTTGTAGAATTGTAAAGTTTAAACAGGACTAATACAAATCGGGGGGCAATTATTTTGTACAAGTTGTTTTTATATATATAAAGGGAAAATTATAATTAATTTGGGGAATTAGAGGAAATGACACAAGGTGTAAATTTTTTCACAAATCCTAATGCGCCGTCTTCTAACGCGATGCGGCTTCTGGCAATGCAAAACGCAATGCCTGTGAGAGCTGCATCAGAAAGCATTGAAGATTACAACAAACGAATGGCGCAATGGAAGGATGAGCTAAAAGCAAAACAAAAGGCCGAGAATTCTGAAATACTGCAAGGTCTGATAGCCGGAGTTGATACAAAAATTTCAACGGATATACATTCATTGAAAAATACAAACTCTGCTATTGAGAAATTGAAATTCTGGCAATACGTGCTGGAAGGCTATGATACAAATTTGGATTCACAAATATCAGCACTCAAAGCAAAGCAGGGGCTGATACAGCAGCAAATAGAAAAGATAAAAAAACAGGGTGAACAGAAAGAAAAGCTGGATATCCGAGATGGACTTGGCTTGCGAAGTGCAGCAGAAGAAGAAACACTGCTTTCTTCACTGGCCGCTCCAAAAACGGGCATGTTTGATAATGATGAGTTAAAAACAGGCTCAAGAAATATCCTTGGCTAAACCACTACGCCGAATAAATCGTAATCATCACAGCCTGTAATTTTTACAGTTTCGATGTCACCGGGCACAAGAAGCTCTTGCGCTTCTACATAAACAAGGCCGTCTACTTCCGGTGCATCTCTGTAAGAGCGTGCAATTACTAGACCTTCAGAGGTTACAGATTCGATTATGCAGGGAATTTCTCTTCCTTCAAAGCTTTCGTTCACTTCTCTGGAGATTTTTTGCTGCAGTTTCATCAATTTGTTTTTACGCTGCTTTTTTACACGTGATGGAATTTGTTCCGGCAGAGAGTAAGCATATGTGTTTTTTTCTCTGGAAAATTCAAACGCGCCCATTTTGTCAAATTTTGCCCATTTTGTAAATTCATACAAATCGTCAAACATTTCTTGGGTTTCGCCCGGATAGCCTACAATAAATGTTGTTCTGATTGCGACATCTTTTATTTTTTCTCTCAATTTATTGATAAAACCTCTGTAATCAATAACAGGTCGCCTCATTGCTTTTAGCATATCAGGGTGAGAGTGTTGAAGCGGTATATCGACGTATTTTACAACCTTGTCGCAATTTGCAAATGCATCAATCAATTCGTCATCAAACATCGAAGGATATGTGTACATTACACGTATCCAGTTAATGTCTTCAATTTTGTTTAATTCTTTTAAAAGCTTTGCCAGAGAAGGTTTTTTGTATAAATCAATACCGTAACCTGTTGTGTCCTGTGCAATCAGGACAATTTCCGACACTCCTTTTTTGCCCAGTTCTTTTGCTTCTTGAACAATATTTTCAATGGGTCTTGAGCGGTAAGGGCCTCTTAACTGCGGGATTACACAATAGCCGCATTGATAGTTGCATCCGTCTGCTATTTTTATATAAGAGCTGGAGCCTACTGTAATCTGTTGTCTTTGAGCGTGTTCCGGATAAACAAAAACAGGGTTTTGTGATATTTCACAAACATATTCTTGTTTTTCGCTGGTTACTTTTTTTATTACATCAGCTATTTTGGCAATATCTGAAGTACCCAGCATTGCAACGGCTTCCGGCACGGCTTTTTTAAGCTCGTGTTTGTGTTTTTGTGGGAGGCAGCCGGTGATTATAATTTTTTTGCCTTCATTAACCATTTCTATTATTGAATGTACAGATTCTTTTTCCGCATCGTGGATAAATGAGCAGGTATTTATTATTACAACATCAGCTTCCTTGTCGTTTAGTGTGATGTTAAATCCATCTTGAGCCAGGAGTCCGAGCATTAATTCGGAGTCTACAAGGTTTTTGGCACAGCCGTGGTTTATCAATGCAATTTTTATATCTTTATTTTTCATAAATTAATTATAAATGAAAAATAGCTGAATCACAGCATTATCTGTACGGGTTATTTATTGTATACGCGATTTATGATATTATTAGCCCAGAGTTTATATAAATATGAGGTGTATTATGTTTTCTTTTCTCAAAAAATTCGGGTCACAAAACGTTGAAAACCTGGACAAAGAGATTAACACGGCTTATAAAAAATTAAAAGATTTGTACAACTATGATTCAATTTCGGATGAACGGAAAGAATATCTTAAAAACCTCATTGAAGAAAACGGATACCTTCCTTTTCCTTACATAAAAGCAATTGAAGAGCTCTCGCACGCAGAGATTCTCTACGGGCTGGAAATAAAATGGAAACACAACAGCGTTTTTGATGAAGAAAAAGGAGAATTCAAATTTGATAATGATAAAATTTCTCCGGCACAAAGGGCTGATTACAAAAACGGCGACTGGCTCAAAAAAGAGCAGCATAACGTAAAACTCATAAACCTTGCAGGTCTGGGCGACGGCAACAAAACTCAAGAGACAGGAAAACTCATAGACTGGCTTCGTCAGGTTCTTATTCTTCCATCCGGAATGCCGGACAAAGGTGTGCTTGGCACAACGGTTTATCTTATACCATTTCACCCCAGAGAATTCGGCTGTGCTTACCTTCCCGTAAGTACAGAAGTAAGCCCGCATATTGAAGATAAAAGAATAACTGAAAAACTTGGTCTTGATACAAAACAACAGGTGCAGCTGTTTGTAAAACTTGCACAGCTGGCAGGCCACTGTGTTATTTATGATGTGCTTCCTCAAACAGGAAGATTTTCCAAAATGGTGCTTGCTAACCCCTCTATTGCACGCTGGTATGACATAAAAGAGCTTATTGAAAAAATAGAAAAAGAGGCAGATTCTGCATATGAAAAGCTGAAAACAGAGTTTGAACCCGAAGATGTTGAAATAGTAAGAGATATTTATAAAGCAACACTCAAAAAAGGCTCAAATGACCTTTCGGAACACTATCAGGTTATCTACGACAAATTTGAGGAGCTTATTTCTCCAAAGAAAAAAGAATTCTCAGATGAAATGATGAAAAAAGAAAACCAGATAAAAATACACAACCGTGCAAAAGAGCTTATTGCAGGGGTTAATGACTTTAAACAGAACAAAAACATTGAAGAAGACGATATAAAAAATCAGGGAGAAACAATACAGCTTTTGATAAAAGAAGGTCTCTGGCCGGCACCGGGAGGGGCTTGGTGCTCTTGCGGAACACCGGTTTTTGACAGAATGTCTGACACGGGTGATTATCCAATGTTCAAGCATTTTGATTTTAAATGCGAGGATGTTACACACTTTGCAAACCTTGATTGCCAGACGCCTTATTACTTTGTTTTCCTTGAAACAGGTGAGTATAACAAACCTGTAATTGATGTTTATATCAACTATCTTAAAAAACTGCAAAAAGACTATAACTTTGACGGTTTTAGGGTTGACCATATTGACCACATTGTAGACGAAGTGTCAGAAAAAGACGGTGTGCCCATAAGCTACCGTGCCCCCAGAGAAGTGCTGGGCCGTGCAAATAAAGAGCTGAAAGCTGATGTTGCCCACTTTGCAACACTGGCAGAATATATGCTGTGGGACAGATACTACAAAGAGTATCATGATGATATGGCTTTTGATGTTTTGTGGGGTAATGATATTATTTCTCAATTCTCTAAAACTCCACAGGCTATTGTAGAAGACAATCAGGAGCTGGAAAGGTTTAATATAGCGGATTCTGATTCCAAATTCGGCAATCTGTCCATTTTAAAAAGCTACAACAATCAAGACGGTGAGTTCCGTGCAATTGATCAGTATCCCGGTCAACTCGGCGAGAGAGGTGCTTTATTTAAATGGTTTAAGTACAAATTTCTCCCAGGCGGCAAAAATGCTCAGCGTCCGGTTATGTTTATTGACGGGGATGAGTCTTTTACTAAGACAGGCATGGAAAGTGTCATAGGTGCAGAGGTCTCTATGCCCAGAGAAAAGGATTATAAATTCTTTAACAAATTTAATGCAGTGAATAAATTTGCTTTGCAAAATGAGCTTACGCGTGAAGGCGAAGCCGAAATCATTACACAGGATGACGATGGTTTTGTGAGCTGGATGGTTTCAAAAGACCCGTTAAAAGAGTCTTTGCTCGTTGTGGCAAACTATAACTCTCCTACAGAAAAAGTTACGGAAACACATGATGACGGATATTCAAATTCTTACATAAAACCGGGCGAAACTGTCTATAACAAACAGGTTCAAATGCCATGCGACTACATGATTGTTTCAGAATATATTTATAAAGAATCCGGCAAAATAGGCGAATCGGAGTTTGAAGAAGTGAAATTCGAAAAACCCGAGTCAGAGTTACACTTTGGAGAACTCAAGCCTGCTGAATTTAAAATATATAAAATTGTAAAATAATAAATATTAAAAAATGTTACACGGGCAAAAATCATGAAAACCATGATGAGAAGCGGGTTATCATGATTGTAAAAAAACTGTTACGTTTATACATGCCCTAAAATGCTTCACAAATAACCTTCTCGATGGTTTAATAAATATATTGAAATTCATTAATTGTTGAGAAATTGAAGAAAACAAAATTTTTGGGAGGAGATTTGGACGATTTCCAAATCTAAAAAAGACCGGTAACATAACCGGTCCTTTTTATTTTTACAGAATCTATTTTAATTTTTGTAAAATTAAAATTCTTAAAATAGCAAAAAAATATTTTTTGAAAGAAAAAATGAGAATAATAGAATATCTTTTAAGAATCATAATAGCGTAGTTTCTTTTAATGGAATCAAAAAAGAACTTACTGATAAACAAAAAAGTGAGTGCCATTATGTTATTCATTAATATTCTTTAGCTTGTGCGGGAATTTCAGCTTTTATGGGTGAAGCTTATGCCGCAGGAGCGGATATTCCTTTTCTTATTACAACTGAAGCAGGAATGTTTACTGCTTTGGCAGGAGTGTTAAATGTTCCTTTAAGCCCAGCTATGTTACATGCTACCAAACATATGTGGTCTGCTGGCATTATTGGAGGTAACGTATTGAAATTGCTGAATAGTGTAGCATCATTAGGTGGTCATATAATGGCTGCTCCAACAACAGCAGGTGTTGGTAATGTTGCTATTAGTAGTTATTTGAGAGCGTCAAATGCTGCTCTGTCAGCATCCTTTTGTGAATACATGGGTTGGGCATTTGTTGATGATTATAAAAAAGGTTTAATGAACACTAAACAAAAAACAAAAGAACTTATTGCTTTTGGTGCTTTTTCTCAAATTATGCAAGGCTTTAATTCATATCTTGATTTAGAAAAGCCTGCTTCTATGCTTGAACATAAATTATCAGAAGCTTTCGGTATGTCATTTGCAAGTAATTTGTCCAACGAACATGCTTCTTTCGTAAATCAATCAATGAAGTTTTTGGCTAAACATCCGTTTTCCTTAGCTGCTAAAGGTATTGAAATAGTTACACCAGCCTTAGCTGCTCATTTAATAGAAAATGATGGTAAATTAAATAATCAATTTTTAGGTAATTTAATAAAAGGTTCTATATATTCTTTAGTATGTGGGCAGTTGCTTGGAGATTCAACGAATGATTATAAAATAAAAGATAAGTCTAAACAATATATAGGATACATGATGAATGACCCTTATATACAAAAACTAATAGAAGAAAAGTTGGTTATAAATGGAATAAAGTCTTATGGATTATATAAACTGGATAATAAGACATTGAGTTCTTTAGAATCTATATATAATGAGCTAACTCCTCGTATTGCTGATATAATAAAAAAACAAGAGGCCTATAATTAGAATAAATGCATTTAATACAGTAAATACACATCTTTCTTTTTCTTCAAAAAAAGAAAATGACTCTACATATTGGCGTATTAAAAATCCGGAATCTGCACAGGATAAATTGGAAAAACACTTTGCTATGGATTTTATAAAACGATTTCCAAATTGGGAGCAAAATGAAAATTTGGTGCACCGTCTAAAACAAGACACAATAAAATCTAGAGCTCAGGGAAAACTGCATTCAAAATGGCATGAGTTTGATACTTTTCCAGGAGTATCAGCATTAGCATTTAGTGCATTAACTATTTTATCGTTGCTTGTGCTGCTGAAAAATAAAAATTTAAATAAAAGTGAAAAAATACTTTTTAAAACAGCAGCCGTACTCTCTCCTATTTTTGCAATTGATAACTTGATGTATATTTTTACAGGCAGTAATTTATTTGATAAAAGAAAATCAAACAAATAAAAAAACAGGCAAGAGACTATTCTCTGCCTGTTTTTTTATTTTTATAACTTTTGGATAATTTCAATCTCATTTCCGTCAGGGTCTTTGATGAAAGCTATTTTTGATTGTGCTGCTTCCATAATATAAGGTTCGTATAAATACTCTCCGCCAAAGGCTTTGAGCTTTTTATCGAACTCGTCCATGTCTTTTGTTTCGAGTGCAAAATGGCCGAAGGCACTGCCGTTTGTGTAGCCGTCAGCAGGGTTTTCAAAGTTTTGAGTCAATTCTATTTCAAAGTCTGAGTCTTCACCTTTTAAAAAGTGCAGAATGGAATCATCCAGCTTAATTTCGTGTGTTTTTTTTAGCCCCAGAAGCTCTGTATAAAATTTCATAGATTTATCTATATCTTTTACCCTTATCATCGCGTGTAAAATTTTCATTATTCTTTCTCCTTTTCTTAAAAATTGTAAACTCGCCTTACCGGTTAATCATATCATATCATTGTAATTTTTACTTTAATTGCTATAGTTTAGATGGAGGAAATATGACATCACTACAGCAAACAATTTTATTCGTCATAGATGACCTTGAGCTTAAATATTTTGAGTTTAATGATTTAGTCACTAATTTTTGGATTATAAAGGAATTTTTAGACCGTGATTACGAAGTTTTTATTGCAGTAAAAAGCGGTCTTATGACAGAGGGCAATGTTGCAAAAACTCTCTGCTGGCAAGCATACGAAAAAGACGGCGATATTTTTTATAAAAAAGATGAACCTAAAAAATATGTAATAGAACACTTTGATGTGGTCTTTTTCCGTCCCGATCCGCCTGTTGATATTGATTATATCAATGCTTGCAGTGTTTTTGACTACGTGGATACAGAAAGAACGGTTGTTATTAACAACCCTATTGCGGTTAAAAATTTCAATGAAAAATTCCACCTTAACTACTTCCCTGAATTTGCGCCGGAAAATATTGTTACAGCCTCGGCAGAAGAAATAAAAGCTTTTGTCAGAGAACATAAAAAGGCTATTATAAAACCGCTAAACCAGTGTTTTGGAGGCGGAGTCTACTACCTTGATACAGAAGAAAGAAATATCAACACCATAATCAAAAATCTTACTAATAACGGCAAAACCATGGTAATGGTGCAAAGATATCTGGAAGGCGCTGTGCACGGAGATAAACGTATTCTTATTGTGGGGGAACACGTTTTTGATGAGTGTATCCGCAAGCTTCCCGGCAAGGATGATTTTAAATTTAGCGAACATTCTGACAAATATTTTGAAACAACACATCTCACGGCCGAAGAAAAAGAAATGGCTCAAAAAGTTGCAAAACATCTCAACGCTGTAGAGCTTTATATGGTAGGGTTGGACGTTGCAGACGGCAAAATAATGGAAATAAATGTAACAAGCCCCTGCTACTTTATCCGTGAAATTAACTCTCACAACAATGAGCGTTTTCAGGATGTTTTGATGGAAAAACTTATAAATCTTATTGAACTAAAACAAGGAAAAATCCCTGCAACTGTATGCTAAATGCAAAAATTAATACACAAGAAAATCTTATAACCGATGAGTCTCAACTTACAAATATCTTTTACAACGGTGCAAAAGATGAGTGTGTGTTGTCTCAAAAACGTACCGGTGTAGAGTTTGAAAAACTCCCTGTAAAAAAAGATACTTTTAAGTATGCGCCTTATCAAGATGTTGCAAAGTTTTTGCTTGCATATAAAGAAGACAAAGACGGTATTTATGAAAACGGCGCTATACTGGGACTTTCAAATAATGACGGCACCGTTACGCTCGAGCCGGGCTCGCAGACAGAGTTGAGCTTGAATCCGTCGTCTGACCTTAATTCGGTCAAAAGGTTTATTGATGTTTATAACAAAAAAACATCGCAAATTGCCGAACAATTTGGCATATACTGGTTAGGTTACGGCATTCAGCCTGTTTCAACTTACAAAAATATTCATATTATCCCCAAAAAAAGATATGAATATATGACAAAATACCTGCCCACAGTAGCCAAAAAGCCACTTGTTATGATGAGAGAAACTTCGGGTATTCAGGCAAGTTTTGATTATAAGGATGAAGCGGACGCGATGAGAAAATTTGCTTTTGCTCTTAAGCTCTCGCCTATTGTCAGTGCTGCTTTTGCAAACTCTCCTGTTAGAAACGGACGCCTGACAAAATACAAATCAAACCGTGCAGCCAGCTGGCTCGATACGGATAATGACCGCTGCGGGCTTGTTAGTGCCAAGGTTTTTAATTCACATTTCGGGTTTGAGGATTATGCCAAGATTCTTTTAGATGTGCCCATGATTTTTATAGAACGTACGATTAACGGCGTAAAAACTGCAATAAGGGTTGAAAACATAACTTTTAAAGAATTCATAAAACACGGATGGCAAGGTTTTAGAGCAGAGGAACAGGACTGGGAAACCCACCTTAGTCTTTATTTTCCTGACGTAAGATTGAAAACCTATATTGAAATAAGAAACCATGACAACCAGCGCTCACCTTTAATTTGTGCGGTTCCTGCATTGTGGAAAGGGCTTATTTATAACAATGACGCAATGTCAGCAGTAGAAGATATGCTGTGCAATCTCACCTATTTTGACTATGAATACCTGAGACGCAAAACTCCTCAATACGGAATTGATATGAAAATCAAACACCATTTTGTGGCTGATATTGTCTATGAAATTGCAAAAATCTCGGCAGCATCATTAAAACTTGATGGCAATAACGAAGAGCATCTTTTAGACCCCTTGCTTGAGCTTTTAGCGCAGAAAAAAACTCCTGCTGATATTTTGATAGGTAAGTGGGAAAACGAATGGCGCGCTGATGTCTCCAGACTCGTTCAATACTCAAGACTCATCTAGTCTTTGACAACTTTTTTTAATCCTTTGGGAGAGTCAGGGTTTTTATCAAGAATAGCTGCCATTTTACAGGCTATTAACTGCAATGTCATCAGAGAACCGAAAATTGCTTTCATTTTTCTTTTTGTTTTGATGTAAATGTTTATGTCCCCTGCTTTTACTTCCTGTACAGATGTTATGCAAACAATTTGAGGGTTGTACTCTTCTTTGATTTTTTTCAGGTTTCTCACAGCAAATTGTGCATTTTCTTCATCAATAATGGCAATAACAATAGACTTCTGGTTTAAAACAGCAACATGTCCGTGCATAAATTCACCAAAAGGGTACGCCATTACATTTAAATAACAAGTCTCTTTGATTTTCAGAGCTCCTTCTTTTGCTATCGGATAATAGTTTTTGTTGCCAAGAATAGAGATGTTGTTGTACGTGGCTACGGTTTTAGCAGTTTCTTCTATTTTTTCTTCGTCGCTTTTTATGCGCTCAAGATAAGAGGGCAGCCTTCTTAGAGTGTTGAGGTATCCTGAGATATCACTGTTGTTTTTATGTTTAAGTTTTAAGAGTACAAGCATTGAACATAAAATTTGTGCGGTCAGTGCTTTTGTTGATGCAATACTTTTTTCTTCTCCGGCGTCGGAGAGAATTTTGTAATCACATAGCTTCCACATAGCAGAATCTTTTGCATTTGTGATACACATTGTTTTTACGCCTTCTTGCTTTATCATTTTTAATGCGTTTAATGTGTCGGAGGTTTCTCCGGATTGTGATACAAAAATGTAGAGCGAGTCAGGAGTAATAAAATGTTTTTTTTGTAAAATAAACTCGCTTGAATACTCGCATTCGCACGGGATATTTGCGTACTCAATAAATAAAGGGGCTGCTATTGCCGCGCAGTTGTATGAAGAACCGCTTGCCACAATGACAATATTGTCAACTTTTTGAGGCAAATCAATATTGATTTCATCCTCAGGTGTGACGTAGTTTTGTATGAGATTTTTCACAACACCCGGTTCTTCAAAAATCTCTTTTTTCATTATTGATGTCATAATACACCCTCTATTTTCTAAACACACAAAAAACACATTACTTATTAATGTTATCGGTTTATTTTAAAAAAAGTTTAATAATAATAACAAAATTGTTAAGATATATAAAACTAACTTTTTACAAGCTCATCAAAATTGTCCTGAGCGTATTTGTATAAATCTTTGAGTGCATTTTCAACTTTGAGCCTGTATGATTCCGCTTCTTCTTTTGAGCAATCGGAAGGAACATAAATAGGGTCGCCGTAAACAGCAATTGTTTTTACACCAAGCAAAGGAAAACGGAAATTATCCCATGTGTTGAATTTTAAAAGCCATTTTGAAGGTGAATACCACACCATTGGTATAATAGGAACCTGTGTGAGCTTTGCAATATTGATAACCCCGTCTTTTACAACGCCAAAGGGACCTCTCGGGCCGTCGATAGTTATTGCTGCACATTCTCCCTGCTCAAGTTTTTCTATCAAAGCCAGTGAGGCTGCAGCTCCGGAACGTTTGTGAGAACCTCTTACTACTTTTATCCCCATATGTTCTGTTGCAGCTGCGATAATATCTCCATCAAGAGATTTTGATATCATTACATTAAGGTTGCCCCTGTCCTCGTTTGCATAAAGAGCACATTGATGTGCGTGCCACAGTGCAAAAATTGCAGGTTTTTCTTTTGGAAAATTAATGTTTTTACAGTTATAAAACAGGCTTTCAAAAGCATAAAAATGCTTTGTTAAAAACGAAAGCAATCCAACCGTATATTTTTTGTCTATCTTTATACCCATAGGGTTATATTATAACAAAAAAAAATTTTTGCACATTTGCTCTTGTAAGCTATATTTAAGCTCTTCTCATCAAATCGGATAGTTTTAGTTCCTTGTTTTCTTTCTTTTTGGGTCTTTTCAGCATTGGTTTGGGTTTTCTTTTGAAACCGCTCAAGCCTACCATTGTACTTTTTTCTTCTTTTATAAGAAGCAGCTCTTTCATTAAATCAACAATTTCTCTCACTTTTTATTCCTTTCTTTCTCTCATTCACAATTTAATTTATGCACTCTCTTTTTTTAACCCCCGCTTATGGTATATTGGTGACTATGACAGAAGATATTCAAATTTTAAAAGAGATTGAAAAAGCTGCTGCTCTTTGCGAAAAACAATACACAAGAGAAGATATTTTTTGTGTGCTCAATACCCCATCAACAGATTGCCCGGACATTGATGTGGAAAAACAGATTTGTATTTTAAAACTTGATACAATCAACTCGCAGCAAGAGGCCGATTTGCTTGTTTTCCATCAGACAAACCACCACGGATTGATAAGAGAGGCATGCTCGCAAAAAATTAATGAGTTTATGAAAAAAGCTGATATTTGTGTGTTTTTTCAGACAAAAGAAATCCACGACACACTTTTAAAAGCAGCAAATGATATTAACCCGAATATCTGCCGTGCAATCATAGAAATCTTGCCTTATGTCAATGATAAAAACTATCTTCTTGATAAACTCTACAAACGCTTTGATGAAGTGTTTGAGGAATTGGAAAAACTAAAAAGAAGTAACTGGTATACTAAAAAACTCTTTAATTTGTACTGGTGCCTTGAAGCTTTGCATGCTCTTAACCCGCCTTACGATAAACGTATTGAAAATGTGCTTTCAAAAACATCTAAATTCAAAGACTATACTATACGTGAAAAAACAGCAATGGTACTTTCCGCTTTGGTTTATTCTTCCGAGGTTTTGAACAACATAAAATCTGCACTCAAAACAGATGGCAATTTTTACGTAAGACGCTACAGCCGTGATTTTTAATCTTATTGGTAAATTTATATAACGTTTTCTTGCAACATGGCTGTTTCGCTGGTAGAATCTAGCTAATAGCACACGGTGTTTAGAATTAAGGAGACGGTTATGAAAAAACTTTTAACTAAAGCTTTGATGCTCGCAGCAATATTAGGCTTTACGTCTGCTGCTACTTTTGCAAAAGACTATGCCGATTTGCCAAAAGACCACTGGGCATACAAGCAAATTCAGATTTTGACTGATTTTAATGTGGTAGTAGGTTACCCTGACGGAAACTACAGACCTGAACAAAATGTTACAAGAGCAGAATTTGCAACAATGGTAATTAAAGCTTTTGAACAACAAAAAGCTGAAATCAAACAACCTGCAAAATTTACAGATATGTCTGAAAAAGATTGGTTCTGGGGAATGGTTCAAAGAGCTGTTATGTTTGACCTTTTAAAAGGTTATCCTGACGGACATTTTGACCCTTACGGAAACGTTTCCAGAGGCCATGTAATTTCTACTACTGTTAACGCTTTGACTACAGAAACAATCTCTAATCAGAAAGCAAAAGAAATCCTCGAAAACAGCTATTCTGATTATGACCAAATTCCTGATTGGTTAATAATAGCTGCAGGTAAAGCAGAAATTCTCGGTATGGTTGTTAAAGCTCCGGGAGAAGAAACTGTTATCAATGCTGAAAGACCGGCAACAAGAGCAGAGCTTGCAGCATTTTTGGTAAAAATGCTTGAACAGGCAAAATTAAATCCAAATGCAAAACTCAAAGAAGCTATGAGCCCCAGAACCGGTGAAGGTATCATAATACCTACAACTACTCTGGAAGGCTATATTGCTACTATTCCTGCCGGCACAGTGATTCCTATTATGGTTTTGAACAAATCAATCACCAGCCAAAAATCAAAAGCCGGTGAACAGTTCCTTTCAAAATTACCTAAAAACCTTATTACAAAAGAAAAATATCTTCTTCTTGTAGAAAATGATGCTCTTAACGGCAAAATTGCCAGTGTCAAAGTGGGCAGACTCTTTATCAGAAACGGTGAAGTGACAATGGAAACACACACTATAACTACTGACAAAAACCAGACAGCTGCTTTTTGCGGTGATGCTCTGGGCGGTTACAGACCCGAAGGCTTTTGGAAAACTCTTTATCTCAAAGTTGTAAAAGGCCACAGAGTCCAAATAAAAGAAGGCGATATTCTTAATTTGAAACTCAATAAACCTGTTAGAATTGACCTTACAAACGGTATGATTCTGGAATAATTTCAGCTTACAAATAAAAATAAGACCGGGATTTTAATAATCTCGGTCTTTTAATTTATTTGTGAATTTGGTATTAAAGTTTTTGTATTTTTGTCCGATTAATAAAATACACAACAACGGAGAGACGCTATGCTTTTTAAAAGAAAATGTAAAATAACCTTTATTGCACACGGTGCAACCTTATATACGGAAGAAAATCGTATATGTGATAAAGAATCACATCCGCCGTTGAATGAACAAGGTCAGGAAGAGGCTGAGCGCATTGCAAAATGGATAATTCATCGTTCTCCGCGTGTGGACAAAATTTATACAGGTGCCTCTTTAAGCTGTGTGCAGACAGCTCAATATGTGGCAAAAGAATACGGACAAGACTTTGAAATCAGACCTGAGCTGCGTAATCAGGAATATGGCGAATGGAAAGGCCTGAGCTACTCAGAGATAGAAGAACGTTATCCTGAGCAGCTGCAAAAATATCATGACCTTACTTCAAGCTATGCTCCGGAAGGCGGAGAAACTTTGCTCGAGTTTGATGAAAGAGTGGATGCTACAATCAACAATTTGATTGAAGAAAATCTTACAAGAAGAATTATTGTTGTAACGCACTCAAACTTTATCAGAGCTGCTATTAGAAATGCTCTTGATATTCCTGTAGAAAACCAAAACAGAGTATTTATTCCAACAGGTAGTGCAAGCCAGGTAAAATATTATAAAGGATGGAATATTTTGATGTATTCAGGTCACATTCCTTTGTTTTTATAAGTTTTATTAAAATATGCAATAATCCTTCCGTAAATGTTTTTAAATATATATAAAGACAATACGGGAGGATTTTTCTTTGGGAGAAATTGCATTAATTAATTCTGTTTCACAAAAAGATGTAAAAAATACCGGTAATGTTAATAACAAGGTTTTAAACTCTAAAAATTCTACAGTATCAATCCATGGAGACAAAATTCTCCAAAACAAAGATGTTTCTTTATCTTCTTCGGATATGTTTGCAGTGCTTAGTGATGCTTCTCAAAGAATTGCAGATAATGCCAACAACTTAAAAGAAATGGGCGTTCCCGCATTACAGTCAGTGGCAGTTACTGTTTCTAACAAAGCTGTCAATATAATCAGCTCTGCAAGCAATGAATGTTTTAAATACGATGGTGAATTAAACAAAATTCTTGAAGACAGCTCCTTATCACCTGATGAAAAAAGAGCAAAATAAATTTGATTAGATCCAAAAAAGAATCAGTCATAAAAGAAGCAGAAAAAAAGTCAGTTTATTAGAAAAAATTTCAGATAAACTTACACAAATGGCACCTGCTTTTTTACAGCTAAAATATATGCAAGTGGATACCACAGAGCTGACTAAACCCCTGATGTCATTGATTAACGGCATTGATACAGCCCCGTCAAATCTAAAAAATGCAAGAAATCCGCAAGATTTACAAAAAATTTCGATGGAGAATATGAACAATATTTTCGGTACAGATTCTCAAGAAGACTTGCAAAAATTAATAAAAAATATTGATAAAAAAATAGACAAAAAAGAATATCAAATGAATGACAAATTTGCAGATTATTTTGTAAGGGTAAGAAATCCTGAGGAAATCAAGGTTTTAAAAATTCAAAAACAGCTTTATACAGAATTGGCTGCAATGTTTAAGGACAACAATGCCTAGCTAGGCTTCTGTCTGTTTTAAAAACTCCGGAATCTGGCAGGCTTCTATAGTGCCTGAAATAATTTCCCATTCAGGCATTGCTTCTTGCAGCTCATGCTGCATGTGTGACAACAGTCCGGGGATAATAATTTTTCTTGTATCTACCTTTTTAGCAAGTTCAAAATCTCTGACAGACTTTGCTACCAGATCTGCAGTAAACTTGTCAGCTGACCAAGCTGTTAAAACACTCATCCCGTCAGATGGTGTAACAACAAGATAAGAGCCGTAAGGCAGAGACTCTAACTCGCCCGCTACAGCGAAATATGTGAGCGCAAAATTTGTTGTGAGCAACACAGGTGCATTCTTATCCGGGTCATTAAATTCATAAACCTTGGCTTCTACCTGCAGTGGCTTTTGCGGGTTTGTATAAATATTCTGGCGCAATGTAAATAAAGTGGAAAGCAGGGCTTCATTAAACTCATTGAGCACAACAACATTCGCGTATCTGCAAATTAAAAGCGATGCAGCGGCACAGGCTTCGATTGGATTCATTTCAACAGGAAGGCGCACCATAACAGGATATGTAAGCGGTTCAAATCTTTGAAGAATGGCTGAACGTCTGATATATGTAAGCTGTTCCATAACCTGTGCAGCAGATTTTTTGCCGTATTCCAGCTCAAGAATTATTTCTTTTTTGCCCTCATCTTGAGCTTGTTTTGATTTTTCAGACAGCTCTTTTTCATTATTACCTTTAACAATAACGTAGTTTTGTTTATCTGAAATAACGGCAATGCCTGTTTTTTCAACCTTTTCTTTTGCCTGTTCAATATCTGAACCCGTCAAATAAACAGCATTAACTTTAAATGTTTCGCCAATTCTTTCAATCTCGTAGTTTTTAATTTGTTCGAGTTTATTGTCAAACTCCTTGTCTTCAGCATCCAGTGCAATTGCTATTACTGTGGGGTTTACAAATGTTTTGTCATGTCTAAACATTACTGTTTCGCCGCCGGTAACCAAATTTTCGGACAGCTTTATTGTATGTTGTTGAATTTTTGACGCTTCGCAAAACTTTTCTCTTAGCTCATCCGGTATGTGCGGGCATTTTTCAATATCGGTTTGTTTTTTTGCCAGCTTGAGTGCATAAGCCATACAAGTCGGGCTGCCGCACTGTTTGCAGTTTGTGCCTTCTGCTTTTTTTGCTGCAGGCAGGTATTTAAAAATTTGTAAACCTGTTAACTCCACTACACAATTCCCTTCAACACTTCAATGCTCTTCGGGTTCCACAGTACAACAATATTTGCACCGGCGCTAATCATTGCACTTGCGGCCGATATTTCCCACATAACAGAACGCTCGCTAAATTGGCCCCAATTTTGTGCAAAAGTGTCAGATTTTGCCTCTTTTGCTCTGTAAGATTCCTCCCCGATAAAAGCTATAACCGGCATATTGAGCATTGTGTCACCGTCAAACGCAGCTTGTCTGATTTTTTCTATAATACTGTAGCCGTAATCCAACCCGTAGCCCAGGCCGCCCATATCAGGGTCAATTAAAATTCTGTCCGGAGATATTCCTTTATCAATTGACAGAATGTTGAGCTCTTTTGCAAGATTTATGTCAATCGGGCTTCTTAAAACCAGTATATGGTTATTTTTTACAACTGATGGAACGATGTTTTCAAATGTATTTTCGTCTGCAAAAGCTATAATACATTCCTGATTTATTGATTGAGCGAGTAAAGGCAGGAGTTTTTTGTCTATGTCATTGTTGTTTGCTCCTCGTAAAATGAGAGGCTTGTTTACAATTTTTTCTACCTTTGTTAAAAATTCTTTTATTTCATTTTCATCAAAGTTTTCATCTTGAATATCAAATTTAACAGAGATTATGTCTGCTTTGTTAGGTGATGAAATTTCCTCAATAATGTTGTTTGAAGAATACAAAAACTCAAGAGCAAAAAGCGGGTGTGCTGTATTATTGTTTTCTGTCATAAATGAAAATGACTTGTCACCGCCAATTTTTAAATTGTGGAAGTTAATCTCTCTTATTTTTTCTTTTATACAAAAAGACAGGTCTAGCTTATTATCTTGCATAGACCTATCTTAAAAAGTAAACGGTTTATTGTCAAATTAACCTAAGTTCATGCTTGCGTGAACAACAGGTCTTTCTGCTGATTCTGCAATCATAGAGCCGTGTGGCTGTCTTTGAATAAATTCGCTAGCTGTTTTTGCTTCATATGCTTCAGCTGCGAGTTTGTTGTTCAATTTACCTAATTCTGTTTGTAATTTGTTGTTATTAAAGAAAGGTATTTCTCCTTTTGCTGCCATGAAAGATGCTGCAATCGGGTCTTTTTTAGTTTCTTTGATTAAAGCTTGTCTCTCAGCTCTTGCTGCGTTTCTAAGTTTTGCGGGAACAGTATCAATGATTGTTTGAACCGCTACTCTGTTGATTGCCATTTTTTTCTCCTTTTGTTAGAAATTTGTTGATGTTTATTGGGACTAAAAAGCGTCAAGTTTTTATTTTGACGCTTTTTAAATTTAATATTTACAATTCTTATTAAAGAATGAGCAATTATTTTATTAAGCTTTGGCCTGTCATTTCTGCGGGTTGTTTTATTCCCAGTAGTTGGAGGATTGTTGGAGCTACGTCACACAGTGCACCTGTGTCTTTGAGCTCGTATTTGCCCTGGCCGTTAATTAGCATAAACGGAACAGGATTTGTTGTGTGAGCAGTAAAAGGTGTGTGTGTTTGCGGGTCTTCCATGCATTCAGAGTTGCCGTGGTCTGCTGTTAAAAGCATTACAACACCGTTTTCTTTTGCTTTTTCAACAATTTTGCCAACACAGGTATCTACTGTTTCGCAAGCTTTGATTGCTGCATCAAATACGCCTGTGTGACCTACCATATCAGGGTTTGCAAAGTTTACAAGGATAAATCCGTATTGAGGATCGTCCAGTGCTTTTAAAACGTTTTCACAAACTTGAGGTGCACTCATCTGTGGTTGAAGGTCATAAGTTGCAACTTTGGGAGAAGCCACAAGTGCTCTTGTTTCCAGTTTTCCTGATTTTTCCTCTCCACCGTTGAAAAAGAAAGTAATGTGTGCATATTTTTCTGTTTCAGCAGTTCTGTATTGTTTCACACCGTTGTCATCAAGCACATCACCGAGAATATTTGTAAGTTTTTCCGGCGGGTAAGCAATAGGAAGCGGGAATGTTTCGTCATACTGAGCCATGCAGACATAGTATAGATTATTTCTTCTTGCTTTTCTGTTGAATCCGTCGAATTCTTCAAACGTCATAGCACGTGTAATTTCGCGAGCTCTGTCAGGTCTGTAGTTGAAGAAAATTATTGCATCATTGTCTTTGATTCTTGAATCAGGGTCAGCATTTGTGCTTGTTGGTTCTACAAACTCATCTGTCACGTCTTTTGCATAAGAAGCTTTGATTGCTTCATCAGAGTTTGCCGCTTTTTCTCCTTCGCCAAACAAAAGCGCATTGTAAGCTTTTTCTACTCTGTCCCATCTGTTATCTCTGTCCATAGCCCAGTATCTGCCTGATATTGTAGCTATTTGAGGAAGATTGTATTTTTTAAGTTCTGCTTCAAGCTCTGCCAAAAATTCAACAGCACTTCTAGGCGGTGTGTCTCTTCCGTCTAAGAATGCATGAACGTATACTTTTTTAAGTCCGTTTTCTGCTGCCATTCTAACGAGTGCTTTTACATGTTCAAAAGAGCTGTGCACACCGCCTGTAGAAACAAGTCCGTAAAGGTGTAGTGAAGAGTTATTCTTTTTAACGTGTTCAATAGCGTCTTTAAAAGCTTTATTTTCGAAGAATTTTCCTTCTCTGATTTCTTTGTTGATTCTTGTTAAATCTTGATAAACAACACGACCTGCTCCCAGATTGAGGTGGCCTACTTCGCTGTTGCCCATTTGTCCGTCAGGAAGACCGACATATTCACCTGAAGCATTAATTTGAGTGTATTTTTCTGTTTCTTTCAGTTTGTCAAAGTTGGGTGTTTTTGCTGTTTTTGTTGCATCTTTAGGGCAGTCTTTATTGATTCCCCATCCGTCCATAATGCATAAAAGGACTCTTTTGTTATCTGTCATAGTTTCTCCTTTTTATTTGTTTCGGTTAATTATATTATCAACGCTAAAGGAAAAACTTAAAGTAGCTTACTCAGGTTAAAACTTCAGCTCTTTTACTTCGCTGTTAAAATGTAAATCAACGTAATTGTATATTTTTCGTGGTATTTGAGGGTTGAAATAATAGTTGTTGTCACAAGGAGTGAGTTTTAAGAACGTGTAATTCTTATCCTTTTTTAAAATATCGAGCAAAAACTCTCTTCCTTCCGCTTCAAAAATTATGTATCCGTTACGTGATTGCATCTCTTTTATTTCGTACTTGTTGAAATTTGCACTAGACAATGCCAGATAATAAAGTTTTTCATACGGCAGTTTGTATAGCCTGATACAGTCCTTGTAATTTGTGTAAGAAGCTGCATTTTGTTTGTAAGTTTTGTCTATTGTATCTTGAGAAAAAGCTGGAACGGCTGATATTGATACACATAAAAGCGCACAGGCAAGAAATCTTTTTATCATTATTCTTCATCCTCCATCCAGGAAGAGCCGTATTCCATATCTACAACAAGAGGAACCTTAAGCGGCTGATTGAGCTCCATTGCCTCTTTCACGAGTTTTTGTACTGTTTCAAGCTCATCTTTGCAGGTTTCTAAAATCAATTCATCGTGAACTTGCATAATCATTTTTGATTTTAAATTATTTTCTGTAAGCTTCTTGTCTAAATCAATCATTGCCAGTTTTATAAGGTCAGAAGCGGCACCTTGCAAAGGTGTGTTGATTGCAGCTCTTTGTGCAAATTCTTTAATATTTCTGTTAGAGCTCATCAACTCATCAAGCAGATATCGTTTTCTTCCGTACATGGTCTGTGCATAGCCGTGGCGATATGCTTCTTGAATTGAGTTTTCCATATACTCTTTAACCTTGGGATAGGTCAAAAAGTATTTGTCAATAAACATCTGTGCTTCTTCGTTTGAAATTCCGAGTGCAGAAGCAAGTCCCCAGCGTGTTTGTCCGTAGATTATACCGAAGTTTACTGCTTTTGCTCTGCCTCTCATTTCTTTTGTGACTTCGCTCAACGGCACATCAAATACTTTTGCTGCTGTTTGTGCGTGGATATCTTCTCCTGTTTTAAATGCGTGGATAAGATTTTCGTCACCCGAGCAATGAGCCAGAAGCCTGAGCTCTATCTGAGAATAATCCGCAGACAAAAGCACCTGTGCATTTTTATCTGATGGAACAAAGGCTTTTCTTATACGGCTGCCCAGTTTTGTTCTTACCGGAATATTCTGTAAATTTGGATTTGAAGAAGACAATCTGCCGGTTACGGTAATGGTCTGGTTGTAATTTGTGTGGATTTTTCCATCCATTGGGCTTATCAAATCGGGCAGCGCATCCACGTATGTGGATTTCATTTTTGAATAGTGGCGATATTTTAACAAGCAGCGTGCAATTTCGTGCTCTTTTGCCAGCTCTTCAAGTACTTTTGCGTCTGTTGAAAATTTTTGCGCACCGCGTTTTTTCTTATGTTCAATGCCCATTTTTTCGAACAAAACAGTAGCAACCTGTTTGGGTGAATTAATGTTAAAACTTTCTCCCGCAAGAGCAAATATTTGTTCTTCCATCTCTTTTAAGTTGGTATCAAGCTCTTTTGCTAGTTCAGCCAGATACTCTGTGTCTAAAGCCACACCCTGCTCTTCCATTTTTGCAAGTACAAGGCTTGTTGGAACTTCTATGTCATACAAAAGCTTTTTGCTCTGTTCGTCGAGTTTTTCATTCCAGTATCTTGTTAATTCAAGTGTTACAAATGCGTCGTCACAGGCATAGTTTGATGCGTCTTCAATTGCCACATCATCCATTGTAATCTGTTTTTTCCCCTTGCCTATCAGCTCTTCTATTTCTGTCATAAAATAGTTGAGATTTTCGGCAGATTGGACTTTCAACCCGTGTTTTCTTGACGGGTCATTTATGTAGCTTGCAAGCATGGTATCAAAAATAATACCTTTAAAACCTATGTTGTATTTTAAAAGTGTATTAATTTCATATTTTGCATTCTGGAAAGTTTTAAATATTGCAGGATTTTCAAAGATATCCTTGAGCTTTTGAAGTACATATTCCATTTCCAGCTGTTCACCAAATTTATGGAATACCGGTATATAAAACGATTTTGTCTTACCCTTGTTTTGGGCCTGTAATACTTTGGAATCTTTTGCCTGTATTTCTTCATTATAAGCCAGAGAAATCCCTACAAGGTCTGCTTCAAGCGCATTAACAGATGTTGTCTCTGTATCAATAGCAATGAGTGTTTGTTTGTTGAGCTCTTCCAGCAGTTTTTCAAAGTCTTCTTTTGTAACAATTGTTTTTCTTTCATTCACAAGCTCACAGTTTGAGACATTCTCCTGTGGTGTGTCTTCTGCTGCAAAAAGACCGAGCTGCTGCTGGGCGGGTTGTTTGGGTTTTGATTCCGGTTCTTCTTTTATTTTTTCTACTCTTGTTCCGTCTTTCAGGCTTATAAAATCAATAAGTTTCTGGTCCATTAACTGTTGTTTTTTAAGCTCTGCAGAATCTATATTCTCCGGACGCGACGCAAGAGAACAGACACTGAAGGGACGGAGTATATCCGGAAGATTTTTTAAGAAACTGAAAAATTGAACTCGTTTTAAAAATTCGCTCACTTTGTCTACATCCGGCATGTCCAGCTTTGTTTTTTCAAAGTCAAACTCTATATCAACATCGCGTTTTATTGTTGCAAGAAAATAGCTCATTTTTGCAGCTTCTACGCCGTTTGTAAGCTTTTCTTTAAGGGATTTTCCATCCACATCTTCTATGTGAGAAAGCACATTATCAAGAGTTTGAAAACGATCCAGCAGCTTGACAGCAGTTTTTTCTCCGATTCCTCTAATACCTGGGATGTTATCAGAGGTGTCGCCTCTCAGTGCTTTGTAATCGATTACCTGATCCGGATAAATGCCCAGTTTGTTATACACCTCATTCCATCCGTAGTTTACAAGCTCTCCTTTAGACGGGATAAGTACATGAACAAGGCCTTCTCTGTCAATTAGCTGAAATGCATCCTGATCACCTGTCAGAATCACTGTTTTGTGCCCCAGTTTGGAGGCTTTTGTCACAATTGTTCCAATTACATCATCCGCTTCAAAACCTTCTTTTGTATAAATAGGTATGTTGAAAGCGTTTAATCCTTCCATAATCAAAGCCATCTGGCTTTTCATTGTATCGGGCATTTGCTCTCTGTTGGCTTTATATTCTTCATAGCATTCCGTTCTGAAAGTATGATGGCTGACATCAAAGGTTACGGCAATGCAGTCAGGGCTTATGGTCTGGTTTTTTAGCAAATCAAAAATAGCTTTAAAAAATCCGAATACCGCCCAGGTTGGCTCTTTGTCGGACGTTTTCATTCCTGTTCTTTCAAGTGCAAAAAAACTTCGAAACGCCAGTGCGTGTCCGTCAATTAAAATCAATGTCTTGCTCTGTGCGTTATTATTTTTTTCCATATCCCCTATCCATTCTTATGTATAAAAAAATATTATCATATTCAAACCTAAAATGCTATCTAAAATGCTGCTTATAAGGCAGCTCCTGTTGTTTTGTACAGGGTTATGTAATCAACAAGGCGTTGAGCCTTGGAGTTATCTTTTTCTGTTTGAAGACTTAATAAAGTTTCTTGAAACTGTATCATATCAAGGTAAGAAATGATTCCTGCTTTGTATCTTTCTTCAATAAGTTTAAAATTATGCGTTTCAAGCTTTACCTTTTTCATATTTGCATTGTCTTTTTGGGTGTCAAATTTTATCATACACATGGAATCATTTATTTCCTGTATTGCTGTTAAATCTGCCTGTTTATAAGCTTCGAACAGTTGCTCATATTTGATTTTGCTTATTTTTAAATTTGCAGTGAGCAGCCCTCCTGTATAGAGTTTTTGCATTGCCACAACACCAACAAGCCCAAAAATATTTGTCCAGTTGAAAACATCTTTTAAAAGCATTGCGTTATAACCGGCAGAGCCAAAAATTGGAATTGTTGGTAAAAATTCTTTTCGAGCCACCCTTATGTCGATTTTTGCTTTTTTTAAATCCGCTTCAGCCTTCATAAGGTCAGGTCTTGAGACAACAACATCAGATGAGATGCAATCAGGAATTTCTCCTTTAAACTCTAATTTGTCAAAGCTGCCGCGTTTTAGAGAACCTGCCTGTGAAGGACACTCGTCAATATACACAGCAAACCTGTGCAGTAGCAGACTGCGCTGTCTTTTTAAATCTGTAAGATTTATCTGTGCCTGGGTGTGTAGTTTGTCTGAGTATGTTACATCATACACAGAAGCAAGGCCTGCCAGATGCCTGTCCTTTGTTAAAAGCCAAATTTTTTCCCTAATTTTAGTTACTTTTTCCTGTGTTTTGATTACTTTATCAAGCTTTAAAATGTTTATGTACAAAGATGCTACATCGGCTGCCATTGCAATATCAGCAGCTTTTTCTTCATATTGTTTTGCTTCGTATTCTTTTCGCTTTGATTTTGTTTTGTCGTGATTCTTTAAAAAAATATCAGCCTCATATGTTGCAAACAAAGGCAAAACATAAAGGTTGGATCGAAGAGCTGCTGTTTCTATATCAAAAATTGTATTTTGTGCTGTTTTTATTCTTGCAAATGTCGGAGAAAACTGTAAAGTGGGAAACTCTTTTGACATCGTAACTTTGACCAGTTCTCTGTACTCTTCTGTTTTTAGTGCTGCTTTTCTTAAGTCGTGGTTTCTTTCCAGCGCCTTATATATATAATCTTTTAAATATTCATCAGAGAAATTATCCCACCAGTTAATGTTTACCGCATTGACACGGCATATGATTTTTGTCTGCACCATATCTGCCCTGGCGGTTGCGGCGGAAAAAGGAAAATTCAGCAGATATGGTATAATAATTACTGAACAAACAATCTTTTTAACAATATTAGCAAGCATTTCTTATTGCCTTTTTTGATTTAGTATGTTAGCATAGCAATTGTTGTTATGATAACAGTTTAGGTAGAAAATTGAAGAGAATAAATAATATAGATATTGATCTTGGGTTAGAAATGGCGCTGACTTCGTCTGCTTATCGTGCTGCGGGCCAAAAAACTTTGAAAGTCCATGGACAGGATGATATCACCCGTGAGCAGTTTGGTATATTACTCGTTTTGTCCCTGACTGACGGATTGTATCAAACCCAGATAGCTAATATATTAGGCAAAGATCGTCCAAACATCACAAGAATGATAGATGTTTTAGAAAAAAGAGGTTTCATAAGAAGAGAAAAGGACGAAAACAACAGAAGAATTTTGAAAGTTTTTCTTACAGATGCAGGGCTGCACAAAGTAGAAGAGGCAAAACCTTTAAAAGACAGAATGAATGCCACTCAATATAAAGGAATGACCGATGATGAAATATATACACTGGTGACCCTTTTGAGAAAAGTACGTAAAAATATTGAAGACGAATACAACTTAAATATGTAACTAAGTAAGGCGGTATAAAATGGAAGAGAATAATAAAAACGAAGAAGCAATGGCTTCTGTGTCAGATAATACGGAAAAATCATCCAAAAGAGGCAAAAAACCTAAAAAAGTTGTAAAAAAGAGATTTCTTATCCCTACTCTTTTAATACTGGTACTTTGTTTACTGGGTTGGATGTATTTTTCTACCTTCGAAACAACAGATGATGCTTTTGTAGAAGGGCATATCATCAGGGTCAGCCCTAAAGTGACCGGTATCATTGAAAAACTTTATGTTGATGATAATGACCATGTCAAAAAAGGCAAATTACTTTTGACAATTGACGACAGAGACTATAAAGTCCGCTATGAACAGGCAAAAGCTGCTTACGAAATGGCCTTGTATAAGCAAAAATCTGCAGTTGTAGACAGAAATGCCGCACAAACTGATATGAATGTTGCCCAGCAAGACTATGACAGATATAAAAATTTATACGAAAAAGGTGCTGTTTCTCAGCAGGAATATGACCGTGCAAAATCAAAATTTGATATGGCAAAGGCAAACTATGCAACAGCACAGCAGGCAGTATTTTCTAAAGAAAAAAACAAAGTGGCTGACGCTGAGTTAAAAAGGCTGGAAGCTGTTATGAATCAGGCTGCACTTGAACTTTCTTATACAAAAATTTATGCGTCTGAAGACGGAAAAATCACAAACCGTTCTGCAGAAGAAGGCGCTTTCATCAATGCAGGTGCACCGTTGTTTTCAATAGTACCTGACAAAAGATGGGTTGTTGCTAACTTTAAAGAAACCCAGCTAAATAAAATCCGCGTGGGCCAAAAAGTTATTGTAAAAGTCGATGCTTATCCTCATTTAAAACTTGAGGGCAAAGTTGATTCCATCCAATCAAGCACAGGGGCCAAAACAAGTATGTTCCCTCCGGAAAATGCAGTGGGCAGTTATGTAAAAGTTGTACAAAGAGTACCGGTAAAAATTGTTTTTACAAAGCCTATTGACCCTCAATACAGCATTGAACCCGGCATGAGTGTTGTACCTAAAGTACTTGTAAAAGAAAAGAATTAATTAACAAAGCAGAAAAATAAATATGAGCAATGAAGCATCAATAACAGACATTTCCGAAGAAAACTGGAAACCGTCGCGTAATCCCTGGTATAGTGCAGGAGCAGTAATGCTCACAATCTTTATGGTTGTGCTGGATTCTTCTATTGCCAATGTCGCACTTCCTCACATTGCGGGTACTTTCTCTGCAACAAGAGACGAATCAACCTGGGTTTTGACAAGCTACCTTGTTGCCAACGGGGTTATTATTCCTTCTACAGCGTGGTTTTCCACATTGATGGGACGTAAGAATTTTTTACTTTTGTCTACGCTTATGTTTACAGTTGCTTCTGCAATGTGCGGTTTTGCAACCAGTATGACAATGCTCATTATTGCCCGTGTTATACAGGGTATTGGCGGCGGGGCAATTATGCCTATTGCTCAGGCTGTTATGATGGAGGAATTTCCGCCTGAAGAGCGCGGGGTTGCCATGTCTGTGTTTGGTTTTGGTGTAATTTTTGCACCGATTATCGGGCCTACACTGGGCGGATGGATTACTGATACTTATTCCTGGCACTGGATTTTCCTTATAAACGTGCCATTTGGTATTATTTCTTTATGGCTTATTAAAAAGTTTATTGAAGACCCCCCGTATGCAAGAAAAGGCAAGGTGAAAACCGTTGACTACTGGGGATTTATACTTCTTATTATATGGCTGTTTGTTTTGCAGATTATACTGGATAACGGCCAAAAATCCGACTGGTTCGGCGCAAGCTGGGTAAGATGGTCGGCTACGGTTGTTGCAATAACTTTTGTTGCTTTTATCATAAGAGAGCTTGTTGTAAAAGAACCTATTGTAGATTTAAAAGTTTTTAAAGATAAAAACTTTTCCATTGGTACGGTGCTTCACTTTGTAATAGGGGCTGTTTTGTATTCTACTCTTGCAATTTTGCCGCTATTTTTACAGCAGCTGATGGGCTACACTGCAACGTTGAGCGGCTTGGCCATCAGCCCGAGGGGCTTTGGTTCATTGACCGGTCTTGTTATATGTGCAATTCTTGCAAACAGAGTGGACCAAAGATGGGTTATCGCTGCAGGTATGCTTATTCTGGCTTTTTCAAACATCCTTTTTGGCACCCTCAATTTGCAGATTTCCATGGGGAATATTATATTGCCTAACGTCATATGCGGTGTTGCTTTTTCCATGGTTATGATACCTCTTATGACTATTTCTTTTGTTACTCTTAAAAACAGTCAAATGACAAATGCAACAGGCGTGTTCAACCTTGCAAAAAGTGTGGGCGGTGCTATTGGTACTTCTGCTGTTTCTACAATGGTTTCTCGTATGAGTCAGGTTCACCAGACTCATTTAATCAGGAATTTGACTTATTCCAATCCGGGATTTGTTGAAAAATTAAACGCAATGCAATCCGGTATTGCTGCATTATCCGGCCATGCTCTTTCGGCGGCAAAGGCTAATGTTATGGTATACAAACAGCTTGTGCAGCAGTCTACTCTTATGGCTTATATGGATTGTTTCAAAATTTATGCTGCAATGCTTGTTTTGTTAACCCCTTTGATTTTCTTGTTCCAGAAGGTAAAATATAAAAAACAAAAGTCCGCAAAAGTGGAAGCTCCGCTTCCTTCAAAATAACCTTACAGTCAGGAGTTTTATATGCTGTTTACAAAAGAATACGAAATTAAGTATTACGAGCAAAATGTAAACGGGGATTTAAAAGAGTCTGCTCTTTTAAACTTTTTGCAGGATATTGCCACTTTGAGCGCGGAATCACTGGGGTTTGGCCCGAGTTTTGTTTTTGCCAACAACTATGCATGGGTTGTGCTCAAATACCACATAGAGCTTTTTGCTCCGTTGAGGAATCTGTCTTCAATTGTTATAAAAACTGAACCAAGAGGTATTGCAAAACTTTATGCTTACCGTGATTTTGAATTATATACAAAAGACGTCCAATGCATTGGCAAAGCAGTTTCTACATGGGTGCTGATTGATATTTGTACAAGAAAGCTTTTAAATACACAAAAAATTCTGGCTGATTTTATGGCACCTTATCAAAAAAGAGAAACTGATCTCGTGTACGAAAAAATAGACTCTCCTGATGAGCTTATGTATCAAGAGGTTTTTGATGTCAGGTTTGATGATATTGATGTTAACAGGCATGCTAATAATTCAAACTATATTGTCTGGGCATTGGAAACTCTTCCCGTTGATTTCAGGCTAAAACATTCACCAAAGACCATTGATATAAAATATAAAAAAGAAATCGGGCTTAATGCAAGAGTTTTGTCAGAAGCACAGCAGATTCTAACGGATGGTAACGTACAAACTTTGCATGTAATAAAAGATGAGCAAAATGCACAAGATTTGACTTCTCTTAAGATTGTGTGGCAATAAATATTTCAAAATACTAAGAGTTTGTCATCGTGTTTGTGTAGTCTATAATGGAAGAATGAGAATATTGGGGATAGATCCGGGAATAGCAATCGTCGGCTACAGTGTAATAGATGCTGTAGACGGTGTTTATACTCTTGTGAGCTCAGGTTCTATCCAAACTGACAAAAACAAGTCTGAAGCAGGCAGGCTGTATGAAATAGCTACGGATCTGGAAGAGATAATAAAAGCTTATAAACCTGATACGGCAGGTGTTGAAAAGCTGTACTTTTTTAAGAACCAAAAAACAATTATACCGGTGGCTCAAGCCAGAGGTGTAATAATGATGACGCTTGAAAAGTATTCCATAAGCGCTGTTGAATACACCCCGATTGTGGTAAAACAGACTATTACGGGTTATGGCAGAGCTTCAAAAGACGAAGTTGCCCGCTCGGTTGAACAAATGGTCGAAAAAGACGGCAAAAACTGGCCAAAACTGGATGATACAGTAGACTCTATTGCAATTGCCGTATGCCATGCCCGAAACGAAGAATGTAACCTGTCACAATACGCTGTATAGTAATTTTAGAGGTATATTATGGAAATAAAACAACTTTTGTTAAAACAAATGGGAATGCTCTCAAGTGTCCTTGGGTTGGTGCTCGGCGTTATTACTATCATTCCTTTTATCTGCAATTTTTCTTTCTTTGCATTGATAGTACTTTCTGCTCCCATAATTCTTGTTTACATGAAAAAGCTGGATATGATAGGCATACTTGACATCAGGCAGGGCGCTATGTACGGTGCAATTATTGGATTTATTTCTTTTGTTGCTTTTTCTGTGTCATTTGTGCCGCTGGCAACTATTATCGGGTTTATTTACAAAGGTTCTTACTACCTTGGTGTGAGCCTGTTGTTTAGAACCGGTTTCTTTGTTTTAATTATGATGGTGTTCTTTGTGGCATTGTTAGCTGCTTTAATGAACGCATTTTCAGGGCTTGTTACAATCTATGTTTACAACCAGCTTGAACAAAAACCTGAAGAATCAAAGACAGACATTAATATCGAGGAATAGAAGGAATGGATTTTAAATCAAAAATTAAAACAATTGAATGGATAAACGACAAAAAAGTTTCCAGAATGGTAGACCAGCTGGTTGTTCCGTATGAATATAAACTGGTTGATATTTCTACATCAGATGACATGTTTGATGCAATCAAAACAATGATAGTAAGAGGTGCACCCGCCATTGGTATTGCCGGCGCACACGGTATGGCGCTGGCAGCTTTAGAGATTGCTGAAAAAACACAGGATAGTGAAGAGTTTTTGAAACAACTAAAAGAAAAAGCGCAGTATTTAAAAAGCGCAAGACCCACTGCTGTTAATCTTATGTGGGCTGTAGACAAGCAGTTTGACTATATTAAAGACTCCCACAAGTCTGTTAACGAAATGGTGCAGATGCTTATCGACCATGGTGTTAAACTGGAAAATGAAGATATTGAAATCAATAAAAAAATAGGCGATTACGGTGCGCAGCTTGTGCCTAAAAAAGGTGCAACAATACTCACTCACTGCAATGCCGGTGCGCTGGCAACTGTGGGCTACGGTACGGCTCTTGGTGTTGTGCGTTCTGCATTTGCAAATGACAACACAGTGCAGGTTTTTGCAGATGAAACAAGACCACGTCAGCAGGGTGCAAGAATTACCACATTTGAACTTGCAATGGACGGAATCCCTGTTACTCTTATCACTGACGGTATGAGCGGATATTTTATGAACAAAGGTATGATAGATATGGTTGTTGTAGGTGCTGACAGAATCGCTTCTAACGGTGATACTGCCAACAAAATCGGTACATACAATCTGGCTATTGTTGCAAATTACCACAATGTGCCTTTTTATATTGCTGCACCTTTGTCCACAATTGATACATCCATTTCATCAGGCAAGCAAATACCTATTGAAGAAAGAGACCATAAAGAAGTTACGCACATCAACGGTAAAAGTGTTTGCGCTGAAGGTGTTAATGTAATCAATCCGGGCTTTGATGTAACACCGGCAGAATTAATAAAAGGTATTATTACGGAAAAAGGTGTGCTTTATCCTCCGTACAGTGAGTCTATTAAAAAAGCGTTTGCTGAATTATAATGCAAAAAAAAGCCGTCCATTGAGGCCGGCTACTAGACTTGGGGAGGAGGTTTGTTAGACCTTTTGTCTAACAATATATCTATCGGCACATTGGATTCAAAACTTTAGAAATATCATCTATTTGGTTTACAAAAATTCATAAAAAAGCAGCCTGAATTATTTCAGGCTGCTTTTTATAGTTTGCTAAAAACTACGAAACCTTTTTCATAAAGAAGTTTTCACCTGTTTTAAACATATGAATTTCTTTGGACATTTCTTTAACCGGTACTCGCGTTAACTCGAGAAATTTTTTGATTGTTTTTTCTTTTTTATATCTGTGTCCGTCTGCTCCCACAACTACTGTTCTTATTGTCTTAATTTTGTTTGTGCATGGCGTGTTGTTAATAAGCAGTTGTGCATAGCTTTTTGAAATTTGTGAACCGTCTGCCAGTAAACCAAAGGAATTGTATTTTTCACCTTGTTTTGTTTTGCCTATAAGCGAGACAACGCCTGTTTTTTTGTTAATGTGTTTTACAATCTTATAGGCACCGTCTTTTTTCATATTTTTTTCTGCAGTTTTTAAAATTTTTCTTGTGTGCAATTTTTTCATAACTGATGCAACAATAGACATTTTTACCTCTTTCCGTAATGTGATAAATCCTCTTTTTGTAATGAGGGGTTACAATTATATAACGTAGTTTTTTAATTCACAAGTAGTTTTTTGTAGGGACAATTTTTTATTGTTAACGAATGTAACGAAAAATATCTAAATTGAAATTATATAAATTTTAAATACTTTATATATGTGTAAGTGTTGTAAACAAGAGGTAAACAAAGATGGCATTCACTCCTAACAATGCAATAGATCAAAAACTTGCAAAAATGTATGCCGAAAAGGTTACGGTTAATCTGGATAACCGCTCAACCCTTGATCCGGAAGATTTCTGGAAGACCATGCAGATGATAGCTGTCGCAAACAAAGCGATGATGCATATCAATTGTGCATAGAAAAAAAGTTCAAATCCCATATAACAGGGACCTTATATTGGAGATTTATGGAGTTTTCCCTATTAGTCTAGTTTTGCCTGAGTTTCTCTCAGGTTTTTTTTTGCTTATTTTTCTGGTTATTCTTCTGTTTATAGCTAAAGGTGCGTGGTTGCAAATTACCGGTTAATTTATCTTTGTATTTATGAAATTAATTGTTATCTTAATTGTTATAATAATTTACTTAAGCAATGCACCTTGTACTTTTGCAAAGGACTGTGTAAATATAATCTATCTTCACGGTTTCAACGCTTTTGACTATCCGATTGTTGAAGACGAAGCCAAAAGGGTTGCTCAGGCTTTTCAAGGACGCTGTATGGGCAATTACTGTTTTAGCGGAAAATATAGAGTAATTTTCTGGGCAGATTTGTATGACTGTGATGAAGCATTCAAACTCTATGAATCAGCTTTGATGTCTTTAAACAATACTCACAATCACACAAACCCAAAAATACATCTGAGTATGGATCAACAAAAGTTTAATCTTTTTTCTCCGCTTATTCATCCTTCGGACAGAGGCTCAGGGCCTGTTTCCTGTTATTTGAGAAATCTTATTAACGGATTTTTGTTCCAGATTTTTTTCTTAAAAACATCTCTTTATCATCAAAATATTGTAATGGACAGAATACAAAAAGCCATTGATACAACAAATGGTAAATTTGTTATTATTGCGCACAGTTTTGGCTCTGCTGCGGCTGTTGATTTTTTAGAAACAAGGATTATATCAAATCCGGCTAACGAACAAAAATTTGCAGGACTAATTACATCAGCCGATTTGACCACAACATTCAATGCCAATTACTGGGCACAGAATAAAGATTATGACCCTCTAAAAAAGATTGCTCAATTTATTGTGCAAAAAGATAAATTCTGGATTTGTTACAATCACAGAAACGATATTGCAGCAACAGGGCTGCCTAAAAAACTTACGGATTATAAAAAAGAACACAATTTAAAAGGTAAGGGCTTTATTGTCAGCAAGACTACAAAGTCTGCTTTTTTGAATAATTATACGAGTTTTCTCAGGCCGTTTGCGCTGGACAACGGAAAAATCAGGGCTCATGCCTGGCTGCATTTACGTCCGTATGATTTTGCCGACAAGGTTATAAAAACTTATGAACAGGAGCATTAAATCTTTACTTTAGCTGTGCGGTTTTTAAAAGGTCTATGTATTTTGCCTTTTCTTCATTGGTAAAGGCTCCTTTTTTTGCAAAATGGATATGATAAATACCTTTTGGCGTGTATACAACCCGTGCTATTTCAGTTTCTTTGGCATTATCAAATTTCCATTCGTAAAGAATCTCATTTTTGTTTTGATAAATAATTTTCTTTTCAAACGGTTTTTCAGAATTTTTGGCTATTGCTTCTATCGCACCAATATGGGTTTTGTAATATTCATCAAGAGTTGTTTTAAAATTGTCTGTTATAACAAAATACTGTACTGTAACAAGTTGTGTCCATTTAAAATTCTTTACATCTTCGCCTTTAATTCCGTATTCAATCACAATGGATTTGTCATCTTTTTGCTCTACAGCTTTTTCCCATTTTTTAGAATCCAAAAGTAACATAACTTCACCGGTTTGTTTTTCAGGTGTAATGTCATTTGTGGCTTTTGTGCCTGTGTATGCGTTTACTATTTCTGTTTTAAATTTTTCTTTTGACTGCTGCTGTGCTATCGGGTCTTTTAATGCATAGGCAGCCTGTTCATCCTTTATTTCTTTCAGCAGTTTTTTATAATACAGTTTTTCTTTGCCTCCCATAGATTCCAGAGTAACAGCTGTTTCATAGTAGTCCATAGCTACCTGATAGTCTCTTTGGCTTCGTTTTATATCCGCAAGAAAAACATACGCATTCCACTGGTCAGGGAAAAGTCTTATTGCATCTTGAAAGGTTTTTTCTGCCATTTTTGTGTCTTTGTTGTAAGCATAGCTTGTTCCAAGCAGACACAGTGTGCTGTAAGAATCAGGCTTGTAGTTAAGAGCATTGTTAAAACTTATAATGGCTTCGTTGTATTTTTTTTCGTTGTAAAAGCGCATACCTTTGTCGTATTCGTGACGAAAATTCAAAGCCGCACAACCGCTCTGTAATAGTACTATTACAGTAAGCAATGAACAGGTTAAAAATTTTGTAATTTGTTTTAACTGCATTATGACCCCTGATATTAATTATAATGACAGGAGGTGTATCGGGCAATATTTTATAAGTATTTTTGCTGTATAAGTTTTTTCAGCGCTTTTGCGTTGATTGCATCTGGCTCTATCTTTATTAATTTGTCCAGATAATTGAGTGCTGTTTGATAATTGCCCAGTTTTTTGTGAGCAGCTGCTATTGCATAAAGTGCATCAAGAAATTTTTCATCCAGCTCAAGAGCTTTTTCAAGGTCTTCTACAGCTTTTTTTATATCCGGGTTTTGTATATCTTTTCTTGTAAGGCTTATTCTTGCACGGTTGTAGTATGCATCTGTCATTTTTTCGTTGAGCTGTATTGATTTTGAATAATCGAGCATAGCCTCATCATACTTTTCCAGCGAGTGGTATGCCACAGCCCTGTAAAAATAAGGGATTTCCCAGTCATTTTTTAAATCAATGGATTGGTTTATCTTTTCAATACCTTTTTCAAAGTTTCCTTTGTGTATTTCGGCTATGCCTTCATCCAGAAATGTTTTATAATCTGTCATACAGACTCCTTTGTGTGTGCAATGTAATATTTTCCGTCAGATTGTTTTAAACTAATTTCAGTTTCAAATATTTCAGACAGGTTTTGTGAAGTCAGGATATCTTCCTTTTTGCCCTGTTTGTATATTGTCTTATTGTACATCAAAGCAGCGTGTGTAATCTGGGGAAATATTTCATCAATATTGTGGGTAATAAGTATTACCGCTGTGTTTTGAGAAAGTTTTTGCAGAAGATTCAAAAAACTTTTTTGCGCCTTTATATCGAGCCCTGTTGTTGGTTCATCAAGAATAAAAGCCCGCGGACTATGTATCAAAGAACGGCCTATAATACACCTGCGCTGCTCACCTGTGCTCATTTCACACAGCTTTTTGTTAGAAAGTTTTTCAATGTCCAGATATTTCAACACTTCGCCTGCTTTAGATATCTGTTCATCAGTAAAATTATGGTGCTGAAAAATACCAAGAGAGCTGTACAAACCGCTTAAAACAATTTCCATACCGCTTGTTTTGGGGCCGTAGTTCAAGAATTTGTTTTGCAAATCATTTGTAATTATTCCGAGATTCTTTTTTAATTCGAAAATATCCCACCTGTCTTTGCCAAAGATTTCTTTCTTAAACTCATACTGTGTGTTTGGATAGATGTCGTGCGAGAATAGTTTCATTAACGTAGATTTGCCGCTGCCATTGGCTCCGAGAATAACCCAGTTTTCTCCCTCATTTACAGTCAGGTTAATATTCTCCAGAACAGTTGTCATTCCATAGTTAACATGTATATTTTTAAAATCTATAATTTGATGTGTTTTTGCGCTGTTCAAGTTAAATTTCCACTGTTATATTTGTTGTACCTAAGTAATTATAGAATAAAACCGGTTATGATTTGTAACAAATTCTTTAAATAATAGCAAAAAAATTTTTGACAGCCTTTAAATATAAAGGTATTAACAAGAGAGATTGTAATTTTCTATGAGAATTACCGGATACAAAACTTATAAACCTGCATTCTGTGCCGGAAAAACACATGTCTATTCGGACTTTGACGGAACCTACTGTCCCGCAAGACATGTCTCGCTGCACAATCCTGAATTAAACCGGGATATGCCTGAATATTGCAGCAGAATGAAAAATTTGTTCGACACTGCAAAAGATAATTTGCATTTTCATATCACATCAGGAAGAACGTTCGGTGAGTTTGATGCGGTGTTCTGGTTGTTAAAAATAAGAGATTTTAGGCTTCCTCTTCCTGAAACATATATTGCTAAAAACGGCAGTGACGTTTACTTAAAAACCGGTTCCGATGAGAATTTTTATAACAAGGGAATATTCCCTTTCTCCTATAAAGTCACGGACAAGCAAAAAGAAAAAGAGATAAAAAAACTGACTAACTGGGATGGCGCAAATATCAAATCATTTATTAGAAATCTTTCAAACAAATATTGCATAAATCTTATTGAAGCTGATACAGAAAACAGTGTTGCAAATTACGGCGAAAAATCACTTTTTTCCAAAGGCAAGCTCAATTCAGATGAATGGAAAAAACTGCCTTATGAAACCGATGGCGGTTCTATAAAATTTATTGCGCACGAAGAACCTGTTGCAGATTACAAAATTGGGTCAAGAAACGATGGTAATCTAAAAACGCATCTTATATTTTCTCCTGACTACGGACCTTGCTCTGAAAGAAATTGGATTTATGACAATTTTATGGACGAGCTAAAAAATTATTTAAAAGAAAATAATATAAAAGTTCATATAAACTGGCAAGCACCTGGTGAAAACAATTTTTATCGCACCTGTTGTTCTATCACACCGCAAATAGATAATAAAGAATTAACAAAACTGTATGACACAAAAAAGGCTCTGCAAAAAGCTGTAAAAAACAATGATCTTGTTATTGTTGCCGGTGATGGTTCCAATGATTTTAATATGCTGAACCCGCTTGAATATTTGGACTCAGATTATGTAGAACATTGCAAAAAACACTCAGCCCATCGTGAGTTTTACACACAGAGTATGCAAAGAAGGCTAAAAGACTTGCAAGCGGTATACAACAACGATAATACACAATATATTCAAAGTCTAAAAAAAGAATTAGAAACAAACGGTATCTTAAATAAAATACAAAAGATGCCATTAATTAGCATAATAATAAAAAAAGACAAAACTAAACTTAGTCTGATCTCTGATACTTTTTCCGGCACAGGAAAGGTTGTAGTTGTTGAAAAAGGACAACTTGATAAAGGGATTAAAGAAGCTGTAAAAATTTACGCACAACAAAATGAGACTTTTAAACAAAATATGTCTGACGATTTTAAGCATCTAATCTATAACAACTAATAAAAAGGGAATGAATATGAAAGTTTTATTGCAGCCGCTGAATCAAAAATCTAAAATAGATAACAACAAAAAAAATAACTTTTGGCAGCATAATTTTTGAAAATTATAACAACAAATATGATGATATAAAGACCCTGCTGCGAACAGAAATAGAAAGATTTTCAAACGGAGCAAATAACGCAGTCTTATTGGGAGAAGGCGTAAGCGGAGAAACATATAAATTTACAAACCCGAGATTGAGCAAATTTGTAATAAAAAAGAACAAATCAGGGTTTAGTGAAGATTATTCAAAGGAATTTAAAAATCTGGCAAGTATTCCTGTAGAAAAAGTAGGCGGACAAGAAGCTATTGCAAGGGTCTACAACAACAGAAAAGACACACATTACCTTGTTTCCACTTTGGTCTCCGGAAAAACTGTATCAACACAAAACAGATATACAGACAGAAGTTTAAAAATTCTGTTTGATAAAATGTTTGAGCTGGATAAAGTCGGTATTTACCACGGTGACTTAAACGGCAAAAATATTCTTCTAGACGGCACAGGTAATGTGAATTTTATTGACTATCAATGGACTGAAAAAGTAGACAAGAATAACCTCTTTGATAATGTGAAAAGCCAAAAAACACTGCTGCCTGTTTCAAATTTTCCGGAAAATGCGCAGATGTTTGAGATGGCTTCTATGCCGTGGTATATGGAAAATCTCGACAACTCTATAGAAAGAGAGGCTTTTCTTAAACAATATTTGAGGGCAAAAGCAAATTATCATGAACAAAGATACGATTATATAAAAAAAATTACAACAAACTGGAGATATTCCTCCGAATTACCATATATAAAGGAGGCTCTTGACTCGGAAAAAGCAAAAGCAATGCTCTTTAAAAATCCTTCTGACGGAGTATTAAAGATAGAGATGAAAAAATTGCAGTTTCTTTCAGATTACCGTGATGCCTATTCTCATGTTGATCCAAATCTTCCAAATAGAAACATTCTGCCCGCACCGTCAGCTTATATTTGTTCTCTAAGCTCTGTTCAGGATTTTAGAAAAGCAGTCAGCAAACAAAGCCCCCTGTTTGTTGATCAGCATGCAAAAAACTATATAAAATCAATGGAAAGATATGGCGACTACTGGTACAACAATCTCAAAAACTATACAAATGATACTTTTGATTACATTATGAGAGCTGTTAAAAAACAATATAAATCAGGAGAAGAACGCCATGAATTTTATATAAACGAAAGAAATCCAAGAGTATTTGAGCCAAATCGAGATTTGCTTGCCAAAATGCCCTCATCATACAGGCCGTTTTATGAAAGAAATTTTGATATACCTATAGCTGGCGTAAGGATTGAATATAGATATGAAGGAACAATCGATTCATTAAAACAAGCAAAATTGTATGATCTGAAAACACAACATCATATTTATAAACTAAGCAGAATTTTGAAAGAGACAAAGCAGTTTATTAATGACAAAGAATACCTGAATCTTTTGAATTTATCAGAGCTCTCTATTTTAAAAATAAGAGAATTTATAAGTTATTCAAAACATAATCAGAAAGATCCATTTGTTCTAAACCGTATTGATTCACTGTTCAGAGATGTTTCAAGATATACACATAATCTTTTCAAAATAATTCAAGGCGGACTGCAACAAGAAAATGCAAAATCAATTATTGTTAAAGGCTATGAAGAGATGAGGAAGTTTAAATATAAAATTTAGAAAATTTTGTTTTATATCTATGAAAAATATAAGCCACTGGGAGATTACAAACACATCAGATATATGATGTCGTTAAGAAAAATTAATAGTTTAATAATGCTAGAATAGGAGATTTCATAGCATGATTGAAAAGAGAGAAGGTTTTTATTTAGAGTTATTGGACTTGTTGAAACAAGACCCTGGAAATAGATTTTACTCAGAAAATGGAAAAGACCTACTCAGAAACAAATTATATGAATGTGCCATGAAGATGGATAAAGACTTAATTAAGTTACTTTTATCTAATGAAAGAATTAAAAACAAGTTTTTTACTGATGTAGATGGATTACTTGTCTTTGATAAAACGGCTTTTGGATGGGCGATTAATAACAAAGCCTTTTTAAACGATTCATATACTAGATTTAAGAATACTATCGGCTTAATTGATAGTAGCGAGCAATTCATTTCTTCCAAAAATGATGTTGTACTCTCATTTCCATATAAAGATTGTGTGCTAGAGGGTGGGCAGACAAAAGAAGACCAAAAGAGAGATGAAATATACTATAATGAATTATTAGCTCCTGATGATGTTGATAGATTACTAGCTCCTAAAGTTTTCACTAATGCTAAAAGATATACAAAAGATGGCGAAGAAGTAATAACTTCCTTCAATGATAATGATAATTTGCTTATTAAAGGCAACAACTTGTTAGCTTTATCATCTATTTTGAAACGATATGAAGGCAAAGTTAAATGTATTTATATAGACCCACCTTATAATACTAATAGTAATGCAAATACTTTTTGCTATAATAATACTTTTAATGAAAGTACTTGGTTGACATTCATGCAAAATCGATTCAAATTGGCAAAAAGATTGTTGTCAAAAGATGGTTCCTTAATTGTAGCAATTGATGAAAATGAACATTGTGAGCTAGGAGTATTATTAAAAGAAATTTTTAAAGATAGTCATGATATTCATTGTATAACAATAGTTCATAATCCAAGGGGTATTCAGGGAACAAACTTTTCTTATACTAATGAATTTGCATTTTTTATTATTCCAAAAAATAAAAAAGTAATATTAGATAGGAAAATTAATTCTGATGAAATAGAATGGAGTAACTTAAGAAACTGGGGAGCTGAAAGTGAAAGAACTGATGCAAAAAATTGTTTTTATTCTATAAATGTAGATATAAATTCAGGAAATATTGTCGATTTTGATGATGTTTGTGATGATAGTTATCATCCTACTAAAAATATATTTAAGGATAATATTGTTAAAATATATCCTATAGATTCCAAAAATATTGAAAGAAAATGGCGTTATGCAAGGCAAAGTATACAATCAATAAAACATTTATTAAGAGCAAGAATAAAAAATGGCTCTTGGGATGTGGAAATAGGTAAAGATTTTGGGCAATATAAAACTGTTTGGATAGACCCTAAATATGATGCAAATGAATATGGGACAAAAATTGTAAATTCTCTTGTGCCAAATAATACATTTGATTTCCCAAAATCTCTATGGAATGTGTATGATTGCCTTTACTCTATCGTTGGTAATGATAAAAATGCTATTATATTAGATTTCTTTGGTGGCAGTGGTACAACAGCCCATGCGGTAATGGAATTAAATAAAAATGATAATGGTTTTAGAAAATTTATAATTACAGAACAAATGTATTACATAGAATCTGTAACTAAAGAAAGAATAAAAGCTGTAGCAAATGAATGTAATACAAATTTTGTGTACTGCGAATTAAAAGAGCTTAACCAAAAATATATAGACGAAATAATGCCTGCGGATGATAACAAACTTGTTGAATTATATTCGCATATCACAGAGTCTGAATTTATTAACTACAAAGTAGATATTAATAAGTTAAAAGAAGGTATTGAAGATTTTAAACAGTTGGAAACGGAAGAAAAAAGACATTTCTTAATTGAGGTGTTGGACAAAAACTTATTATATGTAAATTATTCTGATATTGAAGATGCAGACTTCTGTGTATCAGAAGAGGAAAAAAACTTTACAAAAAGCTTTTATGGAGCTGTATAAATGACTTTTTTGTTTGAAGAAATAAAAACATTAAGAGAATATGCTCCAGAAGCTTACAAAGAGCTTCCCAAATATGTTGTGCAAAATCTAACACAAAAGTATCAAATAAGGCCATATCAAGAACAAGCATTTAGAAACTTTATTACATACTTTGAAAATGATAGATTATGTCATAAACCATCACAAGTTTTATTTCACATGGCTACTGGCAGCGGTAAAACCCTAATTATGGCTGGGCTTATTTTATATCTGTACAAAAAAGGCTACAGGAATTTTTTATTCTTTGTAAATGCTGACAATATCGTACAAAAGACGAAAGATAATTTCATTAACAGGACTTCAAGTAAGTATCTTTTTAATGATGAAATTAATATTGATGGACAATCTGTAAAAATCCGAACAGTTGAAAATTTTCAGGATTGGAATAAAGATGATATTAATATCTGTTTTACAACAATACAAGGCTTACACATGAGCTTAAATCAGTCCAAGGAAAATGGTTTGACTTATGATGATTTTTCTGAAAAGAAAATTGTTTTAATAGCAGATGAAGCCCATCACTTAAATGTCGAGACTAAAAAAGGCTTAACCAAAGGTGAGAAAGAAGATAAGAATAACTGGGAAACAACAGTAAATAGAATTTTTAACTCTGATATAGATAACGTATTGCTTGAATTTACCGCAACTTGTGATTTAAAGAATCCATATATTCTGAGTGAATATGAGAAGAAAATTATTGTAGATTATCCATTAAGGAAGTTTAGGGAAGATAGATACTCCAAAGAAGTTAAAACCATACAATCGCATGTGCCTCTTATAGATAGAGTATTGCAGGCTGTTTTGTTGAGCCAATACAGGTTAAAATTGTTTCAGGATAATAAAAAAGTTATTAAACCAGTCATCTTGTTTAAAAGCGATAAGATAGACTCGAGTAAAAAATTCTATGAGGAAAAATTTAGACCTCTAATCGATAATTTATCAGAATCAGACTTATTAAGAATTAGAACACAAACTACAAATCCTTTATTAGCTATAATGTTTGCCTATTTTGACACTCATGCAACAAATGAACAGCTTATTTCTGAAATAAGAGAAGATTTTTCCCATGAAAAATGTATTTCAGTTAATAACAAGGAAGATAAAGGAACGTATCAGTTACTTATTAACTCATTGGAAGACCGTAATAATTTAATAAGATGTATCTTTGCGGTTGACCAATTAAATGAGGGTTGGGATGTCCTAAATCTTTTTGACATAGTTAGGTTATATGAAACACGTAGTGCTGAAAGACATGGCGGTCCTGGAAGGCAAACAATACAAGAAGCTCAATTAATAGGTCGGGGGGCAAGGTATTGTCCATTTACAACAACAGATAAATCAGAAAGATTTTTGCGTAAATTTGATGATGACATTGCAAACGAGCTAAGAGTTTGTGAAACACTTTACTATCACTGCATGTATAATTCATTATATATATCAGAATTAACAACTGCGATGAAGGGTATAGGTTTATTGCCAGATAATATTAAAGAATGCTCTTACATCTTAAAGGAAGATTTTAAAAGAGATGATATCTACCATAATGGTTTAGTATTTGAAAATGAACGTGTAGTTAAATCTAGGAAACAAATTACAGAATTGCTGCCATCTCTAAGAAGAGATTATGACATAGATTTGTCATCTGGAGCTACATCTATTGTAAATTTGTTAGCACCGTCAAAAGAGGGAGTAAAGACATTAGAAAGAGTTTCTACTAAGTCCTTCACTATTGAACAAATAGCAGAAAGAAACTACTCGATAGTTCATAAAGCATTACGTCAGTTTAATATTTTTAAATTTGATGTCCTGCAACAATACTATCCTAACCTAAAATCAACAAGACAGTTTATAACTGATAGTCATTATTTAGGTAATATAAAGATAAATATTAAAATTAGTAACGATGAAATTACAAATGAACAACTTTATATTGCTTGTAAACGAGTTGTAGAAAAAATTTCAAACGGTATTTCAGACATAGAAGAAACCTTTGAGGGAACAAAAGAATTTAAACCTAGAAAAATATGTGAAGTGTTTAGAGATAAAACAGTGAGTTATACCGACCCACATGGAGATGGGCAAGGGGTGTCTCAATCTCAAGGGGCTATTTCTGAACATTTAAAAGTGAATTTGTTAGATGAAGATTGGTTTGTGTTTACTGATAACTTTGGAACAAGTGAAGAAAAAGAGTTTGTCGCATATTTTAAAGACCATGTGCAGGACTTGAAAAATAAATATGAAAAAGTTTATTTAATTAGAAACGAAAGGCAATTAAAACTATTCTCATTTAATGGCGGTGAAAGATTTGAACCTGATTATGTACTTATAATGACTAAACAAAATGTGAGTATAACAGAACAGTATCAAATATTTATAGAACCTAAAGGGTCTCATCTAATCCCAAAAGACAGTTGGAAAGAAGCATTTTTGTTGGAAATTGAAAACAGTGGAGTCCCTATTAAAACATTAGTTGATGATAACAACTATAAAATTATTGGTTTCCCATTCTTTAACAAAAAAGAAAGACAAGCTCAATTTAATGAAGTAATGAATAGATTATAATTATGTTTTTAAACCAACTTTGTGAATATAAAAAATTAATGCAAAATAAAAATCAACCATAAAAAAGAATGCTAATTTAAAAAATGGTGGGCGATACTGGACTCGAACCAGCGACCCCCACAATGTCAATGAAAAATAATTGGATTTTGCTTAGTTGTTTTATTGTGTTAAAAACTTACAATATCTTGATTTATTCACATTTATCCAAATTTAGAAACAGGCTGCTTTTTATATAGTATTACACAATTATTACACAATTTTAATTGTTCAAAACATTAATAGCCTTTCTTTTTCTTTCTTCGTTTATATGATGATATATCATAGTCGTGCTTATTTTTGAATGCCCTGCTATTTCTTGTGCAGCAGTTATATCTCCTGTTTTCGCAATAATAGTAGTTATTACAGAATGTCTACAACAATGAAGTGTAAAATTTTCTACATTTGCTGCTTTCATTAGAGATTTAAAGGATTTTTTTATATCTTTGTATGGCAAGCCTGTTGCAGGATTCGGAAATACATAAGGTGAATCAGAAACGGTAAGACGTTTTTTTAGCATTGTTTCTAACTTATTAGTCATCGGAACTTCATAGGCTTTACCGCTTTTTGTTTTCAAAAATTTTACATATTTATCTTTGAAGTCTATGTGCTTCCACTCAACATTTAAAACATTGCTTTTTCTAGCTCCTGTTTGTAATGCAAAAATCAATATATCCCTTAAAAATTCGAATTCTTTTGGATTTTTTTCAATTGCTTCAAAAATGCGTTTTTCTTCTTCTTTTTCTAGGATTCGTCTTTGTTTGTTGTTTTCATCTAATTTTTTTATATGTCCTAAAGGGTTGTGCGAAATCAATTTATTATCAACACACAAATTTATCATTCTGTTTAATACAGCAATATGTCTGTTTTTGGTTGCGTTTGAGCGTTCTTTTTGTATTTTTATTTTTTTATAGATATATTTTTTTCTTACTCCCTTTTTTCCATATTCAGGATTTTCTATTTTGATAGTTTGGCAGGTTTCCCACAGAGTTAAAAAATCTTTAAAACAATCAACATCATAAGGTGTCATTTCTTCAATATCTTTATTTTCACCGAAAAATTCAATAATCTTATTTATTATTGAAATATCTGTTTTATAACCTGAATTGTTGTTTTTTGAATAATTTAGATAAATTTCTGCTGCTTGTTTTAATTTAACTATTTTCTTTTTGTTAAAATATTCAGAGTTACCACGGCAAACCGCATCCATTGTTTCTAATTCTATTTTTTTCGCTGTTTTGGGGTCAGTTGTTTTGCAAGCACCGTGATAGCGCTTGCCGTCAATCATAAAATTATAATAATACCTGCCGTTTTCGTGTTTATAAATACTCATAGCTTACAACTTATAATGTATCAATATTCTACTTTGTATACTTCTAAAATGCCATATAAAGCATATAAGAGTTTTACAATTCATCATATCTTTTTGAAAACCCTATAAAACGCCTCTACAAACGTTTTACTTTTACATAAATGTAACCATAATGTTGTTGTCCGGGCTTGTTACAGAATTAAATGAGGTATGAAAAGATGACTGAAACAACAATTACGCTGGGTAAGAGAATCAAGGAGTTAGTAAGAAAAGGGTTTAATATAGCAAACATATGCAGGATATTTACTTTTATCTTTTTTACCTGGCTAATTATGGAGTGCTTTTTTGAAATTATTGAGATGCAGTATCACTACTATGCTAATACAACAACATCATTAGAGCTTATATCAGGCAAGCAAATAGACAGATACGATGGTAGCCAGTTCAAAAAAGAGACAACTGATCAAAGGCTTTTAAGAAAAATGAATAAAAAGAATCGTTTCAGGCTAAGAGATTTAAGACACGGTTATAGGCAAATATTTCCGTAAGGATTGAAAGTATCAAAAATTATGCTATAGTATAAATATAGGGAAAAGACCCTAAGAGGTCTCAGTCTCTTAAGGTCTTTCTTAACTCCCTATCGAATGATTTTGAGCACTATGATTATCGTTAAGATAAGCCATAGTGCTTTTTCAGTTATCCTGAAAAATTTATTATTTTATTTTAAAACCTATTTGTTTTGCTTCTCGTGGTGTTTCAACAAGACTATTCAATACATCAATAATACCTTTTATAGCCTGTTCATGTTCATTAAATCTATTGTCAGTATTATCAATATGAAGCAAAAGCATTTGTCGTAGTGCTTCAATCTCTTTGTTTTGCGAGGTTTGTAGTGCTGCAAATTGTCTTAACCTTACAAAGGTTCTAATAATTTCAACATTTATAGAAATAGCTCTATCGCTATTTAGTACACTTGATAACATTGATACACCTTGCTCAGTAAAAGCATAAGGCGGATTAGTTGAATGTTTAAGGCTTTTAAACCGGTCACAATTTGTGACCAGTTCTTTCAGCTCATTATCATTGAGCTTGAACATAAAATCATCAGGAAAACGTTTTATATTACGCTTTACTGATTGATTAAGTTTTTTAGTTTCAACACCGTAGAGTTCTGCAAGGTCACGGTCTATCATCACCTTTTGACCGCGAAGAGTGAAGATTCTGTTTTCAATCGTAGTTATTATTTTTAACTCATCAGCCATATTATATACCTTGCTCTAAATCAACTTATTCTCTTTCGCTTTCTTTAGAAATTCTAACATTTTTTGTTCTTCGGGTGATAACATTTGTGTAACAGTGTTAGAATCGCCTGTAAGCTCACCGTCAACCCAAAGGTCAATTGGTATACCTGAATGTTTTTTAAGTGCCTTTAGCTCGGTGAGAGTGGGTTCTTCTTTATCAAGTCCGAGTTTTTCTACACGGCGTTCAGAGGAATCTATAATTTTTGCAATCTCATCATCCATGAGATTTTCTTCTGCTTGATAATAGTTGAGGCGTTTACCAAAAGTATTACGTTCTTTAAAGGCTTGTTCATATTTTTGCTGCTTCTCTGATTTTTGAGGGAGGAACATCGGGCCTTCGCCGGTGAAGAGGTAATTTGAATTTACGCCAACTAGGTTAATTAGCTTTTTTATAAACTCAGGTTTAAATGTTACAGCTTCATACTCACAAACACGGTATGCCCTTAATGACATATCCAATTTATCTGACATCTCTTGCTGACTATATCCTTTTGCAATTCTAATTTTTTTTAGTTCTTCTTTCAAGATATAAAAGCCTTTGCATATGATTGTTAAGAATGCTTACAAAATTTACGTAAATAACTGTTGACAAATTACGCGATTAGCGTAATAATATAATCACAGAGTTATATAAGTATATAGGAATTATACTATGAAGCAGTTTAGCATGTACATTCCTGATGATTTACATCTTTCATTCAAACTTGAAACAGCAAAAGAAAGTAAATCTATGGGCGAAGTAGTTAGGGAACTTGTATCTAACTACGTTCAGGAAAAACAAAGAGAGAAAACCGCCTGATGGCTGTCTCCTCTCTTTAAATTCCGTATCTTAATCTTACCAAAAACACAACAAAAAGACTCCTATAAAGGGTCTATTTGTAATGCAAATTTACAAATTATTACAAAGGTAGAAAATATGACAAGCACAACAGAATTAATGAATTGGCTAGATGTGGCGGATTACTTCAGAATCCCCGAAAAATTTTCAGACGAACAGCGGGCAAGGAAAATAAAAAATTGGCTAAAAAATAAAGTGCTCCCAAGATGGACAACAACGAAAGTAGGCAATGAAGTTTTGTTTATCCGTTCTGAACTGGACAAATTTATAGAAAAAAGCAGAAAAGCACAAAAGCAACAAAATTTGTAGGAGCAAAGATGACAAACAAAGAATTCATATCAATCTGCATAGACGCTTTGTTGACAATTGTGTTGTTTGTAGCGGCATATATCTTCTTTTGTGCTGCAGAACCGTTTTTGCAACTTTTACAGGGGGTGCACTAATGTACGGACTTAATCCTTCAATCACAAACAGCACTTATGCAAACAGCCCGTATTACAAAAACCCTTGTGAATTCTGTAAAAGCAACGGGTGTATAGGATGCATTTATAACAATGAATACAACCCGGATGAAAAAGACGAAGCAGAAGAGCGCTTCTTAATACAAGCTGAAATGGAAAGTGAACTGCTATGAATTTACAAAATATGACAGTTGATGAACTTATTCAAATTTTGCGCGACGCAGTAGAAACGCGAAACGGAAAGATGATTCAGGCTGTAAAAGACGAATACAACAGGAGAAGTAAATATGACGAATGAGTTAACAACGCTTACAGATGAAATGATTGAGCTGAAAGATGCTATTGCAAGATACAAGTTCGAATTAAAGCAGCTTGAAAAGAAAAAAGAGCAGCTTGATATAAAGCTTATCGGCGTTTTAAAAGAAAACAATGTCAATGAAATGAATCTCGGGCACTGTCATTTTTATTTAAAAACAAAACAGCGTACAGCTTTTGACCAGTCGCTTTTTAAAGAAGAGCACCCTTCCTTATTTGAAAAATACTACATTACAAAAGAGTCAGAAGTATTTGAGTTCAAACTGGGGGACGGACAATGAATATTTATGAAAAGCTTTCTAAAGCACGTGTTCTGTTGCAGAGCAAACAATTAAAAAAGAGCGGAAAAAACAGCTATAGCGGTTTCACATACTTTGAACTGGGCGATTTTATGCCGGAAGTTAACAAAATATTTGAAGAATTTGGACTATGTTCTGTATTTAATTTGTTCATTGATAAAGCACAACTGGTTATAACCGATACGGAATCAGAGTCTACTGTAACTTTTGAAACTCCTACGGCAAATGCACAACTTAAAGGCTGTACAGAAATACAGTCACTTGGCGCCATTCATACTTATTTAAAGAGATATTTGTATTTGAACGCTCTTGAAATTGTGGAATCTGAAGCATTAGACCCGTTAGTTGGTACAGACAAAATAGAAGAAATGCAACCCTCCAACAATGATGATTTTGACATTATTGCCGGCATTGATTCTTTGAACACCGTAAAAGAGATAACTGATTATTCTAACCAATATATAAACAAAGTCTCTAGCCGAAGTAATTTTATTAAAGCAATAAACGCACGCAGAAAAGCAATAACGGAGATTAGTTAATGAGCATAGAGGATTACAGCACAGAATTGATTAAAACAGCAAAGGAACTCAAAGAGCTGGCTTTTGAATACAAAAAAGCCAGAGCTGATTATTCACAAGCACTAAACGGCTTAATCACATTGATACACAAAGCCTCGCTTGCAGGCGATAAGGCTTCGTTTGATAACAAAATACCCAAATTATTAGAAACACAATTTAAAGATGAGGCAGCAATGCTCATAAAACAGTTTCATGGTTCACAGGCTTTGTATAAAGGGCTTGAAGAGGTTTTAAAAGCTTATCAGGCGCATATATCAGGTATTCAATCGGTTATTAAATACAATCTGTCAGGAGAAGTGGCAGAGGCTACCAGACTAAAATACGGAGGAAATTAAATGAAAATAGGTAACGCTTGGACAAAAACATCAGATGACGGACAGACTTACATTTCAGTAGCACTGGATGAGGTCATTCTTGAAAAATATCCGTTTTTAAAAAATTGTTTTGTAAATCTGTGGAGAATACCGCAGGAAGAAAGGAAAAACGAAAACTCGCCCGGATGGGCTGTTAATCTCTCGGCCAAAAAAGAAAAGCCAAAAGAAGAACAGGAATTACTAGATTAAAACTCCTTCTCCAAGATAATGGAACATCTTCAGGGGCATATCCATCATGCCAGACCCGAATATATGCCCCTTTTTCTTATCAGATATCAGAGCAGAAGAATGTATAAAAAACAGATAGAACCAACAATATTACGAAGATGGACAATGTCGGCAAAGGAATGCCTGGACAGAGGCTGCGTGTGCGACGGCTGTAAGTACAGCGAATATTTTAAAGGCACAAGATACAAATGCCAGATGAAAAAGTACGTAATAGCATTGGTTAAAAAATTCGGACATCCGAAAGACGTTCAAACAAAAACAATAATAGGTGAAGAATAATGGCAAGACCAAGCAAAGCAACTGTAGACTACTTTCCCCTTGATTGCAAATTCGGGGATTCATTAGAAGCAATAGAGAACATGTATGGCAATGACGGTTTTGTTGTATGGGTTAAACTATTGCAAAAGCTTGGCAGAAGCGACTATCACGCTATTGACTTAAGAGCAGAAGGTCAATGGAAACTCTTTTACTCCATATTCAAAATGCCGGAAACCCGCGTTAAAGGCATTTTGAACACATTGGCAGAGTTAGAGTGTATTGATAAACACCTTTGGGATAATAAAATTATCTATTCAGAAAATTTTGTTAAGCGTGTTTCCGATGCTTATCGAAAACGACAAAATGCCCTTTTAAGCTACGAAAAAATATGCGAGTATTTTGGAGTTTCCGGCGGAATATTCCGGAAGAAACCCGAAAGTTGCGTAGTTTCCGGCGGAAGAAACTCGGTTTCCGGCGGAAGAAATCGGGAAAGGGAAAGGGAAAGAGGAAAGGGAAAGAAAAAAAATAAACAAAAAAAGATTGACCCTTTCATAAATGACACAAAAACAAAATTCATCGAAGAATACAAGAAAGTTTTTGGCATAGCTCCTGTTCTAACTCGTGAAGACTGCAGCAAAATAACAGAGCTGCTAACAGACATTGAAGACTTTGAAAATCTGCTGCCTGTAGCTATGGCTCGTCTGAAAGAAATAAAGTTTGACGATATCAACTATAAACCGGGTGCAAACTGGCTTTTGAAAGACAACAACTTTGCAAGGGTTATAAACGGCGAATTTAACGCTGTTGAAATAGAAAATAACAAAAAGGAGACAGACCTTGAACACAGTTACAACGGATTTGCTTAAGCAATACGAAAGAGACATCCTCTCGATGATACTTGGAGACAAAGTCGGCAATAAAGATTCAATTATAAACTCTCTTCTGCCTGAAATGTTTACACAAAGCTTTCATCGCACGGTGTTTGAAGCTTGCCAGTACCTGAAAAACAAAAATCAGGATGTCAACCTTTACGCATTACAAGAGCTAATAGGCAACAAAGAACAGGCAGCAATAATTGAGCAGATTTACGATGAGTTTGTTGGAAATGTAAACTACGGATACTTTGTTAAAAAGCTACAAAATGCCTACATTGACCGTCTTATACAAAATGCCTCCTCAACAGCAGACCTTAACAAGATTCAGGAGATAAGAGACTTTTGCACTGATACATTAAGCATTGTGCACATATCTGATGGAGCTGAAAAGCTGATATGTGATTACTATGAAAAGCAGGAAAATGCTGTTTTAACAGGCTATAAATCAATCGATAGCAAAATAGGCAGTCTCTTTGGCGGTGATTATGTCGTTATTGCAGGTGCGACATCTATGGGCAAGACTTGCTTTGCCTTAAACCTGCTTAGAAAAATGGCAGAAAGAAACACAAAATGTCTTGTTTTTAGTTATGAAATGGGGCAAACGTCTTTACAAAACAGATTAATTTGCTCTGAAACAGGCATAGGCTCGTGGAAATTCAGAGCTTTTAATCTCAGCTCTGCAGAACAAATCAGATATCAGGAAGCCGCAGAAAACTTAAAATATTTTCCTATTTATCTTTGTACTGATCCGAATGTGGATATGGAAAAGATGAGGAAAATCTGTAAAAAATCAGACGCAGATGTGATTTTTATAGATTATCTAGGGCTTATCCCCAATAAAAACGGCAGAAGCGCCTATGAAAAAGTCAGCGAAAACTCGCGTGCAATAAAAATGCTAGCAAAAGAAACCGGTAAACCTTTTATTGTTCTTGTCCAGCTTAGCAGAGCAATTAAAGAACGCAAAGACAAAACACCTCTGCTTTCCGACTTAAAAGACTCCGGACAAATCGAAAACGACGCGGATATAGTCAGTTTTGTATATCGCCCGGGATACTACGACAAAGAACAAAGCCAGTCGCTTTTGTATTTTATTACAGCAAAGAACAGAAACGGTGAATCAAATGTTGTTACGCCGCTTCGAATAGATTTACAAGCACAAAGGATTTTTGACGATGGTGAGCATTATTAAAGTATTTAAAATTTTAAACCCTGTTTTGGGAAATTTTAAATTATTTCAAATATCTCTCAATAATTATTTGAAAAAAGCACATGAAGACAAATGCAAAACAGTTGTTTTGTTGTCTCAACTCAATAGAAAGGTTTAACAAATGAGTTACATAGGCTTTATGAGAAACACAGTTAACCATATAGAAAAGCTTTTTAACAAGTATTTGCAAAATACAAAGATTTATCCTTCCTCTTTGGAAAAAGAAGATTACAAAAACTTTATTTTCCAGATGGAGCGTATTCACAGATATGGAGAAATGGAAGACGAGAAAGAATACAAAGAGCTCATGAAACGTTTGAGAAAACACGATTTAACAGCAGTTGTAGAGCTTAGAAAGGCAATGAAATGACTAAAGACTTATCAAAACAGCTATGCGAGCTGTGCGAGATTGAGCCTAAAATCAGATATTTTTTAAAATTTATGCATGTAGAATATGAAACTACAAAAGAAGATATAGTAGCTCGTTCTGAAATATTTAAAACAGGGGTATTAAAAATAACAAAAGTCGTAAGAGACTACCCCGACTTCACCAAGCCGGAGAATTTTGTAAGGCTGTTTAATTTGCCTATCGTGAATAACGGAACACGGACGGTCGGGTATTTCGTAGTACACGAGTTTACAATGAAAACAATAAAGGATTTTATAGAGTGTTTAATTATTAAGCTAGAGAGGACACAGCTTTCAATCACAAAAGAGGTTAAACAATCAATCAGAGAGGCAGAGTGGGTGTATGGGTAAAAATCAAAAAATACTAATAAATATGCCTAAAATGGTCGAAGTGTTAACCGTTAAATATGGCGCTACAACCGCCGTTATTGGTTATATCCTCAAAAAACATGCAAAATACAAAGCTCAATTGCTTGATTACAGCGATTTTGAAAAGAAATATAATCTGTCAAAACATCATTTAAGAAATGCTTTAAAAAATTTAAAAGAATCCGGCTTAATAACTATAAATCGTGATAAATTTTCAAGAGTTTATTATAAATGGGCTACAATCGACAAACTGAAAGAGGTGTTAAATGACTAACCACATCGAAGAGTTAATGAAAGCAGCAGGGGTGGAGTGTTCAAAACCATTCACTCCCGCAAAGCAGCTTGAGTTGATTAAGCTGATAGGAGAGATACCCTTAGGTTTTCATTATACACAACCTTATGATATTTACGCATTACAGGTAACACAGATGGCAGGTTTCTATGGAAGGTTCTACGTGTCTAAAAAAAGCTTTGAAGACCTTATTGCCATTGTTATTTTTGAGCTTTTAAAAGTTAACAAACTCGACAAAGCAGAAATAAAGAGGATTTTGGAAGATGATTAAAGATATTAACAAAAATTTCAAAATTGATAATCTCAAACTTTTTAAGGTTAAAACTGATTCAGACAAAGAGTATAGATGTTCTGACTGCATAGATTTACCCGATGTAGAAAAGCTTTTTATAACGTATACAATGGATGTTCCTGATGGTGGCTTTTTAGAAGTGGGAAAAATATTATCACTAGATGTTTTCTTCCAAACAGAGAATAACGCAATAAAAGGGATATCAGGCAATTACCAGTTAAAAGCCAGTATAAAATCTGATGATGGAAGCCTACATTTCGTTGTATATAAGCTTAAACTTACTCCATACAAAAACTTTCCGCTATATGAGGTTGCAGGAACAGGGGAGTATACAAAACATGTGTTTTCCGAATCAACAAAATTAATTGATATTGATTTTTTCCATAACACAGATATCGAAATAAAAGCAACTAATCATAGGAGAACCAATGACAACTAACTACGAACGAATAAAAGCCATGAGCCTTCACGAGATGGCGGAATGGCTAAGGATGTACACGAATTGCGCATTTTGTAATCAAAATTTTGGCTCTGTTCCGTGTTCAAATTGCAAACAAAATTATGAAAGACCTTATAAAAATTGGTTAAAGAAAGAGGTAGAGAATGACGAAGAAAGAACAGATAATAATTGACGGTGTTGATGTAAGTGAGTGCAATTTTAGACTTGAACGAGATAATCAGCAAAAGTGTGAGTGTACGCATGCAACAGGTTTTGGAGTAATTTGTGATTGCCACAGCTGGCAAAATTGCTGCTTCAAACAACTAGCCTGCAAAACACAATTAAGTATCAAACAATCAAAAGAATTAATTAGATTAAGAAAGGAACTTCAAGAAAGCACTGTAAAAAATAGAAATCTCAAGCAGGAATGTGATGAGCTAATAAGCGAAAAGGATTTTTACTTGCAGAAAATTGAGGTATTAGACCTGGAGTGCGAGGAGTTGAAAAAGCAGCTTGAAACCTCTGAAGAATGGCAGATTAAAGCAGAAAGTTTAAATGAAAAACTTGAATTGAGAAACACCCGCTACCGCAAGGCTCTTGAGGAGATTGAGGGAATGCTTCAAGTAATTGTTGAAAGTAATAAAGTTTATCCATTGCGGAGCAATTTATATAAAATCCTTGACATCATCCGCAAGGCGAAAGGAGAAGAAGAATAATGCATGTCTTCGCAAGCTCTCAAGATGCTGCAAAAATAGCAAAGAAAATTGAAAAGCTAAAACAGCAGCGAAAAATCTCGACCTATGAGCTCGCATTAGACATGGGGTTGAGCGAATACCCAATTCAGACACTGCTTGCACACAACAAAGCAACTGTAAAAACAATCAACACAATAAATTATTACTTAACTTCATTGTAAAAGGTTCTAAATAACATGAAATACAACTACAAATACAATTCGAACGACTACAAAACCCCACCGGAACTCTACGAAAAAGCTTTGAAGTTTTTCGGCATAGACAAATTTGGCTGTGATGTGTGCTGCTCTGAAAAGAACGTACCAGCAGATAATTATTTTATAGAGGGCCAATCAGACGGGCTCACAGCTGAATGGGAGCAATACAACTGGTGCAACCCGCCATTCAATGAATGCAAAAAGTGGATAGAAAAAGCATTCAAAGAACAGCAAGAAGGTAATACAACATGTATGCTGATTCCTGTAAGAACTGAAACAAAATACTGGCACGATTTTATCTTGAACAATCCGGCAATACATCTTGAATGGCTGCGAAAAGGATATAAGTTTTTAGACAAAAATAACAACGAAATGGGCGTGTTCAAAAACGCGCTCGCTCTGGTTTATTTTTTAGCTTATTGAGGAGATTTTATGAAGCTTACGGAAGAACAAAAAGTTATATTAGAGGAATTGATTAGCGGCAGCACAAACCAGCAGATAGCGGATAAAATAGGGTATTCTGAAAGTAGTATAAAAAGAAAAGTAAAAGAGTTGCTTAATGTGTTTAATGTCAAAAATAGAGCTTCATTAATAAGTGGAGCAGCTATTGCCAAAATACAAAATTTGTTTTAAAAGTTGACCCAAACAGGTCAAAATAATTTGCTATAATAACAATAGCCCGGTAAAAAATGGGGCAGTCTTAAATATCCTGAAATAACGGCGGCTGTCAGTAGATGTTTTTACAATACGGGGTAGGATAGGAGCGTCCTTTTGCTGGTACTGAACAATGAACTGTACGAGCCTGATTGTGTATATAAATTAGGTTCTAAATGGCTTGAATTTGCGTATTGTGGCATAAATAAAACACCTGTTGCAAGGATATTTCACAAAACAAAGACAATGTTTAAGACTTCGTGTTTTATCGGTGCACGTGCAAAAACTGAAAAAGAGCGTTTTATCAGAAGAATTGAACACAAAAAGAACAATACAAAACAAGGCTCTTTCTCAAATCAAAACGTTTTTTATGGAGATTTTCTTAAAACACGCAAAAAAGATATTAAAGGTAACCCGATTTACGAACAAACACGTAAAAACTTCAACGGACAATACGAAATCCTAAATACAATACATACAAACTACTCAACTATGTAGATGCAGTTATTCAGGGTGAACATCCCTCTTTTCGTCATATTATTCACCCTGTTTTTTTAGATTATGGAAAAATTAGCAATATTAGGTGTAGGCGAATCTCTAAAAAACTTTGACTGGGATTCTGATTATGAGGTCTGGGGATTAAACCATCATCAAGACAAATTCAAGCGTTATGATTTGTGGTTTGACCTGCACAAACAAGAAAAAATCGAAGGTATTATTACTCAAGCCAACTTCCCGTTTGAGGAAGTGTATAAGCTTCGCCGGATTCCGGTTGAAGGAAGGACGATTGAAAAGCACCGCTACTTTGCATCTTCAATGAGTTACATGTTAGCTTATGCGATTTTAAAAGGATATGAGGAGATTCTTTTTGCGGGATGTGACTTTGATTGTGCAGAGGAAAAGCGTACAAAACAAAGAGATTGCCTGGAACAGTGGATTGCATTTGCGCAGGGACGGGGAATAAAGATTAAAGTCATAGCGGGTAGCCCGTTATGCAGTGAAACAGGACAGTATATCAGGTGATTTTATGGCTAAAAAAAAGAAGCGTAAAACTGATAAAAATTTAATTCCTTTTAATGAATTAACAAAGGAAGAACAGAGAAAAATAGCGCAAATGGGCGGTATCAAATCAGGCGAAGTTAGACGGGAGAGGAAGAAGCTAAAAGAGCTGCTTGAAATAGCATTGCTGCTTGCTGATGAGGACACAGGCGAACAAAACGATATGTCCATAACAACAGCTTTAATAAAAAAGGCAACCAAAGGCGATGTATCGGCATATCTTGCAATAAGAGATACTTTAGGCGAGAAGCCTGTTGATAAACAAGAAATCTCTGCAAAAGGTATTAATGTTGTTGTTGGTTCAGAAGAAGATAAAGAACTAATAGAGGATATCTGATGTTAAAGTTATCACCTGTTTTTAGAAAAAATGCGGGTGCTTTAAAAGAGAATTTCAGGTACATAATTAACCAGGGCGGGACATCAAGCACAAAAACTTTTTCTATCCTTCAATTGCTTGTAACAATTGCATTAAAGTATAAAGTAAAAATCGACATAGTGGGGCTGTCTGTTCCTCACTTAAAACAGGGTGTGTTAAATGATATGCCTACTGTTTGTAATCAATTTGGCATAGATTTTTACAAGTATTATAAATCATCAGACAAGATATTTTCCGCAGGAAAAGGAACAATAGCTTTTTTATCTTTTGATAAGCTTGGTTCAGCTCATGGCGGCAGACGTGATTATTTGTACTTGAATGAAGCAAATCATCTGCATTACAATATTGTTGAACAGCTGCTTATCAGAACTAGAAATAATATCTTTATTGATTACAACCCCACAAATGAATTTTGGGTTCACGAAAAAATCTTTAAAGATGAAGCGGAAAAAGCAAAACTTATACAATCAACCTACAAAGACAACCCTTTTTTGGAACAAACTATAATCAATAGTATTGAAGCGAGAAAGGGTGACAATAATTTTTGGAGAGTTTACGGGCTCGGTGAATTAGGTATTGCAGAAGGGCTTGTATTTGAAAACTTTGAGGTTGCAGACTTTGACAAAAACAGGTTTTCAAAATATCGTTACGGGATTGACTGGGGTTTTTCCAATGACCCGTTTGCGTTTGTTGAGTGTGCGATAGAGCAAAATAAACTTTATATCTGCAATGAAATTTATCAAACAAAACTCTTGAATAAAGACAGTGCGGAGCAGGTAAAGCAATATATTACATCTGAACGTGTTATCTGTGATAGTGCAGAACCGAAAAGTGTACAGGAATATCAGAGCCTTGGTATTAACGCTGTTGCAGCTAAAAAAGGTAAAGGAAGCGTTCTAAGCGGATTAAAGTATATGCAGCAGTTTGAAAAAATAGTTATACATCCAAGCTGCACAAATGCCATTGCAGAGTTTAAAAACTATCAGTACAAACGAGATAAAAATGGTGATTTCATAAATGACGAACCAGTAGACGCGTTCAACCACCTGATAGATGCAATACGCTATGCATTAGAGGATGAAATGCAATTTATGGCAACAAGACTAACAGGAATAAGGCCTTTCTAATGATAGATTTATTTTCAGTAAAACTAAATAACGAATACGATTTTATCCGGGCGGAAATGCCTCAAGAAAACGGTACATGGCTTTGTTCTGAAACATCAGCACAATATACAAAAGGCTATTCGTACGAGGTTACGGAAGGCGAAGCAAAAAGGATTGAAACAAGAGAAGATTTTTTAATCAAAAATGCGATTTATTCAACCATTGAGAGCGTTTGTGCGTATCTAAATAATAGTTTTTATATAAAAAATCCGAACTATAACGGCTCTATATTCTGTGATTGCTTTCCTTACAGCTTGGATTACTTCAATTATGTATTTAGCGGCGTTTCATTGACATTTAACGGTGATAAAATTTCACCGATTGCAAATGTTACTACAGGTGATTTAATTCATGTTGTAGGCGGGCGTAACCGCTTCTTTAGTTATGTCACAGCCGTTAACGGTGAAACAATATCTATTGATAATGCTTCACTGGTAAGTTGTACGGAAAAAGCGTACATCTTTGTATCAGGCTTGCCGCAAAGTATTGAAAAGATAATTTCGCAAATGATTTCTTATGATGTGTTTAATCGTGGCGTGCCTGATGATTTAAAGAGTGAAAATATAGGTTCCTACAGCTATACAAAAGCTGATTATTTAATCGGTTCGATGGCGTACCCCTCTGAGATTGTTTCAGGACTTGAAGGCTTTAAAAAGGTCAGGTTCTTATGAGCTTAAAGGCAAGATACAAAACAATAAACATACTTGAAGAAACACCTCCATATTTTGGACAACCCGGAGGGTGGAAAACAAAAGGAACTTTCAAAGGACTAATTCAACCATCGACAGGTTCGAAAGTTTACAACAACGGCAAGGATACAACAAGTGTTGACGCCCTTTTGTTTTGTGATGTTTCAGTAAAATTCGAAGAAACTGACATTTTAGAGTTCAAGGGAATACGGTACAAAATAGCAGGCGCACCGGTAAAACCTGACGGTATAACCGGTATTGAAGCTAAACGAGGGCAGCACGCAGAGTATAACCTTGTTTATACACAAGAGGGATTGTAATGTCATCAACACAAAACACAACATATACAAATATTAGAAACTGGAAGCTTTTTGGGAAAATATTTTTGACCCGTGAAGAAATACACAGTGAATCAAGCTGTGAAGGTACTCCGTATCAGATTTTAGTTACACAAGACTATTACAACCAAGAGTTTAAGGAAAATGGCAAGCAAAATTAAATTCGAAATGCCTGATTTCAGCCTTGCATTAAAAAATGCGACAGAAAAGGCTCTAGACGAGGCCGGGTTTGCAATTGTAGAGGAGGTCGTACAAACAGCGCCCAAAAAGGAAACGACCTATGTAAAGCAGGTTCAGTATATCCAGAGCCAAAGACAGGTAATTGCAGCCGCTCCATATTCGGCGATTCTCGAATATGGTTCGCGGCCTCATAAAATAGAGCCAACTGCCGGGAAAAAGGCTTTGCACTTTAAAAATAAAAACGGTGATTGGGTATTTGCTAAGATTGTCCGCCACCCCGGGACAAAGCCGCTTGCGATTATGCGTAAAGCTGCGCTAAAAGTGCAAAGACAAGTAGGCGGTATGTTTATTAACAATTTTAAAAAAGAATTGAAAAATAATGTTTGAGCAGCTACTTTTCGAATATATACGCAGCAATTTCAAGGTTGAGGGGTTTAATTTTACCTTTGGTTACGGTGAAATTGAGCCAAAGACAAAGCAGCCTTATATTATCCAGCATAGTTTGCTGATGGACGGAACACAACAGGTTTTGTGCAACGACAATAATTTTTCGGATGGAATGAGTTTTACGCAGTGGAATATCTATACTTCCTCTCAAAGTTCAGCAGATTTTATCAATCAGGAGTTATTTAAGTTTGTGATGGACTTACCGAGTTTGGGAGGGTACAAAATAGGTCTTGTGAAGTTAAACTCAAGCAGAAGTTTTATAGAGCCTTCTATCGGGCTTTATTCAAGCGTAATAGCGTTTGAAATAAATTATTACAAGTAATCAAAGGAGATTAAACTAATGGCAAACGAAAGAAAAAGATTAAAAGGGCGTGACGGAGAGGTTTACGCAATTACAAAAGGTACACCACTTGAAGGCGCAGAAGAAGGTACAGCACTCACTGCCGGCACTTATTATATTGTTTCTAAAGTAGCAGCCACAAGTTCAGGTTTGCCTGAGGGTATAGTACCAGGCTATGTTATTAAAGGTGCTGCTGCAATTACAGTAAAAACAGGTGACGAGGTTGTACCGCTTAGTTTAACGAAAAAATGTGATATACAAAGCTTTTCTGTAGAGTATTCAGCAGATGAGATTGATGTTACAACTCTTTGTGACGACCAAAGAACATATTTAGCAGGCTTTACAGAGGCAACAGGGTCGCTGGAAGGTGTTACTACCCTAAATGTGTCTGAGTACCTGATGAACAAATTCATTCCAATTGTTGAACAAACAGGCGATACGATTGAGGTTTCTGAAATTGACGGAGAAAACTTAATTTTACGACTTGTGTTAAATAAAAAAGGTAGTGAAATAATGTCTTATTTTACACCTGCAACTATTACCTCTTTTAACATAGGCGCCGGTGTAGATGATGCACAGACTTACACAGCTAATTTCAGAAATACACCTGATGATGACTTGATTCCGTGTATCTTAAAAGAAATCGAAACAGCAGGAGCATAATAAATGGAAATTGAATTGCAGAATCTTGAGGAAATTGTGGTAATTCCGAGTCAATTTAAAGATGAGGAAAATCCGCCGAAGTTCGTTTTCAGGACACCAAATGCAGCAGATATTATAGACTATCAAGTGTATAATGATTTTGCAAGAGTTGCCTCAAGATGTTTTTTACGCTTTGAAAACAAGCCGACTTTGAAAAAAGAAGGCAAAACACTGGAATATAGCTCTTATGCTGAATTTATCGGTCTTGGTGCAAGCAATGTGATTACAGCTATCCATAGCGATTGCTGTGCAGCACTTTTATCCGCTATTTACGGAATAAAAGAAAAGGCAGAAAAAACCGAAAAAAAGTAAAAATAGCCTGGGAGATATACAAAACAGGGGATTTTAACACGACAGCCTGGGAAGATGACAAGCTCATCTTCCTCGGTGATGTCAAAAGACCTACAGCCATTGGCAAGAAAAAAGACCTTTGGGCTAATCTGGACAGTGATTTTTACGATATTTTAGAGCTATGGAGATGGCACAGGGCAGGGCTGCTCAAAATAGCCTCTCTTCCTTATGAGAAAGCAGTCGGAATAAGATACTTGATTGAGGTTGATTTTGCAGAGAACAGAGTGCTATAGTTAATCAAATGTTAAAAAGCTTCTTGAACATCATCAAGTTTAACCGTTTGTTTCGCATTCCATAAATCATAAGCAAGCTGTTCTCTCAACCATATTTCAGGAGAAGTTTTAAAGCACTTTGCAAGCTTTAACGCTACTTCTGTTGAAATAGGCACTTTACAATTAACGATATTAGATAAATGTTTTCTACTGATACCAAGCATTAAAGCAAGTTTGGCAATCGTTAAATTGTAATCATTCATATATAATTCTTTGATTGTTTCGCCTGGATGCGGCGGATTGAACATTTCCATTTTTATACCTCTTTAATGATAATCTTGATAATCAACTATATAAACATCTTCATCCTCAAACTTAAAGGTTATGCGCCAGTTGCCATTTACTTTTAATGACCAGTGGTCTTTTAAATCGCCTTTTAATTTATGTAGATTCAGATTCGGCAAATCAATATCTTTAATATCTGTCATAAGGTTAAGTCTGTTTAATATAACTCTTAATCGTTGAGCGTGTTTTTCTTGAATACCGCTTTTTGAACCTGTAAGATAAAACTTTTCTAAACCTTTATGTTTGAAGGATTTAATCATATTATCATTGTAACCAACTTGGTTACAGATGTCAAGGTGTTAAACCTGCATAAATCAGCAGGGCAATAATAAACATAGACTCTAATGCTGCGGAAGTGTATGTTATAGAGTTTTTTCTAAATATTTTAATTTTTCTCTATTGTTCAAAATGTGATCAAATTTTATTTTGTTAAAGGAATCATTTGCTTCTTTTTTTATTAAATCAATAGTTTTATTCTGATTTAAGACATCGTTATATGCTTTGTTCTGAATATATTCAAATTCTTGTAAAGATTGTTTAAAAAAATCTAAATTATTATATAGAATTTCATTAATAAATATAAGTTTCTCTAGTGCTATTCTATTGTTTCTAAATTCATATAAATCTCTAAATATTCCTATTAAATAAAAATAGTATGAATTAATTACAATTGCATCTTTAGTATTTAATTCTTGTAGTTTTTCTATTTGTATATTTTCAAAGCTATTATTATTAATCAAAGTTTTTGTTTTCTCTGATTTGTGTAGATAATCATTTTGTATTTTGTTTATAAGGTTTAATACATTAGGTTGTTTGTCAATAATCTTTTTTTTAGCACTTCCATTTATTGTTCTTTTCAAAAATTGTCTAATAAAATTAAACATGTCTTAAATCCTTTCTTTTATAAGAAGCAGTACCAAATCAACAAGTAATGCACACCCCAAAATTAATGAAGGAATCAATGTTAAAGGTGGTAAGTTTAATAAATAAACAAATATTGCAATAATCCCACCAGTTAAAAACAAAAAGCCTGTTTTGTTTGAGCCTAAATAAAATTTATGCAAACCTAAATAACCAAACAATAAAAGAAGTACAATAGCAATCCATTTGTTTATTTTTTTATCTAAAGGTTTCCCACATTCCTGACAAAATTTTGCAGGTTCATTAATTTGGCAACCACAGTTTTTACAATAAGTCATAACTACTCCTTCAACAATACATGAATTTTACAAAACAGAGGTAATGATGTCAAACCAAGACGGCAAAGTAATAATAAACATAGATTCAAACGCTGCAAAAGTATCACGAGATTTTGACCAATTAGGCAAAATGACAGACAAATATGAACGTGTTTTGCAAAGAGTAGAGGGGACGGCAAATTCATCTTTACCTGTTTATGACAAAATTCGCACAAAACTAAAGGAACAACAAAATACAATAAATGCAAATATTTTGTCTTATCAAAAACTTGCTAATGCACAAAAAAGCGGTATTGGTTTCAATCAGCTGAACTCTGTTACAATAGCTGCTACAGACAGACTAAGAAATTTAGCTTTGCAAGGAAAGCAAAACAGCGTTGAATTTCAAAAACTTGCTCAGACTGTGCGTAATGTACAAATACAAATGTCCAGTGCAAACAATATTGTAAACAAAGCGACTGGATTTAATCAATTAGGTAATTCAATACTAAATTTGAACAATGCACTAGGTGCTTTTAGTTTAGGCTATATAATAAACCAAGTACATGATTTAGGTAAAAGTGTTGTCAATACATCAATGGATTTTCAGGCGCTCGAAAACCGAATGAATGCATCGGCAGCTGATAAATCAATAGGTGCAGATAGCTTATCATATATCAGAAAAGAAGCAGACAGATTAGGACTATCTTTCAAGGGCACCGCTGACAGCTTCGCAGGCTTCGAAGCTGCTGCCTTAAGAAGCGGTTTAACACTTGGACAAACAAAACAAATATTTAGTGATATTTCAACTGCCGCTACATCTATGCAATTGCCGGCAACGAATGTTGAATTAACTTTTAAAGCATTAGAACAGATTGCAGGCAAAGGCACTGTTTCAATGGAAGAGCTTCGTCAACAGCTAGGTGACCATCTACCGGGGGCATTTGAAATTGCTGCAAAATCCATGGGAATGACTACCCGTGAGTTTTATAATATGGTATCAGAGGGAAAGGTTTTGTCTTCTGAATTTTTGCCTGCTTTTGCTAGAGCTCTTAAAGAAGAGCTAGGTGGAAGTGCATTGGACGCTTCCACACAATTAAGAGCAAGTATTAACCGTTTAAATACTGATGTAATGGACAGCTCAAATGCTTGGGGGGAATATTTACAACCCTCTGTACAGGATGGGGTAGAAGCTTTCAGAGGTGCTGCACAAGCAAGTACGAAACTTGCAAATACATTAAATAAAAATCGGGCTGAAATAGGAGCAGTAGCAACTTCTTTAACAACAACCACTACAGCCTTTATTGCGTTTCGTGCTGCGGCTGGAGTTCAACTTTCATCTGCATTAGCAAGTTTAAGCACCTCTTTAGTTAATATCCGGACATCCGCTTTAGGTTTAGGAGCTGCAATTTCTGCCAATCCTTTAATGATAGGTGGAGCTGCATTAGCAGCCTCAATTGGTGTAGTTACATACGCTTTACAAAAAAATCAAGTTGAGTTATCAAAAGAAACTCAAAAATTAAGAGAGCTTGCAAGTGAAACGTCAAACAATGCCGTTGAAACACCTCGATTAGTTGCAGAATATCATAAATTAGCAACTGCCTCTAACAGAACAGGAGTGGAAGAACAACGACTAATCGAGATAAAAGATAAACTTAATGCACAATATCCGAGTTTGTTAGATAAATATGGACAAGAACTGAATGCACAAGGCGAATTGAAAAACTCAACAGCTCAGCTAATTGCACAATATATTAAGTTGGCAGAAATCCAACGCTTAATGTCACAACAACAAGCTGCAGAATTGAAATTTAATCAACAGGTAGAAAATAAATGGTATTCTGTTGGCAATTTTGAACATGGACGTAAAATCAAAGCATACAATGAATATGCAGCAGCCATTGACAAAAGTACAGAAGCTATAAGAGCGTTAATAGGTCAAGAAAATGCATCTGCAAAAGTCATAAAAGAAGGTAAAGCTTTAAAAGACTACACACTAGGTACAGGAGCAGGGGCTTTAGGCAGTAGCGATGGTTCTACAAAATCTCTAGAAAATTCAATAAAACGCATTAAAGAGGTTGTAAATACAGATGCTATTACACCATTTCAAGGTTTAAACAAACAACTGCAAGAAGCGCAAGAAAGAGTGATGAACCTTGCAGCTTCAAAAGTCATTAACATTGAAGAATTAAGGAAAGCGAAAGGCGACTTAACAGACCTTCAAAAAAAGATGCAAGAAGTACAACTTGCAGCACAAACAAGCCCGTATCAGGCAAAAACCTCTCAATTAAGTATGCTGCAATCACAGTATCTTGATTACGCAATACAAGGGTACGGCAACTCTGAACAGGCTCTTGCTATTAAAAACCAGTATAAAACTTTAAAGCTTGAAGTAGAGAGGGCTAATGCATCTTTGCAAAACTCAATGGGGATATCCTGGCGAAATGTTTCAAGCACCATATCTTCAAGCCTTTCACAGGCTATAACCACTCCCTTGCAACAAGGCGAGAATGCGCTCGAGCGTTTCGGGAATGTTGCTTTAAACACTATTCAAGCCATTGCTCAGCAAATGATATCATCAGGATTGAGCAAACTATTTCAGGAAGGTGCACAAAACGGCGGACTTTTGTCAAATATCCTTGGCGGCAATCAAGGAACAATGACAGGTGCAGCTGCTCCGATATCCGCAGTCAGTGACGAACTTAAAAACATCTTGGCTCAAGCACCTCAAGCAGCTGCCAGTATAGCCAGTATCGGCACATCTCAAACAGCAGCTCTTACAGCAATGAGCGGTACATCAGGAGTTATAGCAAGTGCAATGGGGGGCTATGCAAGTGCAGCAACAGCAGCAGGACAATTAGCAGCTTCATTAACACAAGCAGCCATTGCACAAGCTGCATATTCGGCTGCATTAGTTCCGATAGCAGGTGCAGTTCTTGCCCCGGTAGCAGCGACAGCGACGGGTGCCGCTATTGGTACTGCCAACATATTAGCCAGCGCAGGAATGCTTGCAAGCAGGGTTACTGCCTTTGCTGACGGCGGTATCGTTGACAAGCCTACCTATTTCCCTATGAAGGGCAACAGAATGGGTTTAATGGGTGAAGCGGGCACAGAGGCTATTATGCCGCTGAGAAGAACTCCTGACGGCAGACTGGGAGTTGAAGCACAGGTTCAACAGCCTAATATTACTATTTATAACCAATCAGGAGCAAGTGTTGAAACTGTACAAAGACCTGACGGGGACACTGAAATATTCATCAGGAAAGTAAACAATGCATTGAGAAACGAACGTACACAAAGCGGGTTTTCATCAGCATTACAACGTAACAATTCAAGAGGAGTTCAAGCTTCATAATGGAAAAGTGGAAATGGGGAAAGATAAAGCTTGACGGTTTCCAAAACGAGTTTCAGGAAGGATATATTGAGGTCACTCCTGATGCAGGTATTCCGTATAGGCGTGAACGTTTTACAGATATACAGGATATTGCTCAGTGTGTTTTTACGCTTGAAAGACAGAAATATATCGACTTTATGAGTTGGTATAAATACGATACAAAGCAAGGCTCAATACCGTTTAAAATCATGGATTGCAGAATAGGCGAGGAACGTATTGCAAGAATCACTGGCAAGCCTAAATGGAACCCTAACTCAAGATACTGGAATACAAATGTAACCTTAATGTTTGATAGCGAGGTTTTCTATTTAGACAGAGTGCTTGCTGCAAATTATCAGCTGCCTATTGTAGCAAACGGCAAATATCTTACGACACAAGCAAGGCGGTCGTTATGAATCGTTTTGAACTGGATAAAAACTCATACTCGAGGTATCTCGGACGAGCTCTCAAAATGCTTATTGAACTTAAACACAGTGCGTTTCAAGAGTCGTTTTGTTTTATAAACGACACCAAAACACTGGAGCTTGACGGAAAAACATACCAGCCTTATCCCTTTGACATTATCCTGCCTTCTCAGACGGAAACACAGGGAACACAGCTCGTTTTATCAAATATTCAAAATCTTGCAGCTAACGAGATAAGAAAAACAATAAATTCAAATGAAAATATATTGCTTGATTTATACATAGTCAATATCGAAACAGAAGCAGCTGAAAAATATCCAGCAGGATTATTCGAAATATTTGAAGCACAAATAACCCCTGAAAGTATAACAGCAACAATAAATATCAGACACAACCTTGATGTGAATATGAGTACTATTAACTATTACAGACAAACATTTCCTAACCTGTTTTTATAGTAATATTTATACAGGGTAAACCAACACTCCCTCAGCACACTCATTTAGTGGAGAAAATGGCTGAAAGGGGGTGATACTATGGATAATCGAATAATAAAAGCCGCTATAACGGCAATTATAGCAGCTTTAAAAATTATTATTCTTTATCTGTAGGGGGTGAAGTCAAGCTCCGAAGAAGTAGTGATTCTTTGGGGCTTGCCCCTATACCAATATTATTTGTCATGTTGATAGGTTTGTCAAGTGAGGGCAAATGGATTATTTAAAATATTTCAAAAATGGCAAGTACCAAAAGTTTAAAAATGACTGCTGGACATTATTGCAAGATATCTACAAAGACGAACACGGGATTATTTTACCTGATATTCCGATTTTTGAAGATGAGGAAAGCTTTGTAAGAAGCAATATCAAACACAAAACTGTAGACAAACCTAAAAAAGGGGTTGCAGTACATGTCAGTGTTGGCAGTATAGAGCATATAGGGTATGCAATCAACGAAAAAGAGTACATCCATAAAACAATTAATCAGGGAGTTAAAATAAGTCCAATTCCCAGATATGCAACGTTTTATGAGGTTATTGTTTAAAATATTTTGGCTTTAAAATGATAAGAGTAATAAGACGAAATCTTGATAAAAAGACTTTAAGCTTTCATAAATGGGACTGGCATTTTGCTTTTTTTCATTTTAGAAACTATAAAAATGCATACATTAACGGTAAACCGCTTAAACCGTGGCATATACTCAAAAATAGTGATATTGTAGAAGTCATAGAAAGACCAAACGGCATATTTGAGATTATAGGTGCAACTATATTAGTTACACTTGGTGCTGGTGCTTTTTCAGCAACTGCCGCTATTGTTACAGGTATAGCTGCTGTTTCGTTGGCAGCAGGTGTAGTTGCCGCAGGTGCAATATCTATATTTTCAGGCGGTGGCCATAGTGGTACAACTCAGGCTAAAGAATACAGCTCAAGTACGCAGCCGGAGCTTAGAGGGGCTAGCAATGATATCTCAAGCGGATGCCTTCCTGTTTTGTTTGGGAAAATACAACAAACACCTTCATATGGACAGCAGCCGTACAGACTGGTCGTTGACGGTGCTTCAACGAACAAATACAGACAGTATTTTGTTTCTAATTATAAAAATGTAGTATATTCTGATTTTAAACTGGGAGATACACCACGTACAGATTATTCTATTGACTATTTAGATATAATAACCGCAAGCGGCTCGTCTAATTTTATAGGTTTTGATAACGTAAAAGCAATGAGCATAGATGAAGAGTTGTCATACAACCCCGATGAAGAAGTAAATCAAAATGCCCATTTTGATTATAACGAACTGACAAACACCAACTTTGTTACGGTTAATTATCAGCTCAAATTTATAAATGTAGACTTAAACGCCTGGACTAATAAACAGTTCAGACAGACAACAAGAGTGGTTCAAAAAGGCAATTATGTTGATTTAACTAATGATATAACAATCACCTCTTCAATGCTTACTCTTGTTAATGAAAATACATATATCTATAACGGCTCGGTTAAATATGATGCGGATGATGATAATTATACAGAGATAGTTTTTACAAACTATGCCCCTTTAAGCAATACAAGAGGAAACTCAACAGAATCAACAAATGAACTGGACTCACTCTATGTTTCTGAAAATATGGTTACCCAGACATTGAACCGTAATGAAACTTTAAACCTGTCTATCAACAGATACGCAGGCACTGTGTCAGAGGTAGTACTTACAAGCCCCGAAAATACAAAAGAAATTGATGTAATAATAAGCTTTCCTCAAGGATTGTTTCATCAAAATAACGATGGCTCACGTTCTGCCCGTACTTCTGAAATAGAGATAATGTATAAAAAAGGTGATGGGGAATATATTCCGTTATCAGAAAATACGGAACTTTATATCAGAGACATCAACGGTGAAAAGCAACCATTAAGCACATCCAGCACGACAGTAAACGGTGCAAATGTCAAAGTAAATAGCCCGTCAGATATAAACGTAGCTGACCAGCTTTTTTACAGACCTATCGGATTTACTTTACCTGAAACAGGCAAATATACCGTGCGTGTACGTTCAGCAGATTATGCAGATAAAACAAACTTTGATATAGGCTATCCTCGCTGTGCAGAGGTGCAATTTTATGTTGAAGGAAAAGTACTTGACGAAAGCATTCTGCCTAAAGTTAATCAAATTGCATTTGAAGCAACAGCCTATAAAGGCCTGTCAGGAACAATTAAAAAATTCAACTATGTAGCAGAGGCAAGAATACCCGTTTGGAACGGCGAAGACTGGTCTACAGTTCAGGAAAGTAAAAATCCTGCTGCTATTATTCGCTATCTGTTGACAGATGAGTTAGTGAACCCTCGTCCCATAAGCTCTGATTTAATTGATAATGACAGCCTGGTTAGGCTTTACAACTGGTGTGAAGAGCAAAAATACAAAGCTGATGGCATCGTATCAGAAGCCACCAAAACAATGGATGTTATAAATGAAATATTAAAAAATTGTCAGGGCGCAATGATTCCGCTTTTAAACGGGAAGCACACGTTTGCTATAGACGGAAGTGAAAAAACACCTAAAGGTATGTTTAACCAGCATAATTCCTGGAATTTTAGCTGGACACCAAATTTGGGACGATTAACAGAAGCAATCAGAGCAAGTTTTACTAACTCTGAAGACTATACACAAGACGAAGTAACCGTTTACTGGTATGACGGTGCAGTACATGAAGAAATCAAAGAAGGAACAACAGATTCTGACTATCTGCTTGTAAAAAAAGACCTCAAGTACATTACAGACAAAGCAAGTGTACTAAAATCTATAAGCTATGAACTACTTTGTACACAGGCCAAAAGAAACAATTTTGAATTTTCTGTAAACCTTGAGGCTTTAAATATGACAATGCTTGACCGTGTGTATGTTTGCAATAGTGCAAATATGCAAAATGAAAGCACAGGTCTTATAAAGTCTGTCATAACAAAAAACGGAAATATGACAGGGTTTACACTTTATTCGGATATAGAAATCCCAGAAAATGCCAAAATTATTATAAGGTCATTGGATTACACAACAGAGTCGCCTGTAATTAACATTTATGATGTTTTAAATCCCGGACGTACAAACATTGTTCAAATCGAACCTGTTGCTAATACCGGCATAATACAGGGCGCAGGAGAAATCACGGGTTTAAAAGATAAATGGCACTATGATGGAGATTTATTTACACTTGGGCAAGATACAATCTATGACTGTGTAATTACAGATATCAGATACAGCGATGATAATACAGCAACTATAACTTGTAGGGATTATTAAAATGATTGATAAAGAATTACTAAAAGATGATGAATTAAAATATCGACTTAGCTTGAGGTCAAAGAATAAACCCGCAAGCTGTTTTGATTGGCATAATGCTTTAATGGCTGATGGGGTACCGATTTTTGCAAGACAAAAAACAACTTATTCTGACCCTAATATTAGAGTTTCTTATAACAACTTTCAAGTAATTCAAAAAACTAAATCAGGATACCTTGCAGGAGACATACAAAGAACTTATACAGACAGTATTGCAGAAGAAGTCAAAGAGAAGTACAAAGAGTTTGACAATCTTAACCACTTTAAAAGTTTTCTCAAAAGACTTATGTTTTCCTGTACAGGATGGGGCAACACATATTCTCTCTGCTATCTTGATGAGCAGAACAGAGCAAGAATAAAACAAATTCCTGCGTGGCAGGGTAAAGTGGTTTATAACCATGATAATGAACCGATAAAAGCTTATGTATACTACGACATAGACGAAAGAAGACACATTTGGGAATATGATTCTTTAAATGTCACTGAGTGGCTGGCTTCAAAAAGAGGCAATTCTTATCAGGTCTTGGTTGAAACAAAGCCACACGGTTTTATTGGAATTCCCCTTGTTGAATGGTCAAATAATGACAATAAACAAGGAAATGCAGAACTTGCAGTCGGTTTAATGGACGCATATGACCGTTTGATATCTGATAATATTACAGAAGCAGCAACTTTTAGAGCTGCATATCTCCTGCTTAAAAATATGGGGAATATAGATGATGAAATAAAAGCAGAAATGCAAAAAACAGGTGTCTTTGCAGGCGGAGCAGACGCAGATGCTCATTTTATAACCAAAGACATTAACCCTGAATTTATAAAATTTATTGTTCAAAAAACCTGGTCCGGTATATGGATTGTGTCATCATCTGTTGACCCTGAAGCAGTATCAAATCTTCAAAACGCGACAGCTTTCCAAATCTCACAGATGTATCGAAATATGGAAGAAGACTGCAAAGATACAGAGGCAGAGTGGAAAATATCCCTTGAATACCTTGACAGACTCTTAAAATCCTATTGGACAGGCTTGGATATAAAGAGCGTTGCTGATTTTTCAACAGAAGACATAAATTATGATTTCAAACGTAATATTCCAAAAGATGTAATGACATGGTTAAAAGATATGCTTGCAGCAGGCGGCAAACTGCCACAAAAAGAAATATTTATAAAAGCAGGATATGACGAGAAAAAAGCAGAAGAACTGGTGCAAGAAGCTGAAACAGAAAGCTACGAAACTTTAACAAGTGAAATCTGATGAAAGAACCGACCCCTAAACAACTAAAAGCATTGAGAAAACGGTACAACGAACTTATCGCAGAAGCTCAGGCAAAATGTATTACTGATTTTCAAGAGGTCAGAAAATATGTTTTTTCAAAGCTTTTAGAGTTGAAGGAAGATAAACAGATTTATAAAGAGCTTGAAGCCTATATTGTTAAAAAATACAATGAAATGTTTATTGGTTTAAAAGGCAATATACTTGACAATTACAATGAATGCGGGGTTATTGAGTATGATTTTGCTTCACAGACACTCGGCGAGCCTATAAAATACATTCCCGCTGTTGTGTCTGTTTTACCAAACACACAGGCATTTGAGATAACAAATAGAATACTTGCAGAAAAATCTGTTTTAAAGCGTTCAAAGCTTATGGCAAATCAAGTAACACAAGCTATTGCAAAAAGTTTTGAAAACGGCTCCAGTATTCAGGCAGTGCAAAAGAAAATCGATATTATAATGGGCTTTCGAAATAAAGACGGACTTATAACGCCAAAAGCAAAAGAGCTCATTATAAATGGCAAATTTTCACATAGAAACGGACATATATATCAAACCTACCGCATTGCAAGAACAGAAACAATGCGTATGGCTTCATTGAGAACTCACGAGATTTTCTCGGCAGTCGAAAGAGATGACAAACGCTTAAAGCTTCTTGCTGTTCTTGACAGCCGCACACGCACACAATCAGCTATGATGAACGGTCAGATATCCGATGAAAAAGGACGTTTTCTCTATCCTGACGGCAAACGTTGTAAGCTTGGCGAGGCAGCTGCGCAATATGCAATCAATGACCGTGAAACACAATACGTTGTTTTCTTAGATAATCCAAAATACGCAAAAGAACTTAAAGAGCAAAATAAAGCTAAAGTATCTGATTTTAGACAATTCTATGAGCAAACAAAAGGTGTAGCCACCGCATTGCGGAATAGTATGCCTGTTGGCAAAATTACAACCGAATATTTAAGAGATAATTTTGATAAAGAATTAAGGAAACATTATTTTGTAAGCGGGAAAATCAACAATAGTATTAAGAATTTGTTGGGAAGTGACACTAACGAATTAAGATTATCTTTTGATAACTTTGTTAAAAACCAGGCAAAACACCCCGAAATTAGTTTTAAAATGTACAAAAAAATTGTTTCTTATATAAACAGTACAGATAAGAGCTATTTTAACAAGGGCAATTTAGTAATAGAGAAAAAAATCAGTGGTCAAAATTTACTAATAGCTTTAAAAACTACTAAAAATAAAAACGAAAATTACTTTTTATCAATGTATTTTGATAACCATAGCAAAAAATAATAGCCTGATTATGAGGACTCCCGCACCCCTCTGTCGCCAGTTGGCCCGGATGGGAGATTTACCGTATCAGACTATCAAATACATTATACCCTATTTTAAAAAGTATTTAAACCCTTTCAAAAGGGCTTTGTAACATATTTAAAGGAGAGAAAATTATGACACAACCACAAAACGGCGGTGTTGCTGCTTCTGACGTTCAAAACGGCACAGCAGGCACTGACGGACAACCTCAAGATGGCGGAAATGACATCGAAAAACAGCTTGAAGAAATGAAAGTTCAAGTGGGAATGCTGAAAAAAGAACGTGCCGGGCAGGACAGGAAAATTGCAGAATATTTAAAAGAAAAAGAAAAATTGACATTATCCTCTAAAACGGCAGAAGAACAGCTTGAATATTACAAAAATCAAGCGGCAACATTTGAACGTAAAGAAACATTCCGTCAAGCATTTAAAGAAATCGGTCTGAACCCTGATGAGTTTATTGAAATTGTAGACGAACAAGACGTGAAAATACAAGCAGAGAAGTTTGCAAATTTGTTGAAGTCAAGAACTAATGAAAGCGTACAAGCAGCTCTTGAAAGCTTCAAAACAGAAGAACTCAAGAAAAAAGGGGCAGTCCCACAACCTACAGAAACAGTTCAACAAAAAAATGCCGGAGCAAACAATGCAATTAGAGCAGCACTCGGTAGATAAGGAGATTTAATTATGGCAACAGATGTAAACATTATTTCACGTACTAACGCAGAAGCGTTAATTCCTATAGAATATTCCAGAGAAATTATACAGAATGTTCCGCAACGTTCGAAACTATTACCATTAATGAGAAGATTACCCAATATGTCAGCAAAACAAAGAGTCTTACCTGTTTTGTCAGCATTGCCGAGCGCATATTTCTTGAATGGTGACACAGACAAGAAAAAAACAACAAATTCAGAATGGGATAAAATCACTTTGACTGCTGAAGAGCTCGCAGTAATTGTACCTATCCCTGAGTCTGTTTTGGATGATTCCTCTTACGATATATGGGGAGAATTAAGACCCCAAATTGAAGAAGCATTTGGGGTTGCTATTGATGCAGCTATTTTAAACGGTACAAATAAACCTACTTCTTGGCCCGAGGCAATCGTTCCTGCCGCTATTGCCGCAGAAAACAAAATTGAAATAGGTACAAATACAGACTTGGCCTCAGATATCATAGGATTAAACGGACTTATGGATTTGGTCGAGTCAGACGGTTACAGAGTGAACGGATTTTTTGCCGATGGCACAATGGAGGCCAGACTTAGAGATTTAAGAGATAAAAACAATCAGCTCTTATATATGCCTAGTTTAACATCAAGTGTCCCATCTACAATGATAGGTAGACCAATAGAATATGACAACCAAGGTGTTTTTGATGCAACAAAAGCTCTTATGGTTGCAGGCGATTTTACTAAAGCTGTTTATTCTCTACGTCAGGATATGACATATAAAGTCTTAGACCAGGCTATCATCCAAAACACTGATGGCACTATTGCATACAACCTTGCACAACAAGACATGGTAGCATTACGCTGCGTAATGAGATTAGCTGTACAAATTGCTAACCCAATTACTCGTAAAAACGCAACAAGCAGCACACGTTATCCGTTCGCTGTATTGCAACCGAAAGCTACAACATAATTAGTTTAGCCCCCTTTTCTAGGGGGCTTTTTAAGGAGTTTACATAATGGATAAACAACTAGTAGGTGAATTACCTGATATAACAGAATCATCAAATGATGATGAAATTATGGTTATTACAGATTCACAACACAACCAGTTAAGAAAAGAAAAAATATCGAATTTCATAAAGGACTTAGTTTCAAATGATGAAAACAACGGTATCAAGCTCGGTACAGATAATAAATTATTATCCGTTGATGCATCAAATGCTGATAATATAACGTCAGGAATATTAAACCCCGAAAGACTCCCGAATAGCGGGGTTACAGAGGACACTTATGTTTATCCCGATAGTATTACAGTAGATAAAAAAGGCAGAGTCACAAAGATAACAAACGGAACACCTGGCGGAAATAATGCCGACAAAGACCTTTCAAACATAACCGAGGCTGGTAAAGATGTAATAAGAGATACAGCAGGCTCTGGTTTCTCCCTCTTCGACGTGGTAGAAAAAGACCACATCTTGAGCTTTGAGGAGTCAATGGGCTTCGGGCTTTTAGGCACGTACGTGTACAAGGAACCTGTTACCGGTTCTCGCTACGGCTATTCTGATTTTTACAACGAGTGCGTGGCGCAAAAAGAGGCTGGAACAGAAGAAACAATTACTGTAGGCGATGTATCGTTTACAGCCACAAAGAACCCTAACGGACACATCTTCTACGACATCGCAGACAAAGCCACTGTTGATGAAATCTTTTCTCAACGCGGTGAGGCGTGGTTTTACGGCGTAGATACAGAAAATGAAAGAGTATTTTTACCCAGAGGCACACGTTCGCAGTACACTGTAAACACTGACGAAACAGGCGATTATGTAGAAGCCGGGCTGCCGAATATTACCGGCACAATGGTCGGTGATATTTCAGAAGGCGTAGCAACAGGGGCTCTGAAGATAGATACTATATATTCAAGTCCTATGTGGCAAGGAAGCGTAAACGTAGCACGTATGAGAAATTGGAGCCTTGACGCTTCACTTTCCAACCCCGTCTACGGCAAATCCGACACAGTACAGCCTTATGCAACAAAGAAACTTTTGTACATTGTAGTCGGCAATGTAAAAGTGCAAAGTGCGGCTTCTGATGTTGTGGATGTTACAACTACAGAAAACGATACATTGCCTTTGTTTTACAACTTCTATGCGAAAGACGAGGATATGGCAGACGCTGTGTCATTTGTTAAATCAACAGGGACTTTCTTGGGTGGTAATTTATACCCCACAGCATATGAAAAGCTTGTTGCAAGGGTAGGCACAGGCAATGTAAAGGCTCATACAGACGATTACACAGACTATGATTTTGTTGTAAATCAGGATGAAATGACATTCCGTTTGCCGCTTAAGAACGGCAAAGAGGTGTTACCAGGGAATGAAACAGTAAACACTCTGGGTTTTTCAGCTAATCCAACAAACAATGTGGAAGAGTACATTGTTCCGTATAACGGATATATCACAATAATCGGATACAAACAATCTACAGCTAACACATTAAATGTAATGTTAAACGGAGTTATAGTTAGTCAAACAAGAGCGCTTGTCGGCGGTTTGAGCAGTGAGAGCTATTTCTTTGCCAAAAAAGGTGACAGAGTAACAGTCTTTACAGACTCTGCAAGCACAGGCTGGGCAATAGCAACACAAACAATAACCAAAGCTATCGGGGATGGAAACCTCTATTACAAACTGCTCAACGCTGTCGTGAACCAAGAGCTTGCGGACTTTGCCCACATTCAAACCGAGCTAAATACAAAGCTCTCGCGCTCCAACAAAGAGGAGATTGTAAGCTGGGGTATGCCGGATTATACGGCTGGGGTTACAAAAGCTATCGGACAAGAACATATTGCAACAACCGACGGAGTTGTCAGTTTCTCCGGCTTGAGCACGCAAAACACAGCGGCTATTTTCTATGTCAACGGTGTTAAATTGACATATGCAGCACCGAGCACTCAAATGGATACATCCTCTCAAATTCTTGTGCCTAAAGGTGCAACATATCGTTTAACCACGGCTAATAATTCTTATGTAAACTCGTTTTTAACCTTCTACCCTCTGAAAGGAGCACAATAAATGATTAAATACGCCAAAGTAATAAACAATGAAACCGGACTCTGTGAAGTAGGAACAGGCACAAACAGTAAGTTCTACAAATCAATCGGCATGAAAGAGCAGGACGTCTCTCAATCTGACATAGACGGAAAGTGGTATTTGTCAGACAAATGTCCGATGAAATCAGATGAAGACAAGCTTGCAGAAGCCAAGCAAGCAAAGCTCAACGAGGCCACAGACAAAGCTTATTCTTTTGAAAACAAAGATGCACTCATCACTGTCAGCGCAACAAACATGATGAGCAGAAGCTCTGAAACTTACCATATCGAAGCAACGCTGACAAACAACATCAAACTGTCAGCTTACGCTCAAGCGCTGGATGAATCAGAAACGTTGCCGTGGAATACAAAAGAAAACGTCAATGTTTTGTTAAATAAAGCAGCTTGTACAACCCTGACAGAGCTTATGAGCCAGCTCAACGCAAAACTCTGGACTGTTGATTTTCCAACCTTCCTCGCGCAAATTGAGGCAGCACAAACTGTTGAAGACGTTGAGGCAATCGAGATTGTTTACAAAAACCCCGAAGAGATTATTGATGTGAATGTATCCACTGAAAAAGAAGAGGTTAGTGATGAAAATACACCCGATAACGACATACCCGAAGTTCAAGAGGATTCCGACATTCAGGAAGACACTGCAGGAGAGACTGAATAATGGAAAAATTCATAGAGTATGCACCTGTAATAGTTGTTTTGACCTGTTTCTTTTTAAGAAACAAGATTTTTATCACACCTGAAAAATTAAAAGAGGAACGTCAGGAGATTATTGAACAAGTCAAGAGCGAATTCTTGTCCCTTGTTGCTTTCAGACAGTTTGAAAAACGCATTGAGGACAACTTTACAGCTATTAGGGCATCTTTGAAAAACAATGATAAACGCTTTGACCACGTGGATGTAAGTCTTGAGCATCTTAAAGATTTATTGATTAATAACAATCGTTAGGAGAATTTATGAACAAAATAATCATCCACTGGACAGCCGGAACCTATCAACCAAACACAACAGACCTTGAACACTACCACTTTTTAATTGACGGTGAAGGTAAAAAACACAATGGAAAATTCAAACCCGAAGATAACGAAAATTGCAACGATGGCAAATATGCTGCACACACAGGAGGTGGCAATACAGGCGCAATCGGCGTCAGTATGTGCGCTATGGCTGGCTTCAACTCTGCTGCTTCTTGCGGCAACTATCCTATAACACCCGTTCAACTTGAGGCGTGTTTCAAGCTCTGTGCCGAGCTTTGCAAAAAATACAACATACCCGTTGAAAACGTTTGGACACACTACGAGTTTGGAATAAACCACCCCGACACTACCTCTCACGGAAAGATAGACATTATCTATCTGCCCCCGTACCCTCTCGTAAAACGCAACGAAGTCGGCGGGTTTATAAGAAGCAAAATCAGATGGTATTTGAACAAGTTATAAAAGAAAGAGGCTTGTAGACAGACAATGACAATTGAAATAAAATAATTTCAGGGTAAGTACCTCGAACCTCCACGACACACGCATTTACTAAGAAAGCGGTCGAAAGGAGGTGGTAAATATGAGCTTATTGCTTTTTCAACTTTTTGATTTACTAGTCAAAAAGTATAAAGAAAAAGCCCCAGAGCTGGAACTCTTGGAGCTTTTTCTAAAGTCTTAAGCTTATAGGGTACTAAGTGAAGTCCTAATGAAGTAGCTTTCTTTAGGGCTTCCCCCTACATGAATATTATTTACTCCAATCCCTTGTTTGTCAAGCCTTGCAAAATTAGAAAGGCGGAAAAAATGGACGAAAAAATGAAAAAAGCATTACTTGACTGCTGCGAAAGAAACTGCAAAGTGATTTCACCAGATGTTGTAGCATTCGCAAAAGACCTTGTTAATACAGCTATTTCAACCTCTGAAAACAAAATCGATGATATGTTTACACCTATCATCAACAAAGGCTTTGAGGTTCTTGATGAATATCTCTTAAAACAGATTGATAAAATAGACGGAGCAACAGCATAATGTTTGATGTCCCAAAAGCTGTTGAGTCTGTATCAAACGCAATAAAAGGCATATTTGACTACGCCTCAACATCCAAAGAACACCAGTCGGAAACGGAAATCATCAAAGAAAAGCGGAACTTGAAAAAAGCAGTAGATAAGGCAGAACAAGCGTTTAAGATTGTCTTTAGAAACTTTGAATGCCTTCCGGAAAAAGAACAAGAACGATTCAAAGACCTATATGATGATTTCTTGGAATATAACTAAGTCTACTCTTTCTTAATACTTGATGCAGTATATCCGGTGACAGTTTGTCACCGGTTTTTTTATGTCTTTTTAATATAAATTATAAATTTTCTAAAATCCGACAACAAGGAGTAAATAATAGATAAATAAAATTAATTAAAGATAACTTATTCGACTTCACAATTATTACACAAAATGATTTATTTAGTGTAATGAAATAAAAAACAGATAAAGCCGAAATACTTTATCTGTTAGTCTTTTAAATGGTGGGCGATACTGGACTCGAACCAGCGACCCCCACAATGTCAATGTGATGCGCTACCAACTGCGCCAACCGCCCATTTTTTGATAATAATGATGCGCTACCCCTCTCGAAACGATACTTAATCGTTTCTCGGCAGAGTGCCAACCGCCCATTTCTAAAATAATATTATCATAAAATATTTGTGTGTGAAAATTTGTAACCAAATGTAACTCATGTAACATTATTTGTTCCAATTTTTAGTGCTGACGCAATTTTTTGAAAGAAATTGTTTTTATAACAATATAACAACACAGGAATTCTTAGGAGGCATTTTGGGATATTCTACAGACATTAACGCTCAAGCTGAAGCGTATTACAAAAAACAATACTCTGGCTCCAATCCGTCAGAGAAAAATAAGGTTTCTTACACGGTAAAAAAGGGTGATAGCCTTTGGAGTATTGCAAAAGAAAATGTCAATAAAAAGGATGCCAAAAACTCTGAAATTCATGACTTGATGTATGCAATTGCAAAATTGAATAACAAAGATACAATTGAAGCTGCCAATAATTTGGAAGTAAATGATGTTATTTATTTACCCAAATATATTCAAAATGCCGTAAAAAATCCTCAGGTCGCTAATGATAAACCAACGCACAAAACAAAACCTGTATCTGTCAGAAATGTGAAAGCAACAAGTGCAGAAATTAAAGATATCATAACACCAAAAAACAAATCTTTGAGTTATAACCAAGAATACTGGTACAAGAAAAACAGTGTTGACAATATACCAAAAGATTTGTACGTTGAAAACGGAAAAGCCGGAATCAACTACTGGAACGATATTTTGAATGATAAAGACAATAAACTTATTATTGACAAGTCATATACTTATTTAGACAAACCCACAGGGCTTGTTATTACCAAGAAAGAAAATGACGAAAGATACGGCAAAACAGAAGCTAATTTGCTTGTTCAGGTTGATGACAAAGGCAAATTTAAAAGGGTAAGCTTTGATTCACCCGGAGTAAATATTCACAGTACAAATTTTGATTATGAAATAGACGCTAAAGGCAATTTAAAAAGGCCAATTGGAGCATATGGCGAAATGGAGACTATTGATAAGATGAAACCCGATGAATACAAGGAACTTGTAAATACACTGCAGCGCTATGTTGATGAAAAAATAAAATAATAACAAAAAAAGACCTTAATTAAGGTCTTTTTTTTAATATAAAAGGCGGCACCCAGATTCGAACTGGGGGTGAAAGCTTTGCAGGCTCCTGCCTTACCACTTGGCCATGCCGCCGTAAAGCAATTGTTCAGATTAGCGGAAGACGGGACTCGAACCCGCAGCAGCCTGCTTGGAAGGCAGGTACTCTACCATTGAGTTACTTCCGCAATTTTTATTAAAATCCTGTGGTAAAATCTCGGGATGACAGGATTCGAACCTGCGACCCCCTCGTCCCAAGCGAGGTGCGCTACCAAGCTGCGCTACATCCCGAAATCATGGTTTAACGCAATTTGCGCTATATCCGAAGGTTTTAATTCTGCAAATAACAATTGCCTATTTAATTTTCAAATTGCTAATCAAATTTGTAACTTTGAGTTTATCAACAACAAGTGTTACAGTCAAGAGATATTCTTTATACAACTGTATACAAAATATTGCTTTTTATTGCCGAGGAGGTTATTATACTTTGGTGGTTAAAAAAGTTTTTTTCATATTATTGGCTGTTTACAGCTTGTTTTTTATTTTAGGGGGCTTTTCTGCACCCATTTTGGCATATTTTAAAATTTATGATTTGTCCGGTGCTATTTCTTATTTATTTTCCGGGTCATGCCATCAAATGCCGGATAGGTCCTTTTGGATAATGGGTTACCCTATGGCTATTTGTAGCAGATGTTTGGGTATATATACGGGTTCTTTTTTTACCTGTGTAACAAAAGCTATCCGTGATGGAAATATTAAAAATTCTGTTTTAATTTTTATTTTGCTGCTTGCCGCAACAGATATTGTTTTAAACTTCTTTTTTGCTGTTAATACGGGTATTTACTGCAGATTTGTTGCTGGTATTTTTATTGGTATATTATTTGTTGAATATATTGAACGTCTGGTTTGCTTTGTTATAAACAAAAATAAGAAAAGAAAGGGATGATTATGAAGTTGAAAAAAATTGTGAGCACATGTTTAATTGCACTTCTTGTGTTTTTTTCTATGCCAGTTAGCACAACAGGTGCTGCAAATATCCAATCAAAAGAAACTTTACTCGAGTTTTTGAAAAACACTGACAAAATTGAAGCAAGGCTGGAATACCCATCTATGCTACTTGCTTCTAATGTAAAAGGAAAGGTTAATGCAGTAAAACTGCCTTCAATGACACCATTAGTTATTAGAGCAACAGAAAATATTTCTACAAGAGATATTGTAAGTGGTTCTGTTGTTAATTTTGCAGTTGTTTCAGATGTAAAAGATAAAAATGGCAGGGTTCTTATTAAAGCTGGTGCACCTGTTACAGCACAAATTACATTTGCTAAAAAACGTTCATTCGTAGGTATAGCAGGAGATTTAACAGTCTCTGATTTCCATGTTACCGCTGTAGACGGAACATATGTGCCCCTTGTGGGCAATGTCAGCCAAAAAGGGGACGATAAAATTGTGTTGACAGTTGTTTTAAGCGTGCTTATTTGTCCGTTCTTTCTTTTTATGAAAGGCGAAGACGCACGTATCCCGGTGGGAACAACAAAACCTGCTTATACTGCAACAGATGTTTATATAACACCTTAAGGAAAAATAAAAAGGAGAAGATTATCTTCTCCTTTTACATTTTTCTCACTACTTTTATCAAATGCCAGCCGAATCTTGTTTTTACAGGGTCAGAGACTCCTCCGATAGGTGTTGCAAATGCCGCGTTTTCAAATTCCGGAACCATTTGCCCTCTTACAAAGTATCCTAAATCGCCGCCTTTTTCTTTGGAAGGACATTTTGAATACATTTTTGCAAGCTCTTCAAAGCTTTCACCTTCTGTGATTCTTGATTTCAATGCCCACGCTTCGTCTTCGGAATCAACCAGTATGTGGCGTGCACGCACTGTTTTATAATATTTTTCCTCTTCTTGAGCATTTGCGGCACTGCCCTGTGTTGGTATAAAAGGCGCAATACCGGTATAAGCAGCTGAAAATATCACTGATACACAAAGAATTTTTATTAAAGATTTTGAAAACTTATTCATTTTTTTCTCCATTCGTTTTTCAAATTTTAATAAAAATTGTAATTAAACACAATACGTAATCAGGCTAATTTATAATTTATCTATATAATCAACCTTGGGGCCTTTATCGGTTTTGTATTGATTCAATATTTTTGCTATTTCGCCTGCCTTACAGGAATCCAGCGGATCTACCTGTCCTCGTGGTGTTGCATAAACAGAGTGATGTTTAAATAATTTTTGCCATTGTGGATTTTTTAGTTGTTTTGCTTTTTCGTCCAAATCTTCAACCCCTAGATGCAGATGCCAGACATCTGTTTCTCCTGTTTTTCCGACAGTGCCAAGGGTGTCGCCGGAGTGCACAACTTCGCCAAGTTTTTTTAGCGGAGTGTATTTTGCATTTTTATAGTCCTCAGGGCGGCCCAGATGATCGTATGAGTATATTTTTCCATCGGTTCCTAAAATTTTTATATTGTTGGCAATTAAATTTTTCGGGTCATATTCAGGTGATTTTTTTACACTTACAACTATGCCGTCAGTCGCAGAAACAACAGCAACGGGTGTTTTAGGTTTTCTTCCGTACAGGCGGGGATATATGTCTACTCCCAGATGGGCTCTGCCAGCAGGGCGTATGGAACCAAACTGGCCTGTTGATGGAATATACGGATGCAATGCTGTGTCGATAGGGAAAACATATGTTTTATTATCGAGAGAAGCTATTATGGATTTTAGCTTTTTAACAGCAGTTTCACTAAAGCTGTGTGTTACTCCCCCGCGGCAATTTATATCTTCGATTACTTCCAGTCCTTGAGTCAAAGATTTTGTCAAAACAACTTTGGCTTTTGGTTCAAATGTTTTTGTCGTAACTTTACAAAATGAATCTCCCACACTTGCCGGGGTGCACACTAGAAGCGCTGTCAGACCTGTTTTTACGGCATTCAACGGTTTTTTAAAAGAGACATTATTAACACAAAGCAGTTTCATATATTTATTGTAAAACACGTAGTCAAATTTTTTTGACATATTTTTTATTAAAATTACAAAAAAATCATGATATTATTAAATCAACACACAAATCAGAGAGAACGATATGCTTGGCGCTAAAATAATTAACGGGTTTAAAAATCTCAATATTCTTTGTATTGGTGATATTATGCTGGATAAATTCCTTTACGGAGAGGTTGAGCGTATTTCGCCAGAGGCGCCGGTGCCTATATTTAAAGTTACAAAAGAAAAATCAATGCTTGGCGGAACAGGTAACGTTATTGCTAACCTTGCAGCTTTGGGTGTTCAAACAATTTTTATCGGTGCAGCAGGAAACGATGAGTCTTCTGTTATGCTGGAGCACTTCCTTGACAAAACAGGCTGCAATTATTCTCTTATCAAGCCTGATAACTATCCCACCACTACAAAAATAAGAATGATTGCAAGCAATAATCATCTTTTGAGGGCTGATAAAGAATCATTTTTGAATGCGGATGAATCTGTATTAAAAGAACTTTCCGAAATGCTTGAAAAAGTTGTGGACAAAGCAGATATCGTGCTGGTTTCTGATTATAAAAAGGGTTTGCTAACACTGCAATCAACACAAATGATTATACAAACCTGTAAAAAACATGGCAAAAAAGTCTTGCTCGACCCGAAAGAAAGAGATTTTTCAAAATATGCAGGTGCTGATATTGTCAAACCTAACCTTAAAGAGTTTGAGCTTGTCAGCGGCAAAAAATTTGATACTTCTTCTGCAACTTTCAAACAAGAAATAAAACAAGAGGCTCTGGCTGTTATGAAACAGTATAATATTCACAGCCTTTTGATTACACTTAGCAAAGACGGAATGATTTTCATTTCTTCAGACAGCACAAAAGATCCTGTCCATATTCCGGCAGAGGCAAAAGAGGTTTTTGATGTTTCCGGCGCGGGTGATACTTCTCTGGCTGTTTTAGGTGCATCAATCGCTGCCGGTTTGTGCATTGAAGATGCAATGAAGCTTGCAAATCTTGCTTCGGGAATTGTTGTTGGTAAGTTGGGCACTGCGTGTGTCAGCCCGACTGAACTTAAAAATGCCGTAATAAATAACAATTCTTCCGGAAAATTGTCGCAAGCTTTAAAAATAATAGGCTTTGATGAGGCTGCTGAAATTGCACAAGATTTGAAAATTCAAGGGAAAGTCACCGGTTTTACTAACGGCTGCTTTGATGTCATGCATCTTGGGCATATTCATTCTTTTGCCGGCGCAAAAAAAGAATGCGATGTTCTTTTTGTTGGCATCAATTCTGATATTTCAGAGCGCAAAATTAAAGGTGAAAAATTTCCTTTACAAAATGAAAAAACAAGGGCTTATGTTGCAGCCTCGCTGGAATTTGTAGATTATGTGGTACTTTTTGATGAAGAGTCTGCTCTAGAGCTTGTTAAAAAGATAAAACCCGATGTGATTGCAAAAGAGGGGTTAAAGCTGGAAAACTGGCCCGAAGCACAATATGTGCTTTCATATGGTGGCAAAGTTGTTGAGCTTGACAGGGTAGAGGATTATTCTGTTACTGCTGTACTGGATAAGATAGATAATATAAAATCTGACGGAGTTTTAAATGTATAACATAGATAAAGATTTTGAAACTATAAGTGAAAATTTTCAAAAGATAAAAAAACTTACACCTGTAATCGAAAAGGTAAGCAATGCGTGTGTGGAAGCTATGAAAAACGGTGCAAAGGTAATGTTTTGCGGAAACGGCGGTTCTGCTGCTGATTCTCAACACCTTGCAGCAGAGCTTGTTGGTCGTTACAAAATGAACAGACCTGCACTCAATTCCATTGCTCTGACTACTGATACTTCAATATTAACTGCTGTCGGCAATGATTTTGGCTATGACACTATTTTTGAAAGACAGGTTGAAGGTCTCGGAAAAAAAGGCGATGTCCTCATTGGACTTTCGACAAGCGGCAACAGCAAAAACGTGCTTCTTGCAATGCAAAAGGCAAAATCCATGGGGATAACAACAGTTGCAATGACAGGTGAAAAAGGCGGAAAAATGAAAGAACAGGCAGACTTTGCTATTAATGTTCCGTCTGATACAACAAATCATATTCAGGAAATGCATATAGCTGTAGGCCATATTATTTGTGGAATTATTGAAAAAGAGCTTGCTCCAAAAGTCAAAGCCCTGTTTTTAGACCGTGACGGCACAATAAATGAAGATTACGGCTATACCTATGAAACAGATAAACTTGATTTTATTGACGGGATATTTGATGTGTGTCTGGAGGCTCAAAGCCGCGGGTATAAGATTTTTGTAATAACTAACCAATCCGGCGTTGAACGTGGTTATTATTCTTTGGAACAGATGAACGCTTTTAACTCGCATATGAAAAACGAATTTGCAAAAAAAGGCATCGAAATTACAGACTTTTATTGCTGTCCTTATCTTGAGCACGAAGATAGAAAGCCTTTGCCAGGCATGTTTTTGAAAGCAAAAGAACGTTATAATATAGATATGGCAGCATCTTTGGCTATTGGTGACAAAGAAAGAGACGTTGAAGCTGCTCTCAGCGCCGGTGTGGGTAAATGTTATCTTTACACTCACGAAGATGATGCTGTAACCAAAGGCATTGCTGTTAAAAAGCTTACAGATATAAAATTTTAGATTTTAAAAACGCTAAATGCAGGTGATACAGTGTGTGTATACCCATACATATTATCTGAGTTATCACAATAGGGTTTTTGCTCAGGTTGAATGGCTTTTTTCTTTTTGAGCAGATATCGTTCTTTCATCAATTTTTTTTGATAATAATTTGCTGTAATATTTCTGGCAACCGGTGTTATCATATTGCACGCAATAATAGATGCGCCAACGCTTGTTATAACGCCCAGTCCGTTTTTGAATTGTTTAAAGTTTCTTTGTGCATTTTCCAGTATTTCTATCTGTTGAATTTTTTGTTCAGGCGTAACAAATTTGTCAAAGGTATTTTTTATTATAGTTAAATCGTTGTTGGTGTTATTAGGTAAATTGTTTGTTAGTTCTTGTTTTAAATATTCTATTGAACCTTTGAAAAAATCTGTTAAATTCTGTTTTTTTGATGACTCAATTATTTTGTTTCGTTTAAGCTCACTAACAACACCATCCACAAAATTGCCTACTGTAGAAGGTACTTCTCTGTTAATATCTCTTATTGTCTTTTCCGTTGTCTGCGTCATAATTACGCTGTTTTCGGCAAGACTGTCGCCAATGTATTTTATTGCCTGGCAGATGGAATAATACAGCCCGACATTAATTACACCGTCCGCAATCTCTTGAGGTATGAGGAATTTTTTTTCTTTTTTTTCAATATCTTTGTTTGTTGCAATCATACCAATCTGTGCAACAGCAGAGAAAAACCACCCTACCGCTCCGAGATGGATAAGGGATTTGCCAACATCATCCCCGTATTGGCCCCAGACTTTTTCTATTAAATTTTGAAAACCGCTAGCCTTTGGCATCTTTCACCTCCAAAGGCATTTTGTCATCTTCTATTTTTGCTTTTACACGAGATGTTAGTTTTTTTGTTATTATCCTTGTTAAAGGTGCATCGATAAGAAAATTGGTAAAAATCATTGCGAATGTTGCTATAATTGTGCCCAGCGTTTTTACGGATTTGTTGTATTTATCAAGAAAATCTTGCTTTTTTATTGGCGTTTTTTCGCAATCAAATTTTGGCAGAAGAATATCTCTTTTACTTTTTCGGTTTATTTGAGTAAGGTATTTGGGCCCTTCTTTTAAGGTATAACGCGAAAACTGTTTTGCTGCATAAATAGAAGCGTATCTTACACCGACTCCGACAATTGTTCCGGCAATAATTTTCCCTATGGTTCTTGCAACGGAAACAGCTCTTGTGTCATCATCTGCAGCTTTGTTGTTAAAGTCTATTAAAGGCTGCATTGCCAGTGCTGTCGCACCTTGAATCAGTCTTTGTTCCGGAGAGTTTATATGTTTGCCCACAAACTCGGAGACAAACTTTTCTGTGTTCGGCTTGATTACAATAGACATTGAAAGACAAAAAGACCTTTCCCTTATACCTGTTTATATAAGTAAGGCATGGAAAATTTTTTGCTAGTATTAATGTCTAATATTAAGCAAATTTAATATTACTACCATCCGCCTATAGGCATATAAATATCATTATCATAGCTTTTAGGTTTTGGTGGTTCTATCACTACCAATTCTTTTTCTGTATCAAATATGTAGCAGCTCAGTTTGTCCTTTACGATACGATTAATCGAAAAATCCAGATCTTTTTTTGTAGGAACATTTTGTAGCGGCTCACCCCAGTCTCTTCCTCTGCCTCTTATAAAAGACCATTTGTATGGAACAGTAAGGCTTTTCATTGCAGTTTCATCTCTGTCTGCAAGTGCTTGCAAGTCTTTTTTAACGGAATCTCCGTATTCTTTGTAAAGTCTATGTTTATTATTGAGTATAGCTCTTCTTGCTTCTTCAGCATTCTTATTCATAAAGCAGACCTCTATATCGGCATACTGCTGTTTGGTTTTTTCATCTTTTTCAAGATAAGGGTATAATATTACTAAATTGTTGTCTGTTCCCACATTTTTATATGCTGTTTGGGCATATTTTAATAAGGAGTTGAGTGCACAAACTTCATTATATTTCAGTTGATTTTTTTCGCCAAAAGAATCAATGTATATTCTTCCAATTTGTACATCCGCTTTAAAAGACTGTTGCTTTTGGTTTTGTTTTTTTATTTTGTGTGTGTAAGATGCAGTAATTGCGCCGACTCTCATATAATCTAAGACCTCATGTTTTAACCTGTCTTAAATATAACATAATAGATATCATTTGATATCAGGTTACATATATGGCTATATATTTTGTTACACTTGTAAAACTACTTTGCAAGCATAAAACCTGCAAATGTTGCACACAGGCCTATTGCAAAACTTGCCAGCATATAAAGCGCACAGTGCAGAATCTTTCCGTCTCTTAAAAAACAAAACGATTCACAACTAAACGTACTAAACGTTGTCAACCCGCCAAGAAAACCGACTGTCAAAAACAACTTTAATGCCGGAGGGAACCCTTGTGCTTTTTCAAGTGTATAGCCAAAAATATACCCTATTAAAAAACAACCGATAATATTAGCGCTGAAAGTGCCCCAGTGTGCAATACCAAAAAATCTGTTTGATATCATTGTAATCAGATATCTGCAAGCAGCACCAATGCCTCCGCCTAAAAATACTGCCAGAATATTTAACATTTAATTTACCTCAATGTTGTCTTTACTTATAAAATCAAATAAGCTGCAAATAGCTTCTCTGTGCGAAAATATCTTTGCAAAACAAGAAACATAAAACAAAAATTTTATAATCCCTAAATTCTTTTTTGTTCCAAAACAAAGACTAAACATCAGATATTTACTTTTTAAAAATTCAAAATACATTTTTTCACGTTTTTTAGGTGATTTGTTATGCAAATGAATTATTTTTGCTTCAGGATTAATAAAAATATCGTAGCCTGATTTTTTGATTCTGTATTGCAGTTCAGCTTCTTCTGAATACATAAAAAATTTTTCATCAAAAAGTCCTGCTTTATCAAGAGTTTCCTTTCGAAGCATCAAATCAGCACCTGTAATGTAATCAACGCTTTTTAGTTCATTATTTTGGTTTAGGCCTTTATCTTTCATCTTTCTATGACGTTTTGGAAAAAAGTATCGTAAATTAAATGTTTTTAAAAATAAATCCGTCAAATCAAAAATATTTCCATATGAGTGAATATTTTGTCCCTGTTCATCATACAGGTTGCCGCCACAGGCTCCTGTTTTTGGATTTGTTTCCATAAAATCAAAAAGAATTTTAACAGCATTGTTGATTAAAATTGTATCTGTATTGAGCAAAAATGCATATTTTGAATCAAACACCCTCAAGGCTATATTGTTTCCTGCTCCAAAACCTTTGTTTTCATTGCTTTGCAAAAATTTTACCCCGGGAAATTCCTGTTTTAAAAGTTCTTCTATTCCATCGTCAGAGCCGTTGTCAACAACGTAAATATCAAAATTTACGTCATGAGTTTTTTCGTAAATTGACTCAATACACTGTTTTGCTAAATCTTTAGTCTTGTAATTAACAAGAATGATTGATACGTCTTTTGTCATAATTCTCTAAATTTTTTACCACACGATAAAAATAATATCACAAATGTGAAAATTAAGTTTTGTATAAATTTTAAACCATATTTTTACATGACCGGCAAAAAAATGTTATTAGTGTTTTATAGCATTCAAAGCTTACTTTTTGCCAGATGTTTATTAATAGGGAGAAGAGATGAAAATTAACAGAATAAATAACCTTAATTTCGTATATTACTCAAAAAATAATGCAAAAAACGAACACTCCGGCTCTGTGAAATATAAATCAAACTCAAATGTCTTGTCTCACCAGCTAAATTCTCTTGCATATGCCAATAAATATATGACAGCTTTGAGTTTCAAGGGGGCTTTGGATTCGGAAGGGAAAATTTTTAAACTAAACCTCAACTTTGATGAGCTAAAAAGAAGAACCTCTCCTGACAACTTTGCTGCTTATACTCTTATAGATGAAAACAACTATGCATACCAAAAGCTTTCTCAAGGCGATAAGACGGCTCTTAAACATCTTGTTAAAGCAGCTAAAATACTGGAAGGAGTCTATTTGATGCAGGATAATCCCCATAACATTGAGTTTAAAAATTATCTGGAAGAACAAACACTAAAAGGCAATGAGCAGGCAAGGCTTACTTTACAATTGTTTAACGCACAAAAAGGAATTAATGCAAAAGATATTGAAGGCGGCAGCGTAAACCTTGCACGTGGGATTGAACCCAAGCCGCAGCGCGGTTTTTACCCAGAAGATTTAACAGAAGACGAATTTCACAATATCCTGATTTTAATGATTAAAAAAAATAAAATATCAGAGGTGAAAAAAATACTAAACCAGAGAACAATGGTGGAAAGAGACGGCAAATATCTTAAAGCAATGGATTATACAGACTATTTTAAAGAGCAGTTTGTCAATGCCGCAACAGAGCTTGAGCTTGCCGCACTCACTTCGTCAAACGATGATTTCAACCGCTATTTGATTTTGCAAGCCAATGCTCTAATGATGAACAATCCTTATATGGATGCTCTTGCGGATAAAAAATGGGCAAAACTCCAGGATACACCATTGGAATTTACAATAACAAGAGAATCCTATGATGATAGAATGACCCCTTCTGTGAATAAAAACAAAAAGCTTTCGGCAATGCTCAAAAAACTTGGAATTACTCCATATGCCAAAGACAACATCGGTGTTCGCGTAGGTATTGTTAATAAAGAAGGCACGGAGTATTTGTTAAAAATAAAGGATTATATGCCTTTAATGGCTGATAATATGCCTTTTAAAGAGGAATATGAACAAAATATCACTCAAAACGATAATAAACAAACAATGGTAGATGTTGAGATGGTCGATATGACCGGTCAACTGGGCGCATATCGCGGGGCTATTTCACTGGCATCAAATCTGCCAAACAATGACAAACTGTCCGTGATATCAGGCGGTGGAAAGCGTAATGTCTATCATATTCAAATGCGAGAAGCAAAATATGCTGATAATATAACAAAAAAACTGGATGCCATTCTTAATAAAAGTCAGCATAAATATTTTGACACACAGGCTTTGCACGATTTTACCATTTTGCATGAAAATGTTCACTCACTGGGGCCCAAAAACGGAACCGAAAAACTTGGTATTTACAAAAATACAATAGAAGAAAATAAAGCAGATATGGGCGCACTTGTTATGCTCGATGTACTGACAAAAAATGGTTTTTATACCCCCCTGCAACAAAAGAAACTACTGGTTTCTTATTTCAGTGCATATGTCCAAAAAGGATCTGACTTTAGCAATGCTCACAGGCTCAGAAACATAATGCAGAACAATTTCTTTATTAAAGAAGGTGCCCTCAGTGTTGACGACAATGGCATAATGACAGTAAATTTTGAAAAAGTTACACCTGCTGCAAATAAAATGCTGAAACAGATAATCAGACTCCAGCTGGACGGTACTCAAAAAGATGCACAGGAGTATATTAAACAAAACGCTGTATGGTCTGATGAGCTCGACAAAATAGCGCATAATATAAAACAGGCAGATAGTACTTTAAACGCAAGGATTGTTTCTCCACTTGCCGATAAGCTGGCTGTTCAATAAAACTTTATATTATCTTTATAAAAAAGCCTTAATTTAAAGTGGATTTTGCGCTATACTTGGCGTGTTAAAAAGAACACATATGAACACAGAGGGAAAAACATGTTATTAGGCGTAAATATAGACCATATAGCGACATTGAGAAATGCAAGAGGCGGTTTGGAACCGAACTTGATTCAGGCTGCTATACTTTGCGAAAAAGCCGGTGCTGACGGCATAACCGTACATTTAAGAGAGGATAGACGCCACACCCGCGACAATGATGTTATTGAGTTAAAAGATATTCTCAAAACAAGATTGAACCTTGAAATGGCGCTGACTGACGAAATGCAAAAAATTGCTCTTGACGTTAAACCTGAAAACGTTTGTCTTGTTCCTGAAAAACGTCAGGAAGTTACAACAGAAGGCGGGCTTGATGTTGCGTCGAGAGTGGAGTTTGTAACAGATTTTGTAAAACCGCTTGTGGATGCAGGAATAATTGTAAGCCTCTTTATTGATGCTGATAAAGAACAGGTGGAAGCTGCTGCAAAAACAGGAGCTCAATTTATTGAGCTTCATACCGGAAGATACTCTGAAGCCTGGGGTACACCATTAGAGGACAAAGAGCTTAACCATCTCAAAGAAGGGGCTGCTCTGGCCGCAAAACTCGGGTTGAAAGTTAATGCCGGCCACGGGCTGACATATGAAAATGTCCATAGAATGCACGAAATTCCGGAACTTATAGAGCTTAATATCGGTCATAATATTATAGCCAGAGCAGTGTTCGACGGTTTGGAAAAAGCTGTAAAAGATATGAAAGATTTGATTGTTTAAGATTTTTGTTAAGAATTTTCAATCCGTACTTGATATTACACTGTGTTTACAGTAGGGTAAAATAAGAAACTAATCTTTGAAAGGAATATAGAAATGGCAAAACAATGCGCAGTATGCGGCAAAACAAGACTTAAAGCAGCTAAAATTTCTTTTTCACATAAACAACATGTGCACAGACAAGAAGTTAACCTTCAATCTGTAAAAGTTAACCAAAACGGCACTGTAAAAAGAATTGACGTTTGCACATCTTGCATCAGAGCAGGTAAAGTGCAAAGAGCTGTATAAGCTTAAAAGAAAACTAAAAAGAAGCCTCTTATTAATTAAGAGGCTTCTTTTTTTATGCTTCGAATGATTTTAAGTCTTTTTTCATACCTTCTTCCATTGCTTTTTTAGCTTCTTGCATCTGCTCTTTTTTCATTTCTTCCTGGATCTTCATTAATTGAGCTTTTGTTTCGGAATTGTCTACTTTTTTTGCTTTTGGTGCTTGATTCTCTATATTTGTATAATTGCTATCAGAAGGTGCCATAGGTATATCTTTTGGTTGTTTTGCTGTCTTAGGTCCTTGTGTGGGGGCTGTTTCAGGATTCAGTATTTTTTGTTGTGCAATTGGATCTATAGGCATATCTTTTCTCCTTCGTTTCTAACACTAATGTGTATATCGGTTTTGTAAGGATAAAACTTAATAGCTTTTTAAATAAAATTTACAATTGTTAATAAATTTCACCTATCTGTCCGATAGCCCGATTTCTTTTTGTACTATCATAAAATTATAAATTTGTTTGTAATTTTCATTGCAAAGTGATATATTACAAGAAGAAATCACGGATAGAAAGAGGATACATACTGTGTCAGAAGGTCATTGGATTGCACATCTAGGTCAGTTTAACGTAAACGTGGATACAGTTGTTACGATGTGGATAACAATGGGAATCCTTATTGTTTTTGCCTTTCTCGCAACACGTAAAATGTCTATTATTCCGACAAAACTCCAGGCAGTAGCAGAAGGAATACTGGGCGCTTTTGTTGGCTTGACCGATTCTATGATAGGTAAAAACGGGCGCAAACACATACCTCTTCTTGCAACTTTATTCCTGTTTATTTTAACAGCCAACCTTCTGGGCCAGCTGCCGTGGCGTTTGTATCATTTAAAAACCGGTGAGTTTGCTTCTCCGACAAATGATATCAATATGACAGCCGCAATGGCCATAATGGTTTTGATATATTACGTTTATCAGGGTGTAAAAGTTAAAGGGCTCAAGTACTTTTTACACGAGTTCAGCGCGGTAGGTATAATAATGGCGTTGATTGAGCTTTTAGAAATGGTTGTAAGACCTTTCTCACTGGCTCTCCGTCTTTTTGCCAACATACTGGCAGGCGAGCTTTT
>QWCN01000537.1_pt1 | contig 98977 bp, 88 predicted proteins | sample 1972711 | NCBI WGS metagenome assembly QWCN01 (sample SAMN09866707, study PRJNA288562) | Human gut metagenome isolate term1_stool, whole genome shotgun sequencing... | isolation source: gut | host: Homo sapiens | place: USA: California | reverse complement strand
ACGAAGTAAGGCTGTATGCCTTACGAGGAGGTTTGAAGAAGCAGTCGGTGTGCTATACACATTTTCACTCAAACAAGGTTTTTAGAGGTGACCTTATACAACATCATTTATTTAAGTGCCCAGGAAAGGAGATACTGTACAACCAATACGCCATATAATCAAGCGAGGTGATGAATATGGGCATGATATTATCCTGCACTGCTTCGTGCGGTGCTTCCGTGAATTTCAGCGATGATGGGTATATAAACTCCAGCGAGCAGGAGCTTGCCGTTCGTCGTGAGAACATGAGGAGCACTGCCGAGCAGATAGCGCAGGAATTGCAGCTCCGACAACTCCGTGGAGATCTGCGGAGCAGTCGTGAAATGCCTGTGTGCTAGCAATGTACGCTGTTTACCTGCGAAAATCCCGGGCAGACCTTGAGGCAGAAGCCATGGGACAGGGCGAAACACTGGCAAGGCACCGGGCGGCGCTTCTCGACTATGCGGCTCGTCACGGACTGGAAATAGGCGCTGTTTACGAAGAGATCATATCCGGCGAAAGCATTGACGCACGTCCGAAAATGAAACAGCTTCTGCGGGAGGTGGAGCAGGGCCGCTGGGCGGGAGTACTCTGCATGGATATAGACCGCCTGGCAAGAGGCAACAGCGCGGACCAGGCGAGGGTGTCGAACACATTCCGTATCTCCGGGACGCTGATAATCACGCCGTCAAAGGTGTACGACCAGAGCCGGGAGAGCGATGAGGAATACGTTGATTTTGAGCTGTTCATGGCTCGCCGGGAATATAAGACGATTTCCCGGCGGATAATGCGAGGGCGTATCGCTTCCGTAAAGGAGGGACATTTTATCGGAAGCACGCCGCCCTACGGTTACGATAAAGTCAAAGTCGAAAAGGGACGAGGATTTACCCTGTTGCCGAATTCCGAAAGCGATACGGTGAAGCAGATATACTCTATGTGTATCAGCGGAATGGGCTGTAACGCCATCGCAAGACGGCTCGACATGATGGGCGTGACTCCACGAAAGGGCAGCTCATGGAGCAGCGCTTCGATTCAGGATATCCTGAAAAATCCGGTTTACTGCGGCAAGATACGCTGGCAGTACCGGAAGGAGGAGAAGAGCCTGACAGACGGTATCGTCGCAACCCATCGGCGGGAAAATCCCGACTGCATAATCGCACAGGGTCTGCACCAAGCGCTGATAAGCGAGGAGGAATTCGACCAGGCGCAGCAATTTCTGAACAGCCGCAGGATACCGCACAAAAAGGAAAACACAGAGCTGCGAAATCCGTTGTCCGGGCTGGTGTACTGCGGTATGTGCGGCAGCATGATGACAAGGCTCGGGACGGGCAGCAGGAACCACTGCGACACGCTCCGCTGCCCGAATCGGAATTGCAGCAATGTGTCCGCAAAGCTGGAGCTTGTTGAAAGCGCTCTCGTTGAGGGCGTTGCACGGTGGCTCAACGACTGCCGCGTGAATGTCAGCCGTAAGCCTGCCGCAGATACTGCGAAAGTGGAGCGTACAGCAGCTGATAAAGTGCGTTCTGAACTGACTAAACTGGACAGCCAGCGTGAGAGAATATATCTGTTCCTGGAACAGGGGGTGTATTCTGCCGGGGAATTCCGGGAGCGCATGGAAGCGCTCGAAAAGCGAAGAACGCAGCTTTCGGAGAATCTGCGGCAGGCTGAGCAGGCAGTCAGCGAGGCTGATGGCGCTCGGCAGCTTTATGCGCAGATAATCCCCAGGGCGGAGCGTGTGATGGATATTTACGCGCAGTCCACACCGGAGGAGAAAAACCGCCTGCTAAAGACGATAATCAGCCGGGCTGAATACATAAAAACGGAGCGCAACACCAGAGGAAACGCTGACCGCTGCAATTTCACGATTAACGTGATTCCGCTCTTTCCGGAAATAAAAACAGGAGCAGAATGACTATAATGACGCCGGACGTATACATACGGCCCGCCGCTTGCGGTATCTCCTATAAACGAGGTGCGGCGCGTGCTAGACTACGCAGTGACCGAGATACCGCCAGAGAAAATACTGATGGGAATGCCAAATTACGGCTACGACTGGACGCTGCCGTTTATGCGCGGGACTCCGGCGCAGAGCGTAAGCTTAACGCAGGCTGTGGATCTTGCCCTTAGATACGGTGTGGAGATACAGTTCGACGAGCAGGCGCAGACGCCGTATTTCTACTACACCGACAACGGAACTCAGCACGTAGTGTGGTTCGACGACCCGCGCAGCATAGATGCGAAGCTTCAGCTCATCAACGATTACAGGCTTGCCGGGGCGAGCTGGTGGACGGTCAACCGGTGCTACGTTCCGAACTGGCTGGTTTTGCAGAATATGTACGAAACGGTCAAACTGTGAATGTAAAGCGGCATGGCGCAGATATTTCGTGCCATGCCAAACATTTGTGCAGAAAATTGCGACGGTAAGGAAAACTTATCTTGACAAATCCCGTGATTCATTGTAAAATATAACGGAACAATAATATACTTCATCAGGAAAGGACGATACATTTGATAAAGAATAAGATGAAAAGCCTGCTTGCTGCGACACTGGCAGGAGCCCTGACGGTTTCCGCGATACCGGTCAATGCGTCGGCGGTTGTGAACAAATTCAAATACAGTGGTTATGAACATAGTCATGCCGGCGATATTCTGAACGAACTAGGGAGTTACAGCGACGCCAATGCATTTGACGTTATATATGAAGGCGCGCATCATGGCGTTTCCGGCGGCGGGCTGGAGGAGTATCTCACGGCGCTTGAAACTGATTCCACCGACCGCGGCGATGTTGAGCTGATTAACGAACATACTGTCTATAACGTCAAGGATAACAGCGATAATCCTTACGAGGCTTTGAAGGCTGCTTCCGGAAACAGCCGGCAAAATCTGCTGACATTTCCCGTGGACGTTAAAAGCTATGCGATGAATGCATTTCCGGATCCCCTGCATGAGGTTTCCGGCTGGAGAATGTGGGTCGGCGATTCCGGATTTAATGACATCGCCCCGGTCGCTGAGGCTAGCACCGCTGATTATATCGAAACTTCTGACATGGTGGACGCGATAAACGCATTGGGTTCGAAATACGAGAATATCGCGCTCCAGTTGATTTTCAAAGGAATCGAATTCGAGGTACAGTACTATTCCGCGTTTGACCAGCCTTTAGGGAGCTGTTACACCATCAGCGACGAGAACCGCAGAAACCTTGACGCAACTTATTGTTTCGTGCATTACGTGCCTGATGTTGCCGTTTCCATGCTCAATGTATCTTCCGGTGAAGAGGCGTGGGATTTCATAAACCGCATGGTTCGCAATTTTGATGAATTCAATCAGGATCGGGCAAAACTTCTGCGGTTCGCTGAATTTGAGGTCCTTGACCGCTGTGGAAAATCCGTCGGCAGCTTTTCTTCAGGGCATTGCGACGAATATGAATATAACAAGGCGTTCAAGTATGTGAAATCAGGCGAGAGCAGCGATACTCTGTGGCTGGTTTCCGATGGAAGCGGCGCATATCCGATGTTCAGCGCTTCCGGTGATAAGCTTGAGGAAACTGTAAATGAGTTCCTCGCGCAGCACACGGACGTCCAGAAGGTAACCCTCAGGATGTGCCCTGAGATGTATGTCACCAGTTCAAGCTGCTTCGACGGCGACGTGTTGGCTGATTTGTCGCAGTTCAAGCAGTATAATGTGACGGAGCTTCCGGCAAAAGCGGCTGATCTATCCAGTGTGCTGGATCTCCAGGAGCACTATGGGTTTGATTTCGAAAACTGGAAGCTTTTCGAGGGCGTTTCCACTGGAGAAAACGGAGGCTGCAGGCTCAGCGAACTAGCTAACGACAAGGACGGTTTCGGCATTGATTCCATATCTGGGATCGCCGCCGGAAGCGTACTTGTGGCGTATATCCCGCAGGAGGAGCTTCCCGATGATATTGTTTCGCAGGTGGAGATAACCGTTGCTGAACCGGAAATCGGCGTAAAGTTCGCGGATACGGCGGATATTCCCTCCGGCGCAGATTACGCAGTGGATAAAGTATCGTGGTACCGCGGTGAAACCCTCGATACCTCCGGCGAGTTCGCTGACGGCGAGCAGTACACGGTATCCGTAACCCTCAGCCCGGAGAAATACTTTGCGTTCGACGGAACGACCACAGCAAAGGTGAACGGTCATAATGCGGTTATCAGGGACTTTACAGCCAACGAGCTTGTGGTTGAGTATACGTTTGATAAGCTTCCGGAGGATATCTGGGGTTTCGTTGACGGCGAGCTTGCCGGGGAGCACCCGGTTATCAGCGTGCCAGACGGCGAGATTATTCCCGGCGAGGTTATGCAGAAGATAAAGGACAGCGGCAGGGAGGTCGAGCTGAATTACGGTGATTATAGCTGGATAATAACCGGCTTTGACGCGGATTACACGGCGAAGCCGATCGACCTGAGAATAATGAGGGTCGCTGAAAGCAACTGGGCGGAAGCGGTAAAGAACGTCTCCGGACATCTGTACAAAATGCAGATATCCATTCAGCACAGCGGAGATTTCGGATTCACGGCGCTGCTGAAGCTGAACCTCAGCGATGGCAAGCCGGCTAACCCGGGGACGTATTACGCAAATCTGTATCAGCTTTCCGGAGATCAGCTCAAATGGAGCGTATACTCCGACCTTGCCGAGGAAAGCGGTAAGTATATCGCGAAGCTTGAATTTACGCACGCGTCAGACTGGCTTGTCACCATTGACAGCGAGATAAATCCGGGAAGCGGTAATGACGACGGCGGCTCCACCGGAGGCTCCGGCAACAGGGTGAACGGAATTAAGAAGGCGAGAACACTGAAATCCGAGGGCTGGGATAATATCGTAAAGGAGATAAAGTCCACCGGGGAAGGCTCGGTTATCGAGATAACCCTCAACGATGAGACCACCATGCCTGAGGACGCGCTCCAGGCAGCGATCGACAGAAAGATGAAGCTGATAATGGACGCAGGCTTCGGCAGAATATGGGAAATAGACGGCGCGAAGGCGGTACCCGGGAAGTACATCGACCTCAGCATTTCCGGCGTTGACGTCGGTATCCCGGAGGCTTCATATACAGGTATCCTCTGTTCTGACAGCAGGCAGCTCAGAATAAATGCGCGTCTGCTGAATTTTACGGCTCAGCTCACGGCGTTCATCGGCAAGGACAATATCGGTCAGAATGCGGCGCTCTACAGCTACAACGACGAGACCGGGAAGCTCGTGTTCCAGGATATCTCGGCGGTTGACAGGGACGGAAACGTTATATTCAATATCAAGTGCGGCGGACGCTATTTCATCGCGCTCGGAAGCGAGGTGGCGCCTCCTGCGTATCTCTGCGGCGACGTTAACGGCGACGGAGTTGTAAACGCCCACGACGCCGCGGCTATCCTCAAGTACGCGACCTACGGCTACCCGCTCGACAAGCGCTGCGGCGACACCAACGCGGACGGCGCGGTAGACGCTCACGACGCTCTGCCGATACTTAACTATGTAGTCGGCAATGTGAAGTTGCTCCCTGCTGTAGGATTCAGGCAGTGAACCACAATTAAACTGAAACTCTCCCGCGGTTCTCCGAGGGAGAGTTTTTTGTGTCCGGAACAAACGGGTGCTCAGATGGTGTCCATAAGCGCGCCCAGCATTCGGAATACCTTCGCGGTGCTGCGGCGCTTCATGGAGTGCCTGCTGAGGGAATTCACCGCCATGAACGCCAGACCTCCGGCTATCAGACCGGCGGCGCTGCTCTTGATATATGCTTCCGTCTTTTTTGACATGGTGATCAGCTCCTTTTTGAAAGTTTACATCGATATTTTCTGCAATTTCAGAAAAAACATACCCGAAGCCATGCCGGAAATTGATTCCTCTGATACCTGGAACGCCCGGAAATATGTGCTTCAATTGAGAAAAATCACGTTTTTGAGCTGATTCTTTGTGCTTTTTGTAATGTTTGCATAGTTGAACTCATGGTTTCAACTACAGTATTCGTCAATATGCCAAAATGCAATTTCTAGCACAAAAACTTGCAAAAATCGCTTGACAAAAATTCTTGTTTGGTGTATAATCAGACCATAGCAAAGGGGCTATGACAGACAGACTTCAATGGCGAAGCCTGCCGGTCATAGCCCCGATTTGTTAGTATATCAAGTCAATATGGGCTGCCGCCTCCGGTTATGCGGGACGGGCGGACAGCTTCAAAAACAGAAAGGGGACGGTTCTTAAATGAACACACTATTGACTTTATTGTCCGAGGCGGGAACGGTATTCGCCCCGGATCAGAACGCAGCGGTCCAGGCTGTCGTTGATGAAACGATGTACAGCGGCAGCGATGTAAACGGCATATGGTACCTTATCGGTGCCGCCTGGGTATTCTTCATGCAGTGCGGCTTCGCGATGGTCGAGACCGGTATGACGCGTTCAAAGAACGCTGGCAACATCATCATGAAGAACCTCATGGACTTCTGTATCGGCACAGTAGTATTTATCCTTCTTGGTTTCGGACTCCTGCTCGGCGAGGATACGCTCTTCGGTCTGGTCGGTATTCCTAACCTCGACATTCTCGGCAGCTTCTCGGACTTCAACAGATGTGCTGAGTTCGTGTTCAACCTCGTTTTCTGTGCGACTGCCGCAACTATCGTTTCCGGCGCGATGGCAGAAAGAACGAAATTCCTCAGCTACTGCATCTACTCCGGCGTTATCAGCGCGATCGTTTACCCGATCGAGGCTCACTGGATCTGGGGCGGCGGCTGGCTGGCTCAGATGGGCTTCGTTGACTTCGCTGGTTCCACATGTATCCACATGGTCGGCGGTCTGTGCGCCCTCATCGGTGCAAAGATGGTCGGTCCGCGTATCGGCAAGTTCGGAAAGGACGGCAAGCCTAACGCGATCCTCGGTCACTCCATGACCCTCGGCGCCCTCGGCGTATTTATCCTCTGGTTCGGCTGGTACGGATTCAACGGCGCTGCCGCTTCCGATACCCACTACCTCGCAAATATCTTCCTTACTACTACAGTAGCTCCTGCGGTTGCAACCTGCACAACCATGGTTTACACTTGGATCAGACACGGTAAGCCTGACGTTTCCATGTGCCTTAACGCTTCACTTGCAGGTCTGGTTGCCATCACGGCTCCCTGCGCTGACACCGACTGCCTCGGCGCTGCGATCATCGGTCTGGTTTCCGGATTCCTGGTTTGCTTCGGCGTTTGGCTTCTCGACTACAAGCTTCATATCGACGACCCGGTCGGCGCTGTTGCAGTTCACTTCTTCAACGGTATCTGGGGCACCATTGCAGTTGGCCTCTTCTCTAACGGCAACGGTCAGAACGGCGGCGTAGCTGCTGTAAACGGCACCGGCGAGCACGCTGTAGGTCTTTTCTACGGCGGCGGATTCGCACAGCTTGGCGTACAGCTCCTCGGTATGGTTTGCGTACTTGCTTGGACGGCAGTTACCATCACGCTTACATTCTTCATTATCAAGAAGACGATCGGTCTGAGAGTTTCCCGCCACGAAGAGATCGTTGGTCTGGACGCTACAGAGCACGGTCTGCCTTCCTCCTATGCAGACTTCGTTCCTGCAATGCACGTAGAGCTTTCCACCTCCGGCAAGGAGAAGGAAGTAGAGACCGTAAAGGTCGGCTCTGCACCTGTTGAGGCTGCTGTTCCTGTTGCATACAAGAGCGCTAAGCCTTCTGACGGCACAAAGATGAGCAAGGTAGTTATCCTTGCAAAGCAGGAGAAGTTCGAAGTACTTAAGAACGCGATGTCCAGCATCGGCGTAACCGGTATGACTGTAACGAACGTACTCGGCTGCGGCATGCAGAAGGGCTCAACTGAGTTCTACCGCGGCGTTAAGGTTGAAACACACCTGCTGCCGAAGATCAAGGTCGAGATCGTTGTATGCAAGGTTCCTGTTGAGACAGTCGTTGAGACCGCTAAGCAGGCTCTGTACACAGGCCACATCGGCGACGGCAAGATCTTCGTATATGATGTTGAGGACGTTGTAAAGGTTCGCACGGGCGAGACCGGCTACGACGCACTCCAGGACGTTGAGTAACGTTAAGCTAAACTAGCATTCTTCATAACCTTCCTGAATATAAAACCGCATAAGCAGAACCCCCGGCGAAAACCGGGGGTTTTGCTCAGATATTCTCAGATAGAAAGCCGCAGCGAGGATACCTGCGCGGCGATGTCCAGCGCGGAGCGCCCGACCCATTCCTGCATTGCCTGCGGCGTGAGGAAGTGGAAATCGGTGCTGAATTCCGGCGGGTTAAGGTAGAACTGCTGAATATTCCGTATCTGCCGCTCAACATAGTCGGAGCCGTAGTAGGGGAGGCAGTTCACCGGATAATCAGCGATCTTGCAGAATTCCCGGAACACCCGGCAGTCCGGGTGCTCGCGGAGGTAGAGGTGATCGTTTGCGTACCACTCGGGCTTAACCCGGCGGTAGTATTCGGCGCGGTCGGCGGCGTAGAGTTCGCGGTGGAGTTCCTTGCATGGTTCGTTTACGCGCCTGACCCACAGGACGTCCGCCATGAGGTGGCAGTAATACCCCAGCAGGAAAGAGAGCGTATGCGGGTCGTGGGATTTTCCGGCGATCATCTCGCGGTAGAATCTCTCGTAGTCGCAGTGACCCTTTCCGCGCTGAGTCCAGTGCGTGACTTCCTTGGGAGGGTCGAACCCTCCGGGGACGGGAATTCCACAGTCCGGCGCGACGTTTCCCGCCAGGAAGTCCGGCTCTGAGAGCCACGTTGCGCGCAGCTCAGCGGAAATCAGTTCGGCGACCCGAAGATGAGCGAGCCATGTAGCCATATTTTTACCTCCGGTTGAAATTGATCCTGAAATGTGGTATCATAGTAATTAGGAAAGGAGCACAGCCATGGATGACAAAGAAAAGAAAACCCTTCCGGAACAGCCCGTCGATGAGAAGCCGGAAAGCGCGCCGGGAGTTACCGCGGAGCCTTCCGCGCACACCTGGGTCGACGATATGAAGCAGGAGCTTGAGGATTACATCGAGGATCAGGGAATTTATATCAGGCAATAAATTGATCGTGGATAATGGCGATTACGGTGAATTATGTATTCCGAATTTAAAAAGTGGGCTGGCGCCCACTTTTTTATTTTACTTCGGTACCCTGGTAATAATATGTCAGGATCTCCTTGTAGTCGTAGCCCAGGTAGGTCGCGAGGGCGTTTGCGCCGTTCTGGCTCATTCCAACGCCGTGGCCGTATCCGTAGGTGGTGAAGATAAACTTATCCGAGTTCGCGTCGTACTCAACGTCGAACGCGCTGGAGCGCAGCTCGAAGCTCATGATCCTCTCGCGGAACACGCGTCCGGTTATCTTTACGGAATCGCCGCTGCTGTCGGTGTAGCTGTGATATCCGCCGACGTTCATCTGACCTACGTAGAAGCCGTCCACATTGGTCTCTACAGAAAGCCACCCGGAGGGGTCTCCGGTGAGGTCGATGCCGGTCTTTTCCAGAACCTTGCTCTTTATCTCAGCGGAGGTGTATTCCACCTTCCTGCCGTAATTCGGGTCGTACTGCTTATCAAGGTCGCAGAAGCGGCTCTGGAGGTAGGGATAATCGGTTCCCCACACGTTTTTGCTGGAAGCCGTGTAGCCCGCGCTGGACGCGGAATACACAGCCTGAATGAGCGCCCCGTTGTAGTAGATCGCCTTTCCGAGCACCGACTGCACAAGTACGTTCACCGAATCAGAGACCGTGCTCGCAAGACCTACGCTCGGGTAGGTTCCGTACTCGTTGCAGAATTTAACGTATGTATAAGCCGCCACTGCCTGCGCCTTTATCGCTTCCGGCGCGAAGGTGTGTCCGACCTCGTTCTGCGTCATTCTGCCGACTATTTCAAGCGCTGAGCCGGAAACGGTGCTTCCGTTCGCCTTGACGGTGAGTATCTCGCCCGCCGCCGCGTCGCTGGAACTGCTGTCGGGGTCGATCTCGTCCGGCTGGTCGTCGTTTGCGGAGCTTACCGGCGGAACGTCGTCGGCGTCCACCGGGATACCTCCGATGTCCTTCGCCGTGGTGGTCGTCGAAGCCGCAGCGCTTGTTGACGCAGTCGTTGCCGTTGTCGCCGTTGTCGCAGCGGTCGCCTGTGTTGTTGCCGCTGTAGTCGACGTTGTAGCGGGAGGCGTTGTCACTGCCGGGATCTCCTCGGTTTCCTCGCGCGGACCGAGGATTTCCTCGCTGTCGTAGGTCTCGGAGGTCGGCTCAAGTGTGGAGTCGTCCTCGCCAAGTATCTCGTCGGTCGCTTCCTGCGGCTGCGGGAGTTCATCGCTGATGGCGCTGTATGTACTCATCACCATTTTGTCGGAGAGCGACATCGGCGCCATATTCAGCAGATTTATCTGCACTACGCCCGTTCCGGTCTCATCTGGTACAAGGAAGTCAAGCGTACCCTGACCCTCCGCCTGGTCGATGTCGCCGGCGGGGGCAGCGGTCTCGGAATGCTCCTCGGAGGTGTCCTCGGTGAGCATCTGCGCGTCGCCGACAGTACCCATCACGCCGCATGTGAACATGTAGCAGTTCACGATCACCAGCGCCGCGATGATCTTCGCAAGTGATAGCTTTTTCATAGTTCCTCCGGTATCAGTAGTTGGACGGTTCGTCCATCATGCCGTTGTCCTCAAGGTATTCCTTCATGCCCTTTACAAGGGAGATATCCCAGGTCCTGCCCTTCCACTTGTCGCCGTAAACGTCGGTGTATGCCTTGAAGTACTTTATGCTGTCCTTGCGGGTTATCTTGGAGGTGTCGACGTCGGGGCTTTCGTTCTCACGTACTTTTCTTGCCACGATAACAAGGCGCATGTTCTCAAATCCGGTGGAGCCGTCGCAGGTGGAGAGCGTCAGAAGCTCGTCGCCGTACTCGACGTCAACGCCGGTGTTGTACTTGCTTCTGTCCATTACTTCCTTTATGTATTCGTAGAATTCGTCGCTGTTCTTGAAGTAAACGTACTTGGTGTAGTCGAATACATCGCCGTGCTCCTCGTCGGTGTTGGTGATGAACACGGAGAATATCTTGTACTTGTTGTCCTGGTAGAGCGTGTTGAAGTCAACTACCGGGGTCTCCCTGAGGAAGTCGATATTGTTGTTGTAGTTGTTCAGTGCGGAGAACTTGTACTTGTACAGCATGTTATGACCGTAAAGTATCGTGTTGTTCGGCATCTGGTTGGGTCCGAACTTGCCTTCGTAGTCGGTGAAGATGGTTCCTGCGAATTCCTCCTCGCCGTTGAAGTTGTGGTGGAGGTAGAACAGGTTGTCCTCGCCCTGGACTACGGGGTAGTCGACGTTGGTGCCGTTAATGGTTATCCAGCCGACGAAATCTTTATTTGCCTCGTAGTACGCCGCGTATTCCTCGTTTACAGAGCCTTCCGGCAGGTTTTCGATCTGCTCCTTGGTGGGAGCCTGGAGGTTTACGATCACCTGCTGCTCGCCCTGAACCACCTGCTCGCCGTTGCTGTCCACAACGGAGGTCCCGATGGGAGCCTCGGGCTTCAGCAGGGAGATAAAGTGAACCGCGATGATAACCAGCGCGGCGATCATCAGGCAAAGCGAACCCAGGAAGATAAGCTTGCGGGCTACCTCGGAGGAGCTGTCCCCCTTGCAGGGGAGCAGTCCGGTGCGGAGGCTCTCGCCGAGACTCTGCTTTTTCTTCTTGCGCTTTTTCTTGTTGTTATTGTTCGGGGAAAGACCCATATCCATTTCTGCCATGAGAGTAACGTCCTTTCAGAGATCATGCTTCGTCGGTCTTTTTGGACTCAACGGTATAGCTGTAATCGTAGATCATATCAGCGTCCCACTTTCTGCCGCCCCATGATCCGCCGAATACATTGTAATAGTAGTCAAAATACAGCGGGTCGGGGTTTTCGTACGCCTTGCTTACGTCGACTGTGGGATCCTCGCCCTCGCGGACCTCTCTGCCGAAAATGACCCAGCGCGCGTCGATACCGTAATCGAGAATGCAGGTCGACAGGGTGATGAGGTTGTCGCCGTACTTGAGGTCTACGTCGGTGTAGAAGGTGGTGCGGTCGAGAATCTGTGCTACGTAATCATCGAACGCCGCTTTATTCTTGAACTTCCTGCCCTGGAGGTAGTAGAACACCTCGCCGTCCTTTTCTTCGGTGTTCACCAGCATGCCGGCGAATATCTTGTAGGTGGACTTGCGGTAGAGCGTGTTGAATGTTATTGTGGGGTACTTTCTGTACCAGTCCATGCCGTAGTTGAGCTGCGTACGGTAGTTGAAGTATCTTGTGAGCCTTGCGAAGTACTCGCCGGTGTTGACGTTGTGACCGTAAAGGATAATGTTAGCCGGGGTGTTTTCCGCGGTTATCTTCTCGCGGTAGTCCGCGAATACCGTACCTGTCTTGCTGTAATCGCCGTTGAGGTTGTGGTCGAGGTAGTATTCGTTGTCGTCGCCCTGAACGACTACGTTGTCAACGAAGGGGGAATCCTCGTCGCCCATGGTTATCCAGCCGATAACGTCCTTGTTCTGCTCCAGCAGAGGGAGGAACTCCTCGTTTACTTCGGGGTACTCCTTGACAAGCTCGTCCTTCTTCACCGGGTCGATGGTGACGCTGGCGGAGCCGTGGTAGAGGCTTGATATCTGCTCGTTGAGCTTGTTGTCCTGCGCGGTGCTTCCGTAGAACGAAATTATCATCACTAGCGAAACTATCAGCACAACAGCGGCGCCGAGGAAAATGCACTTGCGGATTATCTCGGCGGGCTTATCGCCTTTCCAGGGGAAAAGGTACTTAGCGATTCTGAGGAAGATGTTTTCCTTTTCAACAAAATTAGCCATGATATTCTATCCTTTCGGGATCGTTTAGTAGCTTAGCAGCTTTGATTTATCCCATGTGCTTCCTGCCCAGGAGCCGCCCATTCTGCTGTAGTAGTAATCGAACAGCTTGGGGTTGAGGTTCTGCTCGGCAACGGTAACGTCAACGGATTCGCTCTCGCCGGGGCGAACCTTTCTCGCGAACAGTACCCAGCGGGTATCCACGCTCTTTCCGAGAGGCCAGCTGCATGTTGACAGCGTGAGGAGCTGGTCGCCGTAGGTGAGGTCCACATCGGTGAAGAACCAGCTTCTGTCCATTACGTCGATGATGAAGTTGTTGAAGTCATCCTTGCTGTAGAACTTCGTCTTGTCGACATAGTCGAACACCTCGCCGTACTGGCTCTGGGTGTTTGCGAGGATACCGGCGAATATCTTGTAGGTCTCGCAGCCGCCGCTCGGCGTTGCGAGCATTACCGTCGGGTGAACCTTATAGAACGCCAGCGGCTCCTTGCTTGCCATGTTGGGAACGTAGTGCGTAACGTGCGCGAAGAACTCGCCGCTTATCATGTTGTGACCGTAGAGTATGATGTTGTCGTCAGTGCCGTCCCACTTATTGAGGTAGGAGGAGAAGATGGTGCCGGAAACGCTGTCCTCGCGGTAGAGGTTGTGGGTAAGATAGTAGCTGTTGTCGTAGGATTTTACTACTACGTTGTTTACAGCCGTTCCGGTTATCTTTATCCAGCCCTTGACGTCGGAGTTGGTTGCGAGAAGCTCGTCCCAGTTCGGGTTTATCGGAGTATTCACGAGCGGAGTAACGTCGATCTCCTCGGTCTGATCCTGACTTGCGGTGGCGTTTGTGTTGAACGGGTCGTAGTCCGGGTTTACGTTAACGAGACTGTCCTCGGGGACTCCAGCGATATCGGCGATCTTCGAGTTGGTGCTCTTATCCGCGCCCATACCCGCGAGCTGAGAGATCAGCACGCCGATGGTAACGATGAAAACCACGACCGCCACTATCAGTACGATCTTGCGCACCTTTTCGCCGCCGGAGTCATCCGCCTGCGGGAACGCCGCATAGCAGAACCGCGCCCAGCCGGACTTCGGCCTGCCCTTTATTTTATCCTGCTTCTTTGGGGATTTATGCGGCGGCTCGGTGTAAAAATCCAGCTTATCGACCGCGATATCCCTTGAAGCGTGCTTCTTAGGCTTGTCTGTGTAATTTGCCATTAATATTCACCCCAGATTATTTCTTTATCTCGCAGAGCAGCATTGAAAGCGCCTTTTCCGCCGCAAGCGCGCGGATAAGCTCCCGATCTGCGCTGCCCTGTGCAAAGAGGAAGCGCTCGCTGCGGCAGCCGTTTCTTCCGCTGACCGCTATGCAGACCTCCCCGACCGGGTGTTCCGCGCTGCCGCCGGTGGGTCCAGCCACTCCGGTGGTGGAAACGCCGTAGTCCGCGCCGGAAAGCTCCATGACGCCCTTTGCCATTTCCGCGGCGCATTCCACGCTGTATTCCGTGAACCGCTCGAGCACTTCCGCAGGAACATGCAGGATCTCGTGCTTTATGCGGTTAGAGTAGGAGCAGACTCCCAGCTCTATTACTGCGGAGCTTCCAGAAACGGAAGTCACCGCGCCGGATATCATGCCGCCGGTGCAGCTTTCCGCCGTAGAAATTTTCACGCTGCGCGAGGTGCATTCCCGGACGATTTCGTGGGAAAGCTCCGCTATACTATTATAAATGTTTTGAATATCCATATCACATGTCAAGGTCGACGTTTCTCACGCCGTACTTGAACTGCTTCACCTCGGTCTCCCTTACTGCCTTTTCGATGAGCGGCTCGAAATCGAACGACGCCTCCGCCGCGAGGATCTCCTCAAGCGACGGGCGGGTTTTCGGGTGCTTCGGGGAGAATACCGTGCAGCAGTCCTCGTAGGGCAGTGTGGACACCTCGAAGGTGTCGATGTGCCGCGCGATGTCGACTATCTCGCGCTTATCCATGCCGATCACCGGGCGGAATACCGGGTACTCCGCAGCGGCGTTGGTGCAGAAAATCGCGGGAAGCGTCTGGCTTGCGACCTGGGCTACGCTTTCGCCGGTGATTATCGCGCCGTAGTCGTTCGCAGCGCATATGCGGTTGGCAATCTTGACCATCAGACGGCGCATGAGAACTGTGAACAGCTCCTCGGGGCAGTTGTCCCGGAGCGCCTCCTGAAGCTCCGTGAACGGAACGCAGTAGAACACGATATTGCCGCACCAGTCGGTGAGCTTCTCGCAGAGCGCCTCGACCTTCATGCGTGCGCGCTCGGAGGTGTATGGCGGGCTTACGTAGTGAATGCAGTCCACGATGAGACCGCGCTTTGCCATCATGTAGCCGGCTACCGGGCTGTCTATGCCGCCGGAGAGCATGAGCAGGCTCTTGCCGGAGCTTCCGACCGGCATTCCTCCTGCGCCGGGGATCCTCAGTGCGCTGAGGTAGGCTCCGTTGTCGCGGATCTCAAGGCGCACGGTGACTTCCGGCTCGTGGACGTCCACGCCGATGTGCGGGAACGCGTCCAGAATGACCGCGCCCAGCTCCTGCTGTATCTCAGGGGTCTTCATCGGGAACGCCTTGTCGCTGCGCTTGGATTCCACCTTGAAGGTCTTTGCGCCCTCGAGGGCTTCGCGCAGGTACTCGGGGGCATGCTCCGCGATAACGCTGAAATCCTTCGGGAATACGGCGCAGCGCTGTATCGCGCTGATGCCGAATATCTTCTGAAGGCGGTTTATCACCTCGTCGATGTCGGCTTCCTCCGGGGGAGTAATGTAGATGGTTGACTGCCTGCGGTAAAACCCGAATGTGCCGAGCTTTTTCAGGCGGCGCTTTATGTTCTTCTGGAGCATGTCCTCGAATGTGGACTTATTCAGACCCTTGAGGGCTATCTCACCGTATTTTACAAGAATTATCTCTTTCATTTGTTCTGTTCCTTTTTCGATATTATCTGCGGAATCTCGCGATACCCGCCCTGATCCCTTCAATAAGCGCGTCGATGTCGGCTTTGGTGGTGTCTGCGCACATGCTGACCCTTATTGCGCTGTCGGCGAGCTTATCGGGTATTCCGAACGCCGCCAGGACTCCGCTGGTTTTTCCGCGGGAACACGCCGAGCCGCTTGAAACGTAGATCTCACGCTCCTCGAGGGAGTGGAGCATTATTTCCGAGCGGACTCCCTCGACGCTGAAATTCACGATGTTGGGGACGCAGTTTTCTCCGGAGTTCACGGTTATCCCGCCGAGCGCGGAAAGACCGTCCAGAAGATGAGCCTTCAGCGCTCCGAAGTGCTCCGGCGTGCCGTGGTAGGCTCTGACCGCCGCTTCAAGTCCGGCGATGAGCTCCACCGGCTCGGTGCCGCTGCGGAGGTTCTTCTGCTGACCGCCTCCTGCCAGCAGCGGGGAAATGCGTATACCCTTTCTGATATAGAGCGCGCCGATACCCTTGCTTGCGTGTATCTTGTGGCCGGAAATGCTGATAAGGTCGCCGTCCAGCGGGACTTTCAGGAATCCCTGAACTGCGTCGATATGTACGATGGTTTTCGGATTCTTCCGCTTGACCAGCCTGTACAGCCGCTTTACGTCGTTGGCGAAGCCGGTCTCGTTGTTGACCGCCATGCAGGACACCAGCACGGTATGCTCATCGACTGCGTCGGCGAGCGCCTGCACGAAGTCGGGGTGATCTTTCGGGGTGAGGCGCTCCACATGGAAGCCACGCTCCTCCAGCTTTGTCATGACGTTCGCGACGGAGGGGTGCTCTATCGCCGTGGTGACTATCCGGTCGCCGGAGCGCTTATAGGTCTCCGCAGCGCCGAGCAGCGCGGTGTTGTTGCTCTCGGTCGCGCCGGAGGTGAATATTATGTCGCCCTCGCCAAGCTTTGCAAGCAGGGTCTTTTTCGCGGAGGCGATGATCTTTTCGGAACGTATGCCCATTCCGTGCAGGGAGCTAGCGTTTCCGAAGCTGTTCTGCATTGCCGATAAAATAGCGTCCGCTGCCTGTTCGCAGGGCTTTGTGGTGGCGGCGCTGTCCAGATATATCATTTGTTTCTCTCCTGTGCATAATAATGCATTTTATATACTAGTATAGTATAGCACATTTTGCTGTGTTTGAACAGTCTTTTTTTAAAATTTTCACCTTTATTTCATTGTGTTCTCGGTCGGGTTACAGAAAAGTTACAAAATGGTTACAAAAGAGACTGAAAAGTTACTGAATAATTACAATATCCGGATTTCGGTTACAATCCTGTCATATATGTTGATTTTTCCTCCCGGGTATGATACAATATGTTCAGAAACACAAGTGACATAACGATCCAACATCATGATATATGATCCTCCTTCATTACCAAAATCCCTCGGTATCCCCGGGGGATTTTGGTTTTCTGAAGTTCCATAGTTTGGACATATGATTCAAATATGCTATTGACATGGGGGGCTTTTTAGGGTATAATTAACATTAAGCTGGCAGAATATAGTCTGCCGGTCTGGTTAGGCCTTAAAGTAAATTAAGCAATAAAGCCGCGGCGAAGCGGCATGTCAGGAGGTCAAGCAAATGTCAGACTACATCAGAAGGCTGCCGGTTTATCTGCTGCTGGACTGTTCAGGCTCCATGTCAGGTGAGCCTATCGAGGCAGTGAAGCAGGGAATCAAGGCGCTCCTCACCGAACTCAAGGGAGATCCACAGGCGCTGGAAACAGCGTGCCTGTCAGTTATCACATTCAACAGCACCGCGCGGCAGATATCCCCGCTGACTGAGCTGATGCTCTTCAAGGAGCCGGAGCTCACCGCAGGCGGCGCAACTGCGCTAGGCGGAGCGCTCCACGTTCTGGCGGACTGCATCCGTACAGAGGTGCGCACCTCCACCGCGACCCAGAAGGGCGACTGGAAGCCGTTGGTGTTCCTGCTGACCGACGGCGCTCCCACCGATAACCTCGACGAAGGAATCGAAGCGCTCAAGTCGGTTTCCACCGGAAACATCATCGCATGCGCTGCCGGAGCAAACGCGAATACAAATACGCTCCGCAAGATAACAAACAACGTCCTGATGATGAACAACCTCACCGCCGGCGACCTCGCGGCGTTCTTCGCGTGGGTGTCCGGCTCGATAAAGGCGTCCTCCAAGAGCATAGACGCAAAGCCCGGAGAGGCTATCCAGCTTCCGCCGCCTCCCCAGGGATTTGTTATCGTTCCCTGATAAGGGGGTATTATGTACGACGAAGATATCAGGCAGGAGCCTGACGCTCTGAACCTATCCGGCGTATCCGCTGAACAGCCTGTATCAGAAGAACCGCAGGCCTTAGCTGACGTTTCCGGAGCGGAGGAGCCTGTGCTTTCTGAATCCGCGCCGGAATCCGATGAAGCTCCGGAGCCTGAGCGAACCCCCGAAGAAGCGAAGCCGGAGGCTTCGAAGCTCTCCGACCGGGAGGTAATGCGGCACACGGCGTCGATATGGCGCTACCGCACGGTGATAGAGGACGGCACGGAGCTTCATACTGAGTTCCACAGCAAATATCAGCGCGTCGGAAGGTGCGAGGCGATAGGCGCGCGGGTACGCGGAAAGAAGCACAAGCACGAGGGCACCAACTGCGACGACTGGTTCGAAACTGCGGAATCCGCGGGCTGCCTTATCGCGGTGGTCGCGGACGGCGCCGGCTCTAAGCCGCTGTCGCGCATCGGCGCAAGGGTAAGCTGCGAGGGAGCCGTCGAGTACCTCAGGGGCGCGGTCTCCGGGTTGTTTGAAAGCCAGCCGGAGCTTCGCGTGAAGCTCTCCGGGGATATGTCCGGGGCAGAGTTCATGGAAGCCTGCGGGCAGATAGCTCCGCTGATACAGAACGCCGCACGCGCGGGGTTCAACGCAGTTATAAAGAAGCTCGGGAGCATTTACTCCGACAGCGCCTACACCGCGAGTCTCGGCAGGAATCCTACCCTCGCGGATATGGGGAGCACGTTTCTTGCGGCTCTGGTGGTCCCGCTGGAGATAAACGGCGGGCATGAGAACTTCGTGCTCTCCGCCCAGATAGGCGACGGCTGTATCTGCGCCATCGACAGGAACGCAGGTCACGAGAACTGCTTCCGGCTGCTTGGCGAAGCGGACAGCGGCGCGTACTCCGGCGAAACTGACTTCCTGTCGGAAAAAAACGTCTCCGAAGGCGCAATCGCCCGCAGGACCAGAATAAGCCGCGGAAAGTCAGACATCATAATGCTGATGAGCGACGGCGTAGCGGACGATTATTTCCCGGCGCAGCCCCAGATGAAGCGGCTGTGCCTTGATCTCATGCTCAACGGGATAATCCCCATGCCTGGCGGAAAGTCTGAGCCTCTCCCGCCGGAGCCAGTGCGGTTCCCGTCGGTAAGCCCGGATCAGCGCTCTGTTGCCTTGCAGTACGCAAAGCAGCTCTTGAACGATGGCGAGGACGTCGACGGGCTGTGGGACAGGCGCGGGGAGCTGGCTCCCTGGTCGCTGGACTCCTGGGGAGTATTCATCGGGAAGCGCCCGCAGGACAGACTGCTGACCTGGCTCGACAACTACAACGAGCGCGGCAGCTTCGACGACCGCACGCTTGTGGTGCTGGACCTCAGCGCGCAGGACTGAAAAACATGTCCGGAGGAGTTCCGGCATAACGTATAATGAATCGCGGGTATCCGCGGAAAGGAAAGACTGACGGAATATGAACAGCGGTCAGATAGTGACTGCGGTGCTCGAGGAAGGTTCGCCGCTTGGCAGCACGCTTGATTTCGTGGTGGACGCCAACGCGCCCCGGGGCGGAATGAAGCACACCTTCTTCACACCGGACAGAAAATACGCGGTGCAGTTCTTCAACGACCCGCGCGACGGGCACAATCCGAACATTCAGGATCGTATCCGCACCATCGTCAGCATTTATAATCCCACCCTGTCGGAGCAGGCGGGGGGAGCGCTCGGCAATACGGAAAAGACCGCGGAGTACTTCCGCAGCCGGTTCTGCTGGCCTGTCGCGATAGTCAGCCAGCCGGAGTTCGGGATAGTCTGCCCGACCTATCCGCAGAAGTTCTTTTTCGGCGGGAACGCTTCCACGAATGGGCTGAACCTCAAGGGCAAGGACAAAAAGAGCAACTGGTTCACCGGAAGGCTCAGGAAGTACATCGCCCCGGAGGAAAAGGGCGATTTCCGCACCATGCTCGGGGCGGCGATATGCCTTTCAAGGAGCATTCGCAGAATGCACCAGGCGGGGCTTGCGCATTCCGACCTTTCCTGCAACAACGTGCTCATCGACCCCAAGAGCGGTTCCACCGTCGTTATCGACATAGATTCGCTGGTGGTTCCGGGAAAGTATCCGCCGGAGGTGTGCGGGACGTCCGGGTACATAGCGCCGGAGGTTCTCGCAACGCTGGAGTACGACTACAACGACCCGCGGCGCTGCCTGCCCTGCGTTTCCACAGACCTGCACGCGCTGCCGGTGCTTATTTACGAATATCTCTTTCTCAGGCACCCTTTAAAGGGACCTAAGATACACAGCGCGGCTTCCGCCGAGGAGGACGACTACCTCGCGATGGGACCGGAAGCGCTGTTTATAGAAAACCCAAACGACAGGAGCAACCGTCCTCCGGATCTGAATGTGACGATACAGTCGCTTTCGAAGGGGCTTGAGCAGTTGTTCCTTAGGGCGTTCGTGGACGGGCTTCACGACCCTTCACAAAGACCGACCGCGATGGAGTGGGAGCGTGAGCTCCTGCGCGCGTGGGACAGACTTGTGAAGTGCGGGAATCCCGGCTGCGAGAAAAAATGGTTCATTCTCAGAGATGAGAGTGCTCCCGTATGCCCCTTCTGCGGAACACGCCTCCGGGACAGGGTGATCAGGCTCGGCTTCAAGAGCATGATGAGGGGCAGGAACGGCGTATACCGCGACAACGGCGAGGCTATCGCGTACGATGGCATGCCGCTGTACGACTGGCACGTAAGTTCCGCTGTCCACAATGATGAAAAGGCGGGCACCGATATGCGCGCGTACATTTGCAGGCATAACGGAATGTGGCTGCTCGTCAACAACGGGGTGGAGGGCATGACTTCTCCCTCCGGAAGGCTTGTCCCGAAGGGACAGGCGGTAGAACTCAGGGACGGAGCGGTGTTCCGCATGACCGACCGTGATGACGGTCTGCTGTGCGAAGTATCGGTGTATTAGTCCTTTGGGTGATTTCTTTTGAAAGAAAGGGAAAATTTATGAAGCAGTTTGGTTTGACAGACAAGCAGGCTGAGGAGTCGCGACAGAAATACGGCGACAACAGCATGACGGAGCAGGCGTCCGAGAGCTTCTGGGATAAGCTCAAGGGCAACCTTGGCGACCCGATGATAAAAATACTCATCGTTGCCCTGCTCATCAACGTTGTTCTGGCAGTGCTCGGCGGCGTTGGGATCATCAAGGAGGGCGCTCCGGAATGGTACGAGCCTCTTGGAATTTTCGTGGCTATCGCGCTTGCAACGCTGGTTTCCACCTTCTCTGAGTACAGGAACGAGAACGCGTTCCAGAAGCTCCAGGAAGAGGCTTCCCGCATTATGTGCAAGGTCTACCGCAACGGCGAGATCGCCGAGGTGGCAATAAACGACATCGTGGTCGGCGACGCTATCCTGTTACAGTCCGGAGATAAGGTTCCGGCTGACGGTATTATCATCGACGGCGATATCAAGGCAGATCAGTCCGTGCTCAACGGCGAGAGCCGCGAGGCTAAGAAGCTCGCAGTTCCCGAGGGCTGGAAGGATACCGACGAGAGCCTCAATTTCGACAACGAGCACAAGGTGTTCCGCGGAAGCGTGGTATGTTCCGGCAACGCGGTGATGGAAGTCACCGTAGTCGGCGACAAGTCCGTATACGGCAAGATCGCAAGCGAACTCCAGACCGACGACGACCGCGAGACTCCGCTCAAGGTGAAGCTCGGCAAGCTGGCTGACGGCATAAGCAAGTTCGGCTACATCGGCGGTATCGCTATCGCGGTCGCGATGCTCATAAAGACGTTGTTCATGGGCGAGGGCGGCATCGAAGCGTTCCTGTTCGCAGAGGGAGTTTTCCAGTGGGCGGCTCTGCTCGAGGCTGTTATCCAGTCCGTAATGCTTGCGGTCATCATCATCGTAATGGCTGTCCCCGAGGGACTTCCGCTGATGATCGCGATAGTTTCCGCGCAGAACATGGGCAAGATGCTCAAGGACAACGTGCTTGTAAGAAAGGTCGCAGGTATCGAGACCGCAGGCTCCCTGAATATCCTGTTCTCCGATAAGACCGGCACCATCACCAAGGGTAAGCTCGAGGCGGTAACGTTCATCGACGGCGCCCTCAACGAATCCAAGAAGTTCGGCGACATCGGCGGAAAGCTGAAGGATATTCTGTCGCTGTCTATCCATAAGAACACGCTCTCCGTCGTTTCCGGTGAGGGCAAGGACATGAAGGTTATCGGCGGCAACGCCACCGAGCGCGCTATACTCGGTTTTGCGGCAGGCACCGAGTGCTCCGCGAACGTGAAGGCGGTCGGCAATATCCCGTTCAACTCCACAAACAAGTACTCCGCGACCCAGGTAACAGGCGACTACGACCTGACGCTCATCAAGGGCGCGCCTGAGAAGATACTCCAGAGATGCTCCCACTATTGGGACGTAAACGGCGAGAAGAAGCCGTTTGACATGACCCAGCTCAACAAGCAGATAGACGAGCTTGCAAACCGCGCTATCCGCGTGCTGGCTATCGCTACCACAGAGGACGCTCTCGGCGAGGACGCGCTCCCGGACAGCAGCAACTGGACGCTGGTAGGCGTTGTGGGTATCCGCGACGAGGTGCGTCCGGAGTCCGTGACCGCCATCGCGGAGGTAAAGGGCGCAGGCGTGCAGGTGGTAATGATCACCGGCGACCGCAAGGAGACCGCAGTTGCCATCGCGAAGGACGCTGGTCTGCTCGAGAAGGACACCGATGTTGTCCTGACATCCGACGAACTTGCAAAGCTCTCCGATGATGAGATCAAGAAGATGCTCCCGAATATCCGCGTTATCGCAAGAGCGCTTCCCTCCGACAAGAGCCGTCTGGTGCGCCTTGCGCAGGAGCTTGACCTCGTTGCGGGCATGACCGGCGACGGCGTCAACGATTCCCCAGCGCTCAAGAAGGCGGACGTAGGCTTCGCAATGGGCGGCGGCACGGAAGTCGCAAAGGAAGCGTCCGATATCGTTATCCTGGACGACAACTTCAACTCCATCGACCGCGCTATCCTCTACGGCAGAACCATCTTCAACTCCATCAGGAAGTTCATAGTATTCCAGCTCACTATCAACGTTTCTGCGGTTCTCATCAGCTTCATCTGCCCGCTCATCGGAATTGACAACCCGCTGTCCGTTATCCAGATCCTGTGGGTAAACCTCGTAATGGATACGCTGGCGGCTCTGGCATTCGGCGGCGAGCCGGCTCTCTCCAGATTCATGCACGAGAAGCCCAAGCGCAGAACTGAACAGATAATCAGCAGGAACATGATGTCCCAGATAATCACCGGCGCAGGCTGGACGTTTATTCTTTCCCTCGCGCTTCTGGTACTCGGCAGCTTCGACGCTGACCCGAACGTACCCGGCGTAAGCTTCCTCGAAAGCTGGGGCTTCCTCCGTCAGAACACCATCGAGGGCGAAACCCATATGTTCCTTCACACCGCATACTTCGCATTCTTCATCTTCATCGCGGTGTTCAATGCGTTCAACGCAAGAACCGACCGCGCGAACCTGTTCGATAACCTCGGAAAGAACAAGGGATTCCTTACGGTATTCGGCATAATCGCGGTAGTTCAGATACTCATGACCTACCTCGGCGGCGCTATCCTCAGCGGCTACGGTCTGAATGCTGCCGAGTGGCTGATGGTGCTTGTAATGGCGATCTCCATTATTCCGGTGGACCTCATCAGAAAGGGTATCGCAAAGGCGGTCTCCAACAAGTAAGGCTCGGTAAATTCCCGGCGGCTCCGCAGAATGCGGGGTCGCGGGGGACAACATATATGATTTTCAAGGAGGAAAACAAAATGGCAGTAAATCTTTCTAAGGGTCAGCGCGTAAGTCTTGACAAGTCCGTAACTCTGGCAAGGATCGGTCTCGGCTGGGACACCAACAAGTACGACGGCGGCAGCGATTTCGACCTTGACGCGAGCGTGTTCCTTCTGGGAGCAAACGGCAAGGTTCTCCGCGACGAGGACTTTGTATTCTATAACAATCTCAACGGCAGAAACGGCGCGGTAGTCCACACCGGCGACAACCGCACCGGCGAGGGCGACGGCGACGACGAGGCTATCATCATCGACTTCACGAAGATCCCTCCGGAGATCGAGAAGATCGCAGTTACCGTAACGATTTTCGACGCACAGCAGCGCAACCAGAACTTCGGTCAGGTATCCAACGCGTACGTAAGAGTAGTTAAGATCGACAACCCCGACGACGTTAACGGCGAGGAAGTTATCCACTTCGACCTCATGGAGGAGTTCTCCATCGAGACTGCGCTTGTTGTATGCGAGATCTACCGTTACAACGGCGACTGGAAGTTCAACGCGGTTGCAGCGGGCTACCAGGGCGGACTCGAGGCGCTCTGCCGCGCTTACGGCGTCAACGTGTAATTAATCAGAAATCAGCACCGGTCAGGAGGGAAGCGGCTTGTCAGCTCTGTCAGATATAATTGCAAATACCCCGGCGGGGGGAACAGCCGCGCTCCCGGCGGGCGAGTACGAAGGACCTGTTGTTATAAACAAGCCGCTGACTCTCCGCGGAAGCAGCGCCACCGTGTGGTCTAAGCACGGCAGCGTTATCGAGGTTTCGTCGCAGGGTGTGACCCTCGAGGGGCTTCGCGTGGAGATAACCGAAGGCGCGCTCTCCGAGCCTGCGATAACCGCGAAATTCCCGGTGAATATCAGGGGCGTGGAGGTGCTCGGCACTGTTTCCGGATTCGGCGCGGAGGACGGCGAGTGCGGTATCCCGCGGGCGCTTCAGCTCGGGGAGCTTTCCCCGTCTGAGGAGAACAGCTTCATTATGACGGTGGATATTCCCGCCCCGGCGAAGCTGGTCTGCACCGCCTCCGGGGTGAGGTTCGAGCCGCAGGATATCCCGGCTGGGCGCAGCAGCGTCATGGTGTTCGTCAGCGGAAGCGGTTCCGCTTCGCTGGTTTATTCGGAGGTGCTTCTGGTTTCCCAGTTCCGCAGGAGGATATACCTCAGCGGAAGGTTCTCGGCGAATGCTCCGGCGGTGAAGGAGCGGCTCGTTTACGAGGCTCCGCAGATAGCGAGGAACACTCCGCAGACCGCCCCGGCTGTGAATCCGGAGCCGGCGGACGTGATCTCCGACGTGGGGGCGGCTCCGCTGCCAGATGAACAGCTTCTTGAGCTGCGGAAGGGTCAGCGCGCTCCGGCGGCGGGATACCTCTCCGGAACGGTGGAGGTGTACCTCACCGGGCAGCGGCTCGGGAACGCGGATATAGACCCATATGTATTCCTGCTTGACGAGAACGAGAAATGCCGCGGAGAAGGCGATCTTGTGTTCTTCGGAAACGAGCGCTCACCGGACGGCGCGGTGCGTTACTACCCGGACGACGGGCATATTTCCATTGACATGGCGAAGCTCCCGCCGGAGGTGCAGCGCATTTCTGTGGCATACTCGGTTTATTCCGGAGACAGCGTGAAGAATTTTTCGCAGGTCAGGGAGCCGAGGGTGGCGCTGTTTTCCCAGGGAAAGGAACGCGTGAGGTTCGACATACCGGGGCTCACGAACGAAATAACCATCATCGCGATGGAATTCTACATATACCGGGGCGAGTGGCGGATATCCGCAGTCGGCGCGGGTTACCGCGACGGGCTGGTGAAGCTCTGCAGCCGCTACGGTATACAGGCAAGCACATAAAGGATCCGAAGCTCCGTCACGGTTTTTCGGGAACCCACTTTACACATTAATTGAGAGGACAGGACAGACAGAATGGCTTCCGCAGGATTTGTACGTTATACCGGTTACGACAATGCCGATATTTTCAAGAATATGCTGATCGAGGCTTACGCGGCGGCGAAGAAAAACGGTCTGTTCTTCGAAGGGAAGATCCCCATGGCTTCCACTGCGGAGGTCAGCGCTGCCGCGAACTACGCCGCGGGGGATTTCAGCGACGTTAAGTCGGTGAAGGCGGGATTACAGTCGTGGCTCTCGACGCAGCGCATTGAATGCGACGCCGGCGCCATGGCGGAGGCGCTCACCGAGGCTTCAAGGAACTGCGGCGCAAACGGCAGGAACACCTACCTTGTGATATTCTGCTGGCTGATGAAGTACCTTGCGGTACGTCCGCAGTCGTTGGTGCTGATAGGCGCGGCGAGCCTGCGCGAGCTGTACTTCCTGCATATCATGAACCTTGCCGGGGTGCGTATCGTGTACGTTTCCTACGGCATGGACAAGGACTTTGACAAGTTTCCGCATGCGAACCGCGTTCAGAATATGACCGGCTCCATGAGCGGAATGATACAGATGGATTTTTCGCACATCGACCTGTCAAAGGCGGCTCAGATGAGCCAGATGAGGGCTTCCGCGCAGCAGGTGGAAAACACCGTGCAGCGGCTCAGCACAACAGCGGCGGGTATCTTTGAGGACTTCATGACAGAACACCGCACCCGCGTCGTTAAAAACGGCGGAGTGTTCCGAGAGGGCGGGGTTATCCCGGTGTACTTCGCGGCGCTCATCGGCTATGACGAGGAAGCGGTGTACAACAACATGCTGCTGAAGTTCAAAGAGGGCTTCGCGGGAAGCAAGAAGCAGCTTATTTTCATTGAAAAGCCGATGGAAAACCCAACCGCCGAGGAGATAAGGCAGCTCGGGACGGTCAGCAGGAACAGCACCGGCGAGATGATAGACGAGCTGGCGCTGCTGATAAAACTGAACGGCGATCCGATACGCACCGCGCTGGCCCAAACGGAGCTTCGCAAGCTGCTCAACGAGCTTTACACCGGCAATCAGACGGTGGTTTTCAACTACGGAAGCAAGCTTATTTCCTGGCTGTACCGCTGCACCCAGGCGCGGAAGTACGCCGTGCAGTACGCGGATATTCCGGTGGTGCTGTATTACGGGGATATCTCGCAGTCGGAGCTGTATTTCCTGCATTTCATGTCGCGGTGCGGGTTCGATGTTATCTACATCACGCCGAATAAGCAGCTTCTGGATATCACGGTCGACAAGAACATTGACAACAGAATGCAGATTTTCCAGCTCCCGCAGAGCAGGGAGAGCGGAAGCTACCCCAGCAAGGCAGTCAAGATGAAGGTCGCAACGGTGGCGTATTCCGCGGAGCGAGAGCTTGACACCATGCTCTACGGCGGCGACGCGGGGATATTCCGGGACTTCCAGTTCCCGAACAGCCAGACCGTCACGCTGAAAACCACGCTTGAGGAGATAGGCATACTGTGGAAGCAGGAAGCGCGGTTCCGGCAGGGCTTTGAGACCTCCGGGAACCTTGTAACGGTGCCGAATATCTTCGCAAAGATAAGCGGAGTAAAGGACGGCAGCGCGGCGGCATACTGGGAGGAGATACGCGAGCGGCTCACGCCGGAGACTATTCTCCGTGTAAAGACCGCAGACCAGCAGCCGACAGCGAATCCCGACCTGTCGGCGTACCGCAGCTTCTACCGCAACGGAAAAATCGACGCCGAGCGGCTGAAGGCGTCCTCGCTGAACCGCTACAGCTACCTTCCGGACAGAATACAGGATATGCTCCTGTTCAAGCTCCAGGAAGCGGCGGACAGCGGGTTCCTGAAGCTTCAGGGCGACGAGCTTATGTGCTCGGTGATGCATTTCGGGCTGAACCTCGACAAGGAGTTCATGAAGCTGCTGCAAAGCTTTGATTTCACGAAGCAGCTCCCGAAGCTGATATGGATAGACGCAGTGGAGCAGACCTTTTCTCTTGAGGAGTGCATTCAGCTTGTGCTGTGCAATCTTATCGGCTTTGATATACTGATATACACCCCGACGGGGTACAAGAATCTCGAAACGTTCGTTTCTGCGGACGCATTCGAGGAGCATACTCAGAACGAGTTTCTCTACAATATGGAGGTGCCGAAATTTAAGATACCCTCCGAGCAGAAGAACGGCGGATTTTTCGGCAGGCTGTTCAGAAAGTAAATTTGAAAGGAACAAACGATTATGGGATTACAGTTTACACCCGGCTCTCAGATGCAGCCCGCGGCACAGCCCCAGACTGCTCCGGCGACCACTCTTGCAAAGACCCCCGAGGAAGCTGCGCTCGATGTGAAGATCGAGGAAGCGAAGAACTTCAATATTCAGGTAACGGCTGACCAGATCAAGCAGGAGCTTGCCACCAGCGAGGAGATCGACAAGCTTGTGAGCACCATCAACCTCAACGATTCCAACACCATCGTTAAGTTTGGCGCAGCGGCGGCAGAGGAGATCTCAAAGGCTTCCGACCAGGTGCTGAAATCCATGACGATAGACCAGGTGAACGATACCGGCGTAATGCTCAAGGAACTTGCGAGCATTATGGATAAGTTTGATATTAAGGAGATACAGGACGAGAAGCCGGGCTTCTTCGGAAATCTCAAGAAGAAACTTGAGAAGATCATCGGCAAGTACGAAACGATGGGCAGCGAGGTCGACAGGATCTATGTTCAGCTCAAGAAGTACGAAAACGAGATCGGCGACGCCAACACCAAGCTTGACAACATGTACGACGCGAACCTCGGCTATTACCAGGAGCTTGTGAAGTACATCATGGCGGGAGAACAGGCAGTAAAGGAGCTTGACCAGTACATCGCGGACTACACGGCAAAGTGCGAGGCTAACCCGGACGACGGCACGATACGCATGGATCTCTCCAACCTGACCCAGATGCGCGAGATACTCGACCAGCGCGTCATGGACCTCAAGGTAGCTGAGAACGTGGCTATTCAGACGGTTCCCATGCTCAAGACCATGGAGTATTCCAATCTGAACCTGGTGAGAAAGATAAACTCAGCGTTCATCATCACCATGCCGGTATTCAAGCAGGCGCTGGCGCAGGCAATCATGCTCAAGCGCCAGAAGATAATAGCTGATTCCATGCAGGCGCTCGACGAAAAAACCAACGAAATGCTCAAGAAGAACGCGCAGAACACCGTTGCGCAGAGCAAGCAGATCGCGGCTATGGCTTCCGGCTCCTCGATCAAGGTGGAGACCCTCCAGGAGACCTGGACTACCATTGTAAATGGTATCGACGAGGTTCAGAAGATACAGAGCGACGCAAGGGAAAAGCGTAAGCAGGACGCAGTTGCTCTTGAGGAGATCAAGGCGGATTATAAGAAGCGTATGAAGGCGTAATATTAAACTGGCAGGCTGAAAAGCCTGCCAGTGTTTGTATTAGCGTTATTGGGCGTTCGCCGCTGAGCACATAGTGGTTCGATATTCCTGACGGCTCAAAATGCTATCGGCTTTGAATCAAATCCTGACTGCGGCTTATTTTGAAACGCCCAGCGAACCGAGTATAGCTCCGGTGATGGTAGCCGCTATATATTCCGCCAGCTTTTTGCGGTCTCCCATGTCACGCTCGATGCAGTCCAGAAGTATTCCGGCGATAGCCTCGGTCAGAAAACGGCTCAGGAACACCTGATAGCTGTCCTCCGCCGTCACGGAATGCTTCTTTACCGCCTCGCAGACCAGATTGTGTATCGGCTCGTAGATGTCGTTGTAGAAGTACCTCGAAAGCTCCGAGCGGCCTATCGAATGCACTATGTTATGCAGAATATCATGATTTGAGCTGATGTAATCCAGCGCGAAATCCACGGCCTCCCGCCGCTGCGATACCAGGTCGTACTTCCCGAACATGCACATTGCTTCCTGGTCGAGCGTCCATTTCAGCAGGGAGAATATATCCTCAAAATGATAGTAGAACGTCTTGCGGTTGACTCCGCAGTCCTCCACAAGCTCGCGCACAGTTATCTTGTTGAGCGGCTTCTTCTTCATCATAGCCTTCAGCGCTTCGGATAGCGCCTGCTTCGTCTGCTGCGACTGCTCGTTGTGCTTCATGTTTTTAACCCCCGTTTTCCGGACATTTTCGCGGTTTTGTCCGGTCAATATTACTATTATAATCCATCGGGGCATATTTTGTCAAGACTGGCTGTTTCATATTTTGTCCCTTTTGTGCTGGTTTTTGTCCGAAACATGGTTGGATTTCCACCCTGGACATGCTATAATCAAAGCATAGACTATAAAATACGAAAGGACTGTCCTCAGATGATATATCACAATCCCGTGCTGAAAGGATTCTACCCCGACCCGAGCGTGTGCTCCTACAATGGAAAGTACTACATGGTGTGCAGCTCGTTCCAATATTTTCCCGGAGTTCCGCTGTTCGAAAGCTCAGACCTCGTTAACTGGAAGCAGATAGGCTATGTGCTCACCAGATCCAGCCAGGTAATGCTCGATAAGATCAACAGCTCCGGCGGAGTTTTCGCGCCGACTATCCGCTGCAGCAACGGCAGATTCTACATGGTGACTACCAACGACACCACCCACCAGAATTTCTACGTTTACACCGACGATATCTACGGCGAGTGGTCGGAGCCGATATACGTCGATCAGGGCGGTATCGATCCGTCGCTGTTTTTTGAGGACGGCCGCACCTACTTCATGAGCAACGGCGCCGATGATAACGGCGTCGGGGGAGTGGTTCAGTGCGAAATCGACATAGCCACCGGAAAGAAGCTCTCCCCAAGCCGCTGCATCTGGCAGGGCTCCGGCGGACGCTACCTTGAAAGCCCGCATCTCTACAAGATAAATGGAGTTTACTACCTCATGGCTGCGGAGGGCGGCACAGAGTACGGCCACATGATAACCTGCGCCCGCGCTGATTCCGTCTGGGGGAAATTCGATGGCAACCCGAAGAATCCGGTTCTCACCAACCGCAACAAGGCTCCGTTCATCATTCAAGGAATAGGTCACGGCGACCTTGTCCAGGACGAATACGGCGACTGGCATGTGCTGTCCCTGGGATTCCGTCAGCAGCATATCTGGAGACCCTACCACCACCTTGGACGCGAGGTGTTCCTCACGCCGGTGAAGTTCGGGGAGGACGGCTGGTTCACCTGCGGAAACGACGGCACCACAGATGAGAGCTACGAAATAAAGGGCGATTTCACCCAGAACGAGCAGCGGGTTTTCACTTTCGCGAACACATCCTGGGACAAGGAGTGGTGCTTCATGCGCCGCCCTGTAATGGAAAACTACGAGCTGTCAGACGACAAGGCGGTGCTGCACGGCTCGGATATCACGCTTGACGACGTGGATTCCCCCACGTTCGTTGCAATGCGACAGCGTGATTTCAACATGGAAATGACCTCCACTGTGAAGCTGACCGGAAGCGCGGGCGCTGTCGGAGGACTTACCGTGCTCATCACCGAAAACGAGCATTACGATATTCTCCTTGAAAAGTCGGAGAGCGGCTGCAAGGCGGTACTCATGCTGAACATCGGCGGAATAAAGCACCGCCAGAACGAGCTTCCCATCGGCGGCGACTCTGCAAAGCTCACGATAAAGGCTGATAATTACGGCTACAGCTTCTTCTGCGGAGAGGTTCAGCTCGGATACGGAAGCACAAAGTATCTTTCAAGCGAGGTAGCGGAGGGCTTCACAGGCGTAATGACCGGACTTTACGCGGCTCGCGGAACCTCAGAGTTCACCGGATTCGAGTGCAGATACAATTAAAATTACAGGGCTGAGTACGACCTCAGCCCTATTTTGATATTATTGCACGTACAGTACCAGAATTTAATTGAATCCTCCGGTGATGGATATTTCGCCGGAGCGCAGCGTTTCAATTCCCGATGAAGTTTCAATAACAAGGCAGCCACTGTCGTCGATTTTCAGAGCCTTTCCGGTGCGCTCTGAGCCGCCCTGACGGAACGTTACCTCACGCCCCAGAACCAGCGAGCGGCTGCGGTATTTCTCCAACAGCTCGCGCGATGAGGGATCCTCGGCGTAGTCGAGCAGCCTGCATGCGATGTCCGCGCACAGGCGGCTGCGCTCCGCGAACACTCCCACCGAGCCTGCGATTCCGGATATCTCTTCCGGGAATTTTTCCGTGCTGATGTTCACGCCGATCCCGACTATCACGGATTCAGCCATGCCGCTTTCAAAGTCGCTCATTGCCTCGGTGAGTATCCCGGAGACCTTCCTGCCTGAGCAGAAAATGTCGTTCACCCACTTTATTCCGGCGTGAACGCCGCACACGGATTCCAGGCTGTCGATAATTGCGCACGCCGCCGCCATCGTTATCCCCATGCAGTCGGAAAGCGGCTTCTGCGGCTTTAGCAGCACGCTCATGTAAAGTCCCGTGTTCGCCGGGGAATAGAACGGCTTCCCGAACCTGCCGCGTCCTGCGGTCTGCTCGTTTGCGGCGATGAGCGTTCCATGCGGCATTCCGCGCAGCGCCGCCGCCTTTGCCTCGGTATTCGTGGAGCTTGCGCTGCGGAACACTTCCACCGGTATCCCGCGGTATTTTTCCGTCAGGTGCAGGCGTATCCCCTCCGCGGTCAGTACGTCGCTGCCGCTTTCCAGCATATATCCACGGTTCGTCCCCGCAGAGATGCTGTAGCCCTCGTCCTGGAGCTGCTTCACGGCTTTCCATACCGCCGCGCGGGATACCCCCAGGCGGTCGGCAAGCTCCTGCCCGGATACTGCCGTACCGCGGCTCTGCTCAAGTATCAAGGCTATCTCGTTCTTTATCGCCATTGTTTTCCCCCCGATCTGTCCTGCTCTATTATATACCATTATTCCGGATTTTTCAAGGTCTGACCGCACCGCTGCGACTTTTTTTCACAAACCACTTGATTTTTTCCGCAGAATAGAGTATAATAGTAAGGTAAGTACAAAACAACAATGAATAAATGCTCTCGCTTATGGGGACAGACCCTGTGCAACAGAGTGCTGTGAACCATGTCAGGCGGGGAACCGAGCAGCATTAAGCGGATTTCTCTGTGTGCCGCAGTCAGCCTGTTCCCATAATCGAGGGCATTTATATTTTTGCTTATCAGAACGGGGGGTGCGGCTGTGTATCTGGCATTATATAGAAAATACCGTCCGAGAACGTTCGACGACGTTATTTCCCAGCCTGAGATAGTCACCACGCTGAAAAACCAGATAGCCGAGGGGCAGAACGCCCACGCATACCTGTTCACCGGAAGCCGCGGCACCGGCAAGACCACCTGCGCGAAGATACTCGCAATGGCGCTGAACTGCAAGCACCCGGCAGGCGGAAATCCCTGCCTTGAGTGCGAAAGCTGCCGCGAGATAGCCAACGACGAAACCACTGATATCGTCGAGCTGGACGCTGCCAGCAACAGCGGCGTCAGCGACGTTCACGAGCTTCAGGACCAGCTTGCGTACACTCCGGTTAGCTGTAAGTACCGCGTGTATATCCTCGACGAGGTGCACATGCTTTCTACAGCGGCGTTCAATGCGCTGCTGAAAACTATAGAGGAGCCTCCGGCGCATGTTATCTTCATTCTCGCGACCACGGAGCTTCACAAGGTTCCCGCGACGATACTTTCCCGCTGCCAGCGGTTCGAGTTCCGCAGGATTGAGATCGCGGACAGTTCCGCAAGGCTGCTCAGCATAGCTCAGCAGGAGGGGGTCTCCCTTACTCAGGAGGCTGCGGACATGATATCCCGGCTCTCCGACGGAGGAATGCGCGACGCGCTTTCCCTGCTCGACCGCTGTATCGCAGTCAGCCGCGACGTCACCGAGGACACCGTAAGGAGCTGCGCAGGCGTCGCCGATAATCATCATCTGTATCAGCTCGCAGAAATGACCGCCGCACGGAACATTCCCGGGTGTATTCAGCTCCTGAGCCAGCTCTACAAGGGCGGCAAGGACATCGCCCGCGTGATGGACGAGCTCGGCGGAGTATTCCGCGACCTTATGATAAACAAGAGCGCTCCGGCTGAGAAGTCGCTGCTCTCTGCAATGCCGCACGATTATCCAGAGATAGAACGCCTTGCCGGGCTGTTTTCCCTCGAGGATATCCTACGCTGCCTGACCCTTATCCAGGAATGCACCGACGGTATCGCGAAGTCCCGCAGCCGCAAGACGCTCGCAGAAATGTGCTTCGTGAAGCTCTGCACAGGGGCGCCAACGGCGGCTCAGACCGCTCAGCTTGCACAGGCGGCTCAGATAGGGCAGGCTGGACAGGTCGGACAGGTCGGAACGATCGGACAGTCTGGAACGGCTCCGCAGACGGCGCAGAACTACCGACAGTTCGAAAGCAAGCCGATGGGAAGCGAGTTCACTCCGATTCCCGACGAAAAGCTCGACCCCAGGCGCGCCGCAACGGTGAACAAGCTACGCGAGATATTCGCGCAGAATGAATCGGCTCCCGCAGAGCCAGCTAAACCGGCTGCTCAGGCTTTTGAGGCTCCGAAACCAGTTCAACAGGCTCAGCCGTCTCCGGCGGACGAGCTTCCGTTTGATATCGACGGAGCTGTGAAGGCTCCACAGGCTGCGAAGCCCACTGAAACTCCAAAGCCAGCGCCGAAGAGTAATCCCGTGAAATCCCCCGAGCCTGCACACGGGAACGAGATACCGTTCGATATTTCCGAGCCGCCCGCTGCTGTGAAAACGCCTGAGCCAGCGAGCCGCAAGCCCGCTGAGGTTCCGAAACCTACAGCCCCGGCACCAACAGCGCCTATAGCGCCGGCAGAGCCGTTTGAAGCTCCCATGCCAGAGCTTAACAGCGCTCCTGCGGCTATGGACTTTGATTTCGCACCGCCGCCGGATGAACCCCCGATGGAGTTCGTTCCGCAGCGTGAGTTTGCTACAGCCCCCGAGCCGGCAGCGCCCGCTCCGAAACCCGCGCCTGCGGCAGAAACGTCCGCTGTTCCAAAAGCGCACAGCGAAACGAGCGCCGCAAAACCGGTGAAGCAGAAGCCTGAACCGAAGCCGGAGCCTGAATCAAAGCAGGAACCGAAACCCGCAGAAAAAGCAGAAACCACCGCTTCCGCCGGATACACCAAGCTGGACAGCATAACCCAGCCGGAATGGGAGCAGATAATAGAAAAGGTGTCAAGTCCGCTGTATGCCGCCACGCTTGATGGCTCAACGGCGCTGGTAAACGGCGACGGCGTGCTTGAGATACACACCGGAAATCTCATGCTGCAGGGCATGATAAGCGACGGCTACCAGGATCTCGAAAGGGAGCTTGGCGGGGCTTTCGGGAAGAAAGTCCGCGCGCTGGTGGTCGGCGAAGAACTGGAAAACACAGCCGAGGACAAAGACCTCCCTGTGAAAGAGCTGCTGGATAAAGCACGGCGGCTCAATATAGAAGTTGACATTAAGTGAAAGGATAATTACCGACATGAAAGCAAGATTACCGCAGGGATATCAGAATTCCGCTCCCAACATGAACCAGATGGTCAGAAAGGCACAGAAGATGCAGGAGGACATCGGCAAGATCCAGGAAGAGCTTGCTGTCAAGGAGTTCACAAAGCAGGTAGGCGGCGGAGCGATCGAGCTGGTGATGACCGGCGACAAGCAGCTCAAGTCCGTTACTATCAAGCCGGAGGTCGTTGACCCCGAGGATATCGAGATGCTTCAGGATCTTATCATCAGCGGCGTAAACGAGATTCTCAAGGAAGTTGACGATTACGGCGCAGCTGAGATGGAAAAGGTTACCGGCGGCGTTTCCTTCCCCGGCTTCATCTGATCGCCCACAAGAAAATAATTCACGGGCGGGTCTTTCGGATCCGCCCATTTTATCTGTATGAACGAAAAGATCACAGCAGAACTCGACCTCCCCGGGGTGGGACTTGGCGCGGGAGTTACCGTCGGCTGCCTTCTCGCGTGTTATTCCGAGCCAATGGTTCGGTGCGTATGGCTCTTTATTTCGGCGGCTGTTCTGGCGTTCTCGCTGTTCACAGGGAAGCGCAGGTTCCTGGCGGCGGGGCTTCTGCTCGGGCTTGTCAGCATGACGGTCTATCAGACCTGGTACGCCGGGTCGCTTCAGGCGCTCGCAGGGAGCGGGATACGTGCGCAATGCCGCATAATCAGCGTGAATTACTCCAACGATCGTTGGTCGGCAGGAAGAGCGCTGTGCGTCCTTGACGGAAAACCCGCGCTCATAGATATTACGTGTGATTCCGTGCTTGACGTGGGCGATACAATCGACGGCGAACTTCTCCTTGAAACAGCCGAACAGGGAGTTTTCACGTTCTCGGACGGCGTAGTGCTTTCCGGCGAGGTAACGGAGCTTCACAGCCGCAGTTCAGATTTCAGCCTGATGTATCATCTCGGGAACCTCCGCAGTAAAGCCGCTGAACGGTTCGACAGGATCGGCGGCGACGAAGCGGAGCTATGCAAGGGACTGGTGCTAGGGATCAAGGACGGCTTCTCGTATGAGCTGCGGCGGGATATCCTGCAAAGCGGAGTAAGCTACATGACCGCCGTTTCAGGAGCTCACATCACAATTTTCATTGCTGTTCTCTGCGAGCTTTTCGGTAAGCGCAGGCGCAGACTGACCTCAATTGTTTCATTTGCGGCGGTGCTGCTTATGATGGCGATGTTCGGCTTCTCCGCTTCGGTGGTTCGCTCAGGGATAATGCTTATGATAACGCAGAGCGCGCCTCTGTTCTGCCGCAGGACCGACGTCCTGAATTCGCTTTGCGCCGCGCTTCTGCTCATGACGGTATTGACTCCCTTCGCTGCGGCTGACCCGGCGCTGCTGATGTCCGCGCTGGGCGTTTTCGGAGCCGCTGTCGCCGGACCTGCGCTCAACAGTATCCGCAGATTCGGCTGGGAACGCTTCGCGGTTGCTGCAAAGCTCAAGGAAGCCGCCGCAGTATCGCTCTGTGCGATGGTGTGCGTGCTCCCGGTCAGCGCCTCGGTGTTCGGAGGCTATTCACTCGCGGAGATACCCGCTTCCGTTGCGCTCACGCCGTTCTTTTCAGCGGGTCTGCCGCTTGGCGTGATCTACGCTGTAAGCGGGATTCCTGGACTTATGATCCCGCTTCGGGCGGTTATGAGCTGCTTTCGGAGTATCCTTGGATTTTTCGGCGGCATGAATGGTGCGTGGCTTCCATGTGAAAACCGCTTCGCTGTTCTGGCGGCACTGCTGGCTCCCGTACTGCTTGTGACGTTCATTTACGCCGCTGATCACGCGCGGAAGGCTCTCTGGGCATTCTTGCTGGATATTCTGCTTATGCTGTGTCTGAGTTTCTCAGATATTGCGTCGCGCCAGCGTATTGATTTCGTTTCGGACGGGAATTCCGGTGCGGCGGTGGCTTGCTCGGGGAGGAGCGCGGCTGTCCTGATAAGCGGAAAAAGCGCCTGCACGGAGCAGCTCTTCCGGCTGATGACACGGGAGGGAATCACGCAAATCGGCGTGATAAACGCTCCGCAGCTCGAATTTTCCGAGCTTTCCGGGCTTGAGAAGATGCTCAGGGCGATACCTGCGGAATACGTAATGCTTTCCGATGAATGCCTTACAGCGGCAAAGGAATTGAAGTCCTCCGCGGACGCTGAATTCCTCGCGGCTGAGGACGTTATGGAGATAAGCGGTATCACCATGGCATGCGCTAAATCAGGGAGTGAGATTCCGGCGGATATCGTGTTATACTACGGTTATACGCGCTCCGAGCCGGAGATTTCAGGAGCCGCCGGGCTTGCGCTGTACGCTTCGTCAAGGCAGGAGATTATCCCCGATGGAGCTTTTAATATCCACGATCAGACTTTCAGAATAGATTTAAAATAAGGAGACAATATGGCTGAATTTATATCCGCTCCGCTGGCGCTTGCCGCAGAGCAATTCGCGAAACTGCCGGGAATCGGCATAAAGACGGCGCAGCGCCTTGCGTATTACATGCTTAACCTCCCTCCACACGAGGTCAAGGAGTTTGCAGACGCGCTTGTACGCGCCCGCAATGGAGTACAGCTTTGCAGCTGCTGCCAGAACTTCACCGACCGGGAGGTCTGCGAGATATGCTCCGACGAGCAGCGCGACAAGTCGGTGATATGCGTGGTGGAATCCCCGAAGGACGTTTCAGCGTTTGAGCGCTCCGGCGGCTACGAGGGAGTATACCATGTGCTGCACGGGCTTCTTTCCCCGATGGACGGAGTTTCCGCCGAGGATCTGAAAATCAAGGAGCTTATGGCAAGGCTTACCGATGTGCGCGAGGTCATAATGGCGACCAACCCCACAGTTGAGGGCGAGGCCACCGCAGTGTACATCAGCCGGCTTATAAAGCCCATGGGTATCAAGGTGTCGCGGCTTGCTTACGGACTTCCTGCAGGAAGCGCGCTGGAATTCGCGGACGACGTTACGCTCATGAAGGCGCTTGAGAACCGCAGCGTTCTCTGATCTTCACGAAAAAAAAGATCCCGCAGACCGTAACGGCTGCGGGAAAGATAATGTGTAAGTCTGCACGAAAAAAGGAAGGAAAACGTACAGACCCTTGATGAATCAATCATCATAAAAAGGGGAGGTAGGTTATGTGAACGCCGCTTTCGCGGCAGCTTGTCGGCAGGTACCCTAACCTTTAAGGTTTCTGCTGTGATTATATAATACACCCCATGTATGAATTTGGGGTAACGGCTATGTGAAATCATGGTGAAATTCACCAGTGTGATTTTTCACTAAGCCACAGAAGAAAAGAAAGAGTGATAAAATGAGCAACACCCCGGATAGCGCTAATAACCCGCGCTCAGAGATGTTAGGGAACGCCCCGGTAACTTCCCTGATGATCAAATTTGCTGTGCCAAGCATAATTGCAATGCTGGTTGGCGCGCTGTACAACATAGTGGATCAGCTTTTTATCGGGCAGGCCGTAGGTCAGCTCGGAAACGCAGCCACGAACATCGCTTTTCCGTTTTCGACCTCCTGCCTGTCGCTGGCGCTGCTTTTCGGAATAGGCGGCGCGAGCTGCTTTAACCTCAGCATGGGGCGGGGCGACCGCGAACGCGCTCCGTATTTCGTAGGAAACGCCGTGCTTATGATGCTGATATGCGGCGTTGTGCTGATGGCGGTCACGCAAGTGTTCCTGACGCCGCTGCTGAAGCTGTTCGGCTCGCCGGACGAGGTGCTCCCGCTGGCGCAGGAGTATGTAGGTATCACCGCCTGGGGATTCCCGTTCATGATAATAACCACCGGCGGAGGCCATCTGATACGTGCCGACGGCAGCCCGCGCATGACCATGCTGTGCAACCTCCTGGGAGCTGTCATCAACACGGTGCTGGACGCAGTATTCGTGCTGGGTCTGGATTGGAAAATGACTGGCGCTGCCTGGGCTACCGTAATAGGGCAGGTGATCTCCGGAACTGTCGCGATCGTGTACCTCACGCGCTACAAGACCGTTCACCTCGGATTAAAGCACCTGCGAATCCGCTGGCAGTACACCGGAAAAATCATAGCCATCGGCATGGCTAGCTGCATTAATCAGCTCGCGATGATGATAGTGCAGATCGTAATGAACAACCTGCTGAAGCACTACGGAGCGCTGTCAGTTTACGGTGAGTCTAATCCGATCGCAGTTTCGGGTATCGTAATGAAGGTCAACCAGATAACATTTTCGATCGTTATAGGGCTTGGTCAGGGCGCTCAGCCGATAATCAGCTTCAACTACGGCGCGCGGAAGTACTCACGTGTGAGAGCGGCGCTGCGTTCCGCAATCACCGTCGGCGCCGGGGTGGCGGTGCTTGCATTTGTGCTGTTCCAGTTGTTCCCGCTGGAGATCATCGCAATCTTCGGCAAAGGCTCCGACGAGTATTTCGAGTTCGGCGTGAAATTCTTCCGGATATTCCTGTTTTTCACCTGGCTCAACTGCCTACAGCCTATCGCTTCCATGTTCTTTACCTCTATCGGTAAATCCTTCAAGGGAGCGTTCCTGTCGCTGACCCGGCAGATACTGTTTCTGCTTCCGCCGCTGATCGTGCTTCCGCTTTTCTGGGGTATCGACGGTATGCTTTGGGCGGGACCCTTCGCCGACCTGCTATCAGCGGTTGCCGCTATTATCATGATAATTGTGGAGCTTCGCATAATGAAGCGTGAGGAAGCAGATTTTAAAGGTTAAGCAGTTTTTATTGACATCCAACATGACGGGCAGGTCTTATACCTGCCCGTTTTTAGATGTGACCTTCAGATAAACTACAAGATTATTCTGCTTCCGCGCTCAGTGTGTAATAATTCTGATTCGCTGATTTGAAACTACCTCGTTCAGTGTATCTGTTTAATTCCCCTGAGTTTACTATGTATTTGTTCACCATCACTAAACCTGTTGAGAGATTATCATGCGATATGTCAGTTGCATTTTCCCGGGAAGTATGCTATAATACTAATGGTTAGGAAACACTAACTACATGAGAATAGGTCATTGGGAGCCGTTGGACTGGTGCGCAGAACGGCGACAGCCCGATGAATAGTACCTCCGTAAAACGGAATAATAATGCAAAATACTCCGCAATGCGGATAAGTAAAAGAGAGGTATACAACATGAACTATCTTGAGATCGAAAATGTCATCGGGCGCGAGATCATCGATTCCCGCGGAAACCCTACCGTTGAAGCTGAAGTATGGCTCGCAGACGGCACCATCGCGCGCGGCGCGGCTCCCAGCGGCGCTTCCACAGGCGAGTTTGAGGCGCTGGAACTTCGCGACGGCGACAAGTCCAGATTCGGCGGCAAGGGCGTTTCCAAGGCTGTGAACAACGTAAACACCGTTATCCGCGAAGCTATCGTCGGCATGGACGCTTCCGATATCTACGCCATTGACAAGGCAATGATCGAAGCAGACGGCACAAAGGACAAGAGCAAGCTCGGCGCTAATGCTATTCTGGCGGTCTCCATCGCCTGCGCAAGAGCCGCATCGGTCTCCCTCGACATTCCGCTGTACCGCTTCCTCGGCGGCGTTAACGCGAACAGACTTCCGGTTCCGATGATGAACATTCTCAACGGCGGCGCGCACGCTGCGAACACCGTGGACGTTCAGGAATTCATGATAATGCCAGTCGGCGCAAAGAGCTTCACCGAGGGTCTGCGCTGGTGCACCGAGGTGTTCCACGCACTGGCTGCGCTGCTCAAGAGCAAGGGGCTTGCGACCTCCGTCGGCGACGAGGGCGGCTTCGCTCCTGACCTCGCAAGCGACGAGGAGGCTATCCAGTATATCCTCAGCGCTGTTGAGAAGGCAGGCTACAAGCCCGGCGAGGACTTCGTGCTCGCAATGGACGCCGCTTCCTCCGAGTGGAAGAGCGGCGAGAAGGGCAGGTACCACCTGCCCAAGTCCGGCAAGGATTTCACCTCTGCCGAGCTGGTTGCACACTGGGCGCAGCTCTGTGAGAAGTACCCGATCTACTCCATCGAGGACGGACTCGACGAGGAGGATTGGGAAGGCTGGCAGATAATGACCAAGGAACTCGGCGGCAAGGTCCAGCTCGTGGGCGACGACCTGTTCGTTACCAACACCGAGCGCCTTTCCAAGGGAATCTCCCTGGGCTGCGGAAACTCCATTCTCATCAAGCTTAACCAGATCGGCTCCGTATCCGAGACCCTGGAAGCGATTAAGATGGCGCACAAGGCGGGTTACACTGCGATAGCATCCCACCGCTCCGGCGAGACCGAGGATACCACCATCGCTGACCTCGCAGTTGCACTGAACACTTGCCAGATAAAGACCGGCGCTCCGAGCAGAAGCGAGCGTACCGCGAAGTACAACCAGCTTATCCGCATTGAGGAGCAGCTCGGCGCAAGCGCAGTTTATCCCGGAAAGAACGCGTTCAGCTTCATGAAGTAAACCTTTCCTCTTCTCCATTACAATGAGCCGCACAATTCGTTGTGCGGCTCAGTTTTTATCTGGTCAGCATGTAGAGCAGCGCGTTAACTATCGCGGCAGCGACATTGCTTCCGCCCTTTCTTCCCCGGGCGATGATATGCGGAACTCCGGTGCTCATTATAAGCTCCTTGGACTGCACCACGTTCACAAATCCCACCGGCACGCCTATCACGAACGCCGGAGAAAAGTCCCCCGCCGTGATGTGCTCGTACAGCCTGATGAGCGCGGTCGGGGCGTTTCCGCAGGCGAATATCACCGGCTTTCCGAGCTTCGCTGCGCGGTCCACCGAAGCAGCCGCCCGGGTAGTCCCGCTGAGTTTCGCCGCCTCGGCGGTCTCCGGGTCTGACATGAAGCACAGCGCCTCGCAGCCGAGCTTAGCCAGCGCCGTCTTGTTTATCCCTGCCTTCGCCATGTTGGTGTCCGTGACTATGACCGCGCCGTTTTTCAGCAGCTCCAGCGCGGCGTCGACCGCGTTTTCCGAGAAGCAGAGATTGTCCGCGTAGTCGAAATCGGCGGTGGTGTGGATAACCCGGTACATTACCGGCTTGATTTTCTCCGGGAATTCACGCCCGTGCAGCTCGCTTTCGATGATTTCGAAGCTGCGGCGCTCTATATCCTCCGGGAGGACGTATTCCAGGTTCAAAATTCTATCCCCCTCCGCGCGGCTATACCATGTGTGTATGGGTGCTTCACGCAGTTTATTTCACTGACGTAATCCGCGGCGTCCAGGAAGATTTCCGCAGGTCCGCGCCCGGTTAACACAAGCTCCACAGTGCCCGGCTTCTCCGTCAGGAAGCGCTCCGCAGACGTGCGGTCGAGCAGACCGCAGCGGTACGCCGCGTTGAATTCGTCGATTATCAGCATGTCTATCCCGCCGGAGCGCGCCAGCGAGTACCCCTTTTCCAGCATATCATTATGACATGCTGTGATATCCAGCTTATCCTGCTCCGACATATTCCAGACGAATCCGAAATCCCTCTCGCAGCGCTCCAGGGTTATTCCGGGAATGCTCCGCAGCACGGAAAGCTCCGCAGTGTCGGAGCCTTTAAGAAGCTGAATGATATGCACGCGCATTCCCGCGCCTGCCGCGCGTACTGCAAGCCCGAGCGCCGCAGTGGTCTTGCCCTTTCCGTCGCCGCAGTAAATATGAAGAAAACCCATTATATTCCCTCCCTGAGTATCCTGTATATAAGTTCCATGTCGAGGCTTTCCCGGACGGAATCCGCCAACAGGTCGTAATGCGACTGCTTGTAGGCGCTGCGGTCGACTGCTTTCCCGGTGAATTCCAGGCCTTTTCTTCGGAAAAGCTCCCCCACCAGCCGGGAGCTGACCTCTCCGCTGTCGAAAATCCCATGGACATAGCAGCCGCAGACATTCCCGCACGCGCCTCCCGACGTACCGTCCGTAGTGCCGTCAAGCTTGGAGATCAGCGGTTTCCCGGAGATCTCGGTGCGCCCCATGTGGATCTCGTAGCCGGAAAATTCCGCGCCGGAAAGAAATGCGAACGCGCCCTCAATTTGCGCGAATTTCCCGGAGGTGCGGCTCCGGCGCTTTTCGGGAGTGAACACGGTTTTGGCGCGGAGAAGCTCCATGCCGCGCACGGAGCCGCCGCCCTCGGTGTTTTCCGGGTCGGCGACGACGTCCCCGAGAAGCTGATAGCCGCCGCAAATCCCGAAAATGAGCGTTCCGGCGGAAGCTGCCTTTTTCAGCGCGGCTTCAAGTCCGCAGGAGCGCAGCCACATCATGTCAGAGATGGTGCTTTTGGTGCCGGGTATGACGATGAAGTCGGGGTTTCCGAGCTGCTCCGGCTTCGCGATGTATCGGACGGAAACGCCGCCGTACTGCGAAAAAACGTCCAGGTCGGTGAAGTTCGATATCCTCGGGAGCCGGATTACGGCGATGTCCACAAGACCGGCGGCGCGGTTTTCAAGCTTTGCTGAAAGGCTGTCCTCGTCCTCAATGTCGCAGTGAACGTAGGGCACGACCCCGGCGACCGGCTTTCCGCTGCGCTGTTCAAGTATCTCCACGCCGGAGCGGAAAATGCTGCGGTCTCCGCGGAATTTGTTGACGATTAGCGCTTTTATCATGTCCTGCTCGGACGGTTCCAGCAGCTTCACCGTGCCGATGAGCTGCGCGAAAACTCCGCCCCGGTCGATGTCGCCGACCAGAAGGACCGGGGATTTCGCGAGCCTTGCCATGCCCATATTCACAATGTCGTCAGCCTTGAGGTTCAGCTCGGCGGGACTTCCCGCGCCCTCAATCACGATTATGTCGTGCCGCGCGGATAGCTGACCGAATGCGTTCATTATCTGTGGAACGAACTCCCGTTTGCGCCGGAAATACTCCATTGCGCGCATGTTTCCGACCACTTCGCCGTTCACTATCACCTGTGAACCAACGTCGCTTGTGGGCTTGAGGAGTATCGGGTTCATCAGCACGGACGGCTCCGTGCCCGCCGCCTCCGCCTGCATTACCTGGGCGCGCCCCATCTCGAGACCTTCGGCGGTGATGTAGGAATTGAGCGCCATATTCTGCGATTTGAACGGCGCGACGGAGTAGCCGTCCTGCCTGAAAATCCGGCACAGAGCCGCAGCGATAAGGCTTTTTCCGGCGTTGGACATCGTACCCTGGATCATTATTGCTTTAGCTGAATTAAATTTATCCATTCAGCACCTCCCTGAGCGCATCGAGAAGAAGCGCGTTTTCCTCCCGCAGACGAACCGCCGTGCGGAACCAGCCGGGTTCCAGACCGTCGTAATTTTCGCAGTTCCGCAGTGCGATTCCGCGCTGAGAAAGCAGATCGTCAAGCGGAAGCCCACAGCGGAACAGTATGAAATTTGCCTCGGACGGCACATATTCCAGCCCGAGGGAGCGCAGACCGTTCTGTATGAATTCCCGCTCAGTGCTGATGACTTCCACGGTTTTTTCAACGTAGCCGTCGAGCCTGAGCGCTGCAATTCCCGCCGCCTGAGCCGGAGTGGAAACGCTCCACGCCTGACCCGTGGAAGCTGCCATTTCAGCAGCCTCAGAACTGCCGAAAAGCGCGTAGCCAAGCCGTGTTCCGGGCATGGCGTAGATCTTCGTGAACGCCTTCAGTATCGCGGAATTATCGGACAGGAACTGACGCGCGGAGCGTTCCCTGCCGCCCTCCACGAAGTCGAGGAAGCATTCGTCGACCACAAGGAAGGTTCCGGTCTCGCGGCATTTCGCGGATATGCGTTCCATAAGCTCCGGCGGGATAGTATGCCCGGTGGGATTATTCGGATTGCACAGAAACAAGATGTCAATATCTGATGTAATATCAGATAGAATATCGCAGGTTAACCGAAAGTCGTTTTCCTGGCTCAGGAAGTGTTGACATATCGCACAGCCGTGCTCCGTAAGAGCCTTTTCGTATTCGCTGAAAGTCGGAGCGCAGACCAGAGCGCGGCGTGGCTTGAATGCCGAAACAATGCGGTATATCAGGTCGGCGGCGCCGTTCCCGCAGACTATCCTTCCGGACGGGAACCATTCACTGTCGGATATTGCCCGGATAAGCTCACGGCAGGAGGGGTCGGGGTAGTTCCCGCAGCGCCAGAGGGAGTCAGAGATCTCAAGCAGAACCTCGTCGGGAAGCCCCAGCGGATTGATGTTTGCAGAAAAATCGTGTTCGATATGGCGGGAATAAATGTCGCCGCCGTGAGCAAATCTGTTCAAAGAATGCACCCCCATAAAATCGCGCGAAGCCCCGTGCAGAGCGCCAGCATGAGCACTGACGTACAGTACATCAGCCGATTTGCGCGCCGGATATCCTCGTTTTCAATTTCGCGAATGTCGTCCCCGATGAACGGCTTGCGGTGAAGTTCTCCGAAATACCAGGCGTCCCCGGCAAGCCGCACGCGGAGCGCCCCGGCGCATACCGCCTCGGTCTGCGCGGAGTTCGGACTCGCATGTTTTCGGCGGTCGCGGCGCCATATTTTCCACGCATTTCTGATGTCTAATTTAAGTATTCCGGCGGATAGGATCATCAGCAGGGCGGTCAGCCGCGAGGGAATGTAATTCAGCACGTCGTCGAGCTTCGCGGCGAATCTTCCGATGTGCAGGTATTTCTCGCTGGTGTAGCCTATCATGGAATCCATCGTGTTCGCCGCCTTGTAGAAGAAGCCCAGCGGAGCGCCGCCAAGCCCCATGAAGAGCATTGGCGCGGTTACTCCGTCGGAGGTGTTTTCCGCGACGGTCTCGACTGCGGCGCGGATAATTCCGTTTCGGTCGAGGGGCTTCGTGTCCCTTCCGACTATCATTGAAACGGCTTTCCGCGCTTTTTCGGTGTCATTTTTGACGATTGCTTTATAGACCTTTATGCTCTCGTTCCGCAGGCAGCGCGCGGCGAGCATATAGTAACAGAGCACGCTCTCCAACACAACACCGAGCCACACATTGAGCTTATAACATAGTACCAGAAATCCCAACGGAATCAAAGAAGATGTCAAAAGAACAATTATACTCATAACCACGCCGCCCAGAACAAGCCGTGAGGAGAATCTGCATCTGACCCATTTTTCGAGGCTGGAAATAAATCGTCCGATGAGCCGGATAGGGTGAGGAAGCGAGTATGGGTCGCCAAGCAGGCAGTCGAGCAGGAAGCCTGCCAGAAGTGGAATGACAGCAATCAGAATTTTCATATTATCTCCACAACAGATGTCAGATTATTATCAGAGAATTCACCGGAAAAGCCGCAGCCGTTCACGCACCTCCAGTCGAAATATCCGCGCCTGGGAACAGCGAATCTTTCCATGACTGCCATGATAGTTCCGCCGTGAACTACGAATGTAATTATGTCCGCAGAGTGGTTTTCAGCGACCGCCCGGGCGAATCCGGCGCAGCAGCGCGCACGGAATTCCTCCGGGGATTCTCCGCCGGGAAACGGTAAGTTTCCACCGCTGTCGATCCAGCGCTGATAGTCCGGATCTCCGTTCAGTTCGAGGTAATTTTTCCCCTCGAACGCGCCGAAGTCGCACTCCCGCAGCGCATGCATTATCGTAGGTTTAACGCCGGGATAAATCGTCTGCGCGGTCTGGATACAGCGCTTCATCGGGCTGCAAATCAGTACGCCGTGGGCAGGGTAGCGCCGTCTGCGGAGAGCCTCCATGCCCGCACCGCAAAGCGGTTCGTCAGTGGTTCCGATGTAGCGTGATTCTAGGTTTCCGGCGGTCTGACCGTGGCGTATGAGGTTGATTTTCACGGAAGCTCCCCCTTTATTGCAGTGGGGATTCCGCAGCACATTCTGACCACCAGGTTGGAAAATCCTGCCGCCGCACAGCAGGCTCTGCCGGTTTCCTCTCTCCATATTCGGTCTGATTTCTCCATTGGAATTATCCCGCTTCCGATTTCATTTGTTATTATGATCAAATCCGGGTTTTCCAGGTGGATCGTTCTTGTAAGTGCGGCTCCGTCGTTGGTTCCGAAGCGCTTCACGAGGAGTTGGAAATTCCTAATCGCCCGGCAGGTGAATACTTGTTCCAGGGAACACTCCGCACCGTCAATTATATCCGTGGATTTAATGTTGAATTTTTTTATTGCAAATTCCGTTTTTCCGGAATACGCTCCGCCTGTGATCAGTGTCATAATACCTCCTGGATTTTTGCCGCGATAAGTCCTGCGGCAACCGCCGCGCCAAGCTGTGAAATTTCGCATATCTGTAGGAAATGTCCCTCGGTATCGCCTGTAATTCCGCCGAAAGTTTTGTACGCTGAAATCCGGTAACAGATCAAGGAGACCAGCGCTGCGGCGGCTGAAGAAAGTCCGCATATAGGGTCGCTGATGAACATTTCAGCTATTGAAACACATGCAAAGAATGCCAAAATTATAACTGAGTTTCGCTTATGAGCAGGTTTAACGAAGCTTTGGAGGGTTCCATCTTTTTTTGCACATTTAAAAGTCACCGCTGCAAACCCACTGAGCGTCCTTGAAAGCACAAAACCGCACGCAGGAATTATAGCCGCGCGAACACCATCGATCTCAGTAAATAAGCCAAATTGGAGGATAAAATACAGTACAGTGAAAATAACTGCGAATGAGCCGACATGTGGATCGCTCATTATTTCGAGCTTTTTTTCACGCGGCGCGTAGGACGATTTCGCGTCGGTAACGTCGCTGAATCCGTCGGCGTGGATCCCGCCGGTTACCGCAATTGGGATAAGACAGCAAACCGCAGCATAGAGCCATTTTCCGATGTCAAGCAAGTTGCTAATTAATGTCCAAACAACGAGCAATGCGCCTATGATTGCTCCGACCAATGGGAACAGCGCCAGCGAGTAACGGCGATTATCCTCATTCCATTCGACCTGTGGCATTGGAATACGCGAGTACATAAGAAACGTACATGCGAGAGATTTAATAAATGTCATTATATTGTGCCTTTCAGTAGTAGGGGAATTCCGCAAACACATTCGATTACAACGTCTGCGAACTGAGCCGCAGCATTGTTTAATTGGCTCATGATCCGAATATATTCCATAGTCCCGGAAGGGTATTCTAGGCCGTCAGAAGCAACTTCATTTGTGACAACGACAAGCTTTTCTACCTGCTCTGAAAGTGATTTCAGACCTCTTAGTATTTTTTCTGATGGGTCTGTAATTTCTTCTTGTGTAAACATCTCGTTCGCACATAGCGTGGTCAGGCACTCTAAAAGCGCACATGAGCCTGTGCTTTCGCATGGTATAACCAGCGTGTCAATATTGTGTGATCGTTCAATTGTTATAAACCTTTTCCCCTGGCGCATTACTCGGTGTCGTTCAATAGCTTTTTGCGCTTCATCGCCAAATGGTTCCATCGCGGCAATATAGAACTTATCTCCCTCATAACCGTCCAAAATTGCTTCTGCGGCGGCGGATTTGCCGCACTTTGAGCCTCCGGTAATCAGTATCATCATTTGAGTTCCTTATACCTTTCCATATTCATTTCATCAAAGCGATGTGCACCGTTATAGACCGCCAGTGCGCCGTCAAGCAAAGGTAGCAGCATGATACCTCCAGTACCTTCACCAAGGTGGAATCCCGCGTTGATAGGCGCTTTCAGTCCTAGTTTTTCGAGAAGCAGTCTTGCTGAGGGTTCATTTGAAATATGCGATGGAAGCATGAAATCACGACAGCCGGGTGAGATCATCTCTGCTAGACATGCAGAAACTGCCGAAATTACCCCGTCGATTACAATGGGGATTCCGCATTCTGCTCCTCCAAGGAACAATCCGGTCATTCCGGCAATGTCAAATCCGCCGAGTTTTGAAAGAACGTCAATTGGGTCGGTCGGATCAGGTTTGTTGAGTTTAATGGCGCGATGTATCGCTGCAATTTTTCTTGACATTCCGCTGCTGTCCAGACCAGCACCGCGCCCAGTAGTTATTTCAGCAGGAATACCAAGGATTACTGAAGCGATTGCGGCTGAAGTAGTGGTATTTCCGATACCCATTTCACCAGTTATTATTATGTCCGTGCCGTTTCTGCATAGTTCGTAAACGATCTCAATTCCATTGCTGATTGCCTTTCTTGCCTGTGAAGGGTCCATTGCAGGACCTTTGACAATGGACCTTGTGCCGTATGCGATCTTTTTGTTAATAATATTAGAGCAATAAATGTCAGAATCTATACCGATATCAACAGTGAGAATTTCAGTTGAAAATTGATTTGCAAGCATATTCACACTGGACCTTCCCGCAGCGATTTCTTTGGCTACCTGTGCTGTAACTCTGCTGTCAGACTGGCTGACGCCTTCAGAAACGATCCCATTGTCTGAGCACAATATTACTGCGGTTCTGTGGGTGATCGACACATCTTCAGTTCTTTGGATGCCTGCAATTTTCGATACCATATCTTCAAGCAGACCCAAACCGCCGAGAGGTTTGGCAATTGAGTTCCATCGAAGTTTAGATTTTAATACAGATGTATTATCAAATGTCATTATTACCTCCGTATTTATGGCAGGCTTCTACAAATCTTAAAGCCGCGGATAAGTTTGCATAAAAATATAAATGGGGGAATCCTGCGTACATATTTTCTTTCGCGTGTACGCAATCCCACTGTTTACCGGAACTTTCCTTAACAGCCTTGAACCCGCTTCCGCAGTTTTCGCTGTCCCAGTAATGGAACTCATGCGCGAGCAATTCCTCATTTTTATTGCAAAGCAGGCTGTTTCCTTTTGCATATAATCTAACATACCCAAATCGCTGTAATTTTTCTGTAGGAAAGGCTTTGCCGGGTATTACTCCCACCATAGGATAAGTGTGTTTGTCATCAATTGCAAGAGTATCGTGTAAATACATAAAACCGCCGCACTCGGCAATTATTGGCAATCCACTTTTGAATTTTTCCTTTATTGATTGCATCATGCTTCGATTTTCAGACAATTTTTCGGCAAATAACTCAGGATAACCACCGAAAAGCATTAGACCGTTTATCCCGTCTGGAGTTTTTTCATCGTTAATTGGGGAAAAATATATAATTTCTGCACCTAGATGCTCCAGAAATCGTATATTGTCGCGGTATATAAATGAGAAAGCAGCGTCTCGTGCAACCGCAATCCTGACGCCATGAAAGCGTTTTGCAGGCATTTCTGCAAGGTCGGTCAATTGACGACTTTCCGACAATTCAAGCATTCTGCTGATGTTAATATATTGTTCCGATTTCCCGGCTAATAGTTGTGTTTTCTGTTTTAACTCGCATACTCCTTCTGGAGTTACAAGCCCAAGTTTTCGGCTTTCCAGTGCGCATTCCGGTGAGTTGGGAAAATACCCTAGGAACTCTGTACCAGCTTCGTTGCAGAGTGCTTTTATTTCGTCAACAAGTTGAGGTGGGAGCCTGTTAAAAATAAAACCGACAATATTATTCGGTGTGCGGAAATTCAGGAAACCACTGATGACAGCGCCAATTGAAGTGCTCATTCCTTTACAATCTACAACGAGAACGACCGGGCAGTCTACGTCAAGCGAGACCGCATGGGAGCTTGCTTTTCCACAAACACCGTCGTAAAATCCCATTACACCCTCAATTAATGAAATGTCAGAATCTGAACTTCCATCAGTGAGAATTCTGCGAAGCATTTTTCCTTCGCAGAACCAGGCGTCGAGGTTGTGAGGGTCAGCTCCGATTACGCTTTCGTGAAACATCGGGTCTATGTAGTCAGGACCGCATTTGAATGCTGAGACACGCATTCCGCGATTGACAAGCGCTTGCATGACAGCGCATGAAATAGTAGTTTTTCCGCAGCCGCTGTTTGTTCCGGCAATCATTAATCTTTGCATTTGGGGTCTCCTCTAATTATAAAAACGGGATTTTGTGCCGACAGCATTGTATGACATGCAATTTGTTTTGTTCTTGTTATTGACGCTTGTGTAATTGCGACATTAAAATCGTGCTCGGATAATCCGTCCATCGCTTCGTAAATTGTTTCAAGCGATACGGCAGTTATTAATATAATTACTTTTGGATTTCTTCTGATTGCCGTTGAAATAATTTCCTGTAGGTTTCCCTTCGAACCACCAATAAAAATCTTATCCGGCGTCAAAAAATGTTCAGTGATTTCGGGTGCGGAACCTAATGAGATGTCAATATTATCACAGCGAAATTTTAAGGCGTTTTGTTTTGTGAGTTCAACAGCTTCCGGATTTAAGTCAATTGAGTAAACAGTTCCTTTGTAGCATTGCAGAGCCATTTCTACAGATACTGAACCGGTTCCGCAGCCGATATCCCATACGATATCTGATGGCGCGATTCCAAGCTTTGAGATCACTAATGAGCGAATTTCTGATTTTGTCATCGGGATTTTTCCGCGTATAAATTCCTCGTCGGGAATCCCACTTCTTATGTGGGTTTCCGGATATGGATTTTCGGTCATCATTACGGATAATGATTTAATATCTATTTCTGTAAAGTCCCGAGCCAATCCATTTAAAATGCGCTCTTGCGGGTATCCTAACATTTCTCCGGTGTAAACATGAATATCGCCCATACCATATTTACAAAACCTCTTGCAGATGTCTTGAACCGTTAATTTTCCGCCGAGCAGGAAGAAGCAGCGGCGGTTCATTGCAGCAATCCTTACGACATTCGCAGTTTCGCCGTGGAGGTTCACCGTTGGTATGTCCTGCCATGGGATTTGTAATTTTCCACAGAAGTATACCGGCGAGGATATTCCATTGATTATTTCCGTTTCGACGCCTTCAGGAAGCGCTTTTAGGAGATTCTCTGTACCGCTGAAGTATCCACAGTCGCCGGACATAAGCACGGCGTAAGTGTCGAAACTTGTTGACATTACATAATCACTTATTTCAGAGCTGTCCCAGCTAGTTAATTTGTTTATAGAAATGTCGGAAAATGGCTTTAACATGCGCTCTGCGCCGATAAGACAATCTGCAGAGTCAATTGCTTCCTGAGCTTGTTGAGTTAGAGTTTGTCGGCCTTCCATTCCGATCCCGACTATATATACTTTTTTCATTTAAACTCCGTTTCAAGTAAATGTTCGATCTGGGTGAGCGGCTTTCCTATTTCTGCGGGTCTTCGAAGAGTAAGAAGCTCTGCGCCGCATAATGAAGCGGCTTCCGCCTTTTCCGGAAATCCACCCGCCTCGCCGCTTTCCTTGGTTACGAGAATTTCAGCTTCTGACTTTTTTAGGTGCTCAACATTCTGTTGAATAGTAAATGGTCCCTTTTCTAAAATAACATTTTCTGCGTGGAATCCCAGATCAGCACATCGCTTTGCAGCGCCGTTTGCTGGAAGTATTCTGACTGTAAGCCGAGATTGAAAATCACGTACTTTCGTGTATTCTGCAAGTGAATTCCCTCCGGTTGTAATCAGAGCTTTTCTGTCATCGTGGTTCAGGTATTCAACAATTTCTGAAATGCTGTTGAAAAGTTTTCCTTGAGGTACGGTCTCTTCATCGCGTACTAATCTGATATAACGCAATCCAGCCTCGTAACAAGCGGTTTTGAGGTTCGCTGAGACTTTTTGCGCGAATGGGTGCGTTGCGTCAATAACAATGGAGAAATCGTCCGTTTTGAGTAAGAAGGACATCTGCGTGCTGTCAAGATTTCCAACAAGTTCACGTATAAAATCTGACCGTGGAAGAAGCTCCGCGCCATAGTCCGTGGTAACGGAGACTGCCGCCCGGATTCCCTTAGCCGCACAGAATTCCGCGAGGAGCCTTCCCTCCGTTGTTCCCCCGAAAATAAGCACTTCAGACATTTTTGTATCCCCTCGGCGTAACCATTTTACCATTGATGTTCCGCGTAGAACTGCTCCCGATAAATACGGTGCAGAACATATCAACAGGTGTATCACGTAATTCTGAAAGTGTCATAACATTGATTGAACATTCCTTACGTCCGATGTTCCTCGCGATACCGCATATCGTATCGGGTGATTTCTGCTCCAGCAGAATTTCGCAGGCGCGGCTGAGATAGTCCGCACGTTTACGCGACGACGGGTTATACAGAGCAACCGCAAAATCCCCGTAAGCCGCAGCGCGAAGCCGTTTTTCGATGACATCCCAGGGAGTGAGCAGGTCGGAAAGGCTGATCACCGCAAAATCATGCCCCAGCGGAGCGCCAAGGAGCGCCCCGCCGCTGAACGCGGCAGTAACTCCAGGAACGATCTCAATGTCAATATTCGTGTAATTATCAGATAGTTCCAGCGCAAGGCCTGCCATGCCGTAAACTCCGCTGTCGCCGCTGCAAATCAGCGCAACCGTTTTCCCGTTCTGAGCCTCTGAAAGCGCGAGATTAACGCGCTCAGCCTCGCTTTTCATACCAGTAGAGAGGTAGTTCTTTTCAGGGAAAATGCTGCGCAGAAGCTCTACGTACAGCGTGTAGCCGACCACGATGTCGCTGGCTTGTATTGCGGACTGCGCGTCGAGGGTCATTCCTCCGGCGTTTCCGGCGCCGGTGCCAACTATGTAAAGTTTCATTGCTGCTTACGGCTGAAGTCGATCAGCACTTTCCTTTCCGCCGCCGCGAGCGTGACCCCGCAGCCTGCTTGTTTCCTTATGATGAGCGTGTTTCCGCCAACTGAGGCGCTGCGTTCGCAAACGTTGTCAACTCCGACAGTGCTCTGCACGAATTCCGACATTGAAAAGCTGCCTTTGACTTCAGCTAGCTGTTCCGCTGTGTATATTTTAAGCGGAACTTTCAGCTCCTGGCAGAGCCTGAGTATACACTGTTCGTTAGCTTTGCGGTCGATAGTTGCGACCTCGCATACACGAGTTAATTGCATTTCCGTGAGGTTCTGACGAACCAGCGACGTCAATGCGGAAAACTCCGCGCCTTTCCTGCTTCCGACCCCGAGCACAATGTTCTTCGGGACCATATTCAGCGTAATCCCGAACGGCTTCGCGGACATATCCCGTGAAATGCAGATTCCGTATTTCCCGGAATCCGCGCGAGCAACATCGGACGGAATATTAACACAATCGATGTCAGAAATCAGACCTATTTTCTCTCCGCGTAGCACCGCCGACGCGAGTTCCTTTGCGGCTGAAAAATCCTTGAAAATCAGACCGTTTGCCGCCGCGAAGCAGTCCGGCGAAAACCTTCCTCCGGCGTCGGTTGCGGTGGTTATGACCGGCTGTGCTCCGACCGCTTCCGCTATTATTTCGGTCAGCCTGTTTGCACCGCCGAGGTGGCCGGAGAGCAGCGACACCGCGAATTTCCCGCAGTCGTCGAGCACCACGACCGCCGGGTCGGTCTGTTTCGATTTTATCAGCGGCGCGACCGCCCGGACCGCAATGCCGCAGGCGCAGACGAATACTACCGCGCCACATTCCGGGAACACCTCCGCTGTTTTCTGCGCCAGGTTCGCGAATGGCTCCGCGCCGTCGGCGGGGTACCTTTCAAAGCAGAACCGCGTGACATCCCAACCATCCGGAAACGCCTTCGCAATGCGCTTCGAAAGCTCCGCTCCCCGCCGAGTGACCGAAAAAACCGCCGCCCTCATGTGCTCTCCCTCGCCCTGCGGAATTCCGTGGAAAATCCGCTGTCGTAGAGCCTTGAAAGCTCGTAGCTGTCACCGAGGAATTCTCCAACGGTTATCAGCGCGGTTTTGCGAATGTCATTTTTTGAGGCTGTTTCTGCGAGCGTACCAACGGTGCAGCGGCAGACTTTTTCGTCCTGCCAGCTTGCCTTGTAAACTATCGCGGCGGGAGTATCCGTGGAGTATCCACCGCTTATCAGCCGAGCGGAAAGCTCCTCCAGCATGCCCGTGCTGAGGAAAATCACCATCGTGGATCCGTGCTTCGCGAGGGATTCGATGCTTTCGCGCTCCGGAACCGGAGTGCGCCCCGCCATGCGCGTGATTATCACCGTCTGGCTGACCGCAGGGAGGGTGTACTCCGCCCGGAGAGCCGCAGCAGCTCCGCAGAAGCTGCTTACGCCGGGGCAGACCGCGTAGCTGATACCCAGCTCGTCCAGCCTGCTCATCTGTTCGCGTATAGCGCCGTAGAGGCTCGGGTCGCCGGTGTGGAGTCTTACAATGCGCTTCCCGGCAGATTCCGCCGCGGACATCACGGATATCACCTCGTCAAGGGTCATCAGCGCGCTGTTGTGGATTTCGCAGCCCGGTTTCGCGTATTCCAGAAGCTCCGGATTTACCAGCGAGCCTGCGTAAATTATGACATCTGCCTGCTGTATCAGCTTCAGCCCGCGAAGGGTTATAAGATCCTTTGCGCCGCAGCCTGCTCCCACGAAATCAACCATTGTATTCCTCCGAAATCCTTTCAATAAGCCCGTCGGCGGAGGGCGTTCTCACCAGTATCCCAAACTTGTCGGAGAACATCACCGCGCCGATCGGAACGCTGCTTTTCACTTTCGCTGCGAGGTAATATTCCGCACGCTTTCCGAGTATCTCCATCGACTTTTCCAGCGCTCCGGCGTCTTTCAGCAGGGAGACTGCCGCGTCCACGGTGACGCACTCGGTTATTTTTTTCAGGGTATCGACGTCTGCATCAGCGAGCAGTCCGCAGGTGACCAGGACTTCCATTCTGCCGTCTGCCTGGGCGGAATGAGTGTTCATTATCCCCGCGCCGAGCTTCGCCATCTTGCCGATGTGTCCGATTATCAGGATACGCTCGAAACCGTATTCCAGTGCGGCTTCTATCGCTTCGCCGATGAAGTTGCTGCATGTAACGCAGCGGTCGAGGGCGAAGGGCATGTTCCGCTGAATGAAGCTCTGGCTGTAGTTTCCGAGGGTCAGCAGGAGGCTGCAGCAGCCCTCTTCGCGGCGCATTCGCTCCTCAAGCCGGATAGTGTCCACCAGCGCGGAATTGCTCATCGGCTCGACTATCCCGGTGGTTCCGATTATGGAGATACCGCCCTCTATGCCCATTCGCGGGTTGTACGTTCTGGAAGCCAGCTCAGCGCCATTCGGCACGGAAACAACAATGCGGAATCCTCCGTGATAGTCGCATGTCTCCGCAATATCCGAGACCGCCGCGGCTATCATCCTCCGCGGCACGGAGTTGATCGCGGCAGCCCCCGGCGGTTGGTCAAGACCGGGCTTTGTTACCCTTCCGATACCCTCGCCGCCGTCGATGGAGATACCGGCTTCTGTAAGCTCCACCCGGGCGCAGACTTCGATTCCGTTTGTGATGTCCGGGTCGTCACCGCTGTCCTTTATAACAGAGCACAGCGCGGAATTCCCGGAGATCTTGCAGCCTGCGATCGGGATATCAAGGGTTATTCCCTTCGGCGTAGGAAGCTCCACGCGTTCTGGCGGAGCTCCCGTCAGCAGAGCCTCTGCCGCCGCCAAGGAAGCCGCCGCAGCGCAGCTTCCCGTGGTATAGCCGCAGCGGAGTTTTTCGCCTGACTTATATACGAATCTGTCCAAATTTACCCCCGAAAATAAAAAAGCCGTATGCCTCCGCACACGGTGAAAAGTACGCAAAAAGCAGCCGGACGCCGCCCGGCCTTCTTGCGCATCTCCGTCGTTCGCAGAGCTGCGCGGAACATAAATGTCGGCAGGTATTCCGGCTCGGAATTAACGCCTTGCCTCCGCCTTCCCGGTTTCCCAGTGGCTGCATTGCGCGTGGAGAAAAGCTGTTCCTTACGGCAGCGTGACTGCACAGGTCTTGCACCTGTTTCCCTATTATCTCCCCTCCCGGGGAGCACCGACAGTCCCATCTTTTTTATTTTACTCCATATTCCGCGTAAATTCAACCGCTTTTGCTAATAAAATTATCCTATATCCAGCTATAATTTTTGGTTATATTCCCTAATAACGGTGGGAGATATCATCAACAAACCCGGGAATCCACAGGCGGGATTATTTGTGCAAAGATACAAAATTGCGGCAAAGGTCTTGCAAATAATTATTTTCGTGGTATAATTCATTTTGGCTGATTGTATACGAAGCCTCCGCGCTATTCCGGATACCGCGCGGCATAAAATCTAAAATTGAATAAGTAAGGCGGTGCCGCAGCATGAGCAATCATGACTGAGGGTAAAAGGGAAGCAGGTGCGAATCCTGCACGATCTCGTCACTGTATCAGGTGAGCAGAAGCCACGAAGGTCTTCTTCAGCCACTGGGAAACCGGGAAGGCGGTATTCTGCGATGATCCTCAAGCCAGGAAACCTGCCGTCTGAATGTACAGGGATAGGATCCCGGATCACGAGGTATTGGTCGTACGATTTTCCGGCGCCGTTTGATGCGCCTGTTTTGTCGTGCCCTTTTCCTTTGGAAGAGGGCTTTTTTAATGCACCTGTTCCGCGTGTTCCATAAAGAAAGGAACACAACATGAAATCATCTAAGCTCATTCTTGCGGCAGTTCTCGCTGCTGCTACCGCGCTCACCGGCTGCTCTGCAAACACAACTTCCTCCGAGAGCAGCGCTTCCGAGTCCGTTAATTCCTCCGCTGCTTCCACCGCTGAGAGCGTTCCCGCAGAGGACTCCACCGCTTCCACCGCGCAGGCAGCTGCTACCGCTGAAGCTGGCACAGCCGCTGCGACCGCAGAGGCAGAGGACGACGAGGACTACAACACCGGCGACGCTTCTCTCGATAACCCGAGAAACCAGGACGGCATCGGCGATAACGAGCTGCTCGTGCTGAGCTTCGGCACCAGCTTCAACGACAGCCGCCGCCTGACCATCGGCGCCATTGAGAACGATCTCGAGACTGCGTTCCCTGATTACTCCGTAAGAAGAGGTTTCACCGCCAATATCGTAATCGACCACGTAAACAGACGTGACGGCGAGAAGATCGACGACATCGGCGAATCCCTCGACAGAGCAGCAGCAAACGGCGTAAAGAACCTCGTAGTACAGCCCACTCATCTGATGAACGGTCTTGAGTACGACGAGCTCTGCGGCAAGATCGCGGATTATTCCGACGCATTCGAGAAGGTTGTTATCGGCGACCCGCTGCTCACCACCGACGAGGATTTCCAGACCGTTGCGGACGCTATCGTTGACTGGACAAAGGACTACGACGACGGCGAGACCGCTATCGTATTCATGGGTCACGGCACCGAGGCTGAGTCTAACGCGGTTTACCAGAAGATGCAGGATCTGCTGACCAGCGGCGGACACACCAACTACTTCGTTGGCACCGTTGAAGCTTCTCCCTCCCTTGACGATGTAATTGCCGCTGTAAAGGCAGGCGAATACAAGAAGGTAGTCCTTGAGCCGCTGATGGTAGTTGCAGGCGACCACGCAAACAACGACATGGCAGGCGACGAGGACGACAGCTGGAAGTCCGCGTTCGAGAAGGAGGGCTACGAAGTAACCTGCCTGCTTCGCGGTCTCGGCGAGAATGAGACCATCAGACAGCTCTATGTTGCACATGCACAGGCTGCCGTAAACGCTGTTGCACAGTAACTTTCTTCGTTTCCCCTCAAATAAGACTTATAGGGCGGCAGGCTTTACCTGCCGCCTGAGACCGTCGAAAAAGTCCCGTTGGGACTTTTCCGCCGAACATCCGCGCCGCGCGCACGGTTTGTCGGCAAAGCCGACAAACCGCACACTTGCGCGGATAGAAGTGTTTTTTGCCTCGGCAGAGCTGAGGCAAAAAACGGATCTTAAAAGCCCGCTCCGCGGGCAATATCGATTTTTTAGACAAACTAGGGCGGCAGGCTTAACCTGCCGCCTTTCGGAGATTTTAAAGATGAAAAAATACATATCAATTTTAGCCGCATCTGCCGTTCTTATGCTTTCCGGCTGCACTTCCGGGAATACTTCCGGCTCCGTAGTTACGGAGGTTTCAAACGTTTCGAACGCTTCTGAGGTCTCGGAGACTTCCGCGGCTTCACAGGACGCGGAGGGCACCTCCGAGGGCGCTCCGGAAGCTCCGCAGGGCGCGGGAACTCCGCTGACCGCTGCGGATATCCGGGACGGAAGCTACGAGATAACGGTGGATTCAAGCTCTACGATGTTCAACATCACAAAGTGTACGCTGAACGTTTCCAACGGCAAGATGACCGCCGTTATGACCATGCACGGCAAGGGGTACCTGTACCTCTTTATGGGCAAGGGCGACGACGCGGTGGAATCCGGCTATATCCCGTTCGTAGAGGATCCCGAAGGCGCCCATACGTTCACAGTTCCGGTGGAGGCTCTCGACGTTCCGGTCGACTGCGCCGCATTCAGCAAGAACCGCGAGAAGTGGTACGACCGCACGCTTGTGTTCCGCTCAGACCTTATCCCGGCGGAGTGCTTCGCGGAGGGCGTGCTGAAAACTCCCGCGTCGCTGGGGCTTTCCGACGGTGAATACACCGTGGACGTAACGCTCTCCGGCGGCTCGGGGAGGGCTTCGGTGCAGTCCCCGGCGAAGCTCAAGGTTTCCGGCGGCGCGGCGTCCGCCGAGGTTGTCTGGAGCAGCTCGAATTACGACTACATGCGTATCGGCGAGGAAAAATTCCTTCCGGTGAACACCGAGGGGAATTCCGCTTTCGTTATTCCGGTCTCCTGTTTTGACCGTGAAATTACGGTTTACGCCGATACCACCGCAATGAGTGAGCCGCACGAGATAGAGTACAGGCTGACGTTCGACTCAGCTTCGGTCAAGTGACGGCGGGGCTGCGTAAGACCGCCGCGCTGCTTGCCCTGGCGGTGATGTTCACGGGCTGTTCCGCACCGGCTGAAAGCGAATCCGGAGCCGCGCTGCCCGATGTAGTCGGCAGCATGGATATCCGGTACGCGGAGCAGTTTTCAGTGGATTACCTCGCGGACGGCTCCGCGCTGGCAGAGGTCGCGGACGGGCGGCGGTACCTGATAATTCCCGATGGGGGAGAGGTTCCGGAGCAGCTCCCGGAGGACGTAACGGTTATATCCCAGCCGGAGAATATCTACCTTGCCTCGTCCTCCTCGATGGACCTTTTCAGCAGCCTTGACTGCCTTGGCGATATTCTTGCAAGCTCCACGCCGGAAAGCGGCTGGAAGCTCCCTGAGATAGCGCAGGCGATGGCGGACGAGGATATCCTCTACGCCGGGAAATACTCCTCACCGGATATCGAGCTGCTGATGTCCGAGGGCTGCGACCTCGCGATCGAAAACATGATGATCTACCACAGCCCGAAAACCGCCGAGCAGATAGAATCCTGTGGCATTCCGGTGTTCATCGAGCGCTCAAGCGCCGAATCCCACCCGCTGGGGCGGCTGGAGTGGGTCAGGCTGTACGGGCTGATGCTCGGGAAATCCGACGAGGCGGAGAAGTTCTTCAGCGAGAAATGCAGCCTGCTTGACGAGGTGACGTCCCGGGAGAGCACCGGCTGCACGGCGGCGTTTTTCTACATTTCGTCGAACGGCAGCGCGGTGGTGCGCAAGCCCGGCGACTACATCTCAAAGATGATAGAGCTTGCGGGGGGAAAATACGTTTTCACCGCCGGAGACCTCAACGTTGACGAAAACGCGCTGTCCTCGGCGAACATACAGTTCGAGGCGTTCTACGCGCTGGCGAAGGACGCGGACTGCCTTATCTACAACGGCACGGTGGACGGCGGCGTTGAAACGCTCGCGCAGCTTACCGCGAAGAATCCGCTGCTGGCGGACTTCCGCGCGGTTCAGACCGGCAATGTCTGGTGTACCAACGCTACGGTGTTCCAGCAGACCTCTGCGGCGGCGGAAATGACCGGGGAACTCCACCGGATATTTGCCGGAGGAGAGGGTGATTACGAATTTTTCCGCAGGCTGAGCTGATTGAAAGGAGCGCCGAATGGAACAGACAAACCGTGCGGCTAAGATCAACCGCGCTACACGCTGCGCCGTATGCTATGCGGCGCTCCTGCTGCTGACTCTCGCGCTCGGAGCGGCGGGACTGCGCTTCGGCAGCGTAAAGATCACCGCGCAGGAGATAATTTCGGCTCTGGGCGGGGAGAAGTCCACGGCGGCGGATATCATCATGATAAGCCGGCTTCCGCGGGTCATTGCGGCGACGGTGTTAGGCGGAGCGCTTGCGGTTTCCGGCTACCTGCTGCAAACCTTCTTCGCGAATCCAATCGCCGGGCCGTTCGTTCTGGGAATCTCCTCCGGCGCGAAGCTGACCGTTGCACTGGCGATGATAGTTTTCCTGGGAAACGGCATGACGCTGGATTCCGCAGGGCTTATCATCGCGGCGTTTGTCGGCTCGCTGCTTTCGCTGGGGCTGATAATCCCGGTATCCGGCAGGGCGCAGAAGAACTATATGCTCATCGTCTGCGGAATAATGATAGGCTACATCTGCTCGGCCGTGACCGAGTTCGTCGTGACCTTCGCGGACGATTCCAACATCGTAAACCTGCACAATTGGTCGATGGGAAGCTTCTCCGGCATAGTCATGGACGAAGCCGGAGTGATGTCAGCAGTGGTGCTGGCGGCAATGGTGCCGACATTCCTGCTGTCGAAGCAGATAGGCGCGTATCAGCTCGGGGAGGCGTACGCGCGCAATTCCGGCGTGAATATCCGGTGGTTCAGGCTGGCGGTGATACTGCTGTCGAGCCTGCTTTCTGCCTGCGTTACGGCGTTCGCGGGGCCAGTGTCCTTCGTGGGGATTGCGGTTCCGCATGTCGTGAAGAGAATGCTCGGCACCGCAAAGCCGCGTGTGATAATCCCGGCGGCGTTCCTCGGCGGAGCCTGCTTCTGCCTGCTTTGCGATCTCATCGCGCGGACGCTATTCGCGCCGACTGAGCTCAGCATAGGCTCGGTGACGGCGGTTCTGGGCGCACCGGTGGTCATATTTATAATGATGTCCCGGAAAAAGTGAATGGAGGTGCGGCATGGGCAGTATATTCAGAACCGAGGGGCTAGCCGCGGGCTACGGCAGGAAGGTAGTGCTGAGCGGCGCGGAGATAACCGCCGAGCGCGGTATGATAACCACGCTGATAGGTCCCAACGGCTGCGGGAAATCCACGCTGCTGCGAACCGCCGCGAAGCAGCTCGAGCCGCTTGCGGGGACGGTGTTCATCAGCGGAAAGAGCCTTCGCGAAACCGGCGCGAACGAGCTTGCAAGGAAGCTTTCGCTCCTGCTGACTGAGCGGGTCTCGCCGGAGCTTATGACCTGCCGCGACGTGGTGGAATCCGGGCGGTACCCGTACACCGGGCGGCTCGGGATACTCTCTGAGGTGGACAGGGAAGCGGTGGACGAGGCGATGGCGCTGACCTCCACAACGGAGCTTTCCGGGGTGGATTTCGCTCAGATAAGCGACGGACAGCGGCAGCGGGTAATGCTGGCGCGGGCGATGTCCCAGCAGCCGGAGCTGCTTATCCTGGACGAGCCGACCTCCTACCTGGATATCCGGCATAAGCTGGAGCTGCTGAACACACTCAAAAAACTGGTGCGCGAGAAGAACACTGCGGTTCTGATGTCGCTGCACGAGCTTGACCTTGCATTGCGTGTTTCTGACAAAATAGTGTGTATCGACGGCGGGAAGGTCGGGCGCGTTGGGACTCCGGAGGAGATATTCTCCGGCGGATACATCAGCGCGCTGTACGGCATCAGCGAAGTCTGCTTCTGCGAGAGCAGCGGCTGCGCGGAGCTTGAAAAGCCCGTCGGAGCGCCGGAGGTGTTCGTGATATCCGGCGGCGGGAACAGCGGCGGAGTATTCCGCAGGCTCCAGCGGGCTGGGACTCCGTTTGCGGCAGGGATAATTCCCGCGAACGATATCGACCTTCCGGCGGCGAGGGCGCTGGCGGCGGAGGTAATATCCCGCCCGGCGTTCAGCGAGGCTTCGCAGGAGGCTGTGCAGCGCGGATTGCGGCTCATCAGGGAGTGCGGCGGCGTTTTCTGCTGCCCCGGGAGCTGCGGCGCACTGAACCCGGAAAACTCCGAACTGCTGAGCTGCGCCCGGCGGCTCGGGAAGCTCATCGGTGACGCGTGAGCTTTGAAGCTAAGATTTTACATATAAAGTAAAGTTGCCTTAGGTTAACATTTCTGTTTTTTCTTGACATTTTACGACAAAAGCGCTATAATATCTATTTGACAGAGGGCAGTTCAGCTCTGTTAACAAACTACAGGAGGACAACAAATATGAAAAACATCTTTAAAAATGAAAAATTCTGGCTGGTAGCGGCAGGTGCAGCAGGCGTGATCGTAGGCAAGAAGATCATCACCGCAAAGAAGACCAGACAGCTTGCAGTAACCGGTCTTGCAAAGGGAATGAAGCTCACAAGCGACGCTAAGTCCGCATTCCAGAGCATGAAGGACGAGGCTCAGGATCTCTGCTACGAGGCTAAGGAGCAGGCAGGTCTCAACGCAAACGCAGATAACGCCGAGGAAAGCGAAGACTGATAATGCGCTACAGGATCATATCGGATAATCCCGGGCGCATAAGAGTGCGCTTCGGGACTTATGCATTTGATAAGCCGCTGGAAGGTTCTATCCGGAAGCTGGCGGAGGGCAGCTCTTTCGTGCTGTCTGCGGAGGTCCATTCCGCAAACGGAGGTCTGCTCATCTGCTACAGGAAGGGCAGAAGGCGCGAGGTCATAAGCTTTATCGAGAGCCTTGACTTCCGCGCCATAGCGCCTATGCCCGAGGACGACGCGACAAAGGAGATCGACAATAATTTCAAGAGCGGTCTCACGAAGCTCGTGGTTACGCACTACGCGAAGAAGTTTCTGCTTCCCGCGCCGCTGCGTGCCGCGCTGACCATCTGGAACGGCGCGAAGTATATCTTCAAGGGACTTTCCACTCTGTCGGAGGGAAAGCTCACCGTCGAGGTGCTGGACGCGGCTTCGATTACGGCGTGCCTTGCACAGCGGAATTTCAAGACTGCTTCCACGATAATGCTCATGCTGTCGGTATCCTCGCTGCTTGAGGACTACACGCATGCGCGTACGAAGGCGGTGCTGACCTCCAGCCTTGCTGTCAAGGCTGACAAGGTATGGCTTGCGAACGGCTCAGAGGACGTACTGATATCGATAGACGACCTGAAGATCGGCGACAGGATACGCGTAAGGACCGGCAGCGTTATCCCGGTAGACGGCGAGATAACCGACGGCGAGGCGTACATCAACGAAGCTTCCATGACCGGAGAGCCGCTTGCCGTGATGAAGTCCAGGGACGACACGGTGTTTGCGGGTACGGTGGTCGAGGAAGGCTCCGTGGTAGTAAGAGTGCGGGCGGTAAGCTCCGACACCAAGATACAGAAGATAATCGAGCTGATCGACAGCTCCGAGAACCTCAAGGCGGGTATCCAGAGCCGCGCGGAGCGGCTTGCGGACAGCATAGTGCCGTTCAGCTTCCTGGGCTTCGGGCTTACGCTGCTGTTCACACGGAATATCACGAGGGCGGTCTCCCTGCTGATGGTGGACTACTCCTGCGCGATAAAGCTTTCCGCGCCGATCGCGGTGATCTCAGCGCTGCGGGAAGCCGCAGACCAGAGCATTACGGTAAAGGGCGGAAAGTACCTCGAGGCGTTCGCCGCTGCGGATACCATCGTGTTCGACAAGACCGGCACGCTCACCAACGCCGAGCCTGTGCTCGATAAGGTGATACCGTTCGGAAGCTACACCGAAGAAGAGGTGCTTCGTACTGCGGCTTGTATCGAGGAGCATTTCCCGCACAGCATGGCGAGGGCGATAGTAAAAGGCGCTGAAAAGCGCGGAGTTGTCCACGCCGAGGAGCACGCGGAGGTCAACTACATAGTTGCTCACGGAATCGCGACGACCCTACGGGGGGAGCGCGCCGTGATAGGCAGCCGCCATTTTGTCTGCGATGACGAGGGCGTTACGATAACCAGCGAGCAGCAGGCGAAGATCGACGAGACCGCGGGAGCGTCATCAGTGATCTATCTTGCGGTCGGCGGAAGCCTGGCGGGAGTTCTGTGCATAATCGACCCGCCGCGTCCTGAAGCGGCAAGGGCGGTGGCGCTGATGAAGAAATGCGGCATTGAAAATGTCGTTATGCTCACCGGCGACAGCAGCTCTGCGGCGGAGAAGATAGCGCAGCAGCTCGGAATCACGGAGGTGCACGCGCAGGTTCTTCCGGAGGACAAGCACAGCCACATTGAGGCGCTGAAAAAGCAGGGGCGCTGCGTAATTATGGTCGGCGACGGCATAAACGACGCGCCGGCGCTCGCGGCTGCGGACGTATCAGTTGCAATGAGCGACGCCTCCGACATTGCGAAGGAGACTGCGGATATCACGATCAGGGACGCGGAGCTGACCGAGCTTGCGGTTCTGAGAATGCTCAGCGAGCGGCTCATGGAAAGGATAAATTCGAATTACAGATTTATTCTGACCTTTAATACGGCTCTGCTTGCGTTGGGCTTCTTCGGAGTGATAACTCCGTCGATGTCGGCGCTGCTGCATAACGGTTCAACGATCGCGATATGCGTTAAGAGTATGACGCCGCTGCTTCGCGGTGACGATAAGGCGTCCGCTTACCGCAATCCCTAATCGGGAGTCAAGGGGGACGCGTCCCCCTTGCGAGTCGAGGGCAGCGCCCTCGTCGCCGTCAGGCGAAACCTCCGCACGCAGTGCGGCTACTCTGCGCGCTGGCGCGCAGTCAAAACATTCAAAAGCGCTAAAGGGGTGTGGGGGAAAACAAGAGTTTTCCCCCACAGCAACACATTGTCTTTGTTAAGCCTGTCCTCCGAAACAGTCCGGTGGACTGTTTCGGAAGCACACTACACAGCTAAATTCTAGATTAATAAACTGCCGGTTCACAGAAACTTACACTCAAAAACAACAATGGGCTGACTTATCGTCAGCCCATAATTTTCAGCTTATTGCCACTCCGCGGAAGAAATTCTTCGTGTAATATCCCGTGGTGATATCCACTTCCTTGACCTTAGTTCCTGGCATCAGGCATGCGATCATCTTTCCGTCGCCTGCGTAAATCCCTCCGAACTCCGCGACTGTGCCGCTCTCAGAGAAAAACACCAGATCGCCCCTGCGAAGCTCCTCGTAGCTTATCTCCTGTCCCATCTCCGACTGCTTGGAAACTCCGCGCGGGCAGGTTATATACCCATTCTCGCGAAGTACGTAATAGATGAATCCGCTGTTGTCGAATCCCTGCTCCGGAGTTTCTCCGCCATCAACAAAGTCGGTGCCGATAAGCGACGCCGCACTTGTAACGACCATATCCGCTGTAGGATCGTCCGGGCGCGTCTCCGGTTCCGACGTATCCTCGGACTCAGCCGGCAGCGTTTGAATCGGCTCCGGTTCCGTGATTACCGGTTCTGTCACTGAGGAAGTCGTACCGCTTGTCATCTCGGAGGTCTGCGAAGCCTCTCCCGTCGACGAGCCGGATTCGCTGGAATTGTTCTTCATGCTTACAGAAATGCATATTGCGATAACAGCGCCGCATATCAGCGCAGCTACGCAGAAAAGAATCACTTCGTTCCTCTTGTTCCTCTTCAAATATGGACACCGCCTTTCACGAAATATGTAAAATATCGTCACTGAATGGTAGTTTTAGTTTGTTTTTCGAACAGGTGCGCAGGACATTCAGTACATTTTGATATGTAATAAACGTCCTGAGTTTATTATACAACATCTCACCTGAAAAATGCAATAGCAAAACGGTTACAATATTCTTACAAATTGGTTACAAAATCCGACCAGATCTCACTCAAATCTGAACCAGTCGAAGTCAAATCTTGAACCCGGCATAAACACGAAACTTACGTCATTCACGCCGCTGAGCTTCGGGATATCAAACCGCTGCTCCCTGCCGCCGTCCTGCTGGAATTCAAGCAGGACAGTTTTCTGCGCGCCGCCCGCCGGGGTGTACCTGAGCTGGATCTGGTTCATCGGATTTCCGGTTTCGCCGCTGATTATCAGCGCCTCGGAGCCGCCCTCGCCGAAGTCCAGCCCCTCGTAATTGATTATTACATTGTTTCCGATGTCCGCGACGCGCCTGCCGTCTATGCGGTAGTCGTCGCCGTAAACGCTGTCAGCCTCGCCGACCCAGTTGGTGTCGTAGGCTCTCTCGATCGGCACGAACGAGAATCCGCCGAAGATAACGCGGCTGTCGATAACAACGCTTATCGTGCGCACTCCGGTCAGGCGCTCCGCAAGCGCGAAATCCTGCCCCGCGAAACCGCACCAGTGCCCGTTGTTTCCGAAGTCCACGCGGCATATCAGCTTGCCGTCGTCCGGGGTTCCTTCCCAGACCTCGACCGGCATGTCGAAGCATGTCCCGACCGACAGCGAGATTATCTGCGAACCAGTCTTGCCGAAGTCGATGTCGCTGTAGGTCATGACCGTTCTGCCGTCAAAATTGGAGAGCGCGCCGTCCTCAATTATGTTGGTCGGTACGTTGGAGCTGTCGAGCGTGCTCGCCGAGATGAAGCTGTAAGCGTCCCGGACTGCCGCGCCCAGCCCCTCGGCAGTGAACGGAATATCAGCGATGACCTGCGGGTGCTCCGCGCCGTTGTGAACCATCGCACGCACGAAGAATTCGCCGTCGCCCTTCGCGGTGACTACCGCGCTGCTGCCGCTGCCCTCTACCTGCGCGAGGTTGCTCTCCACGCCGTTCCTGCGGACTACACTCCAGCTTATGTCGTCGTAGGTGCAGTTTTCCGGCAGGAGCTTCGCACGAATCTCAGCCGAACGGTGCTCCGGGTCGAAGCTGTTTACATCGACTTCCGGGAGCAGCAGCCTTGCGGGAACCTCCGCAGTGTAAGCCGGGCATACCGCCGGGAATCCGTTCCCGGTTACTACGCTCACTCCGCGGACTTCGCCGCAGCCCTCGGAGCAGAGCCGAAGTTCCGCTGTTTCAAGCCCCTCGGAGTACGCCCGGACGGTTATCTCGCCAGGTTCTAGGGTGCTTTCCACCATTGCGAGGAGCTTTCCGGAAAACAGTCTGCGGTTATCGCCCTTGTAGCTGTCGTAATCGGTGGAGTCGCCGTTGTCAAGCCCGACAAGCCGACCTGCGCCGGATACCTCCACGCGGATACGGTTTCTGGCGTTGCCCACGGGAATGCCGTTTGCGTCCACAGTAGATATTTCAACGAATGCGATATCCCTGCCGTCCGCAAGGAGCGTTTCCTTATCGGAGGTCAGCACGACCGCAGCCGGGTCGGACGGAGTATGCAGCACCTCGGAGCATTCCGAACCGTCCGCGAAATGCCCTACTACGCGGAGGACTCCCGGCTCGAACGGCACCTTGAAATGAGCGCGCATATCCTGGCTGGTTTCCAGCTCCATAACGTGGCTGCCGATGGACTTTCCGTTGAGGAACAGCTCCACATCGCGGGCGTTGGAGTATATCAGCACGTCTATCTCCTGCCCGGGGATAAAGTCCCAGTAAGACGGAACTATGTGCAGTACCTTTTTCTGCTCAGGGCTTACCCACACGCTCTGGTAGAAGTAGTAGATATCCTTGGGGAATCCCGCCGTGTCGACAATGCCGAAGTAGCTGTTCTTGGTGTTGTAGGGCGTAGGCTCGCCGATGTAGTCGAAGCCTGTCCAGATGAACTGTCCGCAGCAGAATGGGCAGTCGCGGTCGAGCCGCCATGATTTCATAGCGGAGCTTCCCCAGCCGACAACGCTGTTATCCAGCGAGGAACACTGGCAGTCCTCCCCGGTGAGCAGCGGAAGCTCCGCCGGGAATCTGTAGATTCCGCGGGAGCGCACCGCCGAAGCGGTCTCACTGCCGTATATCACCCAGTCGGGGTATTTTGCGTGGTGCTCGTCGTAGAGGTACTCTGAGTAGTTGTAGCCCGCGAGCTTTACCACGTCGGAGCATTTCTGCGCGTTCTCGTCGCCCATGTAGTTGGAGCCTATCGTTGGCGCGGCGTTGCCCTTGGGGTCGTATTTCAGGACGTACTCATAAAGGCGCTTGGTGATGTCCAGACCGTGCGGGTCGATGGTGTCGTTTATTTCGTTGCCTATGCTCCACATTATAATGCAGGGGTGATTGCGGTCGCGCTCTATCCAGCTTCTGACGTCGCGCTCGGCATGCTCTGTGAAGAAGCGGTGGTGGTCGAATTCGGTCTTGGGCTTCTCCCACATGTCGAAGGCTTCGCTGTCCACCAGCAGACCCATCTCGTCGCAGAGCTGCACAAGCCGCCGCGCCGGCATGTTGTGCGAGGTGCGTATGGCGTTCACGCCCATCTCCTTCATAATGCGGAGCTGCCGCGCCAGAGCCGCTTCATTCAGCGCAGAGCCGAGCGCGCCGAGGTCGTGGTGCATGCACACTCCGTGGAGCTTCACAGGCTCGCCGTTGAGCAGGAAACCTCTGTCCGGGTCGAATTCCGCGGTGCGGTAGCCGAAGGTCTCGTTTACGCAGTCCAACAGTTCTGAGCCGCTGTAAAGGCTTATTTTCAGAGTGTAGAGCATGGGATCGTCGACGCTCCATAGCTCCGGGTCGGTGGAGTTGAACGACGCGGTGAACTTTTCGTGGCCGCCGTCAAAATGCGCTTCCAGACCGTAGCCGCCCATGCTGGCGCCCGCCGGGTCGAATACCTCCAGAAGCATTCGGATATCTGAAGCCTCGCCGACTACATCGGTCTCGACTTCAGTCGTCCAGCCGCCCTCCGGCTGAGGCGCGGAGTGGATATAAACGCCGTTCGTGCCGATATAGGCAGCCGGGCGGAGTTTCAGCATAACGTCGCGGAAAATTCCCGCGCCGGAGTACCAGCGGGTATTCGGCGACTGGTGGGAGACCCTGAGCAGCAGTTCGTTTTCTCCCTCGTGGAGGAAATCGGTGATATCGTGCTCAAACGCGGAGTAGCCGTAGGTCCAGGAGCCGGCTTCCTTTCCGTTGACGAACAGTGTGGAGTTCATATAAACGCCGTCAAAATTGAGCAGCACCCTGCCCGAAAGCTGTTCCGCAGAGCAGGGGAGGGAACGCCTGTACCAGCCCTCGCCGGTCTCGTAGAGCTTCGACGTGTCGTTTATCAGCCAGTCGTGCGGTAACTCCACATCGTACCAGTGCCTGCCGGGAAGCGCGGAAAGCTCCGTGCCGATATCGCACAGGCAGAACTGCCAGCCGTCGTTGAACAGGATATTCTGAGCGGTCATTATTTGTCCTCCGTTAATTTATATAATATTTCAAGGTAGCTTTTTTCGGTTTCCTCAAAGGGTCTGAATCCGAACACCGGCCGAGAGGCTATTTCAGGAACGCTGTCGTACAGCGGATATCCGCTGAGCGCGAGGAACTCGTGATACAGCATTGCGTCGTCTATCGCGGAAACGTTCCGCATGACCTCCGCGTCCTCCGGGTCTATCCCGAACCTCCGGTAAATCGTGTTCTGGAGCCGTTTCTCAATAACGAGGTACTCCGGTAGGTTATGTTTCACCGGGCGGGTGATGTCCGAAATGAACGCCTCGCTAGCGTCGTGGAGCAGGCAGGCGAGCCTGACCTCCCTGGAAAGCCCCCGGGCGCATGCCTCGTCGCAGCACGCAAGGCAGTGCTGACCTACGGAATAGAAGCATCGGAAATGTCCGTTGGCGCGGCACAGCAGCGACAGCGCATGAGCGATGTCCTGCGGGAGGATATTCTCGGGCCTGGGGTCGAGGGGCGAGAAAAAAACGCCGCTCCAGGTGCGTATGTTGTTCCTGTCAGTCATGAGCAGTTCTCCGTTAAAACGTTTACACATTCAGTAGGTAAAAACCGCTCCGCATTGCTGCAAAGCGGTCTGGAATTACATCGGGACTACCTGTATCGTGTCGTTGATAACGCACACCTTTGAGCGGTTGTAGACCTCGGTGGCGTCCAGCGTGAGGTAGTTTATGCAGAACTTGCTGCCCGGGAAGATCGTGCCGGTGACCTTTGCGCAGAGGTCGTCGCGGTGCTTGAGGTCGGCCTCAAGCTGCGCTATGTACTCCTCCAGCTCCTTGCGCTTGACGGAGTAGAACACCTTGTTCTGCGTTTCGGTTTTCATCTGCTTGGATTGTACGTCGGTCAGCCGCCCGCCCTGGCGTTTCTTGCGCATTTTGAGGAAGTCAACGTTCTTGGAGGCTTGTTCGTAGATGTCCACAACGGTCTTGAGTTCGTCCTCGGCGGCGCGCTTTCTGGCGCATGTGACTGATCCGTCGCCGATGTTGATTTCGGTGGCGGTGTACTTTTCGGAGCCTATCACGCCTGCGGTGACGTCCTTCATGCAGGTTATCGTGCCGCCGGTGATAACTCCGGTCTTGCCCTTGGCGATGAGCTCGCCGTAGCAGAATACCGAACAGAATGCGAACTGCGCGGATTCCACGCTGCCGTCCGCCTTGATGTCGGTGTTTTCGCAGAAGCCTATCTTGACATTTCCGTCGCTCTTTATTCGGGAGTTGATGGCGCCGCCGTTTATCGTGATGTCGCCGCCGGCGGTGAGGTCTGCGCTGAACACGGTTCCCTCAATTTTAAGCGATCTTCCCGCCTTGACCGAGAAGCCCTCCATAACGTTGCCCTTGATGTATATATCTCCGAAAAAGTCGATGTTGCCGACTGAGATATCAAGGTCGGATTTCACTGTGACAGTATCCTCGACGTTGAAGCAGCCCGTGCCGTACATAATATGTCCGTCGCATGCGGAGACGATGTACTTGCCGTCTGCGGTCATCAGCGTGTTCTTGCCGACTGTGATGTTCGGCATTTTTCCGGGTTCCGGCATGATGGCTCTGCCGAAGATGTTCACGCCGGGTTCGCCGGGAGTCGGCTGCTTTATATCCGCGATGATGTCGCCCTTGTGTATGGGCACGATAAGGTTCAGCTCTCGGAAATCCGCCACGCCGAATTCATCGTGCTGCGGCTTAGGGACGCGCTTTTTCTCGTAGCGGTAGCTTATAGATCCGTTCTCGCCGCGCTTTGGCGGGATAGCCCGGGCTACGCATATCGGGGTCTCGTACACCCCGCCATCGACCATATCCTTGATGTCAAGATCGTCGATTCCGGTGTTGATCCCCTTTTTGAGCAGCTCTGCCATGACTATCGCAGCCGTGACCGGCCTGCCGCCGTTGTACGCTTTGTGGAGAATCATGTTTGCGGTCATTCCATCAGGGTCGAAGGTTATCTCCACCGAGCCGTCCACGGGCTCCTTTTTTATTTCAGGGGTTTTTTGACCCTCTGCCTTTGTTTTGAAATTCTCAGCTCCGGGCGCGTTCTGGCGCATTTCGCTTTCGTCCTGGCGGTATTCCTCCAGTGCATTGTTGATCTTGTCTGCATATCCGGCATCAAACGCCATTATCTCACCGCCATTCTGAATTATCTCACTGACATATTTGTGTTCTGCGATAATACTGTGAAAACTGTATTACATCTTATTATAACATATTAATCCTCAAACTTCAATACCCGATGAAAATTTTTTTGTTCATAGTTCATAAAACACATGGAACAAGTCATTTTGTTTTTTACAAAATCAACTACATATTTAATATATGCAGAGCGTTATACTGACGTGCCAGATACCAATTCCTGACATAAAAAAGCAGACCAGGGAACCCCGGTCTGCCGCCGTTTATAGAATGAGTCTGAATGCTAAGGAAACGCAAATAATATCGCAGATCACTACTCCCCGCGGTAGAACCCGAACTGATTCCCGGGGGTGTTCTTGCAGGTGTACATAGCATGATCCGCCATCGGATAGAGCTGGTCGAACTTAACGCCCGCGCCCTGGCAGATGACCGCTCCCATGCTCACGGTGACCTTGCGGTCTCCCATCTCGGGAATGCAGATCATCTCGATGTTTGCGATGAACTGCGCGATTTTCTCGGCACCCTGGCGCTCGGTCTCCACGCCCACTGCATACACCGCGAACTCGTCGCCGCCGAGGCGCATAACCACATCGCCGCCGGTGAAGCTGCGCCGCAGGCAGTCCGCGATCTCAATGAGCGCTTTGTCTCCGACTGTATGCCCGAAGCTGTCGTTGATGGATTTGAACTTGTCCACATCGAGCAGGCAGAACATTCCCTTTACGCCGCTGTTTATCAGCTTTTCAGCGCGGCGCTCTCCGCTTCCGCGGTTGCTGATGGAGGTCAGCGCGTCTATTTCGGACAGCACTATCAGACGGTTTTCGAGCTTCTTCTTGTCAGTGATGTCCATGAGCGTGATTATCATTATGCGGTCGCCGCATGCGAGGGTCACGGTGCGCGCCGTTGCCTTAACGTACACAAGCCCTCCGGACGAGTTTTCCACCGCGAACTCAAAGCTGCATTCGCCAGGGGTTTCGCACAGTTCATTCAGCTTCGCAAATATTCCCGCGTTGTTGTCAGAAATTATCGGCTTCAGTACGTCGCAGAGTTTCGCGCCCTCTCCGGTGACTCCGAAAAGCTGCTGCGCCGCGCCGTTCATCGTCATTATTTCGTCGTTGTCCGTCCGGGAGGCAATGACTCCGCAGCCCTGCATATGCAGCATTTCCGCGTATATTTCGTTCTGGTTTTCAAGGGCGCGTTTCAGCGCGCGGCTGTATTCCAGTTCCTTCTTCTTTTCCTTGTCGATGTACTGAACTGCAAATATCGCGTCGATAACGCTTCCGTCATCATCGCGGTTCATGACGTAGAAGCTGCATCGGCACCAGTGGTTCTTCGAATGGAAATCGTGGCTCAGCACGCTGACGTCCCGCAGGCGCTCCGGCGCGGTGGTGAGGTCGGTGAATTCCAGCGTAGAGGCGCGGGTTTCCTCATCGGTCAGAGCGGTCATAGCGGAACGCATCATCTCTGCAACGCCGTGAGTGCGGCTGACGTACTTCGCCACGACGTCGAAGTGCTTTATCTCGGTCTGGGAATCCTCGCGGAAGTTCACCATATTCATTGAAACGTAGGTGTTTCCTATCGCGCGGAGTATCCGCTGTTCGAGGGTCTCGCGCTTCTGCATGTCGTTTACGACAAAAGCCGACACCAGACGCATGAGTATAAGCGAATCGGTATTTTCCTGAGGATTGTCCACGCCCATGAATCCCACCAGCTTGTTTTCGCTGCGCAGCGGAGCCGCCATAAGGCTTTTGATGCCCTGTATATCGAGTATCTGAAATTCCGGGGAATCAATGGAAACCTCGCTGCTGAGGGAGTTTATGTAGAATTCGCCCTTGGTTTCAAAGTAGTAAAGCCAGCGCTCTATTACCGACATTTCGACATTCTTGAGCATCTCCAGCTCGGATTCCACGCCCTGGGCGCACCATTCGTAGGTGTTGTGGATAATATTCATATCATTGTCGAATTCGAAAATGTAGCATCGCTCCGCATTGTAGAATTCTCCAATTATTTGCAGAAGTCGGTTTATCGCCTCGTCCACGTTGTCGCTGATGTACAGCGTCTGTACGCACTCCACCAGCTTGGTCTGTATTTTCGACTCCTTTTCAACTGTGTTATCTTTGCTCTCCGTGTTTAAAGCGTTCAACAACGATCATCACCTTTTCCCGAATGAAGCTTTTCCGAGCTTTCATACTTTATATATACCAATTTATTATACCACGTTTAACTCCACCTGTCAATTAGCGTGTTGGCGTTTCCGCTAATTTTTATGTGTTTTACACAATGAATTCATCAGATTATTATTTCAAATGCGCTCAGGTACTTGACAAAGTCGGTAAAGTATGGTATAATCATAAGGTACTTGATGTAATTTTAAGGGAATTAAAACGAACCGGAAGGGGTGAACTGATGTCGGACATAGACGAGCAGCTCACAGGGCTGATACATGACTGGTTCGCGAGGCTGCGCGGGCAGATATCGGCGGGGAACAGCGAGTTTCTCGGCGGGGAGCACACGCTGCTGGAGCGCGAGCGGATACTGCTGACGATAGGAAGATACGGCGAAGTGGTGCAGAAGCGGCTGTCGGAGATGCTCCAGGTAAGCCCGCAGAGCATGTCCGAATCCCTGGCGAAGCTGGAGCACGACGGATACATAATCCGCAGCAAGAACCAGCTCGACAAGCGGGAGACGATAGTGACGCTGACCGCCTCGGGGCAGGAACGCTCCGACTGGCTGAAAGGGAAGGCGAGGGAGCAGGCGCACAGGTTTCTTGAACCGCTCAACATCGAAGAAAAGCAGACACTCTACACCTTGCTGAGGAAGCTCACCACAAGGGGTTCGGAGAACTGATATGACCATCTGACCACACAATGAAGGAGGACGCAACATGGCATTTGAAAAGATAAACGAATTCGCAGCGGATAAGCAGAAACTCTGCGTTGAGCACGACACGATATCCGACGAGCTGTTCCGGGAATACGGCGTTAACCGCGGACTGCGCGACATCAACGGAAAGGGCGTGCTGACCGGACTTACGCGCATTTCGAAGGTGGTTTCGTTCAAGGACGAAAACGGTGAACACGTTCCCTGCGACGGCGAGCTGTGGTACCGCGGGTACAACATAAACACGCTTATAAGGAACCTAGACGGCTTCGGCTTTGAAAAGACGGCGTATCTCCTGATATTCGGCGAAATGCCGACGGCTCAGCAGCTTGCGGAGTTCAACGACGTGCTGACCGAGTGCCGCACGCTTCCGTCTAACTTCACCCGGGACGTTATAATGAAGGCTCCGTCGAAGGACATCATGAATTCCATGACCAAGAGCATTCTCACGCTGTCATCCTATGACGACGACATTGCGTCGAATTCCATCGACAATTGTATCAGGCAGTGCCTCCAGCTCACGGCGGTGTTCCCGATGCTGGCGGTGTACGGCTACCATGCATACAACCACTACGAGAACGACGACAGCATGTATATCCACCGCCCGACGACGGGGCTTTCCACCGCGGAGAACTTCCTGCGGCTGCTCCGCCCGGATATGCAGTACACCGAGCTTGAGGCACGGGTGCTGGACATCGTGCTCATGCTCCACATGGAGCACGGCGGCGGAAACAACTCCACGTTCACGACCCGCGTCGTTACCTCCTCCGGTTCGGATACATATTCCGCGATAGCCGCGGCTATGTCCTCGCTGAAGGGTCCGCGTCACGGCGGCGCGAACCTCAAGGTTATGCAGATGATGCAGGATATCCGCACCCACGTCACCGACCCGCAGGACAAGGACGCGGTGCGCGCGTACCTTTCAAAGCTGCTGGCGGGCGAGGCGTTCGACGGAAAGGGTCTGATATACGGAATGGGTCACGCGGTGTACTCCATCTCCGACCCGCGCGAGCGCGTGCTGAAGTCCTACGTGCAGAAGCTCGCCGAGGCGAAGGGCAAGACCTCCGATATGGCGCTGTACTCCGCAATTGAGGAGATAGCTCCGCAGCTTATTGCGGAGAAGCGCCGCATTTACAAGGGCGTAAGCCCCAACGTGGATTTCTACAGCGGCTTTGTTTACGACATGCTGGGAATTCCGCTGGAGCTGTACACTCCGCTGTTCGCCATCGCCAGGGTAGTCGGCTGGTCGGCACACCGGATCGAGGAGCTGGTAGGCATGGGCAAGATCATTCGTCCCGCTTACAAGAGCGTAATGGAGGAGATCGAATAATTATCAGGGGGCGGAACGCCCCCTTTTTTTCGCCCGCTGACCTGAAGCTCGCTTCCAACAGACGATCAATTTAAACGCACGCTCACGAATAAATGATTTCTGTTTTTGCGTACTTTGTGAATCGTTGTCTGAAAATTTCAGCACATATACAGAAACTCATCTTCATGTGAAAAAAGATGGGAGAAGGGAAAATAAAATGGCGAATCAGCGGATATCAGCTTTCAAACCGCAAAACAACTCTCGACTGGTGTCTATTAAATGAACTTCAGCCGAATAAAACCTTTTTTAGAAGTAGAACTTGCACAAAAAAATACCAAATTTCTGTTGACAGTATGGATAAAAGGTGATAAAATATTAATAAGTACTGGGCGGTCATCGGCTGCTCAATAAAGTGAGGTCAAATTATGAAAAAGAAGAAAACATTAGGAACGCGGATAATCATTGCCGTAATGGCAGTGCTGGCATACGGAATCCTTTCTGCGGGAATTACCGGAACCGTCTGCCTCGTTCAGCAGAGCAACAGCGACATGAAGAACTCTATGTCTGAGCGTGTGTCGTCGGCTTCTAACCTGCTCAGCTCCACGATACAGCACTACGTCAGCATGATTGCTACCCTCGACGGAACCACCGCACAGGTAAACGATATCATCGCCAGCGATTCCAACATTGTTGAGATCAACACCCATGCGGAAGGCTCCGCCGGAGTTACCACAAACTCCGACGGCTACATCGTAGTCACCGGAACCTACCCGAAAGGCACCGCTTCCATCACCACAAGCACGGCATGGCTCGGAAACATCGTGAATACCATGCACACCTCCGACACCACCGAGTTCTATCTCTTGACCAACGACGGACGTCTCCTTGCTTCCATGAACGGCTCGCTTTCAGCGGAGCAGGTTGCAGGCTACATGAACATCACCGGCGTTGAGACTGTTTCCGAGAACGGCAGAAATCATATCGTTACGGCTTCTCCGATCCTCGGGACCGACTGGACTGCGGTAGTCGCCTGCGACGCCAAGGAGTTCCTCGGCAACGCTTTCATTGCGGTGCTTGTAATGATAATCACCACCACGATCAGCTTTGTGGTCGGCGCGCTGGTTATTTCCAAGTTCGTAAAGCGCATTATCGTTCCGCTGAACGCCATCAACGGGAAGATTCTCGACATGGAGCAGGGCAAGCTGTCCGGCGACGCCATCGAGGTACATACCGGCGACGAGCTTGAGACCCTCGCAGACGCTGTAAACAGCATGACTGCGTACACCAACACCATCATCAAGGATATCGAGGCGGTATCATCGAAGCTCGCTGCTGAGGATCTCACCGCAGAGCCTGCGGCTGACTACATCGGCGACTACGCTCCTATCAAGTCAGCTCTGTACGGCATCATCAACAGCACCAGCGATGTTATCCGCCAGATCGAGGCTTCCAGCAAGCTGGTATCCGACGGCTCCAGCAAGATGAGCGACAATTCCACCACGCTTTCACAGGCGGCTACCGAGCAGGCTGCTACCGTTGAGGAGCTCAACGCTTCCATCGTTGAGATATCCTCCAATATTTCCGCTAATGCCGACAGCGCCGGAAAGGCGAAGGTACTCGCTGACGACTGCATGAAGATAGTCAACGAGGGCAACGTCAAGATGACCGACATGCTCCACGCTATGGAGGAGATCAACGAGACCTCCTCGCAGATTGCAAACATCATCAAGACCATCGAGGATATTTCGTTCCAGACCAACATTCTTTCCCTCAACGCTTCCATCGAAGCTGCAAGAGCCGGCGAAGCCGGAAAGGGCTTTGCAGTGGTTGCCGGCGAGGTGGGTCAGCTCGCAGGAAAGACCGCCGAAGCGGCAAAGAACACCACCGCGCTCATCAAGACCTCGCTTGCCGCCGTTGAAAACGGCACAGTCATGGCAAACGAGACCGCAAAGATGCTTTCAAAGATCGTCAGCGAGACCGACGACACCGCGAAGGTCATCGACAAGATCGCCGCTGCTTCCCAGGAACAGGCGGACAGCGTAAAGCAGATACTTGTCGGCATGGATCAGATATCGACATCCGTGCAGATGACCAGCGGATCCTCCGCAGAGTGCGCAGCTTCTGCAGAGGAGCTTTCCGGTCAGGCGAAGGTGCTGCTTGACCTGGTTCAGCGCTTCAAGATCGCTGACGCCGCTTCCGAGAAGAAGAGGAAGAAGGCGGCAAGAGCTGCTGCAAACGCACTGAAGTCCGGCGCTCCTGCCGCACCCTCCGCTCCGGCTGCTCCCGCGGCTGAAAAGAAGGAAGCTCCGGCAGCGAAGCCTGCTGAATCCGCTGAGACTGCAAAGCCGGTAAGTGAGAATCCCGCAGCAAAACCTGCACAGGAGGTTCCTGAAAAGCCCGCTGAGAAGCCGAAGGCGGCAGCTCCCGCCGCGAAGGCTCCCGCAAAGCCGGAGACACCGAAGGCTGCAAAGCCCGCCGCTCCCGCGCCTGCTGTGAGCCATGCTCCGGTAACGCCTGCGGCTCCTAAACCCGCGTCCGCTCCCAAGAGAACTATCGTCCTTGACGACGACAAATATTGATGGAGGAATCTGACATGAGCATTTCCAAGAGTGAATTCGGTTTTTTCAGAGGCTACAAGTGCTGGCTGGTTACTCTTACCAACAGCAGGGGCGCAGTCGCAAGGCTGACTAATTTCGGCGGCGCTGTGGTAGGTCTGGAGGTTCCCGACAGGAACGGAGTGAACGCCGATGTTGTTCTCGGCTACGACACGCTTCAGGAGTACGTGGACGGAAATTCCAGCCACGGCGCGCTGGTTGGCAGATATGCTAACCGTATCGGCGGCGCGAAGATCAACGTTTCCGGCAGGGAATACAGGCTCTCCGCGAACGACAACAAGGTTAATCACCTGCACGGCGGCTTCTTCGGCTACAACAAGCGCGTGTGGACGGTGGACGCAATGGACGGCGGCGACGAGCCTTCAGTTACGTTCGGCTACGTCAGCCCGGACGGCGAGGAGAATTACCCCGGAACCCTGAAAATCAGCGTGAAGTACACCATGACCAACAGCAACGCCCTGGTTATCGACTACACGGCGGTTTCTGACGCTGACACAGTTATAAATCTCACCAATCACAGCTATTTCAACCTCAAGGGCGCCGGAAACGGGGACATCAAGGATCACGTTGTGCAGATCAATGCGAGCCAGTACACGCCTGTTGACGAGCTGCTTATCCCTACTGGCAAGCTGGCGTTTGTGACCGGCACCGCATTTGACTTCAAGACTCCCAAGCCCGTGCGCCAGGACATGGATAATGGAAGGCTCCCGAACGGCTACGACCACAACTTCATACTGGGCGACCCGGGCGTAATGCGCACCGCAGCCGAGGTCTGCGAGCCGGAGACCGGCAGAGTGATGACCGTCAAGACTGACAAGCCGGCTATCCAGTTCTATATAGGTATAGGCCTGGACGGCGAGAACGGAAAGAACGGCAAGAAGTACAACAAGTACGCCGGTCTGTGCCTTGAGAGCCAGTTCTCTCCGGACACGCCGAACAAGCCGCAGTTCCCGACCTGTGTTTACAAGGCAGGGCAGACTTACAGGTTCACTACGGTTTACGAGTTTTCAGTAAGATAATTATAGGATCCGGAATTCACGGTTCGGAACGCAGGCTGCGGCGTCTGCTCAGGCACAGCAATCTGCGTTCCGGATTCTGAATCCCGGATTTTTATTTTCCCGCTGATTATCTGAACCGCGGTATAATGCGGGTTCACGGCGCATAAAATATTTTTTAAGTTTTTTTAATATTTTTTTCAAAAAGCTATTGACAAATCCGGAGAAATAGTGTATAATACAATAGTCGTCAGGGAGAAACAAAAGAAACAAACCCGAAACGCTCAAGATGGAAGTTTAGCTCAGCTGGGAGAGCATCTGCCTTACAAGCAGAGGGTCATAGGTTCGAGCCCTATAACTTCCACCATCACCTACTTTGGTAAGCGCCGAAAAGCGGGGAGTTCGATTCTTCCAGAGGTGTCCAATGGTACAGCCCTGAGGGAAGCACCAAAACCCAATGGCCTGGTAGTTCAGTTGGTTAGAACGCCGCCCTGTCACGGCGGAGGTCGTGGGTTCGAGTCCCATCCAGGTCGCCACTTATGCGGATTTAGCTCATCTGGTAGAGCGCCACCTTGCCAAGGTGGAGGTAGCGAGTTCGAGCCTCGTAATCCGCTCCATTTTTATTTTAGAGCCGCGAAAAATGTCGGTTTCGCTGATAATAACAAAATTCGTCGTGGAAATATTCACGGCGTTTTTTATTTGCCCGAAATTACCCGGAGTATTCGAACTTACATTGATATACCGACTGATTGAGCATGAAGTCCTATCAATGTAGCTGCGGTACTTGTAGTGGAATTGAACCGCATCTGGTGGATCTGCTGGGACGCAATTGAGTTTACTATATGCACTGGTGTAAACTTTACGGTTAATATAACGATTTGTATAAAACCCGAATGGGGAGTGTAAATAACCCTATCAGCCGCATTGCCTGAGAAATTCAGCCAAAAACAGAGTAATTAACACACAATTTGAGAAATAAACGTGCGCTTGTAACACAAATAGTAATACCTGATGCAAAAAATACAAATTGTAGATGGATTGCTGCGAATTTTCACAAGGTCAGGCAACATTATGAATCTGTAAAAAATTCTGAATGATTGAGAGAAAAGAGCAACATTGTTTTTTCACACCATAGCTGGTTTTGTTGTTTACAGTGTGTTAGTGCGGCTTTCAAATCACATGAAATAGCATAAAAGGAAATAAAACACTATATACGTATCAAAATAACGACTGTGTTTTTGTGAACTTTGTATGAAAAAAATAAAACTTCAAAAAAGTTATTGACAAATCCGATAAATCACGGTATAATATAGACAAATAAATGGTCAGAGTTCATTAAATCTCCGTTCATTTGTTTTGTTTAGTTGTCTCCTTTCTTTTGTTCTACACATAATTATTATTTCACTTCCGCAGTTATCTGCACCGACCCGCAAGGGTCATTTTTTTTGCCCGGATAATTTCCAGGCAATAGTTTCTGATAATTTTCACAGAAAGGGACTGGAAAAATCACCGCAGTTGTGATATACTAATATAGTATGATTTGATATAATAAGGAGATGTTTATTATTCTGGACAGAAAACAGATCGCCGATGGGATCTACTTTTCAAAGATAATCGACGGAAGATACAAGACTAACCGTATCTCCATAGCGTTTTACACCGATTTTGACGAGGAGCGGCGCGCGGACTACGCGATACTCCCGTATATTCTGACGGATAGCTGCCGCAGATATCCGAACCTCACGCGGCTCACCGAGAAGTTCTCCGACCTCTACGGAGCTTCCGTGTCGGACAACCTGGGCTGTTCCTTTGACAGCCGTCAGATGACCTTTTCAATAAGCTGTATCGACGACCGCTACACCCTCGCCGGCGAAAAGCTGGAGCAGGAGTGCTGCGGCCTCCTGTTGGACTGCATACTCGACCCCTGCACTGAAAACGGCGCGTTCCCGGCGGAAACCATCGAAATAATGCGTCAGGAGCTTATCGACGCTATCCAGAGCGTAAAGGGCGACAAGCGCATGTACGCCGCCCAGCAGGGAGCACTCGCGGCGTTCCCCGGAGAGCCGTGCGGCTACCCCGTAAACGGTACCCTGGAGCAGGCTCAGGCGATAACTCCGCAGTCGGCGTGGAGCGCCTACCGTTCAATGCTGGAGCACGCGCGCATCGAGGTATTCGCCGCAGGCTGCAGCGATTTCACCGCCGCCGAGGAGGTCATCAAAAAGCGCATTGCGGGACTATCACGAAGCAGTATCTGCGTACCCGCGCCGAAGCCCAGCGTACTCAAGGAGGATGTTTTCCGCACTGAGGAGCACGTTGAAATGCAGCAGGCTATCCTGCGCATGTACTTCAAGGCTCCGAAGATGACCGACCGCTACGCCGGCGTGGTTCTCTCGATGATACTCGGCGGTATGACGACCTCAAGGTTTTTCAGCAATATCCGCGAGAAGCAGTCGTTGTGCTACTATTGCAGCTGCTACTCCAACCGCTTTAAAAAGATCATCACGGTGTACGCCGGGGTAGACCTCGCGAACATCGCAAAGACGGAGCGCGCCGTCATGAAGGAATTCATGAATATCAGCATGATGGGCGTCACCGACGAGGAGCTTGAGCATGCGAAGCTCGAGATAATCGAGAGCGCACGCGCCGTGTACGATTCCGCCGGAGCGCTTTCAAGCTGGTATTCCTCGCAGATAACCGATGATAAGATGCTCACCCCTGAGGAATACGCCGCAGGCGTGAGCGAGGTGGACGCGAAGCGCGTAATGGACGCGTGCCGCCAGTACTGCCTGGATACGGTCTACACCTTATACCCTGAGGAGGTGCAGTAATGCTGGAAGAGATCACGAGCAGCAGGCTAGGCGAAAAATACTACAGATACACCCACAGCAGCGGCGTTACTGTGCTTCTTTACCCGATGAAGGGATATTCCACGATAACAGCGCAGTTTTCAGTGAAGTTCGGCTCTATCGACAACTGCTGCTCCATCGACGGCGGCGCTCCGGTACGCATTCCGGACGGCACCGCGCACTACCTTGAGCACAAGCTGTTCGAGTCACCGGAAAAGGAAGCCTTCGCAAGGTTTGCCGAGACCGGCGCTTCCTGCAACGCCGGAACTTCCTACGACAGCACGCGTTACTACTTCAGCTGTTCCGCGAACTTCGAAAAGAATCTTGAGATACTGCTGGATTTCGTTCAGCACCCCTATTTCACCCCGGAGAACGTCGAGAAGGAGCGCGGCATAATCACGCAGGAGATAACGATGTACCTCGACAGCCCCGCCTGGCGCGTCTGCATGGAGCTGTACCGCGATATGTTCCGGGACAATCCGGTGCGCAACGACATCGCAGGCTCCGCGGAGAGCATAGCGCTCATCACCGATAAGCTGCTGTACGACGTCTACGACGCATATTACGACCCTTCGAACATGTACCTGTGCATTGCCGGCGGCTTCGATCTTGAGAGCGCCGTGGAAGTCTGCGAGCGCTGTCTGCTTACTCGCACCGGGAAAAATGTCGTTTCGATATTTGAGCAGGAGCCGCCGGAGGTTTTCACCCGCCGCAGCGAGATGAAAATGCCTCTGGGCAAGACCAACTTCGCGATGGGCTTCAAGCAGCCGGCGCTTTCCGGCAGGGCAATGACCGAGGAGTATATCTACCGCACGCTGATGAGCGATACCTCGGTAGGCGCAGCTACGGATTTCTACCGCAATATGCGCGATAAGGGGCTTATCAACGAGACCTTCGAAAGCAGCATAATGATGGGCCGCGGGTTCTTTATTCCGGGAATTTACGGCGAGTCCGACGAGCCTGACCGTGTAGCTGAGGAGATAGTCCGCGAATACCACCGCCTGAAGACCTGCCCGCCGTCCGAGGAGGCGTTCCTGCGGGCGAAGAAGTACCTTTACGGCGACAATATCCGCACGTTCAACAACGTTGAAAGCGTCGCGCAGAACCTCTCCGACGCAGCGCTGACCGGAACCTCCGCTTTCGACTACGCGGATATCGCGGCTTCTGCCGACTACGAGGGTATGCTCGTGCGGCTGCGTGACTTCGACCCGGACAACTACGCTCTTTCGATAATCAACCCTACGGAGGACTGACATATGTTATCAACACTTTTAGCTTCAGCCACCGCCTTCCCCGAGGTGGAACTGACCTTCCCGAATCTTTTCGGCGGTATAACCCTGAGCTATTATCAGGGCTTCGAGCTTTTCGGAATAAAGATATACTGGTACGGCGTGCTCATCACCATCGGCGTGGTTCTCGCGTACCTCTACGCGATGTGGCGCGCTAAGGACTTTGGACTTGGCAAGGACAGAATGTTCGACGTGGTGTTCGTGGCGCTCATCATGGGATTCCTCGGCGCGCGTATCTATTACTGCGTGTTCCAGACCCTCGACCCGAATTCCGGCATGAGCTTTGATATCGTCACCACCTTCACGACCATACGGGACGGCGGCCTCGCGATTTACGGCGGCGTTATCGGAGGATTCCTCGGCGGTTTCGTGATGTGCAAGATACGTAAGGTCAACTTCCGCGCGATGGCGGATATTGCCTCGCTCGGATTCCTCATCGGGCAGTGCATAGGCAGATGGGGCAACTTCATCAACCAGGAAGCCTTCGGCGCACAGTGCAGCCCCGACTGGATATTCGGCATGACCAGCGTGGATATTATCCGCCGCGACGGTCTGGAGGCGGGCGCGCTCGTACACCCCTGCTTCCTTTATGAGAGCGTGTGGTGTCTTGTGGGATTCATCGCGCTGCATTTCTATTCCAAGAAGCTTCGCACATTCGACGGGGAGATCATGCTGATGTACCTCGCGTGGTACGGTCTTGGCAGAGCCTGGATAGAGGGTCTCCGCACCGACAGCCTTATGGCGGGCGACTTCAGGATATCACAGGTCGTAGCTGCGGCATGCTTCGTTGTATGCACCGTGCTTGTGATAGTTTTCAAGATACTTACCGAGAAGAAGCACATACCGCTGTACGTCAACACCGAAGCATGCAGAGCGCTCAACGAAGCCGACGAAAAGGCGGAGGAGCAGCGCCGTGAAAAGAAGCTCGCGAAAAAGACCGAGCAGGCTCCCAGCATACTCTCAGAGGACGCCGAAAATGTTACACTGAACGATGATTCCAGTGAATCCAGCAAATCCAGCGAACCTGAAACAGTATCATCCGAGGAAACTGAAACTTCCGAATCCCCGGAAGCGGCAAACGAAACTACAGAAACATCTGACGAAAGCGAGGAGCAGTAAAATGGCAGCACAGATAATTGACGGAAAGGCAGTATCCGCAAAGGTAAAGGAGGAGGTACGCCAGGAGATAGAACGCGAGGGCCTCGATGTTGGACTTGCAGTAGTTATCGTAGGCGACGACCCGGCAAGCCGCGTGTATGTAAACAACAAGAAGAAAGCGTGCGAGGTCTGCGGCATAAAGAGCTACGAGTACGCACTTCCTGCGGAGACCACCGAGGAGCAGCTCATGGAGCTCATCGATACGCTCAATGCCGACAGCAAGGTAAACGGAATACTGGTTCAGCTTCCGCTGCCGAAGCACCTCAACGAGGAGGCGGTCATTGCTAGGATATCCCCGCTGAAGGACGTTGACGCGTTTTCAGCTTCGAACGTCGGCAAGATAATGATAGGAAATTACGCGTTCCTGCCCTGCACGCCCGCAGGCTGCATGGAGCTTATCCACAGCACCGGCGTGGACGTTTCCGGCAAGGAGTGCGTAGTTATAGGCCGCTCCAACATAGTTGGCAAGCCGATGGCGATGCTGCTTCTGCACGAAAACGGAACCGTGACCATCTGCCACTCCCGCACGAAGAACCTCAAGGAGGTTTGCGCACGCGCTGATATCCTTGTTGCAGCGGTAGGCAGACCCGGCTTCGTTACCGGCGACATGGTGAAGCCCGGCGCGGTAGTCATCGACGTTGGAATCAACCGCAGCGCCGAGGGCAAGCTCTGCGGCGACTGCGTATTCGACGAGTGCGCCGAAAAGGCTTCCTATATCACGCCTGTTCCCGGCGGCGTAGGTCCCATGACCATCGCAATGCTGATGAAGAATACTGTGATGGCAAAGCGCATACAGTCCAGATGAGGAACCAGGCAAAACCGTTTTTACGGAACGCTGTGATTCTCACCATCGCACTGGTGATAGTTGGTCTGATGATGAATTCCTGGGGCGTTGTGCAGATACTTATAATGGTGCTGCTGGCGGTTCTGACAGCGGGGCAGTGGCTGCTGTATTTCTACATGAGAAAGCATTGAGTGGATAAAGTCACAGCGCCTGAGACCGCCGACAAACCATAATTTATGCTCGAGGTTTAAAAACTTTCAGCAGCCCCATATCGGGAGTCAAGGGCGGAGCCCTTGTCGCCGACAGGCGAAACCTCCGCACGAAGTGCGGCTACTCCGCGCGGAAGCGCGGTTAAACGCAAAAGAGCGCTAAAGGGGTGTGGGGGAAAACAAGAGTTTTCCCCCACCTGCCGCATATTGTCTTACAAACGCTCACCGTCCAAAACAGTCCAGTGGACTGTTTTGGACGTGTCACCAACTTATTCTGCAACATCGTGTTGCACCTCCTCGTAAGGCATACAGCCTTACTTCGTCGGCTTTCATCGCATTCGGCGCACTCTACCCATTTTCCCTTTTCAAACCAGTTTTTAGAGGTTCCCTTATAAAAAAGAGTTTCCCACCACGACCTGCATAATCCTGTCAGCCGTTAAGCCCGAAGCTGACTGACAGCGCGTTGTCGACCTGCGACATGGAGCTGCTGTCCAGCTCGCCCATGCGCTCCTTCAGCCGCCTTTTATCTAATGTACGCACCTGCTCCAGAAGCACGATGGAGTCCTTCGCAAGCCCGCAGGAAGCGGCGTTGAGCGAAATATGTGTTGGCAGCTTGGATTTGTCCTTCTGGCTCGTTATCGCGGCGGCTATCACCGTAGGGCTGTGCTTGTTTCCAACGTCGTTCTGAACTATCAGCACTGGGCGCATTCCGCCCTGCTCCGAGCCGACCACCGGGCTCAGATCCGCGTAATATATTTCTCCTCGTTTTACCAGCATTTTACGATCATTCCTTTCCTATCGTTCCCTGCCTTTCCGGCGCGGTCTGTTTGATCATAGTATTGACTGCCGCGCGGAAGATATACAGGCAGTTTCTATGAAAAACCGGATCTTCCGGTCACTACATTTTATTCCGCACTCAGCCGCTGAGTGAGTACTTTCAGCGGAGCTTAATGTAATTCGCAGAAAAGAGGTAAATTATGCCGCAGATGACATGGGACAGATTGCTGTCCTCCGAACGAAGCCGCGTTTCCGCAAAGCGCAGCGGTGATATCCGCTCGGAATTCGCGAAGGATTATCATAGGATAATCAGCAGCGCGTCATTCCGCAGACTTCAGGACAAAACGCAGGTTTTTCCGCTGGACAGGGGAGATTTCGTGCGCACAAGGCTGACGCATTCACTGGAGGTAAGCTCCTTTGCGGGTTCGATAGCGGACACGGCATTTGCAAGGCTCGCGGAGGATCACCCGGAGATCACTCCGCAGGTACGCGCAGACTGCGTGGAGATACTGCGCTGCGCAGGGCTGATACACGATATCGGGAACCCTCCGTTCGGGCATTTCGGTGAGTACACTATCCGGGAATGGTTCAGCGACAACCTCCCGAAGCTCACCTGCCGGGGAAAGAGCGCGTATGAGTTACTGACCCCGCAGCAGCGCGCAGACCTCGAGAACTTTGAGGGCAACGCGCAGGCGCTCAGGGTGCTGACAAGACTGCATTTCCTGGTCGACGAGAACGGAATGAACCTGACATACGCGCTGCTGAACACGATAATAAAGTACCCGGTGCCGTCCACAGGGATCGACAAAAATAGCGGCGATATCCGCACCAAGAAAATGGGATATTTCGCAGCGGAGCAGCCGCTTTACGAAAAGATCACGAATTCCACGGGCGCGATCGGCTGCCGTTATCCGCTGACCTGGCTGCTGGAATCCGCGGACGATATCGCATACAAAACTGCGGATATCGAGGACGCGCAGCGCAAGGGGCTTCTGACCTACACTATATTGCTGACCGAGCTTACCTCGCCGCAGCTCCGGGAGAAATGCCGCACTGCGGAGGAACTCGAGCTGCTTGAAAAGGCGGCTGGAATGCTCCCGCACTACCTGGAAACCGCGAAGGAGCGCGGAATGCCCTCCACGGAGGAGAACGCGGTGCAGAATTTCCTTGTTCGGGTGCAGTCGATGATGATCTGTGCGGCGGCGGAGTCGTTCGTAAGAAACTACGACAGAATAATGTGCGGGGAGCTTCGCACCGAGCTGCTGGCGGATTCCCCGGCGCGGACGCTATCCGACGCGCTGAGCGATATCGCGTACCGCTACGCGTTCAACTCAAAGGAGATACTGCGCATAGAGCTGTCGGTGTCGGAGATGATGAACTGCCTGCTTGAGCGGCTGAGCGGCGCGGCTCTGCGGTTCGAAACACCCCAGGAGAAGATCACGGACAGCAAGCTGATCAGCGTAATATCCGAGAATTACGTGAAGATATGCCGCGCCGGCTGGAGCAGCGAGGGCGCCGAGGTGTACAGCCGCCTGATGCTGGTGACGGATTACGTCTGCGGAATGACCGACGGATTCGCGCGGCAGCTTTTCCGGGAGCTTCGCGGGGAGATTTCGGGCTGACTTGACATAAGAGGATATTTGTGGTATTATTAAATCAGTGAGTGCCGCAGCAGGCTTTGCGGCGCTGTTTCAGCAGCCGGGTCAGGCAGAAGGGAGCGCTATGGAAACCGAAAACAACGAAAAGAAGCCTATGATACGCCGCGGCAGCTTCCGCGTAGGCTACGGTAGCGAGGAAAAGCTGATAATCATGTGCGGTATAGGTGCCGCGCTGTGCCTGTGTATGTTCATAGTGGGTCTGGTATTGTTCGGAGCGCCGACTGATTTCATGGGATTTATGGGCAGCGTGTTCTGGATAATTCCGATGGTGATATGCCTGGTGTTTATTCCGGTGATATTCTACGGAAGGCGGTGCACCTACTACGCAGGAGATAAGGAGCTTGAAGCGGTCACGCCGGGCGGCAGCGACTATCTGTATTACAGCGATATCTCCGAGGTAATATACAAGCCTACCACGCTGTTTGGAAAGCTACGGGGATATCATGTCACGGTGGTGACCGGCGTGCGTGACTTCACCTACCGCTATATATTCGACCGCCACGACGACCTGTGCGAGCCGAGGCACACCCCGTTCTACATTCTGGAGCTGAACGCAGGTCTGAAGCAGCCGGAGGAGACCGATCCGGAGCTTGCCGCAGCAGTAATGGCTCAGTTTGCGGTTATGCAGGAAAAGCAGGAGGACCGAGTTTCCAGAAAGCGCAAGAAAAAGACCTGGGAAAACCTGTTTGACGATTGACAGGTTATTTCATGATTTATCAGACATAATAAAGCACCGCAGTTCATCGCTGCGGTGCTTTATTGTGCCGTCTGTCAGGGCTTATGCTTATTCCGTTTCAGCCGTGGTGCGCTTTGCCATATCGTTGTTGTACTCGAGCTGGGTTATTTCGCCCTTCGCCAGAAGCTCGCACCTTATACGGACGACACGCGGCTTCCTGGAGGGGTTCACGCTGCTGGTGAACAACGGCGCGTTCGGACATTCCGCGAGCATTGACGAAAGCTTCGAGCTGTCGCTTGAGGTGCTGATCGCGGGCATGAAAACACTGGAGGAACATGGAGATAACAATACTTGAAAATCAGCTCAACCCGGAGGAATTCATCGCGCTGTATACGTCCGTGGGCTGGACTCCGCCCTGCGCCGGGCAGGTAAGAGCGGCTCTGGATGAACGCCAGCGCCGCGAGCTTGAAATGCTGCCGCAGCTTCCGGTGAAGTCGTTCCTGCTTGACGACCCTCAGCGCGACTGGAATGCGGCTTATAGCAAAATTGGCGAATTATTGAGAGGTAAAGATGAACATTATAATAGAACCACTGACGTTATCCAATTTTAACGAGCATTCGCTGGACGATTTCCGCCGCAGGCAGCAGGTCACGGAGGTCTGGCGCAAGAACGGAAATGAAATGGAGCTTGTATACCAACCGTTTGTTGAGGACTGGGACGCGGATGTCCGCCGGGGAGCCGCCGAAAGGATGCTCGGCAATCTGCGGCGTGGTTACTTCGGAACCGGCGCGTTCGACGGCGGAAAGCTAGTCGGCTGGACGTTCTACGGAAACGAGCTTATCGGCGAACGCAAGAATTACGTGGAGCTTCACATGTTCCATGTTTCAGAACTGTACCGGGGGAAGGGGATAGGCCGCAGGGTGTTCGAGGCTTCTCTGCCGCTTGTCAGGGAGACCGGCGCAGAGCGGATATTTATTTCGTCTCACTCTGCAAAGGAGAGCCAGGCGGCTTATAAGGCGCTGGGCTGCGTTCCTGCGAGGGAGTTGTTCCGGGAAGCCGCCGAAATGGAGCCGTTCGATATTCAGCTTGAATTTGACCTGACATAAAACGGGTACTTACCGCATGTATTTTTCCGGCGACGCAGGAGATAATACAGCCGTAAGGAGTGGTGAATGTGATAAAAGACAGCTTCACCTACATAGCCGTGCTGATATTTGCCGCGGCTGTGCTGGTGTACCTTCCGCGGCTGATAAAGGGGAATGCCGCCCGTAAATTCTTCAGCTTTGCGCCGCCGGTTGTGCTTATATATCTCGGGCTGATGGCGCTCTGCACGCTGGGCGCGTGGGATCTCCAGGCGACCTCCGCAGCGTATTCCAGCTTGAAAAATCCGCTGTTATACGCCATGCTGTTCATTATGCTGCTGCGCTGCGACCTTCGTAAGATACTCCGGCTGGGACCAAAAATGCTGCTTGGATTTCTCGCCGCCACGTTTTCGATTTCGCTTGGGTTCGTGGTTTCTTTTGCGATAATGCGCGGGGTGCTCGGGGAAGGAGCCTGGAAGTCCCTCGGGGCGCTCTGCGGAAGCTGGATGGGCGGCGGCGGAAACATGCTGGCGATACAGGCGGCGCTTGACATCGGCGAATCCGCAATGGCGTATGCACTGGTGATGGATTCCATCTGCGGAACGCTGTATATCATGTTCCTGCTGTGGGCGATAGGCTTTTCCGACAAGTTCGACCGCTGGACGAAGGCGGATACTACTGCGATACACGCCGTCGGAGCTTCCCTCGAGCAGGAATACGCAGCTGATTCCCGCCCGCTCACCTGGCAGAACATTCTGATGCTGACAGGCTCGGGGCTTCTGGTATCGGCGGTTTGTACGAAGCTCGGCGGGGCAGTCGGGGATATGCTCCCGTTTTTCGACCGCGCTACCTGGACGGTGCTCATTGTAACGGTGCTCGGAATACTTCTGGCAATGACCCCATTCGGGAAGCTCCGCGGCACCGAGGAAGTTTCTAACGTGCTGTTGTATGTCGTGATTGCGCTGATAGCCTCCCGCGCCGACCTACGGGGTATCGGGAATGCTCCGGCATGGCTGGCGGCGGGGCTGCTTATCCTTGTGATACACGCCGGGATAATGCTGCTTCTCGCGAAGCTGTTCAGGCTGGATATATTCACCTGCGCAGTCGCGTCGCTTGCGAATATCGGTGGAACCGCGACGGCTCCGATACTCGCCGGGACGTACAGCAGCGCGCTGGTTCCCGTCGGGATAATCATGGCACTACTCGGTTATGTAGTCGGCACCGGCGGCGGACTGCTCACCGCGCAGATAATGAGCATGTTAGCGTGATATTTTAAATTCGGAATTCAGAATTAGGAATTCGGAATTAAGGTGCGCGCTTCGCGCGGAATTAAAACTGCTGGGAATTTTACAGGCTGACAGGTTTCGTCTTTGGCGGCACCGAAATTCCGAATTTAAAAAGCTGCACGACACTTCCCATGACTAAAGCGGGGAGATTTGCTCGTGCAGCTTTTTATTATTTCTTCGCGGTGAAGAATAATCTTGGCATTTTCAGAATGACGTTTCCGTTGCCCTGAATAGGTATATTCCCCTTTACAGCTTCCAGGAGTTCGCCGAGGAACTCCGTCTTTTCATTCTCGCCCAGGGCGTCGAGATACGGCTTTAAGCCGCTTCCCTTATACCAGTCGATAACGGCGCTGTGCGACGGAACTACATGATAATATACGGTCTCCCACATGGCGACTTCCACCGAGCACCCCGCCAGGATGTCGTAGGTGGCGTTCGGCGTGAGGTTGTGGAAATTGTGTAAGGCTGTATGCCTTACGAGGAGGATTGAAGAAGCAGGTGGTGTGCTATACACATTTTCACTCAAACGAGGTTTTTAGAGGTGACCATTATATCACTTTTTTATCCACGATGTCAACGGGAAAGGCGATGTTTCACAATTCGTACGTAACCCCATCTATAATAAGAACATCGACCCGGTTTTTATACAACATTGGAAAATGTGTTTTATTTACTGTCCCTTGGGCAAAATAATTGTATAATCTATACAAAACGTTAATTGCTGGCAGCATTTTTTCCAAAACTACTTGACAATCAGCCGGAAAAAAGTTATAATAGCATTACGCCAACAAAACATATCAGATTAATATGTAATATATGAATACTCAGAGAAAGGAGAACTACAAATGAGCTGTGCAAAGATGATCTGCTGTGAAATGATGTGTACAGTCATGTGCCATATGGCTGAAGAACTGCCCTGCGCGTCCGTATTCCGAATGTGAGTTTTGTTCTGACCCGAACCGAACATATCCGGAGCGCAGTGAAATGCGCTTTTTTTTTTTGAATATTGGAGGAAAACATCATGCCCGACAACAAGAACATCTGCCATAGCTGCACAGACTGCGGAGTGCTCAACTGCGCACGCCGCAGCGGCTCGTATCCTGAGTTCTGCCCGACAGCGGCGCTCACCGAGGAGGAGATAAACGAGGTCACGGACCTCTACATAAAAAACCGCACGAACCACAAGATAGCGGTTGCTTCCGCAGAGGTAGAGGGCGGATTCTACGGCAAGTACACGAGGGTGGAGGAGATAATCGAATTTGCCCGCAAGATAGGCGCAAAAAAGATAGGCATTGCGACCTGCGTAGGGCTTATTGAGGAAAGCCGCATATTCGCGCGGATACTGAAGCTGAACGGCTTTGAGGTGTACGGGATAGGCTGCAAGGTCGGCTCGGTGGATAAGACCGACATAGGGATAGATGAGAAATACACCTGCGTTACCGGAAAGGTAATGTGCAACCCCATTATGCAGGCGAAGCTGCTCAACAAGGCGAAGGTAGACCTGAACGTAGTAGTGGGGCTGTGCGTTGGACACGACAGCCTGTTCTACAAGTACGCGAAGGGGATAACGACAACGCTTGTCACCAAGGACAGAGTGCTCGCCCACAACCCTGTCGGCGCGCTGTACCAGGCGCGGGCTTACTACAAGAAGCTTCTGCTTGCGCCGGTCGGCGAGGAGCCGGATTATTCCGGAGCAAATCTCGGCAGCATAAAGTAAGCCGGAAAGGACATTCAGATGAATAAAAAGATATTGTTTCGCGCCGGCATACTTCTTCTATCGGCGATAGCCGCTGAGGCAGTCGCGGTTGCCGTTCCTGATTCCGCCAAGCACCAGCCGGCGAATCACCCGTATTTCGCCTGGCTCATCATCGCGATAACCCTGGTTTATTTCGTTGGAGCGATCCTGATACACCTGAAAAACAGGAAGACCCCGAACGAAAGCGACCTGTTTTACAGAGCTCCGTTCCTGGCGGGAGTGCTGCTTGTTCTGAACGTTCTGAACATCGTAACGGTAAAGACGGCGCTGCTTCCTACGCTGTATTTCCCGTCCCTCGACCGGGTGTTCGGGACCCTTTTCGAGGACTGGGAGCTGATTCTGAAGTGCGTCGGCTACTCCTCGGGAATACTCGCCGCGGGCGTCCTCGGAGGACTTATCGTAGGGTTTCTGATGGGCGTGGGCATAGGCTTCAGCAAGACCCTGAGCTACTGGATAAACCCGCTGGTACGTATTCTGGGTCCGATACCGTCCACGGCGTGGATACCGATTTTCCTGCTGGTTTTCCCGACTGCACGTGCAGCCAGCGCGTTTATCATCGGGATCTCCGTTTGGTTTCCGACGGTGGTGCTGACCTCCAGCGGTATCTCAAACGTAAAGAATTCGTATTTCGAGGTCGCCTCCACACTGGGAGCAAATCACTTCTGGCGCGTTTTCAAGGTGGGAGTGCCCGCCGCAATGCCTAGTATATTCCTCGGGCTTTTCAACGGTATCTGCTCGTCGTTCGTAACGCTGATGACGGCGGAGATGATCGGCGCAAAGTACGGCATGGGCTGGTACGTCAACTGGCAGAAGGAAATGATGTGCTACGCCAACGTTTATGCAGGGCTTATCGTTATCGCAGTGCTGTTCTACCTTGTTATCACGGTTCTTTTCAAGGTAAGGGATAAGGTTCTGCTGTGGCAGAAGGGAGTCATCAAATGGTAGGAGCAATAGAATTCAGCGGCGTGAAGAAGAGCTTCCGCCGTCCCGACGGGGAGATCATACATGCGCTCAACGGAGTGGATCTGAAAATAGAACAGGGAGATTTCGTCTGCCTTATCGGACCTTCCGGCTGCGGAAAATCCACCATGCTGCAGCTGCTTGCAGGCCTTGACCAGCCGACGGAAGGTGCGGTATACCTCGACGGCGAGAAGATAACCAGACCAAACTACGACCGCGGACTTGTGTTCCAGGACCCGAACCTGTTCCCGTGGCTGAACATCTACGACAACATATCCTTCGGGCTGAGGGCAAGGCACATTTTCAAGCAGAAGCGGGATTCCGTCAGGGAATTCATGGATCTTGTCGGGCTGACCGGATTTGAGAAATCCTACCCGCACCAGCTCTCCGGCGGAATGTGCCAGAGAGCCTCCCTTGCAAGGGCGCTCATCGGGCACCCGAAGGCGCTGCTTCTCGACGAGCCTCTCGGCGCGCTGGACGCGTTTACAAGAATGAACATGCAGGACGAGCTGCTGCGCATCAAGGCAGAGCAGAACATGACCATGGTGATGGTAACTCACGACGTAGACGAAGCGGTGTACCTTTCGAACAAGATAGTTGTAATGTCGCCGCGTCCCGCGAAGATAGAGGAGATACTCGAAGTGCATCTCAGCCAGCCCCGCGACCGAAACAATCCGGAGTTTATCCGCCTTCGCAGCGAGATACTCAAGGTCCTGGACTTCGCAGGCAGGGAAAAAGACGTGGAATATACGATTTAATGGAGGTAATCAATATGAATTTCAGGAAAATAGCCGCAGCTGCGGTTTCAGCGGCGCTCGCGCTGGCGCTTACAGCGTGCGCACAGCAGGAAGGCACCGGGAGCGCAGGCTCTGGCTCCGGCAGCGATGAATACGTACTCAAGGTAGGCGAGGTGCAGGGCGCGCTCTGCCACGCTCCGCTCCAGGTGGCGATGGAGAAGGGCTACCTCGACGATGAGGGAATCAAGTGGGAGCGTGTTGATTTTGGCGGCTCCGACATTCAGGCGGCTCTCGGCTCCGGCATGATCGACTGCGGCTTCGGACTTGTCGGAAAGTTCATTCAGCCGATAGAAAACGGTCTGAACATGGTCATTACCTCAGGAATGCACACGGGCTGCACAAAGCTGCTCGTCCGCGCGGATTCCGGAATCGAATCCGTTGCCGATCTGAAGGGCAGGACCATCGGAGTAAGCTCCCTGGCAAGTTCCGAGGCGATAACCGCAAAGCGCGCCCTTAACGCAGCAGGAGTTGATATTTCCGCGGACGGCGGGGAAGTCGCATTTGCGGTGTACAGCCCCACCGACCAGCCGGCAGCGCTGATGAACGGAGCGGTAGACGCTATTTCCACGCCTGACCCGGTAGCCACAAACGCAGAGAACGAGTATGGGCTGAAGGTGCTGCTCGATACAGCGGTAACGGAGCCGTACGCGAGTGAATACTGCTGCGTAAGCTTCGTATCATCCGAGCTTGCGGAGAAGCACCCGGACATTGCCGCGGCGTTCACAAGGGCGGTTCTGAAGGCCTCCGCTTTTGTTGCGGAGAATCCCGAGGAGGCAGCGCAGATACAGATCGACGGCGAGTATGTCAGCGGCGACGCCAGGGCTAACGCGGAGATACTCAAGGGATACAAGTATATTCCGAGCGTTCAGGGCGGATACGACGCGCTGGTGAACGTTGCTGCTGACCTCCACGACATAGGGCTGCTGAAGGAATCTACTGACGTATCCGCTCTGGTGGAGCGTTCGTTCAAGTTCTTTGACGGAGTTCCCGACAGCTATACTGTCAGCGGCGATGAATTTTCGGACGTGGTATATGAGAGCGAGTCGCTTTCAGCGGCTCCTGAGACTCATGTCGTGAACGACTGCTGCGGATAAAATCTGAGCTGGAATCACTGAGCCGTATTCGGCTGAATATACAAAACAGGCAGGCGGTGAGCCTGCCTGTTTTGCCTTTGAAGTCAGACCTCCGGCAAATTTGCAATGAGGTATTTCCAGTAGCTGTCTTGAATTTCGCGGAAAATAAAACAAGGGCTGAAACCAGCCCTGTTTTTATGTTGAATTGTTGAAAAAAATCAGTTTCTCATGTATTCTCTCCAGTCGAGGTCTCCGCGCTCAAGGGCGTGGATAAGAGCCTCGGCGGTAGCGATATTCGTTGCAACGGGGATATTGTGTACGTCGCAGAGGCGGAGAATATTGATGTCGTTTGGCTCATGAGACTTTGCGTTGAGCGGGTCGCGGAAGAATATCAGCAGGTCGACTTCGTTGCAGGAAATGCTTGAAGCAAGCTGCTGGTCGCCGCCCTGGGAACCGCTGAGGTAACGCTGAATATGAAGCCCGGTAGCCTCGGCAACGAGCTTTCCGGTGGTTCCGGTAGCGCGGATATCATGGTGGCTGAGAATACCGCAATATGCGATACAAAACTGAACCATCAGTTCTTTTTTGGAGTCATGTGCGATGAGTGCAATATTCATAGCTGCTCCCTCCTTAGTTGATGTTGATGGTGAGCGGAACTTCCTCACCAAGAATTCTTCTTGCTATCGCCGCGTAAGCCTTGGCGCCTCCGCAGTTCTGGGGAAGAGGCTGTCCCTTCGCGCCGCATATCTTTATGTTCATATCCTCGGGAACTACGCCGATGAGCGGTATTCCCACGCTGTCCATTACCTCGTCGAGGTCGTAGAGGATATCCTCGTCCTTGAAGTTCGGGCTGACCTTGTTGATGACAAGACGCTGATTAGTGCAGTTCTTGACATACAGGAAGTCAGAAAGTATCGCACCATCGCGCACGCACACGGTATCCGGGGTAGTTACCATCAGGATAAGCTCCGCAGCCTTAATAACGCTGAATACCGAACTGCCGATACCTGCGGTGTCCATGATTATGTAATCGAAGTGCTTGCGCATCTCCTGGCATACTTCCATGATCTTTTCAGGATTGATATCTATAAACGGATTCCTTGTCGCGCATACCAGATAGAGGTTGTCAACACGGTCCACTTTAGTTGTGGCTGTAAGGATATCAATTTTACCCTCCAGATATTCGCCGATGTCGTGCTTTACCTTATCCTTGATGCCGAGCATGATGTCAAGGCATCTCAGACCGAAGTCCAGCTCGACCACCAGAGTTTTTTTACCAAGCGCTGCAAGTGCAGTGGCAACGTTAGCCGATGTGGTCGATTTGCCCGTGCCGCCCTTGCCTGCCGTAACCGCAATGATCTGTGACATGTTATTCCCCTCTCGATCTGATAGATCCGTACCCTTATTTTGCAGATACGCACCCAGAATATCTATGATAATTTTTATAAATATATTCTACCACAAAACCCCTTTAAAATAAAGCTTTTTTTTGTACATTTAAAAAATTTGTGAAATATCTTCATTTTCCTGTCGCTTTTTTGTGCATAATTACACTTGCAGATTTCATTGACCTGGTGATATGCAATTAAATAAGAAATGTTGCCATTCAAGTCGTTCCGAATTTACAATCAGGAAGGAAAAAACGACAATCAGGAAGATTTTATTGACATACGCCGCAAAAAACGATAAAATCAACAGGTATAAAAAAACTATCTGAGAAGGAGAACCGAAATGTCCGAAAACAACACACAGACCCCCGCACAGGAAAAGCCCCGCCGCAGCAAGGAGGATATCCTTGAAATAATCATAGCGGTATTTCTGGGCGTGACCGCGCTGGCTACTGCCTGGGCTTCGTGGATAGGCTCGCTGCACGGCGGTAACATGTCCACCAACTATACCAAGAGCAACAACCTCGCAGCCGACGGCAACGCCCGCTGGAACGAGGCTTCACAGACGCTCATGCAGGATATGCAGGTGTGGAACATGATAAGCGACTACCAGGTGGAGGTGCTTTACGCAGACAAGACCGGCGACGAATCCAAGCTGTATGAGAGCGCGTACAAAATCAAGTTCATCTGCGCCGACAACCTGACTCAGGAGATCGCCGACCTCATAAACTACGATTTTGACTTCGACGCCGACCAGATAATCGACTGGGTGATAAACAACGAGAAGTCCACAGTAAGCCCGTTCAGCGACGAGGACTACGTTAACAGCTACTACGCCGACGCGCAGGAGATACTCGCGGAGAGCGAAGCAGTTCTCGCCGAAGGCCAGCAGGACAACACCCGCGGCGACACCTTCAATCTCGTCACCGTCATCTATTCCGTCGTGCTGTTCATGCTCGGTATCGTGGGGACTTTCCGCCGTCTGCCGAACCGTATGCTGATCACCTGCGTTGCGATCGCGGGATTCCTGTTCGGAACCATATACATGTTCACGATACCCATGCCGACTGGTTTCAGCTTCCTCAGCTTTTTCGGCGGCTGACGCATAACAGGCTTTTTCCCGGCACGACAAAAAGGTCGCCTCAAAAACAATCAGGAAGGTAAAATATACAATCAGGAAGATTTTATTGACTGAAACAGCCTCATATGTTATACTTTCCTCAGCACCAAATTATGCGGGCTGACCGCAAATAATCAGTAAGGAGA